>Ga0185299_10000007_pt1 | contig 704603 bp, 469 predicted proteins | sample PaiPotPPA55metaG_FD_128002 | JGI IMG/M metagenome (GOLD analysis project Ga0185299, IMG submission 128002) | Iron sulfur acid spring bacterial and archeal communities from Banff, Canada, to study Microbial Dark Matter (Phase II) - Paint Pots PPA... ...
AGATGAGGGATCTCTTGGGTGTGTTTGGACGGCCCGTGCGAAGTCTGGCAACGATGGCACTGGCCTGTGGCGCAGTGGTGGGATCGACCGTTGCGGTGAGCGCGCAGAATGCGCCGGCAGCCGCGCCGCCGGTGATTCAGACGCAGCCCGAAGTCCTGAACTTCGACGCGCTGGCCCAGCAGGGCAAAGAGCTGCTGGAGAAGGCCAAGGCCGGGAGTGGAAGCGCCGGCATTACGCTGGCCAACTACAACGGCCACTACACCATGCTGACAGCTCGCACCAAGAGCGGCGGCGGCGAACAGCACAAGCACTTTGCCGACTTTCTGATCGTTGTTGATGGCGAGGGTACGGAGTTGACTGGCGGCACAATGGTCGATGCCAAAGAGGGGCCGAACGGTGAGGTGCGAGGAACACGGCTGGAAGGCGCAACGCCTCATGTGCTGCACAAGGGCGATGTGATTCATATTCCCGCAGGAACACCGCATCAGGCTATCGAAGCGCCAGGGCAGAGCATCACGATTTATGTGATCAAGGTCGAAGAGTCGGGTCCATCGAGGCTGGCGGAATTTTTGAGTGCACCGCCACCGCCGCCCCCTCCGCCGCCGCCTGCGAAGAACTAATGGGGTAGGGAGAGTTTTGTTTTTGCTTTTGCTGTTGTTTGTTTTTCGTCGTCATCCTTGAGAGAGCGTAGCGAACGAAGGACCCCCGTATTCGTTCGTGGTGGCATAGATTTCTGTGGCGCTGCTCAATGCGGGGGTCCTTCAGCTCCGCTTCAGGATGACGACGAAAAACAAGCAACGACGAAAAACGAGCAACGGCAACCGACAACAGTGTGCAATATGTGCAGTAGAGGCGCGTTATTCTTAAGAGCCAAACGATAGAGGGAGATTCACGATGAAGTTGTTGCAGATGGCCGATCCGGTTCGCTACAGCCGTATGACGACGCCGGAGTTGCGCGAGACGTTTCTGCTGGAAGGCCTGTTTCGCCCCGGCGCGCTGGATCTCGCATATGTCGATCTGGATCGCACTGTGATCGGGTCAGCTGTGCCGACGGCAGCTCCCTTGTCTCTGGAGACGCAGCCGGAGCTACGCGCGGAGTTCTTCTGCGAGCGTCGTGAACTGGGCGTGCTCAACGTCGGTGGCGCGGGTTCGGTAACCGTCGATGGCGCAACGTTTGAACTAGCCAAGCTGGATTGCCTCTACGTTGGGCGCGGAAGCAAGGCCGTCAGCTTCGCCAGCCAGGACGCGGCGAACCCTGCAGCGTTCTATCTGTTGAGCTATCCGGCCCATGCCGAGTTTCCTACGAAAATGGTGCACTTCAAAGACCTTGAAGGGCTTAAACTCGGCTCGGTAGAAACCTGCAACAAGCGCACGATCTATAAGGCGATCTACAGAGAGGGCATTCGCAGCTGCCAGCTGGTTATGGGCTTCACGCTGCTGGACGAAGGCTCGAACTGGAACACCATGCCACCGCACACGCACATGCGCCGCAGCGAGGTCTACATGTACTTCGATGTCGATCCTGCGCACCGTGTGTTGCACCTGATGGGGCCGCCGCAGGAGACCCGGCACCTCTTTATCGGCGATCGCGAGGTTGCGGTCTCGCCGGGCTGGAGCGTCCATGCGGGTGTCGGCACCAAGAGCTATGGCTTCTGCTGGGGAATGGGCGGGGAGAACCAGGCGTACGACGATATGGACGGCGTCGCCATCACGGAGTTGAAGTGAGAGAGTTCGGCGGCGAATTCGCGAACGCCGCACATGGCGGTCTGGTCATGCGCGATCCGGTGCTATGCGAGTGGGATCTCGTCTCGCTTGGTGAGGTAATGCTGCGCTTCGATCCCGGCGAAGGCCGCATCGTCGGCTCGCGCAGCTTTCGCGTGTGGGAGGGTGGCGGCGAGTACAACGTCGTGCGCGGCTTGCGGCGCTGCTTCGGTTTGCGCACCGCCATTGTTACGGCGCTCGTGGACAATCCCGTAGGCCGTCTCGTCGAAGACCTGATGCTGCAAGGTGGCGTCGATCTGTCGCATGTCTTGTGGCGAGACTTCGATGGCATTGGGCGCGAGGCCCGTAATGGCGTCTATTTTCTGGAACGCGGCTTTGGCGTGCGCGGCGGCCTCGGCATGATGGATCGCGGCAACACTGCGATCTCGCAGGTAAAGCCGGGCGATGTGGACTGGGACGAGATCTTCCAGGATGAAGGCGCGCAGTGGTTCCACACCGGTGGCGTGATGGCGGCGCTGAGCGAGGACTCCACCGAGGTGGTGCGCGAGGCCATGACCGCGGCCAAGCGTCACGGAACCATCGTGAGCTTCGATTGCAACTACCGGCCTTCGCTGTGGAAGTCGCGTGGCGGCAGGCAAGGTTCCATCGATGTGAATCGTTCTCTGATGCCGCTGGTCGATGTTCTGTTCGGCCACGAGGGCGATATCGCCGCAACGCTCGGCGAGGCTTCACAGGGGCCGGTTTGGCACACGCTGGAGAGCTTCCACGCGATGGCTGGGCGCGTGACCGCGGAGTTCGAAAACCTCAAGGTCATCGCCAGCACGGTGCGGCGTCCGCTTACAGCAAACCGCAATGGCTGGAGCGCCTTTGGCTATGCCGAAGGGGAAGCCTATGAGGGGCTGCGTTTTGACGATCTGGAGATTCTGGACCGCGTTGGCGGTGGCGATTCCTTTGCATCGGGGCTGATCTATGGTCTGCTTCAGGGCAAGGGCATACGCTGGGCACTGGACTGTGGCATAGCCCATGGTGCGCTCGCGATGACTACGGCGGGTGATTCGTCGATGGCTACGTTGAATGAAGTGGAGCGGTTGATGACGGGTGGTTCGGCCGGGACGGTACGATAGATCAGCAGCTTATTGAGTGGGAACGAGACGAAAGACATGGCCTTGACCAAAACTGAAGTGTTGCAGCAGTTGCGCAAGATCGGGCTGGTGCCCGTATTGCGTGCCGAGAGCGAAGAGCAGGGACTGGCGCTGGCGGAAGCCATCGCCGCCGGTGGCGTGACGGTGCTTGAAGTCACGATGACTGTGCCCGGTGCGGTGCGTTTGATGGCGCGACTCACCAAAGAGCGTCCTGACCTCCTCATCGGTGCGGGGACAGTGCTCGACCCCGAGACCGCGCGCATCTGCATGCTGGAAGGCGCACAGTTTGTGGTGAGCCCCTCGTTGAATGTGAAGACCGTGGAGATCTGCCAGCGCTACGACATCGCCGTACTTCCGGGCGCGCTTACGCCGACCGAGGTCGTCACGGCCTGGCAGTGTGGCGCGGATGTCATCAAGGTCTTCCCGGCCAATGCGCTGGGCGGAGCGAAGTACCTGAAGAGCCTGAAGGCTCCGCTGCCGCAGGTTGAAATGATTCCGACGGGCGGCGTCTCACTGGCGACGGCTCATGAGTTTCTTGAAGCCGGCGCGTTTGCACTGGGAGTCGGCGCGGACCTCGTGGATACGAAGGCCATTGCTGCCGGGCAGCATGAGAAGATCACCGAAAATGCGCGGAAGTATCTCGAGATTGTGAAGCACTTTCATCAGCACGCGCACTAGAGAAGGCATGTCTTTCTGCCATCGTTCCACTGCGAAGTGCAAAAGCCTTGACGCAACGGGCGCGACGGCTCGCCAAGGAACGCGACGGCATTCGTGTTTGGGAAAATGCTTACCCTACGTACTGCAGCCGTTGCGTATCGTCGCGAACCGCAGCGCCCGTTGCGTCAAAGGTTTTGCAACGCACAGCACTAGTAGCGTGGAACGGTAGGGTCGATAGAGCGTGACCAGGCATCGATGCCACCTGCGACTGACTGTGCCTGATCGAAGCCCTGCTGGCGAAGCCACGCGGCCACCGAGAGGGAGCGCGCCCCGTGATGGCAGAGAACGAGGATGTGCTGCTCTTCGTCGAGCTCCTGGTGTGCGCGGCTGGGGATCTCTCCCATCGGCATCAGTTTGCTGCCCTCAATGTTGGCAGTGTTGAACTCCCACTGTTCGCGTACGTCGAGGAGAAGGGGCGGATTGGCCGAGGCTAGTTGCTGTTTGAGCTGCTCGACTGTGATTTCAAGGTCCATAGGGTAAGGATACAAGGCCGCTGCTACTCCGAGTCAGCCTCAACAAACGACTTCAGTCGAGCCAGCGCCTGATCCCAGCGCTCGGAGACGAGATCGAGATATTGCTTGAGCTCGTCAATGGGCTCGGGGTTGAACTCGAACAAGCTCTCTCGCCCGGCTCGTGTGCTATGCACGATGCGGACTCGCTCCAGGATGCGCAGGTGTTTGGTGACGGCCTGACGAGTCAGTCTGGAACCCTCCGTGAGCTGCGCGATGGAGTGCCGCTGCCCGTCGGAGAGCCTGACGAGCAGCGCCAGACGCGTCTCATCACCGAGAGCGGCGAAGACAGCTGCCTTTGCTTGTGGTTGCTGGTTAGGAAACCTTGGCGACATAAGCCTCGATATTCTTGAGCTGTTGTGTCCAGCCGTCTTCGTTCATGCGGAAGGCATCGGCGAAGCGCTCGCGGGGAATATTTTCGAAACCGGATTCCGTAATGATGAGAGCCGTGCCGGTGGCAGTTTTTTCGAGCTTGAATTCGACAAGGGTAGGCGTCTCTTTCGAGTAGTCCACCTTGGGGTCGATCGCATAGGGGTGCCAGGTGAAGAAGAAGAAGTGCTCGGGCTCCAGCTTTTGCACGGCAACCTCCATGAGGAGATGTTCGTAGCCGGGCCAGGTGATATAGCCGCGAGCGGTCTTGCCGGGGATGAAAGGGCCTTCCAGGTTCACCCGGAACCATTCGCCGAACTCGCGGTAGTCGGTCAGGGCTCGCCAAACACGCGATTGCGGGGCCTTTAGTTCGATGTGTTTTTCTATTCGATTGGTCATGTATGCAACCTCTTGGTTGCATATTACGAAAAGGACCGGGTGAATAGCAACCTTTTGGTTGCTGTTTTGGGCGAGGGCAATCCCCGGCAGCAGTCTCTGCCACGGAATGCCACAAAACTGATGGCAGGGGATCTTGCTGTTGCTTTTCGGAGTAGCAGCGGCCTTCAGGCCGCGGAAACAAGGTACAACCAGAAAGGGCTTTAGCCCTGGGCCTCTTGCTAATGCCAGCAAAGAGCCCAGGGCTAAAGCCCAGGAAATGTTTTGTCCTATTTCCGCGGCCTGAAGGCCGCTGCTACTCCCCAAGAACAACAGCCGAAAACAAGACCGTGAAAACTACGCGTTCACTCCATGGCATTTCTTGTACTTTTTGCCTGAGCCGCAGAAGCACTCGTCGTTACGGCCGATCTTTTCACCGGTGCGCCGGAGAGCCGAGCCATTGGCTGTTGAGCCACCAGCGCTGCGGGCAGCGTTGAGGTCGCTCTGCTTCTTGCGCTCGAACTCACGCTCCAGCGCATCGATCGTGGTCGATGGCGGCCGCGTCGGAACAGCTGGAGGTGGTGTCTGCGGTGCGTCGAGAGGCAAAGACTGCTGGCTTTGTAAGGCCGGCTGAGCGATCTCGCCAGAGAGGGTGCGCTGCTGGGGAGGCGGTGCAGGCTGTCCTGCCTGCAAGGCGGCCAGCTGCTCTGCCGTCTCGATTGGGGTTCCGTCCGGAGCGAGAATCTGCATGCGGAAGAGATGGCGCGCGGTGTCTTCCTGGAAGCGCAGCATCATCGTTTCGAACATCTCGAACGACTCCTTCTTATAGGCCACCAGGGGATCCTGCTGCGCATAGCCGCGCATGCCGATGCCTTCTTTGAGGTGGTCCATGTTGAGGAGGTGCTCTTTCCAGAGGCCATCGAGGACGGAGAGCATGACGATGCGCTCGTGGTAGCGCATATTGGGTTCGCCGAGGATCTTCTCCTTCACGTCATAGCGCTCGCGCAGCTTGTCGAAGATGGTATCGCCAAGCTCGTGGCGCGACAGCTCGGTTGGATCGAGCTCGCCTTCGAACTTGGCGCCGAAGACGTCGTAGACCTGTGCGAAGATCTGTTCGGTGTTCCACTGGTCCGGATGCGCCTTTTCAGGCGCGAACTCTTCGAGGATGCCGGAGAGGATGGTCGCGACGTAGTCGTCGGTGATGAGCTGCTTCTGCTCGACGCCTTCCATGAGCTGGTGGCGCAGGCCATAGACGGCCTCACGCTGCTTGTTCATGACGTCGTCGTACTCGAGCACGTGTTTGCGTGACTCGAAGTTCTGCGATTCGACGGCCTTCTGCGCGGCTTCGATGCGCCGCGAGATCATGCGGCTCTCGATGGGCACGCCCTCTTCCATGCCGAGCGACTGCAGCAGGGTGCTGACCCACTCGCGCGCGAAGATGCGCATGAGGTCGTCTTCCAGGGAGAGGAAGAAGCGTGAAGATCCGGGATCGCCTTGACGTCCTGCGCGGCCGCGGAGCTGGTTATCGACGCGCCGTGACTCATGGCGTTCGGTGCCGAGGATGTGCAGGCCACCGGCCTCGATGACGGCATCGTGTTCCTGCTTGGTGGCCGCGGAGTGGGCGGCGACGATGGTGTCCCACTGCTCCTGCGAGGTCTCGAACTCCTGCGACTGGTAGTAGAAGCGCACGAAGCCCGGTGCGGCGACCGGCTGAATCGCGCCTTCCGCGGCAGAGACGGCGCGGGCGAGCGAACGCTTGACGAGATCCTGCCGCGCCATGAACTCGGAGTTGCCGCCGAGCAGAATGTCCGTACCGCGACCGGCCATGTTGGTGGCGATCGTGACCATGCCCAGCCGTCCAGCCTGGGCGACGATCTCGGCTTCCTTCTCGTGGAACTTGGCGTTCAGCACGACGTGGCGCACGCTCTTGCGCTTCAGGATGTCGGAGAGCAGCTCGGACTTCTCGATGCTGGTGGTTCCCACCAGCACAGGCTGCTTCATCGCGTGCAGGCGCTCGATCTCGTCGGCGACGGCGAAGTATTTTTCCTTGGCCGTGCGGTAGACGACGTCGGGGTTTTCGATGCGCAGCATCTGCCGGTTCGTGGGGATGACGACGATGTCCAGCTTGTAAATTTTGTCGAACTCGGCGGCTTCTGTCTCGGCGGTGCCGGTCATGCCGGAGAGCTTCTTGTACAGGCGGAAGTAGTTCTGGAAGGTGATGGTCGCGAGTGTCTGATCTTCCTTGCGGATCTGCACGCCTTCCTTGGCTTCGACGGCCTGGTGCAGGCCATCCGACCAGCGGCGGCCGGGCATCAGGCGGCCGGTGAACTCGTCGACGATGATGACTTCGCCGTCCTTCACTACGTACTCCACATCGCGCTTGTAGAGAGAGTGCGCCTTGATGGCGACCTCGATGTGGTGCTTCATGTCCCAGTTTTCGGGGTCGGCGATGTTGCCGATGCCAAGGATGGCTTCGATCTTCTCCCAGCCGTCGTCGGTGACGGTGATGGCGCGCGCCTTTTCGTCGACGACGTAATCGCCGGACCAGGTCTTGGTCTCGAGCGTCTCGATCAGCTCGCCGGCTTCAATCTTGGGAATAACGGTATTGGCGATGGCGTATTTGTCGGTGGTCTTGTCGGTTGGGCCGGAGATGATGAGCGGGGTGCGGGCTTCGTCGATGAGGATCGAATCGACCTCGTCGACGATGCAGTAGTAGTGGCCGCGCTGCACGGTCTCGCCGAGCTCGAACTTCATGTTGTCGCGCAGGTAGTCGAAGCCGAACTCGTTGTTCGTGCCGTAGGTGATGTCCGAGGCATAGGCTTCGCGGCGTTGGCGATCGTCCAGATCATGCACGATGACGCCGACGGTGAGGCCGAGGAAGCCATAGATCTTGCCCATCCACTCGGCATCGCGCTTGGCGAGATAGTCGTTCACGGTTACGACGTGGACGCCGTGCCCGGCGAGCGCGTTCAGATAGCAGGGAAGTGTGGCGACGAGGGTCTTGCCTTCGCCGGTCTTCATCTCAGCGATCTTGCCGGAGTGCAGCGTCATGCCGCCGATCATCTGGACGTCGAAGTGGCGCATGCTGACGACGCGGCGACCGGCCTCGCGAACCACAGCGAAGGCTTCGGGCAGGATCTCATCGAGCGCGGCCTTCTCGGCGGCGACGATCTCGTCGGCATCCGTCAGGCCTTCGATGGCTTTGGCGATGCGGGCTTTGAATTCAGGAGTTTTGGCCTGCAGCTCGGCGTCAGAGAGGGATTTGGCAGCTTCATCGAAACTATTGATCTGCGCAAGCACAGGGAGCATGCGTTTGACGGCGCGCTCGTTGCTGGTACCGAAGACTTTGGCGAGAACTTTGTTGAGCAAAACGGGTGTCCTTCTTGCGTGGGCGCCAGGTGGAGACACAGGCGCAGAGGATCGCAACCTCGAGTTTACGTGAAACGGATAGGCCGAACCGGAGTGGTGACCTGGACGAAACGCGTGGGAGGGCGGACTCTAGACGCCGAAACCGGTGACGGCCTGAAGCTCTACGCAATGTGCGGAGGGCGGGCGCATCGTCCAGACGGTGCGGTGCAGCGCGAGCGAGGCGACGGGAAGATCGAGCGCAAGGGCGTCGCTGCTATCGGAGTTGAACTCCGATAGGGTGCTGATTCCGCCGCGGTCCTGGCCCAACAGCATGCTGATGTAATGGCCGCCGATGCTGAAGTCGCTGTCGCGCACGACCGACCCTTCTGCCACGCCCAGAGAGGCTAGCAGCAGGAGGACGCTTGCGAGATGGATCGCGCGGAGTCGCATTGATTGAATTTTAGCCGATGACGGGATTAAGGGGGTAAATAGCTGGTGGGGGGCAGGACCGATTCCAGCAAGCCTCCCAGGAGCGGGTAGTACGATAACCAGAACCAAAGCAAGGGAGAGCCCCCCTCATGGCAGCAGCAGCCGAGGCAGTCCCACAGATCGCGGCACTTCAGTCGGCCCTGCGGAAGGCGCGATGGAGGCTAATTCCGCTGCTGTCAATCTGTTACCTCGTCGCGTTTATGGACCGCGCAAACATCAGCTTTGCTCAGGAGTCCCTAAGCCGCGACCTGCACTTTACGCCGAAGGTCTATGGGCTGGGCGCGGGACTGTTCTTCCTGAGCTATGCTCTGTGCGAGATACCTTCCAACCGCATGTTGTTGCGCTTTGGACCGCGCAAGTGGCTGGCACGCATCATGTTGACGTGGGGGCTGATTGCAGCGGCGATGGTCTTTATCCATTCGACCAGGAGCTTCTACGGCATGCGCCTTCTGCTCGGCATTGCGGAGGCAGGCTACTTTCCAGGGGCACTCTTCTACTTGTCGCAATGGTTTCCGGCGACGGAACGGGCGCGCTCGATCAGCCTCTTCTATATGGCGTTTCCGCTGAGCGGGACGGTCATGGGCGGTGTTGCCGGGCTGCTGCTGCGACAGAATGGGCGGCTGGGACTTACGGGCTGGCAGTGGTTGTTCCTGGTGGAGGCTCTGCCTGCCATTCTGCTGAGTGTCGTGGTGTGGTGCTGTCTGCCCGAGGGGCCGCAGACTGCCAAGTGGCTCAGCGCAGAAGAACGCGAAGCCCTGACCGCCGAGCTTGCAAACGATCCGGTGGGTTTGCGCGAAGCCGCGCATATCGGCAGCGGGCTGCGCCGGGCTCTGACCAGCGGTCGTGCATGGACGATCAGCCTCTTCCTGTTTTTTACGCTGGGTTCGTACTATGCGCTCATCTTTTCGCTGCCCACGCTGCTGCAGGAGCTCACCGGCTGGAACGTGGGGCATGTCGGCTACCTGGTTGCGGGTTTTGGACTCGCGGGCGCTGTGGCGATGGTGCTGGTCGCGTTGCACTCCGACTACACGCGAGAACGGCGATGGCACATTGTGGTTCCAACCGGGTTCATGACACTTGCGGTGTTGGCCGCAGGGTTAGGCTTCGCCGGCAAAGCGCATATAGCGGGCTGGGGAACGGTCCTCGCGCTGCTGGTGGCGATCACCTCTTACTATGCGATGCAGGGGCCAGCGATGGGTCTGCCCAATATGGTGTTTTCCGGCGATGCCGCAGCAGTAGCCATCGCGATGCTGACGATGGGCGGCATTGCTGGCGGTTTTGTGGGGCCGTACTGGATGGGCTGGATGCGCGAGTCGACCGGAGGCTATGCCCGGGGTATTGGCTTGCTGTGTGTGCCATGCCTGCTGGGCGGGCTGCTTATATTGGCGCTCCTGCGAAGCATTTCATCGGAGAGCAGCGGAAACTAGGGCTTTTCGTCATGGAAGAGGCGTGGTGGATGTTGTCGACGAAGAGGGCTCTCCAGCACCATGGGTAGTACGATGGGCGTGGTTTCTGACAGGCTTGGAGGTCGTTGCGTGAAGTCGAGTAGAGGTTATGCGTGCGTGTGGGTTGCCGCACTGACGATGAGCGTGGCGGCGCAGCAGGCTGGCACGTGGACGGTCAAGCCGGAGTGGGTGCGGGCCCATGAGGAGTTTCTAGCCAGCGATGCGATGCATGGTCGTGGCAGCGCGACACACGATGAGGAGATCACGGCGACCTATGTGGCCTCGGAGTTCAGGGCCTATGGATTGAAACCTGCTCCGGAGATGCAGGGCTACCTCCAGAGCGCGGAGGTTGTGTCTCCTACGCTGGATGGCCACGCGACACTCTATGCACAGAGTGTTTCTGTGGTTGAAGGTGCGGATCTTCAGCTTTTGGCTTCTTCGGGGGAGAGCGTGTCCGGCTCTCTGGTGCATGTATCTGCCAAAGAGGCCGCCGCTGCGAAGATTGATCGCAACTCTGTAGTCCTGCTAACCGGTTTGGCGCCTGGGCAGGGTGCCTTGGGCGTGCTGCGGTCCCTCTGGAGGCAGCATCCGGCAGCGCTTGTGCTGGAGCAGGGGGAGGAGACGCAGCAGATCTCTACGGTATTTGGTGGCAAGACCCACGTCGCTATTCATTTGAAGGAGATGCCGGCGGAGTTCGATGCGACGATCGTTGTGCTGCGCGGGAAGGCGTTCTCGCAGCTTGAGGCCGCAAAGGATGGAGAGCGGATAGAAGTTGCCGTGCATACCACGGTGCAGACTGCCCCGAGGATGACGTATAACGCCATCGGCTACCTGGAAGGGAGCGATCCGAAGAGTGGAACGATTCTTCTGACAGCGCATCTGGATCATCTGGGGGTAGGGAGTGCGGTGAATGGGGATGCAATTTACAACGGTGCGAATGATGATGCGGCGGGCACGACGGCCGTCTTGGAGCTTGCGCATGCGCTTGCGGCAGGACCGCGGTTGAAGCGCAATGTATTGTTTGTCTGCTATGGCAGCGAAGAGATTGGGGAACTGGGGTCAACGTACTTTGGAATGCACCCGCCTGTGCCGCTGAAGGATTTGGTGACGAACCTGGAGTTCGAGATGATCGGCGCTCAGGACCCTAAGATGCCTAAGGGAGTGTTGTTGCTGACCGGGTGGGAGCGTTCAAACCTGGGGCCGACTCTGAAGAAGCACGGCGCGCTGCTGGGGCCCGATCCCTATCCGGAACAGCACTTCTTTGAGCGTTCGGACAACTATGCGCTGGCGTTGAAGGGAGTGGTGGCGCATACGGCAGCGGGCTGGGGAACGCCGCCGACGTACCATCAACCGAACGATGACCTGGCGCATCTGGATCTGCCCTTTATGACGGCTGCGATCCAGAGCCTGGTGGAACCGGTACGGTGGTTGGCCGACAGCGACTTCAGGCCAGAGTGGGTGCCGGGCGGTGCGCCGAAGAACTAAGAGGCGTTGAAACGGTTCTCAGGAAGAGGCTGTACTCTACTGTTTTTGGCCGTGGAACAGGGCATGGTTGATGTCCGGCCAGAACTCCTTGACCTCGAAGGTGGCAGCATCGATGGCTATATCCAGGCCCCACTGGCTGCCGGTATTGCCGAAGCCACGCTGGCTGGATGGATAGTAGAGGTTGGAGATACCAGCAGAGGCTCCGGAGCCAATGACTTCGCCGGCGTTGAAGACCTCCTTGCCGGAGTCCGACCGGGTGATCACAGCACGGCTGAGGGCATATTCGGTGCGTTTGAGAAATCCTCCGCGGCCTAACGTGTAGTAGCGGGTGTCTTCGTGAGTGACGGCGGGGACGATAAATTCCACCAAGTAGTTTTCGCTCGTCTGATCCACGGTTGAATGCCAGAGATAACGGCCATAGCCGACTCCGCCACCGCCAAACTCGGGTACGGAGTTGCGGCCCAGGTTGAAGCCTGCAAGCGCTGCAGGCACAACAATGGAGGAGTAGTCGAAGGAGTCCTGGCTCGCGGTCACGAATTTTTCTTTGACGGATTGCGGCGGCAGCTTCTGATCTGCGCTTACGGCACGAAAATTCGGGATGATGCCGAGGATGCGCGTCGTCTGCTTGCCCGTGGAATCGTCGCTCTGTGGTGTCTGTGGTGTTGGAGCATCGAAAGTGGGTTTGGGTTGTAGACTCGACGACTCCAGAGGAGATCCCGCGATCGCGGAACTGGTGGCCTCGCCCGGATCAGGCGAGGAGTTATACCGGGCGCTGGTTGTTGGGCTGACAGCGGTATTGGGAGCGGTAGAAACCGCAAGCTGCTGCGCACAGAGTCCACCGGTGCAGAGCAATCCGAGGAGAAGAGAGGTCGAAACTGTCTGCCGTCGCAAGATCTTCGTCATGTTTCCTTATACGTTAGTTGGTTCTGAACTGGATTTGGATTCGAAGAGTTCAAATTGCTCTATGTATTCCTATCGTTGCAGTTATAGATAGATGGACGAGAGGGCGGCTGGGATGCACAGGATTGTGACTTCATCAAAAGAATCTAAAGATATCAAGGATTAGGATAGCTTGGATGCACGAAGTGGCGGGAGCTATGCTGGGGGGATTGGTGTACTGCACCAACGGAGCAAGAGGAGAGTTTTGATGAGCAGCAGGGCAGTAGAGTTTGCGAAGGACAATGGCGTACGGTTTGTTGAGGAACTAAAGGCGCTGCTGCGCATCCCATCGATTTCAACAACGCCGGAACGCGCAGGCGATGTGCGCAAAGCGGCAGAATTCGTGGCGACCGGTCTACGTGCGGCCGGCATGGAGAACGTGCGGCTCATCGAAACTTCGACTCCGAAGCGCGAAGGACACCCGCTGGTCTATGCAGATTGGTTGCATGCCCCCGGTAAGCCGACGGTGCTTTGCTATGGCCACTATGACGTACAGCCTCCCGATCCGCTTGACGAGTGGAAGTCGCCGCCGTTTGAGCCGGAGGAGCGCGACGGCAACATCTACGCGCGAGGGGCCGTCGACGACAAAGGCCAAATGTGGATGCATGTGAAGGCGCTCGAGTCGCTGCTGAAGGCCGAGGGTAAGCTGCCGGTCAATATCAAGGTGATTGTCGAGGGTGAGGAGGAGGTTGGAGGCGAAGGCATTGCGGCGTTCGTTCGTGAGCATGGCGACGTGCTGAAGGCCGATGCCGCACTCGTCAGCGACACTGAGATGTTCGCGCCTGAGTTGCCAACGTTGTGTGTGGGCCTGCGTGGCATGATCTATACCGAACTTGAGGTGCGCGGCGCGGGGACGGACCTTCATTCCGGCATGTACGGAGGCGCTGCCCCGAATCCCTTCGTAGCGCTGGCGCAGATCATTACAAAGTTGAAAGACGAGTCCGGGCACATCGCAATTCCCGGCTTCTACGACGGTATCGAAGAGCCGAGCGCCGATGAGCTAAAGGCATGGAAGTCGCTGCCGTTCGATGAAGAGCACTATCGCAAGACCGAGGTTGGCTCAACGGAGCTGACCGGTGAAGCGGGTTTCAGCGTCCTGGAGCGTACCTGGTCGCGGCCGACGATGGATGTTCACGGTATGCCCGGCGGCTTCACCGGGGCCGGCGCGAAGACGGTGATTCCCGCAAAGGCGCTGGCCAAGATCAGCTTCCGCCTCGTGCCGGGAATGACGCCCGATGCGACCTTTGCGAAATATAAGGCCTTCGTGGAGAAGATCTGTCCCAAGGGTATTCAGGTGTCGGTGCGGATGATCCACTCGGGCGAGCCGATCGTTGTGAGCACGGATAACGACTACATCCGTGCCGCGAAAGAGGCGATGGGAGAGGTCTTTGGCAAGGAGACGGTCTTCGTGCGCGGTGGCGGGTCGATTCCGATCGTCGGCGACTTCGTCCGGGAGCTGGGAATCCCGACGGTGATGATGGGCTTCGGTTTGCCGGACGACAACCTCCATGCCCCGAACGAAAAATTTCATCTGGCGAACTTCCATCGCGGGATTGAGTCAATAGTGCGGTTCTTTGGGCTGGTTGGCGGCGCGTAGGGGCGTTTCTATCCAGTAGCGATATGCGAGTTGCGAGGGATGATCGCTTGAGCGATACGAAGCTGCCCGTGCATGGATTTGTGCTGGCAGGCGGTAAGAGTTCGCGCATGGGCCAGGACAAAGCGCTGCTCACCTTTTGTGGGCGGCCGATGATCGAGATCGCGGTTGAAAAGCTGCGGGAGTTCTGCGCTGAAGTCAGCATTGTAGGGAACCGGGAAGACCTGCAGGTGTTTGCGCCGGTAGTCCGGGAAGAACGGTTGAACGTGGGGCCGGTGGCAGGGGTTGAAGCCGGCTTGTTAGCGGCGACGCAACCATGGGCGATGTTTGTGCCGGTGGATGTGCCGCTGGTGCCGTTGGAGTTGCTGCGGGCATGGGTCGCAGCCGTTGTCGAACAGCAGTCAGCAGGATGTGTGGCAAGTTATCTGCTGGTCAATAAACAGCGACAACCGGCGTTTTGCCTGATGCGGCGGGAGTGTTTTGGCTCCGTTACGCGGGCAGTCGAACGAGGGGAACGTCGACTGGACGATATTCTAATGATCATTGACAACGACGAAGAGGTTGGGTCGTTATGGGTTTGCGATGCCGCCAAATTTGCCCTTAAGTCCAGTCCGTCGTATCTGGATCTTGAGTATTGGTTCTCGAACGTGAATACGCCACAGGAACTTGTTGAGGCGGAAGCCTGGGCTGTTGCATCGAAGGTATGAGCGCGAGTGACATACTAAGTCCAGGAGCGATCTATGACTGACGACAAAGAGGCCGTGCTGCCTAAGGGCGAAGATGAGCCCTTGACCGCGGAACTCTCGCCAGACGTCGCTCCGTTCGTCCAGGAGTTTATGGCGGAGGCTGCGCAGGCCAACGAAGAAGAGGCTGAAGCTATCGCGCAGGACACGACCTTCGCGGCGGACGCAGGGCTGGCCGGTGCGGCCTTTTCGACGGCTTCGCTGATAGGTCCCTACATCTCGTTCGAGCACGTCTGTAAATCATTTGGCGACTTTATCGTCTTAGAGGATGTAAGCTTCTTCGTCAATCCGGGGGAGACGCTCTGCATTCTGGGCCGAAGCGGGGTCGGCAAGTCGGTTTCGCTGCAGATATTGATGGGGTTTCTCAAGCCGGATCGTGGAACCGTGTTGGTCGCCGGTCAGGACATCTCCGGCCTCTCCGAGCGCGAGATGCAGGAGGTTCGACGCAAGGTCACCATGGTCTTCCAGAACGGAGCGTTATTTGATTCTGTTTCGGTGGGCGAAAATGTGGCTTTTCCTCTGCGCGAGCGCAGAACCATGGAGGAAGACCAGATCCAGCAGGTAGTAAAAGGTTTATTGGAGATGGTCGGTGTTGCCGGGATGGAGAATATGCTGCCTTCAGACCTTTCTACGGGCATGAAACGATCGGTCGCCATCGCCCGTGCGCTCGCAGCCCAGCCTTCGGCTGTGCTGTACGACGAGCCGACCACCATGGTCGATCCCTTGATGGCGCATCTTCTTGGAAATCTAATCCAACGCTTGAAGGTGCAGTTGCATCTGACCAGTATTGTAGTTACTCACGACATGCGTTTTGCTCAGAAACTGGCCGATCGCGTAGTCTTTTTGCATGAAGGTAAGGCTCGTTTCTTCGGCACAATGGAAGAAATGCACGCCAGCAACGACCCCGTGCTTCAGGAATTCCTTGCATTGGATGCCTTGGTTCTGCCAAACTAGCAACACACTCAACCCAGCAGGCGCAACCGCAACTTTTTTGAAATGATTGTGTTACAGGAAACAGCTTCTTGTTTCTTACTGTCTTCAATAAGATGCTGTCACCCTTTGTTCCGCAGATTAGGGAACACCACTCAACAAGATATACAAACGCCAGTTCCCTGGCGTTGGGGCCATTTACGGTAGCTCAAGATGACGACACCTGACTATCTCCAACAGATAGTGATTTCCGGAAGACAAAGAAGGCTGAACGCCTCCGCGTCTGGAGCTGCGGGCACGCTATCGCAGCCGGGATTGACCAGCATCGTCTGGGCAAGTTTTGACTTTCTGAGTGCCCTGCTGGGCGGTTTAATTGCGTTCAGGCTCCGGCTTATTCCCGAGGGCCGCGTCCCGGCCGAGAGGGTTCTGGCGCAACTCGTGCCGGTGCAGCCAGCTATTGCCTTGATGTTCCTACTGCTCTTCGGCGTCTACCTGGTGATCTTTGCGCGGATCTACGGCCTGTATGGCATGTCCCAGAACCACAGCGGCTTGCACGAACAGCGGATGACTCTCCAGGCGACCCTGACCGCAGGTTTGCTGCTTTGCGGCAGCTTGTACGTCATGCATGGATACGGCATCTCGCGCGTCATGGTGATGCTGACGGTTGTGCTCACGATGGTGATGGTGATGGCGCGGCGCGCGGTCATGCGGAAACTGCGGGAACGTCGCTTCCTGCAGGGGTTGGAGACGCGCAACATTCTCATTGTGGGCGATGGGCGTGTGGGCCATGCGCTTCGCAATCATCTCGAAACCCTGCGTCACATGGGTTTTCGGTTCATGGGTTTCATCTCGCTTATGCCGCGCAGAGACGATCAAGCGGCTCCCGACGTGATCGGCGACGTTCGCAACTGTGTTGCTTTGGCGAGGTCATTGTTTGTCGACGAGATTTACTTCTCAATTCCCGCGGACAAGCAAACGGTCGTTACGGTCGTCGAAGAGGCTCGCTCGCAAGGCATCGATGTACGTGTGATTCCCGATCTCTATGACGGTTTGGCCTGGAATGCGCGAGTGGAATATATCGGCCAATTCCCGACCATTCCGTTGCATCGCCGCGAGTTTCCACGTGGTGCTTTCCTGTTGAAACGCATTCTGGATGTAGTGCTGTCGCTCATCGTGCTTCTGGCGGTCTCGCCTTTGATGATTGCTATCGCCATTGCGGTTCGGTTCGGCTCGAAGGGCCCCATTTTTTATAGAGCGCAGCGCATCGGTCGTAAAGGACGTACTTTCACCTGCTATAAGTTCCGCACCATGGTGGTGGATGCCGATCGTCTGCGCAAGGACCTGGATCATTTGAATGAGCGTGCAGGAGTGCTCTTCAAGATCAGCAACGACCCCCGGATTACCAAGATCGGGGCTATGCTGCGCAAGTACTCGCTCGACGAACTTCCGCAACTTTTCAATGTATTGATCGGTGATATGAGCCTCGTGGGTCCGCGTCCGCCGATAGCCTCGGAGGTCGAGCAGTACGATATCGCACACCTGCGCCGGCTGGATGTGCTTCCGGGCATTACCGGCTTGTGGCAGGTGGAAGCGCGTCAGGATCCCTCCTTCGACAGTTACATCTCGCTCGACACGGCCTATGTCGAGAATTGGACACTGCTCCTGGATCTTCGTATCCTTGCACGGACCATCGGGGTCGTTGTGGGTGGCACAGGCTCTTGAGGTTGTTTTTGCCGGTGCCTGTCCCACAACCGTCCTCGCGATAGAGCATTTTCGCTATAGGTGTAAACCGAAAGCAAAGATCTATACGCCGTTTTTCCCAATAAAAACGGCACTCGTAGGACTCGTCCATCTCACAGCAATAGGGGAAATGCTCTAGACTTGAACTGTGCGGATTGCGCTGGCCCAAATCAACCCGACTGTCGGAGACTTCTCCGGCAATCTGAAGAAAATTCGTGAGTTCACGGAGCGAGCGGTCGCGGAACACGCTGACCTGGTGATTTTTCCGGAACTGGCGACGTGTGGATACCCCCCTGCGGACCTTCTCGAAAAGGAATCGTTCGTAAAGCGCGCGGAAGAGTCGTTGACCGAGATCGCTGCGCTTACCAAAGGTGAAGGTCGCCCGGCTATCCTGTGCGGTTCGGTGCTACCGGTCCATCAGCCTACCGGCAAGCACGTGCGCAACGTCGCAGCTTTGCTGGAGGCGGGAGAGATTCGGTGTTTGCAGCAGAAGATGTTGCTTCCGTTCTACGACGTCTTTGATGAGCAGCGTTATTTTGAGCCGGCGACACAGCAATCTCTCGTCGTCGTCAAAGGGCAAGCCGTGGCGATCACGGTGTGTGAGGACGCCTGGAACGACAAGATGTTCTGGCCGCGTCTCAACTACTCCATCGACCCCGTCGAGGAGTTGATGAAGCAGTGGGCTGTGCTGCCGCAACCGCTGAGTGGGCCGCGTCTGATTCTGAATATCTCCGCTTCGCCCTATTGGCACGGCAAGGCCGAGGTCCGGCAGCGCATGATTGGCGCCCTGGCGAAGCGGCACAACGCGACTGCCGTGCTGGTAAACCAGGTGGGTGCGAACGACAGCCTGATCTTCGACGGAAACTCGTTCGTTGCCGGTCCTGATGGGGAAATCCACACCCAGGCCCGCGGCTTTGTGGAAGATCTTGTGCTCTTCGATACAGACAATGTGCCGACGAAGACGGTCTCAGTGCCGGATACAAACTACGAAACCCAGACAGCTCTTACCTGGCAGGCTTTGGTGCTTGGAACTCGCGATTACGTACGTAAATGCGGCTTTCAGAAGGCAATTCTCGGTCTGAGCGGCGGCATCGACTCGGCTTTGGTAGCGGTGATTGCAGTGGAAGCGCTGGGGGCAGAGAATGTGCAGGGAATCGGTATGCCGAGCGAATTTTCTTCGAGCGGATCCGTCAGCGATGCCGAGAAGCTGGCGCGAAACCTGGGTATTCCATTCTCCGTTGTGCCTGTGCGTGAGATTTATACAAAGTTTTCTGAATCGCTCGAACCGTTTTTTGCCGGTACGCCGTTCGGCCTGGCCGAAGAGAACCTGCAACCGCGCATTCGCGGCAGCCTCCTGATGGCGCTCTCCAACAAGACCGGGGCTTTGGTGCTGACGACCGGCAATAAGAGTGAGATGGCGACCGGGTACTGCACACTCTACGGCGATATGGTGGGAGCTCTTGCTGTGATCGGCGATGTGTATAAGACGGAGGTCTACGCTCTGAGCCGTTACGCCAACCGCGAGCGTGAGATCATCCCGGAAGATACCTTGACGAAGCCACCCTCGGCCGAACTGCGGCCTGGGCAGAAGGATACCGACTCTCTGCCTCCATATGAGGTACTCGATCCTGTCCTGAAGGCTTACATTGAAGACTACTGCTCTGCCGAAGAGATCGCAGCCCGGCAGAATGTCAGCGTGGAACTGGTTCGGTCTGTGATTCAGCTCGTTGAGCGCAGCGAATACAAGCGGCAGCAAGCAGCGCCGGTACTCAAGGTTTCCAAAAAGTCCTTTGGCACGGGGAGGCGTTTCCCCATCGCCGCAAAACGTGAAGTTTAAAAAGATGCCCGAAGCGGGCTCAGGAGATAGCAAGACGTGAAGAACAGCAAACTCGCATGGGCAGCCGGTTTGGCGCTGCTGACAACCGCAGCCTCCAACATTGCACAGACGCCCGCGCCACCCCAGCTAAGCCCCGCGACACAAGAAGCCAATCAAGCCGCAACTCCGCAGGCGCCTGCAGCCCATGCCAACCCGTTTCCTGCAGTGAATCCGAAAAACTTTACCGCAACCTCCCCAACGGCCGATGACGTCAACAGCTTTCTGAAGTCAATCTGGGGTTACGACGAGAACCGTATCTGGAGTGTCGCTGCAATCCTCGCAACACCTGCCCCCGGCGTCAGCAAAGTCGTTGTCTTCGTAGCCGACAAGACACAGCCAGGCAAGGGGACGCAGACCATCTTCTTCACAACGCCCGATGGCAAGCATGCGATCGCTGATAACGTGATCGACTTTGGCCCGAAACCCTTTGCCGAGTCGCGGAAGACGCTGCAGGAGCGGGCCAATGGACCTGCGCGGGGAGCGAAGAGCAACGATCTTCTGTTGGTTGAGTTCGCCGATCTTCAGTGCCCGCACTGCAAGGAAGTGCAGGCGATCATGGACAACATCGTGCAGGACTTTCCTCAGGCGCGCGTAGTGTATGAGAGCTATCCGATCACCGGGCTTCATCCATATGCATTCCGCGCGGCTGCAGAGGGCGAATGCGTGCGCAAGGCCAAGGGTGATGCCGCCTTCTTTACCTATGCACAGGCTGTCTTTGCCACACAGGAAGGTCTCACTGCTGAGCGTGCAGACGCCACGCTGAGTGCTGCGGTCACCAAGGCTGGCGGTGACCCGGCAGCGGCTGCTGCCTGCGCGGAGACTCCGGCGATCAAGGACGACGTCAATGCCTCCGAGAAGCTTGGCACGGACATCGGAGTCGATCAGACACCGATGCTTGCGGTAAATGGCCATCTGCTTCCGATCGCGTCGATTCCATACGAGACACTGAAGAAGATCATCGCGTACCAGGCTGGGCAGGACGGTGTCGTCGTGCATGTGCAGCCCACGCTTTCGACACTGAAGTAGTTCCAGTTGAATAGAGAACCGATGGGGCTACGGTTGTAGCCCCATCGCCGTCATGTTGTCCCCCATATCTGTCATTTCGACCGACCAACGGGAGTGGAGAAACCCCTGCATTTCACGGGTGCTTCTACTATCAAAGAAGTCAAAGAAACACGCTGTACTAGCTCGCCAGAGATGTCCGTGTCAGTCGCAAAGGGTGTTCCTGTTGCAGGTACCGTGCCCTTGGCGGCATCGTTAAATGCAGGGGTTTCTCCACTCCCGTTGGTCGGTCGAAATGACAGATATGGGGGGTAGGTGTTGCGTACAGGGTCCACTGGATACGTAGTCGCATCAGACATTTTTCCCGGCCAATTTCTGTAGACCTTCTCCCGCCAGAAGAACAATTCGCCAGTCGTTCAGGAAATGAGCGCCCAGCGACTTGTACATATTGATGGCGTGTTGATTCCAATCCAACACCGCCCACCGAATGAAGGCACGGCCTTCCTGTTCTGCTGCTTGTGCAACGTGTGCCAGCAATGCGCTGCCGATTCCTCGACGGCGAAATTCAGGGAGAACAAAAAGATCTTCGAGATAAAACCCTGCGCCGCGCCATGTGGAGTAGTAAGGGAAGAACACTGCGAAGCCCACAGGCTCCCCGCACCACTCGCCGATTGAGACTCGAAACTGAGGGTTTGCGCCGAAGCCGTCGCGTGCGATATCAGCCTCCGTCGTGCGGACCTGGTCTGGCTCTTTTTCGTACTCGGCAAGCTCCCCTATGAGTCTTCTGATCAGAGCGGCGTCGGCAATGGTGGCTGTGCGAATCGTTATCATCGGGTTCTGCCTTTATGTCATTCGAACTCTAGGGCGTTTCACGAATAGTGTGAGGTGGCTCTTTTCGATCCGCCCATACCGTGTCATCTCGACCGTAGGTGGCGTTCTTTGCCACCGAAGCGGAGAGACCTGCAGGTTGCAGAGCGTGATGCGAATTTTTGTGGCACGCTTTGTGTCAAGACCTGCAGTTTGCTTGCACCAGTACTGTCGCCTGCGCCAACATGCAGGTCTCTCCACTCCGCATGACGATAAAACCATCATGCTCCGGTCGAGATGACAATTCTGGGGTGGTTCATTCCTACATCACACTACTGGTGAAAATGCTCTGGTTGTATGCGCAGCTCAGCGTGTTTTCTCAACTTCATCTTTCACTCGCGTCTGATCTGTAATCCAGTTGACCTCCCATGTCTTGCCTCCGTCGTCCGAATAGGACTGCTCAAAGTGGGCAGAATTGGGAGTGATCTTTGACCAGACAAATCGAACGTAGACAGACCGGCCCTTCCATAGCTCCTGGTCGTAAAACTCGCCGTGTCCGTCCTTGAACTCGCCGACCATGGGTTGAAGAGGTTGGCCTAAGTCAGGGTCCTTACTACTAGCCCAATAGATGCTCCACTGATGAGTGAGCGGATTGTAGACGCGTAGAGTAAGACCTTCTATATGGCCGGTGGGGCTATCGGTTTCGAACTCCTCGATATTGCCGCGCCCATCCCAAATCTTTCGTGTGACCGAAGTGCCATCAAATTCGACCCAGGTCTTGGAGCCGGCTAAGCGATCCTTCAGGCGCGACAAGTGGATCTTCCAGGTACCTATCTCATAGTCAAAATCGTGTTGCCCGTCTCGCACCGTGTCGGTTTTGACGGTGGAGGTTTGTGAAGATGCCGGAGAAGGCTGTGCAAGATAACCAACACTGCACAGCAGAAGATACAGGCCAACAGATCGTAGTGAGTTCATTGTTCCTCCAGGTGTACGATTGCGCGTTAGTTCGAGGGCTGCGTTTCTCGGGTCAAATCGGCGGTAAAGTTGGGCTCCCAGGTTTTGCCGCCATCGTCCGAGTAGGCCTGCTCAACGTGGTGTGAGTTCAGCGTGATATCCGACCATACAAATCGAACAAGGATGGTTCTGCCGTTGAATGTCTCCTGGTCGAAGAGTTCGCCGCGTCCGTTCTTGAACTCCCCGATCATGGGCTGATTCAATGTGCCGTCGTTGATGCTCGAGAAGGTCTGGCTCCACTGGTGGGATTGGGGGTTGTAGAGAAACAGGGTCAATCCCTTGAGGTGACTCGTGGCGTTGCTGGCTTCGATCTCCTCCAGGTTGGCGCGGCCATCCCAAACCTTTCGGACCGTGACTGTGCCGTTGAGTTCTACCCAGGCGTTGGAGCCCGATAGTGGCTGCGTAAGGCGCCGGATGTGCGTCTTCCATGTGCCGAAGTGGAAGTCAAAATCGTGTTGCCCGTCGCGCACCTGTTGCGATCCGGCCTGGGACGCCGCCGGGGTCGCTTGCGAAGATGCCGGAAAGGAATGGATGAGAAAGCCAAACAGGCTCAACAGAAGATACGGTCTGATGCGTCGAAGCGAGTTCATTGTTTCCTCCAGATTCAGATTTTGCCCATGCACTCGAACCAGAGCTATGTTGCTGATTCCATCAAGAGGCAAGGCTGAACGTTTGCTACGGTTACAAGAGTGACGTGAACTATGGTATTTTCATAGATCCACTTTCTATGGAACTCGCGATACCACTTTCGAAGAAAGGAGAACCGCTCTTCCGGCAGGTTTACCTTGGCCTGCGGCAGGCTATCCTCGTGGGTAATTTCCGCGCTGGCGACCAGCTTCCTTCGACACGAGACATGGCGGAACAGCTTGGTATTTCGAGGACAGTTGTGCTGTTGGCCTATGACCAACTGCTCGCGGAAGGCTTCGTTGAAGGCCGTAGCGGCTCAGGGACCTATGTGGCCGAATTTCTGAATGGCACTCGTCCTAAAAGTCCGGAAAAATCTGCCAGAGTACAGCTCTCGCGTTTCGGAGCGGCAGCTGCGCAGGCTGCGAGTGGCGTGGATTTTCCAGATCGGCGCTCTGGTGGACTTCGCTACAACTTTGCATTTGGCCGTAGTGATACGACGATCTTCCCCTTTGAGATGTGGCGGCGCATACTGCTGGCGAAGGCGCGCGAATCGTCGGTACGCGAACTCGACTATGGCCCTGCGGCGGGAGTACCGGCACTGCGCGAAGCCATCTGTGTTCATCTGCGGCGGTCTCGCGCGGTAGTCTGCGATCCATCGGAAGTGATTGTTGTGAACGGCTCTCAGCAGGCATTGGATCTGATTGCGCGGGTTCTCGTGGAGCGCGGCGACAGTGTGGCGATCGAAGATCCACAGTATCAGGGCACAAGGGAAGTGCTTCGTGCTGCAGGTGCCCGATTGCGACCCGTGCCGGTCGATGGCGATGGCTTGAACGCCGCAAAGCTGCCGAAGCAGGCCAGGCTGGTATTTGTAACACCATCGCACCAGTTTCCAACCGGTGCGATCTTGTCGCTCGCGCGACGTATTGAACTACTCGAATGGGCAAGGCGCAATAATTCAGTTGTCGTCGAAAATGACTACGATGGGGAGTTTCATTATCAGGGGCGGCCGCTGGAGTCTCTGCAAGGCCTCGACACGGAAGGCCGAGTCCTCTACTTAGGAACGTTTTCGCGCACTGTGTTTCCAGCTCTGCGCATCGGGTATCTGATCGTGCCTAAGTTGTTGGCCCCTGCCTTCACGACCGCCAAATGGCTTTGCGATCAACACTCCGCCACGCTGGAGCAGCAGACTCTTGCGGAGTTTATAACTTCAGGAATGTATGAACGCCATCTGCGCCGGCTTCGGCGCAGGAATACAGCGCGCCGTGAGGCGCTGGTTCAGGCCATTCAAAAGTACCTGGGCGAACGTGTCGAAGTGACCGGCGATGGCTCTGGGGCTCACGTCGTACTGTGGCCCAGAAAACGTGTCTCGGAAGATGCCGTAATCGCCCAGGCAGCAGCTCGAGGCGTTGGTATTTACGGAATATCTCATTCGTTTCTCACACAGCCATCAAGGCCGGGGCTGATGCTCGGCTACTCGACGATGAGCGAAGCAGAGATTCGAGAAGGAGTTCGACTCCTGAGCGAAGTACTCTAGGACTTATCAACCTATCGGTATGCGCAGCAGATCCCAAAGGTGTTGCTTGCCTTCCAGCGTTACCCGTACAGCTCGCGTGTCACGTATCGGTGCCATCCACCGGAGATCGTTGAACCGTTTGTACATTGCACAACCGAGAGTGCCGGCCAGATGGTGCCGGCGTTCTGTCCAGTCCAAACAGCGTCGCGCAAGCTTCTTTTGCGAGAGATCGGACGATGGAAGCTCGATACCGAGGGCTTCTATCCAGGCTCGTCCGGATGGGGTAACGGTGTAGGTCTTTGTGTCGGATGCTCTGAGCAGGTCACGTTCTTCCAGTGTCTCGGTGATCCGTACGCCGAGCCAGCCTGCAAGGTGTGAGTAGCAGGTGCGTGCATGGCCCAGGCTTCCCGCGCTTGCTTGACGGTTCTTGTCACTGGGTTTTGACCGGGCAGTTAGCACGAGCAAGGATTCAATCGCGTCAGCGACCTCCGCACTCGAGAGTCGATAATATCGGTGCCGTCCCTGGCGCTCAACGCTCAGCAATCGGCCTTCGATGAGTTTGGCGAGATGGCCGCTCGCTGTCTGCGCTGAAACATTGGCGATGGCGGCCAGTTCTCCCGCCGGTAACGCGATACCGCCCATCAGGCTGAGCAGCATCGCGGCGCGTCCGGGGTCGCCCAATAGGTTCGCGGCAATCGACAGGTCTTCATGCATATAGAAAGTATGCCGCTTATGAAAGCCGATATACTTCGGCTGCCGCCGAAGTATATCGTTGCACCCCTGGACTAGGCTGTCCCTGGAGGTGATCCTATGATTACGCTGTATCTTCGTTACACCATCGATCCGAACAAGTTTTCCGACTTTGCAACCTACGCTGCGGAGGAGCAGATTCCTATTCGTGAGAGCGGAGGGAAGATCGTCGGCTACTTTCTGCCCACCGACTTCGCAGGGGCTACCGATGAAGCCTTCGGCTTGATCGATTTTCCATCGCTCGCGGAGTATGAGATCTACCGTGCAACGCTGGCTGCACATCCTCTGCACAAGAAGAACGCGGCAATTCTCCAGAGCAGCGGGGCTGTGCGCTCGATTCAGCGCTCGCTGATCCAGCGGGTGGAACCGGCAAAGGAGTCACAGTCATGACCGCGTTATCCCAGAATCCCGAAATACCCGGCTACAACTTTGGCTCTCCGGAAGTTGCTCAATCGCCGCTTTCCTCTGAAGACCTGTTGCATCTGGAACAGACGCTCGGCTGGACGCTCGCCGATGAACAACTGCTGCGGAAGCATGCCGCATTATTCGAAGCTCAGGCGGAGCACATGGTGGACTCCTGGCGAGCTGTTATCGGAGCGCAGCCGCATCTTGCGCACTGGTTCGTCGGACCTGACGGTCAGCCAGACGACGAATACAGGGTCCGTGTGAAGCGCCGGTTTGTTCGGTGGGTCGTCGACGTAGCGACGCGTCCGCACGATCGCGCGTGGCTGAACTATCAGGAGGAGATAGGTCTGAGGCATACTCCGGCGAAAAAGAACAAGACCGATTCACGCCACACTCCGCCTGTAGTGCCCCTACGCTATCTATGGGCCTTTGTTCCTGTGGTGACAGAGGTGCGTAGCTTCTTCGCGAGCGCCATCTCTGATTCGGCGGAACTCACAGCTCTTGAGCGTGCCTGGACCAAGGCCGTGCATTTACATGTTGTGCTCTGGACGAGGCCTTACACCTCCGAAGGTCTTTGGTAATCCACGTGGCGATAGCGCTCCTGTGGGCCATGCCTGAGACAGCCGTGAATGATGGTTCGGATGGGACATGTTGGGGCTCAAGTAAGCCTCTATGTCGCACTAAATAATAAGCTTATTGGGGTTTCGATGATTTGGCGCATTTGCTGGAAGAGCCTCACCCAGGAGGATATGGCGGTGAAGGACAGGGCCCGTTTGAAAGGTCTGGCCGTATAACGGCCACTCTTGCCTATCGCTGAATTGGTTTACCCACAGGGTTCGCGACGCTGGACACTGTCCTGTCATAAACTAATAATGAGGCCCACTGAGAATAATGTGCGGTATTGTTGGTGTCTTTGGACACAATCCAGTTAGTCAGGTGATCTATGATTCCTTGTCCATGCTGCAACATCGCGGGCAGGACGCAGCTGGCATTGCCACCTGTTTTGAGGACCGTTTCTACCTTGAAAAGGGCAACGGACTGATCACCGAAGTCTTCGATGCCGCCAATATGGCGCGCCTGCTGGGCAATATTGGACTCGGGCATGTGCGCTATCCGACCGCCGGTTGCGCCTCGGTGGCAGAAGCCCAACCCTTCTATGTGAATTCCCCGTACGGCATCGTCTTTGCGCACAACGGTAACCTTACCAACGTGCCGGACATCGTCGAGAGCCTGTTCCACACGGACATGCGGCACCTGAACACGACCTCTGACTCCGAAGTGATGTTGAACGTCTTCGCCCACGCGCTGACCCGGCGTGGCGCGGTGAAGCCCAACGAGTTCGACATCTTCGCGGCCGTCGAAGAGGTGCATCGACGATGTAAGGGTGGCTACGCTGTCATCAGCGTGATTGCCGGGGTCGGCATGGTGGCGTTTCGCGATCTGCACGGCATTCGGCCGCTGGTCTTTGGCTCTCGTACCGAAGGCGGCAAGACCGAGTACATGATCGCCTCCGAAAGTGTTGCGTTGCAGGTGAGTGGCTTCAAGATCGAGCACGATCTCGCCCCTGGCGAGGTGATCTTCATCAGCGACGCGGGTGAGTTCTATACGCATGTGAGCTTGCAGGCGCACGAGAAGGCCCCCTGTCTGTTCGAGTACGTGTATCTGGCGCGGCCCGACTCCACGCTCGACGGTGCGTCCGTCTATCAGTGCCGCATCAACATGGGGACCAAGCTGGCGGAGAAGATCAAGCGCGAGTGGGCGCATGTGCCCATCGATGTCGTCATTCCGATCCCCTCGACCAGCCGCGTGGCGGCACAGGAGATTGCAACGCGTCTCAACATCCCGTATCGCGATGCACTCGTGCGCAATCGCTATGTAGGCCGCACCTTCATCATGCCTGGACAGGCGATGCGCAAGCAGTCCATCCGGCGCAAGCTCAACCCGATTCCGCAGGCGTTTGAGGGCAAGAACATTCTGCTGGTGGACGATTCGATCGTGCGTGGCACGACGATCCGGGAGATCATCGCGATGGTTCGCGAACAGGGTGCGAAGAAGGTGTATGTCTGCTCCGCTGCGCCGCCGGTGCGCTTTCCTAACGTCTACGGTATCGATATGCCGGCGCGTTCGGAGTTGATTGCCAATGGCAAGACCGTGCAGGAGCTGGCGAACGACATCGGAGCCGATGAGCTGATCTTTCAGGATCTGCAGGATCTGAAGGACTCGATCAGTGAGGCCGAGCCTGCTCTTGCGCACTTCGACACGTCAGTCTTCGATGGAACCTATGTGACGGGAGATGTTACGGAAGAGTATCTCGCCACCCTTGAAAAACAACGCAACGAAGCCGCGAAACATACAGAAGATGTCGCCAGCCATATCACTAGAAACTTCTCATCCCGCCTCTAGCGTGAAACCCTCGGTGCGCGTGCTGCCGGGGCCGGCAGCGCTGACGCCGTTTGAGGCTAAGCGGCTCGCCGAGCGCCTGCGCGTGCTGGACGCGGGTGTCTCCGGCGTTTCAGTGTCGTATCTCTATTTGCTGTCGGTGCGCGAGGGCGCGGTCGACGAGACGCGGCTTGCTGAACTGCTGGGGCATAACACGGAGATACTCTCCGGAGCCAGTGTCTGGATAGCTCCTCGTCTCGGCACGCAGTCGCCATGGTCGAGCAAAGCCACGGATATCCTGCACAATACGGGCTTCAGCAACATCGAGCGGATTGAGCGTGCGCGTGTCGTGCATGTTGCGGGTGCGCGCGATGTGAAGGCGCTTGTCGGCGCTCTGCACGATCGCATGACCGAGAGCGTCTTCTTCGAGAGCGCGGATGAGCTACAGGCACTGTTTGCTCCGCGGCAGCAGAAACCGCTGGCGCATATCGATGTGTTGGGCAACGGTGCGGCTGCGATTGCGGCGGCGGATCGTGAGCTTGGCTTGTCGCTGGCCGCCGATGAGATCGACTATCTCGTCGCGGAGTTCAAAAAACTGGGCCGCAACCCAACCGATGTTGAGCTGTATATGTTCGCGCAGGCCAACAGCGAGCACTGCCGCCACAAGATCTTCAATGCCACGTGGACCATCGACGGCGAGAAGCAGCCGCGTTCCTTGTTCCAGATGATTCGCAATACCAACGAAGTCTCTGGCGACAACGTGCTCTCGGCCTATCGGGATAACGCGGCGGTCATTCGCGGGTCGCGCGGCGGAAGGTTCTTCCCCGATGCCGAGGGGAACACGTACGGCTATCACGAAGAAGACATTCACATTCTGCTGAAGGTCGAGACGCACAATCATCCGACGGCAATCTCTCCGTGGCCGGGCGCCGCGACTGGTTCGGGTGGTGAGATTCGCGATGAAGGGGCAACCGGACGTGGCGCAAAGCCGAAGGCTGGACTGAGCGGATTTACTGTTTCCAACCTTGATTTGCCGCAGGCTCCGCAGCCGTGGGAGAAGCCGTATGGCCGTCCCGCGCACATCGCGTCTCCGCTCGACATCATGATCGAAGGGCCGCTCGGGGCAGCGGCGTTCAACAACGAGTTCGGCAGGCCTAACCTGTGCGGCTACTTCCGGACGTATGAGCAAGAGAACGCCGGCGAGAGCTTGAACCAGGTTTGGGGCTATCACAAGCCCATCATGCTCGCAGGCGGGCTGGGAAATATCCGCGAGGAGCACGTCGAAAAGGGTGCGATGAAGCCCGGTTATGCGCTGGTCGTGCTCGGTGGCCCGGCAATGTTGATCGGCCTGGGCGGTGGTGCAGCTTCGAGCAGCGCAGGCGGGGGCAACACCGAACTGGACTTTGCCTCCGTGCAGCGTGACAACGCCGAGATGGAGCGTCGTGCGCAGGAGGTCATCGACCGCAGCTGGCAGCGCGGCGAGAGCAATCCGATTGCGTTCATTCACGATGTCGGCGCGGGCGGATTGTCGAATGCCTTTCCTGAGCTGGTGAAGGATGGTGGCTGCGGCGGCACGTTCGATCTGAACGCTATTCCGCGCGGCGAAGCTGGACTGAGCCCGTTGGAGACATGGTGCAACGAGTCGCAGGAGCGCTATGTCCTGGCGATTGCCCCGGAAGACCTGGCAGCCTTTGAAGAGATCTGCACGCGCGAGCGCTGCCCGTTTGCCGTGATCGGCTATGCGGAGCAAGAGCCGCACCTGACGTTGAACGACGGAGCAGAGAAGCCTATCGATCTACCGCTACAAGTACTTTTCGGTAAACCGCCGAAGATGGAGCGAGCGTTTACTCGCACCTCTCTCAAGACGACGCCACTGGATCTATCGGGCGTAACGATTGCAGATGCGGTGGAGCGTCTGCTGCGGCTGCCGACGATTGCCTCGAAGTCGTTCCTGATTACGATTGGCGACCGCAGTATCAGTGGCATGGTGGTGCAGGACCAGATGGTCGGTCCGTGGCAGGTTCCGGTCGCTGACTGTGCCGTGACGCTCACCTCGTACGACACAACCACCGGCGAGGCGATGGCCGTCGGCGAACGTACCCCGCTGGCTGTGATCGATGCGGCCGCTTCGGCGCGCATGGCGGTGGGTGAAGTGATTACCAATATGGCAGGAGCAGCGATCGACAAGCTCTCCGACATCAAGCTCTCGGCCAACTGGATGGCCGCTGCAGGGCAGGGCAACGAAGACCAGAAGTTGTTCGACGCGGTGCATGCCGTTGGCATGGAGTTCTGCCCGGCACTGGGGATGACGATTCCTGTCGGCAAAGACTCAATGTCGATGAAGACGAAGTGGCGCGAGGGCGAGGCGGAGAGGGCTGTGGTATCGCCGCTGTCGCTGATCGTCTCCGGCTTTGCGCCCGTGATCGATGCGCGCCGCACGCTGACGCCGCAGCTGCAAGCGGGCGAGACCTCGTTGATTCTGATCGATCTGGGTGAGAGCAAGAATCGTCTTGGCGGATCGTGCCTCGTGCAGGTCTATAGCCAGGTTGGTGATCAGGCTCCGGATGCGCCGCAACCTGCGACGATCAAAGCATTCTTCGAGATGATCCAGCGGCTCAACCGTGAGAAGAAACTCCTCGCCTATCACGATCGCAGCGATGGCGGCCTCTTCGTTACGCTGGTGGAGATGGCCTTTGCCGGACACATGGGGCTGGAGATCGATCTTCCCAGCGCGGATCTTGGCACCTTGTTCAGTGAAGAGCTTGGAGCGGTGATTCAGGTTGCGAGCGACGACGCGCCGACTGTGCTCAATGCTCTAAAGGCCGCAGGACTTGCCGCGCAGGCCATCGGTCACAGCGCTCCCGGCAATGAGATCGTCTTCCGTCATGCGGGACAGCTTGTTTATAGCAATACGCGCACCGAGTTGCAGAAGATATGGGCCGAGACGAGCTTCCACATTCAGTCTCTGCGCGACAATCCGGATTGTGCTGCGCAGGAGTTTGCGTTGCTCGATGACGTAGCCCGTCCAGGCTTGTCGGTGAGTACACCGTTTGAACCTGCGGAACGAGTCAGCGCTCCATTCTTCCATAGCGCCCGTCCGCGTGTGGCGATTCTTCGCGAGCAGGGTGTAAACGGACAGGTGGAGATGGCTGCTGCCTTCGACCGTGCTGGATTCACCGCCATCGATGTGCCTATGAGCGATCTTCTGGCTGGCCGCGCACACTTAGAGGACTTCAGCGGTCTCGCAGCCTGCGGCGGCTTCTCGTACGGCGACGTGCTGGGTGCAGGTAGTGGATGGGCGAAGACGATCTTGTTCAATGATCGCCTGAAGGATCAGTTCACCGACTTCTTTCATCGCGAGGACACCTTCTCGCTCGGCGTCTGCAACGGCTGCCAGATGATGGCGCAACTGCGCGACATCATTCCCGGCGCCTCGGGGTGGCCGTACTTCGGGCGCAACGTTTCGGCACGATTCGAAGCGCGGGTGTGCATGGTCGAAGTTCAGGACACGCCATCGCTGTTCTTTAGCGGCATGGCCGGAGCAAAGGTTCCCATCGTGGTTGCGCACGGTGAAGGTTATGCAGAAGTGGACGGAGATCTAACCGCTCTGCGCTTCGTCGACACTTACGGCCATGTGACGGAGCACTATCCGCTCAACCCGAACGGCTCTGTACAGGGTGTCGCGGGATTAAGCAGTGCCGATGGCCGTGCGCTGATCCTGATGCCTCATCCGGAGCGCGTCGCGCTGGGATTGCAACACACTTGGACACGGAAATTGCAGCATAGCCCGTGGCAACGTATGTTTGACAATGCTCGCAGATGGGTTCGGTAATAAGGGGTTCTGCGGGTACGTAGGAGAACGGTTCCTGTTGAGCTACGAGCTGTGAGGATTGAGAGCTACGAGGAAAATCAGGGAACAGAATGAGGAGAGAGTTTGAGCGCGAAGATTGATTACAAGTCCGCGGGTGTGGACATCGAGGCCGGCAACGAAGCGGTACGGCGCATTAAGTCGCACGTTGCGCGCACGCACTCGGCTGCGGTGCTGACCGGGCTCGGATCGTTTGGCACGCTGTTTTCGCTGGGCGATGCGCTGAAGGGCATGAGCGAGCCGGTGATGGTACAGAGCACCGACGGCGTTGGGACGAAAACCAAGGTCACCGTGATGGCTGGACGTTACGAAGACCTTGGCCGCGATCTCGTCGCCGCGGTTGCAGGCGACATCGTTGTGATGGGCGCAAAGCCGCTGACGTTTCTCGACTACGTTGGTCTGCACAAGACGGACCCTGCCATTGTGGAAGAGCTCGTCCGCGGCATGAGCGCGGCATGTTTCGACGCGGGCATTGCACTGGTAGGTGGCGAGACCGCGGAGATGCCGGCGGTATACGCCGAGGGCGATCTCGATGTCGTTGGATTTGTGACCGGCGTCGTCGAGCGTGAGAAGTTGTTGACCGGAGCTACCATTGCGCCGGGCGATGTACTCTATGCGATCAACTCCAGCGGCCTGCATACCAATGGCTTTTCGCTGGCCCGCAAGCTCTTCTTCGAGATCGGTGGCTATGCCATCGATGCGAAGCCTGAAGAGTTTGGCGGCAAGTCACTCGCGGATGTGCTGCTCGCGCCACATGCCAACTATGTCGCGCCCGTGCAGAGCATCCTTGGGGCCGGCATTCCAGTCAAAGGCATGGCGCACATCACCGGTGGTGGCTTAGTGGAAAATGTTCCGCGCATTCTGCCTGAGGGGCTGGGTGTGGTGATCGACCGTGCAACGTGGACGCCACAGCCTGTCTTCGCGACGATGCAGAAGCTCGGCAGCATCGACGACCTTGAGATGCACCGGACGTTCAACATGGGCGTCGGTCTCGTGCTCATCGCACCTGCGGGCCTGCAAGACGACCTGGCCGCTGCGATTGGCAATTTTCCAGCATTGCGTGTCTGGCAGCTTGGCCGCGTTGAGGCGAATGCTTCCGGCGTGCGGTTTGGTGGTGAATAAATCAAATGGATCGCCAGTTACTTATTGACGCTATTCCTCATTGCCTGACGGAGACCAACCTGCCTTTGCTGGATAAGTATCCCGGCAAGGTGCGCGATACCTATGACCTCGGGAACGAGCGTCTACTGCTCGTTACTACCGATCGTCAGAGTGGCTTCGACCGCATGCTCGGTGCGATTCCATTCAAGGGACAGGTGCTCAATCGCACCTCGCTGCACTGGTTCACGGCGACGAAGCACATCGTCGGCAACCATGTTCTCGGCAGTCCACATGCGAACGCGCTGCTCGCGCGTAAGTGCAAGGTGCTTCCGATTGAGTTTGTTGTCCGCGGCTATCTCACCGGCTCGACCGACACTTCTATCTGGACGCAGTATGCGAAGGGTGTGCGTCAGTACTACGACCTCACACTGCCCGACGGCATGCGCAAGAACGAGAAGCTGCAGCAGAGCATCGTGACTCCGACGACGAAGGAGACGGCGCACGATCGCCCGATTACGGCGCAGGAGATCGTCGCTGAAGGCTGGCTGACGGCGGAGCAGTGGGAGTTCTGTTCCGCGAAGGCGCTGGCTCTATTCGCCTTTGGGCAGAAGATTGCGGCGGAGCACGGCTTGATTCTGGTCGATACCAAGTACGAGTTTGGTGTCGCCGGCGATGGCGAGATTTTATTGATCGACGAGATCCACACGCCGGATTCGAGCCGCTACTGGTTAGCCGATAGCTACGCATCGCGGCTGGCGGCAGGGCAGGAGCCGGAGATGATCGACAAAGAATTCTTCCGGCTATGGTTTCGCGAGCGCTGCGATCCCTACAAGGATGCGATTCTTCCCGTGCCTCCGGATGATCTCATCGCGGAGCTGGCGTCGCGTTACATTCAACTCTTCGAAAAGATCACAGGCACGGTGTTCGTGCCGGACCTGCGTCCGTTGGACGCGACCGTGATAGCGAGTTTATCGGCATGAAGGAAACGATTCTCATCATCGGCTCTGGCGCACGTGAGCATGCCATTGCCGAAGCACTGGCACGTTCGCCGCAACGGCCTGAGCTGATCTGTTTCAGTGGTGCGCGCAATCCAGGGATTGCAGCGCTCTGTGCGGCGTATGGGATTGGCAGCATCGTAGACCCGAACAAGGTTGTCGCGTTTGCTGCGGAGCACGCGCCGACGATGGCAATCATCGGTCCGGAAGCGCCGCTGGCGGTAGGTGTTGCCGATGCGCTGTGGGCGGCGAAGATTCCTGTCATAGGTCCGACGGAGGCACTGGCGCGTATCGAATCGAGCAAAGGCTTCGCCCGTGAGCTGCTGGCCAAGCACAACATTCCCGGCAACCCTTTCTTTCAGCGGTTCGAGTCGCTCGATGGCCTGGAGGCTGTGCTGGCGAGGTTTCCGAACCAGCACGTCATCAAGGATGACGGACTGGCCGGCGGCAAGGGCGTGAAGGTCTGCGGCGATCATCTGGTGTCGTTGGACGATAGTCTCGCCTTCTGCCAGGAACTTGTCGCGGCCGGCCATCCGTTTGTCGTTGAAGAGAAGGTCGAAGGCGAAGAGTTTTCGCTGATGAGCTTCTGCGACGGCAAGACCTTACGTCACATGCCTGCGGTACAGGACCACAAGCGTGCCTACGAGGGTGACAAGGGCCCGAACACCGGCGGCATGGGAACCTACACCGATGCGGACCACAAGCTGCCATTCCTCACCGATGCGGATATTGCTGAGGCCCAGACCATCAATGAGCGCGTAGCGCAAGCGCTTGCCGAGGACTGTGGCGCTCCTTATCAGGGCATCTTGTATGGTGGCTTCATGGCGACGAAGGACGGCGTCAAGCTGATTGAATACAACGCACGCTTTGGTGACCCGGAGTCGCTCAACCTGCTGTCGCTGCTCGAAACGGACTTCGTTGCGGTGTGCCGCGCTATCGTCGATCAAACCCTGGATCGACAGACAGTGGACTTTGCGCGCGAAGCCAGCGTCTGCAAGTACATCGTGCCTGAAGGATATCCCGATACGCCACGCAAGGGCGATGCGGTGCATCTTCCAACGCAACTGCCGCCGGATGTCACGCTGTTTTTGAGTGCGGTCGACGTCAAGGAGGAGCAACTGATCGCAACCGGCTCTCGTACTGTCGCGGTGGTTGGCAAAGCCGCAACCATCGCTCAAGCAGAGGTGCTGTGCGAGCAGGTGGTACGGCAGATACCTGGCCCCTTCTTTCATCGTGTAGATATTGGAACGGCTGCGCTCATTGAGCGCCGGGTAGAACATATGAAATCGTTGAGGCCTGCATGAGTTTGAAGGTTGGAGTTCTTGGCTCAACTCGCGGTACTGCTTTGCAGGGCGTTATCGACGCCGTCGAGCGCGGCACGCTGGATGTAGATCTTGCGCTGATCGTGTCGGATAAGGCAACAGCGCCAATTCTGCAGCGCGCCGCCGATCACGCTATTCCGTCCGTCTTTCTTTCGCCAGCGGGGCTTACGCGTGAGGTGTACGACGCGCAGGTAACCGAGGCTCTGCAACAGGCGGGCGTACAGCTCGTTCTGCTGATCGGCTATATGCGCATCGTCTCCGCATCGTTCGTAGCTGCGTGGCGCGGGCGGCTGCTCAATATACACCCTTCGCTGCTGCCGGCCTTTGGCGGCAAGATGAACAAGAGTGTGCATGAGGCGGTTCTGGCAGCAGGTGTAACCGAGACCGGCTGTACGATTCACCAGGTGACGGAAGATGTCGATGCCGGCCCGATTGTGTTGCAGAAGCGTTGCGCCGTGTTGCCGGGTGATACGGTGGACACCTTGAAGGACCGTGTGCAGACCCTGGAGCAGGAAGCATTCGTGGAAGTCTTGCAGAGTTGGAGAGCGTAATGGCAAAGAAGAAAATGATCCAGGTCGGAATCATCATGGGCTCGAAGTCCGATTGGCCGACGATGGAAGAAGCTGCGAAGGTGCTGGACGAGTTTGGCATCGGCTATGAGGCCGAGGTGGTCTCAGCGCATCGCACGCCGGACAAGATGATGAAGTATGCGGAGAGTGCGAAGGACCGTGGTTTGCGCCTCATCATCGCAGGTGCGGGAGGAGCGGCGCATCTTCCCGGCATGGTTGCGGCCAAGACGAGCCTCCCCGTGCTCGGCGTTCCGGTGAAGAGCCGCGCGCTGGATGGATTGGATTCGCTGCTGTCGATCGCTCAGATGCCTGCGGGGATTCCCGTAGCGACGTTCGCCATTGGCGCAGCGGGCGCAAAGAACGCGGCCCTGTTTGCGGCTGCGATTCTTGCGCATGAAGATAAAGCCCTCGCGCTGAAACTGGAGAAGTTCCGCAGCACGCAGACCAAAACTGTCTTGAAGAACCCAAATCCACGCGCATGACACAGACTCTTCGGCCACGTATAGGAATTCTCGGCGCAGGCCAACTCGCGCTTATGCTGGCGCAGGCCGGCAAGCGGCTCGACGTGGATGTCCTCTGCGCCGGCCAGCCCGGTGACTGTGCCGAGCAGGTTGCGCCGGTGGTTGCCGTGGATCTGAATGATGCCGCGGCAGTCGCGGAGTTTGCCGCGCAGGTTGACCTTGTCACCATCGAGAGCGAGAACATCGATGCCGCTGTGTTGCATGGCTTGAAGCTCTATCCGAATGCGCGAGCCGTCGGCATCGCACAGGACCGCTTGCCGGAGAAGCGTTTCTTTCAATCGTGCGGTATCGGCGTTGCACCGTTTGCGGCTGTCGACAGCCTGCAGGATCTCGAGCGAGCGATCGAGTCTACCGGTCTGCCGGCGATCCTCAAGACCCGTCGCATGGGCTACGACGGCAAGGGGCAGGTACGGTTGTATCGTCCTGAGGACGCGGCTGCAGCATGGGATGAGATTGGCGGCGTGCCCTGTATTCTCGAGGGCATGCTGAAGTTCGATGCGGAGGTGTCCCTGATCGCGGCACGCAGCCGGACGGGACAGATCGCGTTCTATCCGCTGATCCAGAACCATCATCGCGACGGCATTCTGCGAACCTCCATTGCGCCTTATGCCCATGCGGAGAGTCTGCAGGGGCAAGCTGAGGCTCACATGACAAAAGTGCTCGAAGAGCTCGACTACGTCGGTGTGCTGGCTATTGAGTTCTTTGTGCAGGGAGACATGCTGCTGGCCAACGAGATGGCGCCGCGCGTCCATAACTCAGGGCATTGGACGATTGAAGGCTCCAAGACCTCGCAGTTTGAAAATCATCTGCGCGCCATTCTCGGCATGGAGCTCGGCAGCACGGAGAGCCGTCCGACGGTCATGCTGAACTGCATTGGAACGATGCCTCTGGTGGTGGCGACTGAACAGTTTCCAACGCTGTCTCGGCACGACTACGGCAAAGAGGCAAGGCCTGGCCGCAAGGTTGGACATCTGACGTTCCCAGCGTCTGAGACGAAGGCTATTGAAGAGTGGCAGCGGCGGCTAAATCAGGATTGCTGATCGTTATTGCGGCTGTTGTTGCCTGTTTTTCGCCGTCATCCTGAAGCGAAGCTGAAGGACCCCCGCATTCGTGGTGGCACAGACGCAAAGCGCACCACAAACACTGGTTCTGTTTCGCTTTGCATCTGTGGTTGTACCAATGCGGGGGTCCTTCGCCTACGGCTCAGGATGACGGCGAAAAACAAGCAACGACAAATACAGGTACCCATCTTCGGCGCGTTCTTTGCGCCTAGCGCAGGTCTACTGTTGAGGCGTAGGACCGTCTTCCTGTTCCACTTCTTTGCCCTCGCCGGGGAAAGGCCACTTGCGGTTGAGGGGTTGGGTCTCTTCGCGCACAGGCTTGGGCACCTTGTCGATCTTCAGGTTCTCGAAGACATGCACCCCAAGCTTGCCTGCGCTGGCGAGGTCGATATCTCCGTCGTGGTCGAAGTCGGCCGCGACGAACTGAGTTCCGGCACTGGCTGTGCCATTGACCGAAAGTGCAATGCGGGTGAAGACCGGGTCGTCTTTGCTGTCAGCGATTCGCATCGTGCCTGAGGCCGGTTGCTGTGTCTCTTTGGCGTGGCCTTTGGCAGGAGGAAACGATGCGGCGGTGGGAAGTTTGTACGCGTAGACGACGACGGGGTCGTACGATCCGGGGTCGTCGCCGGCGTGACCACGATAGCGCTTACCTGTTATCAGTTCCGGTGTGCCATCGCCATCGATGTCGACCAGGGCGAGCGCGTGCGACTGCGAGAAGGATTCGTCGATGGTATGGCGTATCCATACCCGGTGCGCAGGAGTTCCGGCCTGCTCCAGCCAGTAGAGCCCATAGCCGTGGCCCTGGCCGTAGATGAGATCCATCTTGCCGTCGTGGTTTACGTCGTAGCCGAGAATGGGAAAGCCGGTGTCGCCAAGGTCCCAGTCCGCGTGCCACACCCATTTATCGTTGTCTGCGTCGATCTGCTCGAACCAGCCATGAGGTGTGAGGACATCGGCCTTCCCGTCACCGTTGATATCAACGATGCCGATGCCGTGACCATCCTGTTCGCGATTGCCAAGGTGATGCACGCGTGGCTTGTCTTTGCTGAAGTCGACCCACAGAATGCCCGAACGGTTGTAGTGCGCCAATGCCAGGTCGGGCTTGCCATCACCGTTGATGTCGGCAAATGCTCCACCTTCGGTATCAAAGCTGTCGGTGATCTTTTCGGCCTTCCACTGCTCGCCAGCCGCAACCGCCTTGGGCCCCGGATTGCGATACCACCACAGGCCGCCGGAGATCCAGCCGGTGGTGACGAGATCAGGCAGGCCATCGTGATCCACATCGACGACCCATTCCCCGCAGTCGCTCACAAACTCATTGTGAATGCCAACGGTTCGGAACTGGTGCTGCTTCCACTCCCCACCGTTCGCGCCGGGATTCTCATACCAGTAAGCGCCGCTGAGCAGATCGGTGAAACCATCGCCATTCATATCGAGCATGGAGATGCCCTCCGAGTGATCCGTGCCGAGGCGATGGACGAGAAATGCGATGCGAGACTCGCCGCCAGGGCCGTTGCCGGGATGCTGCATGCGGAACTCGGTAGCGTGAGCGGGGTCCTGCGCTTGCGCGGCGTTGATCGCAACGAGGGGTAACAGGAGGGCGAGGTGCTTCAGAGACAGCTTCACTGTGAACTCCATTGAAACGGGAACTCCATCGAAAAGGTTATACGACCTTCATGGTTTCAGGATTCCAGTGCACAACGCTGTCGCGGTCGACACTGAGGTTGCAGAGCAAGGCAGCGCCCGCGGCGCGGAAGCCGAAGGTCGCGTCTTCCACGACTGGTTTGCGAGTACGCACAGCGTCGAAGAAGTTGTGGAAGTGGTCGTAACTATCCAGGTAGCCATCGGGAACGGTGTAGGTCTCGACGTCACGCGGCGGTGGGCCGGCAGGGTGGTCGACGGGATATTTTTTGCGGTACTCGTCAACATATTGCTTCTGCATGGCGTCGGCGAAGGTAGAGACGGTGTAGCCGGGCTCCTTCGACAGGGGACTGCGGGTGACGGTGACGGATTTTGTGGTGATCTCCATCTGTCCTTCGGACCCGGTGAAGAGGAAGCCTTCGCTCTCCTCACCGCCATCGACAAAGTTGACGCGTAGGCTGAGGTTGAAGCCCTCCGGGTAATCGAGCAGGCCGAGGAGAACATCATCGACGTCGCGGCCGTCCTTCCAATAGCGGAGGCCGCCGGTGGCCAGGGCACGTGTGGGGCCGTGCGAGCCCGTGATGAAGTGCGTACCGCTAAAGAGATGCACGAAGAGATCCCCGGCCACACCAGAGCCGTAGTCTTTCCACTTGCGCCATTGGAAGAAGCGCTCGCCTGAGAAAGGAATCTTGGGTGCGGAGCCGAGGAAGCGAGGCCAGTCGCAGGTCTCGGGCGAGGCATCGAGCGGGACGGAGTAATTCCAGGCGCCGGTGGACGAGTTGCGGTCCCAGCGCGCGGTGACCATGTTGAGCTTGCCGATGGCGCCGGAAGCAAGGAGATCCCGCGCCTTGGAATAGAGAATGTTGCTGACGCGCTGGCTGCCTACCTGCAGAATGCGGTTGGTGGATCGCGCGGCCTCGATGATCTCTGGGCCATCCGAGTAGAGATGGATCATGGGCTTTTCGAGATAGACATCCTTGCCGGCGTGCATGGCGTCGACGGCGGCCTGTTTATGCCAGTGATCGGGTGTTGCAATCAGGACGGCGTCGACATCTTTGCGGCTGAGAATCTCGCGGTAGTCGCGAGTGGTGAAGATATCGGCGCCCCAGAGTTCCTTCGCATGGGTCAGGCGTCCGTCGTAGCAGTCGGCCACGGCGACGAGTTTGACGCCAGGAACCTGGATGGCCACTTTGGTGTCGCTCTGCCCCTGGATACCCGCGCCGATGAGCGCTAGCTGGATGTTGTCATTCGGCGACCGCGGTGACGTCTCCTGTGCAAACAACGGTCGAAGGTAGGATGTAGTGCCGGCTATAGCCACAGCCTTGGCAGCCGATTGAAGGAAATTTCTGCGATCGAAGTAACGCATTGCTTGCTCAGCCTCGTGATGGGATGGTGCCGCTGGAATCGGTACCACTATAGAGGAGTGAAAAGAACATTGTGAAGCACAAACCTTCACATACCTTGTGACTAAAGAAATATCGAAGTAACTACACCCGTTTTTTTGTACTTCTTTTTCCCTCAAAACCGTCATCCTGAGCGGAGCGTCCCAGCTTTTGGGGACGCGGAGTCGAAGGACCCCGAGGGCTTTCACCTTACCTCTACATCTCAATCCTTTTCGACCGATACGCCTGTTGTGCGGGGGGCAGCAAGAGTCTGGAGGTTGAAATGGTTCGACCTGCATCGGCGGATAAAGATCTTCGGGGTCCTTCGACTGCGTAGCTCGCAAAGTGCGCGAGCTACTACGCTCAGGATGACGATTTTAGGGTGATACAAAAAACAAAACACGCTGGGTACAGCTACTTCTATATCGTGGGGCACCCGGAGTTGTGGCTTCACAGGGCGTATTAATTCCCTGAGTCCGTCTTCGTGTCCTTCTCGATCGCCTTCAGCACAATGTCCTTGGTCAACAGCTCCGGCAGGACGTCTGGGTTGGAGGTTTTGCCCGCCGGGTAGATGACGTAGGTGGGAACGCCGCTACGTCCAACGGCGCCAAGCTCTTCCGTAATCTGCGGGTCATACTGGGTCCAGTCGGCCTTGAGCAACTGGACATGGTTGTCGATGAGTTTTTTCTCAACATCAGCCGAGCGCAGAACGGCGCGTTCGTTGACCTGGCAGCTCAGGCACCAGGCTGCGGTGAAGTCGATGAAGACTGGCTTGCCCGATGCGCGTGCTGCCTCGTAATTTGCCTGCGTATAGGGCTGCCAGACGAGGGTCTCAACGGTGGGCTTACGCAACGGAAAATAGAGTGCTCCTGCGATCAGCAGAACCGCGACGATCCCCGAACCCCATTTGGCGGGCCAACGTCCTAGTGCCCAGCCTGCAATGGCCAGCACCAGGAAGCAGGCCATCAGAGCGACGATGCGGTCGATGCCATCGTTTGCGTAGAGGTGTCCGAAGACCCATGCGAGCCATATGGCAGTGGCGAACAGGATGACCGAGGTGAGCTGCTTGAGCACCTCCATCCAGGCCCCGGGCTTGGGCAGAACGCTTGTCCACTGCGGTTGCATGGTGAGAGCGAGGTAGGGCAGCGCGAGGCCCAGGGCCAGCGCCGTGAAGACGAGGAAGGTGAGCCATGCCGGCTGCGCCAGTGCGAAGCCGATAGCCGCGCCCATCAACGGGCCTGTGCAGGGCGTTGCGACGACGGTAGCGAGCACGCCGGTAAAGAAGCTGCCTGCCAGGCCTTGCTTCTTGGCCAGGCCTCCGCCGGCGCTGGTGAGCGAGAGCCCGAGTTCAAACTGTCCGGCCAGCGACAGTGCAAGGAAGAAGAAGAACGAGGCCAGCACGGCGACGAACGCCGGAGACTGAAGCTGGAAGCCCCAACCCAGTTCCTTGCCCGTCGTGCGTAGGACAAGCAGCGCGGCGACCACAACCCAGAACGAGACGACGATTCCCAGCGTGTAGACGAGCCCATGGGTTCGCTGGCGCCCGCGCTCTTCCGTGGAGGAATGCACCAGCGCCATACCCTTGAGGAACAGCACGGGGAAGACGCAGGGCATCAAATTGAGCAGCAATCCGCCCAGAAACGCGAGGCCGATGGCGCTGAACAGGGTCACATCTTTTGCGGTAGTGGTGTCGGAACTCTTTCTTCCTCCTGCGGCTGTGGGTACTTCGCCCGGCACGACCTTGGCTGTAAATTCGTAGGCCTCGGTGTCGGTCAGTTTGAGGAGGCCGTGAACTGTCTCGGGCAGGGGCGTGAGTTGATCGGATTCGGGCGAGACGTGCGCTCGAGGCACACGCACGCGAATGCCATCGGGCAGCGGCTGGACGTTTTGGTCCGCTGCGTCGTCGATCTGTCCCTCGTCGAACGGATAGAACTCAACCTCCTGCTCGCGTCCGCCCGTTTTCAGGGTGAATACCAGCTCTTTGGCTCCGCCCATCACGCTGACGCTCATATCCGGGCGCAGAGGCCGAGGAAGGCTGGTGACAGCTTCGCCGAGCGCGCCGACGACCGGAGGCGCCGGCAGTGGACCTTTCACAACGTCGAGATCGAGCCCGAGATGTGCTTTGCCGGGCAGGCACTGACTGCTGCACACCTGCCAGTTAACATGGGCGTCCAAGTGAACTTTGCCGGGTTTTAACGAGGGCGCGGCGGTTACGGTGATGGGAAACGCAACCTGATCCTCGTAGCCGTAGTCCATATAGGGGCCGAGGGGTAACTGGGAGGGGGGTGGGAACTGTAGCGGGCCTGCGGTGATTCCTGGAGGCAGCGACCACTTAATGTTTGGCGGCTCACCTGCGAAGCCGGCGTTGATCCAGTAAACGTGCCAGTGTTCTTCGATGGTGATGACTAGACCCGCCTGCACCTGGCCGCCAACGGCGACCTGTGGGGACAACGCGGTGAGTTCCACTGTGAGATGCGGAGCTTTTACGGGGCCAGGACCGCCGTCGCCGACTTCAACGAGCTGCGCGTGGGCTGCAGGAGCAGCGGCGCAAAGCATAAGGGCAATCATGGCCGATGTGAAGCGCAGCAGGTCGCGAAGGGTACGTCGTAGGTCCATTTGACTATTGTAGAAGCTCATGGAAGATGTACATATCCGAACATTGTCATCTCCGTTGACTCAGTCACCCATCTTTGGTTGAAGCAAGGGTATAGGGGAGCGCGAACCGGCAGTGTTGCTGGCACAAGTAAACTGAGGGTTTCGTCAAACCGTCAATAGTGGTACAAGGTGCTGCATTGCACCGGAGTGAACAAAAACGTCTACCCGGGGACCCCGCTTTCCGGTTGAGATGAAATGTTGGGTGGGGCAAGACTGCCTCCTCGTTTACAATCAGAGGTTAATGGGGCCGGTATCGAGTGATCGGCTTGAGCGGTTTCTCCAAGGTTTGTTAGGAGCAGTTTTGCACGGAGTAGCGATGCAACAAGCAGCAGCAAAGGGGAGGCGCAATTCTCTGGCCATCCTCACGACGGGTCTCGCAGCGGTGCTCTTTACGTCCGGTTGCGGCAACCAGTACCGCCCGGTCGTCACAGCCACCAACCCTGTCGGCCCCGCCGGACAGCCCACAAAGTACGCCGTGGCGATCTCCAACCCCTCTGCCACCGCTGTTGGCTGTGGTGACACGTATGCTGCCGGACAAGGGGAGACCGGATTAATCACGATCGTTGATGTGTCGGGAGACACGGTGCTTGCGACGCCGAATATTGGCCCTGCCAGCAATGACAACTTCTTTCTTCCGCCATCGGCTTTTAACTGCCCTCTCAATCCGAACATCTTTTCGATCGACATAGCCACTGGCTCTGCAGGGTTTATCGTCGACCCCAACGTGGGGCTCTTTCAGAGCGGGGGAGGCTTTGCAGACTTTCCTCTCAGCGCGACCCTGCTGTCCCAGAACGTTGTGCAGTCTACGCTTGCGACCGGAGCGAATCCATCCAGCGTAGAGGCCATCACGGTGACCAGCACCGGTTCGACAGTCTTCGTCACCCAGGCTGGGGACTCATCGCTCAGCCCGGCCGTTCCTCCATCCATCGCTGCGCTGAACGTCACCTCCGGCCCCTCGTTGCTGCAGTCCATCACCCTCGCCGACCCGACTCAGGTACCCGTGTTTGTGGTTGGGTATGATGGCACGCAGCGCGTCTATGCGCTCAGCCAGGGCGCAAGTGGCAACGGAGAAGCGTCGGCTATCGAAGGCACGCAGTTGGCTATCTCGGCAACCATTCCAGTGGGGAGTAATCCGGTCTATGGAGTGATGACCAGTGATCTCAAGCGTGCCTATATCCTCAATAAGGGATCGGCCTCGGTTTCGGTGATCAATGTAGTGAACAATGCACTGGATTCCGCAGTGCCTACGATTACCCTGCCGAATATCACGACCCCGAGTGGGACCACAGCTCCTAACCCGGTATGGGCGGACTATTCCCTGACGACCAACGAACTGGTGGTACTGAACCAGGGTGATGGCGTGAATCCTGGGTCGCTGAGCATCATCAATATTCCGCTTTGCAGTATCAACACGCAGCCAGCAAATCCCAATTGCAGCACGACCAATCCAACCGATGCGACGGGTTTTGGGACAATCGTGGCAACGGTCCCTGTGGGCATCAATCCGACGATGGTTTCGATGCTGGTAGACGGCACCCAGGCCTATGTTGTGAACTCGGGCACTACGGGTACGGGAGCCGGAGCCTCGGTGAGTGTTGTGAATCTCATCAGTGGTGTGGTCACGGCAACAATTCCATCCACTACCACGGATACGCCAGATACCTCAACCCAGATAGTCAACTCGGTCTTCGGCCATCCGAATACGGTTTCGGCGACTACAGGATCGCCGACCGGCAAGGTGTACATTACGTCGCCGGATGACAGATACCTGACTATCCTTCGCACCGATAACAACACCGTCCAGGGGCATATCAACCTCCAGGGAGAGGGTGTTCGTGTGCTGGTCAATACGCGATAGTAGCCGGGCTATTGGACCTATACAAGAGACCCGCCCCTGGGGCGGGTCTCTCGCATTAGGAAACGCTTGAAAACTCACCCTAGTGTTTCTAGGTGATCCATTAAATTATTGATAATAAACGAGTTGTAATGGATTTTCGTTTTCGCCTGAATCGGTACGACTGCCCGTTTATGTCGTTTGCACCCCATCCGACTGCACGATTTGAATCAGGATCGCATTTGAATTTTGCAAGTGGCTCATCGGTCATTTTGAAACAGCGCCCATGAAACTTCGTCTTGACAAGCTATTGGTAGAGCGCGGGTTGGCGGCTTCTCGGGAACGCGCGCAGGCCCTTATTCTGGCTGGGCGAGTGCTCGTCGAGGAGCAGCGCGTCGACAAGCCCGGAACTGCCGTCGAGGCAGAGGCTTCTCTGCGTATGCTGGGTGACGACCTGCGCTTTGTCGGGCGTGGAGGCCTCAAGCTGGAACATGCGCTCGCGACATGGTCGATTGCCGTGGAGGGCCTGGCCTGCGCCGATATCGGAGCTTCTACCGGTGGTTTTACCGACTGCCTGTTGCAGCGCAATGCTGCCAGTGTGCTGGCGGTCGATACGGGCTATGGTCAGATCGCGCACAAGCTGCGTGTCGACCCGCGCGTGACGCTGCTGGAGCGTACGAATGCCCGTACGCTTACGCCCGGCTCTCTGTTGCCGCATGCGCCGCAGCCAGTCGGCTTCTTTTGCATGGACGTCAGCTTTATCTCGGCGACCCTGGTGCTGCCTGCGGTCGTGGCGGCGCTTGCTCCGGAGGGCAGTCGCTGGGCCGGCGATGCGGTCATTCTCGTAAAGCCTCAGTTTGAGGCAGGGCGCGAGCACGTCGGCAAGGGGGGCATCGTGCGTGATCCGGCGGCGCAGCAACTCGCAGTCGACCGCGTCGAATCCGCTGTGCGTGGACTCGGAGGCGAGGCGCTTGCACTGATCGATTCGCCGATACTTGGCATGGAAGGGAACCGCGAGTTTCTGCTGCATGCCCGTTTCGGCTGACGCGATTACACTTACACTACTCATAATGCCGATAGCTGCCATTATCTCCAAGCCGCAAAAGCCCGAGCTGGAAACTCTCCTGCCCGAACTGATCACGTGGCTCAAAGAACACGAGTTCGACTCAGTTCTCGATCCTGAGAGCGCGGCCTACATTGGCCGCAGTAACGATGCTATCGAGCGGCCGGAGTTACCGTGCCATGAGCCCTCGATTGTGATCTCGCTCGGCGGTGATGGGACTTTGCTCTCGGCTGCGCGGGCGTTTGCCAAGACCGACACCCCTATTCTCGGGGTCAATCTTGGCTCCCTCGGATTTTTGACCGAGGTGCCGCTGGCTGAGCTGTACACGACGTTTGAGGCATGGATGCAGGGCAAAGCCATCGTCGATGCGCGCAGCCTGATGCACGCGGAGCTTATACGCGATGGCCAGCCGTTTCGCCAGTGGGACGCACTGAATGACGTCGTGCTCTCCAAGGGCGCCATCGCCCGTATGGGTGAGTTTGCAATCGAACTAGACGGTCAATTCGTAGCCCGCTTCCGCGCCGATGGTGTCATCGTCTCCACACCTACTGGCTCTACGGCGTACACCCTGGCAGCAGATGGTCCCATTCTGATTCCGAGTGTCGACGCGATGGTGCTTACGGCGATCTGTCCGCACCTGCTTACGATCCGGCCGATTGTCGTTCCGGGAAGCTCTGAGATCTGTGTCTCGGTCGACGGGGTACCGCATGAGACGTATCTCACGGTCGATGGGCAGGAGGCTGTAGAGCTGCTGCTCGACGATCGTATCCTCTGTCGACGGTCGGAGCGCAGCGTACACCTGCTGCGGCTGCATCCGAATGGGCTCTTCAACGTGCTGCGGTCTAAGTTGAGCTGGGGCGAGCGGTAAGGCTCTACTTGCCCAAATGCACTACGTTCGACACCGGATGGCAGAACACTTTGCCGTGGCTCAGCGCGATCCTGCGTTGTGCCAGCGCAGCCATCTCCGGGTCGTGAGTCACCATTACGATGGTGTTTCCGTTGCTGTGCAGCTCAGTCAGAATCTCTGCCACAATGCGCTGATTGGCTGCGTCGAGATTGCCGGTTGGTTCGTCGGCCAGCAGGATCGGCGGGTCGTTGATGAGAGCACGAGCGATGCAGACACGCTGCTGCTCACCGCCACTTAGTTCGCTGGGCAGATGATCGGCGCGATGGCCGAGGCCGACGCGTTCGAGCGCGGCGCGCGCATCGTTTTCATGAGTCATGGAGTGAAAATACTGCGCCAGCATGACATTTTCGAGTGCCGAGAGGTAGGGAATCAGGTGAAACTGCTGAAAGATGAACCCCACTTTGTCGGCGCGGAAGCGATCGAGGTCGCCACCGCTCATCGCGTGGACTTCCGTGCTGTCAATGCGCAGTTTGCCGGCAGTGGGCGTGTCGAGGCAGCCGAGCAGGTTAACCAGCGTTGATTTGCCCGACCCGGAGGGGCCGGTGATGGCGACCCACTCGCCCGCACCGATAGTGAAGCTGGCATCGTTGAGCGCGTAGACTACTCCCGAACGTGAGGGGTAGACACGCGAGACGCCGAGCAGTTCAATGACCGGGGCAGCGCCTTCAAGCATCGCTTCTGCATGTTGCCGTTGTGCTTCTGAGACCATCTTCATGGTTGTTATTCACCCTTCAGCAGTGCGGCTGGTTGCAGGCCGCGGAGCACGCGTGCGGGAAACAGCGCTGCGCACGCAGCGATCACCAGGTTCAAGACTAAAACGAGCGGCAGTACTGACAGCCGAGGCCATGTGGCTGTGCCAAAATTCACCTCACCAATGGTCCACGCCAGCGCCGATCCAAGGATATAGCCGGCAACTACGCCGGCCGTGGCGATGGCCAGTGCTTCGAGCAGAAAGTGAGCGAACAGCTGGTTTTGTGACGCGCCCAGAGCCTTCATCAGCGCGAAGTCGCGGCGTCGTTCGAGCACACTGGCAGAAAGCGTCGCCAGCACGCTGACCGCGACGGTTAGTGCAATCAAGAGGACAGACCCGTACATCAGGGCATGGGTCTTGTCGACGATCCGCGATTCGCCTGCGACGAGTTGGCGCACAGGCTCGCTATGCAGTTGCGGCAGGTCGTGCCGCAACTGGGATAGAACGGCGTTCACACGTTCTGCGCCGCCGGGAACCTGTATCTCGAGCACGCGAGGCTGCACGCCGGTCCAGTTCTCGAAGGCTGCAAGGGGCATATAGACGCGCGAGTCTTCATCTCCACCTGTACTCAGGCGCCCCACGCCATGCAGTGTGACCGGCTGGCCTGCGTAGGTGAGGGTCACGTCGTGCTCGTTGGCGATGAAACCGGCCGCGCGCTGGCCGAGCAAGGCCTGATCCTGCTGTGTAGGCCATGCGCCGACCTTCCACCACTTGTCGAGTTTCTGCATTGTGGCGAAGTCTACGCCTGCAACCACGATTGGAGTCTTCCGGTCGGTGGTCGCGATGACATAGGCGACAGGTGCGGTGAGAGAGTTGGTCCCCGCAATGTCCTGTACCTCTGTGATCTCGTCGGGGGTAACGGCGTCGCTCGTCGCGGTCACGATAACGTTCGCCCCAAAGCTGCGGAATTCGCGATGCAGCTTAGCGTCGAGGTCGGCATAGAGCGTAAGCAGCGCCGTGGCAACGGCTGCGGAAACTGTGAGTGCGGCCAACGCAGAGAAACTGCGTGCTCGGCGATGTGAGAGCGAGCGCAGGAGCATCTGGGGAAGCGAGATCTTTGCGCCGACGGTGCGCTTTGCAGGAGAGGTTGAGGTGGTGGTCATGCGTTGGACCTCAGCACGGCGGAAGGGTCCATGCGCAACGCGCTGCGGATCGATGCGGTACTTCCTGCGATGGCAACCAGCAGTGCCATCGCCAGAACTACCGGCAGCAGCACAGGGTTGAATGCGTGTTCCATGGCGAAGCGTTGCGTGATGCCTGAGGGCTCACCGAAGATCTTTGCAGTGAGCAGCGCCGCCAGCAGTGAGCCGACGGCGTACCCGACAACACCTGCGATGAGTGCGAGCAGTCCGGCTTCAGCGTAGAAGAGGGAAGCGATGCGGCCTTTGCTCGCACCAAGCGAGCGCATCAGGCCAATCTCGGTGCGGCGTTCGAGTACAGCTGTCGCCATCGCCGCGGATACCGCAACGGCAGCGGCCAGCAAGGCTGCTGCACTCACTAGCCACATCAGACCGCCGATGCGTTCGAGGATGGTGCCTTCGCTCTGCTCCACCTGCCGTACCTGCTGGGCCTCTGCTCCGGGAATGGCTTCGCGAATCTGGTAGGCGATGGAGTTCGCGTAGGGCCGGCAGTACCAGATGTCGCGCTGCTTGGGGGCGAGGCTGTCGGGGTCTTTGCGCGCGAAGGCATCTTCAGGCTTGGTGCGAGCGCTGACATCCACGCGAGAAACGGCGTCGAGAAGACCGGCATATTGCTGTAGCGCGCTGAGAGAAAAGACGGCCTTTGTTTCGGTAGCGTCGCCTGTAGTGAGAATGCCTGTCACTGTGGCTGGTTCAGCCAGATCTGAAACACCCAACACCATGAGGCGGTCGCCAATGGCTATCTTCAAGTCTTTCGCCAGAGCCGCACCGAGAACGATCTGATTGTTTCCCTGTGGCGCGGAACCCTGAAGCTTCCACCACGGATGCAACTGCGTTGCACCGGTGATCAGACTGGATTTGGCAGCGCCGAAGTTGTGCTGGAACCAGAAACCAACCGCAGGAACGGGAGCAGGAGGAACGGAATCCATCTTGCCAAGGCTGATGGTGGCATCCAGCTCAGGACTCAAACCTGTAATGTTGTTCGCCCAGAAGATGCCATGCAGTTTCTCGAGATCGCTCTCATGCAGATACGCGCCGCCTGTTGCTGGCCGCAGCGTCTGGTCGCCGATCTTCACGTCGAGTGTGTCGGCCTTGGGATAGACGACGATGTTCGCGCCGTAGACCGCGAGTTCGCGGTGGATGCGGTCGCCGATGGTTGTCGCTAGTGCGAGCATCGCGGTGACAGCGGTGGTGCCGAGCAGGATCGCTAGACCCGCGAGCAGCTTGCGCCGCCGCTGTCGCACGAAGCTCTCACCCAGCATCCGTAGAAACATGATGCGCTACTTTCCGAAGACTTTAACAAGTGGTTCGAGGTCGGCGCGGGCGATAACGATTTGACCGCCCTCGATCGTCGACTTCAAAGGAATTGGGTTGCAGCCGCCAGGCTGGCCCATCGAGCTCGCCACCAGCGGCGACGAGCACATCTTGCAGGTGATGCCTTGTTCCCCGATATAGAAGCCCACCGGCCCGCAGATAGAGCAGGCATCGGCGACGGCGACGAGGTTGCCGTCAGGTTTGCGAAAGAGCAGGAAACGTACTTCGGTGGACTTGCCGCCGTCGTCGATATGCACAGAGTAGCGATGCAGCTTGGCGTCGTTGATGTCTGCGGCGGGCACGGTCACCTGCGAGCCGACCAGCGTGACCGGTGTGGCCGCACTCAAGGCTGTCGAACTCTGCGCGTAGATAAACTCGGCTGTCGAGAGGAAGATAAAAAGGAAGCTGATGATGACCACAGAGGTCATCCAGAGCCGCTCGCGCTTCGCGGTCCACTCCAGTTTGCGCCGGTCCGCAGGAGTGGCGTCTGCGGGAATTGTCTGAGGCGCACGGCTACGGTACTCAAACAGCACCATCAAGCCGGCCAGAGCGAGCATCGTCACGAAGAAAAAGAGGTCATTGCGCACAATGGGACCGATGTAGCGCATCTCGGCGGTACTGGAAGGCAGAACGCCGTTTTCGGAGAGTTCATGCAGACCGCTGACGAGGAGCTGAAAGACAACAAAGTAAAGGATGACCGTTGTGACCCGGAAAAAGCGCTTCAGGTTGATGCGTACGCTGCCGCGAATGAACAGTACGCCAAACACAACCGCTGCGGCGATACCGAGCAGTGTTCCGGTAAAGCTCATCAGTTCGGTGGAGTTCAACGAAACGCCGGCGAGGATAAGAACCGTCTCAACGCCTTCGCGCAGCACCATCAGGAAGACGAACATAAAGAGCCCGAAGCGGTTGCTGGTGAGCTTCGCGACCTTGGACTCGATCTCGCCCTTCATGCTGCGCGCTGTCTTGTGCATGAACCAGATCATGCCGACTACGAAGGCAGCCGCGACGAGCATTACCCAGCCTTCGAAGATGTCTTCATTGAACTGGGTGCGCGAGATGACAATGGCGACGCCGACGCTGGCGGCAACGGCTGAGAGAAGGGCCACAAAGGCAGTCTTCTTGAGCTCACGGCGGTCAATTTTGTCGAGATACGCGAAGATAATCCCGACGATCAGCGCCGCTTCGACACCCTCGCGGAGCGTGATGATAAAGGCTTGCAGCATCCCAGTCTTTCCTAGCTGGGCAGGCCCGGGGTCCCTGGCAGGCGGCGTTTTGCCCGTTGGGGTGGTCCATTCACTACCCGCGCTTGCGACGCAATAAATTCCGTCGTTGCTAACTTCATTCTAATTTGGACTAAATAGGTCGTCAATCGACGATACGTGGCGATGCGACGAAAACGAACCGTTATCGTCAGTGGAAAGCACTGTATTGAAGGGGATTATGGTGCGCCCGGAAGGATTCGAACCTCCGACCTACTGGTTCGTAGCCAGGCGCTCTATCCAGCTGAGCTACGGGCGCACATTGCAAGAACGCAACTAAACAAGAATACCCGATGAAAGAGCGGGAAGCAACTGATTGCCGCCCGTTTTCCTCATTCAGATTGTCAGTAGATCCGCCCGCTTACGCAGAATGGCTCGCAAGGCGTCCGTCGCCGATCGAATCTCGCTGAGATGTTCGAGAATCCATGCACTGCCACCACTCTGAGTCTGTCCGCGCAGTGCGGCGGCGATGACTACCAGCTCTTTGTCCACCTGGCTGAGTTGGACAAGGGTATAACCTTCATGCCGATGCCGTTGCCACATACGGTCGTTCTCCGGCGCCGGTGCGGAACGTATCTGGGCGGCAATGGCAGTCAGCGCAGCGGCCTCCTCATCGATGGCTTTGGCTGTGCGCACGGCCTCGGGATTCGGAAAGGGATTCTCTCGCGTGGGTGGCGGCAGGTGCTCATGGCGGTACTTGATTCCGGTATTGACGACATCGGTGCGTGCGGCTGCCAGCAGTTCGCTCACCTTGCTGCGAACCAGCAGGTCGTCGGTGCGTAACTGGTTCTCGAGGCGATAGAAGTTATAACCCCAGCCATAGAAAAGGTTGATCGCAACCTGTTCGAATTCGTTGGTCTCATAGAAGTACGGCATCTTCAACCACCTGTTCCTAAAGGTTGAGCCCCGGCGTGGCCGGGGCTCCGTAGTGCAAATTTTAGATCACTTGATTTTCAAGGTTTTATCCAGCTCAAAGGTTCCGAGTGCCTGGCCGCCAATGTTGAACGGCAGCCCAGCAGCGGCGTTTGGCGCGGATATCAGGCCCTTTTCTGCCATTTGCAGGGCAAGGTAATAGCGCACCGCCTGCTCGGGCTCGAGGCCGAAGGCCTTCAGGGAGATCAACTCCCGCATCCGCGCATCCTTGGGAAGCATCAGCAGCTTCACGTCGTTCAGTGCGATGCCATAGATCTTGAGAGTTGCGGCGAGGTGTTCCTTGATGAGTTCAACGATGTCGTGAACTTTTTCGTTGATTTGCTCGAGCGGGGTGACCTGGATGACCTGGTTGATGGCCTGTTCCACCACGGGACCGGCATATTCGGCTACTTCGCTGGCTGAAATCGACATGCCATCGAACGGCATATGCGTAATCAAGTCCAGGGCATCTTCGGTGCTGTCAATGTGGATGTAATAGTCCACCTGGTACTGCACTTCGGCCATCTCTTTGCTGGTGGCGATACCGACACTGCTCAATAGCAGCTTGCTGCGGTTGATGTAGATGACCTCATACACCCAGGGCGATGAGCCGCCGAAGAATCCCTGCGCGATGGAGCCGAGCAATGGTTTATCCGGAGTTTGGATGGAGTATTGGCCCGTCTCATAGACGGACAATACGGCGCCACGAGACTTCAAAATACAAAAATGATTGCTTTCGACCGTGAGGAGTGAACCGCTGACGATGCTCTCATCAATGATTTTGATGGCAACCGTTTTCCTGCCGAGTAGATCGGATCCATCTCGTGCGAGAGAGGTAATAACTTGCCGCGTAATAGCCACTTAAGTGCCTCGTATTGAAATACGAAGACGGAACCGCCATCCGAAGATGGGATCGCCTCGCTGGCAGAGAATTATACGGTTGCGAGGCACGTAGGGAGTTACAGGCTGAGCTAGGTTGCTGCGGGAGCGGCAACGGGTTCTGGCTGTGGCGGAATCAACGACACGCGATCCACGACATCCAGGCCAGACCGGCGCAGCAACTGATGCACGATAGGCTCGGTGAGCCGAGTGGCGTCGTATTCCACACGCACGGTCTTTTCGGCCTCGCTGAACTCCACGCGTCGAATTCCGTAGACTTCGCGAATGCGTCCCAGGGCCATCATGGCGGCCTCATTGGGCGAGGCGCCGTAGCGATACATCACATCAAGCTGCGTCATAAAGGAATTTTAGCAGTCTGCTCAGGCTGCGAGCTTTTTCAGGAAATCGACGATCTCAGGGCTGGTCCAGTCCTGGGGACCGATGAACTTACGGCGGATGACGCCTGTTTTGTCGATGATGTAGCTTTCCGGGGGGCGGAAGGTGCCATACAAGGTGTTGGACTTCTGCGTACTGTCAAAAACAGTGAGCAGTTGTAGTGGGCGACGCTTGAGGAAGCGCTGGTAAGCCTCTGGTTCGTCATCAAAAGCGACCGCAACCACCTGGACCTGCGGCAACTCCTGCTGCATCGCCTCAAGGCTTGGTATCTCTTGCAGGCAGGGGGCGCACCAAGTTGCCCAGAAGTTCAATAAAACGACGTGGCCGCGGAGTTTCGCGAGATCGACAGACTGCTGACCGTCGTTCAGGCTGAAGGTGGGAGCAGCCTGGCCGAGCTGTCCGGGATGCTCATTACGGTCGCAGCCGGTTGCGCTTAGCATTGTCACAGCTGCGATCGCTGCCATTGTCTGGACTGCACCTTTGAATGTCATCACTTCCTATAATACGAAGCTATGCTGTTCGACTCCAACTTAGAGGGTGGTTTGAGGGAACCCGCGGGGCGGAAGGTGAGCCCTATCCTTGGACTTCCCGTGGATGAGTCGACGTCTGTACCGTTGCCGGCAAGGGAAGATAGTGAGGCCACGATCCAATTGAGCGTCATCATCCCCGCGCGCAACGAAGAGCCGAATCTGCCGAACTGTCTGGCCTCATTGCTCTCGCAGGCCGACGAATTCTTCCCGCTGGACCTCGAATGGGAGTTGATTGTTGTCGACGATGCCTCAACGGACCGTACGCGGGCGATTGCGGACGAAGCTGCGGCAAAACACGTAGGCATGCAGGTCCTCGAAGCCCCTCCGCTGGAGCTTCGCGCCACGCAGCGAGCTTTCACGGGCAAGACCAACGCATGCTGGGCTGGGGTACAGAAGGCGCGTGGCCGCTGGCTTCTCTTTACCGACGCGGACACGCTGCATGAGCCTGGTGACCTTGTCCGCGCGCTGCACGAGGCGAAAAAGTATGAGGCAGCGTTGCTCTCATACTCACCTCGGCAGATCGTTCACGGCTTCTGGCAGCGCGCTCTGATGCCGCTGGTTTTCTCGGAGCTGGCAAGTGTCTACCCGCCGAGCCAGGTAAACGATCCTGCACAGCGAATCGCCGCGGCGAACGGGCAGTTTTTGATGGTAGAGCGCGAAGCGTACTTTGCCGTTGGAGGGCACAGGGCTGTTGGACGGTCAGTGCTTGAAGATGTGGGCCTCGCCTACAATATCAAGCATCCCAAACGTGGGCTGAGGTTTCGCTACGCTCCCGATGCTCTGAGCACCCGCATGTATCGCGGGCTGAGCGACATGGTCGAAGGCTGGACGAAGAATCTCGCGCTGCTGTTCCCACATGCGCTGGGGCTGGCCGCATGGAGGCTGCTCGATGTTGCTCTGCTCCTGCTGCCGCTATTGATCTTTGCGTTGCCCTATCTCGTGCTGTGGCAAAAGGTAGCGATTCTTCTGCTCTGGGCGAGGACGCTCCTGCGCTACTCTCGCCGTGTTGCGCGTTCGAATTTTGGCTTTGTGAACTGCTCTCTCTCGATATTCGCCCTGCCGCTCTTTATTGTGTTGCTGGTTCGAAGTTGGATGAAGCATAAGCTTTTTCACCAAGTAACCTGGAAGGGCAGGGAATACCGTACGGGACGCTGAAGCGCGACAGCAGCTCCCCGTATTCAACCATCTCGTTGTACTGTTAACTGTTTACTGATTTCTGTTCGCTGTTTCCTATTCTTATGATTCTGCTCACACGCAAAGCCGACTTCTCCGCCGCCCACTTCTACTGGAATGACTCCTGGACCGAAGCCGAGAACTACCGTGTCTTCGGCAAGTGCGCCAACCGCCAGGGGCACGGCCACAACTACACGCTGGAGGTTACGGTCGAAGGCAATGTCGATCCCACCTCGGGCTTCGTCGTCGACCTGAAGCAGTTGAAGGACATCCTGGAGCGTGAGGTCGTCTCGGTCTACGATCATCGGCATCTGAACCATGAGGTCCCTGAGTTCAAGACGGCTGTGCCCACAACGGAGAACATTGCCATCGCCATCTGGCGACGGCTGGACGGCAAGATCCCCAACGCAAAGCTGCACCGCGTGCGTGTCTACGAGATGCCCGACCTCTTCGCCGACTTCTATGGAGAAGGCGCATGAACGGTACAGTGGCACATCTGAGCCGTCGTTACCACTTCGCGGCATCGCACCGTCTGCACATCGATGCGCTTTCGCCCGAGCGCAATCGCGAAATCTTCGGCAAGTGCAATAACCCGTTTGGACATGGTCACAACTATGTTGTGCAGGTTACCTTTTCCGGACCAGTGGATGCCGCAACAGGTATGGTGACAAATCTCGCCGATCTAGACAGCTTTGCGCAGCGTGAGATGCTCGATCACTTCGACCACGCGAACCTGAATACGCTGGAGTATTTTCTCGATCTGGTGCCCAGCACCGAAAACCTGTGCCTCGAACTCTGGCGCATCTTTGCCGAGTATCCGCACGCGAAGCTCGAGCGCATCCGTGTAGAAGAGACCGGCAACAATGCCTTCGACTACTTCGGCAATGGCGCGAAGATAAAACATCAAGAATAGAAATTACGAATCATTGTTGAGTAGAGACTACGAATGACTGACAAGCCACCTATCGAATCTCCTGACCCTACACTCGCGAGCGCGAGCCTGCAGCAGATCTATGCGGAGTTGCTGGCCCGCATTGGCGAAGACCCCACCCGCGACGGACTTCTGAATACACCGAAGCGCATGGAAAAGTCGATGGCGTTTCTGACCCAGGGCTACAAGCAGTCGGTCGACGATGTGCTGCACGGCGCGTTGTTCGACGTGCATTACGACGAGATGGTTATCGTCAAGGAGATCGAATTTTACTCGCAGTGCGAGCACCACCTGCTGCCGTTCTTTGGCAGGGCGCATGTTGCCTATGTGCCGAACGGCAAGGTCATCGGGCTGAGTAAGATTCCACGTATTATCGATGTCTTCAGCCGTCGTCTGCAGGTGCAGGAACGCCTGACGCAGCAGGTTGCTGCCGCCATCGACGAAGCGATTCATCCGCAGGGCGTTGGTGTCATTCTGGAAGCACAGCACCTCTGCATGATGATGCGTGGCGTTGAGAAGCAGAGCTCAAGCACTGTGACCAGTGCGATGCTAGGTGTGTTCAAGTCGCAGCTGCAGACGCGCAACGAGTTCCTTTCGCTCGTCGAACGGCGGCGCTAGCTGCATGAATGGTCTCCTCGTTCTCGATAAGCCCACCGGTCTTACCTCGCATGATGTTGTTTCCATCGTGCGCCGCGCCACAGGCGAACGCTCCGTCGGCCATCTCGGCACGCTTGACCCCATGGCGACGGGCGTTTTGCCCTTGCTGCTCGGCAAGTACACGCGCCTGGCTCAGTTCTTCGGTCAGGCCGAAAAACACTATACCGGCGATATCCGCTTTGGTTTTGCCACCGATACCTTCGACGCTGAAGGCACGCCTGCGGCTGAACCGCAGCCTTTGATGCAGTCGTTCGATGAACTGAGTGGATTGGCGCAGCGTTTTCATGGCGAGATGGACCAGATGCCGCCGGTCTTCTCCGCGAAGAAGATTAATGGTGTCCCAGCGCACAAGCTCGCACGCGCGGGAAAAGAGGTGCCGGTAAAGCCTGCGCGCATCTGCATTCACTCCTTTGAGCTGGTGGGGCTGGAAGGCGATACAGCCAGTTTCACGATGCACGTTTCAGCAGGTGGCTATGTGCGTTCCGTGGCGCATGAGCTTGGCCAACTCGCCGGTTGCGGAGCCCATCTCTCATCGTTGCGCCGCACGCAGGCGGGCCTGTTCACGCTGGAGCACGCGATCACTGTCGACGATCTGAAGACACTAAGTGCCGCAGAGATTGAAGTGCGTCTTCCGCATCCGCGCTCACTGTTGCCGGAGATGCCCAGTGTCACGGTCGACGATCAGACCGCAGGGCGCATTCGCAACGGTATGCAGGTCAATGTGCCGGAGTTCTCGCAGGCCTCGCTGGTGAAGGTCTTCACGGGCCCACGCGAGCTGCTCGCAATTGCACGCCGTATCGCCGGCACCCTGGTGCAGCCGATCGTCGTGCTCGCGTAGATAAGTCCGCTAATGGCCGTGGCTTTTTAAAGCCTCAACGCTTCAGCATTGGCTCAATCAACTGCTCAACATTCACCGCAACCTGCTTGTTGCCCTTTGCGGTTGCATGAGTGTTGTCGTCCTGTATGTCACCGGCCACGCCATATACGTCCTGCAGCAGGAACGGCAGCAGAGGCACGCGATACTGCTTCGCCAGAGCCGGATACATCGCATCGAACTTTGCAATGTAGTCATGGCCGTAGTCCGGCGGCAGTGTTATGCCGGCCAACGCGACCTTTGCTCCACTGGCTTGCAGTTGTTCGATGATGCTTGCGAGGTTCTGCTGGGTCTGTTCGAGTTGCAGGCCGCGCAGTCCGTCGTTGCCGCCGAACTCGACGACGACCAGCTCGGGATGCTGCGCGACCACGCGCGCAATGCGGCTCAGGCCGTCTTTCGTGGTGTTGCCGCTTACGCCGGCATTCGTGACACGATAGTGAAAGCCTGCGTCATCGAGCCTCTGCTGCAGATAGTCCGGATAGCTCTGGCCAGGGTCTGTACCATAGCCTGCGGTCAAGCTGTTGCCGAAGCAAACGATTACGGGCAGGCCGGTTATGGGCGCGGCCGTTGGTTTTGGCTGGACTGAAACCGCGGCGCCTGGGTTTGCGTATTGCTTATTGGCGCCAGTTTTACAGCCGCCTTGCACCAGTGTGACGAACGCTACAGCTAAGATAGGAAGCACATTGAGTCGCTGCACAAGTCGATTCTACCTAGAGGGCCCGCCGCTTGCTTGAAACCCCGTCAGCTTCCGCCTTACCTATGATCGCCGTCGAGTCTCTGCGTAAGTCGCTGCGCACGGGTTCGACCAACGTTGAAATCCTCAAGGGCATCGACTTCACGATCCACAAGGGTGAGTTTGCCGCCATCATGGGGGCGTCGGGGTCGGGCAAATCGACACTGCTCGGTTTACTCGCGGGTCTCGATAATCCAACCTCCGGCAATGTGCATCTCAACGGCACTGCGATCAGCTATCTGCCCGAGGACAAGCTTGCAAAGCTGCGAGGCCGCACCATCGGCTTCGTCTTCCAGAGCTACCAGCTCATTCCAACGCTTACCGCCTTCGAGAACGTGCTGCTGCCTTACGAGTTGAACGATGAATCCGGCGACCGCAAAGCGGGTCTCGAACGTGCGCGACAACTGCTCGTTTCAGTTGGCCTCGAATCGCGGCTCGATCACTATCCGGTGCAGCTCTCCGGCGGCGAACAGCAGCGTGTGGCGCTCGCGCGGGCCTTCATCCTGCGGCCGCCCATCGTGCTGGCCGACGAGCCCACCGGCAACCTGGATACCTCTAACGGGAAGCATGTGCTGGAGCTTCTGCTGCAACTCAACCACGCTGAAGGAACAACGCTCGTACTCGTGACGCATGATCCCGCGCTCGCAGCGCACGCAACGCGCGTCATCACGTTGAGCGACGGTCTTATCGTTGCCGATCAACATCAGATAGCACAACTCTGAGGAAGGGAACCCCCAACCATGCCCAGCCTCAGCTACTCCACCGCCTCTCGCATCGCCTCTCGCGAGCTTCGTGCTTCTCGCGGGAAGTTTGCCTTCGTCGTGATTTCGGTGGCGATCGGAGTCGCTGCGCTCACGGGGGTACGCGGGTTTTCGTCCTCGTTTCGTGCGATGCTCCTGCTCCGCGCGCGCAGCATCATGGCCGCCGATCTCTCCGCGCGAACGACGCAGCAACTTACGCCGCAGGAGCAGGCAGGTATCGACAATCTCATTGCGACGGGAGGTGACGAGACCCAGATTACCGAGATGCTTTCGATGGCCTCATCGACTACGTCACTCGATCCTCTTCTGGTGGCGCTGAAGGCCGTCGACCCAGCGAAGTACCCTTTCTATGGTGAGGTTGTTCTATCGCCCGTGACGCCGGTCACACAGGCACTGACGTCCACAACTGTTGCAGTCGGTGACGATCTATTGCTACGCCTGCATCTAAAGGTCGGCGACTCTATCAAGATGGGTAATCGTACGTATCGCATCGTCGCCACGGTGGTGGACGAGCCGGACCGGCTCTCGGGCTCGTTTGCCGCGGGTCCGCGCGTTCTGCTCTCTCAGGCGGCGCTTGCGGATTCCGGTCTGCTGGCTGAGGGTTCGCATGCCGCACGACGCTATCTTTTTAGGTTGTCAGCCACAAAGCAGGGAAAGGCCAGTTCCGACAATGCGGTGGCCGCCCTGAAATCGCAGCTTGAAACACTGCTGCCCGACGCACAGATCACCGACTATCGCGAGGCAAGCCCGGCCCTAACCAAGGGACTTGATGGCGCCACCGGCCTGCTCTCGCTGATGTCGCTGGTGGCTCTTGTGCTTGGTGCGGTAGGGGTTGCGATGGCCATGCGCGCACACCTGCAACAGCGACTGGACTCTATTGCCATCATGAAATCGCTCGGCGCAGGTTCCGGGCAGATTATGAAGATCTATCTGCTGCAGACGCTGCTGCTAGGGCTCGGTGGAGGCCTGCTTGGCGTTGTGCTTGGCATCGGTGTGCAGCTTGCATTCCCGCTCTTCCTCGCCAAGTTGCTGCGTATCACGCCTGACTTCCATATCGACCTACATGCGTTTGCCATTGGCCTGGGTGCGGGCATGTTGACCACACTGCTCTTCACATTGCCGCCGCTGCTCGACATCCGCGGCGTGCGCCCGATTCTGATTCTGCGTCGTGCGGTTGAGGTCAGCGATGATCCTTTCACGACTCGGCTGGTGCGTAAGCTTCAGGGTTCTGCTGTCCAACTCGGTGCCATTGCGATTATTCTCGTAGGCCTTGCGTTCCTTGCCGCCGCAGTGTCGGACTCGCGGCAGGTCGGTGGATTCTTTGCTGCTGGTCTTGTGGTTGTGCTGCTGGTTCTGTTGATGATGTCCTGGCTCACGCTGTCTCTTCTGCGCGTGTTTCTGCGCAGAACCCGGCTGCATCTGCCGTCGGTGGTGCGGCACGGCCTCTCGAACCTTTATCGTCCCGGCAACCCCTCCGCCGCGCTGCTGGCTGCACTCGGCCTTGGTGTGATGCAGATTGTAGCTGTGTATATCGCGCAACGCGCCGTTGTGCAGGAGATGCAGGTTTCCACCTCTGCCAATCTGCCCAATATCTTCCTTATCGACATCGCAAGCGACGAGGTCGAAGGTGTTCGCACGCTGCTCACGCATCAGCCTGGCATTCGAGGCAACCCGGAGATACTGCCTGTTGTGAGCTCTCGGCTGTTGTCGATCGATGGAGTTCCGGCTTCGCAGCTCAAGCTGGAGCACTTACCACGCCGCATGTTGCAGTCGATCAATCTCACCTGGCCGCCAACCGCCGATGCCCCGCCACCGGGGGATGACATCGTCGAAGGGAAGTGGTGGACCGCGCAGCAGTCGGCAGACTCCGCTACGCATCCACTGGTGGCCATCGAGAGAGAGGAGGCCGCTCGGTTGCGTGTGCATCCGGGACAGCAGATGACCTTCGCTGCGCAAGACGCACAGTTCACTGCCACGGTAGCGGCCATCTACGAACCCGATAGCCGTCACACCTTCTCTCGTGCGGGATTCGTTGTGCCGCAGCCTGTGCTCGCGGGCTTGCCCGTAGTCTGGTACGGCGGCGTGCATTGTGACTTCTCGGCGACCGCGCTTTTGCAGCGCTCTCTCTATGAGCACTACCCGACGGTCACAGTCATCAATGTAGCGGCCACGCTCGAAACCGTGCGACAGGTGATCCTGCAGATCACCTACATCATCCAGTTCCTCGCAGCGTTCAGTATCTTTGCAGGCATCGTGATTCTTGCGAGTTCCATCGCGGGCACTCGCTACCGCCGCATCCGTGAGGTCGTCGTGCTGAAGACACTCGGCGCAACCCGTCCTCGCATCGCCGCTATTTTTTCGATAGAGTTCGCCGTTTTGGGGCTGGTCGCCGGCTTGGTGGGCCTGGTGTTTGCGAACGTTCTCGCACGCCTGATCCTGCTCCGTGCACTGCACTTCGAATATCACTTCCAGTTGTGGTTGAATCTCGGCGCGTGGTTCATTACAGCATTACTTACCGTTGCGGCGGGATGGCTGGCGAGTTACCGCATCCTCGGCCAGAAGCCATTAGAGGTTTTGCGAGAAGAGTAAGTGGCTGGCTATTTCGGTATTCAAGAAAGAAAGGGGCCCGACTTGAAAGCTAGGAGCCCCTTCCTTCTGTTGCATCATCACCGTTCAATTACCTGATCCCGATGGTGCTAGGGGGCAAGTGTAGTGATCAGACCGGCCTTCGGACTGCCCCATCCGGTCACCAGGTCATAACCGGTTACAGCCGAATAGCTGCCGGATTTGCCGCTGGTGATGTCGTGAAAGTCCGTGCTGTAGGTGGAAGTTATATTTTCCGAGTAGATGGTTGGGTTGATGAAGCCGATGGTCGAATCGCCGTTGGCAACCAACTGCTGGTTGACCAGTGCGATGAAACCAGCCCACATGGGTGCGGCGAAGCTGGTGCCCCCATACTCGTTTGCCAGGCAGGTAGTCTGATCGGCACAGGTATAGAAGGTGAAGTTCGCGTTAGCCGAGACGTCCGGGCCGTTACGGTACGTTGTCGAACCCTTGTTGGTTGAGGTGATCACGCCCGAGAGCTTCTGCCACGAGGGGATCGCAATTTTGTCCGGGGAGATGCCGCCGCCGCTATCGGCCCATGCGGTCTCCGACTTCCAGGGACCAGCCGCGCTTGAGGTCGTCAGGTCTGTACCACCGACTGAAACGACATACGCATCGTCCGCTGGCCATGCCTCATTGCGCGATGACCAGGTAGAGCTGTCGCCAGACGCCGCAAAGAAGTTCTGGCCTTGAGCTGCCATCTTCTCGAAGTACGGGTCAAGTGTGCTGGGGTCTGCCGGCGTCCAGCCCCACGAGCAGCCAATGGTCGTCGGCAGGGGGTTGTGCGTCGTCATGGAGCTGATGATCGCGGTGTCAGTTGATCCAACGTATACCACCAGACTTGCCAGCCCTGGAGCCATGCCGATTGCCTGGGTCATGTCGAGCGTCTGTTCGGTGTCATCGCAGCCAGCCGAGTTCAGGCAGCTTGTGCTGGTTCCATCCGTGGAGAGGAGGGTGACAGGCACGTTGTTAGTTTGACCGACGTTCTTGAAATACGTGGTCAAGTCCGCCAGGTCGGTGCCTTCATACTCGAACAAGCCGAGGTTCTGACCGGCACCGGTGAGAGCCGTTCCGCCGTAATAGGCTGCGCGCATGTCGCTGCCCAGGAAAGAAGCTGAAGGGCCGGAGCCGGTAGTAGCGTGGGACACGACCGCCTCTGGCGCAATACCATGGGCCTTCGCGTAGTCACTCTTCTTAACTAACATGGTGTGCGGAATGGAGTAGTTATCCAATCCGGAGATATGCCATAAGTTGAATGACAAGTTAGTTGTGGGTTCGTTGTCAGGACCGTAGAACGTGCGGTCTTCGGTGGGATGCTGGTAGGTACGCATAGTTACATGGAACGCAGTCTCGACGGCTGAAACAGTGCCTTTGACCTGAACATCCATGCCGTCGCGGGTACCACCAGTGATCGTAAGGCCATTTTTATTCACGAATTGAATGACAGCGTCATAATCGGCCTGACTGGGCCCAAACCTTGCCGTGAACTCTGGCACGGTGAGGAAGTGCCGGTACAATCCACTATTCGGATCATAGATATCGCTCAATAGACTTTCCAGCTCAGCTTGGTTGCGCAACGGCAGAACGATGTCCAGGTTCATGGTCTGATCTGCGGGAAGTTGTGCGATGGCTCGCGCCTCACCGGTGCTAGCCACTTCTCGTACATGACGGGTCAATACGGATTGCGCCTGGGATGCTGTCGATACAGCTAACCCAACTGCGACGATTGAACACAGAATGGAACGAGAAGGACGAATTGCTGCGGAAAATGCACTTCTAGTAATTACTCTCTTCATAACAGAGCCCCTTTAAGGATCTTGTGAAGCCTGGCCTAAAACTCCAGGCGTAGTGAGAGATATCTAGTTGTAGCTAGGATTGGCGAATAAATATATTTGAATTGACGAACCTCAAGCTGCAGGTCGTCGGAGCTACCGTATCACAAGTTATGTGTTACTGGTTATTGCAATAGATTTTTAAAAAGCCGTTTTTTTGCAATTAATGACCCTCTTACGAATAATCGCGTAGGAAGAATTACTCATTACCTAAGTTCCATTGTGTTTTTGAAAACTATGATTGGAAAGTGCGATCAGGTTTTTATCGCCACTAAGGCGATCCGCCGCTGCAAAGCGCACCCAATTGCATGATCGAATGCAGGGCGGTTTTTCAACTTGTGTTGAAGAGTGAAGCTAATTGTGGCTTAGCTGCTGGAATACAAATATTTATTGCGGCTTGGTTTTTTGAGCAGAGAAATACTTGCGACCTCTTCTGGTAGAAGAGTCCTTGTATAGTGCTCGAAAAAGAACGTGCTGAGTTATTCGATGCCAGTCTCGATAACCATCAAAATTTTGTGCTTGGTTTCGACTGGAGCATCTTGAAATATGCATTTCCGTTGATTTTGAAAATGGTGCATCTTTCATAAATGCAATCGATGAGGTGGTTGTCATGTAGGGCAACTTATTCATCGTGGTGGTTCCACTGGTAGATCTGCCTAAGTGATGTGTAAAGCCATCCTCGCGAAGCATCGGTGCCAGCCAGAGGAGTAGGCGGTGTCACGGTGCAACTGCAGCTAAAGCTGTCCGCATAGATGTCGCTCTCTTTTTGATCTTCCAAGTGCAACAAGTGGGCTGTGCGTTCGAGGTGCCAGATAACAGGTGCAGCAAGGATAAAACCATAAGGTTCCACTACGTCAAGAACATCTTCTTTCAGCGTTGAATCGGTAACGGTTTTTCGACGGAGTAGTTGCTAAAGTATGAAATCCAGCGAACCCTTGTGATCCAAAATTTGCTGCCATGGGAACTCACCGAATTTGAGGAAGAAGGTTCCAAATACCTTCTCCCATGGCGTGCAGTCCGCCTACGCTCGGAAGTGTCTCACCGGATACCCTCTTGTGTCGAACGCTTTAGCGACGAGCAGGCGAAAGAACGGAAACCGGGCACCACCGCACATTTCGAATATCACCGAATACCGCGCGAGGTTGACCCCACCGCCCATACCCTCGTACACTTGCAGAGGCGGCTGATTGTGGCTCCCGCCGAGCCTGCGGCTGCCGTTACAACCTGTTTTTTGCCCTCTCGTTCAATGGTAGGACTGACGACTCTGACTCGTCCAATCGGGGTTCGAATCCCTGGGGGGCAACCAAACCGTTCGTCTTCGGACATCCTCGAACGGTTCAAGCACAGGCAATTTGATCTGTTTTCAAATACTTAGCCGAAACAAGAGTTCGAAATGATTCGGCTAAGTCCGGCGATAGCCGCACTTGAAGTGGGGTACGAAACAGGGGTACGATTCCCTCCAAAGTGGGGTACGGACGATACCCCACCGATGCTATATGAACTACTGTAGGTTCACTGCAATTGTGAGCTGATGTGTAAGGTTGCCAGACGAAGCGGCAACGATCACATTGGCGCTGCCGGTGATCGCCTGCATGTAGCTATTCGAGGTCGCCGAGGAGTGATTACTGTCGCCATTGAAAGTTGCAGTGATGACGTGGATGCCAACCGGGAGAGCACTGGAGTCCAGCTTCGCAACGCCAGAGACGATTGCGGAGGGTTGACCAAGCTGCTTACTGTCAGCGAAGAAAGTCACTGAACCAGTAAGGGCATCGGAGCCGGTGGAGGTAACGGTAGCAGAGTAAGTCGCCGTACTGCCTGCCGCAACTTTTGCCGAGTTGGAACTGAGGCTCACGGTCGTGGAGTGTATACCCGGGCCGCTGCAACCAACCATCAAGGTCAGAGCGGAGAGGGAAACAACGATAGCAAGAGAGGCCGTGTTAAATCGCTTGCGCCGGCCGACGAAGAGAATACCGAAGCCGGTTGCTAAAGTTGTAGCCAGCCAAGGTGACTTGTCGAACGGATGGGGTACCGCTAGAAGGGCAGTGTTTTTGGCAGCCGCCGTCAGTGTGAGGGTCGCATTGCCGGAACCGGCGGCGATCTGGCTGGGAGAGACAGCGCACTGCACGCCGGTGGGAACTGTGGTTGAGTCGCAGCTAAGGCTTATGGTTCCATTGAAACCGAGCACAGGTTGAATTTGAAGAGTAGCCGTCGCGCTTGAGCCCACGGGAAGTGCGAGGCTGGTGGCCGTGGAGACAATGGTGAAGTCTGGGATGCTGACCGTGATGGTCCCCGTGGTGGCTTGCTGAGCTTTGTAGTTAATATCGCCAGAGTAGGACGCCGAGATGATGTGTGTACCTGCGACGGGCAGGGGAACTGCCAGCGTAGTGACTCCAGCAGTGATGTAGTTTGCGGAACCATTGGCTACAGTGAGTGTGTGAGGTTGACCCAGGGCAACCGGTGTGGCGCCATTGACAGCGTCAAAGAACTGTACGGTTCCAGATGGGTAGGGAATTGCGTTGGTTGAGGTTGAGCCCGTCACCACTGCCTGGACGACAATTTGGCTACCTGGCTGCAGTAGGGAAGAGGAGGAGCTGAGCGTCAAGGGCGCGGCAATTTTCTGTACAGCCATCGCCAGCACTGTCCCCGAAGACGGAGCATAGTAACTATCGCCAGAGTAGGCTACATATACCGGGGTGTTACCTGCTTCAGAGAATGTGGCGACGATCTGCGCGGAGCCACGATTCAGGGTCATGATATCGGGCGAAAATCCAGAGAAGCCCGTGACTCCGCCCTGCGTGGCTCCGGTGAGGGTGACGGTGCCGGTGGGGGTAGGGGCGGTAGTATTCGCGGTCTTTGGCGCAATCGATACGTAGAAGGTGACGGCCTGTCCAAGAACTGGCTGGAGGGATGTTGTCGTTACCGCGACTGCGCTGGCAACCCCTTTCCCTGTGGAGACGGTGTAGGTCGTCGAGTAGGTATATTCGTTTGGGTTGAAGTTGGAGTCGCCGGCGTATTTAGCTGTAAGGGAGTGGTTCCCGCTAGTGGTGAAGGTGTACGGGATGAGCGCCTTCGATCCACCGCTGCTAAGCGCTCCAGCGGACTGAAGCGTTCCAGTAGCTGCCGCCACGCCATTGTCGAATAACTGGACTGTACCGCCTGGGCCGACAGGCAATCCGGGAGTAATCGTGTCCACGTAGACATTCAAGAGAACCTGCTGTCCGACAATGGGTGAGGGATTTCCGGTCGTCAGAAAGGTGTCGTCATCAGCTTTCGTCACGGTAAAGGTAGTGTTTGTGGAACTACTGGTATTGAAGCTGCTGTCGCCGGCAAAGCTGGCAGAGAAAGTATGGGAACCGACGCCGGGTAAGATGCCCGCGTTGGTTCCGGCGCCTGTGTCAAGCTCCACCGATCCTTCCGCATTGACCGCAAACGTGCCGAGCGAGTTACCATCCAGCAGCATCGTGACGTTTCCTGTGGGCTTGCCATTTCCGGAGGCTCCGGCGACATCCGCTCGCAGTAAAAGGTTGTCGCCAAACTGTGATGTAGCTCCTGAGGTGATTGCTCCGGTATAAGGGTTCACGTCCAAAACGGATGTGGTTGTGGTGCTCTTCTCGGGGCTGATCGTCACGCTGACTGGAGACGAGTTGCTGGGGCTGAGGGTCGCATCGCCTGGATAGTCGGCCGTCAGGGTATAGGTGCCGCCAGGAAACGTTGTGACGGTGGCTGAGTACGCGCCACTGGCAAGCGGGAACGGACCGAAAGACAAGCCATTGCTGCCGGCCAGAGATACAGCACCAGTTGCCAGGCCAGAGCCCGAAGCAGGCGTCACCTTACCGCTGATTTGGATCGGCTGGCCATGCTGCACCGTCGTTTGAGCAGCGGAGAGTGTCGTCGCCGAAGATGAGGTGGTGGCGATGCTCCACGCTGCCACAAGATTGGCCGCATCGACTGAGCCGAGTCCGGTTGCGAGGTCATATCCAGCAGTAGTGTTGTAGCCCGTAAGCGTACCGGAGATAGAGGCCGAGGTAGACGAGCAGTCAGGCATGCCGCCGACGCACGGAACACTGTTGGTCCCCTTGGTGATGTCGTGAAAGATGCAGGTTCCACGTTGAGTGGGATCTGTCTGCTGGGAGGAGTTGCAGGATGCACCTGCTGTGTTCGCGAGCTGATACAGCTTGTAGTTCAACAGACCCTGAGGACCGCCGCTCTTCTGGTTGAGGAGCGCCACAATGCCGGCAAAGGTCGGGGTCGCCGCCGAAGTGCCACCGACGAAGGAGGCGGCGATGAGCGTTACATTCCCCTGGGAATCCTGGGAAGATTGGCAGCTTCCTTCCACGCAAACGGTGTAGGCCGCATTGTTGGCTGCCGCAGCAAGCGATACGTCGGGAATATCGCGCGCACCATCAGAGGGAACGGATGCGCCAATCTGCCAGGAAGGCTTGGCGTACTTATCCGTGCAGTCTATGTTTAGCGAGCCATCGGGGTTTTGCGTCGAGGTGCTTACGGTGCAGGAACTGGCGCCGCCACTGCCACTTGAAAGCAGAGGGTAGGCAAAATTAGGGTAGGCGAAGAAGGCTGCACAGTTACCGGTGGCGGTAATAGGCTGGCTTGGATCGCAGGTTTCGTTCCAGGCATTTTCTGGAACGTAGCCGTTAGCGCTAACAAAGGTAGTCAGGTTGCTAGTGTTCCAGAAAGGCGCTCCCAGGGCAGAGGCGTCGAACATGGTACCGCCAACCGCGGTGTTGTAGGGAGTCGATGCTAAACCGTTCACGGCCAAGCCATCTTCGGCCAGAGTGTATTCATTAGGATTGTCACAACCGGCTGACCCGCTGTCTCCGGTAGAGACCATGACAGAGATACCTTCGGCTGCTGCCTGTTCCCAAAGGGAGGATATGAACTGGTTGCCAGCGGTGCCCAGAAAAGCTTCGCACTCACCGTAGCTTTCAGTGATGACTGGAGCGACTGCGTGATCGACGGCATAGGTGGCAGCAAGATCGATGCCGTCGGCGGTGTCGGTGGACTGTGCGATAACGAAATTAATGGTGGCGTTAGGAGCAAGCGCGCCGGCGTATTCGAGATCGAGCGCGGATTCAGTTTCATCGTCACTGCCAGTGCCCGGATCGGGACCGATGAGAACGATCTGAGGATCATGTGCCGGCAAACCGAAGAGCTGACGGAACGTGCGCATATCCGAGAGCTGTACGTTCGAGCGTCCGATGACGGCGACCGACGCGCCTGTTCCGTCGGTGCCTGCCTTATTCAAGGCAGCCGCGTTGTAGATCTGCGCGAGATCTCCGGGAGTCAGATACTGGAGTGTGCCATCCGTGAGCTGCGGAGAGGATGTGGATGGAGCAACGCTATCTTTCAGAGCGCTATAGCTGGTGATTGCCAACTTGTTATCGATGTTGCGCCGCATGCGGCCGGTGTTGCCAATCGGCGTCTTCTTGATGATGTCGTTCAGCCGGACTATGCCACCAACCAGCGAGGTGAGCGCGGATGGGATCGAGATGTCCGTTGAGTTTGCAATGTGCGAGACACCGGCGATCTGGTAGTTTCGCATCGTAGTGCGGAAGGTTTTGTTGACCTGCGCGGTTGTGCCCGAAAAGTCGATCGATCGACGGCCGGTGGAGACGCTGGAGACCGTGAGGCCCTGGCTTGTGAGCCATGCTGTGACGCTCTGCACGTCGGCCTGAGAAGGCCCGAACTGTTCGCCAAACTGCTCGGGTGTCAGCCACTGATGATAGTTTGGCGAGCGTGGGTTCTGACGGTCCGTCATAAACTGCTCGAGCGCAGCTTTCTTATCCGAGGAGGGTAGCAGGACCAACTGCATGTGATTCATCGGAAGACTATCGGATACGGCGCCTTGATCGACTGCCCCACGAATCAACGGATGCGTTGAGTGTGGGATGGTTGTTACCTCTTCGGGCCTGATGATGCCTGTGATCTGTGATACGGGCGCCCCCGATGGCTGTTGCGCACGCATATCGGCGAAGCTGTTCGCCAACAGCAGAATGACAAGAAGAGGGAGCGTGCGAGTTGCACAAAGTAAATCGCGCATCATCAGATCCTTAGTCTTTGGATTTGAAATAGACAAGCTTTGGCCAGCTGTCTGCTAACTGGCGAAAGGTGTAGTCCCGATATGCCCTTGAGGGATACCGTAGATTATCGTTGAGTTCTTGTCTGATGCACTCCCTGCAAAGAGGCAAAGGTCATCCCCCATATGGGGGATGACCTTGTTCGGAGGTCCTTAGCCGTCGAGGAAGCCGCGCTTCATCGCAATTGTGACCGCGTGGGTGCGGTCATGCGCAGAAAGCTTCTGCGTAATGGTGCGCATGTGCGCCTTGACGGTCTCTTCAGAGACCTTGAGCACGCGTGCGGCAAGTTTATTGGAGTGACCGCTGGCGACTAGCCGCAGTACGTCGATCTCGCGTGGAGTCAGCACACCCATCTCCAAGTGGTCGGCGATGGCGGAGGCAATCTCTGGCGGAATATAACGTTTGCCTGCATGGACAGAGCGGATGACCTCAGCTAGTTGCTTGCGCAGCATGCCCTTGAGCAGGTAGCCAGCGGCGCCGGCACGCAACGCGCGCAGCGCCTGGGCGTCTCCGCTGTACATGGTGAGAATGATGATGCGGGCTTCGGGGAACTCACGGCGGATCGCGATCAGTGCGTCGGTCCCGTTGATATCACCCATCTGCAGATCCATCAGGGTGATGTCGGGCTGGTGCGTCCGGTAGGCTCCAATCGCTTCGCGGCCGCTGCTGGCTTCAGCTACCAGTTCCATGTCGGGTTCTCCGTTGATGGCGGCTGCAATGCCTTCGCGCAACAACGGATGATCGTCCACGCAGAGCACTCGAATCTTCCGGTCAATTGGCATGGGGGTAGTTTCGCTACACGGTGAGCTGGTCTGCATGATAGTAAGCGATGCGGCCGCGAATGCTCAACTCAATCCTCGTCCCAGTGGTAGCGCTGCTCTGTACATGCAGGGATGCGTTCAAGCGGCGAGCACGCTCCTGCATGCCGAGCAGTCCCCAATGTCCTTCGCGTTCGCCTGCGTCCAGGATGTGGGGATCGATGCCCTTGCCATTGTCCTGGCAAACAAAGAGAAAGCGGCGTCGCTCGTAGATGATTTCACAAACAATGGACGATGCACCGGCATGGCGGAAGGCGTTGCTCAAGGCTTCCCGGCCGATAGCAAAGACCTCCTCTTGAACGACACGTTGCAAGGGGCGCGGCGATCCCACCTCATGCACTTCAAAGGCTATCGGCGTCACCTGTTGCAGGTCGTTGGCGAGCCGTTCGAGCGCCTTGCCGAGTTCGACTTCCAGAACCTGCGAGCGAAGATCGCGAACACGGTCTCGGCCTTCGAGCAACACTTCATCGGCACGGTCGAGAGCGCTTTCCATCAGCTCGCGCGCAGGCTCGCTGGCGGGAATAGCGTTGGTAGCCATCTGGAACCGAAGGACCAGGCCCTGAAAACCTTGCAGCAGCGTATCGTGCAACTCGCGAGCGATACGGTCTCGCTCGGTGAGACGTTGGCTGATGTGATCTTCGACGCGGGTGGTTGCATAGCGAATGCGCAGCAGACTGAGAGCCCAGATAGCCATGAACACAGCGACGACAGCGAGGCAGCGGAACCAGGCAGTCTGATACCACTTCGGCTGGATGGCAAATTGGATCTTGTCGCCGAGGGTATTCCAGACGCCGTCATTGTTGCATGCACGCACCTCGAACGTATATTTGCCAGGGGAAAGGTTGGTGTAAAAAGCTTGGCGGCGGGAGCCCGCATCTTGCCAGTCTTTGTCGACACCGGAAAGCTTATAGCGGAAGTACACCTTCTGTGGTGCGATGTAGCTAAGGCCGGTGTAGTCGATCTGGATAGAGCGGGTGAGCGCCGGCAGCGAGACTTCGCCTGAAACCGGAAAGGTTTTTTGGTCCGCAAGGATTTGTTCAATATGTACCGGTGGAGGAATGATGTTGAGCGGCAGGTGCTTTCTGTCTATGACCTGAAGAACGCCTTCGTGCGCAAACCACAGCCGTCCATCCTTGGACTCGGTGACTTCCGGTGTGAACGGGGAAAAGCCTGGGCGGGCGCCATCGGACGCATCGAGCAATAGGCGGGCGTGGACCTGCTGGTCGAGATGCGCGGTCCAGGCTGCAATATCATTGTGTGAAACGACGGCGATACCGCAGTGCATGTAAAGCCAGAAGTTATCGTCTTCATCCTCCAGAACCGTATGGATGGCGTCGCAAGGCAGCCCGTTGTGAGAGTCGAGTTTGGTCCAGGAGTTGTCCTGCAAATGCAGCAAGCCTGTTTCGCCCCAGGCCCATAGGGTCCGGTCCGCGCCGATGTGAAGTCGCTCAATGTCATAGTGCGGTGGTGTCTTTTGGACAATATGAAATGCACCGTTCTCGTAACGCGCGATCTCGCCATTTTGCAGTTGCAGCCAGAACCCGTTGACGGTGTCGGGAGCGATGGCCGCGTTTGGACCAACCCCAGGAGTGGGGACCTCTATCATCGATCGTTCTGTGACACGAAATAGCGTCCGGCGTTTGCCGGCGCAGATGGCCCATACCGCGCGCTGCGGGTCCTGGATCAGGGCATAAACTTGTCCAGGAGGCTGACCGTCTAAGGTGGGTACCGTGCGGAAGTGTCCGTCACGGTACAGGGTGAGCCGGTCATCGATGCCGATCCACAGTGTTCCGTTCGCATCGGCCAACATCGAGGTAACTTGACTGCCAGGAAAGCCCTTGCCGGCGCGGACGGTGGAGAGCCGTCCGTCCTTCATGATATTGAAGCCTCCGATGCTGCCAATCAGCACGCTACCATCCGACCGCGCCAGCACGGAGGTGGCGTCGTCGGAGACCAAGCCTTCGCGCTGTGTGAACGGAGTGGCCTTCATAGGGTGGAAGCGATCAAGACCTCCGGACGTTGCAACCCAAATACTCCCTTCGAAGTCCTGGTAGAACGCCGAGACGAAGTTGCCCGAGAGCCCTTCGGCCGTGCCGAAGTGATCGGCCACGCCCTCGGCGAGGTGATAGAGTCCTTGGCGAATCGTGCCTATCCAAAGGCTGCCATCGTGGTCCACCATCAGGGCGGAGACTTGCAGGGAACTACCCTGAAGTCCACGAGCATTGAAAGCTTCCCAATGGCCATCGACGAGTTGCTGGAGGCCAAGAGCGGAACCGGCCTCGGAGTAACCAATGATGGTCTTGCCGGCTACCGTCCTTGCAATGGAAGAAACCGCCGGGGCCGTATCGCCCTGCTTGGAGTTTCTGGGGAGATAGGAAGCGTTCGACTTTGGCGACCAGTGGCACACCCCAGGATTGGAACCCATCCAGAGGCCGCCGGAACCATCGGAGGCCAGGATTTGGCCATAGCGGCAGGCCATGCCCTCGGATTCCGCGTAACACCGAACATTCGCTGCGTCGATGCTGCAGAGCGGGCCGCTCCCGTGCTGGAAACGGGTGCGGGCCAGCCAGATTCTGCCATTGGCATCCTGAAGTAACGAATTGATGCGCCCCAGCGTGTTGGAGATGTAGGTAACTCGGTTGTCTTGCAATCGCTCTACGTTGGATTGAGTGCCGATCCAAAGACTGCCGTCTTTTGCGCCGAGCAGGGAATATATGCTGAAGCGATTCTGCTGCTCGGTCTCAGGAAGTCTCCAGGGAACGAAACGGATACCGTCGAAGCGCACCAATCCGGCTGCCGTGCCTATCCAGAGGTAGCCGTCCGTCGTCTGAGTGATTGCGTCGGGAGCGCCATCAAGCGCATCGTCCTGTAAACGCCAGGCATTGTGCGCATATTGGGTGAGCCTCAGAGCTGGAAACTGTGCAAGTAGTGGCACAGACAGGCTAGGGGCGCCAAGCAAGAAAAATCCCAAGATGACGTGCCAGACTCTTGTTTCGCGATGCTCCAGAATGCACCAGTGCTGCAGTTTGAACATTAGCCGAAACTCCCAAGGCTTCGATGTAGCAATAGACTCATGCTAACGCTGACCGCGACCCCTCTTCTTGCATCCGGGGTCAGAGGCCACAGTAGAGCGTATCGTGAAGGCTCCGCTCAACCACGATTCACGGCGACGAGACTGCGGTGGGTAGGTCTCCGTGAAGTGGCCTGGGATATGGCGCGGTACAACGGCCTTGCACCAGGCCAGCTCTCCGAGGCTATAGGTTTGTTGTGGCCATGGATTTTCCTAGGACATCTCGAGTCAAGGAGCAGAAAGCACAATATAGAGAGTTGATCGCAAACTTTTCATGGGCAGGTAGGTAAAAAATACCGCACCCCACCGTTAACAAGACATCACAGCGCATCCTCTATGAGATTTTTTGCCTCAGGTCGTGGTGTTTCCGCAGTGAGCGTCCTTCGGGTGCCATTAGGGAGCGCCATGCTCAAGGTGCAATCGGAGATTGCAGATTCAGCCAAATCGAAGATGACACGGGAGGACCGGCTGATCCAGCTCTACGATCAGCTTCGTCCGACGCTTCTGGCCTATTTGGGAGGTCTCGGACTCTCGCTTTCGGAGGCCGAGGACATCCTCCAGGAAGCGTTCCTTCGTCTGCTCGGTCAGGTCAACGCTAAAGGCGAACATGAGAATCCCAAGGCCTGGTTGTTCCGTGTGGCGCACAACCTAACCATGGATCTATACCGCGAAGGTAAGCGATTTGAGCAGCCTGGCACGGACGGACGCGATCTTCTCGACGGACTCCTGGCTCCAGCCGATAGTCCCGAAGATCAAGCGATCCGCAACGAACAGATGCTCCGTATGCACGCGGCTCTGGGCCGTCTGACGCAGCAGCAAAGGGCGGCGGTGTTGCTCCGTGCCGAAGATCTTCGTTATCGCGAGGTCGCGGAGATTCTCGGTATCAGTATCAAGCGGGTCTCCCATTTGGTTCAGCGAGCGTTGTCGCGCCTCGCAGGGGAGATCTAGATATGCGCGGCATTGGGTTTCCTATGTTCAATCATCTTTCCGACGAGAAGTTATCCCGCCTTACTGCGGGCGAGTTGGGTGCCGTGCAGCGTTTTTTGGCGCGGACCCATCTTGAAAAGTGTTGGCAGTGTAGATTGCGCCGCGAGGCGCTGGAGCGGAGTGCTCTTCAACTCGCCGAATATCGTAACTGCCTGGTCGAGCGCATCCCCTCCAATCCAGATCGCCGCTCCGCTTTGCTGATGCTTATGCGCCAGCGCAGTGAGGCCGCATCTCTGCCGCGCGAATCGGGGATAGCTCTCTTCAGTGCCATAAGTAAGAGCGATACCTGGATGAGTCCAATGTTGGCTAGTTTTCTTATTGTTGCCTGTGCCGGTTGCCTGCTTTTCATGGTGTGGCGTCGTCCTACAGCTACCGTCAGTGCTGCCGAGTTGCTCAATCGTGCAGAGAGTGCAGACCGAGGGGTCTTATATGGAAGGCCAGGGGTGATCTACGAGAAGATCGGGATACGTACGGCTAGCGGCCGAATAGAACGCGAGATCTATCGCGATGCACACCGTGAACGTCGTCGTCGTGCGGGTGACACAGACGCAAAGATAGAAGCTCCACTGCAGGGCGTTCTGGTCTCCGCTCAGGTCAACCTGGATGATCCTCTCTCTGTAGCTTCCTACCGCACTTGGTACGACGGACAGGAGAAGAAGGTCGACGCAGTTTCACAGGGTGGGGGACTACTTACTCTGAGCACTCGGGTTCCCGAAGGAAATATCAGGCAGGAAACCATCACCGTCCGTGCTTCTGACTTCCATCCGATTCAACGCACGATCAAGACTGCAGACGATGACGTCATCGAGATTGCCGAGTTGAACTATGCATTGCTGGATTGGAGCAGTGTGAACGAAGCGTTGTTCGAGCCCCTGGCCACCCCGCGACTGGAGCATCCGATGCTGGTGTCCGCATTACCCGTGTTGCCGGCTCTGCCCACGCAGGCAGAACTGGATGGAGCGGAGTTGGAGGTGCTGCTAGCCCTCAACCGCTTACATGCGGATGAGGGAGAGCAGATCAATATTGCGCGGTCTGATCGCGGTGTTGAGGTCAAAGGCGTCGTTGACAGCACTGAACGGAAACAGGAGGTAGTCAATAGTCTACGGACGCTGCCGCATGTCAAAGCTGAGGTGCTTAGCACTGCCGAAGTTCGGCCGGATACCACTGAAGCACTCCCCCTGCAGGTTCGGGCCATCGATCCGGCGGCGTCTCCTTTGGAGGAATATGTTGACTCACAGCCTCAGAAAAAATTGCTGCTCAACGATGCACCAAGGGATCTAGTAGATGCGGCATTCAAGGTTCGGCGTAGTGCGGACGAGCTGGATACGCTCGCTACAAAGTTTACTAACTCGGCAGAAGGCGCTACACCGAACGCCGCCATTAAAGAGCTTACGCAAAGCTACACACAGCGCCTCTTAGCGGCTCTCGACAATGAAAGCTCGATTTTGCATCAGTTTGGCCTGGACGAAACGACGAACACCCCGGCCTCCATATCGACGCAAATAAGTTTGCCGGTTGAGGTGCGAAGGAATGATGCGCTATGTCAGGAGATGGTGACAGATGATAGCGTCACTCGGCGGACGGCATCGGAGATCGCCGCGGATATAAGAGATTCCATCGTTCGCATTCGTTCTGCTATCGCCACCCGGGGTGAGATTGACAGCAAAGAGAGCCCTGGGGGAGACCAGCCTGACGAACAGTAGATAAGTTGAATGGATGGGATGTGAAGTGCATGCACTGAAGAGAAAATGTTAGCGCTGTGTTCAATCACACCACTTTGAGATCACCACCTCAATCGGCCCAAGTACATATTACAAGCACGAGTTCAAGAAGTATCCAATAGCGCGAACTGTAAGACCGATGAGGCCTCAGCCTCAACTGAGGGATCTTCTGTCTAATTGCTCGCATTGATAGAGAGAAACAATAAATACGCATAAGGAAACTGTAGTTATTTCTTGGAGGACTGACATGATTGGCGAGTTACCGAAGAGACTCAGGCGGATTCTTTCTGTTGCACAAAGAGCAGTCGCTCAGACTTATGTCAACTCTCGACAGCAAACCAGGAGCTGGGCTACTGGGGCTCTGCTGTTACTGATATTTCCTGCCCTGCCCTTTTCGGCACAGACAGGCATCTCGGCTACTTTCAGCGGAACGGTAACGGATCGACAAGGAGCGGTTGTTGTAGATGCCCGAGTGGAACTTGACAATGCGGATCAGGGAATCAAGCTCACGACGAAGACAGACAACAGTGGTAGTTTCAGCGAAGTTGCTCTCCGTCCAGGCAGATATGTGCTTTTAGTCAGCCACGCCGGTTTCGATGCTACGGTCGTAAGAAACATCACACTCTCAGCAAATGACAATGTGGCGCTGCAGGTAATGCTGAAGGTGGCGGGAGGCACGGAAAGTGTCACTGTGAATGACCGTCCGTCTTTGATCAACCTGTCTCCTGCGGTATCTAACAGCATTGATCATGAGCTCGTCGCCGAGTTGCCGCTGGATGGTAGAAGCATCCAGTCCCTGATCACCTTGAGTCCAGGCGTCCAGCTTGCTCCTGTAAACGGGGGAGGGGGAAATCCCGGCCAGTTCAGTGTGAATGGCATGCGCTCTAACTCGAATTACTTTACGGTGGACGGCGTCAGCGCCAACTTTGGAGCAGCTGCCTATGGTGGTTTTGGCGGTATTAACGATGCGAGTTCAGGCTCGACGCCCTCCACCGATGTTGTAGGCTCTTTTGCAAACCTGGTCTCGATCGACGATCTTCAAGAGATTCAAATTCAGACTTCAACCTATGCTCCGGAGTTTGGTCGCAGCCCCGGCGCCCAGATATCTATGGTTACCCGGTCGGGTGAAAACAAGTTTCACGGAGCCTTATACGAATATTTTCGTAACGACGCCCTAGACGCAACTGACTGGTTCTCAAACTATCTGCAAACAGGCAAGACGGCCCTGCGCTATAACGACTTTGGCGGAGTATTCGGCGGCCCGATTTTGCTGCCCAAATACAACGGACGGAAGCATCATAGTTTCTTCTTCTTTTCCTATGAAGGAAGCCGGTTTGTACTTCCACAGCCAGCAGTAACATCTATCGTGCCCAGCGTCACCGCACGGCAAAACGCGCCGACGGAGATATCAAAGGAGATCCTGAGCGCCTTTCCACTTCCGACCGGCCCCGCATTTTATACCGACGGCAGCGGAAACCCCTGCACCCCGCCAGCCTCGAACTGCAATGCCAACGGAGCCTTCTTTACTTCCGGATTTTCCAACCCAAGCCGAAGCAATGTGTGGAGTTTGCGTCTCGATCAAAATCTACACGAGAAGTACACGTTCTTTGCTCGCTATAACCGCGCCACGAGCGGCCAGGTTGCGCGCAACGCCACGTCAAATGCAGCTGAGCTTGACAATAACGATACCAATACAGACACGCTCACGATTGGCACAACCCAGATCTTTACCCCACATTTTCTCAACCAGTTCACCATCAACGCCAGTTCGCAAAGCACCCTTGCAAGCGGAACCCAGGACAGCTTTGGGGGGGCTATTCCTCTTCCCAATTCAGTGTTGTTTCCTAGCAATCCATGTGTCGGTTGTGGCGGTGTCATCGGAATTTATGGTTTTAACACCGAATTTATACCAGCGGAGATAAGTCTTACGAATCCAACATTTTCTAAAAACCGCCAGATTAACGGCGTGGACAACCTGAGTTATCAATTACACGATCATCAGCTCAAATTTGGTGCTGATTATCGTTATCTCTCTCCCATCAGTGCGCAGGAGTCTCTAGTAATCGGAGACTATTTCAGCAATGTGCAGGCTCTTGAGACCAACAGCAACGAATTTGCAATTGCGGCCTTCAATCAATCGTTCGCGATTGCGCTCAAATCACTTTCCGTCTATGCGCAAGACACCTGGAAGGCTGCCCCTCGGCTGACACTGACTTATGGTGTGCGCTGGGAACTGAATCCACCGCCAAGCGGTAAGAATGGGAAACACCCTTTGACCGTTCAGAGCCTGAACCTGAATACCCTTGATTTCACATACCTGGCCCTGGCTCCAGCCGGAACGCCGCTTTATCCGACGACCTACAAAAACTTTGCGCCACGCTTTGGTTTCGCCTATACCGCGCACGAGACGCCTGGACGTGAAACCGTGTTGCGTGGTGGCGCAGGTATCTTCTATGACATTGGCCAGAACGGCTTTGGTAATATCAGCTTTCCCTACTCTCAATCTTATTTCCTGCCTCCTGGGGGGGAGTCCCGGGCTACCCTGCGCTTACTTTGCCAGTACCTACGGCTTATGCTCAGGCGCCTGCTCCGAACTTTACGCCGAGTCCGACCAATCAGGCATCCCCTACGGTGGCGGCGCCTAACTATAAGTTGCCGGTATCCTACGAATGGAATGTGACACTAGAGCAGTCCCTGGGACCCAATACGGCATTTTCTCTTGCGTATGTCGGCTCGACCGGCCATTCGCTGCAAAGCACGGAGCAATATATCTTTGCGTCACCGGGTACTCCGGGCGTACCAGTAAGTGCCAATTTTTCTGGCCTCTCGGTGATCGGCAACCTTGGCAAGTCTGCCTATCACAGCCTACAGGCGCAGGTTCATAGCCGCTTCACGAAGCAGTTTGAGTTACTGACCTCCTATACCTGGTCGCACGGTGTCGATAATGGTTCCAATGACGCTGTGCAGTTTATTCCAAGCGGAATTGCCAACCCCAGCCTCAATCGCGGCGACTCCGACTATGATGTGCGCAATAGTGTGAGCGAGGCGCTTACCTATAACATTCCTTCGGTAAACTGGCATAACCCCTTGAGCCAGGTACTGAAGAACTGGGCTCTAAACAACCTGTTCTCGGCGCATAGCTCGTTGCCCTTCGATGTCGATTCTTATAACTATTCGTACGTCACGAATGGGGGCTACTATACGCTGCGTGCCGATACCGTGCCTGGGCAGCCGCAGTGGCTCTATGCGAAATACCTGCCCGGTACCCATAACCTGGTTCCAGGCGGCAAGTATTTGAATGCTCTTGCGTTTACTGATCCTCCTGCAAGCGCGGAGCAGGGCGATCTGCGTCGTAATTCGCTTCGCGGGTTTAACTATTGGCAGCTCGATTTTGGAATCCATCGCCAGTTTCCCATTACGAAATCTCTTGGGGTCCAATTCCGCGCGGAGATGTTCAATATTCTGAATCACCCTAACTTTGCAAGCCCGGGGCTCTCAGGCTCAAACTATGTGGGCTACACGGCGCCTGGAACTCCCTTTGTTTTTGGAGAATCTACCGAATCCTATGGATCTGGTCTGGGTGGCGGCGGCAATACGGGTGGGTTCAATCCATTGTTCCAGCAGGGCGGCCCTCGCGCCATCCAAATGGCCCTGCGCGTCGAATTCTAAATCGGTACCAACAAAGAGGAGATTCACTCGATGCAAGTCAGGATACTCTCAGCCGTGATCGTGCCTCTGCTGGCGGGCGCAATCACCTTACCCTCTGTTGCCCAGACTCCGCTGAATCTTCCGACAGATAGTGCAGGCATCGTCGCTCTCCAAGCTCGTCAAGAGAAAGAGGAGACGGAGATGAGAAAGGTGCTGGTCTCGAAGGAGCCTGGTGGCAATCTCGATGCACTACCTGTGTTTATCCGGCAGCATCCGGCATTTAGTGCGGACAAAGGGGCCGTATCCAACTACGCCTACTCCTTTAAGAGCTACCTGCAAAAAGGGCATCCCGATTCCAAGACGTTAGATCTGAAGATGCATGCGATTCAGGATGCCCTTCTGCACACAGTCCCTGCCTACTATCAGGGCATGTTCGACTTCGAGATGGCACGGCTCTTCCTGAAGTACGACTGGAATCCTGCAGAGACCAAGACTCTCGCCGAATCCGCTGTGGCTCTGTACAGTCAAAATGATTGCCTGCAGGATGATCGCTTCTCGGCGGAGGCACGCCACGTCGGAGATGAAAAGAGAGGGAAACAGCCTGTACTGTTCACCTATCACATCGAGGATGGGGAGATGCACTGCGGGAAGGAGGGCGCTTCCCGGTATGCGACGCTCGGCAAGATTCAGGCCAAGCTTGGAGAGACGGATGTGGCAGTCGATACCTTCCAGAAAGCGCTTCACCTCTATTCCAGCATGGAGGCCGCCTTAGGTCTGGCGACGATCTATAAGGCCAAGGGAGACAAGCCTGCGGAGCTTGAGATGCTGACGCAGGCCTATCTCACAGGAGATATGCCTGCGGAGAATATCCTGGAGGCAAAGGCCCTCTATGCGGAGTTACACCCAGGCAGCACACCCGATGAATACGAGGCGCTGCTTGACCAGCGATACGCAAAAACTTTTGCTAATCCTGTGAAGTACGAGCCTGCACACCCGCGGCATGTGGTGCTCGACGAACTGTTTACCGGGGGCGGATGTGAGCCTTGCATTGCACCCGACCTCGCGACCGAAGCGGCTCTGCATCGCTACACTCGCGATCAAGTCGTCTTTGCGATCTACCATAACAACGCACCTGTCTCGGATCCCCTCACAAATAACACGTCCGTCGCTCGGGCAAAGTACTACGGCACAGGCGGAAGTACGCCGCATGTCTTTGTGGACGGCAAAGAAGCTGAGCTGGAAGAGGGACAACAGAGTCATTCACAGAGTGCCTTCGATCTCCTAACGAAGGCTGTTGATCCGCTGCTCGCGGGCTCATCCAAAGCGACATTGCATCTGGCAGCGCACCGGGAAGGTGATCTTGTGGAGGTCACAGTAACAGGGAAGGCCGGAGACCTTTCCTCAAAGACCCACTTGCAGATTTTGTTGTTGGAGACCGAGGTAAGTTATAGCGGCGAGAATACTCTCCACTTCCAGCCAATGGTGGTGCGCGCAGGCGCAGGCCTCAAAGATCAAGACACAGGCTTTGCCATTATGCCGAGTGGGGTCCTCTCGCAACACTTCAGCTTCGATCTCAAAAAGATCGAAGCTGACAATTTTGCCTACTACGACCAATCCCGTCAGGAGTTGGAGAAACGATTAGCTTCTCTCATCTCTTCCGGAGGGATGAGCAAAGCTGAGGTCGATAAGATGGGCGAATTTCGCGAGCCGAAGAATCTGATCCATCCCGATCGCCTCGCTGTTGTCGCGTTCCTCCAAGCTGACGACAATAAGCAAATTCTTCAGACGAGCTATACGGTGGTTTCCGGTGGACACGCAGGAGACGCGAAATGAAGCTTTGTTCGATATCAATAAGGCTGAAGACTATCCCGATGCAAGCCAAAATATTCTCGGCCATGATCGCGCTTCTGCTGGCCTGTGCTATCTCAGTGCCCTCTGTTGCCCAAATATCACTCAGTCTTCCGACTGATCGTGCAGGCATCCTCGCTCTCCAGGCTCGTCAGGAAAAAGAAGGGAAGGACTTTTATCACAGGCCGAAGACCTCGGAAGAGCCTGGTACCTACCTCGATGAGATGCCCGAGTTTATTCGGCAGCATCCGGCTTTCAGTGCCACGAAGAACGGTCTTTATAACTATGCCTTCTCTTTCGAAAATGATATTAAGAAGGGACATCCCGAACTCAAAACGCTGGATCTGAAGCTCCATGCCGTTCAGGTTGCGCTCCAGCAGGCAGTCCCGGCCTACTACCAGGGCATGTTTGACTACGCGACGGCGCGGCTCTTCTTGAAGAACAATTGGAATCTCGCAGGTGCTAAAGCTCTTGCCGAGTCCGGAGTAGCTCTGTATAGCCGCAGCGATTGCCTGCAGGATGATCGATTCTCCGCGGAATCGCGTGAGATCTACGATGAGAAGAGCGCGAAACATCCTGTTTCATTCACTTATCACATTGAGGATGGGGACGCGCACTGCACAGAAGAGAGCGCTTCCCGGTACGCGACGCTCGGAAAGATTCAAACCAAGCTTGGAGATGCGGATGCGGCAGCCGACAGCTTCCAAAAGGCTCTTCAGGAGCACTCCAATATGGATGCGGCCTTGGGTCTTGCAACCATCGATAAAGCGAAAGGTGACAAGGTTGCGACTCTTGAGATGCTGACGGAAGCCTATCTCACAGGTTCTCTGCCCGCGGAAGACATTCTGGAGGCAAAGGCCCTCTATGTGGAGTTACACCCGGGCAGTTCGTCGGCTGACTACGAGGCACTGTTGGATCAGCGGTACGCAAAGACCTTTGTCAATCCTGTGACGTACGTCGCTACATCTCCACAGCATGTGGTGCTCGACGAACTCTTTACCGGAGGCGGGTGCGAACCCTGTATGGCGCCTGACCTCGCAACGGAGGCGGCTCTCCATCGCTATACGCGCGATCAGGTTGTCTTTGCGGTCTATCACGACAACGCGCCCGATCCTGACCCACTCGCTACAAATACCAGTGAGAATCGAGCCAAATACTACGGCACAGGAGGCAGTACGCCGCACGTCTTTCTGGATGGCAAAGAAGGCGAATTAGAAGAAGGGCAACCGAGTCATGCACAGAGTGCTTTTGATCTCTTGACGAAAGCAGTTGACCCGATGTTGGCGGCTGTGTCCAAGGCAACGCTGAATCTAGAGGCGCATCGAGATGGCGACCATGTGGAGGTAATGGTGACCGGGAAGACAGGAGGCTCGACTGCAAAGACTCACTTGCGGATTCTGCTGCTGGAGACCGAGGTAAGTTATAGCGGTGAGAACACTCTGCGCTTTCAGCCGATGGTAGTGCGCGCCAGTGCAGCCCTCAAAGATGAGGAGTCGGGATTTTCCGTGGAGCAGGGCGTAGCGCTTTCACAGAGATATACGTTCGACCTGAAGAAGCTCGAGGCGGACAACCTCGCGTACTACGACCAATACCGTGAAGAACTGGAGAAGCGAATGGCGCAGTTCATCACGAGCGGTTATATGAGTAAGGCTGAAGTCGATACGAGAGCCCAGTTTCGTGAGCCAAAGAACCTCCTCCATCGTGATCGTCTTGCCGTCGTGGCGTTTCTGCAGGTAGATGAAAGCAAGGAAATTCTTCAGACGAAATACGCAACGGTGTCCGGAGAAACGAGATAAACCAGCACTCGCAGAATTCGTTAGACCATCCATGTAAATCGCGACTTTACAGTTGCGCGAAGGAAGATATGAAGACTTGCTATCGGATATTGAATTCGATCTTTGGCCGCAGAGCTATCGCCTCCATACTGCTGCTCTTTGCGCTGTGCGCCGTGGCCCGAGCACAAGACGGCGCAAGGAAGCTGACAGCCGAGGAACAAAAAGGAGTAGCCGCAGCAGCGCAGGAGGCGAAGCTTACGCCCGAGCAGCAAGAACAGTTAATGAAATACGCGCAGGGAAGTGATGAGATGACGCCGGAGTATCTAAAGAAACTTGCAACAATGTTGGCGAAGAAGCCAACCCCTATGATGCTCAGGGACAAGCCGGTACGTGAAGCGCTGCAAAAGTTGTATGAGATCAAAGACCTCGATCAAAGGGTGGATGCCATCATCCAACTTATGAAAGAGCACCCTTTGTTTTTTAAAGAATCCGGCGACGGCAGCGACGCTGGCAATTCGCCTATAAATATGGCCTATGTGGTGGAGGGTTATATCGGGGCCAATCAGGACAACACGGACAAGTTGCGTGTCAAGCTGAGCGCCCTGGATAATGCCTTTGGTTCCGATAACTCTCTCGGAAAGTCCCTATACGAGACCACGGCTGCGAGGATTTTGCCTAAGAAGGGGATTGCCCTTGAGTATGCCGCCACCTTTGCCCAGAGTTCGATCGACCTGTTCCATCAGGACAAATATACGGAATTTGAGCGGTCCAACCATGCTAATAGTGAGGAGTATGAGTCCCTGAACGATAAAGACTACGTCCCGGAGAAATTTAATGCTGGAGACGCGGATGTGCATTTCCACGAAAAAATGTCCGAGCGGTACACAACTCTGGGGACTATCGAGGCGAAGCTAGGCAAGAACCCTGAAGCCCTCGAAGGCTATACGCAAGCCATCAAGTTTCATCCAAACATGGAGGCGTACCTCGGAGTGGCGAAGCTGCAGGAGGCTAAGGGAGATAAGTCCGCAGCCGTGGAGTCACTCTATGCTGCCGATCTCACCGGGCGTCTTGATGCAAAAAACATTGTGCATATGCAGCAACTGTATGCGGAGTTGAATCCGGGCAGCACCGAGCAGTCGCTGGAGTCTCTTCTGGACGCAAGATACATGGCGACTTTTCACAATCCGATTGCGGCTACGCCCTATGTGGCGAGTAGTACCCATTCAGGCCGTGCTGTTCTTGCCGAGTTGTTTACTGGTGCTGGCTGTGAGCCCTGCATGGCACCCGATTTGGCCTTCGATGCCGGCCTACAGCGTTATTCTCGCGGGGAACTTGTCCTGTTGGTTCACCATGACAATGCTCCGTTTTCCGACCCTCTTGCCAACGAGGTGACCGAAGAGCGTGCCAAGTACTACTCGACGGGAGGAAGCACTCCCCATGGGTTCCTAGATGGTAAAGAACTGAAACTCGTGGAGGGTTTGCCGCTCCATGCTCAGGACGCCTTCGATTCGATGGGGAAGTCCATCGACCAGCGTCTCGACGTTCCCGCAGGAGCGCATCTTGCAATTGAGGCGAAACGGCAAGGATCGACGATACAGGTAGTGGTTCATGGAGCCGTTTTAGCGCCGCAGACCAAGCTGTTCCTGCACATCGACCTTGTGGAGACAGAGCTAAGCTATAGCGGCGAGAACGGCTTGCGTCTGCAGCGGATGGTCGTGCGCGCCACCGCGAAGCAGACAGAAAGTGAGTCTGGTCTTCCGCTCGCCGGAAGCCACAAGATAGAGGCGAAGTATACGTTCGATTTGAAGCAGATTGAGGCGGCCAACTTTGTCTACTACGACCGGTATGACGCTGATTTGAAGAAACGCACGCATGGCGTGGTCGGCGCCAAATACCGCGAGAAGAAGAACATCATAGATCCGACCAAACTAGCAGCTGTGGCCTTCGTGCAGAACGATATGACCAAAGAGGTTTTACAGTCGGCTTTTACAACCGTTCCAATCGACGGCTCGTCCGAACCGTCGAAACCGTGAGGACTCGATGAAAAAAAATTACGCTTCCGTAATAGTGCCTATCGTTGCTTTTATCTTGTTCACCCTTGCAGGAATGCACCGTGCATTGGGGGAAACTCCTCAACCCATCCATTGGGCGGCGACGGCAACCACAACATCGCTCCCACTCAACAAAGGGTCGAAGATCCTGGCGAAGATCACGGCCAGCATTGCGCCGGGCTGGCATCTCTATGCGTTCGACCAGCAGCCAGGCGGACCACTTCCCACCAATGTCAGCCTGGCTGCGGGGCAGCCCTTTGCCGCCGCCGGCCCCGTCGGTGAGTCTACCCCGAAGACGGAGTTCGACTCTAACTTCAACCTGTCCACGAGCATCTTCGAAGACAAGGCCGTCTTCACTGTTCCAGCGAAAGCTTCGGGAACTGTATCGGCGAGCTCTCCTAAGCTGATGATCGACGTTGCCTTTCAGACATGTAACGACCGGATGTGTCTGCCGCTTACTGTAGTCCACCTGACTGCTCCGGTTCGAGTAAATGAGGCTCGTCGATGAAACCCTATGCATTTAGACACAGTGTATGAACCAGGGCACATCGCATATGAGTCTTTCACCCTGCTCTAGGTCTCAATCAACCGGGCCTTTGTGCCTGCCCTAACTCCTTTCGAGAAAGTTGGATTTGTATGAAACGAAAGCTCCATGTAGGTCTCTCCGTTTGTTTGCTGTCTGCATCGCTCGCAGCGCAAACGGCCATCCCACCTTACAAAGAGGTGATGCTCAAGAATGGCTTACGAGTTCTATTGATGGAAGATCACAGCACACCAGTGGATGCCATCGCTGTCGTGTACGATGTGGGCTCACGAGTCGAGAAGCCTGGTGCTACTGGCTTCGCACACCTTTTTGAACACATGATGTTTCAGGGGTCGGCTAATGTAGGGAAAGGTGAGCACCTGCAACTCATCCAGGAAAACGGTGGTGGGATGAACGGTACGACCACCGAGGATCGTACGAATTACTTTGAGATGTTGCCGGCAAACCAGATAGACCTTGGTCTCTACCTCGAATCCGACCGTATGCGTTCGCTCGCTGTCACGCAGGCCAATCTCGATAACCAGCGCAATGCCGTGCAGGAAGAGAAACGGCTACGGATCGACAATCAGGCTTATGGAAGATCGCGCGAGGCGTTGCAGAATCTGATGTACGACAACTTTGCGTACAAGCACTCTACCATGGGTTCGATGGCCGATCTGAACGCTGCGAGCGTGCAGGATGTGCAACGGTTCTTCAAGACCTACTATGCCCCAAACAATGCTGTTATTGCGTTGGTGGGGGACTTCAAGTCGGCTGACGCGCTCAAGAAGGTAGAGCAGTACTTCGGCAGCATACCATCACAACCTGCGCCTCCTCCGCTGGACATTACCGAACCCAGGCAGCAGGCTGAGCGTCGTCAGACCATAACGGATGATTTCGCCAAGCTTCCGATGTTGTTGGTGGGATATAAGACGACGCAGGCGAACACACCTGATTTCTTTGCACTGGATCTTTTGATGAGCGTTCTTTGCGATGGGCAGTCTTCCCGCCTGTATCGACGTCTCGTCGAGCAGGACAAGATTGCGGTACAGGTGGAAGGCGGCATGGAACCGTCGCGTGGAACAACGATGGCCGAGGTTCAGGTGTTATCTCCGCAGGGGACAGATCTCAAAAAGGTCGAAGCCGCAATCTACGAAGAGATCTCAGCATTGGCTAAAAGTGGTCCTGAAGACTGGGAGATGGAAAAGGTCCGCAACGGTGAACGGAAGCAACAGGTGGGAACAACCAGTTCCGATCTAAACCGTGCCATCACCATGGCGCAGGATGCAGTCTTTTATAAGGATCCCACGCTAATGTACACGGAGGTGAAACGTTATGACGCGATCACCAAGGATGACATCCGCCGAGTTGCACAGCAGTACCTGACCCAAAACAATCGAAGCGTTCTGATCACGCTGCCCAAAGCGGCGCCTGCTACGAAGGAAACGAGGTAAACACGATGAAGAAGCATCTTTCGCTAGTAATCACGCCTCTTGTGCTATTGCTCCTGGCATCGGGGCCTGTATTGACAGAGGGCCAGACAACAAGAAGCGTTCAACCGCAACCCATGCGTTTCAATCGGGCTCCGGTGTCAAATGAAATTCTCCAGGTACATATCCCTCGTGCGGTTAAGCAGACGTTACCCAATGGGGTGAGAGTACTCGTTCTAGAAAATCACCGCGCTGCCGAGATCAACATAAATATTGTTATTGACGGTGCTGGAGGGCTGTTTGATCCAACCGGACAGCCTGGACTCGCCAATATGACCGCTCAAATGCTGAGTCAGGGCACCGAGAAGCTTTCAGCGCAGGATATTGCCCGAGCAATCGATACGCAGGGAGCCTCTATCGATGTCACCTCTGCTTCTACCTCCGCAGGCACATCTTTGTTTGCGAGCGGCCTGTCGTCCAACTTCTCTACTTGGCTGCCGATTATTGCCGACGTTTTGCTGCATCCGAGCTTTCCGGCCAATGAGTTGGCTGACGCAAAGAGCAGACAACTGAGTCGTCTCCAATCACAGCAGGCCAATGCGAGTTTTTTGGCAGGCAAATACCTGCGTAAGACTCTTTATGGTGATACACCTGAAGGCATTGTCAGCGCCACCCCGGCATCCACGGACGCTTTTACCGTCGACGCGATCCACACTTTCTACTCGCAGCATTATGCCCCGCAGAATACGATCGTGATCGTTGCTGGGGACATCACTCCCGCAAGGGCATTTGCAGCAATCTCGGATGTGCTGAGAGGTTGGCAGAAGACCAATTTGCAGGTGGCGCTTCCTCCCGTTACACAGGACACTGCGCCGCGAACGGTCACGCTAGTCGACCGGCCTGGCTCCGTGCAGACGAACCTGGTCCTTGGACGGCTGGCGATCGACCGGCGTGACCCTGACTATGTGCCGCTCTCAGTTGCGAATAACATCCTCGGGGCAGGAGCAGCGGGCCGACTCTTTATGCGGCTTCGCGAAGAGAAAAGCTATACCTATGGGGCTTACAGCAGGCTCGATGCGAACGACTACCGCGGCTATGTAAGCGCAAGCAGCGAGGTCCGTTCATCAGTTACAGGCGGGGCACTTGATGAGTTCTTTAACGAGTTCCATCGACTCGGCAGCGAACCGGTAAGCGCTCAAGAACTTGAGCGGCACGAGCACTCCATGGTGGCTGTATTTGCGTTATCGCTTGAGTCCTCACAATCGCTCATCAGCTACGTCTATACCCAGGAGCATTATGGGTTCCCAGAGGATTATTGGGATCGCTATGCAGCACAGATCGCAACTGTCACCGCCGAGGATGTAATGCGGATGGGGGGCAAGTACTTCTCTGGAGATCATATGCAGGTAGTGGCCATAGGTGATCCTGCTATTAAACCCGCGCTCGCCAAGTGGGGAGACGTTCAGGAAATAAAGCCGTAAACCACAGCAATCGCCGCATTCGCTGTAGCGTTTGTCGCTAATGCATGAGAGGGCATTGGTCGTGCTCACGAGAGGAAGAAATTCCTGCCTAGTGGGCACGACTTAAGTCTTGGAGGTCGTATGCCAACTGGCTCTGTATTTTCATACCTGTGGTTATCGATGGGGATGGGAGCACTATCCCTGCTGACTCCATGTGTCTTTCCTATGATTCCGATCACAGTATCTTATTTTGCCAATCACTCCTCCGTAACACGTGCTGGTGCTATCCGCAAAGCCGCCGTTTACGGTGTCGGAATCATGCTGACATTTGTGGTTCTTGGAATGTCGCTCTCCCTTCTTTTCGGTGCATCTGGGATCAACAAACTCGCAGCAAACCCGTGGGTCAACCTGCTTATCACAGCTATCTTTATCGGTTTCGCACTCAGTTTATTAGGGGTGTTTTTTCTGCAGGTTCCGGCTGCCGCCATGAATCGTCTACAAAGAACCTCCGCAAACAAAGACGATAGCAGCATCACTGGTACGTTGCTTATGGGGTTGGTATTTTCACTCACTTCATTCACATGTACCGCGCCTTTCGTCGGTACGCTGCTGGTACTCGCTTCGCAAGGTAACTGGCGGTGGCCGCTGGTCGGGATGGCAGGCTTCAGCTTTGTTTTTGCGTTGCCATTTTTTCTGCTGGCACTTGCTCCTCAACTGATGTCACAGATGCCGAAGGCTGGCGGTTGGATGAACTCGGTCAAGGTAGTCATGGGCTTTCTCGAGATCGCGGCAGCGATGAAGTTTCTGTCGAATGCTGATCTGATTTGGCAGTGGAACATCTTCACTCGCTCGATGGTGCTTTGTATCTGGGCCAGTTGTCTGTTGATGATTGTTGCCTACCTGCTTGGCTGGTTCCGATTGACCCATGACGACGAGCAGTCTCACGTGTCAGGTATGGGAGTCCTGTTTTCACTTATCTTTCTCGCTGGCTCTATTTGGCTGCTGAATGGGCTTGCGGGTAAGAGTCTCGGTGAACTCGAAGCCTTTCTTCCTCCTATCCAAGTCTCGGCAGCCAATTCAACTTCGGTAGCTTCTGCCGAGACACCGTGGATCTTGAATGACCTGCCAAGAGGATTGACGGAGGCCAAAACGCAGGGGAAACCTATCTTTATCGATTTCACCGGCTACACCTGCACAAACTGCCGTTGGATGGAAGCGAACATCTTTTCGCGGCCAGAAATCCGAAACAATATGAACCGCTTCGTCAAGGTGCGCTTATACACCGATGGTGCCGGTAAGGTGTACACCGACCAGCAGGATTATGAGAACAAACGTTTTGGCACAGTCGCGTTGCCGCTTTATGCCCTGCTGTCAAGTAACGGTGAGACTATTGATACCTTGGCCGGCGTGACACGAAATATGGCTGAATTTGAAGCTTTTCTAGACAAAGCCCGTTAAGGTTGCTGCTACGGACGTGATCAAATGTGAAGGTTTACAGCAAGTAAGCATTTCTCGTAAAAAACTCCATGTATCAACCATGGGCGTCCGTCGGAACGGTAGACGGCGCTCCGCGGCATACGAGGGTTCGAAACCCTATTCATTAGTGGGGCAGGCGCTGATAGGCGCGAAGTCTGTGAAGTGGAGGAAAGCCCGGATCTGCATTCTTCCAAACCTTCTCAACTTCGGTATATGCATGCTCTGCGCCGGCGCGATCTCCAAGAAGTTGTAAGGCATGACCAAGTTCAAGCTGCGAAAGAACCACGTAAACAGGAAAGTCGGCTAGAGACCCATGGTCAATCACTCGGCGAAACTCGGCAATAGCTTGTTGTGGCTGGTTGTTCTGCATGTAAGCTAACCCGCGGTAGTATCCCGGTGCGAGTTCCATATAACTGCAAAAATCTAATGGTCGAGTCACTTCGAGAGATTGAATAGCCTGTTTGGGATCGTGGTTTTGCAAATGGATAGCAGCGCGGACACTGGCCAGCATTGCAGAGTTCACGATGGTGTCAAGCGGCGCCAGGGAAGCTGCTTTTTTTGCGACAGCTTGGGAGTCCGGAATGTCGCCCGACCAAGCCAGGGGGAGTGCCGCATAAGCCTGCTCGAAGGCGCTGGAGAAGGGAAGGTTCAGTACCTCCTGCGCATCCTTTCTGGCTGCCTGAAGAAAGCCGAGGTCGGCTTCCAGGTTCGCTTCCTCTACCTGTGCGGACGCAGCGGATTCTAAAGAGCTGTTTGCGAGTGCGCTTTGCTTTGCTTCGGCAAAGAGCCGTCGGGCCTCGACAACCCGTCCCCGATACATCGCGACCCAGGCTGCATCGTCCAAGGAGTCGCTTTCCTCGGGATTTCCATGAGCCCACTGCATCTGTCGCTGCATGCCCGCTTCGTCAACCTGCGCGAAGGCGGCCCGGAAGCAGATGCGATGAAATCCCATCACGTTCATCTTCCCGTGTACGGGATCGTCGCAGAGCAACTTTACGTTCGCGTAGTCTCCGAGTCTGAGATAAGCCTCAGCCAAGGTGCCGTAAAGAAGACCATTGGTGGGATCCAATTGGAGTGCTTTCCGTGCCAATTCCAATGCCTTTTGGGGCTCGCCCATCATCAGGTAGTCGATTGCGAGATTGTTTGTCGGCACTAAATCGCGAGGATAGAGCGTTCGCCAGAGTTCGTAGTCTTCAATGGCTCGCTTGGTCTCGCCGGTCGCGTACTCGTAGTAATGCGTGACGATATAGAGCTTCTCGCGGTCGGAGGATCGATTGCGCAGCTCAAACGCCCTCTGGTAATATTGGCGACTGAGCGCGGACTCTCCGGCGTTGTTATAGATAGTCCCAAGGCGTGCATAAGCGAGCGCAAATTGGGGATCGAGATCGATAGCCAATTTATAACTGGCGACGGAACCCGCCGGTTCCCCCTGCGAGCGTTTCTCTTCTCCGAGGGTAAATGCCTTCAGGGCGGCCAGAGAGGCTGTGGTAGCTTGCACGAGCGGGACATTGAATTTCTGAAGTGAACTCTCCGACTCGCCCAGCCGGCGCCGCATCTGCTCTGCGGCAACGTCGAGAGCGGTCAAAATGGTCGCTTGTGAAGTCGCATCGGCCTTCTGTGTTGTCAGCAAGCGACCGCTTGAGCATCTCCACGCTGTCAGCAGAACCTGATAGCCCTGCCCCTTGGTAACGAGCTCTCCTTTCAAGAGCAACTGTCCATTGAGGGAAGCACAAGCATGGAGTTCCTCTTTCAAGGACGGGGAATCCACGTCCTTGACCATGGCTCGAAACTTTCCGTCTGGGATCAGACTTAAGTAAGGGGATTCCTGAAGCTTTATCTGAACAGCGAAGGACAGCATCCTATCGAGATCAGGATTACCAGTGCTGTTGCTGAATGCTCCAACTACCACCTTGTCCTGGTCGCTGGCCAGTGGTCGATGAGCGTATTTATAGAGAGCTCCTCCCATGCCTGCCAAAATGAGGACCACCAGAAGGCTCCAGGCTGCCATGCGCCATGCGCTGGAATGCCGAACCTGACCCTGCACCACCGGCTGCATTAAAACGAGGCGGGGTTCTGCCGGCTGCGTGAACACCGGGGTTACGTGCCCGATGAAGCGGTATCCCTGTCCAGAGACTGTTTTGATAAAACGGGGCTGAGCCGCATCGTCGCCAAGCGCCTCGCGCAGCTTTCCGGCCATGACGTAGAGGCTCTTGTCGACCTCTATAAACGTCTCTTGTCCCCAGAGTCGCCTTCGCAACTCCTCTTTGCTCACAACCTCTCCAGGCTTTTCGAGCAGGACAAGCAACATCTGGAACGGCAGTTCCTGGATCTTGAGGCGCTCGCCGCCTTGTCGCAACGTCCTCAGCCGGACCGACACTTCGAAAGAGTCGAACAGGTAGGCCTCACACCCCGGGACACCCGACTCTTGCGCTTGCATTCCACCATTGTATCGGTTGTCCACGCGACACAGGCGCGTTTTGCTGCCGCGCTTGAGCAGCTTGCTGGAACCGGATCGAGCTTGTAAGTCGTTCACTCCAGAGTGCCAACGGGCAGTTTAGAACTGTTTGGATCAGTTTCGTTGACGGTGATGGTGGCAGGATGTTCTTACTTGCGTAAAGAATCTGTCAATTTTGTCCGGCTTCAGAAGGAGTCTTGGAAATGGGAAAGAAATTACTCAGTGACCTGCGATGGACGGCGGCGATCATGCTTGGACTCTTCTACGCAGGTGTGACAGGGCACTCTCAGACGAGCCCCAAGCCTGCGCTGCTTTCTACCCTTCAGACGGGAACGGCCATCCCGAGAACTGCAACCGCACCGCAACCTCCTTCTCGTGCGACTCGCCCTGCCACTCAGCCCATGACGCCCTTCGAGCGGATCATTGCGCCCCATATGAGTGAGGTGATGAAGCAGGGTGCCGCAGGCAAGACAAAAGCAGCAGCGGCCCTTAGCCAGTCGGCTGCTACAGGTGTAGGTGGAAGCAGCGTGAACTTCCCGGGCTTCGTGTCGGTACCCTTTCTCACGATCAAGGATGGAGACAGTTCTACGGTCTTCAACTCGGTAAGTGGCGACTTTAACCATGACGGACGCATGGATGTTGCCATGGTCAAGGCCGATGGAACGATCGATGTCCTTCTCAATCCCGGCTCATTTTCCGGCATTGCGAACCTCACGCCCATCACTTCCAATAACAACGGAAATCCGGGTTTTCTTTATGTTCCTTATGTGATCGTTGCCGATATGAATGGTGATGGCTTTCCGGACCTGGTGGGCCAGGATATCGAGAACAACCAGATCGTAATCTGGATTGGCAAGGGAGATGGCACCTTTGGCCCTCCGAATACCTATCCGATAGTGCTGGCCTCAGGAGAGACCTGGGCTTCAACCAGTGACGGCAGCATCTTCGTGGGTGATTTCAACGGTGATGGCGCGCTCGATGTCGCTACTCTCAACACTTTTTCGACCTATATCCCGGGCGGCGCTTCCAACACCGTGATCTCGGAGGTGACATTCCTGAACACAGGATCGGGCCAACTGAGTCCGCTCGCCGAAAAAGATACGACTTTCAATGACGTCTACCTTACCGGATACGATGACTCCGCCATGATTACAAGCGATGGAACCACGCCGACGGCTATAGCGTTCCTGCTCGATGATACAGGTATCAATAAAAACAGTAACGAAGGAATCGATGTCATTACGATGGCGAGTAATGGCGATGGCACCTTCAAGGCTCCCGTTGAGCCGTCGAGCCCGCTGGTCCAGAACTACACGCTTTCCCCGAATGGATACGATGCGGTCATTGCGACGAATCTAACGGCAAATGTTTCGGCCGGCGGGGTGCCGACCACGGACCTCGTCTTCATCACGGGGGATGGAGCGGTCTATGACGCTCCTTACAGTTCAGGCAATCCTGTATCGGCCCATGTTCTTGTCGGTCTCAACACTCAGTTGTTCGCCTTCGGCGGTGCGTTCGTTCCTCCTGTGACTGCGCCCCCCGCGCCGCCCTCGCTCATCAGCACGCCTCTTCCCAACGAGGGCACTCTCAATATCGCAGATATGAATGGCGATGGTCTGCCAGACCTGGTGGTCTATACCAATGCCGGTGTGAGCATCTTTCCCAACGCCGGTAAGGGAGTGTTTACGGTAGCACCTACCCAAATGGCAGGTGCGACTTCTGGTGTACAGCAACCGCAACCGTCAAACTATGACGGTAGTACATTCAATTCTCTTCTGAACGTGGATCTCTCGCTGGACGAGATCGCCTACTTTCAGAACCTTGGCAGTGCGGCCTCGGTTCAGGGCGGCCAGTTTCTGGCTGCTCCCCTTACTACGGGAACCAATACAGATGGGAACTTCGAGACCTTCGGCGCGAATGTGCAGGTCGTGGCGACTGCGGACATCGATGGCGACGGATTGCAGGACTTGATTGCAATGGATGTCTCCAATCTTGCGAACGGTCCTACTGATGTTGTGGCCGGCTTTAGAAAGGGTGCTGGCTCCGGCAACGAGTCGAGCAATTACACCTTTCAGACTGTGGTCAAAGGCCAGGATCTTTACAACATCAGCAATGGTCTCGAATTTGTAGAGCCCTTCGCTATCTCCAATGCAGCAGGAACGAGCATCATGCTTGTGACCTATGCTGGCGGGCCTTTTATCGTTACGTTGGACAAGACGGGTAAAGCTGGTCAGCCGACGGCCCTCAGCTTTGACGCTACGTCTACTCCGTCCAGCGTAATGAACTATGGCGATGTTGGCGATGTCAACGGCGACGGTATTCCGGACCTTGTGATCGCCTATGGCGGCGATGGCACAGTCCCATCCGGGTTTTACACGTTCCTCGGGAAGGCTGACGGCACCTTTCAGCCCGGAATACATACATCACTTGGCAGTGACCTCTACCAGGTCAGGCTGATGAACCTGAGCGGCGCAGCCGGCAATCTGGACATCGCGGCAATCGATCAGAACTTCAACACGGACAGGTTTGCCGTTTACGTAGTTCCGAATAAAGCGGATGGCAGCGGTGCCTTCGATATAGCGAAGACCTCCAAGCCGGTGAGTGGCTATATCGTCACAGATATCGTCGCAGGTGACTACAACTCCGATGGAAAGCAGGATTTGACTCTCCTAACGATGGGGAGCTTCGACCTCAGTACCAGCACCGTCATCCCTAATACCTCGGGTGTGCTGCAGCTTCCCGGCAATGGCGACTATACCTTTGGCACGCCGACATTGGTCGATCCCGGCCAGTCCCCGCAATGGGGTACTTATGCAGACTTCAATGGAGACGGGAACCCCGATCTGGCATTGACTGAGATCAACGACCTCTTCACGGAGCAGGCTGAAACTCCGTTGGTGCAAATTCTCCCGAACCTGGGTGGTGGCATCTTCGGCAATCCGATCGCCGAGTTCAGTTCCTACAACTCCTTTCTTCCTGGTCAGGACTCATTTACGTCCTATACCTTTGCAGGCAAGTTCACCAACAGCGGAGGTCCCGATCTGCTGGTGACCAGCATCTACGGTACGGCGGAGTTCGTAAACAAGGGTGTGACCACTCTGGCTCTTACCGCCAGCTCTACTACCGCAAACCAGGGGGCGCCTGTCACCTTCACGGCGACGATCAGCCAGGCTGTCAGCGCCGGTGTTGCTGAAACAGGTTCTGTAGCGTTCACTGCCAACGGAACGGCGCTCGGCGCGACTCCGGTCACAGACGGTGTTGCTACGCTGACGACGACACTTCCGGTCGGCAACGATACGATTACGGCCACGTACGCAGGCGATTCCAATCACAACCAGGCTGGCGCTTCCCTCGCATTGACCGTCACTCCTGTGTCTCCGGCATTCTCCCTGACGGCCACCGCGGCAACGCTCACGCTGGCGCAAGGAGCAACTGGTGCGGTCATCGTTTCGCTCACGGGCAACTCCACCTTCAGCGGCGTCGTTCAGGTTAGTTGCTCTGGCGCTCCAACTGAAGCCTCCTGCGTATCGAGTCCTGCGAGCGTTACGTTAGCCGCAGGGCAGTCTACCGGCCTGTCGATCATAGTAGCGACGACTCCCCCAAACAGTACCTATCAGGCAAGAGACATGCGTCGCACACCTCCATGGGCAGGTACTCTAGGCGGCTTAAGTTTTGCCAGCCTGGCATTCCTGTTATGGCCGAGAAGCCGTCGTCTTCCCAGGCTCTTGATGGTTCTTGCTGCTGCGACCCTAGCGTTTGGCTCTACAACCGCATTGACTGGCTGCACGGGAGGTGGTGGGAGCAAAACCCCGAACCAATATGCGGGTACAGCACCCGGCACTTACACACTGACCGTTACGGCTACCTCTGGTGCGCTTTCGCAGACACAGACGATCGCACTCACAGTGACGCAACCACAGTAGGCCCTCACACGGACGCCGGGGTAGTTGTTCCGGCTTCCGTGCTTCTCAAGTCGCACCTCGGCAACACGTACAGTTCTGGAGACGAACGAGCATGAGACATTTCGCAATATCCCGGCCTATTTTTTTGGTATTCCTCCTGTTGCTATGGTGCCTTGCGACCGTAGGTCATGCCCAGAATCCAGTTCAAGCAACCCAGCCGGCTCCGAGAATTACTCAGGCGATCGATGAGAGCCACTTGGTGACGCTGCAGGGCAGCGTTCATCCACTCGCGACAAACGCGGCGGATCAGGGAGTGGCGTCCGATTCGCTGGAGCTAGGGCGAACTATTCTCATGCTCAAGAGCAGCGACGCCCAGCAGGCGTCTCTCAAGAAATTAGTCGATGATCAGCAAAATACCCACTCATCGAACTATCATGCCTGGCTGACACCACAGCAATTCGGTGAGCAGTTCGGTGCTGCGCCACAGGACATCCAGAAGATCACGCAATGGCTGGCCAGCCATGGTTTTCAGGTAGAGTCCCCGATGGCGGGGCATAACCTGATCGTGTTTTCGGGGACTCATGCCCAACTGAAAGCAGCGTTCCATACCGAGATCCATACGTACAAGGTCAACGGCGAATCCTACCTCGCCAATGCGACCGACCCACAGATTCCAGCAGCGCTTGCATCCGTCGTGAGCGGTTTTTCATCGTTGAACAACTTCCCACGCTATGCACAGCACACCAACCCCAAATTAGTTCGGCACAATAAATCCAACTGGCAGGTGGCGGCGGAGGGCAGCACGCCGCAGCCGCAGTTCACAACGACTAGTGGAGGGCAAGCCGTATATTTGCTCGCTCCCTATGATCTTGCAACTATCTACAACGTGAAGCCGTTATGGAACGCAGGTATCGACGGAACAGGTCAGACGATTGCGATCGTCAGCGATTCCAATATCAACCCTGCGGATGTCGATTATTTCCGGACGACTTTCGGGCTTCCCGCGAAGAAGCTCAATATCATCAATTACGGGCCCGATCCCGGTCTGGCTGCGGATGAAGGCGAGGCCGACCTGGATGTGCAATGGTCCGGCGCCGTCGCAAAGAATGCGATCATCGACCTCGTCGTAGCAGCAAATACCGCAACCTCCGGCGGTATCGACGGAGCAGCAGCGTACATCATCAACAATCAGCTGGCATCGATCCTCAGCGTTAGCTATGGAGCCTGTGAGGTAGCGCTTGGGACCTCCGGAAACCAGTACTATAGCCAGATCTGGGAGCAGGCTGCTGCGCAAGGGATCACCGTTCTCGCCGCGTCAGGCGATTCGGGGTCGGCCTCCTGCGATCAAAACGAGCCCTATGCCACGCGTGGCCTGAGCGTCAGTGGTATTGCTTCGACGCCTTATAACGTGGCTGTAGGTGGCACAGACTTTCACTCCACCTTTGTCGATGCTGCTAAATATTGGAACTCCACCAATGACCCTGTAACGCTGGCATCGGTAAAGTCCTATCTTCCTGAATCGACTTGGAACGATAGCTGCGCAAATCCGGAGATCCTCTCAGCTCTACAGAACAACGGAAGTACCGACGCAACAACCGAAGCGCTCTGCAACGACGCGAATGAGCAGGCGAACTTTCTGACGACGGCGTCCGGTTCGGGTGGCATTAGCAATTGTGCTATCGCAGGTGCAGATGCCAGCATTCCATGCTTGAGCGGATATCCCAAACCCTCCTGGCAGAGCGGCGTCTCCGGGATTCCATCGGACGGCGTGCGTGATTTGCCGGATGTTTCCCTGATGGCAGGCAATGGTATCTGGGGTAGTTTCTATGTCTTTTGCCAATCCGATATCCTTCCTGGCAAAGTATGTGACATCAACAATTCACTTCAGGGAGCAGGCGGAACCTCCTTCGCAACGCCAGTCTTTGCGGGCATCCTGGCCATGGTCCAGCAAAAGACAGCCGCACAGCAAGGAAACGTTAACTATGTGTTGTACAAGCTGGCTGCGGCACAGTACTCAAGCAGCAACGCAGCCTCGTGTACCTCAGACAGCGCCGTTGCTGGCAACTCCTGCATCTTCTACGATGTCACCGACGGCACGATCGCTGTCCCTTGCTATAACGGAAGCACAAACTGTACGACTACAGTTGCAGGGGACACTGTCGGAATCCTGCCGGGCTACAACGCGAACTCCGGGTATGACCTTGCGACAGGTCTGGGATCTGTAAATGCCTATAACCTGGTTGAGGGTTGGAACAGTGCCACAGCAACGTTTCTCCCAACGAATACTACGATCACCCCAACTACTTCTTCAACGGCAACCTATGGATCTGCACTTAGCGTGAACGTATCGGTTGCAGCCGTGGCGCCGGCAACCGGTTCACCTAGCGGAGATGTTGGAATCACTACAAACAGTGTGGCCCCCAATAGCATCTCTGTCACAGAGGTCACCCTCAGCAACAGTAAAGGCACGGTTGCGGCTGAGTTGTTACCGGTCGGCACCTATCAGTTATTTGCCGGATACGCAGGCGACGCGACCTTTGCGCCCAGTCACTCCAGTGGGCTTTCGGTCACCATCACAAAAACAAGCGTCGACGCTGTTTTAGCCGCGACTCGAAAATCAGTGCAGCCGGGACAAAAAGTGACGTTCTCTATCTCGGCGACGGGTGTGACGAATGGGGTTGTCCCGACCGGTTCCGTGATCTTCACGAATGCAACCACCGGAGTTGTGCTTGGTTCCGAAGTGCTCTCCGCCACATCATCTTCAACAACCACACCCATTTCGATCGCTTACGTCACGGTATCGGCTAGCCAGCTTCAGTTAGGCGCTAACACGATTACAGCGAGCTACTCTGGAGATTCGAACTATACCGCGGCCAGTATCGCTTCATTGACGATTAGCCTGTCGGGATCATTCACAACTACGATCAATCCGACATCCTTGACTCTGGCCCCGAACGGCACAGGCAGCGTAGCGGTCACCGTCACGCCGAATGGCACAGTACTGACTCAAAATTCGCTTACCTTTGCTTGCCCTGCAACGATGCCGGCGGGAATCGCCTGCTCTTTCAGCCCAGCCATTCTGGGAAGCAGCGGTGCAATTACCTCAACGCTCACGCTGCAACTCGCAACGCCGCTCTATGTGAACCCCACTTCCACGGCGAGCGTTCCCACATCGCGCAGAGGCTGGTTGGGCGCAGGATTCACAGGTAGTCTGGCTGGCCTGGTTTTGCTCATGCTGCCCAGGCGTCGCCGTCGTCATCTTCTGGCGCTTTCGATGATCTTTTGCAGCTCGCTTCTGATCACAGTTGGCTGTAGTGGAGGAGGCGCAGGAGGCGGAGAGAAGAACCCGCCCGCGCTGATCGCCACGACAACTACCCTCTCTGTTTCTCCAACAGCGCCCATTCTGGGGAGTCCTGTTGTGTTCACCACGAAGGTAGCGCCAACTTCTGGGACCGGCCTGCCCTCTGGCACAATCACGTTTTCAGAGGGCGCTACCGTTCTTGGTACGGCAAACCTGGCTTCAGGATCAGCAAGTCTCAGCACTAGCTCGCTCCTTGTAGGCTCGCAGGCGGTTACTGCCACATATGGAGGAGATTCAACTTATAGCGGTTCAAGCTCGGCCGTTAGTACCTTGGATGTGGCTTTCAATGGCACGATTGCAGTGACTGCATCTGACAATGCCGGTGACCAAAGCAGCGCGAATCTTTCGGTGACGATAGAGTAGTTACCTCAGTCGCTCAGAGGTGTATGGCTCTTCCCCCTTGGTCATGATGTTTCCAATACGTTTAGAGCTAAATATTAGTGGGGGAATGCATTGGGGGTCGGATGTGGAAAAGTGACATATCTTCTTTATTTTCAATGTCTGTGAATTCCTGGGGGGCAACCAATACCCATCAAAACCGAACTTCCTCGTACTTCGCTGAACATCCTCGCACGTGAGGATGTTATTGCTTTACAACGACTTACGCGAAAATAGCGTGCGAAGTTGTCCGAGGGCGTGCGGCTACAGTCACCAATTTTCTTGGGGAACAGTTTGGGTACGATGAACCAAAGTTTGGGGAATGAAAATTCGCCCGTTGGGGCACATCATGCCACTCACAATCAAAGAGATCGAAAACGCGAAGCCAAAGGCCAAGAAATATAAGATGCTCGACGGAGGCGGCCTCAGTCTGCTTGTCTTGCCGACAGGCACGAAGCTCTGGCTTTGGCGCTATCAATTCAATGGCGTCCCATTCGACGGTCAAAAACCGATGCGGCAGACGCCGAGGTGTTAGCTGAATACACTCATCGGATGCCATTTACAGTTTGGATCGCCCCTAGTTCCAGTTCAATGCGATTGCGCTCGATTGTTCGCCACGTCGAGAGCCTCTCTGAGAAGAGCGCTCTATATGCCGGCGCTGGTCGCATCACGTTGCGATCCACACGCGAAAGCTTTTTTCGAAAGCCTCCTAGCTCGAACCAAAGCGCGTTTACAGGCACTCATTGCTGTTGCGAGGAAGTTGCTCCACGCAATATACGGGATATTTCGAAGCGGCCTGAAGTATGAGGGGACAAAGCTGTTTCCACGGATCATTTTGTCCTGACACAATTTCTACCTCATCAGAAGTGTCCGAAATTGTGCCTCAAACCAGAGCGGATGAGTGCATTGGCCTGTTATTACCAACTGATAACGGCCCCGGTGAATATTATTCACCGTTAAGGATTTCGATTGCCTCGCGCAGCAGTCGTTTTCAAGCGAGTTCGTCCGCGTATTGCTCTCCGAGCATCGCCTTGACCTCTCCGGTTGTCCAGAAGGGGGTTGCGCCAGCGCGGCTGGCCACCACAGCCCCAAGCGCATTCGCGAACTGAGCAGCTTTTGCAATCTGCCATCCGCGGTGGTATCCGTGAAGGAACGCTGCAGCAAAGGCGTCTCCGGAACCAACAGTGTCGCAAACGGCGACGTTGTAACCGGGGACGCGGTGGAAGCTGCCGCCGTCATAGATCATGCAGCCCGCGGGGCCAAGCGTAACGCAGATGACGTCGATTCCGTAGGCCTGCGCCCAACGATTGCAGAAACTCTCCAAAGAGAAGGCTTCCCCCTGCGAGCTGGTTAGGGAGAACAGGGTTTCGGCCTCCACTTCGTTCAATTTCATGATGGACGCCAGCTGCGAGAGCCTTTGCACCAGTGCTAGATTCCACTGCCCCGTGCGCAGGTTGATATCGTAGAAACCGCGCGCTGGATGTAGATTTTGCTTCAGGTTGGTTGTGAGCTGCTCGGTTGCTGCATTGGTCTGGAGCAGAGTGCCGAAGTAGACCCAATCGACGCCTTGAGCTTCGAGCGTTGCCAGCATCACGGGGGCAACCGAGACCTCGTCGAAGGCGGAAGGCCGCGGGATGAGGAAGGAGGGTTCTCCTTCCTCGTTCATGGATATGTGGGCTGTGCCAGTCGGCAGATCTTTGGCGATGTTGATTCCTTGTGTGCTGATCCCGAGGGTCCGCATCTGCTCGAGCGACCTCTGCCCACGAGGGTCGTCACCGACGGCGCTGAAGAGTGTGGCGTCGTCCCCGAGACGGTGCAGGTTGACGCAGAAGTTGAGCGCAGCTCCCCCAAAACGCTCTCCATCGGGAAAGAGGTCCCAAAGGACCTCGCCGATCACGCAACTCACCATGGACTACTCCATCTGTTCAAGGGTGTACAGCGTAATGTATATTCCAGTTGCTCCATAGTTGTCTATGTCGTTACCCATTTGGGTGGCATCGAATCACGGCGCTCATTGAGCTTGTGTTGGGATGGAATGACCAGAAAGAAGGTGCGGGATGGAGAGCGAAGCAGAGGAACTTCCAGGGGCGAAGAAGCGCCCCCAGGCAAAATACCTCCAGATCATTGAGAGCCTCCGGCAGAACCTCGAGGCTGGGCGTTACAGGAACGGCGCACGTCTGCCGAGTGAGGCCGAGCTAATGCGTCGGTTTGACGTTAGCCGGATGACCGTGGTCAAGGCCATGCATCATCTGCAGCAGGAGGGATTGCTGGTGCGGCGGCCGGGCTCGGGCACCTATGCCTCCGATGCCGATCCGAACCAGAAGCCCGTCTTCGGTTTGATTATTCCGGATCTTGGCCGGACGGAGATCTTCGAGCCGATCTGCCAGGGGATGTCGGCCTCTCCGAACGCTTCGGGCCACTCGCTTTCTTGGGGGCACTCGGCTGGTGGCGAAAGCAAGGAGGACGAGGCCGAGCATCTTTGCGAGCAGTACATCGAGCAGCGTGTCTCCGGTGTTTTCTTTGCGCCTGTGGAGTTTGGCCCGCGCCGCGAACGGGTCAACCAGCGTGTGCTGAAGGCTCTGAAAAGTGCGCGTATTCCCGTGGTTTTGCTGGATCGTTGCGTTCTAGACTACCCGGCGCGAAGCGACTACGACATCGTAAGCCTGGACAACCGGAGGGCCGGCTATGTGATGACGGATCACCTGATCCGTCAAGGGGCAAAGCGTGTTGGGTTTTTCGCCCTGGAGGGCTCTGCGGAGACGGTTGACGACCGGATCGCCGGTTATCGTGAGGCGCTGTATGCGTCCGGGATGCCGCTTGACAGGGAGTTGGTGCTGCGTGCCGATCCGGCCGATGCCGCTACGCTCTCGAGCAGACTTGCAGCGAAGGAGATCGACGCCTTGCTCTGTGCCAACGATCTGACAGCGGCCCATGTCATGCGGACGCTGCTCGGTCTTGGACTGCGGATTCCTGACGATATACGCATCGCTGGGATCGACGACGTGCGTTATGCCGAGCTCCTGCCTGTGCCACTCACGACCCTGCGCCAGCCCTGCCAAGATATCGGCGCGACGGCCATTGCGACCATGCTCGACCGCATCAGCAACCCCCACCTCCCGGCGCGCTCGGTGCTTCTGAATGGGAGCCTCGTGGTGCGCCAATCGTGCGGGGCCAGGAAGAACTAGCCCCAGATTGTCAGCAACCGGTAGGTCGTTGAATCTATGTGTGAGCGTAAATGTATAGCCAGATTTGTTTCATTTATATAGTCAAATTTGTTGACATCTGTATATCGATTCTCCTACAAGGGTCATCGCCTTAGAAAAAGGATCAAGCAGAACTTCGGAGGATGGAAACATGTCAGCAGCCCAAGACGGTTCGAAATATTCAAGGACCGCGATCATATTCTTGATGAGCGTGATAGCGCTCTTTGCTTCACTCTCGGCGAACGCGCAGAATAATTTTGGTTCGATCGTGGGAACGGTCACCGATTCCTCCGGGGCGAACGTCGCGGGAGCGAAGGTTTCGCTGAAGAACATCGGGACCAACCAGACGCAGGAGACAACGACCGGGACCGGTGGTACATACAGCTTTTTGAACCTAAATCCGGGAACGTATTCGGCGAACGTCTCGCAGGTCGGCTTCAAAGCCTCAACGCAGAACGATATCGTCGTGACGGTTGGCGGGACCACCCGCGTTGATGTCGCGCTGGAGGTTGGCGATGTGACCGAGACAGTGACGGTCGAGGCCGCAACGGCTCCGCTGCAGACCGATAGCGCCTCGTTGGGAGGAGTCGTAGGCGAGCGTCAGGTACTCGAGTCACCCTTGAATGGGCGCAACGTCAATAACCTGCTCGACTTCGTTCCGGGTGTTGTGCCTGGGGGCGGGACCTCCGGCAACACGATGGCCAACGGCGGCAGCGGCAACTTTCAGGCTGGCGCCCAGACGCAGGCGATCGCTTATGGCAACTACCAGATCGGCGGCGGTTTCAGTGGGCAGAGCCTCTTCTTCATCGACGGCGTCGGTTCGAACGTGCCCGAGAACAATGTCAACTCGCTGGTCCCCACGCAGGACGCGGTGCAGGAGTTCCGTGTGCAGACAAACAACGTGAGCGCGGAGTTCGGCGGATTCGCCGGAGGCGTCATCCAGATCTCGACCAAGCAGGGAACCAACAAGATTCACGGTTCGGCGTATGAGTACTTCCGCAATACGGCGCTCGATGCCAATGACTGGTTCAGCAACCATCAGGGCCTGAAGCGCTCGCCGCTACACCAGAACCAGTACGGCGCGAATATCGGCCTGCCGATCCTCAAGGACAAGCTCTTCACCTTCTTCTCGTTCGAGCGGGAGACGCTGACCTCTGGCGCCATCTCGACCTTTACGCTGCCTACGGCGGCGCAGCTGGGCGGAGACTTCTCCGCCGCGGGCCTGGGGAATATCTATAACCCCGTCACCGGTGTGCAGTACTCGTGCAACGGTGTTCTGAATGTGATCTGCCCCAGCCTGATCGACCCGACCGCCGCGAAGATTCTGGCGCTCGAGTCGCCGCTACCCAACCGTCCAGGGGTGGTGAATAACTTCGTCGCGACTGCGCCTATCGAGGGCGCTCAGAATCAGTTCAACGCTCGCGTCGATTACAACCTGGGCAAGGCGGATCAGTTGTTCGCCCGCTACGCCTTCTGGAATCCGCACAACGGCGACAGTGATCCGCTCGGCACCAAGGTTGGTTCCGGTCCCACGGGCAACACGACAACCGAGGCGGTGGTGGGAGACAACCATGTCTTCAACCAGTCGACGATCGCCGACCTTCGGCTCTCCTGGCTCGAGAACTATAACTTCCAGACGCCTCTTTCGAACGGTTTCGACCAGAGCACGATCAATTCTAATTACGGAGCGCTCCAGGCCCAGCAGGTGAACGATCATCAGGGGCTTCTGCCGAATATCGGCGTTCCTGGCTACAGCCTCGGCGTCAACCTCTCGCAGCTCTACTGGCTCAACACGGTCTACGCGATTAGCGGCAGCATCACGAAGGTGACTGGACGTCACACCATCAAAGTCGGTGGCAGCGGCCGGCAGATTCTGTGGACGAACTTCGGCAACAACCAAGGAGTGGGTTTTGGCACGACGACCGCGTTTACCGCAAGCCCCACACTTGGTGGAGGCAACGGGCTCGCGTCGTTGCTGCTTGGCATTCCCGCCAGCACGAGCATCAATGAGGTGGGCACATGGCACGCCGTATTGCACACCTATGGCTTCTATGCGACCGATACCTGGCAGGCTACGGGTAAGCTGACGGCCAATCTTGGCGTCCGCTGGGACCAGCCCGGTTCCTACTCCGAGGTCAACAATCTGGACACAATCCTCAACCCCACACTCGCGACGAGTCTTGGCAGCGTCACCAATCCTGTGACGGGCAACAGCACGCCGGTCGTAGGTGGTCTGGTCTACGTGGACAGCTCTCTCTATCCCTCGCGGCGTGAGGAGTCGCAGCATTGGAAGCTCTTCTCGCCACGCATCGGCATGAACTACCGCGCTGACACGAGCACGGTCTTCCGTGGCGGCTATGGCATCTCGTTCCTGCCCGCGGAGATCACAGCCGACTCGCCCAGTGCGGCACCGATCAACAGCGCCGTCACCGGACTCTCGAACACTCCCGGCGGTACCGTCAACACCACCGTCGACGACCCCTTTCCGAACGGCATTCTCCTTCCCTCAGGCCGTACGGCCGCGGCCCTAACTGCTGTGCTGGGACAGGGAATCAGCTCCCGTATCCCCGATCAGCCCTACGGCTATGTGCAGCAGTGGAACGCGGGCACGGAGCACGCCTTCGGTAGCAAGACCTCGGCGACGATCTCTTACGCTGGAGCCATTGGTACGCACCTCACGCTCTCGCAGGGCTACACCGGCACGGGCCTAAATCTCAATCAACTTCCCGATCAGTACGACTCGATCGGCGGCTCCGCCGGGCTCAGCACTGGTCTCTTCACGCCCCTCAGCAATCCGCTCTACGGCAAGATTCCAACGGGCGGTCAACTCGGCGGAACCACCGTTCTCGAGGGCTACCTGTTGAAGCCGTTCCCGCAGTACACGAGCGTGGACCAGACCGTGCCACGCAAGGGCACCTCGACATACGAGGCGTTGCAGGCGACTTTCAACCGGCGCTTCGAACACGGTGGTCTTGTGCAGGTCGCTTACACTTGGTCCAAGCTGTTGAGCAACACCGAGAACACCAGCAGCTTCGAGGACGGGCAGGGCGGACAGGGCGTCGTGCAGGATAACTACAACCTACGCGCGGAGAAGTCGGTCAGCATGCAGGACCTCACGCACAACCTCGTCATCAACTACGGCGTCGATCTCCCCTTTGGGCACGGACAGAAGTACCTCAGCGGAAGCAACGCGCTGGTCAACGCGGTCGTCGGTGGATGGCGCGTCAACGGCATCACCACCTTCCACAGTGGTCTGCCTCTGCCGTTCTCTACTTCGGGCAATTCGCTGAGCAACTACTTTGGTTCGGGCCCCATCCGTCCGAATCTCGTCGCCGGATGCAATAGGCAGATTGGCGGATCGGCGCAAAGCCGCGTGAACAGCTGGTTTAACAAGGCCTGCTTCACGGCCCCAGACGACTTCACCTTTGGTGACGAGAACCGCGTGGACAACAAGCTGCGTACTGCGGGTGCGGCGAACTTCGACTTCTCCGCCAGCAAGAACTTCCCGCTCTATGAAAAGATCACGGGCAAGTTCAGTATCGAGGCCTTCAACCTTTTCAACCGTGCGCAGTTCGGCGCACCGGATACGAACCTGAACGATGGCGCGTTTGGCACTGTCACCAGCCAGGCCAATACACCCCGGGTTTTGCAGGCAGCATTCCGTCTCTCGTTCTAAGACTGCAATCGCATGGGCGCATCGTCAGCATGCCTGGCGAGGCGCCCATGGGTTCGTTACGATCATCCTTCGCGTCGTAAGAAAGCAACAGGAGTCAGGAATGAAGCACAGCGCTCGTCTCTCCTCAAACCGGCGTCAGTTTCTCGCGACGGCAGCGGCATTCGCTCTTGCCCCGCGTGCACTGCTCGCGAAGTCCAATCCGGTTGCAGCGAGGCCTGCCGCCGAAATCGCGAACGATCCACGACGTCCTCAGTTCCATCTTCTCCCGGCGAAGAACTGGATGAATGACCCGAACGGTCCCATCTTCTTCAACGGCAAGTACCACATGTTCTTTCAGTACAACCCTCATGCGGCGGTCTGGGGCGATATGAGTTGGTACCACTCCGTGAGCCCGGACATGCTGCACTGGACCCATCTGCCGCTTGCCTTTGAACCAACCGCAGGCGGCCCTGACGCCTTCGGCTGCTTCTCCGGCTCGGCCATCGCCGTGGGGAAGCGCGTGTATGTCGTCTACACGGGCGTTGTCGAGAGCACGCCTGACAAGGCTACGATACGCGACGGCTCCGACAAGCTACGGGAGTCGCAATGCCTCGTCTTCTCCGATGATCCGAACTTGATTCACTGGACCAAGGTCCCCAAGCCCGTCGTGCCTCTGCCTCCCGAAGGCCTGGCCATCACCGGCTTCCGCGATCCCTCCGCGTGGAGACAAGATGACACCTATTACATGACGGTAGGCTCTGGCGTGGCTCGCCTGGGCGGATGCGTACTGCTATATCGCTCGAAGGACCTGAACACCTGGGAGTATCTACATCCATTAACCAGCGGCACGTGGAACGGCAAGAAGACTCCTAACCCATGCGACGACGGCGAGATGTGGGAGTGCCCGGAGTTCTTCGCGCTTGACGGCATGCACGTGCTTATCTACTCGACGCTCGGCAAGGTCTTCTGGCAGTCTGGCCAGCTCGATGCCTCGACGATGAAGTTCACTCCACTCAAGACCGGCCTGCTCGACCTCGACGCGTTCTATGCACCCAAGACCCAGCTCGATGCTAAGGGACGCAGGATTTTATGGGGCTGGATTCCGGAGCGACGCAACGATGCCGCCATGCTTGAGGCTGGCTGGTCTGGCATCATGAGCCTGCCACGAGTGATGCATGTCGATTCCGATGGCACGCTGCGGCTCCAGGTGCTGCCCGAGACCGCTACACTGCGCGCAGGTACAGTCCCGTCGCAGGAAACTCGGGCTGGCGTTCTCAAGACGCTGCGCAAGGCAAGCGGCGAGGTGACGTGCGTCGGTCGTGGCGACAAAAGCTTCGAAGTCTCTATAAGCGCTGATGATGCCGAGATCATCCGGGTCAGCTACTCGCCGGAGAAGCACAGCTTCCTTACGGACGAGCACGAGATCGTTCTCGAACCGCACGATCAGCCAACGCTCCATGCCTTCGTCGATGGCTCGGTGATCGAGCTGATACTCGGCGACCGCATTGGCTACACGAAGCGCTTCTATTACGAAGGCTTGACCGCGCCCGATATCCGCGTGCATGCAACGGGCAACGATGAAGTCACGATGAACGCGTGGAAGATCGAGCCAATCTCCAGCAACCGCCTGACGACGGCCCGCACCGCATAGAACTCTGGAGACGAAAGTGAATCGATATCTTGTAAAGGCCACGATTGTAGGGGCATTGGGTGGCCTGCTCTTCGGCTTCGATACAGCCGTTATCGCCGGCACGACGCAGCAACTTACCGAGATCTTTCACCTCACCCCGACAACACTTGGGCTGACAGTCTTCATCGGCCTGGCCGGCACTGTCATCGGTGCGCTCTGCTCCGGTGTGCTCGGACAGAAGATCGGCGGACGCGAAGCTCTGCGCGTCATGGCGATTCTCTACACCCTCTCGGCGATCGGCTGCGCCTTCGCGTGGGATTGGAACGTATTGATGGTGGCTCGCTTCATTGGCGGCTTGGGCATCGGCGGCTCGTCGGTGCTTGGCCCTGTCTATATCGCGGAACTCGCTCCTGCGAAGTGGCGTGGGCGCATGGTAGGACTCTTCCAGATCAACATCGTCGTCGGCATCCTCCTTGCCTATCTGTCGAACTACATCATCACCACGCAGAACCTCGGAGCGATACAGTGGCGTTGGGAGTTCGGTGTCGCTATCGTGCCGTCGCTCCTGTTCCTCGTCATGCTTTATGGCATCCCTCGCAGCTCCCGCTGGCTCGTCACTACCAATCAAACGGAGGAGGCGCGTGAGGTGTTGGAGTTGATGGGCTCGCCCAACTCCACAGCGGAGCTTCAGGAGATCATCGACTCCGTCCATCTCGAGCGTGGTGCGCGGCAGGAGCCCCTTTTCAACGGTCGCTACGGTAAACCGATCTTTCTCGCCATCTCGATCGGGATGTTCAATCAGCTCGCCGGCATCAACGCGATTCTCTACTACTCGAACTATATCTTCGCCTCGGCGGGCTTCAGCTCCAACTCGGCTGCCTTGCAGACCGTAGGAGTCGGACTGGTCAACCTGCTCGCAACACTTCTCGGTATGAGTCTGATCGACAAGCTCGGCCGCAAGACGCTTCTGTTGATCGGTGCCATCGGCATGGCCTTCGCACTGCTTGGCGTAGCAGCGATCTTCTATACCCATGCACACCAGGCCATGCTCGTATGGCTGCTGGTGATGTTCATCCTCTTCTTCGCGATCTCGCAGGGTTCCGTCATCTGGGTCTACATCGCGGAGGTCTTTCCATCGCGTGTGCGATCCAAGGGGCAGAGCGTCGGTTCGTCCTCGCACTGGATTATGAACGCTCTCATTGCAGGCGCATTTCCCTATATCGCTGCACGATCACAGGCCGCACCCTTCGCCTTCTTCGCCGCGATGATGCTTCTACAATTTTTTGTGGTGCTCTTCCTCTATCCCGAGACGAAGGGCAGATCGCTCGAACAGATCCAAACGCAACTCGGTCTCAACTAGGAGGAGGAAGATGAAATTAGGAGTAAGTGGATTCGCCTGGACTGCCAGCTTCGAAGAGCGGCACTTGAGCCTTCTGCCCAGCATCCGTGCTATGGGCTTTGCAGGGTTTGAGCTTCCCATGTTCGACCCTGCGGCGCTCCCGGCTACTGCCATCCGCAGAGCGTTCGAAGCGAATGAACTGGAATGCACCTTGTGCTCGATCCTTCCTGCTGGAATCAATCCCATCAGTCCGGAACACTTTGTACGTCAGCGCTCCAGGGATCATCTCGTTCGTTGCATTGAGACGGCAGCGGAGATAGGGGCGCATCTTCTCGGCGGCCCCCTCTTCGCCCCTATCGGCTATCTGCCCGCGCATCGGCCAACGGAGGACGAATGGAATTGGGCGGTTGAGCTTTTCCAATCTGTCAGAGATCTGCTGGAAGCAAATGACGTCACTCTGTCCATCGAGCCAGTCAACCGCTCCGAGACGTTCTTCCTGCGCACGAGCGCGGAGGCCGGGAAGCTATGCACCGCAATAGGAAACCCGCGCATCGGCGTCACTATCGACACCTTCCACGCTAACATCGAGGAGAAGAACATTTCGGCTGCCATAGAGTCTTTGGGCGCACAACTGAAGCATGTCCATTTGAGCGAGAACGATCGCGGCCTCCTCGGTTCTGGACATGTAGATTTTCCGGCGATTCTGCGGTCACTCCAACGCATTGAGTACCGCGGATACCTGATGATCGAAGGCTTCGGGTATTTGTCGTCCGAACCTTCGGCCCCCGGAGCGTTGTGGGCGGATCCAGCCGTGTCCCCGGATATGATCGCGCAACGGGGAATCTCCTATCTGAAGGCGCAGATCCAACACGCCTAACTAGGCAGGATGAATGTGTCCAGCATTAGACTTGTCAACCTCACCGCGCAAGGTCGGAAACCGATTTGCACCAAATCGCCGAATCGCTCTTCGATAAAGATCAGTGATCTCGCCACTGAAATACTCAGGCTGACATCGGGACTTTGTCTGATCTCATGATCTCGCTGCGTTCTCCCTGAAAAGAGAAATGTCCAGAGGGGATATTTCTCTTTTTGAGAGGACGCGCAGATCCCGGTGTGACATAACTAGATATTTGTCGTCTCACAATGAAAGACTGGATCGACCGAATATCTATGAAAAGCTTCCTTTTGTTGATTTGTTGGGGATGTTTGGCGGTTTGTGGTCAAGCGCAGCAAACTGCCGTAGCCGCGTCTCCATCGTTTGAAGTCGCCACGATTAAACCCAACAACCAAGGGAACACCCTGAGCCTCGTCTGGTTCGGTGATCTGGACAAAGTTACGGAAACGAATGTCACAATAGCGTCGCTCATCACGTTTGCCTATGACCTCAAAGACGGCGAATTGATGGGAGGACCAGGCTGGATCAATTCCGACAGATACGACATCAACGCAAAAGTCTCTGACTCATACGTTGGCGAATTTCGAAAAGCCTCTGGTCGTGCGGGGGAGCAGCACCGAATCGATCAGCTTCGGCTAATGGTACGCAATCTGCTGTCGGATCGCTTTGGTCTTGTCGTTAGCAATCATACAAAAGACATTCAGGTATTTGTTTTGAAAGTTGCTAAGAATGGCCCAAAACTTTCGTCGGCAACAGATCGGTTCGGCCTGAGTTCATCTGGCGACGAACTTGCGGGCTACGGGCTCGAAATAGGGTCTTTAGCAGGCGAGCTTTCTAAGCGTCTGTCGCGCCGAGTAGTCGACGAAACTGGACTGCAAGGAAAATATGACTTTGTGTTGTCGTGGAAGCTGGATTCATCTGCAGAAACCGCAGATCACAGCGATCCCATGGATGTGCGAATTGCTAGAGCACTTGATGAACAACTTGGTTTGAAGCTGGAAGTACGGAAAACGTCAGTTCCAGTTGTTCAAGTGGAGAGCATTCAAAAACCGTCCGCAAACTAGTGAAGTGCTACGTTTGCGGCGGGTTCGTGAGTGTAGGATCGCTCAGTGAGTGAAGTCAGCTTGTGTTGTGCGCCAGCTTCAGAATATGGTCCGCTCTCCACTGCGGAGGCCAGGGCAATGTACTCATCCGTTCTATTTTGTGACTGCAAATTCGGTCAGTCGTTCCCGAACCGGGAGATGGCGCTTATAAGGGAATCGGGTCAAGATAACGTAATCCTCGGAAACAACTTTGCCCCTTCAAATTTGAGTCCACTTTCCCATATATGGCGTGGAGCAACTTCCTAGCGACAGCAATGAGTGCCTGTAGACGGGCCTTGTTTCGGGCCAGGAGACTTTCAAAAAAATGCTTTTATGTGGGGATCGCAACGGGACGCGACCAGCGCCGGCATGTAAAGCGCTCTCCTCAGGTGACGATTGCCAGCACGGCTGATCCGGGACGGCTTCTTCACTGAGGTTCCGGACGTCTCATGAGCAGGATCAAGCCCGTGGCGCTGACGGATACTGCGATCCGGGGAACGGAGGCGGGGACGAGGTCTCCGTCAGAGGCGGCAATTTGGCATTTGTCGAGAACCGAAAGGGGTCTCCGTTCGAAAGTGCTAACGAGAAGAGCGGCCGCTCGGATGAATTCGAGGTGCAAAACCAAGACATCTCGTTTGGTTTCGAACCTTTCAGGCGCTGTGGGGGGAGGGCAGCGATGGTTGGCCATCGCCGCCTTCAGGTGCTTCAAGGAAGGCATCGAAGAGGATGGAATATAGACCGTGCCTGCTCGATAGTTTCACGCGTTGTGTTCGTAGATATTCAAAGCCAAACGGAGAACAGAGCTCCGCTTCGTTTACAAAGCCAGGAGAAAAGAATTCACGCGAGTCTGCTACGGCTCCAATGATGAGCGATCGCCAACTCATCCTCAGCAGTTCCTTTAGTTCCTTAGTACCGTTGGGCAGGCGGTCCATTCGAGCCCCTACCTGCTCGCTGAAGTTTAGGAGCTGAATCACGAGGCGATCCAGTGGTATGCCGAGTGTAGCCGCGCGCGAAAACAATGTAGCCGAGCCACGCCGCATATCCTCACGCACGTCCTGCAAATCGTCCCCCAATTGGAGCAACACGCCCCATTCGAATGAAAATATTCTTTCTTCCTCGGTGAGCCATCCATGAGCCATGCAGGCGTCGGCCAATACGGAACTGCCACCTTTCGCGCAACTCATCCGCAATACCTCGCCATCACTGCTCTGGCCACAGTGCCCTAGTTGAGCAATACTTTCCTCCTGCGCTCGATGGATTGCCAGCAAGCAGTCAAACACCTGGGGGTAATGCAGGCGAGGGTATTGGCCTTCGATCAATTGAACCAATGTCCATAGTGCTGCCTCCCGGTCGCTCTGGGCTAGAATCCTCTCACCACGCAACCGGTTTCTAAAACGCTGACTGAACTGCAGCTTCGCCTCAGCAGAAATGTCTGCACGGTCTAAATAATTATCACTATAGGGATACAGGAGACTGTATCCCAGGATAGATGGAGTAATCCCAATTCTCTCGCCGACCAGCGGCTGCAATCCGCATGCGGTCCAGGCATTGCGGCACGCCTGAATAATGTCGGCCATGCTCAGACTTGCGTCGAACTGTCGTGCCCACCGTGCAAGCCTTGTAGCGACTGGCAAGAAATCGTTTGTGAGGAGATTCACTGCATTCTCCTCTAGATCTAGCGCAATCGTCGAAAATTCTGCGAATGACGCTACGATTCGAGCCTGTGTCTCTATGCGCTCTGCTCTGGTCCGAGGAGCTCTCTTTACCTCCCGCTCAACAGCTCGCAAGGCTTCATCGTATGCTTTCTCTCGTCTCAGCTGTTCGTTCAGGCTGTACCGCGGCCCTCCCGGTAGCGGGAGCGCAACAGTGCCGTTCCAAACCTCGATGGTCTGCGCGACTTGGGCTTCGACCCATGACCAGCTGTAAAGTTGGTGCATCCTCCTCATAGTACGCATGACTGAGTCAAGGAGTTCCCCCTCGATGTGACGCAGCTCAACATCGAACTCCCGTTGACTCTCGCACGCTCGGTCAGTCATCGCTCGGCGTTCTGGTCTATCGGGTCCTGCTATCAACATGTTGGTCCCTTCCAAGTGGCGCACCCGGATCGGCACTGTGCAAATACACGATGTTGCACGTTTGTACTTATTGCTGCATAATTTTCGGGACTGATTTTCCGAGGTTAATATGTGTGCAAGATCTCTACTGCCCGCGGAACGACAGAAGGAGATCCTGGAGCGTATCCGAAAGGATGGCCGGGTTCTCGCCACCGACTTGGCTCGAGAGTTTCAGACTTCCGAGGACACCATTCGGCGCGCTCTGCGCGATCTGGCAGCCCAGGGACTATGCACCCGCGTTTACGGGGGCGCCCTCGCCATGTCTTCAGCATCAGGCTCCGCTCAGCAACGAAGGAAGGAGTCCGTCGACCGAAAGCTCGCTCTTGGGAAAAAGATGGCTTCGATCGTGCGACCGGGTCAACTCCTGTTTATCGACGCAGGCTCGACCAATCTGGCAGCCGCTCGTTCCCTCCCCGAAGGTATTGGCGCGACGGTAGTCACACATGACCCGGTCATTGCTTCAGTCCTCGCAGGACGGACCGATCTGACGCTGATCACCATTGGGGGACAAGTCAATCCGTTCGTTGGAGCGGCGGTCGACGGTCAGGCTCTTCGTGTGATTTTGGACATGCGGCCTGATCTTCTCTTTCTTGGGCTGTGTGCAATTGACGCACAGAATGGAATCGCGGCTTTTCATAGCGAAGACGCGCAGATGAAGCGTGTACTTATAGAGCAGTCGGGCTCGGTCGCAATCGCAGTGTTGAACGAGAAGTTGGCGTCCTCAGCACCTTTTCACGTCAGCTCGGTTAGCGCGGTGGCAGATCTCGTTGTAGAAGCGGATGCACCGAGGTCGCTGATTTCCAGCTTCCAATCGCAGGGAGTTCATGTTCATTGGGCAGCGGTGGGTAGTGTGAAACCAAGTGATAGACCGCACATCGTTAGACAGAATGCTGTTGCCAAATGAGACCTCCCTCTGAAATGTGTGGACGCACGCAGCCGTTCAAGTCAAGAACAGCTTCAATGAGCCGCTATGTGGGCGACTGCATTGCCGTTCCAGGTGCCAGGAGGCGCCCGCGGTTAGCCACGCAAGTAGTGTTCACGCTATGCATCGGCTCCATTTTTGCCCGACCTCAAACCCCAGCCCCTCCATGGCGGGGCGTATTGCAGAACGAAGCTGGCAGCCCTGTCGGTAAGGCCGAGGTAAAGCTCGACTCTGCAGATGATCACGAAACAGCAACGACTTCCACAAACGGATCGTTCGTTTTTACGTCGCTGCTGCCTGCGACCTATGCCCTCTCAGTGCATGTCAACACACAGGTCTTTCGCAGCGCCGCCGCGATCGTGATCCCGGCACAAGCCGCGATGGTAACCCTGATTGTCAAACAAAACGGTGAGCTGTTCGTCGGCATTCAGCAGGAGAAGGCAGCTGCAGGAGGAGAGCAGTTGACCAGCAAAGTTGTCAGCGAAATTCCACTCAACAAGCGCGATTTCAGCCAGCTCCTTTTACTGGCAGCGGGAACAGCAGCGGACCCAAGTGGTGCTTCGAACTTTACGCAACAGTTCGCGATCAATGGCCAACGTGGCGTCGAAGCTGTGTTCGCACTCGACGGTGCCGATATCAGCGATCCAGAGATTGGAGGAGGAACATTCACCAACTTCAACGTTGATGCGGTGCTCGAACTTCAATCCCTCTCGGGGGGCATGCCTGCTGAGATCGGTCGAGGCGCTTCCGGATTTACCAATATACTGACGCGCTCCGGGCTGGACAGCATCCATGGTTCCATCTTCGAGTTTTTGCGCAACTCTTCGCTCGATGCCCGCAACTACTTCGACTACTCATCGCTGGCCAATCCTGGCCGCATCCCGCCTTTCAAGCGGAACGAATTCGGATTTACCAATGGTGGTCCGGTTCTCATCCCTCACGTTTACGACGGCCGAGGAAAGTTGTTTTACTACGTGGAGTATCAAGGCTTCCGTCAGGTCCTCGGCACAACTCAGGTGTTCGCCGTTCCGACCCAGCAACAGAGAATCGGGATTGATACGACGGCTTTTGCCGGCGATACGCTTACCGTACCCGTCAATTCGGCGATTTCCGATGTGCTTGCCCGGTATCCTTTGCCGAACCTCCCTCAAGGCACATTTGGTGTGAATACCTACGCGACCTCCTCGAAGGTAGCGACCGATGCTGATCAGTTTTCGATTCGCCTGGACTTTCAGCTTGGCGCGAAGGACCATATCTTCGGACGATTCACACTTGATACTCTGAACGGGCCGACAACCAATCCCGACCAGACGGCTATTGATTCAAGCTTTGGCGTTGTCTACATGGATCGGCAGCGCAACGGGATCGTTACCTGGGTTCATACGGCTTCCTCGCGGCTCGTCTTTGAATCGTCCTTAAGCACGACACGAACGACGCCGTCTTTTCCGACGACAAATCTGACGGACCCCGCAATCAAGTTTAACGATGCGCTCTTTGAACCCTTCAACGCTCCGGGAGGCTCGGTAACACGGGCATTTGGCAATCTCTTTCAGGCGCGCGAAAACGTTTCTATCACCACCACAGCCCATGCTTTCAAAGCAGGTGCAGAGGTCCGCTTGAATCGCGACACCACCTACTTCGGAGTCTCTCCGAATGGAGAGTACGACTTCGGCGGGGGAACCTCTTATTCCCCTTCCGAAATCAAGTCTCAGATCGGAACCCACGATATCCATATCGGTGATGCCTTGCCCGATACGCTCTCTGCCCTCCTCACCGGGAGCCCATTCGCTTATACCCGGGCCGTTGCCCCTTCCTATTTCTCGAACGGACAAAATATCGGCCCCGCGGCGGATAGCCGAAGCGCATTCGCCGCCTATGCGCAGGACGTCTGGAAGTTGACGTCCCGAATCGTGCTCAACTACGGTCTACGATTCGAGTTGTACACACCTATCTCCGAACGAGCGCACCGTACCTCGGGGTTCTATCCCACTGCGGATGGCGGACAGCAATTTCTGATTAACCCGCAGCCGGCGTATCGGACAGCGACGAACAACTGGGGGCCACGGGTCCAGGTCGACTATCGATTTAACGATCACTTTATAGCGCACGTTGGCGGCGCTTTGACAACGATCCCTCCGAACATCTGGCAGGACAACCAACTGACAGGTGCTCTCCCATTTGTCTTCTATCCTCGAGTGACCGCCGCTCCTGGGGCGCAGATCCCTTATGGCTTCCAGATCACTCCGGCGCAGTTGCCTCGGGTCTATACCCCTACCGGAGCAGACATCTTTGCGAGCGGGCGGCCAAATAATGTCCCTGCCAATACTGTCCTTGATATTGTCCGACTGGAGGCTGATATTGCGTCGCTTTCGGGAGAGCCTTCTCCGCTTAATGTCCAAGGGATTAGTCGTGGATTCGGCAATGCGATGCTCGGCACGTGGTCGCTCGGGTTCGAACGGTCTCTAGGTAATGTCACAACATCCGCTACCTATGTGGGAACCTCGGCTTACAAGCTGGCGCGCAACAGCTTTCCCAACGCCTATCCCGGCGCATCGGCAGCATTCGCGCGCTTTACTCAATTCAATGCGACCGGCGTTCCGATCGGCGGCTTCGGCACCGAAAGCGAAATTACACCGACATCACACTCGAGCTACCAAGCTCTCCAGGTTTCCGCTGCGGGGCAGACGCCTCACGGCGGCCCTGGCATGCAAGCAAGCTATACGTGGTCGAAATCGATTGACGATACAAGCACTGTGGCAGGAACGTCAGCCACAAGTACCGTCGGCGCGATTGCTCAGGCGGCGCCTCAAGATCCCTTCAATACTTACCCAGAGCGGGGTCCCTCTACGTTCGATGCAACGAACTCCTTCTCTCTTAGCCTTGCACAGGAGATTCCGATTCAAACGTTTTCCTTTCTCGACAGAGTGAATCGAAAGTTCGTAGAGGGCTGGCAACTGATCAGCATATCCAGCATCAGCAGTGGGACTCCGTTCACCGTGTATTCAGGCATTCAACAGACGGGCGCAGGCTCAGCGAACTCCGATCGGCCGGATCAGATCGCAAAGCCCAAGTTGTCGACGGCACGCACCCGGCGAGAAGACTATTTCGGACGCGGTGATAATAACGCCTCTTTTTTCTCCATTCCGATCAACGTCGTGGGAGGGACCGGGCCAAACCGTGGACGCTTCGGAACTTTGGGGCGAAATACCTTTCGAGGACCTGCCTACTATGACTTCGATATCTCACTCGTGAAGGACACTCCGATTGGAAGGCGCAAATCCGGAAGCGAGCTGGTCAACGTCCAGTTTCGTTCTGAATTCTTCAACATATTCAATGTAGTGAACATGGGTCTTCCGTCCAACACGATTCAGGGATCTGGCTTTGGACTCATCAACCGTACCGCTGGCAGCTCTCGTCAAATCCAATTTTCTCTCAAAGTTGCTTATTAACAGCAGTCAACAATCTAGAGCGTGTTTACATGTCGAAACGATTGTTACGAAAAGCTTCGAGACTGAACTCACCAGGCTTCAAGAGGTTGGACCTGATTCAACGGTCATGGGACGGGATTGACGTTCAAGATGACATAGCGACGATCGCTGTGGTCGAAAGGGCCGGAGCTTTGGATTTGAGGAAAAGTTCATTGAGAATGCGGAGGAATGATATGCAGCCTAATCGTGTATGGATCGCAGTGCTTCTGGTTGTGTTGTTTGCCGTTTCCCTCACGATAATGGCGGAGGCCCAAGAGAGCGGGACACCAAATGACGCTGTCTCACGGCGCTCCGATGAACTACTGAAGAAGTTGACTCTCGACGAGAAGCTTCAGTTGATTCTCTCCAAGTACCCCTCCAATGCCTCACCAGGTGGCGGAGGCGGATATATCGAGGGTGTAACGAGGCTCCATATTCCCGACATCAATATCTCCGATTCGGCCACGGGTTCAGGGAGCGCAACCCAGCCGAGCTCTACTTTCCCTGCGACTATTGCACTTGCTGCCAGTTGGGACAGGCAGTTGTCTTATGACTACGGGAGTGAAGTAGCGATCCAGTTGCGCGCCCAAGGATTCGCAATGGGTCTTGGCGGAGGTGCAAATCTCACAAGAGAGCCCAGAGGCGGCAGAGCCTTCGAGTACTTAGGCGAAGATCCACTCCTCGCGGGGGAACTGTTGGCGGCGCGCACGAAAGGAACTCAGAGCCAGAAGGTGATGGCGTCGATCAAACACTTTGCGGGAAATGAACAGGAGACAAACCGCATGGGTGGAGACAGCCGCATCGATGACCGCACCCTGCGAGAGCTCTATCTATTACCTTTTGAAATCGCCATTGAACAGGGCCATCCGGCAAGCGTTATGTGCAGCTATAACCGGCTGAATGCCGAGTATGCCTGCGAGAATTCAGCGCTCCTTACTGACATTCTGAAGACGCAATGGCACTTTCCGGGCCAGGTGCAGTCGGACTGGGGAGCGACTCATACGACGGCAAAGGCGATCAACGCCGGCCTTGATGAAGAAGAGGGAAGCGATGCGGGCCCTTCTTACTTCGGGCGTGTCCCAGTCCTATTCGCGTTGGCCAATCATGACATCACCCCAGAGCGGGTCGACGATATGGTGCGCCGCAAACTCTATTCAATGATTGCTTCCGGCGTTATGGACGATCCTCCCCACGGTGGAGAAAAGATTGATTTCGATGCGGCACGGACCTTTGCACAATCCGTAGAGGAACAATCCATCGTATTGCTCAAGAACGATCGCCGGCAGCTTCCGCTGTCGGCCTCAAAGCTGAAGCGTATTGCGGTCATCGGCTCCCATGCAGACGTAGCTGTAATGTCTGGTGGCGGTTCTGCGGATACGATGCATCCGGTGACTGGCTCATTCACTGGGTGCGATGGTCTGGAATTCGTCGACCATAATGGCTGCGGATGGTGGCGCAATCCGTGGCTGAAGGTTCCTGTTCCCCTGACAAAAGCCATTCGCGAATTTTCGCCGGCCAGCAAAGTCGAATTTTCCGGGGTCCAGGACGAGCAAGCCCCCTTCCGCGCCTATAGTCCGAGCGAAATCGCCGACGCAGTCGCGCTGGCACGCCGGTCGGACATTGCGATTGTCGTAGTCGCGCAGCCTGCTGGGGAAGATTTCGGAGATTTGAGGACTCTCAGTTTGCAGAACCCCTCGAACCAGAATGAACTCGTAGAGGCTGTTGCAAGCGCCAACCCTCATACGATCGTTGTGATCGAGAGTGGTAATCCCGTTCTGATGCCGTGGAAAGATAAGGTCGCGGCGATCATCGAAGCCTGGTATCCAGGCGAAGCGGGAGGCAGAGCGATCGCTGACGTCTTGTTTGGCAAGGTGGATCCTTCCGGCAAGCTGCCGGTTACGTTTCCTGCCCGGGACGAGGATACTCCCACCTGGGGCGCTAGCGGCGCCATCTCTAAAGATCCTGTCTATTCCGAAAAACTCAATATAGGCTATCGCTGGTACGACGCGAAGAAACTTGCACCGCTTTTTGAGTTCGGCTACGGGCTGTCGTATACCCATTTTGCCTACTCGGACCTCTCCCTAAAACGCGATCCAGGTCACACTCTCCGCGTGTCGTTCAAGGTCAAGAATGACGGCACTGTTGAAGGTGCAGAAGTTCCGCAAGTCTACCTGGGAATTGATTACGCCGGGGAACCACCTCTGCGATTGGGTGGCTGGAGCAAGGTTCGTTTGAAACCTGGAGAAAGCCAGCAGGTCGATATCACGGTCTCGCCCAGGACCCAAAGCGTTTGGGACACGTCCGCCACTGATTGGCGGTATATTCCGGACGCTGTCGTCTACGTAGGCTCCTCATCGCGAGACATACGCTTGAAAGAGCGATGATCTGCGACGGAGAATAGCCGACCTACCAAGAGGCGGTGAATGACGGACTGCTCCATCGGCGTGTAAAGAACTCTCCATGCCGCTCTAAGTTGATCGAACTAGATGCGAAGCATACCTTCCATGATGGTGATAGCTCGACCTGCCAGTCGCAAAACATCGTTTTCGACCTCAACCTCTAATACGCATGGGCGCTTCATCTCATACCCTTGTTCAATGAAAAGGGTTTTCCTGTTCCCGGCGATTCCGTATCTCCGCAATAAGCAGGCCAAAGGCACAGCAGCAGTCGCAGTAGCGGCCTCCTCGACGACCCCTTGTGCTAGATTGAAAAATCTAGCATGGGCAATGGAAGACGGTAACTCCAAGTCATCCAGAGAATAAAGGTAACAACCCTCTCCATCTGCTGCTTGAAGTATGCGTCTGAGTCGTTGTGGGTCTGGTTGAGCTTTTGCAACGATCTCCCGATCTATTACTGGGACGAGCAGATGGGCTATTCCCGTCGAAACTACCTGTGCAGGCAAAGACAACATGATGTCCTCATCCTCTACTCCAAGTGCATCGGCAAGCTCCGGAAGATCCTCGTAAACAGCTCCGTATACAGGAGGCATATGCGTAAGGGCAACCGTGACCGGTTGGCTGTGCTGGCAGCGAACTTCCACAGGCAAAAGCTCCCCTCCAATCTCCTGCGTGAAGTGATTGCGGCCTTCACCCAGCATAAGATTTCCGGACTCGGCCAGCCACCCCCACGCGCCGAGCGAATTGTATCCTGCTCCGAAGACCTCGTCGCCAGCTGTAGTGAAAGATCTCAAGCCCCAATCCGCGAAATCATTTTTGGGCGGAAGAATGAATGTCGTCGTGACCTGATTGAGCTCTCCCGCGATTCGCCGCATGGTTGGTTCATCCAGCGTCTCGGCATGAGGGACAATAGCGTCGGGGTTCCCTGCCAGCGGGCTTTCTGTGAAGGCGTCGACAAAGGCATACGGAATTTGCATAGTGTCCTCTTTAGAGCTGGATATCCCAGCTCCAGCTCTGCACCCAGCGTTCATTGCGTGGTCTTAAATTCCGCGTGAAGACTTGCCGTTGAATCTCCTCCGGCCCACACATCGAAATCGGTAGGTTCCACAACCCAGGTTTTCGACTGCGGACTCCAAAAATGCAGTTGTTCCGTTCCAAGAGGAAACCTGAGAGTTTTGGTCTCTCCCGCTTGGAGGAGAATCCGCTCAAATCCCTTGAGTTCGCGAACGGGGCGAGATGCCGAGCCATAGCGTTGATGAATATAAATCTGTGCAACAGCATCCCCTGCGACAGAGCCCGTATTCGTTACGTCGACGCTTACCTCGTTGTTATCGCTCACACTCATGCTGTCCCTGCTGAGATGGAGGTTGGAGAATTTGAACGCCGTGTAGCTGAGACCGTACCCGAAAGGGTAAAGCGGTTTGGAAGCAACATCCCAATAGCGTGACGTGAAGCCAGGGCGATCTTCGGGATCATGTGTCAACGTGTGGTTGTAGTAGAGTGGCTCGACGCCCGATGCGCCCGGCCAACTTACCGGCAGCTTCCCGCCAGGATTCACATCTCCGAATAGTACGTCCGCTACGGCATTGCCACCTTGTGTGCCTGGGTACCATGCCTCGAGTATTGCCGGCACGTGTTCAGAGGCCCAGTGAATATCGAGTGGGCGGCCATTTTCAAGCACGAGCACGACTGGCTTGCCAACACCAACAGCAGCTTCTAACATCTGCTCCTGAATTCCTGGCAGATCCAGGCTGGCTCGCGAAGCCGTTTCGCCGCTCATATTCGCCGTTTCACCCATGACGGCCACGACGAGGTCAGCATCAGCGGCCGCTGCCTTGGCCTTGGCAATCCATTCGGCGGTTTCTTGAGCAGTGGGCGGAGGTGAAGGCTTCGTCCCTAGAAACTGATCCAACATGCCGGTATAGACCTTCGACGGCTGAGGCCCGGCGACGAGCGTGATTTGCGCATCGGCACCCAGCCTATTCCTGAGACCGGCAAGCACAGTAACCGGATGACTCTTGGACCCCTTGCCGAATAATCCCTCCACCGTCCATCCGCCCTCGATATCATGGGCAGCATCTGCGAGAGGGCCAATAACGGCAATCTTTTTCAGCTCCTTCGACAGGGGCAGAGTCCGGTTCTCATTGCGAAGCAGCACCATGGAACGCCCTGCCAGTTTGCGCTCGAGCGCGATACCCTCGGGCCGATTCAGGACCGTATCGACACTGGTTTCGTCAACGTAGGGATGGTCGAAGAGTCCCAGATCAAACTTCGCCTCCAGAATCGGCAACACCATCTGGTCGATGTAGGCTTCGCTGACTTTGCCCTCTTTTACTACCTTTGCAAGATTTTGTGTGTAAGTGAGACTCGCCATATCCATGTTTAGGCCGGCGGTGATCGCCTTGTAGGCCGCATCTTCGCCATCGCTCGCGTAGCCATGGGTAACGAGGCTTCCGACTGCAAATGCATCCGAAAGCACAATGCCTTGGAACCCCCAATCCTTCCGAAGAACGTCGGTCAAGAGCCAATGGTTGCCACTCGCCGGCACGTCGTTCAAGTCCATATAGGCACTCATGATTCCGCCAGCCCCAGCCTGAACCGCTGCATGAAAAGGAACCAGGTAAAGATTGCGAAGCAGTTCTTCCGGCACATAGGAAGAGTCGTAGTCACGGCCGCCTTCGGCCGCACCGTAACCGGCAAAGTGCTTTACGGTCACGAGTACGCTGTCCTGTCCAAGCTTCGAACCTTGGAATCCGCGAACCTGTGCTTGAGCCATTGCGGAACCAAGAACCGGATCCTCTCCGGCACCTTCCACAATGCGGCCCCACCGGGCGTCGCGCGCAATATCGACCATCGGCGTAAACGTCCAATCAATCCCGGCAGCGCGTGCATCCTGTGCCGCAAGATGTTGTGCCTGTTCCTCGACGGACGGATCCCACGAAGACGCCATCGCCAGCGGTACTGGAAAGACGGTTCGATATCCATGAATCACGTCGAAACCAAAGATGATTGGAATATGAAGACGCGACTTTTCAACTGCGATATGCTGAAGGCGATTGATCTCCTTGACGTCCATCTGCCAAAGGATCGAGCCTACTCCGCCTTTGGCAATCAGATCATCTGGTTTCTCTTTAGCGATGCCAGGCATCACCAAACCGGACGATTCATTGAGTTGACCGACCTTTTCGTCGAGAGTCATTTGCTTCAGCAGAGACTCGGCCTTCTGCTTGGCCTCAGCGCTGAAGGGACTGGTCTGTGCTCCGGCGGTAACGGCACCAGAGAGTGCGACCCCCAAAAGAGCGATTGCAGAGTACCTCTTAACCATCATGTTTTCGTCCTCCGTTTTTGGAAATGAATAGGCATTTTTGCTGCGATCTTGTCGGGCATTATGCTGCCGCCCGCTTTATGCCGTAGCGGCGGGTCAGCCACGCACGAACAGGCTCATCGAAATACTTAAGAGCTAGCCACGCCACTGCGATTACGAATGGCAGAAGCACGAAGATACAAGTCAACAGCACGGACTTGGCTGGATGTCTCGTATGAGCGAAGTTCGCAAGGATATATACGAAGGCGATATGCGTGATGTAGAGGGGATAGGAGAGCCTGCCGCTGAACTTGCAGAGCCTCATCATGCCTGCACCGGCATTAGAGTGTGCGCCACAGATAATGATGAGCGGGAATAAGAACAGCACGCACGCAGCATCGTAGAGACCATTGAAAGAAAGCCCGCCTGCGTTGGGAAACTTTGGCGCCTGAAAGATGACCACAAGAAGAATCGAAAGAATCAGGAGTCCAATTTTGGGACGGCGGATGCGGCCCTGAATACGGTATAGCCAGAGCCCCATCACGAAAGAAGCGGTCAGCCGCAGGGGTGCCATCCAGATCTCCGGGTATCCCCAGCCTCCATCCAGCGAACCTTTCATAGCAGCGACCCATATGAGCAGCAATCCGGAGACTCCGAAGATGATTCCGAGTGTCAGCGCACGCAGCCGGCGAAGAATCAGAGCGTACGCAATATTTCCGAGATACTCCTGCATAAGAGACCACGCCGGCCCATTGAGTGCCTGGCTCTCGTTCTGCCGGCCCCCTACTGGCGGAGAAGGCAACAGGAGAAGTGAAGTCACATAGGCCAGCAGTAACATCGGCGCTGAGGTCTGGTTTATCCCCTTGCCGAAGGGATCGAAGAGGTAGCCGAGAAGGCCCAGGGTCGCGCCTACCAGCACCAGCGGATGAAGCCGGATGAGCCGGATACGAAAGAATTGGAGGGTAGTCATTCGAGTCCATCGGTCATCGTAGGCATAGGCGACGACAAAACCGGAGAGCCCGAAGAAGAAATCGACTGCCAGGTAGGCGTGGTGCATCAGGCTCAGAGGAGTATCCCAGCCAAATGAGTAATTGAAGACGTGAAAGATAACAATCAGGATGGCGGCGCTCCCTCTCAATCCATCCAGCACCTCAAAGTGTTCTTTCCCGGTGCTTGTCCGGTCAGCTCGAACTGTACTGCCCGTCTGGCCCAGAGTTGATGCGCCGTTCATTTGAGAGGTCTCCTTATCGTTCGAGCTTCAACTTGGCTGATAGGAACCGTTAAGGTTCACACCACCTCCTGGAGCCCAATCGAAACCTTGTGCCCGAAGCTCGCCGCCGATCACTTCGCCAAATTGGCAGGCCGACTCTGGATCCCAACTCGAAGCTGCCGCCAGATTTGAAGGCATCGTGGAAGTTGTGGGCTGCATTTCGGCATCGAGTCTCCAGGTTGCCCCGGCGATGCTGCGATGGCTAAAGTCAAGGCCAGAAGAAGTCGCGGCGGTACAAAGGGCAACTACCAATGCAGGATCTAATGCGGATGAGGTGATGTAAAAGCTCCAACGGGTAGGAGCTTGGCTCTATTTCGATAACTATATATTTATCTTGCAGTTGCAGCCAAAAGGATAGACCGTCTCCGGGCATGTATCATACGGCTAAATCAGTGAGACAGAGATCGGAGACTCGACGACAGCCAGCCATATCGAGCACCGTTGGCCATCGGCGGAGAGGGCACCGTCACGTCAGGTGCCGTAAGAACGGAGTACGCTTCTATTCGAGTTCCGGTGGAGGGAATTGTGCTACCTCCGACTCTTGATTTCGTGGCATAGAACTGAATTCATGGAGCGGAGTGATCTGAGGGCGGCAGATCCCTGCCTGCCGTGGCCAGACCTCCAGGCCACCAGTTCCAATCGCCCGCAATACGCAGGAGTGCGGGGCCGATCACAATTCGGACCAATGTGGCGTCAATCAATACAGCCACCGCCAGCGTAAATCCGATCATCTTGACAACGAGGAAATTTCCGAAGGTGAAGGCGGCGAATACCACGATCATGATCGCGGCGGCGCTCGTAATCAGGCCTGCCGTCCTGGCCATACCCTCCGGGATTGCGTCCGTTTCACTCAGCCCGCTCTTCCTCGCTTCGAGAACTCGCGCGACCAGAAACACTTCGTAATCCATGCTTAGACCGAAGACGATGGCGAAGGCGACGATAGGCACAAGGGGGAACACGCTGCCCGTACCGCCGGGAACCCCGAACAGACGACTTCCGTGTCCGTCCTGGAACACTAAGACCAAGGCCCCAAAGGACGCAGCAACCGAGAACAGGTTGAGCAGAATGGCCTTCACAGCAGCAAAAAGCGATCGGAAGCCGGCCAGAAGCGCCAGTAGCGTTGCGACGACCACCATCGTCATTACCGGGACAAAATGTTTCACGACAATCGTCTGGTAGTCGGCGTTGAGCGCCGGGATACCGCCGATCTCCAGCGTTGCTCCGGGCACTCCGGTGAGATCCGCCGCGCCGGTCTTTCGAAGCTCCCGCACCCAGTTCACCTGGTCGCGCAGGGAGACTGAAGTCGCGGGTAGCACCTCAAGCAGCGCCGCATGTCCGTCGCTACTTAGAAACGTGCGCCTCGTCTCGCGTGAGAGGTCGGTGAGGGAGGCGCGGTTGCCCTCCGCGATCGTTGAAATTGAAATGACGCGCGCGCAACGCGGGTCGCTCGCAAGGCGCTTGCCGAGGCGATCGAGCGCACTCCATCCCGCATCGGTTTGCGCGATGGAATCCGCTGGTAGCTCGACAATCATGCGCATCGAGTAAACGACACCAACACGGTCCATCCGTTCCAAACTATGCAGTGCCTGGACTGATTCCGCCGATTCCGGAAGCCAATCGCCTTGGGGGACGCTCGTATCCAGCCGCGTGGCTTGCCAGGCGAGCACAAGCAACGGAGCACCTACGAGAGCCAGTGCCAGCCAGGGATGAGCGACAATCACCTTTCCCCATTTTCTCCAGCGGGTGCCTGTATGTGCGGTCCGGTCTGCATCCAGCTTCGGGGTAAACGGCATCCGGCCCGCATCGATCCGCGGCCCGAGCAATGCCAGCACTGCCGGAACCAGGGTATTTGTAAGCAACACACTGATTGCCGCCACCAGAAATCCCGCGATGCCAATGGAGCGGATTTCGCTGATAGGAACAGTCAGGAGCGCTAGAAATCCGATGGCTACCGTTGATGCTGAAATCAGGAGCGTACGACCGGCCTGACGCGCGGCCATGACTGCGGCTACAGATCCATCATTCCCAGCGCAAATGGCTTCTCGAAAACGGCTGACCATGAGGAGCGCATAGTCGATGCCCAGGCCCAAGCCGAGCATGGTGGCCAGATTCTGGACCAGGATGGACAGGTGGAATCGCTGGGCTATTAGTCCGGTAATTGCTAGAGTGGTCGCGATAGCAAGCTGGCCGACGGCCAATGGAATAACGGCGGCAACCAGGCTACCGAAAGCCACCAGCAAGAGTAAGAGAGTCGCGGGAACCACCAAGCTCTCACCGCGTTGCACATCATCGGCGCTGGCTTTACGGATATCGAAATTCAGCGGAAGTTCGCCCGTCAGTTCGAGTTTCACGGCAGGGTAGCGGCCCCGCAATTGATTGGCGAGAGAGTTTGCCCGCTCGTGAAGCTTAGGAACGAGCGCTTCTACTGGACCCTCGCTCGACGACAGGCCCACCAGGACAAACGTTCCACCGCCCTTGCCCAGGAAGATCGGATCGCGCAGTTCAATATGGGAAACGACGCCGGACACGCCGGGTTCTTCTCGCAGTCCCGCCACAATGCTTGATAGCGCTTGCTCGCCTTCCTCTGAGTCCGCGGGGGGAAGGCCCTGAACCACCAGGACAACGCGGTCGACGAATGGCGAATGAAAGCGAGTGGTCAGCTCCTGCGTGACAGTCTCGGCTTCGCTGCCCTCAACGCGGGTTGCCGTCTCAAGATGACGTTCGGAATGAAAAGAGAATGGCAGAAGCGCAACAACGGCGGCAAGAACAACCCCGGCCATCCAGAAACGGCGAACCTGCATGAGATTCATGATGTCATATCTTTACTGGAATCGAAGGATTTCAGACGCATAAGAAGTCCGCGGTGAACGGCTTCGGGCTATGACGCATCCTACGTGTTGAGAGCAGCGCTTCTGTTGGCCCTGCTAAAATTTGCTTCCCGTGCTTCAGGAGGAACCATTCGCGCATTAGTGTTGTTCGCAATGACTGCCGCGTTTCAAATTGGAGGGGCAGACCCTCGCATTGGCTCGTGGACGCTCGTCACGGCGCAATCTTCTCTGGACCCTGCCGACAAGCTCTCCATCACATCGCTTCCAGATGGGACGAAGCATGTCGTCATGTCCGGTGAGACCCACCTCGATTTCACTGCGAAGGCCGACGGACACGAAGCTGCTGTGCCGGGTAATCCGGCGTTCAATCAAATTGTGCTGCACCGAATTGGTAAGAAGCAGGTCGAGGTCACGGAGAAAAAGGATGGAGCGGTCGTGGCTACGCTTCACAGTAAACTATCGACTGACGGCAATGAGCTGGCGATCACGACTACGAGCAGAGGCCGCACCGACCAGACCACCGTGTGGACGCGAAGTGGAGGCGTGAGGGCTACCAGGGACCCGCTGGCTGGCGAGTGGACCGAGGACCTCAGCAAGAGCCGTTTGCGGCAAGGGTTGGTGTTGAAGATCGAGCCGAATGCAATCAACGGTGTCCGTTTCTCAGGGGACTATAGCTACACTGCTCGCTTTGATGGGAAGCCGTATGACCTCAAGAACTCCAGCAACGATACCGTGGTGCTTCAACTGGTCGATCCTCACACGGTGGACGCGATTTACCGTCGAGACAATCAGGTGACTCAAAAGGACAGGTGGGCCGTCTCTGCGGATGGGCAGCAGATGACGCTCACCACCGCGGGCACGTTGGAAACCGGCCAGCACCTGACTGAGAGGCTGGTGTTCAAAAAGCAGTAGCGGATGATGGGTCTGTCAGCGCCAGGTCCTCGCTTGGCGGCAACACCGTGCTAGGCTCGCGAGCTGCAACCGAAATGATGCCCTTGCGGTGCATGAACTTCAGAATGCCGTTGACGGTGTCTTCGAGCGACGGGTCAGGGATGCCCCACTCGGAGGCGTCGCGAGCTGCTTGGTAGGTGGAGTTGTCATAGCGCTTAAACTCCATTGCGGTGATATTGTCCACCGAGCCGACCAGAAAATCTAGCAAAGGGAACAGCAAATCTTCCTTGCGGCATCGCCGGATCAATTCGGGAACGAAATCGTCGACGCTGAATATTTCGAATTGCCGCCCGGTCGACTTGGTAATGAGACTGGTGATGTCCATCATGTTCGCGTAGTCGTCACGCACGATGTGGTAGGTCTTGTTCTCTGTGCCCGAGGTGGTAGAGATCGCAACGATATTGTTCGCCACAATGTCGGCGGGAACGAAACTCACCTGGTTCAGCGCGTCGACGCCGATGCCGTGATTCACCATGAATGCGACCAGGCGAACCGCGATGTCGAAGTTGTTGCCTCCCCCCGTAATCGAGGGGCTCACGAGAGCAGGCCGGAAAATTCGCGTGGAGAGACCATGGTTGCGTGCGTCTGCAACGACCTGTTCCGCAACCCATTTGGACTGGCTGTATCCGAAGTCAAGAAGCTCCATGTCTCTGTTGAAGTCGGTCTCATAGAGGACGCTCTTAACCGCCCAGCCAAACACGAAGGTCGTTGAGACGTAATTGAATTCCTTGGGCCGTCCCTCGAATGCTAGTCTTAGCACTTCGTTAGTTCCCATTACGTTCGCATCACGCATGCGGTCGTAGTTGAACAGGTAGTTCACGGTCGCGCCGTTGTGGAACACGGTGTCCATTTCAGCAGCGAGAAAATCCCAGACGTCCTGCGCCACGCCCAGCATCGGCTGCCCAAGATCGCCGCAGATAGGAATAATGCGGGCTTCAAACATCTGCATCAGCCGCGCCGGGCAAGGGCCCATCGATTCCATCGCCGCCCTGAGCCTTTGCCTGCCCTGATCTTCGTCGGAAGCCCGGACGAGAACATAGATTTTAGCCTTCGTTTGTTCCAGCAGGCTCTTGATCAGGAACGGTCCGATGAAGCCGGTGCCACCCGTCAGAAGGACGTGGTTCGGGATTGGTGTCTCGGGCAAAGGCTCCGGCACTGAAGGCGTGAAAACGAGCGCGGTGTCGTCGCTCATCATCTGCTTTTCCGCTGCGCGCTGCTCATCACGAAAAACTGCCAGCGAATGACGTAACTGGATGAGCGCTTCTTCAGGAGCACTCTCCAAATGTTCAGCCAGTTGAAACAGGTGAGCTACACTGACCCGCTGAATGACTCCGATATCGACCTGCCGCGCCAGCATATCGGCGCCCTTATCTTTCAGAAGCTCCTTGAGTTCGTGCATGAAAACCACAAGATCGAGCGAATCCAACCCGGCTTCGACAAGGTTGTAGGATTCATTGCCGGTCAGGTTGTACCGCGCTTTCAATTCGTCGAACGACGACCGGATTCCCGAAATAGACTCGCAAGGCCCCGCGTCTTTCTCGCGTGAAAAGTCGGAGAGGACCGTGAACTCGCCCGCCAGCCACATTTGCTTCGTCTTGTGGCGCATGATCTTGCCCGAACTGGTCCTCGGGATCGCACGAGGCGCTATGAAGGAGATCAACGCGACTTCCACGTTGAGATAACTCCGCACCGCTGCGGCAATTTTCCGCGCATCCGGAAGCGCCTTGGGATTTTTCACTTCAGCTACGATTGCCAGCGCAGGCTCGCTGTCTTCGTGGATTTGGAACGCAGCGATGCAATTGTGCCGGACGAGGCTGGACGCTCTCTCCACAACGTTCTCGATATCCTGCGGATAATAATTTTGCCCTCGGAGGATAATCATGTCCTTAATGCGGCCGCAAATGTAGAGTTCTCCGTCGTGGAAAAATCCCATATCGCCGGTACGCAGGAAGCCATCGTCATAAGGGCTGTCGTTCACCAGCCGCGCATGGAACTGCTTCAGCGTCAGTTCCGGATTGTTCCAGTAGCCCACGCATTTACCGCTGCCGGCGATCCAGACTTCGCCGACATGCCCTGAAGCTAATGCAACGTGCTGTTCCGGGTCCACAATCTTGACGTCGATGCCCGCGAGCGGAGTGCCGCAACTGACAATCGGCGCGGCTCTGTCGATTTCGGAAACCTCCGTAATCATGCGGGCCTTACCCAGCGCCAGGGCACGCTTGTTGACCGAGACGATGTTGCGGCCGCCGAGCGAAACGGCCAGGGTATTTTCCGCCAGCCCATAGGCGACGTAAAAGCTTTCCGACTTGAGTCCGTAGGGCTGGAACGCCTCCAGGAACCGTGTGAACGTATCCGCTTTTACCGGCTCCGCTGCGCACATCAACACCCGCAGCGAGCTAAGATCGCAGTCTTCCAGACTGTCCTTGGAGAGCCTTCCGGCGCGCAGGCAATAGTCGTACGCAAAATTGGGTGCAGCCGTCGCAGTAGCGCGATAAGTCGTGATGGTCTCGAACCAGAGTATCGGCCGCTGAATGAAATCCGTCGCAGTGAAGCCGTACGTCGTGCCACCTTTCAGCGCGGGATATAGATAGCAACCGATGAGACCCATATCGTGATACTGCGGAAGCCAGGAGACGACGATCGGATCGGAATGGTCGATTACCAGAGGACAGGTCTGCAAGATGTTTTCGTGCGTCACCATCACACCCTTGGGCTCCATCGTGGACCCCGATGTGTACTGGAGAAACAAAATCTTCGACGCGTCAAAAAAAGTCACGCCCGAAATCGGCTTCACGAAATCTTCTGTGACAATCCACGGAAGACCGGAGATGTAGTCGACATCGACCCCGGATGCCGAGACTCCACTTCTCGTGAGATTTGTTTTCAAAGATGCGTGGTAGTCTGCGCTGGTTAAAATTCCGGACGCCTGACAGTCCTTGGCGATGTGTACCATTTTGTACAAGGCACTCTGGAAGCCGCGAGAGCTTGGTGGATACACAGGCACAGGAACCAACCCAGCGCGCACACAACCCAAAAAGGCGCAGATCATTTCGAGGCCCGGCGGATAGGCCAACAGCAGCCGGTCGCCCGCAGCGAAACGACCTTCCTTCAGCAAATGACTGGCGATTGCCTTCGTACGGCGGAGAAACGACGCGTACGTGTAGCTTTCGAGCTGATTGCCATTCAGGTCAAGGTACGAATAAAGGATTTTTCGCGGGTGTTCATTCCCGAGCCTATCCAGTCGATCTAAAATTGACGCCATAGTTGCTCAGCGATCCCTCAGGGGTAAAATAGGAAACTCAGTACATAAACGCCAAGCATATTGCTTTGTTGCTCTCGGTATGTCGTCAGGGGTAACCGCACTAGACGAGTGAATCTCGCGGAGCATCGCCAGACCGCTGCTCCATCCAGAGCATTCTGGTTTGATACGATCTGTTCACTAATGTTAGCAAAGTCATGTTGAAATACGACGCTCATCGCTTCCAGAAAGACGGAGTCCACGTTGGCTCCTTCTGGCGCAAATTTTCTTGATTCTGCTTGAGTCTTCGCGCTACCATCAAACGTCAAAACTATAGGCGGCGGGCCACAGATTCGCTGTCGGGCTAAGCCACCGCTCCACCAATGGGAATGTGCCTAACCGATTTGAAGTGTTTGTGGAGGCACAGGTGACGTCCAGAATCGAATCGGTTGTTGCTCTTACGCCGGATATTGCTCTCAGACCGGAGGTAGAGGATCTGGTGCCGTCCGAGCCCTCGTTGCGACAGTCCGTCGGCACCCCTTCAGGGGTGTCTTCCTTCCCGAAAGTCTTACGCCGCCGCCTGGACAGGTTCTTTGTCGAGCAGAATATTTCGCCCAAAGCCGACCGGACCATGTGGGTTAAGATCGTTGCGGGGCTGTCCGTGCTGGTAGGCAGTTGGATTGCCATCTACGCATTCAAGCCCGATTCATGGAAGTTCTTTGCTATCTATGTTTTAGGTGGCCTCGCCCAGACATTTCTTTTGCTCAATATTGCCCACGACAGCAACCACAACGCCATCTCGTCTGTGCCACTAGTCAACAAGAGCCTGAACTACGCCTTCGACCTATGCGGGATCAACTCATACATGTGGCGCATCCTCCATCATCGAGGCCACCACTCCTGCATCAATCTTCATGACGAAGACGACGCGCTCACGGGACGCGGCATCTTCCGCTTTACGCCCCACGAACCCCGTGCGCGATGGCACCGGTTCCAGCACATCTATGCGCTGTTCTTTTACGCGATGTTTTCTCTGGACTACGTTTTCGTAAGAGACTTTGAGGCATTCTTCTTCCCAACCCACGACTACCTGAAACGCACCAGGCATCCGGCGCGAGAGTACGCCATCCTCTTCTCGGGGAAGGCGTTCTACATCACCTACATGCTCATTTTTCCGATGGTGCTGCTGGGAAAATCGCCTTGGCTCGTCGCTGGGGCGTTCGTGATGGTGCATCTAATCGTCGGTTTGAGTGTATCGCTGGTATTTCAGACCACGCATACGATCGACACCACGTACTTTCCCGAAAGCCGCAACGAGTTCGACAACGGCGTGTATCACATCTTCGCGACTACGGCCGATTATGCGACCAGCAACCCGGTTGTAGGCTGGCTCACGGGCGGGCTCAACCATCACATTGCTCACCATCTGTGCCCATTCGTATGCCACACCCACTACGCTCCGCTGACCCGGATTGTGCGGGAGACCGCCGAAGAGTTTGGCGTTCCCTATCGGCAAAACCCCACGATGACGCGGGCAATCTGGCATCATCTGATACTTTTGAAGCAACTGGGAAACGAAACGTATTTGTGATGATGACCCATTTGCGACAGCCAAATTTCCTGAAATCTCCTGTGGTCCGTTGCGAACATCCGGGCAGTGAGGTGTAACGTTGCCCAAACCGATCCCCACTGTTTCGAGACTTCGATCCCTTGCTGACTCGCCCGCGATGGCCGCCAATCCCGTGAAGGTGTTGGCAAGATACACAGAGTTCTTCGGCGAGACATTTCGCTTCTATCTGGGTGGCATTAGAGAGGCCATCGTTACGACCGATCCGGCCGTCATTCAACATGTGTTGAAGACCAACGCGGAGATCTATCAGAAGTCCGAAATTCAAGTAAAGCGGATGGGCCACTTCCTGGGCAAAGGTCTGCTGACCACCCACGGCGAAGCCTGGCGCACACAGCGTCGTCTCATCCAGAAGGGCTTTGATCGAAAGCAGCTCGAGGCCCTTTCCGCGATCATGCAGAACTCCCTTGCCGAGTCGCTGCGGGATTTCGATAGGCAAATAGGTGTCGGCCCCGTCGACATCTACCCCCAGCTGATGAAGATGACTTTCGCGATGGTCGCCCGCTCGCTTTTTGGCGCCAAGCTGAAGGACGAAGATATCGATATCGTCAGCCAGACCATCTGCACCGTTCAGGAATTTATCGTTCGGCAAACCCTCCAGCCCTATCTGAATCCCTGGTTTGAAGTCTCCGGCGAGCTCCGCAGACACGAAGAGATGCGGGCCCGCGCGGATGGCATTCTGATGGCGTACATCAAGACGCGCCGGCAACAAGCGCCCGGCAACGATCTCCTGCAGACGTTGATGGACGCGCGTTACAGCGACGGCGAGGGCATGAGCGACGAACTGGTCCTAAGCGAGAGTATGCAGCTTTTGGTTGCCGGCCATGAGACTTCGTCGAACGGTCTTTCGTGGCTCCTTTATCTTCTAAGCAGGCATCCGGATTGCCTCGCAAAGGTACGGCAGGAGTTTGATTCGGTTCTGGGTGACGCGCCTCTGAGTTTCAGCGACGTTCCCAAATTGGAGTTTGCCACGCAGGTCATTCAGGAGGCGCTGCGCCTTTACCCGCCGTTCTGGATGGTCGACCGTATGGCTGTCGCCGACGACTGCGTAGGAGACATAGCCATACCTGCGGGATCAATGGTCATTGTGTGCGTATACGGTGCGCACCATGCGCCACGCTACTGGCCGGTCCCCGAGACCTTCGACCCGGAGCGTTTCGCCAAAGGCAATGTGCATACGCCCTTCACTCATATCCCCTTCGGGGCCGGACCCCGGGGCTGTATCGGCGCCAATTACGCGATGCTGCAGATACTCATGATTCTGAGCGATCTGCTCAGAAGATATGATTTTGAACTGACTCCCGGCCAGACGATCGAAGCACGCCCGATGGTCATCCTGCGCCCGAAGCACGGAATCCGCATGACCTTCACCAAGATAACCGCACGCGACCCGGGCAGACTACGAACCGCCGAAGTATGAACGAATTGTACATTCGGTTCTAAAAACTCGAAGGACAGGTGCGTTGGATCTTCTGGATTAATTCTGCTTCAGAGCCCGCTGCGCCTCCATCCGTGACTTCTTCAGGGAGGCTACCGGCTCTTCGGTCGGGTAGTACTCCATTGCAATCCAATGGTTGTAGTTGAGTTCTGATAGTTTGCGATAGATCGACTCGTAGTCGATCTCGCCCGTCCCAGGCTCATGCCGTCCCGGCACATCCGCCACATGCACCAGCCCTATCCACCCAATATTCTTTTCGAGCTTTTCGATCAGGTTCCCGAAGCTCCGCTGCTCGTGGTAAAAGTCGTATAAAACCTTCACATTCGAGCTGTTGACTGCCTGCACAATATCGAAGCCATCCGTCACAGACGCCAGATCGATGGTCGGATTCTCCAGCAGATCGATCGGTTCAATCACGATGTCGATCTGCTCTTTTTCTGCTCTTTCGGCTGCCCACTGAAGATTATCGATGGATGTCTGCCGCTGCACGCCGTCGCGCAGCCCCTCTACCCGTTTTCCCGAGAGCAGAATAATCTTCGAACACTCCAGTTCCTTCGCTGCCCTCATCTGTTCCGTGAACTGTGTCCGGAATATCTCTGTCTGTGCCGGCACCGCGAATCCTGCCTTCACTCCGCTCATCGCATCAAAGACCATTCCCAGGCGGCGCATTCTCGCCATGGTGGCTGCTCTCTCCGTGGGTGACCAACTCTGGAACTCACCCACCAACTCAACGCCTTGGTATCCTGCTTCGGCCACCCACTCCAGGCATTGGCTGAACGGCGCCTGCTTCTCGAGTGCCCACAGCATGAAGGAGAATCGCACTTTACTTGCCACGCTAACGCCCTGTGCGGCCACGGGCCACGCCGATGCCAAAGCTGCTCCCATACCTATCTTTGTAAACTCTCTACGATTCATTCGTTCCTCCGTAGGTCCGGGGTGGCTGCGTCGTTCGTGCCAAACACATGCACATAGCTGGAGCTCCAACTTGCACAGAGCCGATGTTAATCGTCGGCGCTGTCGTCATGTGTATGAGTACATATGTGGCCCGAGGATGCTTATGCGTCCAGAAACCCACGCTTCATGGCAATCATTACGGCGTGAGTTCTATCGTTCGCACAAAGCTTAGCCAGAACACTTTTGATGTGGCCCTTTACCGTTTCCTCAGAGATAGCGAGCCTGTCCGCAACAATCTTGTTCGAGCAGCCGGCCGCTACAACGCGGAGCACCTCAGTCTCGCGGGCTGAAAGGGCATCAGCACCGATGTGCTCGGCGATCTCATCGGCAATCTCCCTCGGGATTCTTCTCTGTCCTGCATGGACGCCACGAATCGTGTCGATGAGTTCGGTGCGGAGCATGCTTTTCAGCAGATAGCCCACGGCGCCAGCCTCGAATGCACGCGTCGCCTGCACATCGCCAGAGTAAGTGGTCAGGACGACGATGCGAGCGCGAGGGAACTCTTTACGGATGGAAAGGATAGCTTCAATGCCGTTCATCTGTGGCATTTGCAAATCCATGAGCGTAACGTCTGGCCGCTGTTGCCGGAACGCGGCAACAGCCTCCCTTCCGTTCGTAGCCTCAGCCACGAGTTCCATATCCCTCTCGGCTTGGAGCGCGAAGGCAATACCATCCCTGACGAGCGGATGATCGTCGACACAGAGGACCCTTATGCGATCGGATTTGTTCACAAAGCGCCTCCTGAAGAGTTCAGCCGTAGATACAGCGAGAAAAGTTCGCGAGAAGCCAGCCAAGATTTTGGGAGCAATGCTAAATCATCCGCCAAGATATCACGTTCTTTCCAAGAAAGAGCCCCTCATAAGGGTTGCTCTGCGACAGTCTTCCTGCGGGTAGCCATTCTTGATGTTTGGACCTACTGTACATAGGTGCAAAGGCTCTGCAGCTCATATCCAAGTGGTATTCCAGGGATCGCTCTGGTCTTGCTTAGGTTGTCCGTGGCAGTGCTCTTGTTCGCCGGCGGGGACTCGCGCTCGTCTCTTGTCAGGTCAAGCCCATTATTTTTCTTCAGCTTAGCCGTAGCCGTCGCCCTTTGTGCAGGAGGAGGCACAAAACTGGCAGCATTCTTTGCGTTGGTTGTGCAGGCACTTCTTCTGGTTCGTTCGCCGCAGGAAAACATCGTGTTGAGCGCCATCTTCATGACGCAGAGCCTTTCAGCGGCAATGCTTGGAGGCGGTTACTACTCCATCGATGGTTTTATGTATGGGCGGAAGCGAGTTATCTTACCGCCTTCTCATAGGTGAAACAGACGCCATGTGGGTAAATTAGGGTATGTTGTTATCGCGACGTCTCCTGCATGTGCTCTTCGGACTGCTTCTTGTGGGCGGTAGAGCGATCACCTGCCGGGCAGACGAGTACCCCCCCATCAGCGAGTTTCAGCACACTTCCTGGAGTGCCAGGGAGGGAGCACCGGCTATCGCAACGTGTTTTGCGCAGACTCCAGATGGATATCTTTGGATTGCATCGCCGATTGGTCTGTATCGTTTCGATGGCGTGCAATTTGAGAAGCTTCAAACCGCGCATGGAGAGCATCTCCTAGATATCAGTATCTCGACGCTCTTTGTCGCAAAAGATGGAGGTCTTTGGATCGGTTATACCCATGGCGGAGCGAGCCTGCTCAAGGACGATCGCCTGATTAACTTTGTTGAGGCAGAAGGCCTGGCGGCGAACGTCAAGCTCTTTCATTTCGCCCAAGATCGCGATGGGCGAATGTGGGCTGCAACCAGAGGCGGTCTATTTCGTCTCGAAGATGGGCACTGGCGGAAGGTGGGATACGAATCCGGCTACACCGAATCTTTGGCGCAGGAAGTGGCGATCGATGAAGATGGAACGCTTTGGGTGCTTACAAGTCAGAACGTCGTCTATCTGCCGCGAGGCGCTTCACAATTTAAGATAGCGGAGCCGCAAGTTGCCGGGTTCGGCTTTGTCTATCGATATGGCGGAACCATTTGGATGACGCGGTCAAAACGACGCAAAACCATGGGATATCAAACCCCAGAGTACATTCCCTATCTGAACGGATCTGTTGTGGGACGTGATGCCCCTGGTTATTTCGTGGATCAGTCGGGCGGTCTTTGGGTTGAAAACACAGGCGATGGGCTCTATCGAGTCTCTGATGCATCACGCGTGTCAAACAGCGATGGAGTTCCACCTACCAGTGGCGTAGAGGAGTTTTCGAGTCGAGACGGACTGAGTGGAAACGAGATTTTTAGTGTTTTTGAGGACAAGGAAAAGAATGTTTGGATAGGTACGCAAAATGGCATTGACCGATTTACTCCAAGCAAGTTTGTATCGGTCAAACTGCCCACGGGCGCGACCGATCTGGAATTGGCCCCTGGAGATCGTGGATCAGTCGTCGTCACAACCTTCCACGGTTCAGCGATCACGATCGATGCTGAGGGAAAGACAGGGAATCGGATAGGCGCCGGGGGCAGCGTCAGTTCCATGTATCGCGATCCCAAGGGGGCTCTGTGGTTGAGTACTCCGCATGGACTCTCACGGACCATAGCAGGTCGATCGGAGCAGATCGCTCTACCTGATTTCCATCGCCGGCGAGGAATCGACAACGTGCTTGCCATGACGATGGACAAAGGAGGCGCACTATGGGTCTCGATAGATGGAGAAGGGGTCTTTCGTCTGTCGGACGGGACCTGGAGCCAGATCGACACACCTTTCATTTCATCCAAGACTGCTGCATTGTGTGCGTTCACCGATAGCCGGGGAGCTGTCTGGCTGGGCTATTCCGACGATCTCATCGTTGAATTCAGCGCGAAAGGGATGAGAGATTTCACGCGTTCGTCTGGCCTGCAACTCGGGAACGTCAAAACTCTGACGGAAGAGGGCGGATCCTTATGGGCAGGCGGAGATACTGGCATCGCCTATTTCAATAATCAAAATTTTAGCCAAGTGCAACTGGCAGACCACAAAGAGCTGCGAGGCGTGTTTGGCATCGTCTTCTCACGAACCGGGGATCTGTTCATCACGGATCGATCTGGTGTGGGCCGTATTGCTAGTTCCGAACTCGCTAGACTGCCTGGCAGTTCGGAACAACCGGTGACCTATCAGTCACTCTACCTCGATAGTTCTCCCCCCGGCTTGACTCCGCGTTCGAGTTCGGTTCAGGCCTCAGATGGAAGGCTGTGGTTCGTTTCATCGAATGGGCTCGCATGGCTCAATCCCTTGCAGCAGTGGAGCAATCCTCCTCCTCCGCCGGTGCTTATAAAATCCGTGAACATTGGTGACAAGTCTTTCGAAGCGACCTCCAAGCTGGATTTTCCGCCACGAACGAAGAGCGTGCAGATCAGCTACACCGCTCCGACTCTAACCTCTTCGGAGAATGTCCATTTTAAGTATCGGCTCGATGGAAACGATTCAGAATGGCAGGATGCAGGAACGCGAAGAGAGGCGTTCTACACAAACCTTGCCCCGGGGAGCTATGTGTTTCACGTGATCGCCTCTAATAGAGACGGCATTTGGAATGACACGGGGGCGTCCCTGGCCTTCCACATCTCGCCAGCATTTAATCAGACGAGAGGATTTCTTCTCGCCTGCGCAGTGGTCTTTTGCGGATTGATCTATCTTCTCTACCTCTTCAGAATTCGCCAGCTTCTCTCTCTGCACGAGACCATGGCCGCGGATCGAATGGCGGAGCGAGAACGCATAGCGCGAGAGTTGCATGACACTCTCTTGCAGGGGGTGCATGGCCTCATCTTAAGGTTCGGTGTTCTCACAACGAATTACCCAGAAGGAAATTCGACCCGCGCCGCGTTGGAGGACACACTTGTTCTCGCAGAGAAGACGCTGATCGAGGGCCGTCAACGGGTTCGCGATCTTCGTTCCGAGGCGAACTCGGTTGATTTGCCAGAGGCTCTCTCTGAGGCGGGACATGAAATGGCAAGGAGCGCCAATCTTCCATTCGTGTTGCAAGTACATGGCACGCCTCGACCCCTCCGGAGGATAGTGTCCGAGGAGATATATAACATTGGACGGGAGGCGATCAACAATAGTTTCCTGCACTCACAAGGTTCGAAAGTAGAGGCTGAGCTGGTCTATTCCAAAACCTCCATAACGCTTCGGGTGCGAGATGATGGCCGCGGCCTCGAACCCTCCGTCCTTAAGTCAGGCCGTACTGTGGATCACTGGGGCCTCCCTGGCATGCGAGAACGCGCTGCTTCTCTCGGCGCAGAATTTCAGATCTATAGCAAAGCAGGATTCGGGACCGAGGTGGAACTCCGTATCGCAGGCCGTATCGCCTTTCAAAAAGGGCAGCCTCTTGGCTATGGAGCACGGATATGGAGAGGTCTTCGTCGAACGATCGCGAGGAGCGGAGCCGCGAAGAGAATGCCCGATTAGTTGAGAGGGCTTAAGTCAGACCCGAACTGGCGGTAGTATACGCTCCCTCAAAAGGGTTATAGGAACACGACCCTATTCAGCATTTACGGGCTTGACCTCATCAGGGACACTCATCGTGTCGATCTAGTTTTGATCCACGTGAGAGATTCGAAGGATCTTTTCCTTGACTCCGTTCCCATCAACGTTTCCTTGTAGAGGTCATCATCGTGAGCACTTCGTGTAGCAGGCCCACTTGCGTCAAATTGGCACTCTTCCTCTCGTTCCTTGTGCTGGTGAGCCAGATCTGGAGCCTGTCGGCAGCCGCTCAGCTTTCTTCGGCATCGGTTACGGGAGGGGTCAAGGATGTGAGCGGTGCAGTCGTGCCAGGTGCGCGGATTGTGTTGAAGAATGCGTCGACGGGAGTGGAGCGCGCGGTGACCTCCAACGACAGTGGGAGCTATAACTTTCCCGCCGTCCCTCCCGGACCATATACCTTGCAAGCGACGAAGACCGGGTTCGCTACGTTTAGCAGTGGTGGCTTCACGCTCGTTGTTAGCCAAACGAGCACCATTGACATAACGATGACGGTTGGAGCCGTCAATGAGACCGTCTCAGTGCAAGCGGAAGGACAGACGCTCGAAACCGGCAGCTCCCAGTTGGGCACAGTCATCGGGAGTAGGGAAGTGACGGACCTGCCTCTGAATGGACGTAACTTCACCCAATTACTTTCGCTCACGCCCGGCGCCTCGCCGATCAGCGTGGCCCAGAATGGAAGCGGAGATCGGACGCCCACTACCTTTGGTTCGGCATTCACCTTTCCAGCGGTAAATGGGCAGACGAACCGTAGCAACTTTTTCATGGTGGATGGCTTGAACGATGAGAACAGCTGGTACAACACCTACACCGTCGCCCCGATTATTGATGCGATTCAAGAGTTCAAGGTTCTCTCTCATCCGGATCAGGCCCAATATGGAGGTGTAACGGGCGGCATCGTCAATGTCGTGACCAAATCTGGGACGCAGCACTTCCATGGCTCTGCCTGGGAGTACTTACGTAACGACTTTTTCGATGCGCGCAATCCATTCTTGAGCTCTGTTACGCCACTTCGACAGAACCAGTTTGGTGGCTCGCTCGGCGGCCCGGTAATTGTTCCCAAACTGGCAGGACTGCGCAAGAATACTTTTTTCTTTGTGGCCGCAGAGGGTTTTCTCTTCAGCCAGCCTTCCAATAGCTTCTTTATCGTTCCCACCTCCGCAGAACTCAACGGCGATTTAAGTGCGGTGCCTACGCAGATCTATGACCCCTCGTCGACTCGACCCGATCCCGCAAACCCTGGTCAATTTCTCCGGACGGCTTATGCCAATAACCAAATTACGCCCTCAGAGATTGATCCAAGAGCGGTTGCCTATGCAAAGTTGGTCCTGCCGGCCCCGATCTTCATACCCAGTGCGCCGCAATATAACGCGATCAATACAGAGTCGAACAAGCAGCAGCAACAAAACTATACCGTCAGGATCGACCATAACTTCGGGGATCACGACTTCGTTTGGTTTCGCTACAGCGCGGAACGTTTGAATGAAACGACGCCAGGAGGCCTTCCCAGCATTACGCAAACCCTCAGTGAGCCGGGGCAGAACTATGGAGCAAGTTGGATGCATGTTTTCGGCCCTTCACTCAGCCTGCAGGCCCAATTTGCGCGTTCTCACCTTGGCTACGATAGCGAGAGTCGTTTCACTATCCCAAATGTCATCGGAACATACGGAGCGACGCCCGCGATCGCGGGATATGTTGGCGGAATTCAGCTGATGCCACAGATTGGTGTCAATGGCTTCTTCAGTGGCGGGGAATCGTCTGCTCCGTCCCCGGATCTCTCGACGACATGGCAGTACAAGAGCGATGTCACGAAGAGCTTCGGACGACATGTCCTCCAGGCCGGCGGAGAGTGGAACAGCCTGGGGCATACCGAGAAACAACTCTACGGTCAGGTTGGGTTTGCGCCTCAGCAGACGGCCGATCCTAACAATCTCGGTACCACGGGAAGCGCCCTCGCCTCCTTCTTGCTCGATGTTCCGGATAACGCCTACCGCCGTAACGTGAACATCGCGGAGAGACCGGGCGGCATCATGGGATTCTATGTACAGGATCAGATGCGCGTCACGGAGAAACTAACGGTCAACGCTGGGCTTCGCTATGACCGCACCTTCATCCCTGGCTATGGAACGGAGAGCTCAGTCGGAACGCAGGGCAGCATCGAGACCGGAGACATGGACTTCGACAATGGCACTTACATCGTCCAACAGCTTCCTCCTTCCTGTGAGGATCGCGGGCACGCCCCCTGTATTCCGGGAGGCGTTCTGCCAGCGCATGTCGTCGTAAGCCCTAATAGGCGGATACTGCATGACACGAAGACGAACTTCGGTCCGCGAATCGGTGCAATATACCGTGTCAACCCACGCCTCGTGATGCACGTGGGCTTTGGGATCATCTTCGATAATTGGGCGGCTGCCATCCAACTCGCGCAGAACTATCAAGGCTCCTGGCCCGATATAGGAACTCAATCCGTTCAGAGCCTCAATCTGCCCAGCGGCACAAGCCTACTTCCAACAGTGACCGGACAAAATCCATTTCTCGGTGCGAGCGCCTCCGATCTGCCTGCCAATACTCCGTTCACTCCTTCAAATGCGAACTACTACGTGGATCCGAATATCTGGAACCCCTATTCCGAACAATACAACCTCGGAATCGAGCAGCAGCTGACCCAAAATATGAACGTCTCGCTCAATTATGTTGGGTCGGAATCACACCGTTTGGATGTTGGGACCTACTACAACACAGCCGTCACACCCGGACCGGGAGATCCAAGTGCGAGATCGCTGTACCCTTACATGATTGCCAGCAACTATGATCGCTCCATCGGAAACGGAACATATAACGCTTTGCAGGTTGCTTTGAGCCGGCGCTTTGAAGGTGGCCTCGCCTATCAAATCTCCTACACATGGAGTAAATCGATCGATGAAGGATCGTCGGGCTACTTTGGCGTTGAAGGTACGAATGTCCAAAACCCATACAACATCCGCGGCGACCGTAGCGTATCTGCATTCGATCTTCCGCAACAGTTCACGGCGAACATCAACTACGAGGCGCCGGTCGGCCGCGGCAAGCGCTTCTCGACCGGCAACAGATTGGCGGATTATGTAATCGGCGGCTGGCAGGGGAATGCTATCTTCAGCGCGCACTCCGGTCAGAATTTTAGCCTCAATCTTGATCCGGACATTGCTAACGTTGGAAATGAGGGATACGAGAGGCCGAATCTTGTCGGTAACCCGAAACCAGCACATCAATCGAAAGACGAGTGGTTTAATACCGCTGCTTTCGTCGCACCTGCGCAATACACCTATGGAGACGTTGGACGCAACTCTCTGCGGCAACAAGGTTTCTGGGATCTTGACCTCTCTGTCTTCCGGCAATTTCCAATCTACGGGTCGGCGCGCCTCGAGCTTAGAGGTGAGGCGTTCAACGCAACCAATAGTGTCATCTTAGGTACACCTGGAACCGATCTTTCGAGCCCGACGACCTTCGGAGTGATCTCCAGTACGTCCAATGATGCTCGCAAGCTTCAGATTGCCGCAAAGATCATCTTTTGAAGAGAACGCCACTGCCTCTTGACTGACAGATGGTCTTGGGTCGTTCTATCGTGATTTGGCTCGCGCGCAATGGCAGACGTTCTTTGCTAACAGTAATGCATAACGGGACGGCCCCTTTGCCGCAAGGAGAAATTGAGTGACGATCAGCCGGCGAGAATTCAACTATGGGCTCATGACAGCTGCGACCTTGCTGGGAGGTGCGCGCAGATTGGACGCTTTGTCCGCTCTGCCTCAAGTGCGGGAGCCGTTGTTAGATCTGCAGCAGAAGTTTCTGGACTTGCGTTTCGGGACGTTCATTCACCTGAATATGGCCACCTTTGAGGAGCGTGAGTGGGGAGACCCAAAGTCGTCCCCGAAGTTGTTCAATCCAGCTCATCTGGACACGGATCAGTGGGCAGAGGCGGCCGCCTCCGCCAACATGGGATATGGATGCCTGACGACGAAACACCATGACGGCTTTTGTCTCTGGCCCACAAAGACTAGTAGCCCAAGTGTCAAGGACTCGTCCTTCCCGCATGACATCGTCCGTTCTTATACCGATTCCTTTCGGAAGCGTGGGCTGAAAGTTTGCCTCTACCTCTCTATTCTCGATCTGAGGGCTGATATCCGTCCGTATCAGATCACATCGCAGAAGATCGATCTGATTAAAGCCCAGCTAACGGAGCTTCTGACCAACTACGGAGAGATCACGATGTTGATCTTCGACGGGTGGGACTGTGGTTGGGCGCGCTTGCACTACGATCAACTTCCCTTTAGGACAATCTACGATCATATAAAGAGCCTTCAGCCCAATTGTTTGGTCTCTGACCACAATGCGGGCCAGTATCCGGGCCCCGCTCTCTATTACTCAGATATCAAGGAGTACGAGCAACACGCCGGCCAGAAGATTCCAGCTGACAGCCTGGTTCCATCGCAGTCCGGTACTACGTTGCAGAGCGAATGGTTTTGGAAGTCCGATTATCCTAAACAAGAACTTACGTCTGCCAAGCAGATTGTCGAGGAGTGGCTGATTCCGTTCAATCAAGGACATTGCAATCTCATCCTGAATGTTGCTCCGAACCGGGATGGGCGATTTGATCCAAACGCAATTGCGAGGCTTGAGGAGATTGGCAAGCTTTGGAAGAACCCCGGTCCTTCCCCGAAGATAGCCGCCTCCATCCAGATCACGACTCCGAATCTGGCGTTTGCCAAGCGTTCTTTTGCCAGCAGCAGTGCCGACACGTCCGGCCCAGATCTTGCGAATGACAATAACTTTCGAAGCTCCTGGATGTGCGATGAAGGGCAGACGTCAGGCTGGCTAGAGATTGACTTCGATCAATCGGTCGCATTCAATACCGTTTCGATCGTGGAGTCCCGCTACGACCCGGACTCTGGAGCGAAGAGCCGAATCGACAGCTATCGAGTGCAGCGTTGGCATGACGGCTCGTGGTCCGATCTCGCAATAGGCAAAGGTGGGAATACATTCCAGCTGCATCAGTTCGAACGGATTAGTGCGGAGCGTATTCGGTTGGTATTGTCTGGCTCGACGTTACCGCCTGGCATTACCGAATTCGGGGTCTACAACGAACCACTGTGATCGTAGCTTTCATGGCTCGCCGCAAATCCGGTGTCGGACTTCGATTCACGTTTGAGTGAGCAAAACCTATTGGCATCCCCGTCCTCGCCATTTATGGAATGGGATGCCAGCGACGTTTGAGCGTCGTTGAGAATTTGCGCTGCGCATCCCTGGTAAATGCCTGGGTATAGGCCGGTGCGTCGATGTCGCATACCGCCTTCTTGGCCAATTCGATTCGAATCAGTCGTCGTTCCAGCAATTGCTGAGATCCGGCGACGGGATCGCTGCGCGATCATTGCCGGGTCAGACGGTAAAGCAGCGAGTTCAGTGATTGTGTTGGTAGCGTGTACGTTCTGCCCCTCTAAAGGGGTGTTGGAGCGGGCCTCAAACGAGGATATGCCGCTTCGCCTTCTTGAGAAAGACTCATCGTGTTGACCCTCTGAAATTTGCGTGAAAGAAGCGAGAGTGGGCGAAGCCCATTTAACTCTCACAAAAGATCGACGGGGTTATGGGTTCAGGTAGCTGCGACTGTGCCTCGGCCTGCAGAGTGCTGTGAATTGAACTGAGATCTCCGAACACCTCAGGGCCCATGTTTCTGGCTGTGACGATGATCCCCAGGAATCCAGTCGACAAAGAGAGATTCAACCGAACAAGTACATCCATTTCAGAGGTCAGCAATGCCTAAGCTAATGTCAAATCTGCAACAGCGTCTCTTCTTCGGAATTTGCCTGTTAACGTTCTTTCTCTCGGTATGTAGTGAGGCTCAGGAATATCGAGGCACAATCTCCGGACGGGTAACGGATCAATCAGGAGCGGTAATCCCCAAAGCTGCGATCACTGCCGTAGGTCCGCAGCAGACGTATCATGCGGTGACAAGTGCCAACGGGGAATACACGATTCCCTATGTTCAATTGGGCGTGTACCGAGTGTCTGCCAAGGCCCCCGACTTTGGCGAGGTTACGAAAAGCAATATTAATATCGAAGTCTCTTCAAAGATCAATCTGAACTTCGCTCTGCAAGTTGGTGGCGTCTCCGAATCAGTAGTAGTTTCTGCTGATGCCGTGGGGCTCAATACAGATGACGCCTCTGGTGGAACTGTCATGGATCCGGAGAAGGTTCAGAACCTTCCCTTGAATGGCCGCCAAGTCTATGGACTTTTGTCTCTTGTTCCTGGAGTAAAAAACTATGCCACTACGGGTGCACAACAGGCCACCGGGCAGGACGAGAGCAATGCGTATTCCATCAATGGACAATCAGGGAACTACAATCAGTTCTCCCTGAATGGCGCCTCGGTCTCACAGCAGGGAGGAGGCGGTTCGGGAACCTGGAACATCTCGCCGAGCGTTGATGCCGTAGAAGAGTTCAAGGTGATGACGAACACCTATGATGCACAGTATGGACGCGAGGCAGGTGGAACCGTCAATACGGTCCTCAAGAGCGGCACCGACCAATTTCACGGGACAATCTATGACTTTTGGCGCAATTCGATCTTGGATGCGAATTATTATCAGTTGAATCAACAGGGGCAGAGTAGAGCCTTTCACAATCAGCATCAGTTTGGTGGCACCGTTGGTGGACCTATTCTCCATAAGAAGCTCTACTTCTTTGGTAGCTATGAAGGTTGGCGGGAAGTCTATCCGGTAGCCGTTGTAACGGGTACTGTAACTCCGGACATGTTGCCGGGACCCGATGGCAGTGTGAACCTGACAAATTATCTGGCGAACACCAGTGGGCACAATATCTATGATCCTCTGACAACACACTGCGTCGTCCCAGGTCAGAATCCATGTGAAAGTTACACGAGGAATCCGTTCCCAAACAATACGATTCCGGCAAACAGAATCAGTCAGATCGGTCTCAATATTTTGAAGCTCTGGCCTCATCCCAATGTTCCGGGTAATACCTATAGCAACAACTATATTGGGGATAATCCCGGCCGGTTTCAGTACAACCAGCCGATCGTTCGCGTTGACTATGCGTTCAGCGACAGAACCCGCATGTATGGAATGTTCGCGTGGTGGTCAGGTACATCAGATAGTAATTCGTCCGGTCTGCCAGGTGGAATTGCGCAGGGAAATATCAATAACTACAAATCGAGCTTGACACAGGTCCTCGATTTGACGCATACGTTTACGTCAACACTCTTCGGAGACATTCGCGTTTCCTACAATCGAGCAACAAATATCAGCTACGACGGCGCGCTTGCTGCCGGTCTTGATAACAGTCTTACAGCAGAGAGTCTAGGGTTAAGCATGCCGCAGATTCCGACGACATCCAACCGATATGCTCCAGAGATTGGTATCTCCAACTGTTGCACTGCGAACATTATCGGAAATACCGTCAATCCAAATATGTACGAGACCTATGAATTGTCACCTTCTGTGAATCAGGTGTTGGGGCACCACAACCTGCACTACGGCGCAGATTTTATGCTATTCCACGACATACCTGGGGGCGACGGACAGCCCAACGGGAACTTTTCCTTCGGGAGCCAATACACCCAAGAGGATCCATATAACAATGTCGGCGATGGCGACGGTATAGCGGAACTCTTATTAGGGGTGCCCGACAGCGGTTCCGTGGACGATTTTCTGACCGCCTACGAAAGTTACAACTACTATGCAGCCTATGCACAGGACGATTGGAAGGTCATGCACAATCTGACGATCAATTTGGGCCTGCGATGGGAGACCGAGAGTTCGCCGCGTGACCGCAATAATCGCTTGACGGCAGGTTTCTGTACGACATGCGTCAATCCGGTTACCAATCAACTGGATTACTCTGGTGCTGCTGCCTCTCTCTCTAATCCGATTTTGGGGGGATTACAGTTTGCGAGTGGTAACTTCACTGCTTACCAAAACTACTGGGGCAGCCTGCTGCCCAAGGTCGGCGTGTCGTACGCTTTGGGGGACAAGCTCGTTGTGCGTGGCGGCTGGGGGTTGAGTTCAGCACTTGGCGTCGAGCTAGGCGCACAGTCTACCTGGCAAGAAACAACTGGCTATACTGCCTCCCTTAACGGTGGCCTGACTCCAAGTGGTTATTTCGGTACAGGTAATCCGTATCCTAACGGCTTTACACCGCCTCCGGGCAATTCCCAGGGGTTGGAATCGGGTATTGGGAATGGGGTTCAATATGATCAGCGCGATCGGCGGATTCCTCGCGTGCAGTCGTATTCCTTTGGGTTCCAGGGGGCGGGCCCATTTCAGTCTGTGTGGGACCTTGAATATGTCGGAGCCCATACGACTCGGCTTCGTTCTACCATCCAGTTGAACTCCATTACCCCTGCAGAGTTCGCGGACGCGCATGCGAACCCAGGAAAATACAATGCTCAGGTTCAGAATCCTTTTTACGGTATTGCGGGACCAGCCACAACGCTCGGTAGCAGCCAGACGATTTCGGCCGTGAGGCTACTAGTTCCGTTTCCCGAGTTCGACTATGTCGCCGACTATGCCGATCCGCAAGGATACAGCAACTATAACTCCTTGCAGGCAAAGTTTGAGAAGCGCCTCACGAACTCAAACGTTCTGATGAAGGGTCTGAGCGTTCTCGCTTCATTCACCTGGTCCAAAATGATGACGGCGACGGACCGACTCAATGATAGTCAGGATAGTTTGGTAGACATCAATCCGACCTACCATATCGACCCCTACGATCGCGGTTGGGACTTTTCCTTCAGCGGTCTCTACACCTTGCCCATCGGCAAGGGTGGTCTAATCGCCGGCAACGCCCATGGCCTTTTGGGGCAGGCGCTCGACAATTGGCAGTTGGACTGGATATTTCAGAATGATGGGGGCCAACCCATCGGTTATCCCAATGGCTATGTTTACAACTGTGGTGGGCCCTACAATATTCGTCCCGCACATAAGACCTATTACAGCTATCTGAATAACTCCGACAACTACAACGCTTATACGAATGGCAGGCAGCCGAGTTGCTTCACACCCTTAGCCCAGTACACCGCTATAACGGCGATGCCCAACACGGGTGTGGTCCGCACCCCCTGGGCTCAACAAACGTCCTTGGGCGTGGAAAAGCGCTTCAATATCACCAACGACATAAAGCTTCAATTCAAGGCAGAAGCTTTCAACCTTACGAATACACCTATCTTCGGTGGGCCCAACACAGGGAATGTCACCGACCCGTTGACGCGGAATAATAATGTCGCCGATCCAAATGCTCCGGGCGCTTGGTCGGGCTACGGGACAGTCGGTGCAAATCAGCAGAACAGTCCTAGGCAGATACAGCTTTCGTTGAAGGCTCTCTTCTGATCAGGACGAGTCATCTTCATCGAATGAGTCCCATATCTGGCTATGTGAGCTATGGGGCTCATTCGAGCGTTTGCGACATATTGGAACATTGTCCGCATAGAAGGGAACTGACGTCGGACCAGCCGCGATGGGGCTTCTGCCAAAAGACACGTCCACACAAGCGGTTTCCATCAGGCGATCTGGCTTTAGTAGTTTGGTTGAGCAGCAGCGATTCAGTATTCAGACTTCTCGCCTGCTGCAGGGACTGAGGTAGGAACGCCTGGGGTGCCTGCATAGGTGATGAGTAGCACGGTGGTTTCATCACCCGACTCGCCACGATGCACATCGTCTACTGACTCTCCTACTGCTTGTCCCTGATGAACGACGTGAGTCTTGCCGCTGGCTTTGTCATGCAGCGTGAGAGTGCCAGAGAGCACATAGACGACATTTGGGAATGGATGCGTGTGCCATGGCAGAGCCGTATGGGGTGCGATGGTCAACTTGATCGTCGTGAGTTGTGGCTGACCCGCGGGGTAGTGTGTGTAGGGCTTGCCGTTCCACGATTGGGTTGTCTGCAGCAGGATCTCGCGGTGACCGCTCGCAACGCTATTCGCGCCGGTTTGAGCGAGTACGGCTGTTATCGAGGCTACGGCGATAGTGGCAATTCCAATGCTTCGGTATTTAGAAATCATGTCGTTGGTCTCCATGTGCGTGAGATGACTATTTGCCTGTGTAAGATACCCGCCAAACGCTGCGAGAGCCGTCATCTGTAACGTAGAGAGCGCCATCGTGACCTACGGCTACTCCTACCGGGCGCCCCCAGACCTGTCCATCTGCAGTGACAAAGCCGGTAAGAAAATCCTCGTACTCGCCGGTGGCTTTGCCGTTCTGCATGGGGATCCGAATCACTTCGTAGCCTCCACGATTGGCACGGTTCCAGGACCCGTGTTCGGCTGCGAATCCGTCACCGTCGTATTCGGATGGGAAGGCGGATTTACTGGTGGGATAGAAGGTCATTCCGAGCGAGGCCATGTGGGGTTGAACCAGGACATCGGGAGTAATGACTTTGGACTGGAGTTCAGGATGGGTACCCATGAGGCGCGGGTCCTGATGACCTCCCATATAGAACCAGGGCCAACCATAGAAGCCACCTTCTTTGATCGAAGTCACATAGTCTGGAACGAGATTGTTTCCCAGAGCGTCACGCTCGTTCGTGGAGCACCAGAGCTGGTGTGTCACGGAGTTGATCGCCTCGCCGACGCAGTTCCGAATACCGTAAGCGTACACTTCGACAAATTTGCCCGCAGGGGTGTACTCCAGTACATCCGCCCGGTGGAACTCTTTAGGATGCGTGTCAGGATCGTCCGCATTCGACCCACTTCCAACGGATACCAGCATATGTTTGCCGTCGGCAGAGAAGACGACATCCCGGGTCCAATGGCCACCACCGCGGAGTTGGGCATAGCCGGGGAGATCAGGCACGATCGTCTCAGGCGCGCGCGCAGCGTTTAGATCTCCGGACTTGTAGGCGAATCGAACGACGGTCGTGGCGTTTCCGACGTAGATCCACTTAGGATTTGCGCCAGCGGGGTAAAACGCTATGCCAAAGGGATGATCGAGACCCGTAGCGTAGGTGCTGATGGTAGCTGCCTTACCCGCATCCGTGATGCCGCGCAGCACCAGTATGGAACCAGCCTGTGAGTCCGCTACGAAGAGATCGCCGTTCGGTGCAGTGTGGATGATGCGGGGCATCACGAAAGTTCCAGAGGTAGGAGCGTGTATCTCTTTCTTGTTTTCGGATCGCTGCATAGGAGTGGCTGCGTCACCGCCCGCATAGAGCTGTACCGTAAAACCGGCTGGGGCAATGGGCCACGCGCCCTCAGGCCTTTGGACAAGAGTGGGACCGTTGTCTACAGACTCGGACGGTTTCGGCTCTGGCAGATCTGCCACGGTGATCTTTCGCCGGACGCCCGGCTTCTGTTGCGCGTAGCCGGCAAAGGCGGCTTGACCGGTGATCGTCTGCTGGGCATGGAGTGCAAAGGGAAGGAGCGCGGTGAAGGCGAAAGAGGTTAATACGTGAATCTTTGCGAAGCGTGAATGTCTCATCATTCTTATCTCCAGATCTGTATTTTGGCGACAGTCGATCGTGCAATGGCTTAGAGCAGAACCCCTGGTACTGTCCCCCGGAAAGAGCTTGGGAGGGGAGCTTCTCCTGGGGAAAAGCGCCGTCCAAAGGATCGCCTTTGGGGATACCTATAGGGGTTCTGCTCCAGCTTTGGCCACATTTCAACCACGTAGACTTGCGGGAGGGTGGTTTACGGCGGCCAACTTGTCATACGCGGCCTGAGGGAGTTCAAGGCCAGCAGCAGCGATATTCTCCTCCAGGTGTTTGACCGAAGACGTTCCGGGAATAGGCAGGATCACTTTCGAACGTTTGAGTAGCCACGCCAAGGCGACCTGCAAAGGAGTTGCATCAAGATCGTTCGCGACTTTCTTGATGGCATCGTGTGCCTCCTTTGCCTGGCCGAGCGGAGCCCACGGAAGGAACGCGATGTCGTTCTGCGCGCAGTAGTCGACGATGAAGTCCGATTCCCGATCAGCGAAGCTGTAACGGTTCTGCACGGAGACAATCGGTACGATCCTGCGGGCCCTCTGCACGTGTTCGCGCGTCACATTGGAGAGCGCGACATGGCGAATCTTACCCTGCGCGCGCAGCCTGACGAGTGCTTCTACCGATGCCTCGAAGGACACAGCATTATCGGGAGCGTGCAGTTGATAGACGTCGATATGGTCCAGACGCAGGCGCTTCAGGCTTCCCTCCAGTGCTTTGGTGAGATGTTCCGGGCTGGCATTGTGCGTCCATTGGCCGGGGCCGGGACGCTCCCATCCACCTTTGGTTGCGATCACTAATCCAGCTGGATAGGGGTAGAGTGCCTCTGCGATCAACTCTTCGGAGGTGCCAGGGCCGTAGGAGTCGGCCGTGTCGATCAGATTTACTCCGAGTTCAATCGCGCGCCGAAGGGTCGAAAGGGAAGCAGCTTTGTCTGCGGGAGGTCCCCACACACCTGCCCCTGTGATCCGCATCGCTCCGTAACCCAGGCGGTTGACCGTGAGATCGCCGCCGATGGTAAACGTGCCGGCAGCTGCTGCTGAAAGAATCTGTTCCTCATTCGTAATCATGAGACTGCTCCTTTTTGTGTTGAGAATTCGTGTTGAGAATCTGGAATGAATGACCAACCCACGATTTGTGCTCAGGCGGTGGGCCAGAAATCGTCAGGCAGATTGACAACGATCGGCTCTGACGTACTTCGTACAACTACCCATCGAAAGGGGTGTTCCTTCGAAGGGTTGAGTTCTTGATGTGGCAACCAACTTGGCACATGCAGAAAATCGCCCGCTCCAACAGTCGCGGAGTGTTCTCCGAAGTCACCCCACCGCACCGTAGCCTCTCCTTCAAGGACGTACACAACGGTGTCCTGTTCGCCATGGTGGTGAATGCCGGTCTTCCCTGAAGGCTCGACCACAAAGATGCCTGCCCATAGCGAGGAGAGAATGCCATTCATGGCTGCAATGGCGGACATCCTTAGCGAACCTGACGTCTGCTGAGTTTCGGTGCTCAGTCCAGCGGGATGCACAACGCTGACCATCGAATTCGATCCCGGTTGAGATCCCATCCGAATAGCGCCTCCCCTCTGCATAGCAATCGGGTCAGCTATCGCGCGAGTGAGCGAATCATTGGGCTTGCTTCGCATTTGACCTCCTGACAGTTCGCTCTTGTCCGGCGAACTAACTGTACTGTACAGTACATTACAATAAGATGCGCTCAACGGCAAGTTCGACGCACCAATAATCCAAGGCGTCTCATCAATTAGGGCTAGAAGAATTGGCCTAAAGCCTGATTTTTCTAGTCCTTATTCCGTGATCTCCACCCCAGCCCTAAAGGCCACGGCTCCCTTCACCCCGCAACGCCAAAGCGTCACGGTTTGCGCTTAGCGCTATTCTGAACGTCCTCACTCTTCAACTAATTAACGAGTCATCACACGAGGGAGCCTTTTATGGCAAAGCGTTTAGCGATGGTTATCTAGCTCACTTATCGAGTCGATTGACCATTTCCCCGAGGCTGGTTTCACTACGACTAAGAGTCGATCTGGACGTTCAAGATGTGAAGTGACTGGATTGATGCTTGGGGAGGATTCCGTATTTCCGGAAGTGCGCAATTGTTGATTCTTCAGTAGTAGATCGGCAATGATGAGTTGCAGTCCTTCGGCTTTTTGCCGCCAGAATACGGCGTCTTCCCGAGGCTCTGGACATGCCGGGGATTCATGGGCGATGGCCTCCTGGCTATGCGTGCCCAATTCAGCAGTGGCACGCGTAGACAAGGAAACCGCTGTTGAGGGTGAGTCGCGGCGCTTCAGAAGGCGATCGGCTGAAACATAGCCCGTACTCGTCGCTACGATGAGGAGAGCGCCGATGATCGCCTGAGGAGCCAGAGAGGGAACTCCGGTCCACCTCGAACCTGCGCCGATACCGAATGCGATGATAAACGCGATCAGGATTTTCATCTGCTCCTCCTTGAAATATTTGAAGCATGTGAAGCCTTACGTTTCGTTCAGAAGATCTTTTCCACCCTCAGTACAAGCTTGTTTCCATCGGGTCGATTCTTTACGCCAAACTCGTGATAGCCATTCGCATAGAAGAACCATTTCCCTGAGTTCCAGACCATGCCTGGACCGATCGCCGCTACTTGCTCCGGAGAGTTCCTAAGCGGAACGCCATTGATGCGACCATCCGAGATCTGCCGGAGGTAGTAGGCGTTCGGGCCGAGCCAAAGATGTTTGCCAAAGTTGTACGCGGTAGTGGCGTTGAAGTGGATCGCCTGGCCTGCCTGCATCGATTGAGCGCCTGTTGCGGATGGCGGACTATCGTTCGTCGAATTCCAGAGATAGTGAACGCGCCAACTGGTCTCGATACGTTTAGCTGGGAACGCGGTAATCGCGTAATACGGATGAACAGTAAATGCATTCGCGCCGATATTTACAACGGAAGATCGTGTGTAAGCGCCGACGTGTAGATCAAAATCGAAGACGACTCGCTGGTCGATAGGGACATTGCCAATCTTTCGCTCGCTCCATTGAAGGATGAAGGGAGACACCGTGAGCGCTCCCCAACCGCCGGATTGTCCCATGCTGCCGGCATTGACGTGTGCTGCAGCTGCCACTACTTCCGTGCCGTACCAACCACCCAGGATTGTCTTATGAGTAATCCATGCGATGTGGGTCAGTTGGCTGATGCTGTTAACAGTGTCAGTCCCTGAGACCGGATTTCCTGAGCCGTCTACGATCGTTCCTTCATGCGCGCCGTCTCCAATCTCTTCAAGGACCCCGCCAGGTCCGGCGATACCGTCGAGAAAGCTGGTGTCACCCAGGTTCACCGCCGGCTCAGCAACGTGCGTCTGCGCGACGAGCGGAGTTGCCGGGAGGAGTATGAGGAAAAGAACGTATTGGAGCGGCTTGAGCATGACCCTCTCTTAGGCGTAAACCAGGCGGCGACCCAGGATCTCTTCGCGAAGTCTGTCGAGTGAGCGCAGCATAAACGTCAGCCCATTCTCGTCCTCATATATATCTTCCGCGAGCTTTGCGTGAACACCACCGACGACGACTTCTGGTCCCATCACGAGGTGTGCGTGCATGGAGATCAGTGTTTCTCGTAGTTGGTACTGAGCTCGGACGCCGCCTGTGAACGCCTTGGACGAACTGATGATCGAAACGGGCTTGTTCTTGAAACACGATTCGAAGACTGGACGCGAGGCCCAGTCAAGTGCATTCTTCAGGACGCCGGGCGTGCCATGGTTATATTCGGGCGTTGCTATCAGAACCCCGTCGCTCTCCGCGATGATCTTCTTGAACGCGGCAACCGAGGCGATCTCAGGGGTCCGATCAAGATCCTCGTTATAGAGGGGAATGTCTTCCAGCGTCACCACCTGAATATCGATCGCGGGCGTGGCTTTTTCGGCCAGTATCTTCAGCAAAGACGTGCTGAAAGACGCTCTCCGGAGGCTCCCCGAAATGCCAACTACTCGAACTGTTTCTCCTGTGCGTCCCATGCTGTTTTCCTCGTCTGCGGCCGCGTCAAGCGCCCACATTCATGAGGCTAGGTGTATCTTATTCATGTGTCCAACGAAAGATTCGCATAATATATATCTCTATTTATGATGAATAGAAAGAGGGACCAGATGGAGATACGACACCTGCAGCACTTCATCGCTTTAGCGGAGGAGGGTAAGTTTACGGCCGCTGCGCAACGCATGAACATCGTTCAATCGGGACTGTCGGTGTCTATCAAAGAACTCGAACAGGAACTCGGAAGCCAACTGGTCATGCGCACGACTCGCAAAGTCTCATTGACTGCGGCGGGAGAACTTTTCCTGGAACATGCGCGCGGTTGTCTCGCGTTGCTGAGCGATGGCGTTCAGGCGGTCCGATCTCAGGATGGCGTCGTCAGAGGCCGTCTGCATCTCGGCATTCTGCAAAGCCTGACACCGTACGTGCATCTCGCCGCTTTGCTGAAACGGTTCCACTCGTCATACCCGGAAGTCGAATTCGCCGTTCGCGCTCTTTCTACAGAGACGATTCCTGCCCTGGTGCGTTCGGGATATGTCGATCTGAGCTTCCAGGCAATCATTGGCAAAGAGCAATGGCCCGGAGTTCAGGTCATCCCCTATGCAGAAGATTCGCTCGTTGCGATCTGCTCCCGCGAGCATGCGTTAGCAAAGAGCAGCAGTGTACGTCTCGAAATGCTCAGCCATGAGAGCTTCGTGGATCTTACGCACGAGAGGGCCCTGCGGAAGCTGGTTGATGAGGTTTTCACTCAACACCATTTGCGGAGGTCGAGCGTATATCAGGTAAGCGATATTGAGACGCAGCTCTATTTCGTGGCTCACGGTCTTGGCGTCGCAATCGTGCCGTCTGCACTGGCTCGTTCTTCCACCGAATCACATCACCTTCATACGTTGCGGATTCTGAGTCAGGCTCCAAAGCTTCCCAAATGGCGAATCGCGATTCTGACACGGCCGAGGCGGACCGACATTCCTGGAAAGACGACAGTCGAACTCTTTCTGGAAACACTTGCCGAACTTTCACGGAGGCGGAAGGCCACGTGACGCGGTAGTGGCCTTCTTATTTACAGAGGGCTCTTTTCTCGTTTACTGCCATGTCACTAAACTTGCGAACACGCAAGGGGACGCAGCACGAGGCTTGTGATATTTGATACCGTCGGCGGGTCTAACTGAAACCTTGGATCGGCAGAGAGCTTCTTCCAATCTGGATCGGCGGAAAACTTCTCCCAATCCGCCTCCAGCGAGTTCATATCAGGAAAGCTAAGCATGTAGGTAAGATTCGGCAGATTCGGTCCGACCAGCGTATCGGCGTAGAAGACTCCCGTAGCGCCGGCTTTCGCGAAAATGCCGAACTCGCCGTTATGAAACATCTCTACCTTCCGAACGTGATCCATGTTTGTCGGTGACTGATATTGACGAAGGTGGTAGATGCGTTTTCCCTTGGCTGCGGCGGAGGCCGGTGGAGTGACCTTGGGATATCCCGGGAACGCCCGCAACAGGGAACTCTCTATGCGAATGTAGGGTGGCGTGGCCGCAGGAGCATCCCAGAACGGCGCGGCCGACTTCATAAAGACATCGTCCTTCGCCAACTCAAGGTCAGCTGTCACTAAAGTTTCCAGCTTCGAGCTTGGCATCAGCAGGTAATAGGACGGGCTGTCCGGTCCGAAATAAACAGAGAATGCACCCACGGGCCCAATGCCGAGCCGGTTCAATGCCGGAATGAGAGTGTCAGCAAAAAAATCATTGGTAAGCTTTACGCCCGGTCCACTTGCCAGATGGTACCGGCGCAAATCCATGTATTCGGGTTCAGGTTTGTCCGCGGTAGAGCCTGTCTGAGAAAGTAAATCACCAGCAGTGACAAGCGAGAGCGCTGAAGCAGCGAGTGAGCTAGATAGAAAATTGCGACGATCCAATGAAGTCTCCTTGGGATTCGATAGCGTAGTCCGAACAACTTGGGGGGCATCATTTAGCGCAATGGCGGTATTGCATTCTCCATACACTTCGCTATTTTTTGCAATATGTACTGTACTGTACGTTACACTATAAAGGCAGGGTATGACAACTCGATAGAGGCTCGAAAGCCAGAGTAGTCTGACGCCATCGGTCTCGTAGGATACTGCTACTACAGCGGACTCAAGCTGGAGATCGCATGGAATGATTTTGGGATGCAGTAAAGACTTGAGATGGAGAGATGGATGCCTGACAAGAGGTCGCGAGGAGACGTTCGAAACAGCAAGCTTCAGAAAGTCGCAGCAGACTTGTTCCTAAAGCGCGGTTATGAGGGAGTCACCATCGACAAAATCGTCGAGGTGGCTGGCGGTTCGAAGAGCACGGTGTATAGCGAATTCGGTGGGAAGTGTGGGCTGTTCATCAGCAGCATCGAGAACCTGTGCCGCGAAGCGAATGAACCGCTCACGAAGCTCGACTACACCGGATTGAAGCTTGAAGAGAGCCTCAAGAAGCTCTCTTTTCAGATCCTGAAGATCATTACCGCGAAACGTTCTGTGGAGCTTCATCGTCTTGCCGTCGGCGAGGCCGCGAACTGCCCTGAAGTAGGCGAAGCGTGGTATACGTACGGCCCTGCCAGAACGGCTTCGATCATACGATCTGTATTGGAGAGTCATCCGGACGAGCTGCGTAAGACAACCATTCCGATGGAACGGATGGCGGTGATGCTTCACGACTCATTGACGGGAGATGTCCTATACCGTCTGTTGGCAGGAGTCGGCAAGCCTGAAAATGACGCCTCACTCGAGCGATTGGCAGCCACCGCCGTTGACGTCATACTCAGGAACGTTCGAAACGACCTGGCCTGAGACCCTCCGGGCACTCCTCAGTCGCGGATCAGCCACCGCCATTCTTCATCCCTGTGAGATTCGAAACCTGAAGACTTACTGTTCGTCCGGATCTCAGCGGTATCAAGAGACAGAAGCAGGTGGCTCCGGCAATGCTGCCGCAGCCGTGGCGTTCACACACCGCACGTTCTCGCGTGGAAAGGTCATCAAACCATGCCGGAGGGCTTGGCGCGACTTTCTACTTCACGCGAATATCTATTCTTCGATCTCCAGGCTGGCATCGACTTCTTCAGAAGTAGGGGAGGAGCGAACGGTACCTGTGGCAAAGGTAAAGAAGGCATTGCCGGCGCGCGACAGTGGTATGTCATGCCGCGATATGATCGCGAGGTCTCGTGGTATGTTGACGCCTTCTACATCGATAGCTTGCACGAGCCCTTGTTTGATTTCGTCAACAACGTTGATATGCGGTAAAAAACTGATCCCAAGTCCCGCCACGATCAGGCGTTTCAGCAGCTCGCTCGAATCAAGTTCCATGGTGATGCGCCGCGCGGTCTTATTCTGAACGAACAAATGGTCGATTAGCTCACGCCGTCGGCCCTCTTTGGGAACCAGAAATCCGTGTTTCGCCGCATCTGACAGTGTGACGGATTCAAGCGTAGTAAGCGGATGCCCCGCCGGTACTACAAGCACCAGCTTGTCTTCGTGGACAATCTCAATATGAAGCCGTGGGTCTTTCACAGGCAAAGAGACGATGCCGAACTCTACTTCGCGATCCAGCACCAGCGCCAGAGTCTTGGAGCGTTCGGCACGAATAATGTTGAGGGCTACACGAGGGTACTGCTTTTTGAACTTAGAGATTAGAAGAGGCAGGACATAGAGTGCGGTCGAATCGTTGGCACTGACCGTCAGCGTACCGCGCGGCATACGCTCCATGTCTTCCAGCGTGAGCCGAATGTGCTTCAGTTGATTCAGGGACTGCTCCGCGAACGGCTGGAAGACCCTCCCTGCCGCGGTCAGTGTCACCTTGCTGCCACCCCGATCCAAAAGACGATGGCCAAGGTACGTCTCGAGAGATCGGATCTGTGCAGAGATGGACGGCTGCGTGACGTGCAGCCTCTCGCCCGCGCGTGAAAAGCTTTTCTGGCGCGCTACCTCGAGAAAAGTATTTAACCAGTCGAAATCCATTTTGACCCTTTATAAAATATGCGACAAAAATTGTTTGGCATTCCAGCAAATATCCCTCGGCAGAGCCGAGGGCTAATGGTGTGAGCCACTCAAAGGGACCTGGCGAGATCGCTGGAGCATTTTCACTGTGGGTGTAAGCCGGAGCGAATGGCGTTTGCGTGGTTTTCTCCCAAGGAAAACCACATTGCACAATCTTTGCTGGATCACAGTAACAGTAAAAATGCTCAAACGCGGTCCCGGTATGTTAGCGACGTTATAAGTGGCAGTTTATCGCCGGTCTTTGGTCTTACGGGAGATGCCCTTCTTCGATAGGGCTCTCCTTCCGCTTGGCCAGTTGGTAGAACAACTCTTCTAAAGGCTCTTGTAGTCCCCGTACCGCATCTTTCAGTGGTACTTCGGGAGCAATCCCACTTCACGAGTGAAATACCGATAACTCCGACCGCTCGGGTGAACTGCCTGCTTACACGGTAGACGAAAAACAAATAGGCAGCATGTGAAATGCCGCATATCGCATTATAACTTATGCGAGCGATAGCAAAATCCCATGCTGATTGGCGGATACCCGCATAAACGCTGGATTTTCCACGCAAACGAGCTAGAAGCAGTAGAGAATGCCGCAACGGACACGTCGGAAACGGGTTCTGTTGTTGCTTGTTTTTCGTCGTTATCCTGAAGCGAAGCTGAAGGACCCCCGCATTGGTGGTGACACGAATGCGGGGACCCTCATCCTTCGCTTCGCTCGAGGATTCAGGATGACGATGGCACAAACAAGCAACAGCTTTAAGTCAGGTTCTGATGTTTGCATGCCGCCTCCTCTCTGAGCTTTAGAAAACGACTATCTAAATCGTTTATCCCAGCTATAGGTAAATCTCGGTTTTCTTGATTTACGCAAAGTGCCTTCTCATAATCGATTCACAGCAATTCCTGAAACTAGAAATGCCACAAGCCTACAAACGCTGACCAGATTCAGCCCTGTGCTTCTATTTCATGCCGAACTCTCTGTTCAGCATGTGCCTTTTGCGTTCGCCCCCGGAGAATGTATATGCAGACTTGCATCACCAGATACGGCACCACCTTTCTTTCTGCCTTCCTGTTTGCCCTCTTGTGTTCTCCCTGCCTTGTAGCGCAAACGAACACCACGGCCTTATCGGGAACGGTAACGGACGCAACCGGCGCTATCCTTCCGGGAGTGAACGTCAACCTCTCGAACACGGCCTCCGGTAGCACGCAGAGTGCGCAGACAAAGTCGAAAGGCGACTTCTCTTTCGAGCAGATCCAACCGGGAACCTACCAGGTAAAGATCGTCGCGCCGGGTTTCGCTGAGCTGGTGCAAAAAGTGGAGCTGTTGGTGGCAACACCGGTAAAACTCAACTTCAAGCTGACCGTTGGCTCAAACGAAGTCGTCAATGTTGAAACGTCTCTGGCCGAGGTGAACACCTCGGATGCCACGCTCGGAAAGGCTTTTAACAGCGCCCAGGTACAGAATCTTCCGTATCTTGCGAACAACGTTACGTACCTGCTCTCACTGCAGCCAGGCGTTCTTGCGTTGGACAGCGGCTCGCAGACCGGCGGGTTGAACAACGACCCACGAACCGGCAGTGTCAACGGCGCGCGCCAGGACCAGACCAACATCACCCTGGACGGTGTGGACAATAACGACCAGGTTTTCGGCTATGCGTTCAACGGCGGCCTGCGCTCCACGCGCGATTCCGTGGAAGAGTTTCGTGTAACCACGACCAATGCCAATGCCGATGCTGGAAGGTCCTCAGGCGCGCAGGTATCGCTGGTGACCAAGAGCGGCACCAATAAGATTCATGGCAGCGCTTACGAGTATTATCGCGATCCCGCCACTACCTCCAATAATTGGTTCATTAAGCAGGAGCAGCTGAACTCTGGAGCGCCTAATATTCCGCCCAAGGTTCTGGAGCACACCTATGGGGCCTCGCTGGGACTTCCAATCCTCAAGAACAAGTTGTTTTTCTTCGCTGCGTACGAAGGCTTCAAGCAGGCCAGCGATATCGCTGTCGGTGAGACTGTGCCGTCGACGATAGGTGGGGGTGGCCTGGTAACCGGCAATGTTACCTATCAAGCCTGTCCTTCTACGGCGATCTGCCAGAACGGGACCACCTATAAAACGCTCACGCCGGCAGAGATTGCGACGCTGGATGGAAGATCTTCCGACTCCAACTGCGCTCCCGGTTCCGGTAACCCGACCTGTGTTGCACCGAGCACGGATGCCGCAGCCGTCGCTTATTTCAAACAGTTTCCTATATCCAACTCGAATGGGGCGGGTGACGGCTACAACACTGGCGGCTACAACTTTACCTCGCCTGCACCGCTTCACCAGATTACGAATATCGTTCGTTTGGATTACAACATTACCCCGCGGCAGACGCTGTTTGTGCGTGGCAATCTGCAGAGCGACAATCAGGCAGAGCCGCTCCAGTTTCCTGGACTGCCCGCAGCCGCCAACATCTTCGGAAACAATAAGGGTATAGCCGCAGGCCATACCTGGTCGATCAACGACAACATCACCAACAATGCGCGTTATGGCTATGTACGTGTCGGTAACGCGACCAGAGGTACGGGCAGTCAGCCGAATGTTGTCTTTGGCGCCTTCAATAACTTGACCTCGACCACGACGACAAAGGTGTATGCCGTTGCTACAAACAACTTCATAGACGACTTCACCTACGTGAAGGGACGGCATACGTTACAGGCCGGACTGAATGTCCTTCTTATATCGAATGGCCAGTACTTTGACGCCCCACTTGTACCGGTCGCCAACGTAAGCCCCAACCTGTTGGCGACCGCGGCTATCGCCAATCAGGGTGGAAGCCTTGATCCAGGAGCCTTTAGTTGCGCCGATTGTGGCACAGTGTCAGCGGCTTTTTCGAACTTCTACAACAACGCCATCATCTCGAACGTCGGAGCCATTGAAACGGCAACCTCAGGGACTGAATTCCAGGTGCAGAACAACTCCATGACGCCTCTGGGGGCAGGTGTTATTCCCACCCACACCTTTCGTAACGTCGAACAGGAGTACTACGTTCAGGACCAGTGGAAGCCTACCTCGCGGCTCTCGCTGACATTTGGTCTCCGCTACGCTCATCTTGGTGTTCCCTATGAGAAGAATGGTCAACAAATTGCCCCCACCATCTCTGCTGACACCTTTCTTGCTGATCGCGTAGCTGCTGCCAGCGCTGGAACCGCCTATACCGATCGCATCGCGTTTCGCGCGTCTGGTTCTCCGAATGGCCAACCAAACTTCTGGACTCCTCAGAAACTTAACTTCGCTCCTCGTATTGCGTTTGCATACTCTACGCCGGATAACAAGAGCTCGATTCGTGGCGGCTTCGCCATTGCGTACGATCACTTTGGAGCGGGTGTCATTGATTCCTATCAATCGAATCCTCAGTCGCTATTCTCGTTGTCTCAGACGAATCTGGCGACCTATACGGATATCAACTACAACCCGCGTTTTACCGGCTATCACGATGTTCCTACTGTGCCAGGAGCTACTTCAACACTAGCGTTGCCTTTTACGCCGGCAGATAGTCCGTTTACGTTCGACTACAGCATCAATGACCATCAGAAGACCCCTTATGCGGAGACCTTCAATCTGACATTGGAACATCAGTTTTCCCACAGCCTGGATGTAACGGCCTCCTACGTTGGACGTCTGGGCCGTCATCTGATTACGAACCTGGACATTGCCCAGCCCACTAATCTCTATGATCCAGCCAGCGGCCAGACCTACTTCCAGGCAGCTACTGCTTTTGACAAAATGGTCGATGCCGGTGCAAGTGCAGCGAGTGTGCCCAATTCAGGCTACTTCCAAAATATCTTCCCCAATTTCAGCGCGAATGGTTATACGGGTGCGCAGGCCTACTACTCGGTCTTCGCCAATAACCGGGGCAATGAAACGAACGCCCTCTTCCAGGCGGACACCGATCCGACTGCTTCTCCCAGTGGGCAGTCTTTCCGGTTCTTTTATCCCCAGACGTCCTCTATTTATGTTCAATCCAGCATTGGAACCAGCAACTACAACGCATTACAGCTTTCTGTGCGTCAGGCTCTCCGCTACGGCCTGGAGTACGACGTGAACTACACCTACTCCAAATCGATGGATGAAGGCTCCGATCCGGAACAGAATGGAACCTCTGGAAGCCCCATCATCAATACCTTCGGTCAGCGTCAGATGTACTCTGTATCCGACTACGATGTCCGCCACAACCTCACCGCCAACTACACGGTGCCTCTGCCTATCGGCAAAGGAGCGCCTTTCTTGAATGTGGGTGGCCTGCTGGGACGTCTTATAGGAGGGTTCCAGTTGAATGGAGTGGTTCACTACAGCACGGGCTTTCCCTTCAGCGCCCAGGCCAAAGGCAACTGGGGAACCAACTTTGCGTTCAACAGCAATATGGTTCAGACGGCGCCGATTCCAACTGGCGGACACCACTATGACGCTGTGAATCAGGTTGAGACCTCTCTGAACGGCATTACATCGCAGCAGGCACACACAAATCTTCGGTTTGCTTACGTGGGAGATAGTGGCCAGCGCAACAACTTTCGCTCCGATGGTTATCTCTCCATCGACGATGGTCTGTCTAAATCCTTCCATACTTTCCGCGATCAACAACTCAGGCTTTCTGTAGAGGTCTTCAACGTGATCAATACGAATCGTTTTGGAATTGTGCAGGACGATGGCACCAGCGGTAACTTCGGGGTGTACCAGAACCAGCCGGCGGTCTCGACCGGCGGCCCTGCATCGCTGCTGTTGCAGCCTCGGCAGATGCAGTTCTCCGGCAAATACATTTTTTAGTGCCACGGCTGAATGAAACGGTGTTTCTGTTTTTGCTCTTGCCTTTGCTTTTGTTCTTGCCTTTCTTGTTTGTCATTCCGAGCGCAGCGAGCGAACCTGCTGTCTCCCGTTCTTTGCTTGTGCTACTACAAATGTTATGTTCTGGCCCAAATCACGCCCTTCAGTTCTGGCGCAGATGTTTTCGGGTGGTACGAACGAAAAGCGGGAGACAGCAGGTTCGCTCGCTGCGCTCGGAATGACAACCAGAAAAACAAAGCCAAAAGCACTTTTCATCCAGCTACAGTAAAGAGACAACTCATAAACCGATCCACTACCACGCACCGAGGTAAGCATGTTGAAGCGCTCTCTAACTCTCGCCAGCTTGACGGCTGTGCTCTGTCTCTCTACCCAGGCGCAGCTTCCCGAACCTGATGGAGGAACGATCGAGCGAGGCGTTCTTCCCGTGCGGTGGTTGTCTGAGGGATTGAAGTGCATGGAGATTCCAGAGTGGCAGGTGCAGGAGTACAACCCAAACTTCTTTATCCTGCGGCAGTCACCCTGTACGGACTATGAGAAACCCTTCATCTTTCTCTTCTTCGGCAAAGACAAGGCCATGCTGATAGACACAGGGTCGAGAAATGGCAACCTCGCTCCTTCGCTCCAGGGTGTCGTCAAGAATTGGTTGACCAGGAATGGGCGCGCCAGCATTCCATTGCTTGTGGTGCATACCCATCCTCATGGCGACCACATAGCTGGAGATGCGGGTATCCAGGCCCTGAAAGATCCGGCCATGCCTGTAACCTTCCTGCCTCCCACCGACTTGGAAGCGGCTAAGCACTTCTATGGAATAGCGAACTGGCCGACTGACATTGGGCATATCGATCTGGGGGCACGCATGATCGACGTGATCCCGATTCCTGGACACAGCGCGCTGAGCATTGCGTTCTATGACCGCAACACCGGAATATTGCTGGCGGGCGACAGCCTCTATCCAGGACGGCTGTATGTGCAGGATTTTCCCGCCTTTCAGGCCAGCACCGAACGGTTAATCGAGTTTACAAAGGGCAAGCCCGTGGCCCATATTCTGGGCAACCACATCGAGCAGACGATCACCCCATTTCTGGACTACCCGGTAGGCACGATCTATCAACCCAACGAGCATGAACTGGCGTTATCGCGGGGATCGCTGCTGGAGTTGGAAGACGCGCTGCTGTCGATGCATGGTGTTCCGCAGCGGATGGCTCTGAGGGACTTCTCGGTGTGGCCTTCTGGACGGCAGTTTGCGAAGCCAGGGGATACGGAGAAATACGAGAAGCATGAGAAAGAAGAGAAGGAAAAGATGTGGGATCACTCACAGCACTAGAGTGCATTGACTGTAGCCGTACAGAATTCTAGATTTCCCCAATCATTGGAGGTAACATGCGATCGGTCGTAGTAGGTTTCACGGGCTTCAGCACTCTAGTGCTTTTAACCATCGGGTTAAATACAACATCTGTTCAGGCTCGAGAGGACGCTTCCAAGCCTGAGTTTTATACAGCCCGCGTTAAGCCGATCTTCGATACGAACTGCGCACGTTGTCATGGCGGAATCAATCATCGCGGAGGGTTGAACATAGACACTCGCGAAGCTCTGCTCAAGGGCGGACATACTGGACCCGCGATCGTGCCAGGCGATTCGTCCAAGTCTCTCCTGCTCACGCTGATTCGTCATGAAGGCCCCTCGTCCGACCCCAAGGATATGCCTCCGAACAAGCCGAAGCTCTCAGACGCCGACATCCAGACCGTAACGGATTGGGTCAAGGCAGGAGCCATCATGCCGGCAGCTACTCCCAAGTAAGAGAACACTTTGCCTGCTCAACAAGAGCGACCCGTGCGAATATCGCACGGGTCGCTGTTTTCATAAGCCTCAGCTCAAAAAGCACTGTTTACTGCAAAGTCCAACAACGCCGAAGTTAGGCGATGATGTCGTGGATGACGTTTCCGGCGACGTCTGTGAGTCGGAAATCGCGGCCGCTGGAGCGGAAAGTAAGCTTAGTGTGATCGATACCCATCAGGTAAAGGATCGTGGCGTGGATATCGTGGACGTGGACAGGCTTGTCGACGACCTTCCATCCGAAGTCGTCGGTGGCGCCGTAGGTCATGCCGCCCTTGATGCCGCCGCCGGCGAGCCACATGGTGAAGCCGTGAGGGTTATGATCGCGACCAGCGTGGGTGCCCGCGCCGCCAAGTTCGACGACCGGAGTACGGCCAAACTCTGAACCGCAGACGATGATGGTCTCATCGAGGAGGCCACGAGCCTTTAGATCTTTGATGAGTGCTGCGAAGGGCTGGTCGGAGTCTTTCGCATTTTTACGGTGGGCCTGGATGTCCTGGTGAGCATCCCACGGATCACCTTGGGAGTAGTAGACCTGGACCATGCGAACGCCGCGTTCGATGAGGCGGGCTGCAGTAAGGCAACCGCGAGCGGTTGAGCCCTCGCCATACATCTTGATGGTAGCTTCGGACTCCTTGCGCACGTCGAAGACATCGGGAGCTTCGGTCTGCATACGATAGGCCGTCTCCATGGACCCAATGGTGGCTTCGAGTTGGGGATCGGCGTCGGCGACATCGCTGCCATAGGTCTCTTGCTCGTTGAGAGCGTCCAGCTTCTTGACGAGGTCAAGCTCCTTGCGCTGCTGGGTGATATCGTACTTTGCGTTGTGGATGTCGGGAATCAGCTTGTAGGGATCGAAGTCCTTTTGCTTGGTGTCTGTCGAAACATAGGTCGCCTGGTTGACGGCCGGGAGGAAGCCGGCGCTCCACAGCGGCGGACCCACCGTAGTGGGCACCTGTGGGCAAAGGACGACAAAGCCCGGGAGATTTTTGTTCGTTGTACCGAGACCATAGGTGAGCCAGGAACCCATGGAAGGCCGGCCAATGATATTCGCGCCGGTGTTCATCATAATCAGGGCGGGCTCGTGATTCGGGATCTCCGTGAAGACGGATTTGACGACGCAGATGTCGTCGGCGCAGGCACCTACATTGGGGAAGAGTTCCGAGACCTCGAGACCGCTCTTACCATAGCGTGAGAACTCGAACGGTGACTTCATCAATGTGCCGGTCTTGCGCTCATGGCCCAGGTCGCCGCCCGGCATAGGCTGCCCGTGGTACTTGGTGAGCATCGGCTTGTTATCGAAGCTGTCGATATGGGACAGTCCACCATTCATGAACAGGAAGATGACGTGTTTGGCCTTGGGCTTGAAGTGAGGATCGCGGAGCATCCACGGGTTGGTGGCAGGCGTATTAGCGGCGACCGAGCCGGGATCCTTGGCGTCGAGGGTTTCCGCCTCTGCCAGGGACTCACCGAGCATACCGGCGAAGCTCATCATGGCGAATCCACCGCCAATCTTGCGAAGTGCGTCACGACGATTGATAGGTTTCGGCTTTTGACAAGACATAGTCTGATCTCCTGGTCTAGTTGAGGAACTCGAATTCATTGGAACTAAAGAGAACACGGCAGTATTCCTTCCATGCGCTGATAGGTTCCTGGTTGACCATGTAGCCGGGTTTATCTGGAGTCGTCTTCAGGAACTCAAGGCCGGCTTGAAGCTCAGCGGGAGTCGGGGCGCGGCCAAAGACAAGATGGTAGGTCTCTGTAATGCGGGCTGAGTCGTCGCCTTTCGGATAGACGCGGTTGGAAAGAACCTCCGCCTGCTTGTATACGAACGGATCATTCATGAAATAGAGACGCTGGACGGGCACGTTCGTGGAGAATCGCTGTTCTGCCGTGAACGTTGGGTTTGGAAAATCGAAGGCCTGCAGGAATGGATCGATGCGGAATCGGCTGACCTTCGCATAGACAGTACGTTTGTCGTTGTCGATGCCAAGTGGAGTGGCAGGGCCGCTAATATTCTTCGTGTCGAGGTCACCCGCGACGAAGAGAATAGAGTCGCGGAGTTGTTCGGCGTCGAGGCGCTGCAGCGAGAAGTGCGAGTAGAAACGGTTGAGAGGATCCTTGATGTGCTCGTCAGGAGTTTCTTTGCTGCTCTGCTGATAGACAGCAGAGAGCATGATCATGCGCTGCAACTTCTTCAGCGACATGCCGTTCTTCTGGAACTGAGTGGCAAGATACTCCAGAAGCGCAGGATCGGATGGCGGATCGCCGATAGCGCCGAAGTTGTCCGGGGTATTGACGATGCCGGTGCCGAAGTGCCACTTCCAGACTCGGTTCACAAAGACACGGGTGGCGATAGGGCTGGCAATAATATCGTCGGCGAGCTGGAGGCGGCCACTCTGTTTGTCGCTGTAAGGTTTCTTATCTGCCGGCCCGAGCACTGTTAGGAAAGCGCGTGGAACCATGTCACCCTGCGCATGCGGGTTGCCACGCAGATCAAGCGCGATGTTGACGACTTTGGGCTTATCCGCAGTGCCATGGACAAAGGGATAGATCTCGGGGACATCCTTGGGGGCACTGTGGCGCCCGCCGCCACCCTCGCCCTGAAGTGAGGTGAGATACGCCTGTTCCGCTGGACCGAGGCGACGAATGAGTTCCCACCCGCGGAAGCCGAAGAGAGCTGGCTCTCCGGGGCCTTCGTCGTCTCCTGAGTTGAGACTTCGGACGAAGAGGTCTGAGTAGAGATTGGCTTCCTCAGGGGGAAGAACTTTGAGCTCCAGAGTGCAGCCTGGGCAGAACTCATCATAGGTGTCGAACTGGTTAGGCTTGACATCTTTTTCGCGCCGGGTAGGAACGCCGGCCTTGGCCTTGATCTTGTCGTTCTCGTCCTCGATGGCTTTGTCTTTGATCTCAAGATCGATAATCCGTTTCTGGAAGGAGTCGGCGAGAAACTTGGCCTGGTCCTCCGAACCTCCCTCGGCGATCATTAGCTGCCAGTCCTTGAGGTAGGGATAATAGAGAGGCTTTTTGGCGAGGAATTTTACCCAGCGATCCAGTAGTTCTGGATCGAGGCGAGCCTGATCGGCAGCGTCCTCAACCTTTGCCTTGGGCTTCCCCGCAACTCGCCAGGCTGCAACCATGTACACGGAGCTCTGCGCAGCATAAGCTTTGGCCAGTTGCTGGCCAGCAGTCTTGGTGTACTCCTGGGATGCTTCATCCTTGTCGTTGGACTGTTTAAACTTCTCGCGCCAGAAGTTGATTTCGGAGTCGGGAACGAAGTTGTACTCCTTATACGTGGAGCTGGCGAAGACCCCACCCAGCGCGTAGTAGTCCTTGGCAAGAATGGGATCGTACTTGTGATCGTGACAGCGAGCGCAGGCTACGGTGAGTCCGAGGAATCCACGGGTGACGGCGTCGATGCGTTCATTGCGTTCGTCAGCGCGGCCCTGGATAGGTTCTGCCTGATCCCAGATCCATGGAGCGCCACCCAGGAAGCCGGTGCCTTTGAGGTCTTCGGCCGTCGGGTGGTCGGATAGGAGATCGCCGGCGAGTTGCATCTTGACGAATTTGTTGTAGGACAAATCATCGTTTATCTGCTTGATGACCCAGTCGCGATAAACCCAGGCGCCATCGAGTGGCATATAACCGCGGCCTCGAGGATCGAGACCTCGGATATCGTCGTCGCCGTAGCGGGCAACATCGAGCCAATGACGGCCCCAACGCTCTCCATAATGAGGTGAGGCGAGGAGGCGATCGACCACTTTCGCGAAGGCGTCGGGCGAGTTGTCCTTCTCGAAGGAGTCAATCTCTTCAGGTGTGGGAGGCAGTCCGATGAGGTCGAGCGTAGCGCGACGGATGAGGGTGCGCTTGTCCGCCATGGGCGCAGGCTTGAGGCCTTTCTCTTCAAGCTTCGCGAGCACAAAATGGTCGATGTCCGTCTTTGCCCAGGACCGGAGGGCAGCATCTTGGATCGCGGGAACGGTCGGTTCCTTTAAAGGAACAAAGGACCAGAATCTACGCATGTCGTCTGTGATCTGTTTTCCTGCAGGACGAACTGCAACCGTGCTCTGAGGCCACGGCGCACCCATGCGAATCCAGTCGGAGAGAACCTGGATCTCGTCGGCGGTCAGTTTGGCACCCTTGGGAGGCATCTTGAGTTCGCCGGTCTGATGGACAGCCTGGATAAGAAGACTCTTCTCCGGGTCGTTCACTACGATGGCAGCGCCTGTGTCGCCGCCCTTGAGGATGGCTTCGCGGGAGGTGAGGCTGAGTCCTCCTGCAGTGCGGTCCTGGTGGCAGGAGCCGCAGGAGTTAGCGAAGATGGGACGGACTTTGGTCTCGAAGAAATCGTCACCGGGTGAACCTTTGGCCTGCGCCGCAGTAAGCAGAGCTACGACAGGCTTGGAGGGCTCGGCGCTATCCCACGAGCCGCCGCGACGGACCCACTCGACGAGGTTTGCTATATCTCCATCGGCAAGTTTTTCGCCTTTGGGAGGCATCTTGAGATCACCAGCCTGGCGAACGGCTTTGATGAGGAGGCTCTTGTCGGGATCGCCGGGAACCAAAGCGGGGCCGGAGTCGCCGCCCTTGAGTACAGCTTCGAGGGAGTCCAGGCGCAGGCCACCGGCTGACTCCTTTGTGTGGCATTGATAGCAACTCTGAGCGAGAACGGGACGAACTTTCTGGGTGAAGAATTGAGTGTTGTCTTCCGCCGATGGGGTCGCAGCCCCGACGCGGGCAGGCGCATTGGAGGCTTGACCGTGAACAACAGTGGTACCGGTGCCGACGACTGCGAGGCTGATGGTGACGAAACTACAAGCCCCGAGAATACGGACAAAAGTCTGGGTGGGGATTCGAAGGTTCTTCACAGCGTCTCTCCATCTAGCGGGAAGGCGTTCAGTGTTTCGGGAAGATCGTTGGAATCGTCAAAGCCGGTCGAAGGGTTGTGATGATCGCCGCGGGAGAAGCGTTCGACGTGTTCGACGAGGTCAAGGAACTGTTGGCCGTTGTTGCGGAGGTTCATGCCCAAGGCAGGAAGCTTCATATCAAGAACGACACGAGAGCCACAGTGGTCTTCGCGGTTTTGACGAGCAAGGACGATGACACGGGTACCGAGGAAGAGTGCTTCGGCGGTGTTGTGAGTCACAAAAACAACGGTGGGCCGGGTCTCGCTCCAGACAGAACGGAGCAGGCGTTGCAGATTGGCGCGAGTTGCGGGGTCAAGGGCACTAAATGCCTCATCCATGAGCAGGACACGGGACTTCATCATGAGTGCCTGCGCGATGGCTACGCGCTGCTGCATGCCGCCAGAGAGTTGGTGAGGATACTTGGCGGCGTCTGACGGTTGAAGACCCATGTGACTGAGTTGACGAAGCGCCTCTTCACGGACCTGACGGCGGAAGGGGCGGAAGCTGGGGCGCAGGCGGCCGAAGATGTGATACTTCGAAGTCTCCGGGCCCATAGTGAGGTTTTCCAGAACGGTGCGATCGGGGAAGAGCGAGTATTTCTGCGGGACGTAGCTGGAGCGGGCGTCAACCCGTTGTACGAGACTTCCAGCAATGGAGACGCTGCCCGAGGTAGGACGATCCTGGCCGAGGAGCATGCGGAGGAGCGTGCTCTTGCCGCAGCCGGTTTCTCCGAGAAGAACAACAAACTCACCTTCTTCAATATCCAGCGAGATGTTCTCTAGTACGGTACGACAACCCTTACGTCCAATGGGGAACGTGACGGAGACATCGTCGATGCGTATGGCTGTTGCAACATGTTGGGACTTAGTAGCGGTCAAGGCGTTGATAGAGGCAGCCTCGTGTTGGAGGTTGACGGGGGTCGGCATCTCGGGCGTGCTCAAGCCTGAAACCATGGATGCAACCTCCTGTTGAGTACGCGTAGAGAAAAGTCGATGAGGAAGAGGAGAAGTGCAACCCAGAGGACGTAAGGGAGAATGACATCCATACCCATATGGCGGCGCATGATAGCGATGCGGTAGGCGAGCCCGTCGGAGGCAGCGATCATCTCCCCTGCGAAGAGGAAGAGCATCATGGGCTTGAGGTTGAGGCGGAGGCTATTGATGACCTGCGGCATGATCTGTCGGAAGACTACTCGGTAAGCGACATCGAAATTGTTGGCATCCAGTGTGAATGCCTTGACTATCTGCTCCTGAGGAACTGCCTTCACCATCTGGGTTACGTCGAGGATCATGGTGGGCGCGACGCCTATGACGATGAGGGCTATCTTGGACCACTCGTCGATTCCGAAGACGATGAAGAGAATAGGCAGGAGCGAGAGGGCGACGATCTTATCGAAGAAGAGGACGAAGCGGAGGAACCCGGCGCCGAACCATGGAAATAGGCCGATGTGAAGCGCCAGTATGACAGCGGGAACAAGAAGAAAGAGGCTGATGAAGAAGCGGCGGCCGCTGGATACGGTGTCCTTCCAGATCATCGAGTGATGCAGTCGCTCCCAGGTGGAGGCGTTATCTGCAGGGATGTAGTCATCCTCTTCTGCGGGCTCGAGGACGGCGGAACGGATACCGGCCACAAGTTGATGTCCGCTGGGGACGATGCGATCTTCAGGATTCTCACGATGCCGGCTGATCGAGGTCTGCATGTAGAGGCCGATACAGACGAGGAAGATCAGGCAGGAGAACGCCTGGGTAAGCAGCTTGTTAGGCCGCGCCTGAATGTCGAATGGAGATAGGTTCGCCATGGCGCTAGAGCTTTCCTTGTTGCGCGGCCTGCATGTAGGCTGCGTTGAAGCGGAAGCGGACGCGATCTTTCTTCCCCTGGATCGCACCATTGGGATAGGAGATAGCGACGTCATCGACTGACTTGATGCCTTCGCCAAGGAGGCCATGAATAAAGCAGAACTGACGAACGAGGTCCATCTTTTTCTGGAGATCGGGACTGGTTGTAAAGTCCGCAGCGGACTTGGGGGTAACAAAGAGGGCGGTAGTCTTGAGTTGTTCTTTGTAGGAGTCGGTTGAATCTCCTGATGCGGCAGCCGAGTATTTGATGGCGGCAGCCTGTCCTGCGGCGACCTGCTGGATAGCCTCGTACCAGGCGCCTGTGATGGCTTTGGCGAACTTCTGCCCATTGGGAGTATTGAGAAGCTCGGTGCGGACGACGAGAAGATCGAGGATCTCGCCCGGGATCCTCGAGGAGTCGAAGATGGAGTGGACGCTCTTGTCTCCAACGATTTGGCTGACAAGAGGCTTCCAGGTCACAACGACCTGATTGGACTTGTTATTGAGAAAGGCAGCAACGATATCGGAGTCCGAGGTATTGATGAGGCGGAGCTTTGAAAGCTGTGCCTGTTGGCCGTTGAGTACCATGCCCCGCTCAAGCAGATATTCAGATACGGTCTTCTGAACCAGCATGATGGGTTTGCCGGGGAGCGCGCCAAAGCCGAGGTTGTTGCGCACCAGGACTGCATCGTTGCCGTTGCTATAGTCGCCGACGATGATAGCGGTGGAGTCGACTCCGGCTGCGGCTGGCATGTCGAGCGCCTCCATATTGGTCATCGTGCAGGCGTCAATGTTTTTGGCGACGAAAGAGTCGAGGGAGGCAGCATAGTCGAAGCGCTGAACCTTGATGACTATGCCGTACTTATCGGCCCACTTCTTCAAAATGCCGGACTTCTGCATGTAGAAATAGGGGTTCCAGCCAGCATAGACGGACCAACCGACAGTAAAGGTTGGTGCATCGGCCCGCGCCGCAAGAGGCACAACGGTTCCGAAGGCGAGACAGAGAGCACAGATTAGAGAGAAAAAACGCGGCTTGGTCACTTTCATCAACACCCTGGTGTCATCAAACGGATGCAACCGTTTCAACGTGTTCTAAGAGTTAGAGTTAGTAAACTTTTCCGTGTGTGAGCGCCGATCGAGCGGTTCGCTGGAGCGGCAGAACTATCAAGGCCGCAAACATGAGCCAAGTTTAGACGGAATAATCGCGAAATCAATGCTGTATTGAAGCAATCAATCGAAGTCATATAAGAACGCTATGGGATTGATTTTCGCTATGAGCCGAATAGAAAAATCTAATGTTGTGAGGCTTGATGGCTCTGCTTTGCTTGCTTGCAGTGGTGATCCCAGACAGTGCGAAGCCCATGTGTATGCGGATAGGTTCTTGCTGATCGTGGTTATATCGTGAGCCTGATTACAGAGAAAGCTGGTCCTGCGAAGTGAATGTCCGGAGTTAGTTCGTATCGCTGGGAGCTGCTGCTGCGCCGGGCTGGCCGCCTTCCTTCTTGGGTTTATACGTACCATCGAGGATCTGATCGATGGTAGAGAGCATCTCGGGGGAATCCGGGGCTATGTCGGAATCGAGGCGTGCGATTACATTGCCTTTCTTGTCGACGATGAACTTCGTATAGTTCCATGGAACAGGGCCGCCAGCTGGCGCATTCTTGCTCTTGGTGAGATAGAGGTAGAAAGGAAGTTCATCGTCGCCAGTCAGTTTGGAAACGCCTGTGATGAGGAAGTCAACCTTCGCGTCAGCGTAAGCCTTCTGAACCTCGGGGCCCGTACCGGGTTCTGCAGTGCCGAAATCGTTAGACGGGACACCGATAGTAACGAGACCTTTGTCTTTGTAGGTGTCATTGAGCTTGATGAGCGCGGGAAGCTGATCGTTGTAGCTTGACTTGCGGCCAAGATTGACGATGAGGATGTATTTGCCCTTAAAGTTTGAAAGTGGAACGTCTTTCCCATTCGCACCCGGGAGATAGTAGTCATAAGCGTTCTTCTCGGGTTTGGCATCCGCACCTTGTGTGTTGCCGGCTCCGGCATTACGACGTTTGCTTCCGCTCTCGCCACCTCTCTGTTTTGTCTGATCTGACTGAGGTGTCTGCTTAGCTTGAGCGCCAGAAGTATCAGAGATGGGTTTTTCCTGGGAGAATCCGGATATGGCTGAGACTGCAAAAAACGCCAGTAGCAGGGGACAGCTTACTGGAATCTTCTTCGTGAAAACTGTCTTTCGAGGTCGGGGATTCGTGATCAGATTAAGCACTTGAATACTCCTGGTGATTGTTCCCGGAATCAGCGAAGCTGAAATCGATGCACTTGAGTTATTCGTAGGGTGCGGAGGCTTGTAGGTATCCTATCGCATAACGAAAAGCATGAATTTCTGTGAGTTGTGAATGAATCCTATAGGTCAATTTGTTAGAACGCGAAAAGTTCATAGCACTGAGGGTTTCGCGTTGTGGACGATTGACGGTTAGAAGTAATACTTGCCAGAGAACTGCATCTGTCGCGGTGAGGTGAGCAAGGCGCTGTTTGTGGAGCTGGGTGAGTAGTTTCCAAACTTGGTGCTGACGGCGCTGGTAGTGGGTGTACTGAAACGGACGTCGTTCAGAACGTTGAAGATCTCGACGGAGATTTTGAGCTGTTGCTCGCGATAGGTCTTGAAGGACTTGCTGAGGCCGTCATCGAGCGAGAGGTAACCGTCAGCACGGAAGTTATTGCGCTGACCCGAATCGCCGGGGTAAGCGAAGCGTAGATTCGCCTGCGCCTGGGCTGGACTATCGTTTTTGAAGGCCGTCTCATATGGAGCGGATCCCCCGGGCACGTAGCGGTGTCCGCCACTGGCGATGGGGCCGGTTTGAACCATATAGCTAGATTGATCGAAGTTGGTTCCGTAACTGCCGGAATCCGTTGCAGACCAGGGGAAGCCCGTGCTGTAGTGTGCTGTACCGTTGAGATGCCAGCCACCGATAATTCGGTCGATGATGTTGTTGGCGTTGGTGAAGAATGCCTGACCTCTTCCAACGGGAAGGCTCAAGCTGTAGTTGGCGGTTAGGTTCTGGTGTACGTCAAAGTCGGATACCGCATACATCTGGTGAGGATTGAAGGTGTTGATGATGGAACTGGCGCTGCTCAAGGTCCCGACCGTGGTGCTGCTTCCGCGCTCAGGCGAGGATCCGTAGTCCATCGATTTGGAGTAGGTGTAGTTGATATCGTACTCGTTGCCATACTTGAGGCTGTGGCGAATGGATAGTTGCAACCCATTGTAGTTACTGGTTCCGATCGAAGACTGGACGTAGATGGAGGAGTACTGAGGGTAGAAGAAACGTAGGCTTTGCCCTGCAGCTGCAAACGCAGGATTCGTGTCGAAGTTATAGAGCGTATTGGTTTCATTCCCGGTTCGACGATCAACCGCGAGTGAAGCGTAGTAAGCCTGTGCACCCTTGTATGTGATGGCCGGGCTTGTAGCTGTTTTGGCAACGGTGTAGCTGGCGTTAGGGAAGATGTTTTGGAAATATCCGCTATTCGGAATGGCCGCAATGGAAGTACCAGCATCAAGCATCTTGGCGTATGCATCGACCGCTTGGAAGTAGGTTTGGCCGCTGGTGGGATCGAGGAGATTATTGGGTTGGGCGACGTCGAAGTTATCAAGAACATGACGTCCCAGCCTGCCTACATAAGCAGCAGTAACAGTCATTCCGTGTACCACTTCATGCTGGATCGACAGGTTGAAGGTCTCCGCATAAGGTGTTTTGAGATCGGCGTTGATATCTCTCACAAAGGAGTTCGCGAAGTTTGCGATCGTAGTGGCTGCCGGTGTAATGGGGAACGTTTGGGTAGCTGCATTGACTGAGCCTACAGGTACGTTCTCATAGCCAGTGAAGCGTGGAGTCCCACCAACAGTCGAGTACGCGAAGCCATTGGACCGGCTGAGAGCAAAGGCGCCGTTTGAATCGTAGTAATTGATTACCCCTTCGCCGAAGTGATCGAAGGTCAGGGCGAAGCCGCCGCGGATAGAAGTACGGTTATCAGCCGTAGCGTATGCGAAGCCAAAACGAGGAGCAAAATCGAGCTTCGCTGGTGTCCAGAGATTGGGCGCGCCGTTGGCTTGGCCGCCCGGCAAGACGCTTATAGGGGTGTTATAGCTCGATCCGGCTGCAGCGGCCGCCAGCCGGTTTTGGTAAAAGGTAGTGCCAAGATTGATGTTTGGGGCGACTTGCTGACCATGAATCTCGTACGGCACGCCAAGATGGGTATAACGAACACCTCCTGTCAGCGTAAGGCGAGAGGTTGCCTTCCACTGATCCTGGAAGTAATACTCCTGCTCGAACGAGTGATAGACGTGAGTCGGAACTATCCCTGTTGGAGCTGCTACGAGCTGGTTGTTCTGGACTAGAAAATTAGTATAGGAGACAGCATCGGTGATCGCACCCGCATTTGCCAAGATGTCGTTGTTGTAGGAGCTCGTAAATGCCTTCTGGACTGGGCCGTATGCTGCGGTTGGATCGAGGTTCGAGCCGGTGCCTACGACCGTAGCTGTTGCAAGTACGGATGCCGAGACGCTCCCGTTCGGGTACAGCGTACTGTTGGCATAACGGCTATTGGAGATAAAGCGATCGTTTATGCCGAACTGCATGGTGTGGCGGCCTTTGCTGTAGGTCGCATCGTCGACGATATTGTTAGTCGTGACGAGATAGATTGTAGAAGTATTGGTAGCTGTGAGCGAGCTGAACGAACTGAAGCTGACATAGGGATGTGCTCCGGCCCCTCGACTTGCGCTTCCTTCTCGGACGAATCCATAGCGTAGATTGTTGGTTAAGGAGTTGTTGATCTGCCAGATGTGGCCGGCTGCGAGACCTTTGTTGTTCTCGTAGGTCAGGCTGTTTGCGGGCTGTCCGGGGAACTGGAGTGCGCTGGCCTGGTTGTCGCTCTGGAGTGTGCCTCGGAAGAAGAGGCTCTGGTGGGCGCTGAGGTTATAGTCGAGCCGAGCGACATTCGTGATGTAGTGAATCGGTTGTGGAGAAGCGAAGATATAAGAGCCGGTGTTATACCCGTCGCCTCCGGCGGTAGAGTTAGCCGCGGGGAACTGCGCGAAGTAGGCCAGTGCGGCAGCATCGGTGCCAGGGGCCGTGCAGAGAGTGCAGCCCTGATCGATGGCCGCAATCTGTGTCGGTGTAAGCACTACAGGTGTTGGATTGGTACATGCTGCGTTCGACGCAGGGCATGATGGGTAAACAACGTTCCCCGTAACCAATCCACCGACGGCTATTCCGCCAACGGTGGTTGTCGAGCCTGCGACGGGGTTTATGAGTGATGGAACGGTTTGGGTAACGATTTGATCGGTTGCCTGCTTGAATCCTTCGTAAGCACCAAAGAAGAAGAGCTTGTCCTTAAGGATAGGCATGCCAAGGGAACCTCCATAGGTGTGCTGCAGAACCTTAGGGGAGATGTTGGGCTTTCCTGACTGGAGCTGTGACTGCTTATTGAACCAGCTATTCGATGCCGTAGCTGAACCGCGATAGTACTCATAGGCGCTGCCGTGGAAATGATTGGCGCCGCTGCGGGTGGTGACGGAGACCTGTCCCCCTGAAGAACGGCCGGCATCCGCATTAGCATTCGTGGTGGTGACGCGGAACTCCTCGACGGACTCACGTGTGGAGCGAAGAACGCCGACGAAAGCATACCCATAATTGGGATCATTATTGTCGACGCCGTCGAGCGTAAGGTTGGTTTGGTCCTGACGGGCACCGTTGACGATGCCGGTACGTGTGTCCGTATTGACACCACCGCTGGTGGCTCCGGGGTCAAGGGCGAGAACGCCTGGCTGAAGAGAAAGAAGATAGTTTACGTTATTGGCCAGGTAGGGCAAGCTCTGGACCTGCGCGCTATCGAATGCCTTGCCGAGACTTGCATCCGTGGTGTTGACCGCAGACAGAGAGGTCGTCTCGACATCGACGACCTCATTCGCTCCAACCGTCAGGTTGAAGTTGGCCTTGAGCGGAGTGGCAACAAGGAGCTCCACCTGTTCGACCTGCACTGCGAAACCGGGAACAGTGACTGTGACGGTGTATTTGCCAGGCGCAACCTGTTCGAAGCCATAGTTTCCCTTGGCATCGGTCTTGATGTTTTTTGTGAGCCCAGTTGCAGGATTGGCAAGGCTGACTGCAGCTCCGGCAATATCGGCCCCGGTAGCATCCACAACAGCCCCGGTAAGACTGGTGGTATTGCTCTGCGCCATCATTGGTCGAGACAGAATCGGAGAAAGAACACCCAGAGATGTACAGATTATGGCGAAAAACGATATTGTGGCCAATCGAGTACAACGAAAGCGCATGTACTGCCTCCAAAAAATGGGGTGAAGTAAAGCGGGTCAATATGTAATTCATTCGCAAGGGGCAGATGGAATCTGCATTCGTCTGAACCGACGAGGAGCCTTTATTGCTGTCTGGTGAAAAGAGCTTAGCGTGGGGGATGTGAAAGTCAAAGGCGCATGGATTTCTCTTATTGAGCGCATAAAGCGCAGAGGCATCACGCATTTGCCGACTGCTTGCCGTTGTTTTTCTACGTGTGTTCGATAAATTTCTCGATGCTGAGGCAGGATGAAGCTGTCCAAAGAGGGCGCACTAGAATCCTGTGACCCATGATTGGCAGATAGTCCATTTTTGATGAGTTTGGCCAGATCGATTACGAGTACAGGGAATGCCCCGAGCCTCCATCTGTCTATATCGTTGATAGGCAATTTGAATACCTATGCACTGCCAAATGCATTTGTGATCTAGTAAGAAAATCTGCGGTCTCGCAGAATCTCCTTTCCTATCCATGATTTCCCATGCAGGAGCCTTGAAAGAAATGTTTTTACCCAGTCAAGTCTTGTCCATAACTGGCCGTGCGTTCATCCTTGCTGGGCTTGTGGTGGCTCCGTTCGCATTCAGTCAGGGGCCATCCTCTCAGCCGGCTACTCCTGCCGGACAGGCTCCTGTCAAGGCCCGCCCTCCTCGTATCGTGCGGCCAGGTGTGGCTACAGAGGGCGTATCCCGGTCCATGTCGGACATCCAGACAGAAGCTGTCCTTCCGGTTGAGGGGTCGCCTGACTGGTCTGTTGTAACCAACGACTCCGTCTGGATTACGAGTGCGCGAGTAAACCATGTCGCTCAACTCATTGCAGCTACCAACCAAGTTGGGCTGATCGTCGAAGTGCAGCGCCCTTGTTCGGGTTTGGCCTATGGGTTTGGATCGATCTGGATACCCAGTTGCGGTAGCCACTCGGTGATTCGTGTCGATCCCGCAACGGGGAAGAAGCTGGCAGAGATCGCAGGCGATCCGGCGAACTCGGAGGGTGGAATCACTGTGGGCGCGGATTCAGTGTGGATGGTCACGAAACCATCGACCTTGGTGCGTATCAATCCAAAGACAAATGCTATATCGGCGACCATTCAACTCCCATCGGGTTCGGAAAACCCTTTGTTCAGCGACAACTTTGTGTGGATCTCCTCGTTCGAACACGATCAGCTACTGAAGGTGGATCCTGTTTCAGGAACGATTATTGCCACAATTCCTGTGGGACCCAAGCCCCGTTTCCTTACTGCGGGCAGCGGCTCGATATGGACGCTCAACCAGGGGGATGGAACAATCTCTCGAGTAGATCCTAAAGCCGGCAAAGTTGTTGCGACGATTTCGTGTGGCATCCCCGGTAGCGGGGGAGAGATTACCTACGGTGCTGGATCTGTATGGGCTACCATGTTCGATTTTCCTCTGACAGAGGTGGATCCTAAAAGCAATAAAGTTGTGAAGCAGTGGGGAGGCCCAGGGGGCGATGGCATACGGTTCGGTTTCGAATCGATATGGCTTTCCAATGGTCGTCAGGGTACAGTCTGGCGAATATCTCCAGATCAGAAATGAAAAATCGATTAGCTTTCTTCGATCATAGAATGTTGGCCGAAGAGTACCGGAACGGATGCACTTGATGTGCATCACCTTCCAGTGAAAAGCACTGGAGTGCTGAAGTAAGGACGGATATATTGAACTCATCTACCCTTTGGGAAGAAATTCTCCCCGGCTCGTCTTCCTGGTCTCATATATTGAAGCGCGGAACTGCTCTTCGTATAGAGACGATCGAAGACAATAGCAATGTTGGCGCTATTTTTCTTAATGCCGATAATCCCTCGGAACGCTTGAACCTGGCTGACACTCTGAAGGCGCAGCATACAGCTCGTTTGAGCAAGGGGACGGTTCTGTACTCAGACATGGGGCGGATTCTCTGTTCTATTACGGATGATACGGTTGGCTGGCATGATCCTCTTGGCGGGTGTTCCGATACTACGCTCGTGGTGAGGAAATACGGCGAGCTCTCCTATCAGGATGCAAAAAATGGGTGGCATCAGAATGCGTTGGATGCTTTTCTGATTGAGTTGGCTAAGTATGGGTTGAACAGCCGCGACCTTATGATGAACGTAAACTTTTTTAGCAAAGTCGAAGTGCATGAAGACGGTAGGATGCAGTTCATTGAAAATCATTCAGGAGCTGGTTCCGCAGTAGAGTTACGCGCAGAGATGAACACACTCGTCATTCTCAACACTTGCCAGCATCCTATGGATACGGAAAAGACCTATGCGCAGCGGCCAGTCAAGTTGACGATCAAGAAAGTTGAAGTTCCGGGGCTCGATGATCTCTGCCGCAATTCCTGCCCGGAAAATGGTCGAGGTTTCACACTTACCGAACGCTATTTCGCTTAATTTAAGGAGTTTAAGGTGCCAGAGACAGTGATTCAATTGAGCCCGCGTCTGCCTGAGGACGCAATCTTCAGCGAGATTGTTGGAGCGGGTGATTCCTTCGTTCACGAAGTCCTTCAGGGGCAGTTCGTTCGCATTGTCGATCTGGAAGGGAATCAGGCGGCTGATATTCTTTTCTACAATGCGCACAACTATACCGATCGCTATAGCGCACAGGACACAATCCGCGAACAAGGGAATGTCTATCTCACGACGGGCACGAAACTTATATCGACCATGCGCAATATCATGCTTACGATTGTGGCGGACACCTGCGGCCGACACGACACGCTGGGGGGAGCCTGTTCGGCGGAAAGCAACATGATTCGCTATGCGATTGAGAAGCGCTCGATGCATGCCTGCCGTCAAAGTTTTCTAAAAGGAGCGCTGGCGTGGTCTAAAGATACCGGCCATGAATTGGAGAAGCGAGACCTGACCGCGAATGTCAATTTTTTCATGAATGTCCCTGTAACTTCGGATGGGAAGCTCAGCTTTGAGGATGGTGTGTCCGATGCAGGAAAATACGTGGAGCTTCGGGCAGAGATGAACACCCTGATACTTATCTCTAACTGCCCCCAATTGAATAACCCATGTAATGCCTATAACCCGACACCGGTACGGGTTCTTGTCTGGGATGCAAACTAGGAGTTATATGTTTAGGAAAGTTCTTATTGCCAACCGTGGGGCAATTGCCTGCAGAATTGAACGTACATTACACCGGATGGGTGTCGGTTCGGTGGCAGTCTATTCCACCGCCGACAAGAATTCTCTGCACGTCCTGCAGGCTGATGAAGCAGTTTTAATCGGGGAGGCCCCGGCAGCATCAAGCTACCTCTCTTTTGATGCGATCTTTGCCGCAGCAGAGCGAACGGGGGCAGAAGCAATTCACCCTGGCTATGGTTTTCTGAGTGAGAATATACAATTTGCCCGTGAGTGCGCTAAACGGGGTATCACCTTCATTGGGCCCGCTCCTGAGCATATTGAGGCATTCGCCCTGAAGCACACAGCACGGGCTACCGCGAAGTCCTGCGGTGTCCCGTTGTTGCCTGGAACAGGTCTGTTATCGAGTCTTGAAGAAGCTCTGGCCCAGGCAGAGTTGCTCAAATATCCCGTGATGCTGAAGAGCTCTGGCGGAGGCGGTGGAATTGGCATGCGCGTTTGCCACTCCGCGGAGCAGCTCAGTGAAGCCTATGAGTCTGTACTACGTCTGAGCCGCGCAAATTTTGGCGATAGTGGTGTGTATCTCGAAAAATTTGTGCCGCGCGCTCGGCATATTGAGGTACAGATATTTGGCGATGGCCGGGGCAATGTATTGGCTTTAGGCGAGCGTGATTGCTCCGCCCAACGCCGTCATCAGAAGGTGCTGGAAGAGACCCCCGCGCCGGGCCTCACCGAAGCGACTCGGCAGCAGTTGAGGTCTGCGGCGATTCTGCTGGCCAAGGAGGTGAACTATGCCTCCGCTGGTACGGTCGAATTTATCTACGACGATGATACGAACGAATTCTATTTCCTGGAGGTGAATACACGTCTGCAGGTAGAGCACGGAGTGACGGAAGAAGTCACCGGGATTGATCTTGTGGAGTGGATGGTCCGTCAGGCTGCGAACGATATGCCTCCATTTGAATCCTTTGCTGTGAATCCTGTAGGGGCATCCATCGAAGCCAGGGTCTATGCAGAAGATCCCGCGCATAACTTCCAGCCGACTCCGGGAAAGCTGACGCTAGTTGCATTTCCAGGAGCAGAGTTAGCTCGCGTTGAAACATGGATTGAGTCAGGGACAACCATCACATCCTTCTACGATCCCATGATTGCAAAGATCATTGTCCATGGAAAAGACAGGGAAGAAGCTCTCCAGCAGCTCTCTACAGCCCTTAATGCCACCGCCATCGATGGTACCGAGACAAATCTTCGTTATCTGCGTGAAGTGGTCAAAACTCCCGAATTTGTGTCGGGTAAGATTACGACCTCATTTCTTGGAACCTTTGATTTTGCCCGGCACGCAGTTGAGGTTCTCGAGGGCGGAACACAGACTACGATTCAGGACTACCCGGGCCGCACTGGCTATTGGAATATTGGAGTGCCTCCGTCGGGACCGATGGACCATTTATCCTTCCGAATTGCAAATCGGCTGGTGGGTAATCCTGAGAATGCCTCGGCTATTGAATTCGCTACGATGGGTGGTCGTCTTAAGTTCCATGCCGATACGCGTATCGCTCTTACTGGTGCCGACATGGGGGCAAAGCTCAACGGAGTTGCGATACCTCTATGGACAGCAATCGATGTAAAGTCCGGCAGTGTACTCGCCCTTGGCGCCGCCTCCAGGGAAGGCATCCGCACTTATCTTGCAGTTCAGGGGAGTTTCGATACGCAGCCTTATCTTGGAAGCCGCAGCACCTTCGTGCTTGGCGGCTTCGGAGGTCACGCGGGAAGAAGTTTGCGCGCTGGAGATGTTCTCCACATTGGCCAACAGGATCTAACGCTCGAAACCGCAGTCACTCTGCCCTCCGATTTTGTGCCCGTACTCACGCACAACTGGACCATTGGTGTTATCTTCGGCCCTCATACAGCACCTGATTTCTTTACTGAAGAAGACATCGAGATGCTTTTCTCGACACAATGGAAGGTTCACTATCAGAGCGATCGTACGGGAGTAAGACTGGTTGGGCCGAAACCGAAATGGGCGCGGCCTGACGGTGGCGAAGCCGGACTGCATCCCTCCAATATTCACGACAATGCTTATGCAATAGGGACCATCGATTTCACGGGCGATATGCCGATTCTGCTCGGACCGGATGGTCCTAGCCTCGGAGGCTTTGTTTGTCCAGCAACAATCGTTCAGGCGGAGCTATGGAAACTCGGACAACTCAAGGCCGGGGATCTCGTTCAGTTTCGTCGCATTGATCTCTCTCTGGCTGAAGCGATGGAGAGTGCGCAGGACAAATTTCTCCAGAACTTTGGAGCGCCTCTGCCTGCGCTCTCCGAAGAGCCTATCCTAGAACCGGCCATACTCAAACGAGTTACTGAACGCGCCCAGTCGATGACGTTTCGCGCGGATGGAGATAAGTATCTCCTTGTTGAATATGGCGAACTGCAGCTTGATCTAAACCTGCGATTCCGCGTTCACATTCTTGAGCAAAATCTACGTGCAGAGAATATCCCGGGCATCATCGACATCACACCGGGAATCCGTTCGCTGCATATCCACTACGATAGCCGGAAACTTGCCCGCCAAAAGTTGATCGATGGGTTGAATGAGATTGACCGCACCATGCCGGAACTCACGGACATTACGGTTCCGTCGCGTATCGTGCATCTGCCGTTGTCCTGGGACGATCCACAGGCGAAGCTTGCTCAACAGAAATACATGCAGGCGGTTCGGCCAGACGCTCCATGGTGTCCATCGAATATCGAGTTCATCCGGCGCATCAATGGTCTGAACTCCATCGACGATGTATATCGTATTGTGCATGAAGCCAGCTATTTGGTGCTTGGACTAGGGGACGTCTATCTTGGGGCTCCGGTAGCGACGCCGATCGATCCTCGCCACCGTCTTGTCACTACAAAGTACAACCCTGCCCGGACCTGGACTCCGGAGAATGCGGTTGGTATCGGCGGGGCCTATATGTGTGTGTATGGAATGGAAGGCCCAGGCGGATATCAGCTTGTCGGCCGCACCATTCAGGTGTGGAATACATGGAAGTCGACTCCTGTCTTTGCCGAGGGCATTCCATGGTCGCTACGGTTCTTCGATCAGATCCGTTTCTACCCGGTATCGGCAGAGGAGCTGCTCGATGCGCGAGAGCGTTTTCCTCATGGTCGCTACGCTCTGAAAATTGAGGAAACCACCTTTAATCTCGCTGAATATCAGCGATTTCTTGATTCCATCAGTGTTGAGGCCGCCGCGTTCAAACGCCATCAGAAAGAATCGTTCGATGCTGAACGGGAGCGGTGGCGTGCTGCTGGTCTGTTGACCATTGCTGAGCCGCCTGAGGTTCAGCAGGAGACGGAGAGTGCAATAGTTGCGGAGGGTTGCGAAGGCATCTCATCTCCTCTTACCGCAAGCGTCTTTCAGATTGTGGTTAAGCCGGGGCAGGTTGTCGCCGAGGATGAGAAGTTAATTGTTCTCGATGCCATGAAAACGGAGATCATGATCGCTTCGCCCATTAGCGGAACCGTAGAGGAGATTCATTGTGAGCTTGGAGCTGTGGTTAACGGCGGGCAGTTACTAGTTTCCATTCGTCCTTCATAGGCTGGTCGTGACCTATCAAAACAAAGTGATGAAAGGCAACAAAGGCTATGGATATTACGTCGATCCACAAAGACTATGCTTCAGGTCGATTGAATCCTGAAACTATGGTCAACGAGATATACGACCGCATCGATGCAGAAGGATTGCATCCTGTGTGGATAGCGCGAGTTCCTCGGCAACAAGCTCTGGAACGCGCAAAAGAGCTGCAGGCCGCGGCGCATGCCGATTTGCCACTTTATGGAATTCCTTTCGCGGTGAAAGACAATATAGACATTGCCGGCATTCCGACTACGGCAGCCTGTCCGGAATACGCCTACATCCCAAATCAGAGTGCTACCGTTGTTACTCGGCTGGAGGCGGCTGGCGCCATACTGATCGGCAAGACCAACATGGACCAGTTTGCAACGGGGCTAGTCGGTACGAGAACTCCCTATGGAATATGTTCCAGCGTCTTTAATAAGAGATATATCTCGGGTGGCTCCAGTGCCGGCTCGGCTGTTGCGGTTGCCAATGGTTTGGTAAGTTTTTCTCTGGGTACAGATACCGCCGGTTCGGGCCGCGTCCCTGCGATGTTCAATAACTTGATTGGACTTAAGCCGACACGAGGTGTGCTGAGCACTCACGGCATCGTTCCTGCATGCCGCACGCTGGATTGCGTATCCATCTTCGCGGAGACTGCATTCGATGCTTCTCTGGTGTTGAGTGCGGCGCGTGGCTTCGACGATCAGGACCCTTATTCCCGTGTACCTTCGATTGGTGCTGGAGCTTCTCCCTGGATCTCCTCCGCAACTTTTCGCTTTGGGTTCCCTTCATCCAGCATGCTGGAGTTTTATGGTGATTTATACAACCCTGAGCTCTATAGAGCAGCAGTGGAAAAGCTCGTTGCGTTGGGGGGGCAACCAGTCGAATTTGATTTGACCTCTTTTCTCGCCGCAGCACAGCTGCTTTATAAGGGGCCCTGGGTTGCAGAGCGTTACGCAGCGATCGCACAGTTTATTGAGAAGCACGCCGAAAAGATGGACCCAACAGTAGCGAAGATCATCCTTGGAGCAGGGAGCTATTCAGCCGTCGATACCTTTAATGCAGCCTATAAGCTCGAGGAGCTTCGTCAAAAGACCAAGGGCGTGTGGAACTCTATCGACGTGATGGTCCTGCCGACGGCGCCTCGGACCTACACCATAAATGAGATTCAGGAATCTCCAGTTGAGCGGAACAGCCATCTTGGGCAATACACAAACTTCGTCAACTTGCTGGATCTTTCGGCGGTTGCCTTGCCTGCCGGCTTTCGTCCAGATGGGTTACCGTTTGGTGTCAGTCTTATAGGGCAGGCGTTTCAGGAGAGCGCCTTGCTTGTCCTGGCGGATCGTTTGCATCGCGGTCTCGCATCTACTCTGGGCGGATCCGATAGAAAGTTGGCTGAAACACCCGCCTTGACTGCCATAACACCATCTCCAGGATGCCTATTGATGGCCGTCGTCGGCGCGCATCTCACGGGTCAGCCCCTGAATTGGCAGTTGACCGAACGCAAAGGGTGCCTCATACGAAGCTGCCGTACGCATCCGGACTATAAGCTTTATGCATTGAAGGGAACTGTGCCGCCGAAGCCCGGTCTTATACATGTTCCTGAATTTGAAGGCCCGGGTATTGAAGTCGAGATCTGGTCTCTTCCTGAAGACTCAGTCGGTAGCTTTGTTAACGGAGTTCCACCCCCGCTCTCTATTGGAACACTTCGGCTTGAAGATGGAACTCTGGTCAAAGGATTCCTTGTGGAGTCTGCCGCAACGGAGGATGCTGTCGAGATAACCCATCTTGGCGGATGGCGCAGATACCTTCAGACCCTAAAAAATACAAGCGCGAAGATCGGATCTAACGTTTCTGAGCCATGATGGCCCACTGCATCCGAGCTTCAGAACGCACTGTGCCCCCCGTCGATCAAGAGTTCCTGATCGGCTAACCCTGCAGCTGATCCGAAAGAAAGTACTGCTGAAGTGGAGTACATACTACAACGTATCTGATAATGCCTCAGTAGAATCGGGGACAAGGCAGGTTGGAGCACCTATCTTCTAGTGCTCCTGCTATTGTCACTCCTGATGGAAGTTCAGCTGTTAGCCACACATTTGCTGACGGCGCTGAAGTTTAAGCAGATGGTGTCGGTTAATCTTGTAATAACTGCACTGTACTCGTTGCCGTAATGAATTAAAGAGGTTTGTAACGAGTGAGGCAGAGTATGCCGTCTTCGGGTGAGATGGTGATCCGACAGGGCTCATAGGATTCGACGCGAACGGTGGTGTTTTCATGGATGTCGACCTGTGCGATGAGGTGCTCCCGTTTCTCGTTGGAGTAGATGGTGCAGCACCAAGAATCTCCTTTGTCTTGCCAAACTAGACTCAGTTTGCGGTTGTCGTGATGGCGTTGCTCGATCAGGTCGCCGCTGCGGAGATTGCAGGCTAAACGTCCTAGAACTGCCGGATCGGCCATGCGTTGGTCGACGATTTCTGTTAGTTCAAGGGCTGTCATGAGGTTCCTCCGTTGAGGCGGGAAGTGTACCAAAGCCTTGATACGGCAGGAAAGCTTCGATGTTTCCTGCGGAATAATCTTGAATTTATGCGATCGGCTTGGTGGGTGAAATTCGTGCTTTGTAGGGTTGCGGTGGTGAGAATGAGCCTTTCCTGGTCAGCGGATCAGGAGGTTGGGGGCGCAGCCGAAAAGGATGACTGACGCGGCCAGCAGGACGATTACTAATTGGGTGAAGGGTGGGGTTTTCAGCGGGGCGTCGTCATCGGGGTTGGTGACGAAGGCGCGTTTGAGGATCTGAAGATAGTAGTAGAGGGAGACAGCGCTGCCGGCGATGGCGAGGATCGCGAGCCAGACGAGGCCGGGGGTAGAGATTACGGCGACGAACAGGAAGAACTTGCCGAAGAATCCGGCAAGAGGTGGAATTCCGGCCAGCGAGAGCATGAAGACGAAGAGGCATGCCGAGAGGAGCGGAGCTCGTCGGCTGAGGCCGTTGAAGCTGGAGAGATGGTCGCTGCCGGTTTGCTGCTCTACAGCGCCGACGATGGCGAAGGCACCGATGGTTGTGAGCGCGTAAGTAGTGACGTAGTAAAGGAGCGCCGAGAGGCTTTGCGGCGTGTGCGCGACGATGGCGAGAAGCATATAGCCGGCGTGAGCGATTGCGGAGTATGCAAGCAAGCGGCGGACGCTAGTCTGGCGGATGGCTAGGAGATTGCCGAGGATCATGGATGCGGCGGCGATGAGCGCGAGGGCAGGTGTCCAGCCGGTGGCGAAATGCCTCCAGGCGGCCCCGCCAGAGGCATCGTTGAGAGCTATCGTCATGAACTCGAAGAAGATGAAGAAGCTGGCGACCTTGGAGCTGGAGGCGATGAAAGCTGCGGCTGGCGCGGGCGCGGCCTGGTATACGTCCGGCGCCCAGAAGTGGAACGGGACGGCGGCCACTTTGAAGCCGAAGCCGACGAGGGTCGTGACGATGGCGATGACGATAAGCGGATTGAGCGGTGCGGCGTGTATTGCGGTGGCTATCTGCGCAAAGCTGGTGGCGTTTGCGAAGCCGTAGAAGAGGCTGAAGCCGAAGAGGAGAAAGGCGGCGGACATGGCGCCGAACAGGAAGTATTTGAGTGCGGCTTCAGCAAAGCGCGGATTGCGTTTGTCGAAGGCTGTGAGGATGTAGAGCGAGAGGCTGAGGAGCTCGAGGGATAGGAAGAGAACAAGAAGGTCCTCGGTTGCCACGAGGAACATCATGCCGATGGTGGCGAAGAGAATGAGCGTGACGAACTCGCCGACGTGATCGGTGAAGGTGGAGTCGGTGGAGAGCAGAAGCGTAAAGATGCTTAGAACAAGAAGGATGATCTGGACGGTGTTGATGAGCGGATCGGAGAGGAAGACTCCGTTGAGGAGGTTGGCTCGCTGCGGTGCATAGACGAGATGGAAGATGGCTGCGGCGCAGCCAAGAGTTGCAAGCAGGGAGGCTGCGGTGAAGCGGGTCTTTGTTGCGCTGTTGCGAAGAATGAGGAGATCGACGCCAAGGACGATCACGGAGGTGATGACGAGGATCACTTCGGGAAGCGCTAGATGGAGAAGGTGGGTATAGGTCATTGCCAGCTCCCTCTACGGATGCCGTCAAAGAGCGGCGAGTTGAGCGCTGGAACGATGAGCTTCAGGAGTATCTGCGGATAGAGACCAATGGTGATGCTGGTGGCGATGAGAAGGATGGCGCCGAGGCGTTCGGGGAGCGTGATGGGAGGGAGCGCCTCGGTGGATGGAATGTGGTGGCCGTTCGCTTCGCGGTGCGCAACGACCTCTGTGTGACCGGAGTCTGCGAAGAAGGCTTTTTGCATCGCACGCCAGACGTAGATGATGCCGATGAGAATGCCAAGGCCTATGCAGAGCGCAAGGATGGGGAAGGCACGCCATGCGCCGATGAGGATCATCAATTCAGCGACGAAGCCGCTGAAGCCCGGAAGGCCCATGCTGGCCATGCCGGCGATGACGAAGGTGATTGCTGCGAAAGGGATGGCCTTGTTGAGGTTCATCGGGCCGAGGGCGCTGAGGTCGCGGGTGTGGGTGCGGTCGTAGACCATGCGTCCGACAGTGGCGAAGAGCAGGCCGGCGAGGATGCCGTGCGAGAACATCTGGATGATAGCGCCGGAGAGTCCGATCTGGTTGAGCGTCATGAGGCCCAGGAGGATGAAGCCCATGTGGCTGACGCTGGAGTAGCCGATGACGAACTTGAAGTCTTTTTGCACGAGGGCGACGGATGCGCCGTAGACGATGCCGATGATGGCAAGGACGGCGAAGACATCGCGCCAGGAGCCAAGGCCGAGAATATGGAAGCCCCACGGGGACAAACCGAGCGGGAAGAGCGTCATGGCTACGCGCAGGCAGCCGTAAGCGCCGAGCTTCATCACGACGCCGGCGAGGAGCATGGAGGCGGCCGTGGGAGCGGCAACGTGACCGGTGGGTGCCCAGGTGTGGAACGGCCACAGGCCAGCGAGGATGGCGAAGCCAATAAAGACAAGCGGAAAGGCGATCAACTGAAAGTGCGGTGAGAAGTGGGCTTGCGCGAGCTCGGTCAGAGACATGGTGTGAATGCCGGAGGCGACATAAGCGGCGATGAGTCCGATGAGGACCATGGCGGAGCCGACGAAGGAGTAGAGCGCGAGCTTCATCGCCCCGTACTCCTTGCGAGTGGAACCCCAGATGGCGATGAGGAAGTACTTGGGGATGATGACGATTTCGTAGAAGACGAAGAGAAGGAAGAGGTCGTAGCTGAGGAAGACTCCGTAGACGGAGCCGATGAGGAGGAGATAGAAGGCGAAGAACTCTTTTGTCCGGTGCTCGATATTCCAGGAGAAAAGGATGCCGGCGATGGCTACGATGCCGGTGAGAAGAACGAGGCAGAGGCTGATGCCGTCGGCGGCAAGATGGTACTCGATGCCCAGAGAGGGAATCCATGGGATGCGCGTGACGGTGAACAGCTCACCGGTGCGGTGATGGATGAAGGCAGTGAGCGCGATGGCGAAACCGGCGATGGCCGCGAGCAGCGCGAGCAGGCGCGCGGCAGCGGCGTTATTTTTCGGCAGCAGCAGTAAGAGGAGGGCTGCCAGAAACGAGATGTAGATCGTCCACGCGAGCATTGGTTAGCGGTCAGAACTTAAGTTGATTCACGAGCTGCATTGTTGTGGTGTTGAAGAGTGTGATGAGGATTTGCGGGTAAAGGCCAAAGACGAACAGTAGAGCGATGGCAGGCGCCAGTGCAAGGCGCTCGCCGGTGGTGAGGTCGGCGAAGGCGGACCATTTTTCATGGAGCGGACCGGAGAAGACCTTTTGCAGGATGCCAAGGATGAAGATCGTAGTGATCATGAGTCCGATGGCAGAAATCGATGTGGCCCATGTGACGAGAGGGAAGGAGCCCTTGAAGATAAGAAACTCGCCGATGAAGCCGTTGAGCCCGGGGAGGCCGAGTGACGAGAAGAGTGCAATGCCCATGAGCCCGGTGAAGACGGGAGCGACCTTGCGGAGACCGCCGAAGTCGTGAAGACCACGTAGACCGCTGCTGCGCTTTTCAAGAAGCGCGATGGACCAGAAGATAGTGGCGGCGGTAAGACCGTGGTTGAAGCTCTGCAGCACCGTGCCGTTGATGGCGGCATATTTTTCGGCCGTTAGAGAAGCATCACCACCGATGAACTTTGCCGCGGCGAAGATGGCCAACAGGCAGTAGCCGAGATGGTTGATGGAGGAGTAAGCGAAGATGCGCTTGAGGTCTGTCTGGGCGAGCGCAGAGTACGCGGAGAGAACAATGGTGGCGACGGCCAGCCAGAGCAAAGGCGTGAGGACGTGCTGCATCTGCGGCCAGAAGATAGGGAGCAGAACGCGAAGGAAGCCGTAGATGCCCATCTTCGACATGGCGCCGGTGAGGATGGCGGTGGTGCCGCTGGGAGCTTCCGCGTAAGCAGCCGGCAGCCAGGTGTGGAACGGGATGAGCGGAACTTTTACGGCGAAACCGAGGAATACTCCAGCAAAGAGGAGAAGCGCGAGGTGATGCGTGAAGAAGCGATGCGCTCCGAGCGTGGAGACGACGGCGGGCATGAGCTGATTGGTTTGGGTGAGGTGCGCCAGCTCGATGAAGTCAAAACTGTGCGTGGCGAGGAAGATGGCGATGAAGCTGAGCAGCATCGCGATGCTGCCGATCATGGTGTAGACGAGAAACTGCGTGGCGGCGGCGGTGCGGTGCGAACCTCCCCAGAGCTTGATGAGGAAGAAGGCCGGGATGATGCTGAGCTCCCAGAAGGTGAACCAGTGAATGAAGTTGAGTGCAGTAAATGCGCCGAAGAGGCAGGACTGTAGAAGGAGAACGAGCGCGAAGTAGAGTGAGGCGCGATCTTCAATGTGCCACGAGGCGGCGATGCCGATGGGGACAACGATGGCTGAGAGCAGAAGCATGAGAAGGCCGAGGCCATCGACGGCGAGTCGGTACTCGATGCTGAGAGCGGGAATCCATGCGTGGCGCTCTTCAAATTGCAGCGCGGTCGAGGAGCGGTCGAAGTGGAGTGCGACGACGAGGGTCAGGGCTAGCGCGGTGAGGCTGAACGTGAGTGCGAGGATGCGTGAGAGTTTGGGGTTGCGTCCCGTGAGCGCCACGAGGACGGCGCCGATAATCGGGAGCGCGGTGAGGATGGAGAGGAAGGGCATTATGCTTTGGCCCTCCAGAGCAGGAGCGCGGCAGCGAGGAAGAACGCGAGGCCGACGTAGCGAAGATAGTTTTGGATGCGGCCATGCTGGAGGTAGGCGAGTAGCTTTGCGCTGCGCGAGACAGTAGTGCAGCCTTCATCGAAGCCCGCGTTGACGAAGTGTGTATCGACAAAGTTGTCCGTGTAAGCGAGGCCGAGGACCAGGTAGGAGATGGCCTGGACGATGGAGTTGAAGAACCAGCGGTCAAGTTTGTCGGCGACGTGCGAGAGCAGTGTGTTGAGACGGACGATGGTGTGGGTGTAGAGCTTGTCGATGTAGAAGGCGTGATGGAGTACGGAGAATGTGTGCGGCTGGATCTGCTGCAGCGCGTCGGGCTGTTCGGAGTGTGTGATCTTGCGGCCATAGAGTATCCAGCCGAAGGCGAGGCCGATGAAGACCAAAGCGGACGACGAGAGCATGACGGGGAGAATGCCGTTGCCTCCGAAGGCGGAGAGGTTGAGAACGGCGTACTTGTCTTCGAGGAAGTCTTGGAACCATGGCCACGAGGGCGCGCCGATAAACCCGAGAAGTATGGCGCAAACGGCGAGGATGATGAGCGGGACCGTCATGACGGAGGGACTTTCATGCGGTGGGCCTTCGTGGTATGCGGCGGCGGAATCGTAGTCGTCATGCAGGAAGGAGTGGGTCGGGAGCGGTTTGCGCGAGGCGGCGGCGAAGACGTAGCAGATCTGACGCGTCATATAGAAGGCGGTGAGTAACGCCCCAATGGCTCCCATGTAAAACGGCGTGTGAGAGAGCGGCCAGTCGTAGGCGGCGTGAAGGATTTCGTCCTTGCTCCAGAAGCCGGAGAAGAAGAGCGGGAAGCCGCAGAGCGCGAGCATGCCGACGGCGTAGGTGGCGAAGGTGAGCGGCATGAATCTGCGCAGGCCGCCCATGTGGCGGATGTCTTGCTCGCCATTGCTGCCGTGGATGACGGAGCCAGCGCCGAGGAAGAGCAGCGCCTTGAAGAAGGCATGAGTGATGAGATGGAACATGCCGACGGGAACGCCACCGACGCCGAGGCCCATCATCATGTAGCCGAGCTGCGAGATGGTGGAGTAAGCGAGGATGCGCTTGATATCGAACTGCGCGACGGCGATGAGCGCGCCGAAGAGAGCGGTGAGCGCCCCAATCCAGGTGATGACCTGCAACGCGATGGAAGGCGTAAGTACGTTGGCGACGTGCGCGCTCATGAGCGGGTAGACGCGCGCGACGAGGAAGACTCCGGCAGCGACCATGGTGGCCGCGTGGATGAGAGCGCTGACGGGAGTGGGGCCTTCCATCGCGTCCGGCAGCCAGACATGCAGTGGGAACTGGCCGGACTTTCCTGCTGCTCCGCAGAAGATGAGAATGCCGATGCCAGTGGATGCGGTGAGGCCAAGGATAGTGGTGTGCGAGACGAGCGCGTTGAGCGCGGAGGGCTCGAGGCAGCCGGCGCCGTGGTCATAGAAGAGCAGCGTACCGGTCTGGTGATAGAGCCAGGCAATGCCGAGGAACAGGCCGATGTCGCCGATGCGCGTGACGAGAAAAGCTTTTTTTGCGGCAGCCGCCGCGGCGGGGTTCGCGTACCAGAAGCCGATGAGGAGATAGGAGGTGAGGCCGACGATCTCCCAGCACATGAAGAGAAGCAGCAGGCTGTTGGCGATGATGACGCCGAGCATGGCTCCGGCGAAGAGGGCGAGGAAGCAGAAGAAGCGCGTGAAGTTTTCGTCGCGCTCCATGTAGCCGATGCTGTAAATGAAGATGAGCAGGCCGACGAAGGTGACCATTAGGAGCATAACGACAGTGAGCGGACTGAGGAGCCAGCCGATGCGAACCCAGTCGCTGCCGAATTGAAACCAATCGAGGTTGAAGGCTTCTTTGATATTGTTGCCGTGGCCGATGGAGAGCGTGTGCGTGAAGGCGACGACGGAGAGCAGAAACGAGACGGACATGGAGCCGATGGCGAGTGCGGTCGCGAGGCTGCCGTGAGGTCGCTTCGTGAGTGCGATGATGCCGGCTGCGAGTATGGGCAGCGCGGGGATCAGCCATAGGTTGGGAAGAATCCAGGTCATTCGTTTTAGGTACTCAGCCCTTCAGGGTGTTGATGTGGTCGAGGTCGATGGTCTTGTGGTGACGATAGACGGCGAGGATAATGCCGAGGCCTACGGCGGCTTCGGCGGCGGCGATGCTGATGGAAAAGATAGTGAAGAGGATTCCGGTGAGGGCTTCGGGATGCGGGCCGTAGCGCCAGAAGGCGATGAAGTTGAGGTTGGCGGCGTTTAGCATGAGCTCGATACCGATGAGGACGAGGATGGCGTTGCGGCGAGTGAGCGCGCCGGCGAGGCCGATGGAGAAGAGCAGCGCGGAGAGCAGAAGGTAGCCGGTGAGGGGGGTCACTTGCTGCTCCTGTTCTGTGGCATCGCGATGATGACTGCGCCGATCAGTGCGGCGGTGAGCAGCAGGCCCATGATTTCAAGCGGGAGAGCGAAGCTGTGCATGAGCGCGTCGCCGATTTGGTTGGTGGAGACGGCGGGTTGTGCGGACGTCGGCGTAGCGATGTTGCTCCGGATGATGGCCCAGGCAAGGACTGCGAATGTGGCTCCGGCGATGACGCAGCCGGTGATCCAGAAGGCGCTGAGCGCGGGCTGCGGGTGCGGGCCGGCGCTACGGGTCATCATGATGGCGAAGACGGCGAGGATGGCGATGGCACCGACGTAAACGAGGATCTGCGTGAAGCCGACGAATTGCGCGCCGAGAGAAAGATAGAGTAGGGCGAGGCCGACGAAGCCCAGTGTGAGTGCGAGGACGCAGTGGATGAGATTGCGCAGACCCATCGCGGCGGAGGCTCCGGCGATAGTGAGTGCGGCGAGGATGAAGAAAGTTGCGTGCATGTTGGTCGGCGAAACCTATTCGGCGAAACGGTAGGTGCGAATTTGGAGCTGTTTGCGCTGCTTGAGGTTGAGGCTTAGGAGGAAGCAGGGGATTGCGAGGATGGCGATACACACGAGCCAGCGCAGGATGTTGTGGGGCATCAGGTGCCAGACGGCGGCGTCGATGAGGTTAAGGAGAGACATGGGGAGCATGAACTTCCAGGCGAAACCCATGAGCTGGTCCATGCGCAGACGGGGAAACGTGCCGCGAACCCAGATAAAAGCCGCGATGAAGACGAGCAGCTTGAGGAAGAACCAGAGGTAAGACGGAATCCACGTGAGGAACGAGAAGGGTGCGGACCAGCCGCCGAGGAAGAGCGTGATGGCGAGGCCGGAGGTGGCGAACATGCCGAGGTATTCACCGAGAAAGAAGAGCGCGAATTTGAAGCCGGAGTATTCGATGTAATAGCCAGCGATGATTTCGGATTCGCCTTCGGGAAGGTCGAAGGGCGAACGGTTGGATTCGGCGGTGGCGGCGATCATGAAGAGGACGAAACCGCAGAAACCCCACGGCGTGAGGACGTACCAGTGCGGCAGAATACCGATGTAGCGTGTCTGCGCGTCGACGATGGCGACGGTGGAGAGCGTGCCCGTGGCCATGATGACGACGATAGAGGAAAGAACTAGCGGGATTTCGTAGCTAATCATCTGGGCCACGGCGCGCATGGCGCCGAGGAGCGAGTATTTGCTGTGACTGGACCACCCGGCCATGAAGACGGCGAGCTCCACCATGGAGCCGATAGCGAAAAAGAAAAGCACGCCCGCGCTGAGGTTCGCGATAACCATGTTGCGGCCGATGGGAAGCACCGCGTAAGCCAGGAATGCGGCCAGGACCAGGAGTAGCGGTGCGAGGAAGTGGACGACCTGGTCCGCTGTGCGGGGGATGACGTCCTCTTTCGTGAGCGATTTGATGCCGTCTGCAATGGGCTGCCAGAAACCGAAGGGGCCGACGCGGTTGGGACCATAACGGTTCTGCATGCGGCCCAGGCCTTTGCGCTCGAGGACGGTAGTGATAGCGAAAAGTAGAGGGAAGACGACGAGGACGGGTGCGACGGAAAGAATGGCGGAAGAGATGGGCTGGAAGGCGACAGGAACATGGCCCATGATCCATGCCTTCGATAGAACGAATATCTGGTCGATCGTTTGTGTAAGAGGCAGGTGCATCATTTTTCCGGAGCACCTCCGGTTGCTGACGGCGCCGGTGGCGCTGGTGAGGCAGCAGGTTTTGGCGCCGCAGCCTTGGCTCGTGCCGCGGCGAGCGCGGCGTCGACGTCGGCGGCTTCGGTGGGATGGACCTGGTGGTAGTACTCATTGGACTTTGCGAGGCGCTCTTTGGTCCAAAGAAGATCGCTGAAGCGACCCGTGGCGCTGGCTTCGAAGTCATTGTCCATCTTGATGGCGTCGAAGGGGCAGACTTCGACGCAGATCTGGCAACTCATGCAGACAGAGACATCAATGTTGAAGCGAGTCGGATAGAACTGTGGTTTGCCGACGGCGTCAGGCTTTTTGTCGGTACTCTTCTCGATGAAGATGCACTTCGGCGGACACTCTTTTTCGCAGATAAGACAGGAGACGCAACGGAGGCCGGCCTGCGGGTCAGTGCCGTCGTAAACGAGAAAAGGGAAGTTGCGAGAGGCTTCGATGCGCGGGGCGCGCTCCTCGGGGAACTGGATGGTGGTAAGGCGATCTTTATCGACATAGCTGCCGAAAAAGTTTCGGGCTGTCTCTGCTAGTCCTTTTAGGAGGCCATTCCCAAGCATCTATCTGTTTTCCCTGCGAAAAAAATAGTGCAATATTGCGCGATCTAACTCTACTCCAATTGAGTGTGTCCAGCGATACTTTTTAGCGATCTACCTCACCCATGACGATATCGATGCTGCCAAGAATGATGACTACGTCGGCTACGTTGCGGCCAAGGCACATGTCCTCAAGGACGGTGAGGTTGATGAGACTAGGGGGGCGGACGCGGTAGCGGTAGGGGTTGGGTGTGCCATCGCTGATGAGATAAAAGCCCAGTTCTCCCTTGGGGGCTTCGATGCGACCGTAGGCTTCGCCGGGTTTGGGGCGGAAGTTGCGGACCTTGGTTTTGGGGTCGGTAAAGGGGCCTTCGGGGAGATCGCGCATCGCTTGCTCGAGAATTTTGATCGATTCGCGCATTTCCAGCAGACGAAGCATGTAGCGGTCGTAGACATCCCCGTGATCGCCCAGCGGGATGCGGAAGCTGAAGCGATCGTAGATGCCGTACTTGTCTACCTTGCGGAGGTCGTAGTTAACGCCGCAGGCGCGGAGAACGGGGCCGGTGATCCCGGCGTTGATCGCCAGTTCTCTAGAAAGAACGCCGACACCCTGTGTGCGGGCCATGATGATTTCATTGCTAACGAGAAGAGTTTCGTACTCGTCGAGGAAGCGGGGAAAGGCCGCGACGACCTGCTTCGCTTGTTCGAGCCAGCCGGCGGGAAGGTCGACGCGGCAGCCGCCGAAACGCATGTAGTTGCACATCATGCGCGCGCCGGTGAGAGCTTCAAAGAGGTCGAGGATCTTTTCCCGCTCGCGGAAGGCGTACATAAGCGGCGTGCCGCTGGCGCCCATGTCCTGCATGAGGAAGCCGACGAGTGAAGCGTGGTTTTGCAGGCGGGTGAGCTCGGCGGTGATGATGCGAAGGTATTGTGCGCGCTCTGGGACCTGAATGCCCGCGAGGGTCTCCACTGCGAGTGCATAGGCCCAGTTGTTGGTGAGCGAGCAGAAGTAGTCGAGGCGATCGGTGTAGGGCATGGAGCCGAGGTAAGTTTCATCCTCGGCGATTTTTTCGTGATTGCGATGGAGGTAGCCGAAGATGGGTTTGAGTTTGACTACGGTTTCACCGTCGAGCACGACATCCATGCGGAAGACGCCATGTGTGGACGGGTGCTGGGGACCCATGGAGACTTCAAGGAGCTGCGAATCGCCATCGGCGGATGGCGTGAGGTGCGCGGCGGAAGGGAACTCGGCGAGAGCGCTCATGCCGTGCCTCCTTGGTGCTGCATGGTTTTGAGGAGGACCTTGTCGTGCGCAGTGGGCTCGTACTCGTAGTCGTCCGGTTCGACGTAATCGCGGCGCATGGGGAAGTCAGTAAACTCGTCCCACATGAGAAGGCGGCGAAGATCGGGATGGCCGTCGAAGATGACGCCGAAGAGGTCGAAAACTTCGCGCTCCTGAAAGTCGACGCTGCGCCATACAGAGATGAGTGAAGGCAGATGGACACGTGTGGAGCGATCCTGCGTGCGCATACGCAGGATGACCGGACCGTGTTTCAGCTCCATGGAATAAAGGTGATAGACGACCTCGAGATGCCCGGTGGCCAGCGCTTCGGCGTTTTCGACGTCTTCTTCTATGGCGTCGCCGGTTTCCTTGGCTTTGCTGGGTGCGGGAGTGGGCGCGGGCCAGTCGATGCCGGTGACGTTGGAGCAATAATCGAAGCGGAGATGCGGAGCATCGCGGAGGAATATGGCAATAGCGAGCGCGTGCTCTGAGTCGATGAGCAACGAGTGCTGCGCGGAAGGGCTGGGGTTGGAAATAATCTCCAGTCGGCAGCCAGGGACATTCGCTTCTATTTCGGGTTTAAGCGATTCCAGATTCATCGTTATCAGCCAGGGAGATGTTGATGAGCGGTGGATGCCACACGGCAGGATTTTTTGACGGTTCCAGATCATGCTCCCCGAATTTGGGAATCAGAAATTCACTGGGCTCGGCGGCGTTGAGATGGCGGGGACGATCGTCGCCGGTCAATGGCTGACCATCGATTTTCTTTTGCAGTTCGATGAAGCCTTCGAGAAGAGCTTCGGGACGGGGCGGGCAGCCGGGAATGTAAATGTCGACGGGGATGTAGCGATCGATGCCCTTGAGGACGTTGTATCCCTGTTTGAAGGGGCCTCCGGAGATGGCGCAGGCACCCATGGAAATAACGTACTTGGGCTCGGGCATCTGGTTATAGAGGCGGACGATTTGCGGCGCCATCTTTTTGGTGATGGTGCCGGAGACGATCATGAGGTCAGCCTGGCGGGGAGAAGGGCGAAAGACTTCCGCGCCGAAGCGGGCGAGGTCGTAGCGTGCCATGGTGGTGGCAATCATTTCGATGGCACAGCAGGCGAGGCCAAAGTTCAACGGCCAGAGCGAGCTTCTGCGGCTCCAGTTGTAGAGTTCCTGCATGGTGGTGGCGATGACGCCCTGGCGGCCTAGCTCGTGTTTGAGTGCTTCATCCATGGAAGGGCTTTCGAGAGTTCGATCTTATGACCAGGTGAGGACGTTCTTTTGCCAGGCCCAGGCAAGACCTTCGATCAACAGCAAGAGGAAGGCGAGCATGGAGAGACACTCGCCCATGCCGAAGTGAGTGAAGGCTGTGGCGAAGGGCAGGAGGAAGACGACTTCGACATCGAAGACGAGAAATATGATGGCGTAAAGGTAATATCCCGGGTTGAACTGGACCCAGGCATCGCCCTTGGCTTCAAGGCCGCACTCGTAGACTGCGTTTTTGGATTGGCCGGGCTTGGCTGGAGAAAACTTTTTGGCCCAGAGCCATGCCAGCGCAAGCGGGGCAACCGCAAACCCGAGAGCCCCAATGAGCAGAACAAAAATCGGCAGGTAGGAGTCGTTCGCCATGTCTTCAAAATCACGGTAGCAGATTTGGGCGATAGCCGCACGGCGCTTGTTGACGCATTGCCACCAATTTTGCTGGCTGATATGTCTCGCGCCTGATCTGAAGTCGAGTCTGAAGTTGAATTTAGTGATGGGGCGGGACCCAGTTTGAGGCCGGTATCTGGCATGGAATGGAGAGCAGAAAGAATCGAAGACGGAGTTCCCGTAGTCTGCTTTTGGGGCAGCAACTATGAAATTGCCCAATCGTATGACTGTGTCTCGCTAGAGCTTGTCATGATTTTGGGCAGGTCCCATGAAAATGGGACATGTCACAATTAATCGCTTTGGGATTACGGTGTTCGGAGGTTTCTGATGCGTTCGTTGGCTCGCTATGTTGCTTTGTTGATCTTTCTTCTGGCTTCGGTAGCGAGAGCTGCGGAGACTGAAACCCAGTACCTATCCGGTCTGGGCAAGGACGATCCCGTCAAGTGGGAGTTCAAGTGCGACAAGGGGCAAAACGCCGACAAATGGTCGACTATCGGTGTCCCCTCCAACTGGGAACTGCAAGGCTTCGGGATCTACACCTATGGCCGGATTACTCCAGCAGGGGGGTGGCCTCGCGTTCATGGTATCTACAAGCGCACCTTTACCACGCCTGTGGTCTGGCGAGATAAAACCATTTTCGTCAAGTTTGAAGGTGTTATGACCGATGCCCGGGTCACCATCAACGGTCAATCGGCCGGTCCCATGCACCAGGGCGGCTATTACGCCTTCAAGTACGACATCACGAGTCTCCTTAGGCCCGCGGGTCAGCAGAATGAGATCCAGGTGGACGTCGACGATGATTCGATGAACGAGTCCGTCAATCACGCCGAGCGTCGCGGCGATTTCTGGAACTACGCCGGCATCTTCCGTCCGGTTTATCTCGAGGCTGTCCCCAAGACATTTGTCGATCACGTGGCCATCAACGCGACCGCTGCGGGCTCCCTGGATGTCGATGTTGCGCTCTCCGATACGCGGCCTGCCGCCCCGAGCAGCCCTACAGCCTCCGTGGAGATGCGGGTGCTCGACATAGACGGCAGGCCTGTTGGCGATCCTGTAACAGCGAAGGCTGTCACCCTCAATGGAGAAACCCACCTTGCCGGAAAGATTTTCAATCTGCGACTCTGGACTGCTGAGACGCCGAATCTTTACCAGCTCGAAGTGCGACTGAAATTAGGCGATACCGTCGTGCATACAGTGCGTCAGAAGTTCGGATTTCGCACCATTGAACTCCGCCCAGGGCTAGGCCTGTTTGTGAACGGCAATCGCGTCTTCCTGAAGGGTGTCGCCCGTCACTCATTCTGGCCCGATTCCGGCCGGACTCTGTCCGAGCAGATCTCCAGAGACGACGTCAACCTCATCAAAGAAATGAACGGCAACGCAGTTCGTTCCAGCCACTATCCGCCGGACCGCCACTTCCTCGATGCCTGTGACGAACTTGGCCTATACGTACTCGATGAACTCGCCGGCTGGCAGGCGCATTACGACACTGATATCGGCAAGAAGCTGGTCAAGGAGATGTTGGAGCATGACGTAAATCACCCTTCGATCCTCTTCTGGGACAACGGCAACGAAGGTGGGTTCAACTTCGATCTTGATGGTGAGTACTCAAAGTACGACCCGGAGAAACGTGTAGTTCTGCACCCTTGGGCGGCCTACCCCTCGGGTATCGTCGATACCAAACACTATCCAAACTATGAGCTGCTGCAGCAAAAGCTCGCCAATGATCCTGTCTTTTTCCCAACGGAGATGCTGCACGGCCTCTATGACGGAGGTGCCGGAGCGGGGCTGAGTGACTATTGGGATGCCATTCTCAAGAGTAAGGCTGGGGCCGGTGGATTCATCTGGTCGTTCGTGGACGAAGATGTGAAACGCGTGGACAAGGGCGGCATTCTCGACTCCGCCGGCAACCAAGCCCCCGATGGCATTGTCGGCCCATATCGCGAACGGGAAGCAAGCTTCTACACCGTCAAACAGCTTTGGTCGCCCATTATTGTGACGCCGCCTGACGGCACTTCACACTCCTTCACCGTAACAAACCGTTACGCCTTCACCAATGCCGACCAATGCACCTTCGAATGGCAGACGATCGCCTTTCGCCAACCCAATGACACAGCTTCCGGTTCGGTAGTGCTGGCATCGCGGACCGATCACGGCCGTTCGCTGGCGCCGGGCTCGTCGGCAAGTTGGGACGATTGGGGACCGCCTGCTCCAGCCTCCGGTCGCAGTACAAAGAGAACACCCGATGCCACTCGACTTCTTATTAGGGACGCCACGGGCCGCGTGATTCAGACCTATGTCTGGCCTAACGACAGTCTCGAGAGCCGATTGGACCAACTAGAGCATTCCGTTGGAGGAGCAAAGCCGACTGCCGCCGAATCCGGTGACACGATTACTGCGACTGCGGGTGACCTGTCCCTACGAATAAGCAAGACCAGCGGCCTATTAATCTCAGCCTCTCGGCATGGCAAGTCCTTTTCCCTTGCCAGCGGCCCTCGCGTCGTGGCGATGAGCCCAAGGAGCGCTCCTTCTCGCAAGCAAGATCCGCCAACTCCACCACCTGCCCTTGCTCCGGAGTCCAGGCTCAGGTCTATAAGCCATGAAACTGACGGCAACGACCTGATCATCTCCGCCGCGTTCGACGGACCGATGAAATCGCTCACCTACCGTCTCAAACCCAATGGCTGGTTGTCCATCGACTATGTCTATGACATGAGTGGCGCCGAGGAATACTTCGGCATCGGATTCGACTATCCCGAAGCTGACGTCAAAGGCATGCGATTCCTTGGTGATGGGCCTGCCCCGGTCTATCAGAATCGCCTCGCCGGCGGCACTCTTGATGTTTGGAACAGGCCGTATAACAACACCATGGTCGGAGATCCAGACGATCTGAAACCTGGAGAGCACTTCGACTATCCGATCTTCAAGGGGTTCTACGCCGGTGTGCGTTGGGTGCAGTTCAATACCTCGGAAGGCCCGATTACCGTGAGGGTAGGCCAACAGCGCGACTCTCCAATCTACGTGCAGGTCTTTACTCCGAAGACCGCGCCTGCAAATCTGCTAGGACAAGTTGCCGTGCCGTTCCCCAATGCCGGAGTTTCCTTTCTTCATGGCATCCCAGCAATTGGCAACAAGTTTGGAGGGCCGCAATCCATGGGTCCTTCAGGGCAGGCAGCGATAGCGAAAGGCGAGTACAAGGGAAACGTCAGTCTGTATTTTGGAAAGTTGCTGGCACGGTAAGACTACGTGTTTCTACATGAGTACTTTCCCCTATACCGTCTTGGCTCAATCGAGTTCGACACCCCAACACGCTGCGCATCATCGGAGCTGTTCATAATCCGTAGGGGGTCTCAAGAGTACGACGAAGTACTACAGGTGGCTCAAGATCTCTCCGTGTGGCGACGGCATTCGCGCCATCTGCGGGGTGTAGATGCTCTTTTCGTCGCGAGCTCGGGAACCACGGTGGGATTACACATGTAGCTAAAAACGACATCAGATCCGGTCTCTAACTCCGAATGTTCTTTGCCGGCATAGCAGAAGACATTCTTGTCGTGTGAGAGACCGGGCTGCATCTCTGGCATTTTGTACAGGACCTGTCCCTCGGTCCACGGCCCGGTCAGTTGCGGCGCGGGAGAGAGCAAGCCTCGATGAAGTGCTAACTAGCCACCGATTGCCGACTTAGATTGGACAGCTTTGATCTATCACAAAGCCCGGCATTCAAAAATTATTTTGCGTATGCATGCTGAGCCAAATTATTCCGCATATCTGAAAATAAAGAACGGCCATTGCTTGGTTCATGGCGCAAACATAGTTCTTTTGAACCAAAAAAAATCAGTTCAATCACCCCATTGACGGTCGCACCTGTCACGCCTACATTTCTCATGGTCAACGAAAGAGTTATTTCCGAGAGACGTACTTAACTGCGACCTCGTAATTATCGAAGCACCCCCACAATTAGCCGCATAGGGCTTCCAATATAGAGCCGCATAAGCCAGTTCAGGCTCAATTATAAGAGCCCTTTGTGTGTGGTGCGGAGGATGGCTTCAGTATCGAGGCTGCGATACCTAACACCAAGCGAAGGAGCCAGGTAAAAGCTTATGAGAATCAAGTCACAATCGGTGTACGGAAAAATCTTATTCAGGATAGTGCTTATCGCTGTCCTGGCCATCAGTTTGGCTAATGTTTGCTCGGCACAAGCAAGATCGAATGGTCCGTGCGACATCTATGCAGGGGCCACACCTTGTGTTGCTGCATTCAGCACAACCAGAGCGTTATATGCATCCTATACGGGTTCGCTATATCAGGTGACACGTCAATCAGACAACACCACGAGTAATATCGGAATTCTTTCCGATGGCTATGCGAATGCTGCTGCACAAGACAGTTTCTGCGCCAACACCATTTGTACGATCACCGAAGTTTACGATCAGTCCTCCAACCATAACAACCTTACCCTCGCGCCTCCGGGTGGTGCGGCGAGCGGTTCCGGGCCGGGTGGCCAGGATCTCCCTGTATTTGCAGCTACATTGCCGGTGACTGCAGGTGGGCATAAGGTATACGGAATGTACTTTCAATCGGGTATGGGATATCGCAACGATGCGACCACGGGCATTGCGGTAAATGGTCAGCCTGAGGGGGTATACATGGTGAGCTCGGGCGCTCATCTCAATGGTGGATGCTGCTTCGACTTTGGCAATGCTGAGACGAACAACCGTGATAATAATGCCGGCCACATGGATGCGATCAACATTATCTGTTCTGGCAATCCATGCTCTCCAGTTGCAGGACTCGATATGGAGAATGGCATTTATGGCAATTTGGCGGTAACCGACGGGACTCCGTTTATGACTGCGATGGGCTCAAACGATGGGCAGCATAACTACACCATCTACCAGGGCAACGCTCAATCGGGCAGCCTTACGACTACCGGTTCGGTAGCTCTTCCAAGTGGGTACGCGCCGATGCAGCAGGAGGGAGCCATCATTCTTGGTATTGGCGGGGATAACAGCGACACGACAATAGGGTCCTTCTTCGAAGGCGTCATGACGTCGGGTGTTCCCTCCAGTACGACAATGAATTCTGTTCAGGCTAATATCGTCTCGGCCGGCTATGCGGGTATGCTCCCTTATCATGACGGATTTGGAAGTGGTTCTGCATCGGGATGGGCCACGTATAACGGCAACTGGTCCGTGTCTGGAGGTTCATACGTAAACAGTACAGTCGACAACAACGGTGACAAGGCCGTTACCGGCTCGTCGACGTGGGATAACTACACCCTGCAGGGGGATGTGCAGATTACGACCAGCGGAGGCGATGCTGGGTTGAACTTCCGTGTGACCAATCCGGCGGCGGGGCTCGACTCCTTAGATGGCTACTATGTGGGCGTAGACGCGACTAGTGGCATTTTAGTTCTCGGTCGTGAAAGCTATGGTTGGACGGCACTACAGACAGCGGCAATGCCCGGTGGCGTATCAACGAATACGTGGTATCACCTCACCGCGCAAGCTGTGGGCTGTACTCTCACTGTTTCTGCTCAACCGGTAGGATCGACTACAGTGACTGGATTCACCTACACCGATACCGGATGTACATACACGGCTGGTGCGGTTGGAGTTCGCAGTCATCTTACATCGGCAGCCTGGCGCAATATCAACGTGACCTTAGGAGGGAGTTCCACGTTACCTTACTATGCTCCGTTTGCGGCCGGTACAGGGCCGGCAGGCTGGACAACCTATGACGGGACCTGGGCGCTATCCGGCGAAGACTACATCAATTCGGCAACTGATACGAACGGTGACAAATCAATCGGCGGGCCCACTTTTAGCAATTTCACGATAACCGGCGATCTCGATCTGACAACCAGCGGTGGAGATGCGGGCTTCCTGGTCCGTGCGACGAATCCGGCCGTTGGTACTGATTCTGTGGATGCCTACTATTTAGGAATCGACAGCTCGGGATATATCGAGATTGGGAAAGAGAGCTATGGTTGGACTCAGCTAGCAGCCGCTCCTCTTCATTCTGCGCCTGCTAATACCTGGATTCATCTCACGGCACAGATTGTTGGCTGCCAGATCAGGTTAACTGCACAACCTATAAACTCTTCGACCCCGATCAATGATGTTGCTGTGACAGATTGCAGCTTTTCCTCAGGACAAACTGGAGTACGAACATATGGCACATCTGCCCAGTGGAGATATGTCAGCGTAACTCCGAATTAAGAGAAGTATCAATAGTCTTTATGCGGTATGCAGGGTAGAAGGGCATCTTGAGTGAAGTGAAAGATGCTTTTCTACCCTGCAGTTCGTCTTGGGGGAAGCGTTACACGTAGGTTAGTTCGCGGTTGTTCTGACTGAGTCCATAGTTATCGCCGTTCACCTTCAGGAGATATCCATGGGGGGGCGAGTTGCACGTATAGTGCTGGCTGAGCATTTCGAAGCGTAGCTTGATACCGGTCTTCTAATCAAACTCAAAAAGATCCGGAGGTGGGCTGCTTTTACTCCGCCTTGGTGGTTTAGCTCTGCACCAAAATGTATTGATGCATTTGAACCAATACATTTTGGTTCATAAGACATCTTGCGGGTGGTGTATCGGAACATATAGCGTCCGTGTTGGAAAAATAACAAAATTCGAGGTGAACTCAAGTCTGCGGTTTAGTCTCTGCCGGTGAGACTTGTGTCCTCGAAGACCATGATCTCTATTGAATCAACAGGTACTGCGTAGCCATCGCAGTAGAGTTTGACCGGCCATTGGTATGAAGCATTTCAGGAGGCAGCACGATGAAGAAGTTGAGCAGGATGATCGGGATACTGGTTGGGATCTGCATGATCCTGGCTTCAGGAGGTTTCTTCTTCCCGTCTTATGTAGCCCTTGCACAATCGGTGCGCGGATCTCTGTCAGGTAGCGTTCTGGACCAATCGGGAGCGGCCATTCCGGGAGCTAAGATCACCGTCCGCGACCCCAATACAGGCGTAACGCGAGCCACGGTTTCGAGCGCCGAAGGTTCCTATCGCCTTCCCGAGCTGAATCTGGGCTCCTATGATGTCACGGCATCAGCCACTGGCTTTTCGACGCTCGTCCAGCATGGGGTACAGATCACGATCGGAGATGTGTCCGCCCTGAATCTGACGCTTAAGGCGGGCAGCAGCGATACGACGATCAATGTGGATGCTTCCGCGCCGAACGTTGAGACGCAATCATCTGACGTTAGTGGAACCATACAGTTCCGGCAAATCATAGACCTGCCACTTGCACTGGGTGGAGTCGGCGCTTTTCGCTCCCCGGAAGCTTTTGAATTCTTGTTGCCCGGGACAACGGGCCCTGGGTCGGGGAACAGCTTCAACGGCATTTATACGTTGAAGATCGCGGGTGGACAGTCGTTTGCCAACGAAGACCTGCTCGATGGAGCAAGCCAGACGAGAAGTGAAAATGGTTCCTCGTTCGATGAAGAGTCGCCATCCGTGGAAGCAATTCAGGAATTCAAGATTACGACCGGCATTCCCGCGGCGGAGTATGGGCGGAACACCGGTGGCATCGAGAGCTTCGTGACAAAGGGAGGCACGAATAACTATCACGGTACAATCTTCGACATCTTCAGGAATGAAGCGCTCGATGCAAACACCTGGTTCAATAATGGAAATCTAGCCTTGAACTGCGCGGGCTCGAACAATACTCCTCAGTGCGCCAGCCTTTATAGGAGGCCAGACGACAAGCAGAATGATTATGGAGGAACACTAGGTGGCCCCGTAAGTATTCCGCACGTCTTCAGTGGTACCGATAAGCTCTTCTTCTTTTTCGCTTGGGAGCAACTCAAGCGGAGAGTTGGGGGAACGCAGATCAGCAGCGTGCCGACTCTTGCCGAGCGGGGAGGGGATTTTACAGATCTTTACAATCCGGCGGCACCGCCTGCCACTGGCAGCACGGCTATTAATCCTTGTGATGGCCTGCCAGTTTATCCCGGTGAGATATTCGACCCTTCGACACAACGGATTGTGAATGGAACACCCTGCCGGTCCGCCTTCAAGGGAAACGTGATTCCGCAGCAGAGCTTCAGTGCGGTAGGGAAGAACATCCTCAATTACATTCCTGCTCCCACAACGTCTGGTCTTTATAACAACTACTTTTATGCCAGTTCGATCCCGATTACGAACACCACGTACACCGTTCGCATCGATGCCAGCCCCTCACCCCGGCACAAAATTTTCGTGTCTTACTCGACACGTGACAACCTCCGCACCTGCTGCGCAACGCCCCTTCTTCCTTATCCTGAAGATTCGGGTACCTGGCAGCAGAACTTCGAGACTCATCTTGGCCGCGCTGGCTGGGACTTCATCATTACGCCCAACGTTTTGAACCACTTCAATTTCGGGTATAACCACACGAACAGCTCCAACTTTGCCTATCCGACCTTTAACAACATCAATTACACGCAGCAGCTTGGAATTTCCAATGCACCTTTTTCCAAAAACTTTCCAGGTGTCAATTTCGACTCTCGGGATCAATACCGCAACTTGGGCAATTCGTTGAACAATGATTGGGTTGACAGCGGGTTCCGTTTCAATGACAGCGTAAGCATCGCCAAGGGACGTAACAACTTTAAGTTCGGAGGAGATTTCCGTATTCAGTAGTTTTCACCGCTGTCCTATCCAACATCTACCCTGACCTACGATCGCGCGCAGACGGCATCGGACCCCTCGAATTCGGAGCTTGACGGTAACAGCCTGGCAAGTCTTCTTCTCGGTCAGGTCTCAAACGGCAACTTTGGTGCAGGAGTGAACTCGACGCAGCCTCGATGGACATCGTTTTACTATGCGTTATTTGCTCAGGACGACTTAAAGGTTAGCGACAAATTGACCTTGAATCTGGGCATCCGCTGGGATGTGGATGTCCCTCGCACGGAAGCACACAATAACACGTCCAATTTCAGCCCTACAGCGATCGATCCAGAGTACGGCATCCCAGGAGCTCTCGTCTTCGGTACAACGTACAAAGGAGATACTCGTTGGGCTGACACCTACTACAAGGATATTGCACCTCGAGTCGGATTCGCGTTTACTCCGTATCCAAATGGATTGACCGTATTTCGCGGTGGGGCGGCTATTGTCTATGGTCCGCTGCTGTATGCCGATGACGGCAATGGCATGAATGCTGGTTACAAGATTCAACCTGTGTTTACAAGCAGTGATGGCTTTTCGCCATCGTTCTTGAGTGATAAGGGTTTCCCTGCCTATGCCCAACCGCCCAATCTGGACCCAGGCATCTTCAATGGTCAACCCCTGAGCGACAATTACATCAAGTCCTCATTCGGCAAACCTGCAGAACTCTTTGAGTGGAGCCTCCAGCTTCAGCAACAGCTTGCGCAGGACCTCATCCTCGAAGTCGGCTATCTGGGCAACAAGGCGCAGAACCTTCGTTCGACTCTGCAGAACATTAACAATATTCCTTTGAGTGCGTTCAGCCTGGGCAATGAACTGAATGCCGGTGTAGCAGGGAACACCGTGGGAGTGGCTGCCCCATTTCCAGGGTTCTTCTCCTTGTGGGGTGCAGGAGCGCCAATTAACCACGCTCTTCGTCCTTTCGCTCAGTATTCCGCGATTGACTCAGGCTGCTGCCTCCAGAACGTAGGTATGTCGACCTACAATGCGCTGCTTGTATCTCTTAGCCGACGCTTCCGCAATGGATTCTCTTTGCAGGCCTCCTACACCTGGGAGAAGAATCTGACGGATGCCGAAAGCGCGGTTCCGGGCGTAGTCCCAACGAACATACAGAATCCGACCAATCTTCACCAGGAAAAGGCTCTCGCCGCAGAAGACCTGCCACAAACCGTTGTGCTAGCCCCGCTGTATCAATTGCCCTTTGGTAAAGGAAAGGCATACCTGACTCACGGACTGTCGAACTACCTTGCTGGAGGTTGGGAGGTCGGTACGGTTCAGCGTTATGAGTCAGGACAAACCGTCGAATTCTGCTGCGCAACCTCAATTCCCGGTTGGGATAACGACATACGTTACAATCGCAATCCAGCGCAATCTCTTGCGAGCGCGGCCTACCGTTCAGGTCATCTCAACCCATTCATCCCGGGACAGAATAGCTACTTCAACCCTGCCGCCTTTATTGATCCCAACAGCACCGCGGTCCGGGGTACCGGAGCCTATACCTTTGGCAACATGCCACGGAATACGGGAGAGGTGAGAAGTCAGAAATTTTTCAACGAAGACGTGAGCCTATCGAAGACCACGCCAATCCGTGACGGTGTCACTTTTGTGTTCAAGGGAGAGTTGCTGAATGTACTCAATCGCCACCAGTTTGCGGTGCCTGATACAAATCCAACGGACTCTTCTTTTGGTGTGCCGACCTCAACCGTTGCTCTCCCAAGGAACGTGCAGTTCACGGCTCGTGTCAGCTTCTGATGATGCTGGAGAGCCGAGCCAGGCCGTTATGTCTGCCTGGCTCGGTTCTTCTTCGACCTTCCAGGAACCAGATGGTACGCTGTTGTCCCTATGGGATGGCATCGATCCTCGGTTTATCGATTCCCGTTCTATGTATGAAAGAAAATCATTGAAGATGAAGATCCTCGGTAAATCGGCTGCAAAGCTTATCAAGTTTTCTACGTTGCTTTGTTTTGTGGCAACAGCGGCATCCCTCGCCTGGTCTCAGATGTCGGAGTCTTCGCTTGGGGTTCAGGGCAGGGCCATCGTGATTCGAGTCAGGCGATCCGACACGCGACAAGATATAGCACCGACTCTGTTTGGAAGTTTTCTGGAGCCGATTGGCCACTCTACATACGGTGGGCTTTGGGCCAATGTCGTGGAGAACCCCTCCTTTGAAGAAGGGCTCTGGTCCGCGGAGAATCTTGAGGCACTGTGGAATTCTCATCCTGAACTTCGCGCGGCGTCGTCACTCGGCTTGCCAACCCCATGGGAGCCGCTCTATCCAGCCGAAGGCAGTCGTTACGCTCCCGTGCGAGGAGATGCGGCGAATTCCGCACAATCCATTCTCCTGATGTCGCTTCCGGACAAGGAGGTGGGCATGCTGCAACAGGTCTACCTTCCTATCCAGCGCGAGCTGAAGTATAGCGGCAGCCTGTGGTTGAAGCATGTCAATGGAGACGATAAGGTAAAGCTCTCTTTGCGCCGCCACGCACATCCGGAGGAAGTGCTTGCTGCGAGTGTAGTACAGGCCCCATCCGATGCTTGGACGAAGTACACCTTTCGCCTCGAGTTGAAATCCGTCCAAGTGGCACCCCTTGAACCTGTAGACCTGGTGATCTCTCTCGAGGGCGATGCTCGTGTGCTCGTGGACAACATCGCCTTGAATCCTGAAGACGCGGTGGATGGCATGGACCCAGAAGTTCTGACGTTGGCACGGGAACTTCATTCCCCAGTGGTTCGCTTCGGAGGCAACTTCACCTCCGCATATAACTGGCATGATGGCGTGGGGCCACTGGACACCCGCGTTAGTAAATTGAATCTGGCCTGGGGCATACCGGAGTACAACACCTTCGGCACAGTCGAATTCCTTCGCTTCTGCGAGCTCATCCAGGCAAAGCCGCAGATTGCACTGAACTTGGGTACAGGAACACCGCGCGAAGCGGCTGATTGGGTCAACTTCGTCAACGAGCACTGGGCCGATCATCGCGGAGGCCTAACCTGGGAACTGGGAAATGAACTTTGGGGTGACTATCAGGTGGGCTATCCTGCGGCGTCGCTCGCTGCTGCTACAACCCTTGCGAATAGCGATGCCGTCCGCAAGGTTGACCCGAACGCCCATCTGATTGCGACCGGTGGCGATGGAGGGCAGTTTCAGGAGTGGAACGCGCGGCAGCTTACCAACCCCGCTGATAGCTTCGATTATCTTTCCAGTCACTTCATCGTGAACGAAAATGTGCTTCTTCCCGAGGCTACAAACGAATTTCGCACGATGGCGATGCTCGCCGTCCCCTGGGGTCTGTCAGAGCGAATTCATGCAATGAAGCAACAGGCTATAGAAGCTCACCGGCCTAAGGTGCAGTTTGCCTTTACCGAGTGGCTGATGATTACCAACAACTCGCACACGGTACCGAACTACAACAATATGGGAGGCGCCCTCTTTGCCGGTGGGTTCCTGAATGCGATGATCCGTAACTCGGATGCGGTGTCGATCGCCAATATGACGGGAATTCTAGAGTTTGGTGGGATATGGAAGAAGCGGGGGCAGGTGTATGCCTCGCCAGCCTATTGGGTGCTGCGTACCTATGCAAAGGCAAAGCCCCGCACCCTGCTCAGGGTCGACTCCACTTCGCCAACCTTCGCTATCTCGAAGGGAGTTACTCAGCTGCCAGAGATTGCGGATGCACCGTATCTCGATGTCGTGGCGGCCTTATCCGATGATGGAAGCAAGCTGTTGCTGTTGTGCGTCAATCGCCATATCACACGTCCCGAATCCGCCATCATCGACCTTAGTGCCTTTGGAGTAGATAGTGGGCCCACTCAGGTGACGACCATCGCCGGCGACGGCGTCCTTGACGAGAACGACGAATATAACCCGGACCGTGTGACTGCTGTGACGCATGCCGAGAGATTCACCGCCAAACAGTCCTACACCTTCCCGAATGCCAGCGTAACGGTCATAGAAATTCCACTCAAGAATTGAGACCTGCCGCCAAGGTGAAGGGTTCACATGGCGGACTCAAGGAAGAGTGAGATAAAACAGGGAACTCTAATCTTCGGGCTCTATCTGGATCGCGTTAATGAGTGGATAGTTCGTGTCCGGTGCGAAAGATAGTTCCAGCATGCCGTGAGAGGTAGGTTTTATATGATCAAATGTTACGACAACCATGCCGTTCTTCTGATCTCTTGCAATGTCGAAGTTTTTTAGTAAGGTCACACCGTTGCAGTAGACATCAAAGACTCGACTCCCCACGCCGCCTGGGCCACCATTGTTTTTGCCAAACCAACCCTCGGAAAAATACAACCTAACTTTATATTCTTTGCCCACAACAACGGGAATGAGATAGCGAAAATGTCCATATCGCTCCCATTCGAAGAGTTTCGAGTTCGCGGCCTTGGGTAGATTATCTGAATGAAATGCCCGCCTGCCCCCTTGGAAGAAACGTTCTGGAAGCCAGGTGTTCCCCTGGTCATCGTGAAATATTGCGGGACCGGCAAGCATCCGCAACGGAAGTCCACCGTCAGACTTGGACGGCGCGATCTCAGCCGTGTTAACAAACGAGCCATCTGAAGTAAAGTCCAAATGGATGGTGCCGTCATTCATAGGGTGGATTCCCGCATACACCTTGCCAACTACGACATCATCTCCGCCTGCTTCATCAACGATATCCAAGGCTGCAGTTGGTGCGTTGTTAATCGAAACATCTACCTGTCGCGCTGCTTCTTTATCTCCTGCGGTGTCGGCGAACAGTAGCTGAAGTTGATAGCTTCCCGGAGGGACGGGAATCCTGCATTGGAATTTACCCTCGCGCCCCTCTTGAAACAGCGCCGGATCGTCAGTGCCCTGTATTTCGCGATTCGGATGGGAAAAGGTTGAGCCGCCTTTGCAGTATTGGTCTGTAAGCCATGTTTGACCTGCAACATCCACATAGGGGTGCGAGGTTACGCCAAAACGGACACGGATGGATCGATCCTGCGCTGTTCCGACAGGTTCTGCAGGAATCGAATTGCCGGCAGCCTTTGCTGCGGACACAAGACTTTCCTGTGTCCCTGGTTGCTTGTGCCTTAAGAGATTGCTCCCCAGTAACAACAGAGCGGTTGCTCCGACAACAGCCAGGCATCCCCAGATTATTCTTCTGGGAAGACTTGTATGGGGTATACCCTCCAGAGGTTCCTCTAGCGCTGGTAAGGTCTCGCGAAGGGCTGCAGGTGGCATGCTTGTGGATCTTTTGCGCTCAAACTGCAGAACATATTTACCCGCTGGCAGCCGAATCTGTATGGGGTGGTCGGCACCTGTCGTGGCATAATACTGTTCCAGTTTTTTCCGCAATGTGTGAGCCGAGACGCGCACAATGGTATCTGATTGGGGATCGAACTGCTCCTGTCGATGCAGCGCTTGGACGGCAATACTATATTCCTTGATCTGTTCAGTGTTTCCGGCAAAGTGTTGTTCTGCCACAAACTCCAGGAACTTCCGCAAATTGGAAGCTTTGTCCAGAAGGCCCGACTGAAGCACGGCTTGAAGTTCCTGCCATTCTTCTTCCTGCGCAGCATTTATTGGGGGATTCGCCAAGACCATGTGGTAATGCTCCTCCAAGTGACAGCGGGGATCATTATAACGATCAAAAATGGACATGAGCGATTTCATTAACGTCATCGTTAACGTTGTTATTAACGAATTCACTGCGGATCAGAAGCGCCATAGCCATGTCTCTATGGCCCAAGCCTGGGGCGCGCCTAAGTGGAACATTCGTAAATATGTTACGGCAGGTTAAGACGGTGTTAAATGAAGCCGATGAATTGGCTCGCTAGAAGCTCTTGGATCTCGCCTTATCCGTGAATGAACGGCGACTCACTTGTCAGATGGGCACTCATTCCCACAGTGTCACAGCATTACATATGTCAGTCTTGCGAACGCCGCAAATCGAAGGTGTTGGCAAACGGAGCCTCATGTACCCCAAAAACCATTCCACCGAAGCTGTTCTTAGCCCTCGCTGCTCAACGCCTGCCAACCCGAAGCTCGATCCGGAGACTATCCAAAATAGATACCTGGAGGGTTGCCCTTGGGGCGTTGGCAGCTGTCGGTTGGTTATGACGACGCTCTCGGTTATCGGATTCGTGCTGGCCGCGCTGTTCGCAGGAGCGCGAACAGCCTCCGCACAGAACTCGACGATCTTTGGCCCCAACGTCTACGTTTTTACATCTGGCGATTCGGTGTCTTCGATTAATACGACTCTCAATACGCTGAATGCGAACACACAATTCAGCACCAATCGCTACGCAGTGCTTTTCGCTCCGGGTACGTATACCGGCGTTGAATCCGAGGTTGGATACTACGAATCCGTCGCTGGACTTGGGGAGACGCCTGGTGCTGTCACCATCAGCAATGGCTATCTGACCTCAAACCAGACGGACTCCAACGGCAATTTGACGACAAACTTCTGGCGCTCCATCGAGAACATGTCCATCACGCCGCCGTCCGGTGATTTGCTGCAGTGGGGAGTTTCGCAGGGAGCGGCCTTCCGACGCATGTATGTCGATGGCGCAATGGAACTTACGAATACATACTGCGGGGAGGCAAGTGGAGGATTCATCAGCGATACCGTAGTCACCGGAAATATCGGATCCTGCTCCCAGCAGCAGTGGTACACACGTAACAGCTCCATTGGGAGTTGGACGGGAAACCTTTGGAATATAGTCTTCTCCGGCGTCTCAGGCGCACCAACGCCAAACTATCCGACGGGTAATACCTACACCGTTCTTCCCACCACTCCAGTGAGCCGTGAAAAGCCCTTCCTCTATATGGATAGCAGCGGAAGCTACTGGGTGTTCTCGCCGACCCTGAGGACAAATTCGTCGGGCACAAGTTGGTCGGGCGGAGGACTTGGTCCCGGCAACTCTCTGCCCATCAGCACCTTTTATATCGCCACGCCTTCGAGCACTTTGGCGCAGATCAACGCCGCTCTGGCCTCAGGGCAGAACCTCATCCTAACTCCTGGCATTTATACCTATAGCGGATCCATCAGCGTGACCAACGCAAACACGGTGGTTCTGGGACTCGGCTACGCGAATCTCAGTCCGCAGACGGGAACGGCTGCAATCACTGTAGCTGATGTGAGTGGTGTGCAGATCGCCGGGCTGCTGATTGATGCGGGGCCGGTCAACTCACCGGTGCTCTTCCAGGTGGGCGTTGCAGGCGCATCGCGCATTAGCCACGCAAGCAATCCAACGTCGATCAGCGATGTGTTTTTCCGCATCGGTGGAGCTGTAACGGGAACGGCAACCGAAAGTATGGAAATCGATAGCGATAACGTCATCCTGGACAATATCTGGGCGTGGCGCGCAGACCACGGACAGGTTCCCGTCGGCTGGACGGTAAACGTGGGCATCAATGGATTGGTTGTAAACGGAGACTACGTCACAGCCTTGGGGCTGGCCGTCGAGCACTATGAGGGCGGCCAGGTCGTATGGAACGGTGAAGGTGGAGAAACCATCTTCTATCAGAGTGAAATGCCCTATGACGTTCCGAGCCAGAGCGCATGGATGGATGGCACTGTGGACGGTTACGCTTCCTACAATGTGTCGCCGACAGTCACGACCCACACTGCCTACGGCCTCGGTGTCTACTCCTACTTTGATCAGGGAGTACCCATCATTGCAAATAGCGGTATCGCCGTTCCAGTTGCCAGCGGCGTTACTGTGACCGACGCGGTGACGGTATTCCTTTCCGGAAGTGGCCAAATCACTTACACCATCGCTTCAGACAGCGGCACTGTCGATAATGCAGGCACGGTGGCGGAGTCTGGTTCCATTACCAGCTATGTTGCTTCCTACGGTGGTTCGAGCGGAGGTTGTACTGCAGTTCCTTCGCCGCCGACAGGTCTAACGGCATCGACGTCTTCTTCAAACGCTATTAATTTGAGCTGGACGGAAGCTAGCCCTCCGGCCAACTGCACCGCCAGTTCCTATAACGTCTACGCCAGCACCACCAGCGGGTTTACTCCGTCTTCGAGCAACCTGATCGCAAGTGGGTTGGCGAGCACCAGTTATTCCAGCACCGGCCTTGCGGCTTCTACAGCGTATTACTACGTCGTCGAAGCACTTGATGCAGACGGAACCTCGGCGGCATCGACGCAGGCTACCGCTACGACTCAAAGCAATAGTGGCAACTGCACCTCCGTCCCTTCTGCTCCGACCGGTCTAACGGCGACGGCGTCTTCCTCCAGCGCCATCGGTTTGATCTGGACGACAGATACACCACCGGCCAACTGCACTATCAGCTCGTACAGCGTCTACGGCAGTACCGTCAACGGATTCACCCCGTCTTCGAGCAACCTGATCGCTAGCGGGTTGACGAGCACGAGTTATTCCAACACCGGGCTGACCGCATCTACGACGTACTACTATGTCGTAAAAGCAATCGACGTGGACGGCACTTCGGCGGCATCGACGCAGTCCAGTGCAGAGACTTCGGCTGCGGCATCCGGGGCGGAGATCGCGGCCATCAACTCCGGCGGCCCTGCGGTAAGCAACTCGGGCGGAGGCGATGCCTCCTTTGTAGCGGATGAAGATTTTAGCGGTGGCGGCGCGGATATATCGGCGAATGCCATCGTCACTGCAGGTATAGCCAATGCCGCGCCAGAGGCCGTCTATCAGTCAGAGCGCGCTGGGGCGTTTACCTATATGATTCCGGGCCTGACGGCTGGCACCCAATACACGGTCCTGCTGCACTTTGCAGAATTCTATTGGACCGCGGCAGGGCAACGTGTCTTCAACGTTGCGATCAACGGCACAACCGTTCTCAGTAACTTCGACATCTATGCCACAGTTGGAGCGAACAAGGCATTGGTCGAGCAGTTCACTGCTACCGCCAACAGCAGCGGCCAGATCATCATCGCTTATACCAACGGCACGGCTGACCAACCCAAGTCCAGCGGTATCGAGGTCCGAGGCGGAAGCTCCAATGCTTGCAGCACGGTTCCTCCTGCGCCCGCTGGTCTCACGGCGACGGCGTCCTCTTCCAGCGCCATCGGTTTGAGTTGGACGGCAGATACCCCGCCGTCTAACTGCACCATCAGCTCGTATAGTGTCTACGGTAGCACCGTCAACGGATTCACCCCGTCGTCGAGCAACTTGATCGCGAGCGGGGTGGCGAGCACTGGTTACTCCATCACCGGCCTCACCGCTTCGACGAACTACTATTACGTCGTGGAAGCGGTCGATGCGGATGGAACCTCGGTGGCATCATCGCAGGTCGGCGCCGAAACGTTGGCGGCTACGTCATGCAATGTGGTTCCTTCTGCGCCAACTGGCCTTACGGCTACTGCGTCTTCCTCCAGCGCCATTGGTTTGAGCTGGACCGCAGATACACCACCGGCCGGTTGTACCATCAGCTCGTACAGCGTCTACGGCAGCACCACCGGTGGGTTTACTCCATCTTCGAGCAACCTGATTGCAAGTGGGCTAACGAGTGCTAACTACTCCAATACAGGTCTCGTTGCTTCAACATCCTATTACTACGTCGTACAAGCAGTTGATGCAGACGGAGCATCGCCAGCATCGACACAAACATCCGCTACTACGCTATCCTCCAGCACGGACTTCGTGGCCATCAACTCGGGTGGGCCGGCGGCCAGTAACTCGAGCGGTGGCGACGCTTCCTTCATTGCTGACGAAGACTATAGCGGCGGTGGCACAGACACGTCGGCCAACACCATTGTCACAGCGGGTGTCACCAACGCAGCACCGGAGGCGGTCTACCAGTCGGAGCGGGCGGGAACCTTCACATATACGATCTCTGGCCTGACTGCTGGCAGCGGACACTCAGTCTTATTGCACTTCGCAGAGTTCTATTGGACCGCAGCTGGGAAGCGTGTCTTCAACGTGGCGATCAATGGCACCACTGTACTTAGCAACTTCGACATCTACGCGACTGTAGGTGTAAACCACGCGCTGGTCGAGCAATTCACGGCTACCGCTAACAGTAGTGGCGAAATAGTCATTGCCTATACCAACGGCACAGCAGATCAACCTAAATCCAGTGGCATCGAAATTCGGTGAGCCGAACCAACTAAGGGCAGCAGTGCCGAGTGCAGAAGTATTCTTCTCGACCATTGATAACAGTTGACTAACAAGGAGTTCGTCGTGCATACAAATTCCAATTCCCTGCGAGGCTCGGTTCATTCAGGACAGGAAGCCTGCCATCAAATGATTAATCTCTCTACAATATTCCATTCTTGCAAAAGGGTATTTCTGGTTCTTGCTGCGTACTTCTTATGTGCGTCTTCGTTACACGCGCAGTGGACTCAGGTTTGGGGTGGCAATTTCCCTGGAGCCGCGGGAACGACCTACAATCATGCCGATTGGTGGAACGATGTTCAGTCCACCGCAGTATGGGGCGATGGCACGATACAAAATACGAGCGACAGCCTCCAGAATGTATATCTCGATGGCAATGGCGATCTCGTGATTGCCATGACGTATAACCCAAATGCGGCGGTGCCATACACTTCTGCCCGATTGACAAGTACCTATGCCGCTGGACCTTATGGGCGCATCGATGCCCGTATCCAGAATCCATCCGCTGTGGGGATGGGAGCAGCCTTCTGGGCATTAGGTGCGGATGCTTACCCGGTAGGTACGGGACCAGGCTCATCGGCTCCAAGCACGAACGGGGGTACGCCTTGGCCCTGGTGTGGTGAGTTAGACATGATGGAACTTCAGTCCTCGAACTCCGCTCATAACGGATCGACTATCCATGGTGGAGAGACGGATTCGCAGACCAGCTACGAGTATGGCGGAATCAGCGCGACTGTGAACTTGACGGGAGGTCAGACCTTCGACAACGGCTTTCACATCTTCACCACGGAGTGGTCTCCATACCAGATCCAATATCTTCTGGATGGTGTGCAATATGGCAGCGTCAATCTTGCCAACACTGGGGTTACCGATCAGTGGGAGATGAATCAGCCGATCAACTTCATCCTCAGCTCCGGGGTCGGTGGGAATGGTGGAACGCCGAATGGCACAGGATTCCCCTCTAACCTCGTCATCAACTACGTCAATTACTCGAAGTGGAGCGCGGGGCTACCTGCTCCAGTCACTGGGCTTACCGCCACAGCGCCCTATAGCAATGCCGTCAATCTCAGTTGGGGAGCGAGCTCGACCTCAGGTGTTACTTACGATATTTATGCCAGCACGACTGCGGGAACAGCGCCGAGTCTTGCCACGCTCGTCGCGCAAAATGTATCGGGCACCTCTTATACACATACAGGTTTGCAGCCGAACACGACTTACTATTACACGGTGGTTTCGGCAAATTTTGGAGGTGAATCCAGCGCATCCAACGCCACGGTAAGCACGCAGGCAGCAGGGAACAGCACTGGCATGCAATTGAGCGCAGGCGGTTATGCCGTTGGCACTTACATGGCTTCCAACTTCGTTCTCGGTGGCAATACGAACTATCACTACAACGTTGGGCCGCCATCGGGCCTTACCGCAGTCAATACCTCGCAGGTTACAAATCCTGCGCCGCAAGAGGTCTACAACACGGAGCGCTGGGGCGCTGCAGCATGGACCATCACAGGTTTGACCCCACTGGCCGGCTATAACGTTCGGTTGCACTTCGTGGAGTTTGCTCACACTGCGGCTGGGCAGCGCAATTTCAATGTGTCTATTAATAGTGACCAGGTTTTAACCAATTTCGACATTATTGGCACTGCAGGTGCCGCAGATACGGCCATCGCGGAGGAGTTCTATACCCAGGCCGATGAAAACGGCATCATCGAGATTCAAACCACTGCTGGCACGACAACTGTCGTCGATTTGAATCCCACGATAAACGCAATCGAGATCGTCCCGGCCACCGGCGGCAATCCTGTAGGAGCTGCTCCGGGTACCATAACCGACTTGGCTATCAACTCTGGCGGCGCGGCAGTTGGCAATTTTATAGCCGATGAAGATTTCAATGGAGGAGACGTAGCGACATCGACAGCTACAGTCACTCTCGGCTCAAATTCTGCTCCTGAGGCTGTCTATCAATCTCAACGCTATGTGCCATTCACCTATGTTCTGACCGGGCTGGTCGCGGATGCCCCTTATACCGTGAATCTGCATTTCGCAGAAAGCTATTGGACGGGTGTGGGGGATCGCATCTTCAACGTTGTGATCAATGGAAAGCAGGTTCTGACCAATCTCGACGTATTCAAAATAGCGGGCGGCGAAAACATCGCCTATGATCCGCAATTCACTGCGAGTGCTGACAAGTATGGGCAGATTATCGTGCAGTTTGTCTACGGTGGTGCTGATCAGCCTTTCATCAACGGAATCGAGGCCGTAAAGAGCGGCAACGTCGCTCCTACCTGCACGACAGTCCCTTCTGCGCCGACAGGACTTACTGCGACAGCCTCTTCCGCAAGCACGATCGGTTTGAGTTGGACGGCAGTCGCAGCCCCAGCCAACTGCAAGATTACCTCTTACAACGTTTACAGCAGCACCGTGGGCGGGTTCGTCCCATCGTCAAGCAACTTCATTGGCAGTGTGACCGGGACAACCTATTCCAATACTGGCCTTAACGCCTCGACGCCTTACTACTATGTCGTTGAAGCGGTAGATGGTGATGGTCCTTCCACGGAATCGACACAGGCCACGGCAACCACTCCGTCATCCGGATCTGGATCTGGGACGGAGATCGTTGCCATCGATTCAGGCGGCCCTGCAGTCAGCAACTCGGGTGGTGGCGACGTCTCTTTTGTCGCCGATGAATACGTAACCGGCGGGGGCACCGACACCTCTGCCAATACCATCACCACGGCAGGCGTAGCCAACGCGGCACCGATGGCTGTCTATCAATCGGAGCGCGCAGGAGTCTTTACCTATACGATTCCGGGCCTGACGGCAGGCGCTCAGTACACGGTTCTCATGCACTTCGCCGAGTTCTATTTCACAGCAGCCGGGCAGCGTCTCTTCAACGTAGCTATCAACGGCACTACGGTGTTGAACAACTTTGACATCTATGCCACGGCAGGATCCAATAAGGCGCTGGTCGAGCAGTTTACGGCTACAGCCAATAGCAATGGGCAAATTGTCATCGCCTACACGAATGGTTTGGCAGACCAGGCCAAATCGAGCGGTATTGAGATACGAGGGGGAAGTTCCGGAAGTTGCAGTACGAACCCTGCGGCTCCGACTGGTCTCACTGCAACGGCGACCTCATCGAGCGCTATCGGTTTGAGTTGGACGGCGGTGACCGCTCCAGCCAACTGCACGATTAGCTCCTATAACGTATACAGAAGCACAGCCAGTGGCTTTACTCCATCAGCGAGTAACCTGATCGCGAGCGGACTGACGACGCCAAACTACTCGAACACTGGCCTCACCGCTTCAACCACCTACTACTATGTTGTCGAGGCTCTCGATGCAGAAGGAAACTCAACAGCCTCGGCTCAGGTATCCGCTACTACAACAGTGTCCAGCGATTTCGTAGCCATCAACTCTGGCGGCCCCGCAGTCAGCAACTCGAGTGGTGGAGACGTATCGTTCGCCGCAGATGAAGACTTTACCGGGGGAGGCACAGACACCTCAACCAACATCATCACAACAGCTGGTGTAGCCAACGCGGCCCCGGCGGCAGTCTATCAGTCGGAACGCGCCGGAATCTTCACCTACACCATCTCGGGGCTGGCTGCCGGCAGCTCCCATACCGTCCTCCTGCATTTTGCAGAGTTCTACTGGACGGCGGCAGGACAGCGTGTCTTCAACGTAGCTATCAACGGTACTCCAGTGTTGAGCAACTTCGACATCTATGCCACGGCTGGTGCGAATAGAGCGCTAGTTGAACAGTTCACGGCTACTGCCAACAGCAGCGGCCAAATCGTCATCGCCTACACCAATGGAACAGCGGATCAACCTAAGTCCAGCGGTATCGAAATTAGATAGATAGCGTTAGTCGTACTCATACTGGTGACAGCGCTGTAGTTGCTAATCAATCAGCATTCTAGAAATTTAACACCGGCCAAGGGAGTGTTATGCATAACCAATATATTTGTATTGAAAAGCTGCGCAACCATAGCACTCGCTTCCAGGATATCTTCGGGTTATGGCCCATCGTGTCGATGATGGTGCTCGCTATTGCCGCATTATCTTTGGGCAGCGCGCGAGCCCAACAGGTCGAGCCATCTCTCCCAACATCCCCGCGGGTCACGATCAATCTGTCAGCCGGTATGCCTGGGCAAAGTCCATGGCTGTATATCAAGGATTCAGACTCGCCGACCTACGCATCACCTTCTTTTAACGATTCCTCCTGGACTCCGGTCGGAATTCCATACTCGGCGAATTTCTTTACCTCGTTTCTCAATGCGGACTCGGGAGGTGGCGACGGTGATTTAAATGGAACCAACAACTGGTATCGCTTGCACTTTACCCTGGGCACACAGTATGCAAACAGCAAGATATTAGTAGAGTTTGAAGGAGCGCACACGGGTGCGCAGGTTTACATTAACGGCACACTTCTGCCGGGCATCAGTGCTGTCGCTGCCAATGCGCAGGCCTCCCACGTCGTCGGTTTTATTCCCTTTATTGTCGACCTAACGCCATACGTAACGGCCGATGGTGCCACGGAAAATGTGCTCGCCGTAAGCGTCTCTCGGAATAACACCTGGTTTGAACAGCCGGGATTCTCCCAGGATTATCGCTTCGGTCAGGCCGATGCTGGATTATTCCGCCCTGCATATATGTTCGTCACGAACAAGGTGCATATCCCGGTCAATGTCTACTCGAATCAGAAAACCTGGGGCACGTACGTCGCAACGGTATCTGAGGTTCCTTCCCAGAGCAGTACGGCGCAAGCTGCATCAGCTGTTGTCGAGGTGCAGACGAACGTTCTCAACGAAGGTACGACTTCGCAGCAAGTTACTTTGACCACCCAGATTGTGGACGCGAGTGGAAATGTAGTGGCTACCGCGCCACCCATCACTCAGACAGTGGCTCCAATGACTGCGAGTAGCTTCCCATCTACTGCGGATCCAATGTTCGACCAACAGATCACGGTGAATAATCCCACCTTGTGGTACCCGAACAACAGCACCTTCGGTACACCTTATATGTACAAGGTCTACCACATCATCAGCGTCAACGGGCAAGTGGTCGACTCGGCGCAAAGTCCGCTGGGTATTCGCACGATCACGTGGGACCCCAACTTCCCATACTTCAATGGTCATCCCATGTATCTATGGGGCGCTTCGGGGCGCTACGACTATCCTGCATTAGGATCCTCCGTCCCCGAAGAACAGCAGTGGCGCGACCTCGCGCAGTTAGCCGCAGAGGGCGGAAATATGTGGCGCCCTGGCCATTCGAGCACCAGCGAAGAATTCGTGAACGCGGCTGATGAGTATGGCATCATGATCGATCAACCGAGCGGAGACGGCGAGGGTGCATTCAATACGCCGACGGCCGATCAGGTGACGCTGAAGGAAGAGTTGCATCGTGACATGATCCTTCGTGATCGCAGTCATCCGTCTATTCTCGACTGGGAGTCCAACAATGGCACGATGAATGAAACCGTTGGCGAAGCCCTTCTAGCCCTCGATAAGACCTGGGACCCCATCAATACACGTGTCGCGGCCGACCGTACGCCTGACCCCGTAAACGGTTATATGCTCGGCTGCACTCTGCAAGGCTGTGAGGTCGGTGTCAAGAATGAGTTCCCGAATAATCCGGCATGGGGAGCGGAGTATTGGGGCAACGGGTCGGCTCGGGGTCTGGATTGGAACTACGAGCTCGCCTTCGCCGCACCGTTTCTGGACAGCTGGCGCCAAGGCAAAGCGGCAAATGCCTTCGGAATGGCGCAATGGTACTTTGCCGACTCCCCAGGCGAAGACAGCCTTTATGCCGAATTTACAGGCCAGCCGTCGCAGCAAAGTATGGTTCGCTCGTTGGGCGCCTCTTCCGTCGATATGAACAGATTTCCCAAGCTGCTGTACTACATCTATGAGGCAGCTTGGACACCTTTTTCCATCAAGCCAGTTGTGCGCCTGGCGAATCACTGGAACCTTTCCGGAGCTGTTCAGGAGAACGCTTTCAGCAACTGTCCATCTGTCCGCCTGCTGGTCAATGGAGTACAGCAAGGCTCGGCCAAGGCGCCAAATAGCTGGGACTCGAACTCCGAATCGAATTTGACGCAAACCACTACTCTGATGCCATTCCAAACCTCGTGGCCTGTGACCTGGGCTTCCGGCACCGTAGAGGCGGACTGTTTGGATCAGTTCGGAAATGTGCTGGCGAAAGACACCAGGGTGACAGCCGGAGCAGAGAGCAAAATCGTGCTCACCGTCGTTCCTGAATTGACCAAGCCGGATGGGACGAACTTCGCTGTCACAGCGAACGGCTCTGACGCAGCATTTGTTGTGGCTCAGGTAGAAGATGCAAACGGGAATATAGAACCACTTGCCTCCGACATACTTACCTTTTCCGTGAACGGTCCGGCCACGTATATGGGTGGCTCCGAGCAATATGTGTCTACTGCCACCGACGCATACTCCACCGCTCCAGGCAATAGTGAGCTTAACTATCATGCGCCCGGAGATCCTCAACTGCAGGTCGAAGGTGGCATGACTAAGATCGCTATCCGCAGCCAGTTCACTCCGGGAAATGTAACGGTCACTGCTACCGCTCCCGGCTTGGTTACGGGCACCGCGACTTATACGATCCAGCCGATCCCGAGCGTTACACCTGCGCAGACCGCTCCATCCATCATCGTGCAGCCCGTAAGTGCTGCGGTAACGCAGGGGCAATCGGCTACGTTTTCCGTCACGGCAGCTGGCACCGCACCGTTCACCTTCCAGTGGTTCAAAAATGGTTCCACAATCGCCGGCGCGACCAATGCGGCGTACACCACTCCTGCCGCCGCCTCGACGGACAACAACAGCAGCTTCACTGTGACCGTTACCAACAGCGTTGGATCTGCAACCTCCAGTGCTGCCACTCTCACGGTGGATGCATCGGCGAATGTTGTTATCACTACTCAACCGGCAAGTCAGACGGTGTATGTCGGTCAAACAGCCCAGCTATCTGTCACTGCGACCGGCTCGCCTACTCTCACCTATCAATGGCGAAAGAATGGTGCGGCGATTGCTGGAGCAACTACCTCCACCTATACCACTCCTGTTCTTGCATCGACGGACAACGGGGACAGCTTTACTGTAGTTGTCAGCAATCCCGTCAACTCGGTAACCTCCGCGTCCGCGGTGCTCACGGTAGACGCAGCCATCGCGCCCGCAATCACCCAGCAGCCTGTTAGCCTCTCCGTGCTGGCAAATGACCCGGCCACCTTCTCCGTTGGCGTCTCCGGATCTACGCCCTTTACATACCAGTGGCAACTGAATGGAGTGAACCTTCTTGGCGCCAATGCAGCCACATACGCCATTCTCGCAGTGCAATCCACCAATGTTGGCAGCTACACGGTGGTCGTCACAAACGCTGCGGGCAGCGTTACGAGTGCGCCGGCTACGCTTAGCATCGCGCCTCCAGGAGTCAACCTGGCTCTTAATCAACCGGCAACCTCCAGTAGTACACAAGGTACAGGGCTGACCGCGAACTATGTGAATGATGGGAACCTCACCACTAAGTGGGCATCGGCGGGGGGGATTGATCCCTCGTGGGTCGAAATCGATCTCGGATCAGTGCAGGCCTTTGACAACGTCATTCTGTACTGGGAAGCAGCATACGCAAGTACGTATCAGATCCAATATTCAACCGACAACTCAACCTGGAACGTGGCCTACAACAATACCAATGGTGTCGGGGGCATAGAAAATCTTACTTTTCCCACGGTTACGGGACGATATATTCGCATGTACGGCGAAACGCGCGCTACAACGTATGGCTATTCGATCTATGAATTCCAGGTTTACGACGTGGCGCAGTGCGGAGGTTCGAGTGAGCGCTATACCGTTCTGAGCTCTACTGCCGTACTCGACAATATAAGCCAGCTAACCTGGCTGCGCTCTGAAAATACCTACGCCAATGGTGGTGCGCAGTATACTCAGCCAATCGCCCAGACCTACTGTGCAAGTCAAAACATGCGCTTGCCTACCCAGGCAGAGGCTCTAGCCATCAGCGGAGCCGCTTCTGCTTCCTGCGCATTTCCTCAGCCATGGAATACGTGGACATCAACGACTGATCCTTTGAACATTAACGACGCTGCTTTTGTCTCCTCAACTGGCCAATCTACCTTTCAGGTCGCGAACAACTATCCCGGTGCAGTGTTGTGCAACTCCGGTACTACGGTTCCGCCTCCCACCATTACGACCCAACCTGCGTCACAAACGGTAGCCGCAGGTCAGAGTGCGACGTTCAGTGTCGTTGCAGGAGGCACAGGGCTAGTTACTTACCAGTGGTATCAGAACGGAGCCGCCATTACTGCTGCGATAGCGGCCAGCTATACGACCCCTGCAACAACAGCCGCTCAAAGTGGCACACTCTTCACCGTGGTTGTGACCGGCCCAACGAAAGAGACGGTCACCAGCAACTCCGCCACACTCACCGTGTCGGGAGCAGGCGGTGGAAATTGCACAACACTTCCATCTGCGCCGACCGGGCTGACAGCGACAGCTTCCTCTCCCAATGTCATCAACCTGAGTTGGACTGCAGTCACGCCTCCAGGAAGCTGCTCAATCAGTTACTACAATGTCTACGGTAGTCCGACCAGCGGTTTTACTCCCTCTGCGAGCAACCTGTTATCTAGTGGGCTGACAGAGACAACCTACTCCAATACTGGACTTTCGGCCTCGACAACCTACTACTACGTTGTAGAAGCTGTCGATGCGGATGGTTCATCGCCAGCCTCATCACAGACTTCCGCGATCACGCAAGCCGCCGCTTCCGGCACAGATATAGTAGCCATCAACTCCGGTGGTCCTGCCGCCAGCAATACAGGAGGTGGCGATACCTCCTTCGTGGCTGACGAAGATTTCGCCGGTGGAGGTGCGGCCACATCCACGAATGCGATCAACACGGTGGGTGTAACCAACGCCGCGCCCATGGCTGTCTATCAGTCGGAACGTGCAGGTGTTTTCACCTATACCATCCCAGGCCTGACCGCCGGCACACAGTACACCGTTCTTCTCCACTTTGCGGAGTTCTATTGGACGGCGGCAGGGCAGCGCGTCTTCAATGTCGTCATCAACGGCACAACCGTACTGAGCAACCTCGACATCTATGCCACAGTCGGTGCTAACAAGGCTTTAGTCGAGCAGTTCACCGCCACCGCCAACAGTAGTGGCCAAATCGTAATCGCCTATACGGCTGGCTCCGCAGACCAGCCCAAATCCAGCGGCATTGAAATCAGAAGTAGCACCAGCAGTTGCAGCACACTGCCCGCCGCCCCCACGGGCCTAACGGCAACGACGTCCTCCTCCAGTGCCATCGGTTTGAGTTGGACCGCACCAACCGCTCCCACCAATTGCACCATCAGCTCCTACAATGTCTATAGCAGCACAACCAGCGGATTTGCCCCATCTACGGCTAACCTTATTGCGAGCGGCGTGGCCGGCACTAGCTATTCCAACACCGGTCTCGCAGCTGCTACGACGCATTACTATGTCGTCGAAGCCGTCGATGCAGACGGCCCATCCGCCGCCTCATCTCAAGCCAGTGCAGAGACTGCGGCCACCGCCTCATGCACCACCGTTCCATCGGCGCCAACCGGCCTTACGGCGACGGCATCTTCTTCGAGTGCCATTGCTCTTACCTGGACCGCACCTACCCCTCCCACGAACTGCACCATCAGCTCCTACGACGTCTATCGCAGCACAACCAGCGGGTTTTCCCCATCGGCGACTAATCTTATTGCGAGCGGTGTGACCAGTGCTAACTACTCCAACACCGGCCTCACTGCTTCCACCACCTATTACTACGTCGTAGAAGCCATTGATTCAGACGGCTCGTCGTCGGCCTCATTGCAGGCGTCGGGAGCCACGCAGGCAGTCTCTTCCGGTACGGATATAGTAGCCATCAACTCTGGTGGTCCCGCGGTAAGTAATGCGGGAGGCGGTGATGCATCCTTCGTCGCTGACGAAGATGTCACTGGTGGAGGAACGGACACCTCCACGAATGCCATTACCACGGCAGGCGTAACCAACGCCGCACCCATGGCCGTCTACCAATCGGAACGCGCAGGAGTCTTCACCTATACCATTCCAGGCCTAACCGCCGGCACACAGTACACCGTTCTTCTCCACTTTGCGGAGTTCTATTGGACGGCGGCAGGGCAGCGTGTCTTCAATGTCGCCATCAACGGCACAACTGTACTCAGCAACTTCGACATTTATGCAGCGGCCGGAGCGAACAAAGCCTTAGTCGAGCAGTTCACCGCTACCGCTAACAGCAGTGGTCAAATCGTGATCGCCTATACGGCTGGCTCTGCAGACCAACCGAAATCCAGTGGCATTGAGATTAGAACGAACTAGATGATATTGAGACCGTCAGCAATACGACGATCGGCGCATTCCCACATGACCCAACCCTCGACCAAAGCGGTGACCGAGGCACAAACAGGAGGCTTGCATGTCGAATAGCTATTCGGTTCCTTTACATAGAATCATTCTTCGTGCGTTCTCCATATCGGTCATGATCTGCATCTTTGGACTTGCATCGATGGCCCGTGCCGCCACCACAGAGATCGTGGCTATCGCTTCAGGTGGTCCGGCTGTAAGTAACTCAGGGGGCGGTGATGCATCTTTCGTCGCTGATGAGTACTTCAGCGGCGGTGGCACCGACACATCAGCGAACACCATCACCATAGCTGGGGTTGCCAATGCAGCACCGGCTGCAGTGTACCAGTCAGAGCGCGCAGGAGTGTTCACCTATACAATTCCTGGGCTCACTGCCGGCAGTCAATACGCGGTACTGCTGCATTTTGCCGAATTCTATTGGACGGCGGCGGGGCGGCGTGTCTTCAACGTCGCCATCAACGGTACAACCGTACTGAGCAACTTCGATATCTATGCCACAGTCGGCGCCAACAAAGCTCTGGTCGAGCAGTTTACTGCTACCGCTAATAGCAGCGGTCAAATTGTGATCGCCTATACCGCCGGCTCTGCAGACCAACCCAAATCCAGCGGTATTGAAATTAGAAGTACATCCAGCAACTGCAGCACACTGCCACTGGCTCCGGCTGGACTTACCGCCACCTCGTCTTCCTCAAGCTCGATTAATTTGAACTGGGATGCTGTTACTCCTCCTGCCAATTGCTCCATCACTTCCTACAGCATCTACCGCAGTACCACGAGCGGATTTACGCCGTCTTCGAACAACTTGATATCGAGCGGAGCTGTTGTTAACACCATCTATACAGACACTAACCTCACGCCTTCGACAACGTACTACTATGTCGTAGAGGCCGTCGATGCAGAAGGTTCATCCGCTGCCTCGTCTCAAGCCGGTGCGGAGACTGCGGCTGTCGCCTCATGTTCTGCCGTACCATTGCCGCCAACCGGCGTGACCGCGACGGCATCGTCTTCTACTACGATCGCCGTAAGTTGGGCTGCGGCCACCCCTCCGCTGAACTGTTCCATCAACTCCTACAGCGTCTATGGCAGCACAATCAGTGGATTCACTCCCTCCGCCAGCACCCTGCTGGCTAGCGGACTGACAGGCACGACCTATTCCAATAGCGGCCTCACCGCTTCGACAACTCACTACTATGTTGTGGAAGCCATCGATGCGGCAGGTGCATCGGTACCCTCGGCTCAAGAGTCCGCAACCACGCTGTCCGGATCTTCTGGAGAAATTGCAGCCATCAACTCCGGTGGTCCTGCAGTGAGCAATTCAGGCGGTGGCGACGCATCTTTCGTTGCCGATGAGTATGTTGTCGGTGGTGGTGCGGCTTCCTCAACCAATCCTGTAAACATCGCAGGTATAGCAAATGCAGCGCCTGTGGCTGTTTACCAGACGGAACGCAACGGAACCTTCACCTATACCGTCCCAGGCCTTGCGCCCGGTGCACAGTACACCGTTCTGCTCCACTTCGCGGAGACCTATTGGACAGCCGCAGGAAAACGTGTCTTCAATGTCGCCATCAACGGTGTTCCAGTGCTGAGCAACTTCGACATTTACGCCACGGCCGGAGCGAACACAGCTCTGGTCGAACAGTTCACTGCCAATGCCAATAGCAACGGCCAAATCATCATCGCCTACACCGACGGTTCCATCGATCAACCTAAATCCAGCGGTATCGAGATACGTGGCGCCTCTAGCAACTGCACCCTTCTTCCCACCGCTGCGCCCGTTGGACTAACAGCGCTTGCATCATCTCCCAGCATCATTGGCCTTACCTGGACGGCAGTTACTCCTCCGCCTAACTGCGCCATCACCTATAACGTGTATAGCAGCACAACGAGCGGCTTTACTCCATCCGCAAGCAACCTAATCGCGACTGGCCTAACGAGTGCAGCTTACGCCAACACAGGACTCGCACCTTCGACCACGTACTACTATGTCGTCGAGGCCGTCGACGCTGACGGCACCACGGCACCCTCAACACAAGCCAGCGCCGAAACGAACTCTGCCACCTCTTGCATCTCTATTCCTTCAACGGCGCCAGCCAATCTAACGGCAACTCCCTCCTCCTCAAGTGCGATCGGTTTGACCTGGGTGCCAATTATTCCGCCCTCGCACTGCACAGCCACAACGTACAACATTTACAGCAGTACAAGCAGTGGGTTCACTCCGTCCCCAGAGAATCAGATTGCAAGGAGTCTGACTGGCACAACGTTCTTCAATACCAGCCTCCCTGCTTCGTCGACTTACTACTATGTCGTACAGGCGGCCGACGAGGACGGGACATCGACAGCACTGTCAACGCAATCAGTTGCCACTACACTGCCTCCTCCAGCCGTATTAACAGCGACGGCATCCTCGGCGAACGAGATCGATCTGACCTTTCCTGCAAGCACAGCCGCGGCGCCGGTCGAGTATCTGATCTTCCGGAGCACAATCTCGAGCTTTATCCCCGCAAGCGGTAATGAGATCGGCACGACCAAGTCCAACTCCTTTCAGGACGTTGTAGCTTCAGCATCAACGACGTACTACTACATCGTCCAGGCCAGTAACCCAGCCGGGATTACGACGGTAGGTGGCCCTGTTAGCGCCACTACGTTGGCTCTCGGCGCGAATGCACCCTTTTGGGATGCAAGCAATATCCCGCCAACGCCTACAGGAGATGTCATGACGTTCAAAATTCTGAACCGAACGAATGGGCAATATCCAGACGATCAGGTCTTTTGGAGCACAACAGTGGGCGGGGTCACGACGACGAATTCCATCGCTGCACAACCCTACTTCCAAATGCCTGCCAACTCTTCAGGTCGTATGGAGTTTTATCTAGGTCCTCAGAGTACGAGTAGCCCGTACTCCGATTTCATCGAGTTCACCATCGGGCCTACCTTCTTCAACGGGGACACAACACGGGTTGACGCGTTCGGCATTAAGTTGGCAATGCAACTGACCTGCACCGATGGCACAGATATAGCAGTCGGCGAAAATGCCGCTACCTTTGCGGAGAACAGGGCGACTACATTCCAGCGATATCTCAATGCTGTTCCTGCGAACTTCCAACAGTTGGCACAATTAAATGCTCCGTACCAGATCATCTCCCCCGGAGGAGGCGGATTCGATACCGGTGGCGCCTATGCGAACTATTACACCGCCTATATCGCTGAAATCTGGGCGTCCAATGGTCTCACCATCCCACTTGCAGGAGCTAACGGAGACGGTCTGGGTGCTTACCCTGATCTTTCCGCCGCAATCTATCGGCATACCGCGGCTCCGGGGACATTCAATCCTAATGGGACGTTGATATCCGAGTCGATGTGGGGAAACCCCAGTAACTTCTACCAGACAGCGCCCACTAGCTACTATGCACAGTTCTTCCATGCCAATGCGATCAATGGCCAGCAGTATGCCTTTCCCTACGATGATGCTGGTGGATACTCTTCCGATGTAAGCTGCTCCAACCCGAAGACGCTGCTCGTAGCTGTTGGCTGGTAGCGACAAGATCGGACTGCGTGGGCGCGAGCTACTGAGGAGAGGGTACCGTGCGCCATCTGTATCGATGGTTTTACAACCGAAGCTTACTTCGGTGAAATCGAGTTCGTCGTCATGTGGTCATGGATGGTGGTGCATCTTTTGCCTCGGCGCCGAGCAGCTTGTTTGGATGGTCTGTCATCATGAATGTAACGTGGCCACCTTTGACGATGTCGGAGTGTTTAAACCATAGCTTTGTTTCTGGCTTGCCATTCAGGCTGAGGGCATCAATATATTTGCTTGTTGGAGACGCACGTTTTGCTTCGAGAATGAGTTGACGGTTCTCGCCGAGGGTGATGGTGACTTTATCAAAGAGTGGGGTTCCAAAAATATAGTTTGTGCTCACTGGGTCAACTGCATAGAATCCCATGGCGCTCATCACATACCAGGCCGACATTTGGCCACAGTCTTCATTGCCGGCAAGACCGTCCGGCTCGTTGCGGTACATCGTTTCCATCAGGCTTGATAGGCGCTCCTGGGCCTTGTAGGGCGCACCCGCATAAACGTATAGGTATGCGATGTGATGGCTTGGCTCATTGCCATGGGCATACTGCCCAACAAGTCCGGCAATATCATCCGGAGCATCAGGCGGCAACTCCGGACTGGCGTTGAATATTCCATCTAGCTTTTGAAGAAGCTGGTCTCGCCCACCCATAAGATCTGCTAACCCCTTGGGGTCGTGCTGAACCGCAAAGGTAGCCTGCCAGGCGTTAGACTCAGTAAAGTCGCGCCATTTCTTTGCGTGTCCCATCTCGTTCGGAGCGAACGGTTCTGCCCAGTGACCATCCGCGAGACGCGGCCGGATAAAGCCTATTTCTTTGTCATATAGGTTGCGGTAGCTCTGAGCCCGGCGTAGAAGCGCGGCCGCTTCATCTTCAGCGCCAGTCGCACGGGCTACATGGGCCATTGCCCAGTCGTCATAGGCATAGTCCATGCTCTTGCCAATAGATTCCGCTATGAGATCGCAGGGGATATAACCATATTTCCGGTAGAGAGGTAGGCCTTGATAATCGCTTGCTGTTGCTTGTCGCTTCATCGCAGCATACGCCCCAATCAGATCGATACCCTGGAAACCCTTTTGCACCGCTTCGGCAATCACTACTACAGAGTGGTAGCCGCTCATACACTCCGTCTCCTTTGCCTGGAGTGGCCACACGGGCATCCCGACAGGGCTTTCGTTCGACATACGAATGAGACAGTTTGCAAGATCTGGGACGCGCTCCGGCTGAATCAGCGTAAACAGCGGATGCACAGCACGGTATGTGTCCCAAAGAGAAAAAGTGCTGTAGTTGTGAGCCCCGGAAGGAAGATGATGGATCTCACCATCCATACCGCGATAGTTTCCATCTGCATCGTCAAAGATTGTTGGTGCGAGTAAGGAATGATACAACGCGGTATAAAAGATCTCCTTTTGCCGTGTCGTTCCGCCCTCAACCCTTATCTTTGCCAGCTCGTGCTCCCAGAGGTTGATAGCTTCAGAACTGACCTCTGCAAAGTCCCATCCAGGAATCTCCGATTGCAGATTGTTCAGCGCACCCTCAATATTCACTCCTGATAGGCCCACCTTGACGAGAATGACCTCTCGATTCTTTGTCGCATAGTGAACAACGCACTTGAGAGATTTGCCCTCGACTTCCTTTCCGATGTTGTTTGAAATCTCGTCGTTCACAAGAACGTCAATTCGGTCGAACGGGCGGGAGAATTTCATCGCGAAATAGATCTCTCGCCCATTAGCCCAGCGGGCAGTGCTACGTCCTCCGACGATCGTGTCCCTTCCGAGTATCTTGAGTTTTGCCCAGCGCACTGCATCAGGTCCATCTTCGTAGCTATGAGCGAGATCGACAATCAAATGACCTGTATCACTAGAGGGGAACGTATATTTGTGAATGCCGGCTCTCGTAGTCGCACTCAATTCCGCGCGGATCTGATAGTCCTTTAAGACCACGGAGTAGTATCCTGGCATCGCAATCTCCTCGTCGTGAGAAAAGCGGGAGCGATACCCCTCTGTGGGGTTTTCGGGTGTTCCGGGGGTTATTTTCACTGCGCCTGTACATGGCATGAGAAGGATGTCGAGCATGTCTCCAACACCCGTGCCGCTCAAATGGGTGTGACTGAAGCCCATAATCGAATTGTCAGCGTAGTGATAACCTGAACACCGGTCCCACCCTCGATTGTGAGTATCTGGGCTAAGTTGGACCATGCCAAAGGGAACAGTCGCGCCTGGATAGGTGTGTCCATGACCGCCTGTTCCAATTTTGATCTTGACGAATCGAGTCACTCCGTCGGATATCTCTCTCTGAGTCCCCCGGATAGCTGCTCGCTCCGAGATGCCATGAGCTTTTTCCAGGCCACATAAAGCTAGAGCCGAACTGGCGGCAAGAAAAGTTCTTCTGGAGATCATTTTGAGGCTCCCATCCCGGTTCTGTCATTTGTAGGTGTGCCATGTATGCCTTCTAGGTCGGCATAGCTAGTGGACTCACAACAAGTCAGTGTTGTTTTTTGCACTTCTACAATCTATGGGGGAGCTCATAGGTTGGCGCAACGTTAGGCGCGGCCTTAACGTTGTTGTATCTGCATGAAAAGTAAGGCAGCATCGAATATTAGCTGCTCTAACAGTAGTTACCTGTTCTGGATAGCGGACCTAATGCGTGACGATGACTGATCGAAGTTCGACCGAACATGCCTTCGCTGATAGGAACTTATAGATAGGATTCTGATCATTCCTAGGGCTATTCCGGGGCTATGGAGCCCGAATAGCAAATGCAAAATAGCAAGTCCTAGTGGGTGGAGGTCTCAGGCAAAATGTGACATGCCTCTATATTAGTGTTTGTCGATGAGCCAGCCATTGTGTTCAGCCGCAACAGCAATTCGAAGTGCTGTTGCGGGCCTGACGGAGAGATGCCGCAGCTTCGAAGCACATTGGATAGGCGGGGGAGATCCGTAACCAGTTTTCCTGCGGCCTCGGTGCCTTCTGCGTTGGCGCCGCCAATGAGAAGCACCTGCCCATTCTGATCTGGATTTCGAACCAGAGCAACAATGGCATAGGACTGGCCGGTCGCCCACCCCAGGGCGGTCGGGACGTATTGCGTCTGCTCATGTGCCCGCGGATGAAGGTTGCGAATGATCTCCTGTCCAGAATCCTTGTCAAAGACGAAACGGAAATCCAATTGATCGCTGAAAAAAGCTGTCCATGGGTTCGAGAGGGGACTTCCAAGCAGAACGAAGTTGTCATCGTTCTGAAGATTTGAAAGCTGCAAGCTTCTAGCGGTTTGCAATTCAATCCGTTTTGCGCCGGACTGCGCGAGCTCTGCGAGATTGACTGCAATCGGGGTGTCGACGAGCGATGTTTTATTTCCATGCACGAGGATTTGGTAAATTCCGTAGATCTCAGGCGTCAACTTGTCCGGATGAGGGACGTAATTATGGTTGGCGTAGTCAGAAACAGAGAGCTGTTGTCCTGTGTATCCCTGAATCTCTGCCATGTCCGGATCGCTTGTGATCAGGTGTAGTGCCCGTGGTGAAGTGAGAAACACGGACCAGGGAAGTATAGAGGCCGCAGCTCTGGCTTTGTGGGTAAAGTGGTTCCAGAAAATACCCCACACTGCAAGATTCACTAGCGTGAGAGCCAGGCATATCGCGAGCCATTTGCGCCCGCTCTGTTTCGGGGTTTCATGTGTTTCGAGATCCACCGTGGCCAAGGGGGCGGACTCTGCTTCCTTGGCTTCCGGAGAAATTGCTGCTACCGCTAGCTGCGCATGAGGGGCATAGGGTTGAATGTCTTCAGATGCCGGTTGTATGACCTCTGCAGAAGCTGGACGCACTTCTTGAACTGGATCACGCGATATCTCCGGGAAATATGAACCCAGGGGAAGACTGATACGAAATTCTGAGGTGTCTCCGTATCTACCATAATGCTGAAGCAAGCGTTTGCGAACATCGCTCGCGGTTACGCGAACAATGGCATCATCCCCGGTATCATACGAAGGAGCGCGGCCGAACAGCTCGATTCCAATGATGCGCTCTTTCAGCGACTCGGTATGGCCAGCAATTGCTTGGTCAACAATATACTGAAGAAATTGTCCGCTGCGATGACTTCCTCTAAACGCAGCTCCTTCAATAACCTCCTTGACATGCTGCTTAAGCAGGAAAACGTCTTCCTCTGTCTCAGAGATTTTCGCTAATTCTATGGTCCGTGCTTCAATTTGAGAGGTCTGCGACATAGAGGGTATCGAGCGAGAGCAATTCTAACACCGTTCCTGTAGGGCGCTCTTTTCGGCCCCACGGTCTGCCCACAGGGGCCATGGCGTAACGTGCTGCTTCTCCTGGAGGGAAGTGCCATTGCCGCTGTTCTCCGGTAGGTAGTTACCGTTAAGCTATGCAGCATTATGCAAATTACTGATTTTGTTTGACTTTTCGGCCACTGTTAGGAGCTTCCCTAACGTTGCCAAATCCTCTTTTGTCCTCGTAGATTTGTGCCTGTTCGATGAGGTCCGACCCGCAAGCAGTCGTACTCAAAATCGGCCAGAGCAATATCTAGAAGTACAGGGGATCCAATGAGCCAAGCATCATCTCAAGGTGGAAACGCAACTCTACGCAAAATTTCGTCTTCATGCCGAAATCTCAAATCGCGATTTCGCCTACTGTTGCCCGGTATCGTGGTTGTATTTTGCATGCTCTTTGGAAGCCCTTTGTCGCTTTGTACTGCGGCGTTCGGCCAGGCCGAGCAGGGAACGATCACTGGCTTAATCAGGGACTCCTCCGGTGCAATCATTCGCGGCGCGAAGGTGTCCGCAACCGAGGTGGCCACGAATACGGTGAGCTCCACGGTCTCGGACTCCAATGGCTACTATACGATTCCGTATCTTGCTCCGGGCACCTATAAAGTTACGGCAGAGGCGAACGGGTTCTCTCTATCTACAGTCTCCGGCATTCATATTACGGTTAACCTTTCGACCGGTATAAATTTGACCCTCAAGGTGGGTGGCGTCTCCCAAAACGTGACCGTTCAGGCGAACGCGATCCAGCTTGAGACGGAAAACTCTGAACTTGGAGGGACGGTATCCCGCCAGCAAATTATTGAGCTTCCCCAACTTGGACGCAACCCGTACAATCTGTTAGCCCTTCAGCCCGGGGTGCTTCCCGTGTATTTCAACGCCGGCATTCAGGCACAGATCAACGGCGGCATGGCGAACACGAGCAACGTCCTGCTGGATGGAGCCACGCAAGGCAACAGTTCCTCGGGCGATCTCGCGTATACACCACCCTTGGAGTCGGTCGGTGAATTGAAGCTCATCACCAATAATTATTCGGCTGAGTACGGTATGTCCGGAGGTGGCGTCGTTACCGCTGCTTCTGAATCGGGAACAAACGTCTTTCACGGTAGCGTATATGAGTATGTCCGCAATACAGACTTCAACGCCAATGGTTGGTATCCGAATCACGTGGGCCAGGCCAGAGGTACCTACCACGAGAACAACTATGGATTTAGCATCGGTGGTCCCGCGATCTTACCCAAGCTATACAACGGAAGAAACAAGACGTTCTTCTTCCTGAATCTTGAGTGGGACCCGCAAAGCACGCCAGACCTGATCACGGCGAGCGTTCCGACGGCAGCTATGCGTGCCGGCGATTTTTCCGGGCTCGTCGACCAGAATGGGCATCCAATTACGATTTACGATCCGAACTCGACAACGCTGGTTTCGGGAACCACGAATACCTGGAAAAGAACTCCCTTTCCGGGCAATATCATTCCTTCCAGTAGGATGAGTAACCCGATCGTGCAGAAGGTACTCAGTTACTATCCAATGCCCAATACCTATGGTACTCAGGGAATTTATAATAACTATCAGGCCACACCAACCAGGACGACAACGCAAAACACCTTTCTTGCCCGTGTCGACCAGAATTTTGGAAGCAGCCACAAAGCTTTTGTGACTGTGGGTCGCCACGCGTATACCGGTATAACTCCGTCGATCAACATTGCATTCCCGCAGACAGGGACTAATGGTGACCCCGGAGGCGCTACGAATACCTCATGGACGGGCACAGTCAGCGATACATGGACGATTCGACCCAATTTGCTGGCAGAGTTCCGTGGAAATTTCGTTCACACTTTCTTTGGGACACTGATTCCAAGCCAGGGGTTTGACGTTGGCAGTCTTGGCTTTCCTGGCTCTTTTGTTCAACAAACGGAAAGTAAGGTATTTCCTCAATTTGGTATAGGGGACGAGAGCGGCCTTGGTATTCAAAACTCTGCTGTAGACGCAGATACGGAAGGCAGCAACCAAGGGCAAGCTCACCTTACGTGGGTCACGGGTGCGCACACTGTGAGAGCAGGCTTCGAGTATAGATTTGTCTATTTCAATCAGTACAGGCCCCTAAACCCTGCCGGAGACTTCACCTTTGGTAGGGCCTATACACAGGGCCCCGATCCTACAGATGCTACGGCCGATGCCGGATGGGGGTTTGCGTCATTCCTGCTCGGTGCGCCAGATGGCGGATATACGACGAGAGATGCGTCGGCGACATCGTCGCAAAAAAATATCGATGGCTATGTGAACGACGACTATAAATTGACCCACAACTTCACGCTCAATCTCGGTCTCCGCTATGACGTTCTGACCGGTTGGACAGATAGATACAACAAGCTGACATGGTTTGATCCAACGACGCCAGATCCGATTACAAAACTTCCAGGCATTGTGCAATTTGCCGGAGTGAACGGCAATCCAAGACAGGAAAACGACACGGATTACAAGAATTTCGCGCCACGTCTCGGATTCGCATGGCAAGTTGGAGACAAGACCGCGGTGCGTGGCGGATATGGAATCTTCTATGTCACAAATAGTGGTGGCAACGTCGCAGGTACTGGTTATCAGGTCTCGACGAACGTCTATACGGGGCCGCCCCCTCTAGCGCCGAATACACCTCCGGCAGGAGCAACTCTATCCAACCCGTTTGCGGCTGGATATCTCCCTTACCCCGCTCCAGCGAGCTCTCTAGTAGGGCAAGGAATTGGTGCTCCATTTCGCCCTGGCACGCTTCCAAACCATCAGGATTGGAACTTGAGCATTCAGCGATCATTGGCCCGCAGCACAGTACTTACTGCAGCTTATGCCGGGTCGCGCGGAGAGCACATATGGTACAACCTGGACCGTAATGCGGCACCTATCGCGGACCTGAGCCTGGGTTCTAAGCTCACGGAGCAGGTAACTAATCCTTTTGCAGGACAATTGCAAGGGTCGTTGGGCGCACCTACGGTCGCATATAGTCAACTGCTGCGTCGCTTTCCGCAATATACCGGCGTGAGTTGGTATCACGATCCCGTCGGTGACTCCTACTATGATGCATTCACGATGCAACTTCAGCATCGAGACGATGCCCACGGGCTGTTTCTACAGGCTTCCTATACGCTCAGCAAAGGAATAAACAATGTCCCAGAGAGGTATGCTGGACGAAGCGGAGCAATCATTGATCCGGATAACCTGGGGCTATCACGAGCAGTAGCAGAATACGATCGTCCCAATTATTTGGTTTTCAATTACATCTATCAATTGCCTTTTGGGCGGGGACACCAGATTTTGGGCAAAGGCATTGTCTCTCATATCGTTGGTAATTGGCAGTGGAGCGGAATAACAACGTATGGCTCGGGAATCCCAGTTGTTATTACAGCACCAAACAATACAAATCTGCCGGGTATCAGCGCCGTTGCGGATAAGTTGCACGACCCCCATCTAAAAAATGGATTGCAAAACCCAGAAAAATGGTTTGACACAACAGCCTATGCGGTTCCAGCGCCCTACACGACTGGAACCGGGAGCCGCAACGAGCCGAATCTTCGCGAGCCAGCCTATGGCAATTGGGACATGAGTCTAAGCCGCAAACAACAGTTCGGCGACCGAGCGAGCTTTCAACTACGCTTTGAAGCCTTCAATACGTTCAATAACAGAAACCTTGGCGCCGTGGATGGCGGTGTCACGGATGGAACATTTGGCCAGGTTACGAGTAGCGGTCAACCTCGCAATCTTCAAATTGGGGCCCGCCTGGCATTCTGATAGAGAGTTCAAGTAAAGATTAGGGCGGAGCATCCGAGTAGTTCGTCGGGTGAGAGAAACCAGCTCCGCCCTTCTGTCCGTTGTATCCCGTGACTGCAGAGGCCCGACTCTGTTTGTGAAGGGACTATTTCATTCTTAACCTTCCCCCAGCCTCTATGACAAATAATCTTCTTGTTTCATGAAAGTCTTCCGGTCCGGCGCTTACGCGTCTCCGTTTTGCTATCAGGGCAGAGATCTCAGCTTATGCGCGTCAGTCCTGGCAGGTGGCTTTGAGAAACAAGTGTTATCGCCTGCGTAAAGCGATGAAAGTACGCAAACCCTACCCTCCGCTAGTCGGCATCACACTGGCCTTGGTGTCCAATCCAGAAGATATGGGTTCGACCTTGCGGTGCGATTCATTCGAGCCATTGGATGGAAGGCCGGCACGCCTTCTTTCAGCGCCTTGTACAATCGCAGTGTTCATCGATCGGGGTATAGCGCGTGCCAGCAATTATCGACTCGTCACCTCAGCCAGAATTGGGGCGAGGACGTCGCAAACTTCTTCTCTTTAGCGCAATCGTGTTCGGTACTTTCGTCGCCGGCCGGATCGCCTTGTCCTATTGGATCGACCTTCTCTGGTTTGGATCGCTGGGTTATGGCGAGGTCTTTTGGAAGACGGTGAGCCTGCAAGCGGGAATCTTCATAGTCTTTGCAGGGATCACGTTCCTCCTTCTGTACGGCGCATTCTCGATGATCCGGCGGTCTCACGAAGCTGATCTGCCGAGTGCTCGCGCGATCATCATCTCAGGACAGCCGATCACCCTATCGGTCAAACCTGCTTTGCGTGTCATTTCCCTTTGTCTTTCGATTGTTATTGCTGGCCTGACCGGTTTCGAGATGATGTCAGAATGGCCAACGCTAGCGCTGTTCTGGTCTGCGCCCCATGCAACGGGCGCAGTTACCGATCCGATATTTGGGAAGCCGCTGAACTTCTTCCTGTTCACTCTGCCAGCGTGGCAGGTCATCAACGACTGGCTTATGACGCTCGCGATCGTGACTTGTGGCGTAGCAGTATTGTTTCTCGTCATCACGAGCGGCTCTCGTGCCCTCGCCAAACAACGGACGAGATATGGCTCGTCGCCCTGGCGAGGGCTCTCCATCACGGTCGCGTTTCTGCTGCTCGTCCTTGCTATGTTGGTGTATGTCGATCGCTTCCAGAGTTTGCTGGAACATCACACGATCTTCGACGGCATCACATACACTGACGCGCATGTAATGATCCATGGGCTGCTCCTGGTCTGTATGGCTCTGGTCGTCGGTGCGGGCATCGCCGCAGCCAACGCCGTGCGAGAGTCGCGCGGACGATGGCTCGTGTTTGCAATCGCTCCCGCCGCGGTCTGCTATGTTGTGCTGGGAGTCGTTGGTTGGTATGTCGGAAACTTCATCGTCAAGCCGAACGAGCTGGTTCGTGAAGGGCCCTTCATTGCCCACAATATTGAGATGACCCGGCAAGCCTTCGGGCTCGATAGGTTTGCACAGCACGAATTTCCTGCTGAGACTACGGTCGATGCAACCGATCCGGCTAACAATCAGCCCACGCTGCAGAACATTCGGCTCTGGGACTGGCACGCACTCCAGGACACGCTTCGTCAGGTCCAGGAGATTCGCACCTATTACGACTTTCCCGACATCGACATCGACCGCTATAACCTCGACGGCACGACGCGCGAGGTGATGCTCGCTGCGCGCGAACTGAACGTCGAAAAGCTCCCCATTAGCAGCCGAAACTGGATCAACGAGAAACTGATTTACACCCACGGTTACGGAGTAACGATGAACCCCGTCAACGGGTTCACGGCAGAAGGTTTGCCGACGTTGTTGCTGAGCAACATGCCTGTCCAGAGCACAGTGTCCGGTCTCAAAGTAACGCGCCCTGAGATCTATTTTGGCGAACTTACCAACACGGATGTGTACGTCAATACAAGGCAACAAGAGTTCGATTACCCGCAGGGGCAGAGCAATAACCTCACGTCCTATCAGGGAACTGGCGGTATTGTGCTGGGCGGTTTTCTGCGGCGGGTTATTCTCTCGATCGCTCGAGGAGATCTTGGAAAGCTACCGTTCAGTGACGACATCAACGCGCAGAGCCGGTTGCTGATGCGGCGCAATATACGCGAGCGCATTGCGACGCTGGCGCCATTCCTTACCTTCGACCAGGACCCCTACATGGTGGTCGGCGATGATGGCCGGCTCTCCTGGGTCATGGACGCGTTCACATCGTCCGATAGCTATCCGTATTCGACCCACTACAACCTCGGCGATAGCCCGATCAACTACATGCGCAACAGCGTCAAAGTGGTTGTCGACGCCTATAACGGAGCTACTACCTTCTATGTCTTCGACGCCGAGGACCCGATTCTAACGGCGTATCGCCGCATCTTCCCAAGCCTCTTCAAGGAGGCTGCCGCGATGCCAGCGGACCTTCGCAGGCATGTCCGCTACTCCGAGGCGCTGTTTAAAGTGCAGTCGGAGGTCTATGGCCTGTACCACATGACAAATCCAGAGGTCTTCTTCAACCGTGAGGATCTATGGACAGTTGCCACAGAGACGGGGCCTGATGGTAACGGCGGACAATCCGTTCAGGAGATGCAGCCAAACTTCGTCCTGATGAAACTACCCGGGGAAGTTGGGGAAGAGTTTGTGGAAATTCTCCCCTTCACGCCGGCTAACCGGAACAACCTTATTGGGTGGATTGCCGGGCGTTCAGACGGCGCTCATTATGGAACAGCAGTCGTCTACGATTTCCCCAAGACTAGACTCGTTGATGGTCCCCAACAGATTGAATCGCGCATCGATCAGAATGCGCAGCTCTCCGGACAGTTGACGCTATGGAATCAACAGGGCTCTCACGTATTGCGAGGAAGTCTGCTGGTCATCCCGTCCGGCCGCGCACTTCTGTACGCAGAACCCATTTACCTGCAGGCTCAACAAAGCCCTATGCCGGAGTTGCGCCTGGTTGTGCTGGCACTGCAAGACAAGCTCGCTTACGGTCCCACATTTGAGGCCGCGCTGGCATCTCTTTTCGGAGGGGACGTTTCGTCGCTGCGCTCCGCGGAAACATCGTCAGCTGCACCAACACCCCATGGCACACCCCCGCCCGCGGAGGATATCCATGCACTCATCGCGGAGGCTGGCAAAGACTTTGCTGACTATCAGCAATTAACGGCGAAAGGAAAGCTTGCAGAAGCTGGACAAAAGCTTGATGAATTGAAGCTTGTGATCGACAAGCTAAACGCTCATGAGAAGTAGATTCAGGAAGGAAGGTTTAACCTGGGGAGATTCTGCTATGGTTTCTCCCACGCCATGTTGACCCTTCCAATTGCTCTCGTGCTCGCCTTCCTGCTCTCACCATACCCCGGACAGAACCCGTCCGAGATCGCTCCAGGAGGCACTCAAACCAAGGGCACCCCAGGCCCTGTTCAGATGACCGCCGCCCAGGACCATCAACGTCTCCTCGATCTCCTGCACATCAACACCCTGCGTCCCGGCGTCAAGCATGACCCTAAAGCGGCCAACCCGGTCAACTTCGATGAGAGCAAGGCCAACCCCTGGCCTAATCTGCCCAATCCACTAATTCTGAAGAATGGCAAGCCCGTCACTACTTCGAAGTTATGGTGGGCTAAGCGGCGCCCCGAGATCGTAGAGGACTTCGATCGTGAAGTCTTCGGTCGCGTACCTTCGAATGCCCCAACGGTTCACTGGCAAGTTGTATCAACAACACAAGGCTCCGATAACGGCATTGCCACTGTGACCAAACACCTCATTGGCCATGTCGATAACTCAGCCTACCCCGCAATCGCGGTTAACATCGATGTCTCGCTCACTCTTCCTATGGGCCTCCCGAAAGCCGTCCCGGTAGTCCTCGAGTTAACCTTTGAAAACTACCCACGTCCCACTGGCGTTGCCCCCGCCTCACTCCCTCCGCCCGAGAAGGAACCTACCTGGAAGCAGCAGGTGCTGGCCAACGGTTGGGGCTACGCTCTGCTGCAGCCCACGACCATTCAACCTGACAATGGCGCCGGTTTGACCCAGGGGATCATCGGGCTGTGCAATCACGGTCAGCCGCGCAAGCTCGACGACTGGGGCGCCCTTCGCGCCTGGGCCTGGGGTGGCTCAAGAGTCATGGACTATTTGGAAACCGATCCGGCCGTCGACGCAAAGCATGTCGCGATCGAAGGTCACTCGCGGTTCGGCAAAGCTGCTCTTGTCGCAATGGCCTACGACCAGCGTTTTGCTGTGGCTTACATTAGCTCAGCCGGTGCAGGTGGGTCTGCGCTTGCGCGTCACCGCTTTGGCGAGCAGTTGGAAAACGTTGCAGACATTGGCGAATATCATTGGATGGACGGTAACTACCTCAAATACGCCGGCCCGCTCACTCCAGCCGACATGCCCGTGGATACGCACGAGCTGATCTCCCTCTGCGCCCCACGGCCTGTCTTTATCGGTGGGGGTACTATCCAGGGCGATGGCTGGGCCGATACACGTGGCAGCTTTATCGCGGAAGTCGCCGCCGGTCCGGTCTACCGCCTGCTCGGCAAGAGAGGTCTCGAAACCACCAGCTACCCGCCCATTGAGACCGCCCTCATCTCTGGCGAGCTCGGTTTTCGGCAACACTCCGAAGGCCACACGCCTCTCCCCAACTGGCCGACCTTCATCCTCTTCGCCAGCCGCTACATGGTCTCGACAGCCTCAATGTAAGCATCTCCACGTTGCACGTGTGAGTGCATATAGATCTCATTCACGCGAGTCACACCAGCAATCCTCAATGCACTGTACCGATATCCTCTATTGGCTGGAATATAGGAAGATCTGCTGGAGAGTGTGGTACTGAACTCTCGGTAGGAAACTACTAGGACATACATCCTGTGGGTCAGTTGCACTGGTTCATATTGATTCATTCACTCTATTGATCATGATTGTGGTTACTTTCTACTATCAATTCCAACATCTATTCACAAACTATTCAGTTGGTAGAAGTGCCGAAGAGAAGCCTAACAAGGAGAAGTTTGCTCACGGATCGGCAGCGTGTTGTAACTCTGCCACCTTTCCAGGCTCGCCCGATGATGCTCATCGAAACAGACCTTGTCTCCGTGGATGACATACATATCTTTGCGTCGTACCGTCGCACGATACGTGCCACTGTGAACGCTTTCCCTCCGTCGACATCGTCGTTATGATTGCGAAAGCGATCCTTGATTACGCAACAATGAGAGAACAACTGTCACAATAGCCCCTCAGACCACAAGTGACAATTCAATACGAACCCTTGTTGCCGGGGACGGATAAACAAAATCCGAGGCCAAAACGTGTTCTATAGTCACCCCCGGCACATCGGCAAACGAAAGGTAGTATATGCATACGAACGAACAGACATTGAATCGCGGCTTGCGGGAACGGCACATTCGCCTGATGGCGCTGGGCTCAACGATAGGCGTCGGTCTATTCCTGGGGTCGGCCAGCGCAATCAAGCTCGCCGGTCCTGCGATCATGCTCTCTTACGTTCTTGGCGGAATCGCGATCTTCATTATCATGCGCGCTCTCGGCGAAATGGCTGTGTACCAGCCGGTTGCCGGCTCTTTTAGCCGCTATGCGCAAGATTATCTCGGTCCGCTGTCCGGCTATCTGACGGGCTGGAACTATTGGTTCATGTGGCTGGTCACCTGTATTGCGGAGATCACGGCAGTCGGTATTTACATGGCCGTCTGGTTTCCAAATGTCCCGCAGTGGGCCTGGGCCCTGGCAGCGCTCGCGACGATGGGCGCCGTCAATTTGGCTGCGGTCAAAGCTTATGGCGAATTCGAATTCTGGTTCGCGATGATCAAGGTCGTCACCATCGTGCTGATGATTGTGGCCGGCGCCGGCATGATCCTGTTTGGCCTGGGCAATCACGGTGTTGCCACCGGCATCAGCAATCTTTGGACACATGGCGGTTTCTTCCCCAACGGCGGGCGCGGCATGCTCATGGCCTTGCAGATGGTGATGTTCGCCTATCTTGGCGTGGAGATGATCGGACTTACCGCTGGGGAAGCTGACAACCCGAAGAAGTCGATTCCCGACGCGATCAACTCTGTGTTTTGGCGCATCCTTATTTTCTATATTGGCGCCCTCTTCGTGATTCTGGCGATCTATCCGTGGAACGAGCTCGGCACACATGGCAGTCCGTTTGTCATGACGTTTCAACGGTTGGGCATCAAATCGGCAGCGGGCATCATTAATTTCGTGGTCCTCACGGCCGCGCTCTCTTCGTGCAACGGAGGTATCTACAGCACGGGCCGCATGCTCTATAACCTCTCCGAACAGGGCCAGGCACCGCGGCTCTTTGCCGTCACTTCGCGGGGCGGTGTGCCTCGCCGGGCGGTTCAGGTATCCATTGTCGCCTTGCTGTTTGGAGTGTTGCTCAACTATCTGGTGCCGGCAAAGGTCTTTGTATGGGTCACGTCGATCGCAACGTTCGGCGCTATCTGGACCTGGGCTGTCGTACTGGTAACGCAAATGAAATTCCGGAGAAGCCTGAGCGAGACAGAACGCGAGCAACTGACCTTCCGCATGCCCTTCTATCCCTATGGCTCGTGGTTTGCACTAGCTTTCCTGGCGCTCGTTATCGGATTGATGGCCTATTTCCCGGACACGCGAGTCGCTTTGATCATCGGCCCGCTATGGCTAGTGCTGCTGACAGCGCTTTTCTACGGGCTTGGGCTCAATAAGAATCGCACCTAGAGTTCCATTCCGGCGGCCTTCGCTTCCTCACGGGCCAGAAGATGGAGCGCTGTAAAGTTATGGAGCGGGTTGATACGCGAGCTGTCTCTACTACAGGATGGTTTGCTTTCGTCGATCGTGGTAGACGGCGGAAACAAACCATCTGGACAAGAATGATTTGGAGCGTCGATGGTACCCGTCAACGCACAGGTAATGTCAGCAGTGCATCGAAGAGGCGAGCGGTTACCATTTTTAGAGTGTGCTCATCTAGCAGCTCAGGCACAAACTGTTCCTCAATTGCCAAAGCTGAGAGTATGGGCCCCAGTGTCGCAACTGCGGCAGAGCGACTCAAATCGTTGCCACTGGATCCAAAGACCTTTATGAACTCTTCTTCCTGGTGAGCCCGGGGAAGCAGTTCTTTATAGACCTTCTGGAGCCGTTCCTTCGACTCTGGATGGCGAATCGCAAACAGTTTGAACTCGAGCAGGAGAAGCGACCAGTTTTTATCTTCGAATGTGCTCACATAAAACTCGCGAAATATCTTTAAGTTCTCCTCTACGCTCGTCGACTCAGAAAGCAACTCGTACATACGGTTTGAGTAGAGGGTCATTCGCTCCGCGAACAGTGCGATGAAGAGATCCTCTTTGTTCTTGAAATGAGCGTAGATGGCTCCCTTGGTTCGTCCCGCCAGCGACGCGATCTCTCCAAGTTCCGCGCCTTCGTACCCGTCGCGCACAAAGATTGTCTCTGCGGAGCGCAGGAGGAGATCCCTGGTTTCTTTCGTTCTAAGGTCGTTCTTGTTAGGCAGCTTTGTAGGCATCTTTTCTCATCTTCTCTGCAAATTTAGGACCGGTCAGCGGTCATGTACGTATTAGAGGTCAGTTTCAAATTGTATTGAAACTGCATTGCTTAGGCTTCTGGGGAAAAAGACCCGCCCACTCGATATAGCGAGGATCTCGGCGTATTACGCGGCTGGTGGCTCGTCGCTGCAATTTGCACTGCTCTTCGCGTCAAGCAGCGCACTGCGGAGCTCTTGGTTGGTTTTGAGGAGGTCACAGACGAGCGAACGTAAGGCCTGGAACTTGTATTTCATCTCTTGATAGGAATCAAAGCTCCGTAGATAACAGGTCTCGTCCGGTTCGTAGTTGCTACCCATATTCTCTCCGTTGTTGCCAAAGTCTCTGGATTGGTAAGCGGCGATGGTGAGGTCCTAAACAGATCGCGGTGTGGAACCCCGCGATCTGCAGGCCCGATGGAGCTTGAGTCATGCCAAAGTCCGTTTTCAGAATTACTGGAATAAGCCTGAATCTCCCACGCGACCGACCGGCTAGAAGTTAACTTTGGGATTGGACAGGACCTTTCTGGAGTTGTTTCTGCGCCTTGGTCCACTTCTTTACGACTTGCTTTGCTAGGGTGTCGATTACGTTCATGCTTTCAGACTCGCCGCGCTGAGTGGCCTTGATCTGGTCATGGACTAACGTAGTGCCTTTTCCGTCTGTAATCTCGACGTCCAGGGTGATCTGGGTTACGCCAACGAAGAATCCCACAGGCCCCATCGAAGCGCGCTTCACCTGGCTCCCAGCCTTGAACGCTGTTGTGGAGAGCCGCATCGTGTACTGGGAACAGTTCTCTCGACCGTCAGTCACTCCATCCCGATCGACCTCAGTGCCTGGAACCTGATGCAAACGCTCAACGATGTGCTCATAAACAAGAACCCGATAGGCTACAGGGAAGTCGGTTTGTCCAGACGCAGGCCGCTTCACCAGGATGGAATTTGGATCTACTCTCGCAGTGGAACAGGGGGCATTCGACACATCATGCCGCACGTCCACAGGCGCAGCGATAGCGATATTGTGGAGAGCTTGCTCGGCCTCGTTGCCTGGTAGATAGAACACAGCACCGTGATAACGGCCCAGACTATCCACGAACTCCACGGTGAGCATGTCTCGTTGACGATGCATGAATGTGGCAAATGCCGCGCCCCCACCATAGGGAACAGCCATCCGCATCAGCCGCCCCTTCATTCCCCAAAGCTCGACACGCTCATTCCCGGCACTAAGCGCCACGATAGAGGGAAGGTCGATGGTGGAATTCGCCGATTTTCCGGTGAACTTCAGCTGTTGAGGCGTAATGGTTAAGGTTCCGTTCTCTTTGGCCTTTACGTCAGGCATGCCAAGTACATGGACCGCGTGTGTCGAACTCCATCCAGAGGACGGAACGACGGGCGAATTATGTGTAACGGAGGGGGCTATCTGCGCTGGCACAGGTAAAGAAAAAGAGCTTGCGATCAGGGATAGTACAAATCCTGCATGGAGAGGACGGAGCATTGGTATTCCTTGGGAGGCTGGCTGCCTATATTTATACGTACTAGTAGGTATAAAACTTGATTAAGGGTTGAACTTGAGAGACCAAGCTTAAACCTATAAATATACGTACTAGTAGGAATATATCATGTTGAGGCATCAAACTGCGTAGATATTTTCAAGAAGGCCGTATGTCTCAAACAATAAAGGGTTTAGTGCATAACGACTATGAGCGACAGGGTGAAATTTCCTAACAGGACGCCTGGCAGCAGACGAGAGTCGCCAAACGGCTGCCGCCGATAAGGATCCTTGCGGGAAGCGCTCGCATGAATTCCAGGCTGCCGACAGTGCAGCAGTGAATGACGAAAGGTGCCCTTATCGGTACCGTTCGTTGCCAAATACAAGCCGTTGCGTAATTCTGCGGCCTCCATCCGTATACCCTGCGTATGTTCAAACAAGACATATCGATGGTTGCGAGAATGGACAGCGACACGAAACAAATCGCATTTGGACTGCGCCATAGGGATGTCGCGCTCCTGCAGTCACTCGTCGAGCAGTATCAGTATCGTCTTGTTCGCTATCTCATCTACCTGCTGGGCAGACGCGATGGTGTCGACGATCTGGTGCAGGAAACGTGGCTGCGGGTTCTCGAACGTGGCTCTTCCTACGACGGATGCTCTCGCTTCGAACCCTGGCTCTTCACCGTCGCGCGAAATCTCGCCATTGATCAAACGCGCAAGAGGCGAACCTTTAGCCTGGACTCCAGCGACGACGAAGAGTGGGACGCCCCTGCGGCACCGCACACCTCAAATGACCCGTCCCCCTTCACCCTTGCGGCGCGCACCGAAGATGCCGAACGGCTGGCCCTATCCATGCAGACCCTTGATCCGGTCTATCGCGAAGCGCTTGTGCTTCGCTTCCAGGAAGATCTATCGCTACAGGAGATCTCTTCCGTCGTCGCTGCTCCCGTCTCTACGGTCGCTTCAAGAATCTATCGAGGTCTCGCAACGTTACGGGTGCAGTTGGAGAAAGGAAATCATGCAATCTGACAATCACAAACTCTTTCAGCAGATGATCGACGAGACGCTTGCGTCCGGCACTCCTCTCCAAGAGGATCGCACCCTCCGCGAGCACCTCCAGTCCTGTGCTGTATGTGAGGAGTATCTCAATAGCAGCACCAGAGCCATCGCCAGCCTCGCCGGCTTCTCCTTTGCAGTGGATCCGATGCTCCACGCGAAAGTCTCCGCATCTCTCAGTCGGCGCGCGCAGCAGCTTGAAGCCACACCGCTTAGCCGGCGGCGGTGGGTGTTCGCCTGCATCGGTGCCTTCGTTCTGACAGTTGCTGGAACATTGTTCGACCTGCAATTTCACAGTCTGATCGCTGCATTCTTCAAAGTGCCGGGTGTCCATGTACAGCAAGGGCTGCTGCACTTCTGGATCGTATCTTCCTTATCCCCTGTGCTGCTGTTTCTACTACTGCCGCTGTTGTCCCGGCAGAAAGAGAGGGCTTTATGAAACGTCGTCCATTTTTGAGTGTTGTGCCAAAGGCAATCCAGATCTGGGCTTTGGTCCTTGTTGGCGCTGCTGTCTCGATTGGTTTGGTGATAGGGCAACAGACCGCTGGAGCAGGCGCTCGCGCAGGCGAGTTGTTAACCACCATGTCACTGTTTGGTGGCGTCGCGTTGCTCTTCGGCTCCTTTATGGCTGTCTGGCTTCTGGGTGTTGGATTCGTCTATGCCGACGCACGCCAGAGGGCCATGCGGCCCGTCCCCTGGGTCCTGGCCGTCATCTTCTTTCCCCACCTGCTTGGATTTCTCCTCTACTTTGTCATGCGCCAGCCCATCACCGCGATCTGCAACCGCTGCGGCATGGCTGTCTCGCCCTATCAGCGATTCTGCTCCTGGTGCGGCACCTCCCAGATCCCTCAAACCTCAACCGACGATCCAGTTCTCGAAACCCATTGAAAAGGCAGGCTGGTGAATCTGGCTTACGATGGGCAATTCAGCAGCTAATAATGATTTTGTTACTGTTTTGCCTTTCGGAGTAGCAGCGGCCTTTAGGCCGCGGAAATAGGGCAAAATCTCTCTTGGGCTTTAGCCCTGGGCTTTTCGTCGGCATCGGCAAGAGGTCCAGGGCTAAAGCCCTTTCTGGTCGAACCTCGTAGCAGCGGCCTAAAGGCCGCTGCTACTCCCAAGTGCAACAACAAAGACAAATACACTGATTTGTCAGTCACCACCTAGAGCATTTCCCTTATAGGTGTAGCGCGAGCCACCGATCCGGGTGCCCCATCTTCGGCGCGTTTTTTGCGCCTAAGGTGGGCATCGGGCGACCGCCCGACCGCTCCTGCCCATGTATGCCACATCTCCAATGTTCCAACCGACACAACGCTTTCTCCCGCTGCCTCTACACCTGCACGGAAAATGCTCCTAATGCACCGCAGCCTCCATATGCTTCGGCGGCTTCTTTAGCAGCAACGCCATCGGAACCATGCATGCACAGAAGAGCGAAAGCATGAGGATGACGTCGATATAAGAGAGCACGCTCGCTTGCGCCTGCAGCGTCTGATAGAGACGTCCCATCGCGAACCGTTGCGCATCCGCTAGAGACGCCGTGTGCTGCAGAGACTGTTGTACGAGCGCGTGGTACTGGTTCAGCCATGCAGGACTGCTTCCATACACGTTCGCGGCAAGATACTGCTGATGCACCTGCTGATGCCGCGCAAGCACCGTCGTAAAAAGGGAAGTTCCGGCTGAGCCGCCGATATTGCGCGCCAGGTTCGCCAGTCCGGAGACGTCGTTGTTCTTGCCCGGCTCTATGCCCACGTACGCGAGCGTATTGATGGGCACAAAGAGGAAGGCGAGACCGATGGACTGATAGAAGCGCAGAAAAGAGACGTACCGGAAGCTCATCTGCAGATTGAGAGTTGTCATGTGATACAGGGTCACGGCTAACGCCCCGAACCCAAACATGATGAGATAACGTCCGTCGAACCGGGAGATGAGGATACCGACGATTGGCATACAGATAATGGTCGCCAGGCCACCCGCGGACATGGCCAGCCCCGCAATCTCCGCCGTATAGCCCATCAACGACTGTAGGAACTGAGGGAGCAGAACGGTCGTAGCGTAAAGGGTCAGGCCCAGCATGAACATCATCAGGAACGAGACCGCGAAGTTCCGATTCTTGAATAATCGGAGATCGAGGATCGGACGGTTTCTCTTGTGAATCTGCCACAGCTCCCAGCCGACAAGAGAGAGCAACCCGATCACGAACAGGACACTAAAGACCACGATGAAGTGCGAGGCGAACCAATCGTCCTCCTGGCCCTTGTCCATCACAACTTCCAGGGTGCCGAAGGTGAGCGCAACCAGGCCGAAGCCGATGAGGTCCAGCCGGAAGCCTCCACGCTTTGCCTCTGCTACTTCGCGCTTGATCCGAGGCGTGTCCTCCACCAGGCGGTGCGTCAGCGTGAGCGACAGAATCGCGATAGGAATATTGATGAAGAAGATCCAGCGCCAGTTGTAGTTGTCCGTGATCCATCCTCCCAGCGTTGGCCCAATGATCGGTGCTGTGATGACAGCCAGGCCATAGAGCGCAAACGCCTGCCCCCGCTTCGCGGGTGGGAACGTATCGGCAAGGATCGACTGCTCGGACGGTTGCAGCCCTCCGCCGCCAAGCCCCTGCAGCACCCGGAAGAACAGCAACATGGGAAGAGACGTAGCCAGCCCGCACAACAGAGAACTGACTCCGAAGATGACCACGCAGGTCATGTAAAAGCGCTTTCGGCCAATGATGCTGCCCAGATACGCCCCCAGCGGCAGCACGATCGCATTCGCCACAAGGTAAGAGGTAATCACCCACGTGGACTCATCCGCGGAGGCTCCCAGCGAGCCCGCAATATGGGGCAGCGCCACATTCGCAATGGAGGTATCCAGCACTTCCATAATCGTGGCGAGCGTCACCGTGATCGCGATGATCCACGGATTGTGCTTCGGTGTATAGATCTCGTCCATTGTGTCGGTGTCCGTTTTTGAGGGGTTTTCTTCCGTTACGTTGCATCTGCGCGGTGCAGGGAATACCTTTCTTGGAGAGGCGCAGACTGTTTTGCGTAAAATATATCAATCGATAGATATGATGGAAAAAGATCAGCATAAGATTCGGAAAGTTCAGGCTCGTGGGGAAGAGACCAAAAAGCGCCTACTGGAGGCTGCAACCAGGCTCTTCAGCGAACGGGGCTTCGATGGTGTTTCGACCCGAGATATCGCCGCACAGGCGGAGACCACGCTTCCTTCAATTCCGCACCACTTTGAATCGAAAGAAGGTATCTACCAGGCAGTATTGGCAAGCATTGCGGAGGAGATAACGGCTAGCTTGGCGGCTGCGTCTGCCAGGGCGATGGACGTTTTGAGCAAAAAAGATGCGACCAGGCGGGAGAAATTAGAAGCCCTGGACCATCTGCTAAGCACTCATGCGCGCGCCATTCTCCAGAGCCGGCCTGAATGGGCCCGTCTTATGGTCCATGAGCAACTGCATCCCTCTGCGGCCCTGACCCCCATCACCCGGGTTCTTGAGCAGTACCTGATAGGGCCTCTAGTCAAGCTGATTGCGGATCTGCGTGGCCTTCATGTGAAGTGCGTAGAAGTCCGCCTGGAAGCCCTGGTCTTGGTAGGACGCATCCTGATCTTTCGCACTGCCCGGCATTCCAGCCTGCATATTATGGGTTGGGAGGAGTTCACGCCGTCCCGGATCGAACGGATTATTGAGATGCTGAGCAGCAACCTCTATCGCTTGTTCCCGAGCGGCGATTGAAAGTGAAGCGAACGCAGCGATAAACAGTATCGGAGTCGGTGTATCTCAATGGGTTTTGCTTTTTCCCTCCTCAAGATTGTCATCCTGAGCGATGTAGCTCGCGCACTTTGCGAGCTACGTAGTCGAAGGACCCCGAGGATCTTTACATCACCTCAGCGGATTGGGCCTTTTCAACCGATGCCTTCGCGGTGAAGGAACGGCAAGAGTCTGGTGGTTGAGTGAGTCCCGAGGATGTTGGTCTACACCTACACAGTACTGCTCCACCGCCTTTGTCTCGAAATCTATCTCCCGAAGAGCTACCGCAGCTCCGCCGTCCGCAGAAAATCGAAGCTTCCACCAGGATTCAATGTCACGTTAGTCAGCCGTGTCGAATGTACGACTTCATTGTTCGGGTACCACAACGGAATCGCGGGCAGATCGTTGGCGAGAATCTGTTGCACTTCGATGTAAGCGCGCCGTCGCACATCCTGGTCCGTCGAGGCATTGGCTTCTTGCAACAGGGCATCGACACGTGCGTTGGAGTAGTGCCCGCGATTGCCGCCCTTCGGTGGAAACATGCTGGACGCAGAGGTATACCGGAAGATATCCGGATCCTCGTTCGAGCCGATCCAGCGTAGGATGTACATCTGGAACGAGCCTTTGGTGATGTCCGCGTAGAACGTGGCGAACTCGGAGGAACGCAATGACAGCTCGATACCGGCCGCGCGCATCTCCTCCTGCATGGCCTGCGCCTCCAGCCGTGCTGTCTCGTCGATAGAGGTCTTCAACGTGAACCGCAACCGAATCCCGTTCTTATCCGGCTTCAATCCAGCCTCGTCGAGCAGTCGAATCGCGCGTGCTACGTCATGCGGATACTGTGGCAGAGCCGCATCGCCTGCCATGGCCCAGTGCCCCGGAGGCAGCAGCGTCTCTGCGGGGCGGGCCTGGCCGCGCCACAGCGCCGCAATCAGCGCATCTTTATCGATCGCGCAGGCTATTGCCTGCCTTACCCTCGGATCGCGCAGTGCCGGATCGGTTACGTTGAAGTTGGCATAGATTACCCACGCACTGGGCCCGCTCTCTGTGTGCAGATTCGGTAGCCCTTGCAGCGCATGGACCATGTCGGGCGTAATGACATTACTCTCTACATCGCCCGAGCCCTTCTTCATCTCCAGCGCCGTGGTGATGGTGTCGGGGATTACTTCGAAGCGCACGCGCGCGATCTTCGGCGCCCCGGCCCAATACTCAGGGTTGCGTTCGATGACCACCTCTTTGTCTTGCACTTGGCTGACGAACTTGTAGGGCCCCGTTCCCACCGGATGCAGTCCTTCCTCGCTCCCGGCGCCTTTTTCGACGATGCCGAACAGCCCATCGCTCAGGTTGAAGAGCAGGCTCGGAACAGGTTGACGGGTATGTACAACCACGGTCAGCGGATCGCGGACATCAACGCCAGCTACATTCGCAAAGGCCCCACCCTTGGCGGTGATCAACGCACCGTTGGTCATGCTGCGGATCGACCACGCAACGTCGTCGGCGGTGAGCGGCTTCCCATCATGAAAACGCACGCCGTCCCGCAGATGAAAGACCCAGGTCAGCAGATCGGGCCGCTTCCAACTGGTTGCGAGCCAGGGTTGCAGGTTGGAGTGGTCGTCTTTGCGGACCAACGGGTCATAGATCAACTCGCCCACGCGCTCGCTCTGCGCATCGGTGCCCTGGCGCAGATCAAGGTTGTTCGGCGAGCTTTCGATGATGAAGTGCAGTGTGTCGCGATCCGTCGACGCATGTTCGTTACACGCAGCCAGCGGCAGCAACGTCCCCATTGCTAAAAGCCAGCAAAGACGCTTCATGCGAGCGAAATCCTTCCGAGGATGACGGGACGCGTCGCACCCGTAGCCGAAGGCACATTGCCCGGTAGGTCATGCCACGTAAGCCAGCCCATCAGAGCGAAGGCCGCGGCCTCTTTGGCTTCCGTAGCAAGCCCTTCCTCTTCCGTGGTTGCGACCCGGACCCCCAATGCCGCAAAGTCTTCACGCAGCCGATGCATCAGGGTTGCATTGTGTACGCCCCCACCGGCGGCGAACAATTCAGTCACATGCTGTTGGAAGGGCGCGAGACAGAAGCGCTGGTAGGCGTCGAGAATAGTCTCCGCTGTAAAGGCTGTTGCCGTTGCGATCACATCCTGTTTGCGCGCCCCTTCGCGCTCGCACAGGCCAAGGAAACGTATGACGAACGCATCTCCATACTCTTCACGACCACACGACTTCGGCGGCGGGGCAGAGAAGTAGCTCGCTTTCATCAGCGTTGCAACGACGCTATCTAAAACCTTGCCCCGCGCCCCAACCGCGCCATCCTTATCGAAGCGCCGGCCATAGAGTTGCTTCATGCAGGCATCGACGATCATGTTGGCAGGGCCGGTATCGAAGGCCAGTACCTCATCGACGTCGCAACCCGCAGGCAGCGCCGTGACGTTGGCAATGCCTCCCAGATTGAGCAGCAGCCGGTTCTTTGTCATGTGGCGAAATAAGCAGAAGTCCAGCATCGGCACCAGCGGTGCGCCTTGTCCTCCGGCAGCCATGTCCGCTGGACGGAAATCACTGACTACAGGCACACGCAGACGTTCAGCCATCAGTGACGGCTCGCCAATCTGCCACGTGCAGCGCACCGGTTGGCCAAGATACGGTGCTGCTGTGCCCTGGTGATAGATCGTCTGGCCATGGCACGCAATCAGCTGCGGTTTCAACTTTAGTTCGCGGGTTGTAACGTCAACGCATTCCGCGTATACCGCGCCAAGCCGCCACGAAAGCCGCGTGAGCTCTGCCGCGCTCGTCTGCTTTGCATCCATCGCCGCGAGCACGGCAGCGCGCAGTTTGGCATCGTAGGCAAACGAACGATGTCCCAGCACCTTCACGCGCGGTGTACCACCCTCACGCAATGCAGGCGAGATACGGCAGATCGCAACATCGACACCATCGGCCGAGGTCCCGCTCATCACACCCGCAACCAGCATCGCTTTTGCTTTTCTTGTTGTCATTCGCCCTGAGCGCAGTCGAATGGGAGGGAATCTGCTGCCGCTTCTCACATCCCGCCGCCTTTCAACTCGCGCTGTAACTCCGCGAGCAGTTGCAAGGCCTCACGAGGCGTCAGTCCATCCACGTCGGTCTGCTCGATGCGGTCGACGATGCGCTGCGACAGCGGTGTAAACATGGTCATCTGCATCGAAGCCTCACGCTCTGCGACGGGCGCGGCCTCGCGCACCTGTTGCGACTCGGCACGCTCATGCACGCGCAACACCTGCCGCGCACGTTCGATCACAGCTCCAGGCAGTCCCGCGAGCCGTGCGACCTCAATTCCATAGCTCTTGTTCGCTGCTCCCGCTTCGACGGTATGCAGAAAGACGATGCCACCGCCGCTCTCGCGTACGGTGACACGAACATTCTGCAGACGCGCGAGTCTGTCCGCGAGCAGCGTGAGCTCGTGGTAGTGCGTCGCGAACAGCGTCCGCGCCCCAATCTCATTGTGCAGATGCTCAACCGTCGACCACGCGAGCGAGAGGCCGTCATAGGTCGCGGTACCTCGGCCCATCTCGTCGAGCAGCACCAGCGAACGCGCCGTAGCCGTATTAAGAATGGCCGCCGTCTCCGTCATCTCGACCATAAAGGTCGAACGCCCGCGTGCCACATTGTCGCTTGCACCGATCCGGGTATAGACGCGATCGACCAGACCCAGCCGCATACGCTCCGCAGGCACAAAGCAACCACACTGCGCCATGATGACCAGCAGCGCTGCCTGACGCAGATACGTGCTTTTACCACCCATATTCGGCCCGGTGATCAGCAGCAGGGAAGGGCCATGGGCCTCGCCCCCGAGGGCTTCGAGATGCAACGAGTTCGGAATGAACCGCCCGCCGCCACTCTCTTCCAGCCGCTGTTCAACCACGGGATGCCGCGCCGCAACAAACTCCAGCACCTCACTCGCATCCACCTGTGGCCTTACCCAGGCGCGCATCGCCGCAAGATGCGCGAAGCAGCCCAGCAGGTCAATCTCTGCCACACGCCGTGCGGTCTCGCGAACCCGTGTGGCATTCGTCAGGAGCTGACGCCGCAGCTCCGCAAAGATCTTGCGCTCGATCTCACTGGAGCGCTCCTGCGCGGTGAGAATCTTCGTCTCAAGCTCTTTCAGTTCCGGCGTAGTGAAGCGCTCGGCGTTTACCAGCGTCTGCTTGCGCTCGTAGTCAGAGGGCACCGACTTCGCGTTAGCCTTGGTGACTTCGAGATAGTAACCAAAGACCGAGTTGAACCGCACCTTCAGCGAGCCGATACCGGTACGTGCCCGCTCGCGCTCTTCGATCGCTGCGATGCGCTGGCGTCCGCTCGTCGAAAGCCCACGCAACTCATCGAGTTCCGGATCGACCCCTTCTCGAATAGCTCCACCATCGCTCAGCGAAACCGGAGGCTCGTCCACCAGCGTACGCACGATCATCTCGCTCAGGTCGTCGAGCGTATCGAGTTTGGCGGCAAGAAACGCCCAGCGTCCCGCCGTCGCCGTTGCGGCAAACTCCGCAACCGCACTACGTAGCCCTGGTAGCCGCGCCAGCGTCGCGCCAAGCCCAACCACCTCGCGCGGCCCAGCGGAGTCGAGCGACACACGGCCCAGCAGGCGCTCAAGATCAAGCACCCCATCCATCGCTCGCCGCAGACCCTCGCGGCGGCGAATGTCGCTGGCAGCTTCAGCAACGGCATCGAGACGTTCATTGATCTCCGCGAGCGACTGCATAGGCCGCAGCAACTGTGCCCGCAGCAGACGCTTACCCATCGGCGTACAGCAGGCGTCCAGCGTGTAGAAGAGCGTCGTCCGCGGACCTTCGCTGCTGAACAGCGGATCGACGAGTTCGAGGTTGCGCACGCTTACGGCATCTAGCTCCAGGCAATCCCGCTTTTCGTAAAAGCGCAGGGTGTCGAGATGCTCCAGCGCACCCTGCTTGGTCGTGCGCAGGTAATGCACAATCCCGCCCGCAGCAACCGCCGCCGCGGCATGGTTGCCAAGCCCCAGTCCATCGAGAGAGTGTACCCGAAGCTGCTGCCGCAGCAGCGGCACAGCGTAGTCCTCGGTGAAGACCCACTCTTCTACCTCGGTTCGCGCTCCACCGATGTCAGTTGTTGCAGAGTCTTCCTTCGTTTCAACTTCGTCGTTTTCGCGCAAAGAAGTCTGCCGCACGCTCTGCGTGGTCTTGGCTCCGAAGCCGCCAGCGCCTCGGGCAAAGATCAACTCGGCTGGCCGCAGCCGCGCCAGTTCATCCAGCGCGAGCGCCCAGGCATTCGCCCCGCCAAACTCGGTCGCACAGAACTCGCCGGTCGAAAGGTCGATAGCCGCAACGCCCACACTCCCCGCACCAACTCCGGCGACGCTCGCCAGCCACTGGCTCTCACTCGCAGCCAACGTCGGATCAAGCGCTGTTCCAGGCGTGAGCACGCGCGTAACCTCGCGGCGAACGATGGTCTTGGTCGCCTTGGGGTCCTCCATCTGCTCGCACAGCGCCACCCGATAGCCGAGCCGCAGCAACCGCTGCAAATACGTCCCCGCCGAGTGATACGGCACACCGCACATGGGCACGGACTTCGTCTTGTCGCGCGAAGTCAGGGTCAGTTGCAGCTCGCGCGCAGCCACAATGGCGTCTTCATAGAACAGCTCGTAAAAGTCCCCAAGCCGGAAGAAGAGCAGCGCGTCGGGATGTGCCTCTTTGGCAGCGCGGTACTGCCGCATCACTGGTGTTAGTCCGGCTTCGTTCGCGATTTCGTTGGTCGTTGTCATCGTTAATACAGGAAAGGTCAGAATACCGGATACCAGCCCTGAGCATTTCTTGTTCTCGACCCAACGATCCGTCCCAAAAACGAGATGTCTATTTCGCATTTTCGTCTACACTGACAGGAATGATCCAGATTCCCATGTCCGACGCGCAATATGCCGCCGCCGCAGTGCGGCTCCGCAACAACGGCATCGACCTTGTGGGGACCTCCGGCACTCTCACCAAAGACGGCATCACCGCAACCTATACGCACGCCGACGGCAAGCTGACCATCGAGATCGTCGACCGCCCCAACCTGCTGCCGCTCAGCCTCATCGAAGGCAAACTGCAGGCCTATCTAGAGCAGAGCGTGGCCTACGACACCAGCCGCTCTGCTGGGTAGAACCGCTGCGTCCAGCTATTCTGGGAATCTCTCGCCACCATCGCTGAGGCTTCAACACTGGGTATTGCCGCTGCGTCCAGCTATTCTGGGAATCTCTCGCCACCATCGCTGAGGCTTCAACACTGGGTATTGCCGCTGCGTCCAGCTATACTGGACTATCGCGGCAAATCCTCTGCTGCGTCACTGTCGAATGTCTCTCCTCTGGCTCCGAGTCGCGGCTCTTCTCTACGGCATAGCCGCGCTTGCGGTGCTGCCCGCGGCCCTCTATAGCCGGCCGCGCTGGCGCCATATAGCAGTCCCTGCGGCGCTCGCCGGGGCGTTCTTCCACTTCGTCTCCATCGCCGAAACCTTCTATGCCGCCCACCGCGCCCTGCCGGTGGACACGCACGAGACCCTCTCCATGCTCGGCCTTCTGCTGGCCGCTGCGTTTCTTCTGCTGGCGGCCAGGTACCGTACGATGTCGTTCGGCATCTTCCTGCTGCCGGTTGCCGTGCTGCTGACCATCGTTCCCGCCTTCCGGCCCGGGCACGAGACCATCGCCTATCCCTTCGTCGGCACTATTTGGTTGTTCCTGCACGTGGCGCTCCTGCTGGCGGCCTACGCAGCGTTGTTTCTCTCGCTCATCGCGAGCCTGTTGTATCTCATCCAGGAGCGCCTGCTGAAGCAGAAACGCGCCAGCCAGCAACCCACATGGCTGCCTCCGCTCGAAACCACCGACCAGATCGCGCTGAAGTCGCTGCTCTTCGGCCTGCCCTGCATGACGGCCGGCCTGTTGATCGGTTCGGCTATCGCGCTCCAGACCATCGGCCCTACGTTCTTCGCCGACCCCAAGGTGCTGCTCTCCTTCGCAATGTGGGTCGCGTACATGCTGATGATCTTCATCCGTCGTCACAGCGGTCTGCGTGGCCGCCGGGCGGTGTACCTGTCCAGCTTCGTCTTCCTGGTCGTGCTCGCGGTATGGGCGGCGAACCAGCTCTCCGTCGTACACAGGTTCAAGGCACCATGAGCGAGCTTAAGAAAAATTCGGGCTCCCTGTTGCTGCTCGGCGTGAACCACACGACCGCGCCGCTCGACGTGCGCGAGCGCCTCGCCATCCCTGTGTCACGCCTGGCGGACGCGACGCGGACGCTCGCCCACCAGCCCGGCGTGCGCGAGGCTCTGATTCTTTCCACCTGCAATCGCGTCGAGCTCCTGACCGTGCAGGACGATGTAGTCGCGGCAGCCGTGCCGCCCATGGGCATGCTGCGCTTTCTGCATGACTACCTCAACCTTCCCGCCAACGAGATCGAGCCCCACGTCTACGAATTCCGCGAGCGTGAGGCGATCCGGCATCTCTTCCGCGTAGCCAGCTCGCTCGACTCCATGGTCGTAGGCGAGCCGCAGATCCTCGGTCAGGTCAAGGAATCGTGGACAGTAGCGCGCGAGGTAGGCGCGGTCAAATCGACGCTCGACCCCCTATTGCAGCGCGCGTTCTCCGTCGCCAAGAAGGTCCGCACGGAGACGCAGATCGGCAGCTCAACCGTCTCCATCGCTTCTGTAGCTGCGGAACTCGCCCGCAAGATCTTCGGCTCGCTCAGCGGCAAGACGGTGCTGATCGTCGGTGCCGGCAAGATGAGCGACCTGGCCGCGCGCCACCTCATCCAGCAGGGCGCGACGACGCTGCTGGTCTCGAACCGCACCGAAGCCCGCGCCGAAAAGATCGCCGACTCCCTGCGTACACCCGCCATCACCACCGGAGTCATCCCGTTCGATCAGCTCCACGAGCAGTCGCACCGCGCCGACATCGTCATCACCAGCACCGGTGCTGGACACGTCTTTACCCCCGCCCACGCCCGCGCTCTGCTGCATCGCCGCCGCAACCGCCCCATCTTCTTCATCGACATCGCCGTACCCCGCGACGTAGCGCCGGAGATCAATAATCTCGAAGGCTGCTTCGTCTACGACATGGACGACCTGCAACAGGTCGCCGCGCAGAATCAAGCTGTCCGCAGCCGCGAGGCCGAAGCCGCGGAGTCCATCGTAAGCCGCGAGGTGGAGCGTTACGGCGAACGCCTCGCCCAGGCACCCGCGACGGAAGCCATCAAGCAGCTTCTACTCGACGCCGAAACACTGCGCCAGCAGGAGCTAGCCCGCACAGCGCAACGTCTCTCACCGCAGCCGCTCACCCCAGAGCAGCTAGCCGCCATCGACGCCCTGACAAAATCGCTAACAGCCAAGCTCCTGCACCCCCAGATCGCAGCCCTGCGCGAAGCCGCAAACACCCCCGAACCCGACGAATAAACCGGGTCTCCATCTAAACCGGGTGCCCCATCCTCGACGCGCGTTTTTTGCGCGGCAGGGTGGGGTATAGACGCCAAGTGGGCCACAAACATTAGCATCGCGCTCTGCGTCAGGGGTATCGGGCGAACGCCCGACCGCTCCTGCCCATTCTTCCATTTCCTCAAATTCTTAATGTCGGACTTGGCTCACCCCTGCAACGCCGCCATCCGAAAATCCCGCGTCTCCAGCACCCTCTTCGGATACCCATTCCGAGCCACCGCAATCATCGCGCGGCCAAGCTCCTCGGTACTCGTCGCCATACCTGGAGCAACACGCCGCACCAACGGATACGCCCACGACAGCACGGCATAGATGCTGTTGTACCAACCCACCTTCGAACGCACCCCATGCATCGGCTGAATATATCCAGGGCGAAAGCAGAAGACCCGTGCAAACGGCAGGAGCATCAGGGCATTCTCGGTCGCACCCTTCACCCGCGCCCACATGCTGCGGCCCTTTTCAGTGCTGTCGGTGCCCGCACCGGAGACATACACGAACGTCCTCAGGCTCCCGCGCCACGCCAACATCTCCGCAACCCCAAGCGTGAGGTCGTAGGTGGTTCGGCGATACTCAGCCTCTTTCATACCGACCGAAGAGACGCCCAGGCAGAAGAAGCAGGCATCATATCCGTCGAACCGTTCTTCGACGCCGCTCCAATTGAAGAAGTCCCCATGCACCAGCTCCTCAACCTTTGCCGAGGTAATGCCCGTCGGCTTACGCACCACGAGCAACACCCGCTCCACCTTTGCATCCTCGATGCACTCGCGCAGAACGCCTTGCCCCACCATGCCGGAACCGCCAAAAAGAATCACTCGCATGCTGATCAGACTGGACTGTTGTAAGGCAAGATGCAATTTCTGGTATAGGATCCGAGTTTGCATGTAGAAGCTTCCGGCCAGCCGGAGTAATCTGGAATCAGACTTCTGGAGGCCCCAATGCCGCATCCAAATGAGCCTATGACGATTACTCTTTCCCCTGAGATCAGCAGGCGAGTCCGCAGAAAGATCGATGAGAACGGCTACGTCGATGCTGAGGACGTCATTCAGGACGCTCTCGATGCCCTAGAGCCAAACGATCCCGAGCTTGAGCGTTGGCTTCGTGAAGAAGTTGTACCGGTTTGCGAAGAACTCGACCGCGACCCTGGGCAGGTATTGACGCTCGATGAGTCTGGTGAAGCCCTCAAAGCGGAATATGCGCGTTTTCTCAAGGCCGGTTGATGCATAGTGTTGTAATCGCTAGAAAAGCACAGTCCCAGCTCGAATCAATCTATCGCTATATTGCGAAAGCATCATCTCCTCGTATTGCAGAAGCATATGTGGAAGCGATTCGCGCCGAATGTCGCAGTCTCGCGCTCTTGCCGAAGCGAGGCACCGACCATGGATCGATCATGCCCGAACTGCGTACGATAGGCTTTCGTCGTAGCGCGACCATAGCTTTTCGTGTTTCCGAAGACACCGATTGTTGGCGTCTTCTATCGTGGACGTAACGTTCGCGCCCAGATGGATCCTTCCAACCAGCCAAAATGATTGCTCTTGAACGATAAAGCCCGGTAGCCGAGTATCCTAGATACGTGACTACCCCAACTATCCGAATCGGTTCGCGCGGCTCGCAGCTCGCGCTCTGGCAGGCCAACCACATCGCCGCGCAGCTCCGTGAGCGCGGCCACGCGGTCGAGATCGAAGTCATCCGCACAGTCGGCGACCGCATGCAGGACGCCTCCTTCGTCGCTCCCTCCACCTTTCCCGACGGCACCGCCCTCGACGCCAAGGGCATCTTCATCAAGGAGATCGAAGACGCGCTCGCCGCCGGCAAGATCGACCTCGCCGTGCACTCGCTCAAAGACCTCCCCACCACGCTCGACCCGCGCTTCACCCTCGCGGCCATCCCCCCTCGCGCCGACGCGCGTGACGCCTTCGTCTGCGAAGACCACTGGGGCCTGCACATGCTTCCCATGGGCTCGCGCATCGGCACCAACAGCCCACGCCGCCAGGCCATGCTGCTGGCCCTGCGCCCCGATCTGCAGTTCGTCGCGATGCGCGGCAACATCGACACCCGCCTGCGCAAATGGTCGGAGGGCCAGTCCGACGCCCTGGTGCTCGCCAGCGCCGGGCTCGACCGCATCGGCCGCACCGAGAACGTCCACCAGCGCTTCTCCGTCGACGAGCTGACCCCCGCGCCCGGCCAGGGAGCGCTCGCCCTCGAAACCCGATGTCCCTTGCATCCTCTCGATTCCGAGGACCCTACTCGCGACCCCGCGATCCATGCCGCCATCCGCGCGCTCAACGATCCCGCCACCGAGTACGCCACCCAGGCCGAGCGCACCGTGTTGCACGCACTCGGCGGGGGCTGCCAGCTTCCAGTCGGCGCGTTCTGCCATACCGCCGACGAACAAAGACACCTGCACGCGATGGTCGTCTCGCCCGACGGCGAGCAGGTCATACACTTCGTGCAGCGCGCACCGCTGGACATGTCGCCATGCGAGCTGGGAGCCGCTGTCGCCGCCGAACTCACCGCCCGCGGCGCTCTGGAACTTCTTCAGGAATCCGCAGCTGCATAATGGCGGCTGCATAATCTTGTTTTTGCCGTTGTTTGTTTTCGTCGTTGTTTGTTTTTCGCCGTCATCCTGAGGCGTAGCCGAAGGACCCCCGCATTCGTGATGGCACCGATGCAGGGCCTTCAGTTACGCCCTTTTGTCGCCTGCGGTTTCGATAGCAACCCATCCGCTTGTATTGCTATCAAGAGATCATTCTCGATAAAATAAGCCTGATGGAACTCCAACTCGAAACCGCAAATAAATCAGCGCCGGCAATATGGGCTGACCGTATGGGAATCTGGGCCTCGGCACTGTGCATCGTCCACTGCCTGCTCACTCCCATTCTTCTCTCGATGTCAGCCGTCTTCGCGCACTTTCTTCCCTCCGAGGAGCGTACCCACCGCTCGCTTGCAGTGTTCATTGCCTTCGTCGGTGCTATCGCGCTTGTCCGGGGCTTTCGATCGCACCGGCGCATCCGTGTGATCGGCCTGATGGCCACAGGACTAGCCTGCATCTTCTTCGCTGCCTATTGGGGCGATCGTCTGCCAATGCATGGGGCTGAGGTAGGTATCACCTTTCTCGGCAGCGTCTTGATGATCTCAGCTCATCGCCTGAACCACACCTTTTGCAAAGAGTGCGCCTGCACCAGACGCTAGACAAGAATGCCAGGTAATGTTTGACGAATTCGAAAGGATTGATTTCGTCGTTGTCTTTGTTTTTCGGAGTAGCAGCGGCCTTTAGGCCGCGGAAACAAGGCCCAACGAGAAAGGGCTTTAGCCCTGGGCCTCTTGCCTATATCAGCGAGAAGCCCCGAGGCTAAAGCCCAGGAAATGTTTTGCACTATTCCGCCTAAAAGCCGAATAGGACCTTTACAGCTTGGCCGCCTGCTTCGCCGTCATCTCTTCCCACAACCTAAACCCGCCCTTCACGGCGTTCTCATTCGACCCCACTACGATATGCTGCGGAAGATTCTTCATCAGCTTCGCATTGCCGCCGCCCAGCAGCACGTTGTCGCAAACCATCGCCGCTCGCAGCAGCTCGATGATATCGAGCACCGATTGACGCCAGCGCTTCTTGCCGCGATGTTCCAACCCGGCCAGCCCGATGTACTGCTCATAGGTGCGCCCTTTCTTGTAGGGAAGATGCGCCAGCTCCAGCGGCACGACAACGCCATCCAGCACCATCGCCGACCCCAGCCCGGTCCCTGTGCCGATAAATAGCATGCGTCCGCTCTCGTAGCCGCCGAGCGCCTGCATCGCCGCGTCGTTGATAAAGCGTAGCGGCTGGCCGAAGGCCTTGTCGTAGTCGAAGTTCACCCATCCCGCGCCCAGGTTGTGCGGCTCGGCGATAGGGCGATGGTTCACCACAGGCCCCGGATACCCAATGGATATACGGTCGTAGCGCCACTTCTTGGTCGCAGCCAGCACCTGGCTGCACATGCTCTCCGCGGTCATTGCCGGTCCGGAAGGGATCTTGATGGGAACAGGAGCATCCGTCGATGCCACCTTTACATTCGTGCCGCCTATGTCGATTACCAAAACTCTCATGTGGGGAAAATAGTATCAGTTACTCGCAGATGCAAAAGCCCCGAGGCAGGCTTGATATCGTAAGACATGAACTCCGGCAATCTACTCAGGGCTTCCATCGTCCTGCTTGCCTGCGGTGTGGCCGCTGCTCAGGAACGCGCTCAGACCGCGGAGGCAAGGCTGAGTCATCTGGCGGACCGCTTTGTGGATCAGCAGCTCGCCTACGATCCAACCCTCTCTTACACAACCGGCCTTCCAACGACAGACAATAGCCGCTTCGCCGATCGCACGCCCCGAGTCCTGGCAGCACTCGACGAGCAGGAAAGCGAGGACTTGCGTGAGCTGCATAAGATCGACATTCACGGCCTGTCTCCCAGGGCTCGTGCGACCTATGCGAATCTGCGGGAACAGTTGGAAGCGAATCTTCAGTTGCGGGTCTGCAAGACCGAACTATGGAACGTGAACCACTTCGATGGATGGCAATCGAGCTTTGCTGAAGTTGCAGAGCGACAGCCCGTCTCCGCAGCGGAGGATCGAAGACAGGCGCTGCAGAGATGGGCCAGCCTGCCTCGATACATTCAGGTAGAGATTGCCAATCTCAAGCTTGGCCTCGCGCAAGGGTACTCCGCTCCGCAGTCGGTAGTGCGCAGAGTCATCCAACAGATGGAAGATATGGCCGCTGCCGATCCCGAGAAGTCCCCCTTCTTCTCTCCGGCCCAGCGCAGTGGAGATACTGCCTTCCAGGCATCTTTCCGGCAGCTCATCCTGGAACAGATGAATCCGGCGCTGCGAGCCTACCGTGATTACCTGCAGGCAGAGTATCTGCCCAAAGCGCGAGAAGGTGTGGCCCTATCGGATCTGCCGAATGGCGCGGCCTGTTATCAGGCCTTTCTGCGTGCGAATACGACGCTGGCACGAACCCCCAGGGAGGTCTTCGATCTCGGCCAGAAAACAGTGGCTGCAAACGTGTTCGATGTGCAGCAGACCGGAGAGAGGCAGTTTCACAGCTCCAATCTCGCTACCATCCTTGCCGCGATCAAGAGCAACCCTGCTGAGCACTTCCAGTCCCGGGAAGAGATGCTGGCGTTCTCGCGTGATTTTCTGGAAAGGACCAAGCAAAAGACGGGAGCCTCTCTGATCAGCCAGATGCCAAAGCAGGACGTCGTCATCCGGCCACTCTCCTCCTTCGAAGAGTCCGCAGGCGTTGGGTCGCGCTTCCAGCAGGAACCCGATCCGGCCAGGCCCGCGGTTTATCTGATCAATCTCAGCAATTGGAAGACACAGACCCGCGCTGAAGCTGAGATTGTTACGGTCCACGAAACGACGCCCGGCCACTACCTGCAAAAGGCGCTTGCCCAGGAGCTTCAACCGCCAACGAAACTGTCAAAGCTTGTCGACTACGCCGCCTACACAGAGGGATGGGCGCGTTATGCGGAGGCGATGGGGGAAGAGGCGAAGATCTACGACACTGAGGACGCCGCGATCATGCGTCGTCTGTGGCCGGCACGTGGCATGGTCGTCGATCCGGGACTGCACGTCTTTCACTGGACCCGGCAACAGGCGATCGACTACATCGTGGCTTCCGGCCGCTTCACTGCCGAGGAGGCGAACGACTACGTGGACCGAATCGCCGTCATGCCTGGACAACTAACCTCGTATGACTCCGGTGGTCTTGAGATCAAAAGATTGCGAGAGAAAGCAAAGGCCACGCTGGGAAGCAGCTTCGACCTGCGTCGCTTCAACAAGGCTCTTCTCGAAGAGGGCGTGGTTCCTCTCAGCGAATTGCGAGCCCACATAGAGGCTTGGATAGACGCCGAGAAGTCCGCAAATCGATCTACCGCTCAGTCGGATAACCGATCGCATTGATCGGCCCTTTCCCCCAAAGTCTGTCATTTCGACCGACCAACGGGAGTGGAGAAACCCCTGCATTTCGCGGCTGCTCGCACTGCCAAAGAAGGCAAAAAGGACACCCTGTACTACCCCCCAAAAAAAGGCCTGTCATTTCGACCGACCAACGGGAGCGGAGAAACCCCTGCATTTCGCGAATGCTTGTACTGCCAAAGAAACCAATGCGCCGTCACTCGCAGGTACAGGACACCCGATGCTGCTTCGGCATCGTCCCATCCAACGCCGGAATGCAATGCCCGTGCGGATCGGCCTTGGGATTGCCCAGCTTAGCCGCCATGCGCTCCTCGAACTTCTCGGAGATAAAGTGCTCCAGCCGCTCGGCCTCTTCGTGGAGCTCGTCCACCTCGTACCCCAGCACCTCGTACAGAAACGTCTCGATCAGCCGGTGATGCCGCACCAGCTCCAGCGCGCGCTTCCGTCCCGCAGGGCTGAGCACTACGCCGTGATGGCGTTCATACAGCAGCAGCGAGTCCTGGGCAGCAGCCAGCCGCTGCAGCATGTTAGTCACTGACGCAGGCGCCACCGAGAGCCGGTCGGCAAGCTCTTTGCTGCCCACACGCCGCTGGGTGTCACCGCTCAGCGTGTAGATGGCTTTGAGATAGTCGTCTACCGACTCGCTCTCACGAGGCCTCGGCACCGCTGCGGATTCTTTGATCGCTACTGGCATACGCGTCCGCTTGCATTCTATCGCGGTATAAATTAGCCTTGCCTAAATTGATATTTAGGTAAGGCTAATTTATGAAGCGATCAACCCCGATATCCCGTATCCTTCCGTTGATCGCGCTGCTTATGGCGTCCGGCCTCCTGCACGCGCAGAGCGGAACCTCCAGCGCGATCGCAGGTACGGTCGCCGACACCACTGGCGCGATCCTGCCGAACGCAACCGTGACCGCAACCGAGGTGAACACCCATGCGACCCGCACCGGCCACACCGGCGGAGACGGCCACTTCCTCTTCTCGCAGATAAACCCCGGAACGTATCGAGTCACGGTTGCTTCTTTCGGCTTTACGGCCGCGAGCTCCGAGCCTACTGCCGTCGGAGTAAGCCGTACCGCCACGCTGAACTTCACCCTGAAGATCGGCTCCGCCTCACAGACGGTCGAAGTCATGGCCCAGCAAGCGCTTCTCAGCCTGGACAACCCCAACACCACCACCACGCTCGATGCGAAGACCATCAAGGACCTGCCCAACCCCGGCCAGGACCTCACCTACATCACGCAGTTCGCGCAGGGAGCGCTGATGAACACTGCCGGCTCCTCGAACGACGCGAAGGCCGCTGGAGGCTACGGCAACGTCGAGTTCAACGGGCTTCCTGCCACGTCGAACGGCTACATCCTCGACGGCTACGACACCAACGACCCCTGGCTCGGCCTCAACATCGGCCTGTCGACGAACCTCGTCATCGGCCTCGATGCCGTGCAGGAGGCCACAGTCAACACCAACTCATTCTCGGTCGACCAGGGCCGCTACGCTGCTTCGCAGGTGAACTACTTCACCAAATCTGGCACCAATCGCTTCCACGGCGATGCCTACGAGATCTGGAACGGTTCATTGCTCAACGCACAGGATTACTTCCTTCACGCCAACGACACACCGGGAGAGATCGCGAAGAAGCCGCGCTCCACGGTCAACGAGTTCGGTGTGAGCGCCGGCGGCCCCCTTCGCCACGACAAACTCTTCTTCTTCGCCCACTACGAAGGTATCCGCATCGCGCTGCCGCTGGTCTCGCAACTCACGCTGCCTTCGCCCGCCTACCAGCAATACGTATTGGGACAACTCGTCACCGGAGGCACTGACCCAATCACCGGTACAGTCCTGCCCGCTCAACCCGCGGAGGTTCCGTTCTACCGCAACATGTTCTCGTTGTTCCCCAGTGCAACCGGAACGCCCGTTCAGATCCTTGGCTGCCCTCTGGGTAATAACGGCGACGGCTGCGCGAACCAGCGCCAGGCCTCGCTCAACAACAACGACAGCGAAAACCTCATCGTCCTCAAGATCGACCACACCCTCGATGCGAAGAACAGCCTCTGGTACCGCTTTCAGCAGGACACCGGCCTGCAGGCGGCCTATACCGATCCGATCAACCCGATCTTCAATGCCTACTCACCGCAGCCGCAGCGGACGCTGGTCGCCGGCTACACGCATCTGTTCAGCTCCAACCTCGTCAACCAGTTCAACCCCGGCGCAAGCTGGTACGCCAGCATCTTCGAGCCCAACAACTTCAGCCAGGTCATGCAAATCTTCCCCATCGTGCTTCAAGCCGGCAGCTCCAATGTGCCGTTCACCACGATTGGCGGCAACAACAACACCTATCCCCAGGGCCGCAAGGTGACGCAGTGGCAGATCAACGACAACCTGACCTGGACCCATGGAAGGCACACGCTGAAGTTCGGCATCAACACCCGCCGCCTGGATGTCAGCAACTATGACCTCGGCGAAGGCACTGTGCCCACGGTCACCTATAACGATCTCGCCGAATTCACCTACGGAGCCGCATACACCGCCAGTCAGACCTTTCCCGTTGCGCTGAAGGAGCGCGTGGCCGCGGGCAATCTTGAGTTCTACGCGATGGACACCTACAAGCCCTCGCCGAACGCAACCCTCACCCTCGGAATGCGTGTCTCCTGGAACAGCAACGAGACCAGCCAGCAGGGCCTGTTTGCCCGTCCCGCAGGCTCCTTTCTCGATATGTCACACGATGTAAATCAGCCGCTCGATCGTGTGATCCAGACCAACGTGCATGGCCTCTTCCCCTCGACGACGCTGTTCGTCTACCAGCCACGCGCGTCGATTGCCTATCAGCTATCGCCGCATCGGGCAGTGCATGCTGGGTTCGGTGTCTTCAACGACATCATCCCGGCGCAGATCGCAGACCTGGCCGCCGATAACGCACCCTATGCCCCCACCTTTGTAGGCGGCCTTGCGGGGCAAGTTGGAGGTATCGGCATCGCTCCCGGGGTGCAGGGAAGTGCCGTCGATGCGGCGGCAGCAGCCAACGTAGCCTTTCAATCAGCCTTCCATTCAGATAGCGCACCCTGCACAGGAATCGCTGTCGATGCGCCTACCTGTCCGCTTGCCGTCGGCATGAATACCTTTCCCAGCGGCACGTTGAAGACGCCGTACTACTACCAGTACAACGCCGGCGTAGAGCAGCAGACCGGCGCACGTGGCGCACTGCGCTTAGACTTCGTCGGCACCCGCGGCGTGCATGAGCCCTATCAGGTTCAGCTCAACGGCTATCAAAACGTCTGTGCCGGATGCTTCGCACCGTACCCCTATCAACAGCCGCTCGATCAGCGCTTCGGCAGCGTAAACGAGTTCCGCACCGACGCCAACAGCAGCTACGCGGGCCTGCAGACCAGCTACACGCAGCAGCTCGGAGGCCTGATACTGCGCGGTAACTACACCCTGAGCCACTGCCTCGACGAAGTATCCAACGGCGGCCTGCTGTCCTTCTCCACCCAGGGCATCCTGTCGCCACTGCCCGGCGCACTCAGCCGTCAATACGGCAACTGCGACTACGATGTGCGCCACAACATCTCTGCCTTCGGTCTCTACAAGATCCCGTTTCACTCGCATCATGCGCTGTTGCGCCAGATCTTTGGCGGCTGGTCGTTTTCGGAAACGGCGTTCTTCCACACCGGTCTGCCGTTCACCGTGCTGAGCCAGCCCTACACCGCAAACGGCAACGGCATCTTCCAGGCCAGCGGTCCGCAGTTCGCCAATCGAGTTCCCGGTGTTCCGCTATATCGCAAGACACCCTATCCCGGCGTCACAGTGGCAGGAACCAGGCAGTGGCTCAACCCAGACGCCTTCGTCTCCGTGGTCGATCCCACAACCGGAGGCTGCACAGGCGGCAACTCCGTCACTAACTGCCAGTTCGGAGACGCAGGACGAAACACAGTGCGAGGTCCGCACTTCACGGACTCCGATATCTACCTCACGAAGTCGTTCCCGCTCAAAGCCGGTGTTTCGTTGCGGATCGACGCGCAATTCTTCAACGCCTTCAATCATCCCAACTTTGCGCTCCCGAGCAATGTCGAAGCCGGCGTACCCGGCTACGTTCCAGCCAGATTCGGAACCCTCGAAAGCACAATCTCGCCCCCTACAGGACTGCTCGGTGTTGGTCTAGGCGGCGACAGCGCACCACGCATGATCGCCTTTCAGGGCAGGATCGAGTTTTAGTGCAAGCTCACTCCCCGTACGGCACCCAGATGTTCTTGATCTGCGTGGCATGGCGCAGGAAGTACCGCCCCTCAGCCTGCGCGGCATCGAACCAGTCGATACTCTGGCCCTCGTTGGTCCACACTTGCTTGAGGTTCCCGATGCTCCCGAGCTTCACCATCGCGCTCGCTGCCTCATCGCGGAAGCTCCAGATGCCATCGATGTCGTCGTGCTCGGCGAGTGTCTTACCCAACTCACTCGCCTTGCCCGCGACGATGTTAACCACGCCACCCGGCAGATCGCTGGTATCGAAGACCTGGTACAGATCGCTCATCAGCGTCGCCGTGCGCTCACTTGGTACGGCAACGACGGTATTACCCATCGCGATAGCCGGCAGCACCAGCGAGAGGAACCCAAGCAACGGCGCATCATCGGGGCAGAGAATCCCGACTGTGCCGATGGCCTCCTTCATCGCCAGCGTGACCATGCGCATAGGAGGGTTGTGTACAGAGCCCTCGAACTTGTCAGCCCATGCCGCGTAGGCAAACGTGCGCTCCACACCGTAATCAAACTCGATCGCCGCCTGCTCCGCGCCAACAAACTCCGCCAGCTTCGCCACGATCTCCGCCCTCCGCTGCGCCATGTTCTCGGCGATGTAGTACAGAATCTGCGCACGCCCATGGGCCGCGGTCTTCGCCCACTTCGCGGAGACATTCCGCGCGGCCTCGACAGCGTTGCGAATGTCCTTCCGATTGCCCAGCGGAGCCTCGCCTACGAGACCGCCATTCGCACCATACACCGGATAGCTGTATCCCGAATCCGGACGCGCCTGCTTGCCGCCGATGTACATCTTCACCGTGCGGTCGATGCCGAACGTGACAGACGCGCTGCGCTCTTCATCGAAGCCCTCTGGTTGATCGATCACCGTCTCCGGCAACGTCTTCGCCGCAGTCTTGCGCTCGGCATGCACCGGCACAAGGTACTCATACATGCCCTCCTTGCCGCCCTCACGCCCATACCCACTCTCGCGATAGCCGCCGAAGCCGCACGCCGCGTCGAAGAGGTTGGTCGCATTCACCCACACCACACCGGCCTTCACCTGCGCGGCCACATCGAGCGCGACATTGATGTTCTCGCTCCATACCGATGCGGCGAGCCCATAGGTCGTATTGTTCGCCAGCTCCACAGCCTCCGCAGGAGTCCGGAAGGTCATCGCCACCAGCACCGGCCCAAAGATCTCTTCCTGCGCAACGGTCGATGCAGGTTGCACATTGGTCAGCAGCGTCGGCTTGAAGAACAATCCCTTCTCCGGCATCGTGATATCCGGCTGCCAGCAGGTCGCGCCCTCGTTCACACCAGTCTCGACGAGGCCTTTAATGCGGTCGTACTGAACCTGATCCACGATGGCGCCGATATCGATAGCCTTGTCCAGTGGCGAGCCCACACGCAGCGTCTCCATGCGCGCGCGAATCTTGTCGTAGAGCTGATCGGCCACACGCTCCTGCACCAGCAGCCGCGAACCCGCGCAGCACACCTGCCCCTGGTTGAACCAGATGCCATCGACCAGCCCTTCTACAGCGGAGTCCAGGTCAGCATCATCGAACACGATGAACGGCGACTTGCCGCCAAGCGCCAGGCTGAGCTTCTTCGAGGTCTTCGCCGTAGCCTTGCGAATGATGCGGCCCACCTCGGTCGATCCTGTGAACGCAATCTTGTCGATGTCCGCATGTTCGACGATCGCGGCACCCGTCTTGCCGTCGCCATTGATCACGTTGAGCACACCCTTGGGCAGCCCAATCTCATCGGCGATCTCGGCCAGCGCCAGCGCACTCAGAGGCGTGAACTCAGCCGGCTTGATGACAACGGTATTCCCCGCAGCCAGCGCCGGCGCCACCTTCCACGCGAACATCAACAGCGGAAAGTTCCACGGAATAATCTGGCCGACCACGCCAACGCTCGTATAGCCAGGAAACTCCTCCTCCAGCAGTTGCGCCCAACCCGCATGATGATAGAAGTGCCGCGCCACCAGCGGAATATCGATATCGCGCGACTCGCGAATCGACTTCCCGTTGTCAAGTGTCTCCAGCACAGCGAGCCTGCGCGCGTGCTTCTGCACCTGCCGCGCAAACGCATACAGATACCGCGCCCGCTGATGCCCGGTAAGCGCCTGCCAGAAGGGCAGCGCAGCGCGAGCAGCCTTCACCGCGCGATCCACATCGCTCGCATCGGCGGTCGCAACCTTCGCCAGCACCTCACCGGTCGCGGGGTTCTTCGTCTCAAACGACGCGCCGCCAACCTTGGTCCATGCGCCATCGATGTAGTGCCCGAAGCTGCGCTTATGCGCGTCGAGCCACTTGTGTACTTCGCCCGCATCTTCCGGCGCCGGACCATATTCCATGCTGTAGAACTTCTCCACAATGCTGCTGCTCATGTCGGTTGCCTTTGCTCTTGCTTTTCTTCCGCTTTTGCTTTTGTTCTTGCTTCTCTTGTTGTCATCCCCGCAGGGGATCTGCTTCATCTTCGCGCCACGAATTTCTAACTTGCAACTACCGTTGTTGTTTGTTTTTCGCCGTCATCCTGAAGCGTAGCTGAAGGACCCCCGTATTGTGCTGCCTCGAATGTTGCGGGCCTTCGTTTACAACTCAGCCTCACGCAATCGGGTGCCGATATGTCGCCGAATACCTTCCACTCACATGGTGCTCCAACTGCCGCTCAATATCCCCAAGCATCGAACTCGCTCCATAGCGGAAGAGTGTCGGCTCAAGCCACGGCCTGCCAAGCTCATCCTTCATCGTCGCCATCCAGTCCAACGCCTGCTTGGCGGTCTTGATCCCACCTGCCGGCTTGAACCCAACCGACATACCCGTACGCTCGGCATAATCCCGAATCGCCCTCACCATCACCAGCGAGACGGGCAGTGTTGCGTTCACGGCCTCTTTGCCGGTGCTCGTCTTGATGAAGTCCGACCCGGCCATCATCGCAACCCAACTCGCGCGCGCGACATTACGCAAGGTCAACAAATCGCCTGTACCTAAGATCGCCTTCATATGCGCCGCCCCGCACGCCTCTTTGAACGCCGCAACCTCGTCATACAGGGCATTCCACTCGCCATTGAAGACATGCGCTCGCGTGATCACGATGTCGATCTCGCTGGCCCCTGCCTCCACGCTCCGCCGAATCTCCTCAACGCGCTCCGCCAGCGGCGAAAGCCCGGCAGGGAAGCCGGTCGACACCGCGGCAACGGGGATGTTCGAGCCCTCAAGCGCCTTCACCGCCGTCTCGACGAACGCGTGATACACGCACACCGCGCCCGTGGTCAGGTGCAGCTCTTCAATCCCCAGTGCCTTCACCAGATGGTCCTGCAGCGGACGCCGCGCCTTCGCGCACAGCCGCTTCACGCGCTCGGCGGAGTCATCCCCCGAAAGCGTCGTCAGGTCCATGCACGCAATCGCGCGCAGCAGCCATGCCGCCTGCCAATCTTTCTTGACCGAACGCCGAGCCGGGATCGTCGCCGCCCGCCGCTCGACCGCGCTGGTATTCACGCGCACTTCCTCGACCCAGTCCAGGTTCAGAGGAATGCGCTGGTTCGGAACCAGTTCGCGCCCATGCAGCGTGACCGGGACGCCAGCATGCACTACTGCCGCGTTTCCTTCAGCTTTTTTCGTAAACTCTTCCTGCTTCACCGCCATGCGAATACCCACTCCAATCCAAGCAATCAGGCCCGCCTAGAATCCGGCAGGCCTGAAATCAGGTGCGAATAAAAAGTGTATACCCGCGCCGCCGCCGGGTGCCCCACCAATCCGGGTGCCCCATCCTCGACGCGCGTTCTTTGCGCGGCAGGGTGGGTTATCGGGCGAAGCCCGACCGCTCCCGCCCATGTAGGCGGCCCCAGTGCAGAGCCGCTGTTTGTTTTTCGCCGTCATCCTGAGCCATCGGCGAAGGACCCCCGCATTGGTCGTGGCATAAACTCTGGGCGACGAACGACAAACGGCAGCAAGGGCCAACAACCCCGACTTTGTGAATATCGTTCCCATTTGCTACCCTCCCTCCATGCGTCTTCGCGTCCTCTCGCTCGTCGTTCTGTTCTCCGCCACCTTCCTTCCAGCCCAGTCCTTCACCCCGGTGCGAGAACTGAAGAACCTCTCCCCCGACGCCCTCGCGAAGCTGCACACGCTCGAGACCCTGAACGCTCTGCCCTCTGGTGACTGGCATTTCCACGCCGGAGACATCCCGCACGGCGAGTCGCCCACCCTCGACGACTCCGCCTGGCCGCTCGTCCACGCGCGCAGCAAAGCCCCCAAGGAAGCCGTCTGGTACCGTCGCGAGATCGAGGTGCCCAAGACCCTCAACGGCTACGACATCACCGGCGCGCGCGTCTGGTTCCAGTTCCAGGCCGACGCCAACGGTCCCATGCCGCAGATCATCTACTTCAACGGCAAGCGCGTCGCCCTCGGTGATGACCTCGAACCCATCGTCCTCTTCGAGCCCGCCAAGCCCGGCGACAAGATCCTCGTCGCGGTCAAGCTCCTCCACACGGTCGACGACAAGTCCTTCCGCGGCGTCAGCCTGCGCGTCGAGCCCACCGGCTCGAATCAGCGCCCCGATCCCGACGACATCCGCGTGCAGTGCATCACCGCCTTCAACCTCCTGCCGGAACTCCCCACGCCGCGCAAAGACCTGCTGCCTAAAGTGGAAGAGGCCGTCGCCGCTATCGACATGAACGCGCTCAAGGCAGCCGATCAGCGCGCCTTCGACGCCTCTCTCCGCAAGGCCCAGGGCATCCTGAGCGAACTCCACCCCGCGCTCTCGCAGGCCAAGATCGACCTCGCCGGCAACTCGCACATCGATGCTGCCTGGCTCTGGCCGCGCACCGAGACAGTCGACGTCGTCCGCCGCACCTTCACCACCGCCCTGCAGCTGATGAACGAGTATCCCGACTACACCTTCTCGCAGTCCGCCGCGCAGTACACCGAGTGGATGGCCGAGAAGTACCCCGATCTCAACGCTCAGATCAAGCAGCGCGTAAAAGAAGGCCGTTGGGAGATCGTCGGCGGCATGTGGATCGAGCCCGACCTCAACATGCCCGATGGCGAGTCGCAGGTGCGCCAGCTCCTCGTCGGCCAGCGCTACTTCCAGCAGCAGTACGGCGTAACCGCACGCATCGGCTGGAACCCCGACTCCTTCGGCTACAACTGGCAGCTGCCGCAGATCTACAAGCGCTCCGGCCTCGACTACTTCGTCACCCAGAAGATGCACTGGAACGACACCAACCAGCTCCCCTTCCGTCTCTTCTGGTGGGAGTCGCCCGATGGCTCCAAGGTACTCACCTACTTCCCAACCGACTACGTGCATGAGAACGTAAACCCCACCCGCATCTCCGCTGACTTTGCCGAGTCCGCGCAGCGCAACCCCGGCACCTCGGAGATGCTCGACCTCTACGGCATCGGCGACCACGGCGGCGGCCCCACCCGCGCCATGCTCGACCAGGCCGACCACTGGATCGCAGCAGGCGCTGGAGAAAACGGGAAGACGCCCAACGCCGTTCCGACCATGCACTACAGCACCGCGCAGAACTACTTCACCAGCGTAGAAAAGAACCTCAACCCCGACTCCCCCACCTGGGACTACGACAGCATCGCCAAGGGCTACTCCGCACCTCCCGCGTCCTCGACAGGGGCTGTCGGCATTCCGACGTGGAAGAGCGAACTCTACTTCGAGTTCCACCGCGGCGTCTTCACCACCCAGGCCGAGCACAAGCGCAGCATGAGGACCAGCGAAGTCGCCACACTCGACGCCGAGAAGCTGGCGTCGTTCGCCTGGCTGGATGGCAAGCCGTACCCCGATGCCGAACTCACCGAAGACTGGAAGAAGATCACCTTCAACCAGTTCCACGATCTCGCCGCCGGCTCCGGCATCGGCGTCATCTACAAGGACGCACAGCGCGACTACACCGAGGTCTTCCACTCCGACCGCGAGATCAGCGAATCGGCGATCAACACACTCTCCGCGAACGTCGATACTCGCGTCACCTCGGGTGTTCCCGTCCTGGTCTTCAATGCCATGGCTTGGCCGCGCACAGAGACCGTCAGCCTCACCGTGCAGACGCCCGAAGCTGCTTCTGCTGTCAGCATCCTCGACTCAACCGGTAAACATCTTCTCGCGCAGAGCATCTCCTCCAACCCTGCTACGCACGAGTTCACGGTTCTGGTGCGTGCCGAAGTTCCCGCGCTTGGCTATGCCGTGCTGCATGCTGAGCCCGGCCCAACCCCCAATGGAGGCAAGGACCATCTCACCGACCTTCGCCTCGACCAGCAGTCCGATTCCTTCGTCCTTGCCAACGCACACCTCAAGGCCACGATCAACAAGCAGACCGGCTGTATTACCAGCCTCGTCTCGCTCCCAGCAAACACCGAGTTCGTCGCTCCCAACGCCTGCGCCAACCAGCTTCAGGCCTTCAAGGACACGCCCAAACAATACGACGCCTGGAACGTGGACCCCGGAACGTTCGATGTGGCTCCGACGATCATCTCGAACGTAGACTCCATCGCCGCCACCGGCAACGGCCCTCTGCGCAAGACGATTCACATCACGCGCACCTGGCAGTCCTCGAAGTTCGTGCAGGACATCTCACTCGATGCCGGTGCCGACTCCGTGCAGGTCGCCAACGACGTCGATTGGCACGAGCGGCACATCCTGTTGAAGGCTGCCTTCCCACTCGCGGCCACCAGTGCGAAGGCCACCTACGAGATTCCCTACGGCTCCATCGAGCGCACCACCACACGCAACAACTCGTGGGAGAAGGCTCAGTTTGAAGTTCCCGCCATGCGCTGGGCCGATCTTGGAAACGAGAAGCAGGGCGTCTCGATCCTCAACGACTCCAAGTACGGCTACGACGCAGTCGACAACCTGCTGCGCCTCACTCTGCTGCGCTCGGCCACCTGGCCCGACGCCGAGGCCGATCAAGGCACGCAACGCTTCACCTACGCCATCTACCCACACACCGGCGAGTGGAAGCAGGCACTCACGGTTCATCGCGGCTACGAGCTGAACGATCCCCTCAAGGCCCAACAGGTCTTCAGCCACACCGGCACGCTGCCTGCGGAACACTCCTGGGGCGCGGTGGACAACGCCAACGTCACACTCACAGCGGTAAAGAAGGCCGAGGACTCCGACGCCCTCGTCTTCCGCATGTACGAGTGGGCAGGGCAGGCCAGCGACGTAAAACTGCACGTCCCCAAAGGCGCGCAGTACGCCGTCGAGAGCAACCTGATGGAGAAGGTGGAAGGCGAACATCTGTCCCTGAACGGCGACGTCGTAACGGTGCCCATCAAGCCCTACGAAATTCTCACCGTCCAGGTCTTCTACCCAGCCACGAAGTAGCGCTGATCAAGATAAACGCCGCTCTCAACAATAGCGCCAACCTCAACAAAGGTTGGCGCTATTTGTTTTTCGTCGTCATCCTGAAGCGTAGCTGAAGGACCCCCGCATTGGAACCACCACGAATGCAAACTTTTGCTGCTGCTGTCGCGGTCGTTGCTGTTGCTTTTCTTTTTGTCATTCCCGTAGGGAATCTGCTGCTGTCGTTGCTTTTGCTGTTGCTCCTGAGATAGGCCCGGGCTAAAGCCGGACCTATCTCAGAAACAAAAAACAGAGAAGATGAAATACTCCCGAGAGAACGTCGCACGATCTCGATGACCCAACCACGCATCCTTATCACCCGCTCCCCTCACCAATCCTCGGAACTAGTCGAGCGCCTCCGCGCGTCTGGGATCGAGCCCATCCTCATCCCCACCATCGAGATCGTCGAGCCCACCACCTTCGCTCCACTCGATGCTGCGATCGGCGACCTCAACACCTTCCACTGGCTGCTCTTCACCAGCGCCAACGCCGTGGAAGCCTTCCATCGCCGCCTCGTTGCCTTGAAGGGGACGGGCTTCAGCCCGTCCGTTGAACCCCCTCCTGAACGAGGGGCTTTAGCCCCGGAGGGCTCTACCCCAAAGGTAGCCACCATCGGCCCCGCCACCACCCGTGCCGCCGAGGCCGCCGGCCTCCCCGTCGATCTCACTGCCCCACAAGCCGTCGCCGAGTCCCTGGCCAACGCCCTTCTCCCCCACGCCCTCCAGCCCGACGGCACACCCACACGCTTCCTGCTCGTCCGTGCCGAACAGGCTCGCGACCATCTGCCGGATACCCTGCGCGCCGCCGGAGCCCAGGTAACCATAGCCCCGGCCTACCGCACCGTCATCCCCGAAAGCTCAATCCCAGCGATCCGCAACCTGTTCTCTCGTCCCGAGAACTATCCCGACGCCATCACCTTTACCAGCTCATCCACCGCCCACAACCTGCTGGCATTGCTGGACGCCGCCGGCCTTACCCTCCCACCCAACATCCTGCGAGCCTCCATCGGCCCAATCACCTCGCAGACGCTACGCGACCAAGGCCTCCCACCCCACATCGAAGCTGACGAACCCAGCGTGTCTTCTCTGGCCGCCGTAGCGATAAGAGCTCTTCTACGGCCGTAGTGCCTAGGTAAGCGTTCCCCCCAATACAAATGCCGTCGCGTTCCTTTGCGGACCGTTGCGCCCGTTGCGTCAAGGCTTTTGCAGCGCTCGGCAGTCGAACGATGGTAGGGCTGGATGACACCCTAAACAGTGCGCAGAAAACCAAGCAAGTGCCGGAAGTACACCTCCTGGTCATCCCAGAAACACATATGGCTGCCATTGGGGCAGATCGCAGAAGTAGCATTGGGCATCAGGGTAGCCATCTTCTTCATATCCTCCGGGTCCATCTCGTCATAGCGCGCACCGATGGTGAGGGTGCGGACCTTGATCTCATGCAGCCGGTCCCATCGCTCCCAGTCCTTGAGGTTGCCGGTGACGACGAACTCGCTCTTGCCCTGCATCTCGTTATAGATCTTCTGGTTCATACGGTTGAAGGCGCGAGTGAGGGGCTCGGGCCAGGGTTGGGTGCGACAGAGCATCTTGGGATAGAGATCCTCCATCATGATCTGCTCATACGCAGGATTGTCGTAGTCCTGCTTGGCTTCAAGGGCGTTGAGTTGCGCGAGCTTCTCTGGAGAAAGCAGGCTCTCCTTGAGCGCGGCCGTCCGCTTCAGATAGGTCTTGATGCCGGCAGCCATATCCGAGATCACAAGAGCGCGGAGGTGCTGTTGGTACTTCAGCGCATACTCCATCGCGAGGATGCCGCCCCACGAGTGCCCGAAGAGCACGAAGTTCTCAAGACCGAGCCCACGCCGTACCTCTTCAACCTCTTCGGTATAGCGAGCCAAAGTCCACAATGCGGGATCGTCGGGAACATCGGAGTTTCCCACCCCGAGCTGTTCGTAGTAGTACATCTCGATGCCGGCCTCGGGAAGAAAAGACTCCATGGCTTCGAGATAGTCGTGAGGAACACCCGGGCCGCCGTGGAGCAGCAGCACTTTCACCTTGCCGCTGCCGATCTTCTTGGTCCACACCTTATACTTGCCGCCCACAACAGGCAGCATGCGGATACCAGCAGTGCGTATGCCGGAAGGATTAAGCGGCTCGCCGGTGGAGGAGAGCGCTTGGGGAAGCGGGTCCGCAACGGGAGCTACATCGAGCGCCCGGGCTACAGGCACAGCGAGAGCTGCGAGGGCGGCGGTACTTGAAACAAAACTACGTCGGTTCATAGATCAATCTTCCTACCGGGATAGTGGAGCGTTTTAAAATAGACTTCCTGTCCGTGAAATCCAATTACAAAAGCCGTCGCGTTCCTTTGCGAACCGTCGCGCCCGTTGCGTCAAGGCTTTTGCAGTGCCTGCAGAGGAACGATGCACTCTAATGCGAACTCCACGTCTTATCCACCGAGTTGCACAGCTTTTCCAGCGAGCAATCCACACACCGAGGCTTCCGAGCGATGCACACCTGCCGCCCATGATGAATCAGCTCATGCGAGAACTGAATCCAGCGGTTCTGAGGAATCACCTTCTGCAAGTCCTGTTCGACCTTCACCGGCTCGGTCGCCTTAGTCAACTCCAGCCGTCGCGAGATCCGCAGCACATGCGTGTCGACCACAACACCCGAGGGAATCCCATACCAGGAACCCAGCACAACATTCGCCGTCTTCCGCGCAACCCCCGGAAGCTGGATCATCTCCGCGATGGTCTTGGGAACCTCCCCACCGAACCGCTCCACAAGCACCCGCGCCGCACCCTGAATATTCTTCGCCTTCGATCGGTAGAAGCCAGTCGTGCGGACGATCCGCTCGATCTCCAGCAGCGGAGCCTCCGCCAGAGCCTTCGGTGTCGGGAACATCTGAAACAGCTCCGGGGTAACCTTGTTCACGCTCACGTCGGTAGTCTGGGCCGAGAGCGCCGTCGCAATGGTCAACTCAAAGGCATTGCGATGGGTCAGCGCACAGACGACATTCGGATAGGTCTTCCGCAGCGCATCGAGAATAGCCGCAACCCGCTCGGGTGCCAGAGGTTTAGCCGTCTTGCCGCGCTTGACCTTAGCCGCAACCGGCTCTTTAGCGGCAATCGCCCGAGCCTTAGCCGCCGGAACACCCTCAACGGCAGCCTTCCGCGCCGCCGGCTTCAGCCTCTGCGGCGGAGTCAATGCCTTCGCTGACTTGCTAACTCGCTGACTCGCTGCTTTTTTCATCCCAACCGATCCAGCATCTCCATCGGCTTCAGCCGCACGCAGCTAAAGATCGGAGTGTCCTTGAGCGTATACAAACTGGCCTCGGTCTCACGAAGCTGCTGCACGAGGTCAAGGAAGTCCTCAGGGAAGTTGGTCTCGAACGCGACCACGAACTCCTGGTCATCGATGCCGAACGAGTACGTCGTGTTCAGCTTGACGCGCGGATAGAGCAGGCCAACGCGAATGTGCTCATCCATCAGGCGCTTGCGCTCCGTCATAGGCAGCAGGTACCAGGGACGCGTCTTCCAGAACGGATAGATGAAGATGTACTTCTGCCCACCGGGACGAATCGCGCCGCGGCCTTCGCCTTCGCTCTCGTCCTCGCGGTCGATCTGGTACTGCGAGCGCTTGGTCATCGCCAGGAAGTTATGCGGCGACTCCAGATAGCCGCCCAGCGGCGTCGCCATCAGCTCCGAGCGCATCTTGTTCAGCTCATCGACGGCATAGCCGATCGACCAGACGCACATATCGACATCGCCTCGTGTGCCGATTGTGGAATAGGTCAGCGAGAGGAACTCGCCGGGCTTGTTCCAGCGCGTCAGCACATCGGCGAACGCGGTCTTGTGCGCGGCTTTTTCGGCAGCGGGAAGCCTGCGCCACTCGGGCAGCAGTTTATAGAAGCTGAAGCAAACAATCTGACGCTTAACCGGAGGCCCCCCATGCGCAGCGGGCGCTCCATAGCCCGAGGGCTGAGGGCGACCTGGAGCTGAGGTTTCGGGGGTGGCTGGCGTGGCTGCGGGCGGTGCGGTTACGACTTCGGACATAGCCCAATCCTAGCAAATCCGGCAGTGTGACCTGCTCCAGAGCCGGCAAATAGCTGCGAGGGTTGAAGTGACGAGTAACTCGTAGCTGAAGACCTCGTTGCTCGTCGCTGACAGATGACCCTCACACTGCCCGGGACAACTCGCGTGCTCCGTGCTCCCCGCGCTCATGCAAAAGCCCGAGCGGCTGGGGCGAAGGGGCAATCGTTCTGGACGAAAAGAACCCGCAGACAGCCCCCGCGTTAACCTGACGGAAAACCACAATCCGATATACTGCACAGGAATGTCCGAGAAAATCATCGCAATCCTGGTGGCCTTCATCAGCGCGGGAGGTTACGCTGGCGTTGCCTTATTGATGGCGATCCAGTCAGCCTGCATCCCCATCCCCTCTGAAGTCATCATGCCCTTCGCGGGCTATGCTCTGGCCCACTCCCAATGGCAGCTCATCATCCTCGCAACGGTGGCATCCCTGGCTTCCAACCTGGGTTCTATCCCGGCCTACTGGATCGGTGCCAGGGGCGGTCGTCCGATGATCGAGCGTTTCGGCCGGTACCTGCTGCTCAGCAAGCGCGATCTGGATATGGCGGATCACTTTTTCGGCCGCTTCGGTTCGATCACGGTACTGATTGGCCGAATGCTGCCGATCGTCCGCACCTTCATCGCGTTCCCGGCGGGAGTCGCGAAGATGAACCAGTTCCGCTTTCACCTCTACACCTTCATCGGCTCCTGGCCCTGGTGCTATGCGCTGGCCTACGTCGGCATGAAGCTCGGCGCACGCTTCCAAACCGATCCCCGCTTTAAGGCATTCTTCGACAAATTTCACCACGGCGTGGAGCTGATCCTGCTTCTCGGAGTCGTCTTGTTCGTCTGGACGCACTGGAAGAACCGCATGGGCAAGTCCGCACCCGAAACTGCCTAGAACGGTTAGTACTACAGTTGTGCCTTGTGCCTATGGACCTGCCCAATATCTGTCACGAACCCGCCCCCAAAATCTGTCATTTCGACCGACCAGCGGGAGTGGAGAAACCCCTGTATTGGTGGGTGCTCGAACTGCGGAAGAAGCCAAAGGGACACGCTCCGAACTTTAGGCTAGGTTCTTTGCTTTGAAGGGGCGAGGCTTCAGCCCCGCCGTCAGGGCATCGCCATAAAAGCGGCTTCAGCCGCGGAGGGCACGATCCCTACCGCGTAGAAATCTACCCACTGGAATATCTCTAACCTGTAGCTCCTGCACCCCTTAATAGCTGTGTCTTCTCTTTCTGTGCAACCCGGGCGCTCCTGCGTCCATCTGACTCACATGAAGCGGCAGGAAAATAAACATGCCGCAACTCGCTCTTGAAAGGTAATTCAATGAAGAAAGTTAGCGTAATCCTCTGTGCCTTGGTGATGTCGGCTGGACTGGTCCCTGCACATGCACACGCGCAGGATGCGAAGTTAACGGAACGGTTGGACAGCGCCAAAGCTGTGATCGAGGAGATCATGTCGACCCCTGACAAGGGCATTCCTCAGTCGATTTTATCCAGCGCGCACTGCGTCGTCGTTATCCCCTCCTTCAAGAAGGGTGCTTTTGTAGTGGGAGCCCAGTATGGCCAGGGCGTGGCAACTTGCCGTACGCCCCGTGGTTGGAGCGCACCGGTCTTCGTTCAGCTGGCTGGCGGCAGCTTTGGCTTCCAGATCGGTGGTCAGGCTACCGACCTCGTGCTGATCGCGATGAATAAGAATGGCCTTCAGGACATGCTGAAGAACAAGTTCAAGCTCGGTGCCGATGCAGCCGCTTCGGCCGGCCCAGTGGGCCGCAACGCCCAGGCCGGTACGGACTGGAAGTTGAATGCCGAGTTCCTGACCTACTCCCGTAGCAAGGGCCTCTTTGCCGGCATCGATCTTGACGGCACGGTGCTCTCGCAGAACACGGACGATACGCGCTCTGAGTATGGTGCTGACGTCCCGTTCCAGGGTGTACTCCACGGCGATACGCCAACCCGCCCCAATGCACGTCCCTTTGTCCACACCGTTGCGAAGTACTTCATCATCTCGCAGGACAACCACTAACCGATCCAGACAGCATCGTAGTCAACAAAAGGGCGGCTCCGGTCGCCCTTTTGCTTTGCCATATTGGGCGATAATCGCCCAGTATGGGCCCGCAGCCTGAAAATGCAGCAGTTTGCTGAACTTTCCAACATCCTGCGACTCTTAGCATTGCCCTCCGCATTGCGTACACTGAATTCTTGGCCGATAACTTGCAGACTCCTCCGCCGGTACCACCTTCCTTTCGGGAGAACCTGGAGTATTGGGCCCTGCGTGGCCTGGTCGGAGCCGTAGGTCTTCTGCCGCGACCGGTAGCCCGGGCAGCAGGCTCGGCCATTGGCTGGGTCTGCTGGAAATCACTTGGCGGGCTTCGCCGGACGGGCCTGCGGAATCTCAGGCTCGCCTTCCCCGAGAAGTCAGAAGAGCAGCGCCAGGAGATTCTCCGCGAGCTTTATAGAATGCTCGGCTGGCAGATAGCCGAGTTCTGCAAGATGCACAGCTACACGCTGGAGAGTGCCTCGCAGTTCGTCCGCTACGAAGGCCTGGAACATTACCTCCAGGCTCGCGGCAAGGGCCGGGGAGTGCTGGTGCTCACCGGGCATCTGGGTGCGTGGGAGCTATCGAGCTTCTACCACTCGCTGCGCGGGTATCCGATGTCGGTGGTGATCCGCAGACTCGACAATCCGCGGGTAGATGCGTTCGTCAACGGGATACGCTGCATGCACGGCAACCGCGTCCTGCACAAAGACGACTTCGCGCGGGGCCTGTTGTCGGCCATGCACCGCGGCGACACCGTCGGCATCCTGATGGATACGAATATGACGCCTCCGCAGGGAGTCTTCGTGCCGTTCTTCGGCGTGGAGGCCTGCACTGCATCGGGCTTGGCCCGCGTCGCCCTGAAGACCGGCGCAGCCGTGCTGCCCGGATTTCTTCTGTGGGAGAAGAGCGAAAAGCGCTATGTGCTGCACTTCGGCAAGGAGCTGGATCTGGTCCGCACAGGGGACACACAGGCAGACATCCTGGCGAACACGGCCCTGTTCGCTGCAACGACTGAGGCTTATATTCGGCGATATCCGGAGCAGTGGCTTTGGGTGCATCGCCGCTGGAAGACCCGGCCCGAGGGCGAAGGGAGTCTCTACTAGATGAGTGCGATTCGCAGGACGGCAGCACAGATCGCAGCGCTTCTGGGCGTTGAAACGGCATCGCAGGCCACCATTTCGCGCGTCTCCGAGATCGCAGGCGCGACCGGCGATGCGCTCGTCTTCGCCCAGGAAGTAACGACGCTGCAGGCGGCTCTGGAATCACATGCCGGGCTCATTCTCGCCCGCCGTGGGGCCTACGAGGCGGATGACGCCCGCGTACTTTGGGTGCGCGACCCGAAGTATGCGTTTGCGGTGGTTGCAAGGGAACTGGCGGCACCGGACGATAGCCCGTTGCAGCATCCGGCAGCGAGCGTTGCCCCCTCTGCCATCCTGGGCGCACGGACGAGGGTTGGCGCTGGTGCCGTGATTGAAGCCGATGTCGTGATCGGTACGGATTGCACCATCGGCAGCCGCGTGACGATCTGCAAAGGGGCGACGCTCGGAGATCGCGTCGTAGTACAGTCCGGAGCCGTGCTTGGATCAACAGGTTTTGGTTACGTTCGCAACCCCGAAACCGGCGAGTACCTGCTGTTTCCCCAGCAAGGCCGTCTGGTCGTCGAAGACGACGTGGAGATTGGTGCGAACACGACCATCGACCGCGGTGCGCTGGGCGAGACAAGGATCGGCCGGGGAGCGAAGATCGACAATCTGGTCCATATCGGTCATAACTGCAGCATCGGCCGCAACGTCGTGATCGCCGCACAGGTAGGAATCTCGGGCTCATGCGTCGTGGAGGATGGCGCAGTGCTGGCCGGTCAGGTAGGACTGGGTGATCACGTCCATGTCGGGCCGGGTGTCATTCTTGGGGGGCAGGGAGGCATATTTCCAGGCAAGTCGGTGACAGGCCCTGGCGAGATGTATGCCGGAACTCCCGCCGAACCTGTCAAGGATTACCTGAAATCGCTGGCGCGGTTACGACGGCTCAAATAAAGGAAACGATTGCAAAACCGCTCTAGATACTCTGCACGGGAAGCAACATCAGATCCTGCACTGCGCTGACCTCTTTCTGCACGAAGGGTTCAGCGTAACGAACTCCCGCAAGAAGGCCGTAGTGCCGCGCGGTCGCGAACATACGCTCGCGAATGTCGCTTTCAGGCACAAAAAGGCCCGCTCCTGCATGCTGCTCCCCATACTGGGAACGATAAGCAAGCAACGACTGTAGCCGCGTCTCGATGTGTTCTGTGATGTCGACGACGAACGTTGGACGTACATCCGAGTACAGCGAAGCGTAGAGAATCTTGTAAGGTCGATGTGGCGTACCGTGCTCGGCAGGCAGGTCGAGACGCGACAGGCCCGCAGCGAAGCAGGCCTCGTAGCCAAGGGTCGCCGTTGTGTAGTGATCCGGATGGCGGCCCTGCCAGTAGGGAAGAATCACGACACGTGGTCGCAGACGGCGCAGAACAGCGGCGATCTTCAGCCGGTTTTCGAGCGTGTTCTGCACATTGCCGTCGGGCAGGTCGAGTGCCTCGCGATGCGAAACCTGCAGAATGCGTGCGGCTGCCTCGGCTTCGGCGGCACGCTCGGCTGCTGTTCCGCGCGTACCGGCTTCGCCCCTTGTGAGATCAAGGATCCCGGTACGCCAGCCCAGCGAGTGCTGTACTAGCAGTGTTCCGCCGCAGGTCTGTTCTACGTCATCGCGATGCGCCGCGATGGCAAGCACATCGACCGTGGACGGCATGCTGCGTTCGGCGGGCATCGCGATACTCAGTTGGCGGCGTTGGTCAACGCATCCATATAGGCGACGTCAAGTACCGTGCCCTGGACGGTGATGAGGGAGTTGTCGATTTCACTGCCATCCGGCGTGTTGAAGGCATGAATCTGCCCGCCGTACCCCGTGTAGACCTTTTTATAGTTCTGCACCCAGCAGATGCCGTCGAGGTCGCCGTAGTAGTACTGATTCAGATTGGTGTTGGGGTAGTCGACGGTGAGGTTGGTATTGATCGGATTGCTGGCAGTGATGGTGGTGTTGGTGGGATTATTGGGCGTGACGGCGGGAATGATCTGAACCGGGGAGACAGGCCCCAGATTCACCCATACCACGCTGCCATCGGTCGTAGCCTGATCGGTCGAAGCGTTCCAGGTAGGAGTGCTTCCAGCGGATGTGCCGGCAGTCAGCACATACTCTATGTTGCCCGCGTTGCAGAGCCCCGAGCTCGGAGCATCGCAGACTTCCTGGCCAACCGTGTAGCTGGTCTTCGCCGCCCATGTCGGCAAAATCGTATTGCTGGCTGAGTTCGGAACAAAGCGTGTAAGGCAGTTATAGTTAGCCTCTTGAGTCTTGTCCCCACTCGCTGCGGCGGCTGCCCGAGGTCCGTTCGCGCACTGTTGCGAGCCGATCCAGAGCGTGTTGTTGTCGGCGAACAGCATCCTCGTGTGAGTGCCATCGGAGATGTTGTAGGTGGTCGACCCCAGGGTGTAACTGGTCAGGTTCAGCAGGGAAAGATTGCCGCCGAAGAGTCCACTACCCTGAAGGCTCTGCCCCGCAAGATACAGCGTAGTGCCGTCAGGAATCGCATGTGTGACACCGCCTGGAACAGGGATGGGGTTGGGTACGGGGAGGGACTGCAACGGCGACGTGCCGCTCGCAGGCACCTGACTGTAATCAAGGATAAGAGCGCCCGCCTGGAGGACTGTCACGCTGGCTGTCGTGCCACCGCATTCAGGGCCACAATTCAGCACGTAAACGCTATTGCCATCGAGCGAGAAGACAGCATCCGTCGGCCTGTCGAAAGCAGCCCCAGCCACGTTGGCGCTGTTGGAGTCGCTGACAGGCACAACACAGTACACCGGAAGCAACAGAGGCTCGCAGTCGACATACTTGGGAGGGAGGACGGGATTAGCCGTGGCAGGCAGCTGGACGACCTGGTAGAGCGAGTTGGAGTTGCGCACCATCGCCAGGATGATGGTGCCGCTCGGATTGACGACGACTTTGTCGACGTTCGGAAGGTTCAGCGCGTATCCCGTCGTCGTGCCAGCTGGCGTAATGAACAAAATGCCAGAATCGGCGCCTCCGCCTGCAGCTGCAAAAATGGTGCCATTGCTTGCTGCGCCCGCCGAAGCGGAATCGGCGCCGTAGGGCCCCAAGGTGCTACCGGTCTTTTCGGTGCCGTAATCGATCGCGATGAGATCTCCAGTGGTATACGAACGAACGTATCCTGTCAGTTCCTCTGGGAAGCTGAGAATCTCAACCGGATCAGCGCCAGAGAATCCGGAGATGCTGAAGGAGGTAATCGTGTTCTGGATGTTGCCGCGAAGGTTGTTCAGACCGTCCAGGATCTCAAGAGCACCTGCCCCGCCTGCTGGCGTGTAGGCCACCAGGACGCGCTCCAACAAGCCGCTCGGTGGAATGGGGCGTCCGGAATAGGTGCTGGACGGATATACGTAAAGACGCTGTCCGCACGCGGTCAGCGCCAACGTAACGGCTGCAAGGAGCATGCCCGAAACAACCTGGGCGGGGAGACTTCTATTCTTCAACGTGAACCACTCCAAACCATCGCGAGACCGCAGCAAAGCGCTGCATTTATTAGTTTCGAGTATAGCAAAGGGGCGTGGGCTTGATCGTTCATTTGCAGTTTCGCCCAACTCGCTTTGCTTTATCCGTGGCGTTATAGGATGAAGGATGGACGCGGAATACAGGAGACGGATGGCGGTTGGAATCGATAGGCTTTTCGCCGGTGACACAGTGTTGTGTGACGGTGCCATGGGCACCATGCTTTATAGCTGTGGTGTCTTTATCAATCGTTGCTACGACGAGTTAAACGTGTCGCAGCCGGAGATGGTTCGTTCCGTGCATCAGCAGTACCTGCAGGCCGGCGCGGAGGTGATTGAAACCAATACCTTTGGCGCGAACTCCCTTCGCCTGGAGCGGTTCGGACTGCGCGAGAAAGTACGGGATTTCAATCTGGCTGGGGCTGCGATCGCACGGCAGGCGGTTGATGCGATTCGTGAGAAACAGGGTTCGGAAGCCTTTGTAGCCGGTGCCGTGGGGCCGCTGGGCGTCCGGCTCGAACCCCTGGGCAAGCTTGGCTTGGAGGAAGCTCGTGCTGCTTTCGCCGAGCAGATCTCCGCTCTGGCGGACGGTGGTGTCGACCTGCTCATCATCGAAACGATGATGTCGATCGACGAAGCGGAGCAGGCCGTTCTGGCTGCGCGCGAGGTGGCTCCGCACTTGAAGGTCGCTGTTATGGTGACGGTCGATGAAGATGGCAACTGTCTGGACGGCACCAGTCCTGAAGTCGCCGCAGAGCGCCTGACAGCTATCGGTGCGGATGCTATCGGATGCAACTGTAGCTCAGGTCCGGCAACAGTGCTCAGCGTGATCGAACGCATGCGCGAGGCGACCACGCTGCCGCTGCTCGCGATGCCGAATGCAGGCATGCCGCGCAACGTCGAAGGCCGCAATATCTATCTCACATCGCCGGAGTACATGGCGAGCTTTACGCGTAAGGCGGTGCGGGCCGGAGCTACCTGGGTCGGTGGATGCTGCGGCACAACCCCAGCCCACACTCGCGCGATGCGCGGAGCACTGCGCGCGATGGAGGCGCAGGATCTGGGGGAGAAGACCACGGCGCATACACCGCATGCCGCCACGACAAGTGAGCATCGCGTGGAACCGAAGCCCCTTCGCGAGCGCTCGCTCATTGGCCGGATGATTGCCGACGGCGAATTCGTAACAATGGTGGAGATCGTTCCGCCCAAGGGTTTTGACTGCACCAAAGAGCTTGCAGGCGCGCTGCTGCTGAAGAAGCGGGGAGTGCATGCGATCAACGTGCCGGACTCGCCGCGGGCCAGCGCCCGGATGAGCGCGCAGAGCCTCTGTGTGCAGATTCAGCAACAGGTGGGTATTGAGACGATCCTTCACTACACCTGCCGCGACCGCAATGTGTTAAGCATTCAAAGCGATCTGCTCGGCGCCTCGTCGATTGGGCTGAAGAACATCCTCTGCCTGACCGGCGATCCACCGAAGATGGGAAATTACCCGGACGCAACGGCAGTCTTCGATGTCGATGCCATCGGCCTGGTGAACATCGTGCATGGACTCAACCAGGGGCTTGATATCGGACGCAATCCGATCGGCGGATCGGCTGGCTTTACCATCTCTGCGGCTGCGAATCCGGGTGTCCCGGACATCGACCACGAGGTGCGGCGCTTCGCGTACAAAGTCGAGGCCGGTGCGGAGTTCTGCATTACGCAGCCCGTCTTCGATCTGCGGCTGCTGGAGGACTTTTTGCGCCGCATCGAAGGGTTCCGGATTCCCGTGATAGCGGGCATCTGGCCGCTCACCAGTGTGCGCAATGCGGAGTTCATGAAGAATGATCTGCGCCTGAGTGTGCCGGACGAGATATTTACCCGCATGGGAGCGGCATCCAACAAAGAAGACGCGTTGGCCGAAGGGCTGAAGATCGCGCAGGAGATGCTGGCCGGAGTGCGCGGTGTAGTGCAGGGCGTGCAGGTGAGTGCTCCGTTTAGCAAGTACACCGCAGCGGCCGAGGTTCTCGGCTTCACGGAGGAGATTGCATAATGGCGAGCTTTGAAGATCAGTTAGCGGAGTTGGAAAAGGTCGTCGAGCAACTGGAGCGCGGCGACCTGTCGCTGGATGAGAGCGTCAGCCTGTTCGAACGCGGTGTGCATCTGTCGAATGCCTGCAAAGCACAGCTCTCAAGCGCGGAGAGCCGGATTCAGGTCCTGTTGGAGCCCGAGGAGCATGGGCCAGTGCGAGTAGAGGAGTTGGCGCTGACAGTGGCTGATGAAGAGAGCGAAGAAGAGGACGAGGAAGTCGACGAGGAGTAGGATATAGCCATTATGGATCCTCAGGTGGACATCCAGAAATTCGCTGAGAAACTCGTGAAAGCAGGCCGTGAAGGTGTGGCCTGGGAACGAAAGAAGCTCGAGTGGATTCTTGAGCAGAAGAAAAAAGAAGCGAAAACGAGTAAGACTGCGTGAAGCCTCCGGTTCTGACGATTCTGGCTGGATCGAATGGATGTGGCAAAAGTACCTTGACCTCATCGGCACGCGAAGAATTCCAGCAAGCGCCTGTGCTCGATCCTGATGCGATTGCGAAGTCTATCCGTGACACGCTTCCAGGAACCGATTCCGACATCGAAGCTGGCAAGAGAGTCCTCCGGAGCGCGGAAGGATTGATCGAGTCCGGCCAGAGTTTCACCGTAGAGACCACGCTTTCGGGGAGCACCTACCTCCGAATGGCGGCACGTGTGAAAGCGAAAGGTTTTCTCGTAGCTGTCATTTTTGTGGGAACAGATTCTGTCGAGATCAACATCGATCGCGTGAGAGCCCGTGTTGCAAAGGGTGGTCACGACGTTTCTGAGGAAGATCAACGCCGACGATATCCGCGAACATTGGCGAATATGAAAAAGCTTCTACCGCTCGCCGATTTTGTAGTGGTTCTTGATAACTCGAGTCCTCTTGGATATTCACTTGTTGCGACAGGGCATCATGGATTCATGTCTTGGAATGAGCTAACACCTTCATGGGCGCTGCATCTTCGCGAGAAATAAAACACGGTTAAGTGTCAGCACGCACATTCCATGCCTAAAAGCTCGAGAACTGCTCTATCGAATGTAAAGAAAGCTGCGCCGGGCCTCGGCCAACTTTTGCAGATTGCGCTTGGCCTTGTGTTGCTGACGAAGCGTCTCGAATTGAACTTCAAATTCCTGGCTCCTGCCCAGCGAATGCATGAGGGCCGCGGCTTTTTCCAACAAATGGATAGCCGTCTCGTAACGGCCATCGCTGCCGCTCTTAACAGCTTTTTCTCCCTGACTTAGATAAATTGCGGCGGAATCTGCTGGATGTGCCTTCGCGCGTTGTTCTGCCAACTGCAGCCAGAGATCATTGCGGCATCCGCCAGTCTGGGCCTCGCGCCAGGCCTCTTCGAGATTGCCCTCATACAGGAATATCTCGACGAGCAGTGAATGGCCTTGCTTCAGCTCCCACCATGATAGGGTCGTCGCTGCGGAATTGTTCTTTGCTGAAGATCGCTCCGCAGCGAGGCGGCGGAGATGGGCAAGCGCCCGGCCACGCCAGTCCTCCCAGTCGTCGGCCGAACGGGCAAAGTCTTCAAGCAGTTTGTAGCTTTCTAGCTGTGGCTCTATCCGAAATTCGGACCACAGGAGGTGCAGGGCGTCGGCATGACGCTCCGCGTGCCGATATTCCTCGGCTGCGAACAGCCTCAGAGGCGCTCCTTCACGGCCGGGATAACAATTCATGCCACGTTCGGCCCACTGAAGCGCTTTTTCGTGGTGGCCCGCCTCACGATAGACATCGGCGATACGGAGATATTGATTGGGATAGGTGAGGTCTCGTTCGAGAACAGAGACAAGTTGCTCAATGTCGCCCGATTGGCGAGCGAGCGACTCCATGATGTGTGTGAGACTGTAATGGCGTTCACTATTGGTGGCGTTATCGCGCTTGGTTCGTGCTGGAACCTTCTCCCATGCTTTGAAGGCTGCCTCGCGGAAGGCCGTCAGACCCTTCTCTCCAAGAAGATGCGCGTATCTTTCCGCCGCATCGCTCCACTGGTTAAATTGACCGCTTAATTCCAGCGTGAAGAGCCGAACACCCAGTTCCTCCGGCTCGGGTTTCGCCTGTTCACACGCGAGCAGATGCAGATCTGTGACACGCCCCATCAACTCCGAGCCCTCTCCGTTGGAATCGTCGAAATTTTCAATAGCGGCTTCGAGCCACTTCATGGCAGACTCGCACAGATCGATGGTTGTTGCGGCGTAACCCTGCTCTATGAGAGTTTCGAGCCCCTCAAGAGCCGATAACACGCGGGCTGCGTAGACCGGTACCTGATCGTAATCTCGATAGCCGCGAATCCTGATAGCCTTCTCGAGATCCTTGCGAACCTGAGCTGCCACGGCTCCTGGGCTTTTCCTGAGGCTGGCGGCTAGGCTGAGCCTCTGACGAAGGCTCTTATCCTGCTCCGACCATTCGATGAGCCAACCGGCTAAGGTCTCCTTGTCCTGAGCATTGATCGCTTCTTCGATATCCTTCGTTGTGATGCGCGGAGATTGTCCGGTCTTCTGGGGAACCGGTGTTTCAGCCGAGCTGGCGAGCCAAGACAAGGCTGTAGCAACGCAATGTTTACAGAATTCGCCGCCTTCACCGATGGGGCAGTCACACGTGAAGTTAAACTTTTGTCCGTGGGCAGAAAGCCGTACAGCATACTGCTCGGTTCCGTTCACCGTAGCTTCAATGATGTTGCCGGATTGTGTGAGGGAGTCGACCAGGCCTCGACGTAAGTAATCGACGCCTCTCTGGTAGTAGCGGTCACCGGCCAGTCTGCGGATGAATGAGTCCGAGAGGATGGTATGAAGATGACTGCGGTCACTCATGGATCTATGTCAGCCCGAAAGGCCGTTTACCGGTCGCGTGTCGTAACAAACCCTGGAACCCACAACAGCGCTCGCTTGTAGTCGCTCTCAGGAAGATCCGCAATAGATTGGCGAGCCGCCTCGGCATAAGCGCAGGCTGTATCCATGGCGTAGGCCAGGGATTCGTGCCGATGTAGAATCTCCAGAATGTCCGTATGGGCAACATGCGCGAAGCTGCGGTCGGCGAGTACGGTGCGAATGGCTTCACGATCGGCTCCGGTGCCCCGTTCCAGTGCATGGATGACCGCCAGCGTCGCCTTGCCCTCGCGAAGGTCAGAGGCTGCAGGTTTGCCGAGGACGTCGTCCTGCGCGGTGAGATCGAGCACATCGTCGACGATCTGGAAGGCAAGCCCGAGGTTGCGGCCATACTCCCCCAGAGCCTCTTCATACGGTGCGTTATCGGATAACGCTGGAGGCGCCGCGATCACCGCGCCCAGCTGCATCGATACTTTGAACAGACAAGCGGTCTTGCGGTAGATGAGGTCGAAGTACTCTTCTTCATTGATCAGATGGCCCAGCTTCTCCATCTGCAATAGCTCGCCTTCCACCATCTGCTGCGTCAGCGAGATGAGCAGATCGAGGATGCGGAAGTTGCGTTCGGCCAGGGCCGTCTGGAACGACTGCATATAGAGCCAGTCGCCCGCGAGCACGCACTTGGCGTTGCCCCAGGTGGTGTTCGACGAAGGCCGCCCGCGGCGCGTGCTAGCCTCGTCGATGATGTCGTCATGCACCAGCGTCGCGGTGTGCAGCATCTCTACGACCGCACCCAGGCGAATGCGGGCCTCCGACTCGCACCCCACCGCCTTTGCAGAGAGCAGCAGCAGCAGCGGGCGAATACGCTTTCCCCCGCCAGCGATCAAATATTGCGCAATGTCCGTGACCACTTCGACCGGAGAGTCGGACTGGCGGGCGAACTCGCGCTCGATGGCGGCGAGGTCGTCCCGCAAAAGGTCGAAGACTTCAGCGGCGGTCGCGATGGAGAGAGAGCTCACGATGAAGTTAAGAGTAGCAGGAACATCGATACTTCCGTTTGTTGGGCTCGGTTTAGTTTGAGCGGAAGTTGGTGAACTGCAGGTCGACTCCAAAGTCCTTGCCTCGCAACATACCCATAATTTCCTGCAGAGTATCGCGATCTTTGCTGGTCACACGCACCGTATCGCCCTGGATGGAGGCCTGCGCTTTTTTCTTCGATTCCTTGATGAGGGCGACGATCTTCTTCGCCGGTTCGGACGAGATGCCCTGCTTCAATTTGATCTTCTGGCGCACGGAGGAGTTCGAGGCAGGCTCAACCTTCTCGTATTCGAGGTTCTTGAGCGAGACACCGCGCTTGACCAGTTTCTGGGAGAGGATTTCGATAACGGCCTTGAGCGTGTACTCATCCTGGCTCGCGAGTTGAAGGGTCTCGGTGCCTTCGAGCGCGATGGTCGACTTCGAGCTCTTGAGATCGAAGCGTGCATTCACCTCTTTGGTCGCCTGGTCGAGGGCGTTCTTGACTTCCTGAATATCTACTTTGCTGACGACGTCGAAGCTCTGATCTGCTGGCATAAGGGGTCCTGTTCGCTTGTTGCGATGCTATGTCTATGATGCGGTGTTTATTCTATGCGCGTGTCGAAGGGAAGAGCGTGCAAAAGTTCTCTGTGGTCTCCGTTGCCACTGTCTCGTACGGAACGCCGCGCAATCCGGCAAGGAACCGGGCTGTATGGGCGACGTTTGCCGGTTCGTTGGTCTGGCCCCGCAGAGGGATCGGTGCAAGAAACGGAGCATCGGTCTCGACCAGGATACGGTCGGTAGGGGCGGACTTCGCCACGGCCTGGATCGTCGTCGACTTCGGATAGGTGAGGTTTCCGGCAAACGACAGGTAGAAGCCCGCAGCCAGCGATCGCGCGGCCTGCTCTTCGTTGCCGGAGAAACAGTGCATGATGCCGGGTAGCCCGCTTGGGGTCCAATGCTCGGCGATGAGGGAGAGCAGATCCTCCCACGCGTCGGCTGGCTCGTACTTCTGTTTTGCCGCAGGTATGGCCAACTCGGACGTCCGGCAGTGGATCAAGATAGGTTTCCGGGCGGTTACTGCAATCTCCAACTGGGCGACGAAGGCCGCCTGCTGTGTGGGGATGTCGGGATTGTCCAGGTGGTAGTAGTCGAGACCAATCTCGCCGATCGCGATGCAGCGCGGGTCTTCGACCAGGCTGGCCAGCTTCGCGAGGTTCTCCGGCGTGGCCTGGTGCGCCTCCTGCGGATGAATTCCGGCCGAGGCGAAGATGTGTCCGTGCTCGCGCGCCAGCTCGAGCGCACGGTGCATCGTGTCTGGCCCGTCGCCAATGCCGATGGCCAGCAGCTTGGTCACGCCGGCCTCACGCGCGTTCGCGAGCACTTGCGGAAGATTATCGTAGTCGTCGAGATGGCAGTGGGAGTCGATCAGCATGGTTTTGGCTTTTCTTTCTGTCATTCCCGCAGGGAATCTGCTTCTAGCTTGTAGTGCCACTTACTTCAGGCGCGACCCCAGTGCGATCTCTTCCCCAAAGGTCGCGAGCACCGGCTTACCACCCTCGCCCTCCGAAGCTGCGAGCAGCATGCCATGCGACTCCAGCCCGCGCATCTTGCGCGGCGCGAGGTTGGTGATGACCACGATGTGTCGGCCAATCAGGTCTTCCGGCGTATACCACTCGGCAATACCGGAGAGAATCTGCCGCTTCTCGTGACCGAGATCGACCTCCAGCCGCAGCAGCTTGTCGGCCTTCGGGATGCGCTCGGCAACGACAATCTGCGCAACACGCAGCTCGATCTTGGCGAAGTCGTCGATGGTGATCGCTGGTGACGCGTCGGTGGGGCCTGCGGTGATCGGAGTCTGTGAGGCGACTGACGCAAAGGGGCCACTGGCCGTAGCTTCGGTGTGCGAGGGCGTCGGCCCATTGTGCGTAGTGGTGGAGGCACTGCCGCCGACCGGCAACGTGCCGGCGGCCTCACCGAGCGAACTGGTACGAGGAGCTGCGGCAGGGTGCGTGCTGTCAGCCGTTACGGGCTGTGCGGGCGCAGGCGTGGTCGCAGTCTTCAAGGGAGTCTCAGGACGGACCTCCGTGGGCGCAGGGGTGGGGTTTTCCATGTCAGTCATGATTTGTACAAGTCCTTTGTCGGCGCGAGGAAAGATTGGAGCCAGCGCGCCGAGTTTTGTTCCGGGCTTCAATCCGCCCCATTGCAGGTTTTTCAGTTCGTTGTCTTGTGCGGCTCTTTGGATATCGCCGAGACCAAGTTGGGCCCAGACCTTGGTCGTAGTGAAGGGAAGGATGGGGTAAAGCAAGGCGGTAATAATACGGATGGATTCAGCAGCACAATAAAGAGTCTGCTCCACCGCCCGCATGCCCTCCGGTCGTTGCAAGTCCATTTTCCAAGGCGCAAGCCCCGTTAGCATTTGGTCAGTTGTACTTACCATGATTGCTGTGGCTTTTAACCAGGTAGCAAGGTCACCCTTGTCCAAGAGATCGGAGGCAACTGAAGGAAAGCTCTCCATCAAAGATCGAATCTCGTTTGCGTCGTATTTCGGAGTCAGGTTTTCTAGGTCCGTCAAAAGTTCAGAGAGTGTCTGCTCTGGAGGCGCTTCGGAGATTGTGCCTTGGCAGTACTTATGGAGCATAGAAAAGGTACGGCTGACGAGGTTCCCATAGCCGTTAGCTAAATCAGCGTTGTAGCGCGTAATCATCGCGTCGAAGCTAAAGCTGCCATCCTGCCCAAACGGAATCTCCCTCAGCAGGAAGTAGCGCAGCACATCGGCAGCAAAGAGATCGCGCTCAGCCTTCGTGCTGTCGGGAAACTGCTTGCCATAGACATGGTCTCCGAAGCCATCGAGAATCGTCTCCGTGCGGACGACGTTACCGCGCGACTTCGACATCTTTGCGTTATCAAAGAGCAGCCAGCCGTTGGCGGTGATGGCCCTGGGCAACGGCAGATTTGCAGCCAGCAGGAACGCAGGCCAGTAAACGCAGTGGAAGCGCGTAATCTCCTTGCCCACGAGATGCAGATCGGCGGGCCAGTAACGAGCAAACTCAGCCTGGTCCTTCGGATCATCCGAGCCATAGCCGACAGCGGTCATGTAGTTTGTCAGGGCATCTAGCCACACATAGATGACGTGTTTCTGGGCGCTGGCACTCGCGGCTGGCTCTGGCACGGGGATGCCCCACGTAAAGCTGGACCGCGAGACGGAAAGATCACGCAATGCCCCGGGAACATAGGGAATGCCTGTAGCGGAGAGTTTTGTCGCTACTCCAGGCTCGTTCACGTTGCCGCGCAGAAAGCCAAGAACTTCGTTGCGGCTGGACTCGGGGGTGATGGCGAGTTCATTCGACTCGATCCGGTCGATCAGCGCCAGCTGAAACTCGCTGAGCTTGAAGAAGAAGTTCTCCTCCGTAACCGTCTCGGTAACTTTGCCGTCAGGGCCGATGGTACCCGGAGGTCCCTCCACAAACATCTCTTCGCCGACGCTGTACTGACCGGTGTAGGAATCGAGATAGATAAATCCGCGTTCGTAGAGATCTGCAAAGAGCTTCTGCACGCCGCGTTTGTGCTTCTCGTCCGTGGTGCGGATGTAGCGGTCGTAGGTCAGGCCCATGCGGTCCCAGAGGTCACGGAACTGGATGGAAACCTGATCGGCGAACTGTTGCGGCGCGATCCCTGCGGCGGCAGCAGACCGTTCAATCTTCTGCCCGTGCTCGTCCGTGCCGGTGAGGAAAAAAGTGTCGTCGCCCAGCAAGCGGTGGCGGCGGGCGAGTACGTCGGCGACGATGGTCGTGTAGGCGTGACCGATATGCGGTCGCGCGTTGACGTAATAGATCGGCGTGGTGAGATAGAACTTTTTGCGGTCGGCTGACATGGGCTACATGCCAGTTTACAGTCAGTTGCCGTTGGATATCATGGCGGCGGCAGGGCATTCGCAGCTGCAGTTGAGACAACCATGTGTGGAACACGCGCCGCAGGTGCGTATCAGCGCGCGTTTCAGAGCGGCGCGGGCACGGTGGGCGCGGACGGCGGCGTTGCCGGCGGTGATGCCGTGCCGGTTGGCGAAGTCGGCGAGAGGAGCCTCGTCCAGATCAACCTCGCGGATGAGTTGGGCATAGTTCGGAGTCAGCGAGGGCAGTACAGCCTCGATACAATGGCACACAAAGCTAAAAGTCGCAGGATCGTGTGGTGCGAGAGCCGAAGCCTCTTCCGTGCCGGTTCCCAGTTCTGTCGCCCAGCGGTCGAGGGTGGCATTCTCGGAGCCGCGATGGCGATAGTAATCGATCACCGCATTGCGAAGGATGCGGTAAAACCACGCCACGATGGATTCATCCTGCCGCACTCCGCTGGAGTGCTGGACAGCTCGCAGATACGCCGACTGCAGGATGTCCTCTGCAATCGCAGGATCGGCCACACGGCGCCGGACGAAGCCGAGGAAGTCGCGGCGGCGGTCCAGCAGTTCGGAGATGGTTTCAGTGGGCATACAAAAGAACTACACAATCCTAAAGACATAGATGCCGGAGGATGACGGTTGGCTTCTTGCCTCGTTCGTCCTCCGGCTGCTATGTGCGTTTAGCAGTGCGGGCAGGTACAGTCAGTGCCGTTGCAGTCCGGGCAGGTGCAAAGCGGGCCGCAGGGGCAGGTGCATTGGGTGGTCATGGCGTCGTTTCCTTTCCGGCCGCTTAATCGCGGTCATAGGTGCTGACGGACGACCCTGGAAAGCATTACACCCTCAACGTTACGCCGCGCTAAGGGGGAGCTCCGGTTCGGCGGGAGCGCCGAGGCGGGGAACAAGCAGTTGGAAGATGGCCAGAGAGACGAGATAGGCGCCAGCAGCCATCGAGAAGACCAACAGCGGGTGCAGCGAGAGGTTGTGTTTGACCACCCACGTGAAAGCCGCGCCACCAGCCGCGCCTGCAGCGCCTCCGATGCCAACGACGGTGGAGATGGCTGAGGCCGGAAACATATCTGTGGGCGTGGAGAAGAGATTGGCCGACCAACCCTGGTGGGCCGCCGCCGCAAGTGCGATCAGCAGCGTAGCAGGCCATGGGTTTGTGGGAAAGAGTGTGCTCATGTGCGGGACAAAGACCAGGGGAAGCACGCAGATTGCCATCAACAGCATGGCAAATTTGCGGCCGCTGTTGACCGTGTGCCCCCGTTTCATCCGCCAACCGGAGAGAGAGCCCCCGGCGATAGAGCCGACCGAGGAGATCACATAAACCGTGACGATGAACCAGTAGGCGTGGGAGAGATCCAGGCCATAGTTGCGGTTTAGAAACTGTGGCAGATAGAAGAGATAGAACCACCAGACCCCGTCAGTGAGACCTTTGCCGATGGCGAAGGCGTAGGTTCCCGGGTGGGTAAGAACTCGGCCCAGAACGGAGCCCCCGGCGATGACGGGTTCGAGCGCGCGCTGTGTGGTCGTAGATCCGCGCCGGAGCTTGTTGTAGGGGAAGCTGAGCCAGAGGATGAGCCAGATCATTCCCATGGAGCCGGTGGCGAGGAAGGCCGACCGCCATCCCCAGCGTGCCGTAACGAAGGTAATGAGCAGCGGAGCGATGAAGAACGAGACATTGGAGCCGGAGTTGAAGATGCCGACGGCCTTGGCGCGCTCCTCAGCGGGAAACCACTCGGTGGTGGCCTTGATGGCAGCAGGGAAGTTGCCGGACTCACCCAGGCCGAGAAAGATGCGGGCGATGCAGAAACCAAAGACCGACCCGACCAGCGAATGGCTCATGGAGGCCAGGCCCCAGATGAGGATGGCGAGGGCATAACCGGTTTTGGTGCCGAGCTTGTCGATGATACGGCCCGCAAGAAGGAAGCCTATGCCGTAAGCGAACTGGAACGTAATGATGACATTGCCGAAGTTGTTGTCGAAGGCCGGCTGATGGAACTTGTCGGCGAGAGGGTTCCAGCCCATGAAGGCGACGCTGTGCAGGAGCGGCTCGATGAAGGCGAAGACCGAGCGATCCATGTAGTTGATGGTTGTCGCGAGGAAGAGTAGAAAGCAGACGAACCAACGCATGTTGGGAGCAGTTTCGGGAACTTGTGACGTAAAGCCGGAGTCGTAGGACTCGGAGGTTGAAGCGGGCGTGAGTGCGGCCATGGGGTCGGGCTCCTGAAGGATCGAGTGCGCGCAGGGAATGGATTTTCGTTGTGCGCCCGCCGATGCCGGACAAAACGCGTCGCCCCTGAGCATAGCCTGACGACAGTGGTAGGTGTCAAGAAACTGGCCAGACGGATTTTATGCCCTAGTCAAGGGGTTGTGCTCATCCAGGGGAAGTACGGATAGAGCAGCAGGAACAGCACCAGCGAAATCGCCATTAGATCCATGTAGATGCACAGAATCACGCCACCGTGATACAGACTCCAGCGCCGTTGGATACAGCGCACCGTCTCCGCTGTTCCAATCAGCGTGCCCAGCGACGGCAGCAGAAGCAGCAGCGTCGGACGAATATGCGGGAAGTGTGAGAGTGGGATGGCGGCGAACACACTGCCCAACACCAGAACATTACCCCGGGCGAGTGAGCGTGTACGCGGATTGAAGAATCTAGGAATCAAAATCTGGCCGCAGGGCGCGGAACGGACAGTCCCGCAGGCCCAAAAGCATCATTGCACACCTGGAGCTATGACCAGGCAAAGGCGTTTTTTGGCTTTTGCTCTTGCGGTTGCCTTTTGTCTTTGCTTTTCTGGTTGTCATTCCGAGTGCAGCGAGCGAACCTGCTGTCTCCCGCTTTTTTGCCTGCCTCACCCAGAAAAACGGAAGAAAGCAGGTTCCTCATCTTAGGCTCCGCTTTAGTGAGGAGCCACGGCAGGCGGCACTGTCTTGTCCGGCGGTGCCGCCGACGTAGCCGGCGTGCCGTTTGTGGGGGGCGTCGTGGGCTGTGCAAACGGCTTCGAATACGCCGGCGGCGCAAGGCGGCTGACACTTGAAACCGGAATCTCGACGACTCCGAAGCGATTCGAAGGCACGTCATGGATGGCGACCCGCAAGTAGCTCTCTCTCCTGACGGGGGCGCTTATCTGGAGATGAAACGCCACAGCTTGCTGCGTGAATCGCTTGTACGTCTCAGGCGTCAGGCTCAATTGGATAGTGTTCCCGATCGCATCCAATAACTTTCCATTGGGATCGTAGACATAGGCCTTGAACTCGATGCTGCCCGTATGCAGTCCATCGGTCTGCTGCGTTAGCTGAAAATCACCCGGCAGTGCCACAAAATCCACATCGAAACGACGGAACGGGCCTTTGATTCTTTCGTTTGGATTGAGCTCGTTGCCAGGCGCAACGGTATCTTCATCTGTCTTGGAGTCGGGTAGCACGCGCACCTTGAAAAGGATGTCTTCGGGTGTTGGGGTGCCGCGGGCCATCGCTGCCGCGGCATAGGCTTCGGCCGAGTGCGCCGCAGTCGCAGCTGTTTCATTGATGGCGGTTGTGCGTGGTTGGTTTGGATCGTCCGCGTAGTAGCCATGACGATAGGCGAGCTGAAGACCACGTGTGGCGAGAGGTCCCGTCAAGTTGACCTGGATCTTCCGGTACTCACCCTTCCACTTGGAATTCGACGGATTGTAGGTCAGCGTGTAGTAGTTCGATCCGGAATCCATGGCTCTGGCTACCGCGTCGGCGAGTCCGTTGGTGTTGGAATAGGCGTGGCCCCCGGTGTCATCGCCCAGCTGCTCCATCGTCGTGTGCTCGGCGGCCTGACCGCTATTGAGCTTTGCAGCGTCATCGCTGACTGCTGTGGGATTGCCGTCACCCTTTTGGCTGGAACTTGCGGCATCCAAAGCAGGAACGGTCTTCACGCCGCTGGCCTCCACTGGGTAAACGGCTACCTGTGCCCCGTTGAGCAGATTCGTCGTCTCGCGGAACTCCTTATTGTTCAGCTCCATGGCGGAGAAGGGGTTCTTGAGGCCTGGGTCAGGGAGAATGTTCAGAGGAAACCCGCCGGAGAACCAGATCACGTTTTTACGGCCGGGAAAGTTCGCCAGATAATGCGCCAGCTGGTTGAAGGCGTCCAACGTGTATTGCTGGCGAAGCTGCAACGGGAAAGACTGTTGCTCGGCTGCGAATTGCTGCAGGTTGGCGGATAACTGCGCCATGGCTGGTCCCATGTCGCTCGTTATATCGGTGAGACTCTCTGTATGGCTGTTTCCATTAGGATCTTCCAGCAAAACCGAGGCGCGTGGAATGAGCTTGTGTTCAACAGCATCTTTCAGCATCTCAGGGTCGGAGCTGAAACCCTGCAGGAATAGGAGCCGATTGGTCATTCCAAAGATGGCGATACGCGCACTGGGGTCGGCGTGTATCACATACTGCTGCAACTGACTGCGGACGAAGCTCTGGTCCTTCAACGGCGTGTTGAGTGTGTCCAGCAGCAGGATGTTCAGTGTTCCGTTGGGAGCTACAGAGGTGTAATCCGTGAAGGTGCCCGGCGGTAGCTTGGGAAGTTCTGGCCCGCGCGCCTGCGGCGCCGAGGAGGTATGCTCCTCAAAGTTGAGGATCTGTTGTGGTGCCTTACTCTCGAGTAGCTGGAAACTATCTTTGGTAAGTCCACGTACCGGATGGCCGTTTTGGTCTTGTACCGCAACGTCGACGACGACTAGCTGAGTGCCGGCGTGCAGCACGGAGGCTCCCTGAGAGGGCACAACTCCCTTGCTGCCCGGAGGTGGCTGCCGACTAGTGGTTTGCGCGACAGCCGCCACACTCAGAAGATAAGCAGCGAGAACTCGTAGAGGGAACCGGCACATCAACAGACTCCGAGGCTCAGGTGGGAGTACAAGCCGTTAGACGGAGCCGGTCATGAGCAAGTTCCCCCCACTCATTTTTCTTTCCGGGTAATTAATTTGCCCCTTGTTGAGCCATCGCCTTGATCGATTCCCCAAAGGGCGCGCGCAACACACCACGTTCGGTGATGATGGCCGCGATGTACTTCGCTGGCGTCACGTCGAAGGCAGGGTTTTCGATGCCCACTCCATCCGGGGTCATCTGTTTGCCGTTGGAGTGCGTTACCTCGCGTGGGTCGCGTTGCTCGATGGGAATGTCCTCGCCGTGCGCCGTAGCGAGATCGATGGTGTTGAAAGGGGCGGCGACATAGAACGGAATGCCATGCTCCTTGGCGAGGATCGAAACACCGTATGTGCCGATCTTGTTGGCGGTATCGCCGTTCGCTGCGATGCGGTCCGCGCCGACGATAACTGCCTGGATGCGGCCTTTGCCCATGAGGTAGGCGCTCATGTTGTCGCATAAAACCGTGGTGGGGATGTTGTCCTTCATCAACTCCCACGCGGTGAGACGGGCGCCTTGCAGGAACGGGCGAGTCTCATCGGCGAGCACGTCGATCTTGTGTCCGGCCTCGATGGCGCCGCGGATAACGCCCAGCGCCGTTCCATAGCCGCAGGTTGCGAGTGCGCCGGCGTTGCAGTGGGTCAATACGGTGCCTTCTTTCGGCAGAAGCGAAGCTCCATACGCTCCCATCTGCTTACAGGCGGAGATATCTTCGTCGTACAGGCGTTGGCCCAGCGCGACGACCGCGGCTTTGATCTCCGGGATGGGGGTATTCTTCGCGGCGAGTTCGTTATAGAGGTCGCGAACCTGAGCGATGCCCCAGAAGAGATTGACCGCCGTGGGGCGGGTCTTCGCCAGCGTCTCACAGATGACGGCGACCTCTTCATTCAGCGCCGGCAGTGTCGTCGCGGTGCTGCGATCGATGCCGATGGCGACACCCATGGCGGCGGAGACGCCGATGGCCGGTGCGCCGCGCACGATCATGTCGCGGATCACGGTAGCGACTTGCTTGTAGTCAGTGGCGAGAACGTAGGTCTCTTCGAGGGGAAGCTTGGTCTGGTCTAGGAAGTTGACGCCTTCCGGCGTCCATTCGAGGGTAGGAATCATGTCATCTTCAGTTTATCGCGGACAGCACAGGCGAAGAACAAGCAACAGCAAAAGCCTGAACGCAAAGGGCGCAGAGAAAAACGCAGAGGTCGCTACGGTACCCTCTGCGCCCTCTGCGTTCAAGCTTTTTGGTTATCCGCCACAAAGTTGCCGGGAAAATAAGATGCGCTTGCCCTGATTGGCCGATATTCGCACAAATTTGTGTACCCATCGTTCAATGCCACGTTTTGCCACAATTACTGATGCCATTCCTTCACAACCGCGACTCTGCAAGGACGGCATAGAGATCGTCCTATGGCAGTAGTTACTGAACTGTCCGCTGGCTCGTCTTGGATCTTATAAAGGAAAAGAAGCGGTGCTGACAGTCGGAACAGCGGTAAGGCTTGAACATAAAGAGTAGATGTTCGATGGGCCTCCTGTGGGAGCGCACCGCCTCCCTTGATCCGCAACGGGGGCACTTTCGCAAAACACTCATGCGTGGCACCTCAAACTTGATGTACGGGATTACTAGCCAAAGTATAGGCCATCGTGCGAGGCACGTAATTAACGGAGCTATGAATTTAGCCGTTCGAGATGGCGATAGCCTCCGCTGGCGAAGAAAGCTACAGCAAAGACGGTCAGGTTGTAGGTGGCGTGCATGAGCGTCGAGCAGGCTACGGAGTGTGTCCGAATGCGAACGTACGAAAGCACAAGGCTGACGAGGTAGAGCACCCCGATGAACCCCCAGGCGTGTGAAAGCTGGCCGGCGTGCAGCAAAGCAAAGGGAACGCTGGAGAAGATAGCTGCGAAGATGACCGCAGAGCGTGAGTGCCCTGCACTGTTCTGCCAGCGCTGCAGGCCGGCGGGTGTGCGCTCTAATGCCAGCCAGTCATAGGCCGTGGCGAGCGCGGGCAGCAGAAATCCGCGAAACGCGATCTCTTCCGTCAACGGCGCGATTAAGACCCCAAAAACAGTGATGAGCCATGCGCCATGGGGCGTGCGCATCAACGTGTCGATTGCATTATCCGGTGGTGTGGGCAGGAAGCGGTCGCTGAACTGAGCGGCAAAGCTCAAAGCAATGGCGCTGGGCACAATCCAGAACCAGCGCCGGTGTGCCGCGAGTACATTCCACTGGATACCCTGAAGAAACGAACGCACCCAAAGTCGAGGGAACAGCCATGCCGCGATAAGCAGCCCAACGATATAACCCAGCGCCTGCGCGAAGAGGTCCAGCCCCGGATGTTCTTTGGCTGCTTGAACGGTCGTGATGTGGGCGGCGGAGCCGACCAGAGCCGCAAAAAGAGTTATCGACAGGAATATCAGCAAAAAGAACAAAAGCGCGTGGCCGAGATGCGGAATCCGCTTCGCGGGCCCGTGATCTTTAGCCGGATCGGTGTCGTGCTGGATATCGAGGACTTCGTTATGTGCCGGATCGAGAATGGGAGAGTTGCTCATGGAAGACGGTGATTCTTGAATAGTACGTAGGCAGCGATACTGATGTTCAGTCTAGAGAAAATTCTCGAATGCTGTAGAGTTTCTGTTTATGCTTTTGCTTTTCTTGTTGTCATTCCCGCAGGGAATCTGCTGTTTGCAGGTGGCGCCACGCAGGCATAGGAGTATCAATATCCGACACGGGTAACGTTGTGACGATACTCGCAAGAAGCAGATTCCCTGCGGGGATGACAACAAGAAAAACAACGACAACCGTTCCTCTACAGCATTTGAGAAACCCCCTAAGCTTTGGCTTTTCCTGCCTTCTTTACAGATGCCTTTTTCGTAGGTGCCGTCTTTGCAGAAAGCTTTTTCTGCGCGGCGGATTCCGGTTTTATCTTCGAAGCCGTTGGTACGCCGGTCTTCTTTTCCGGCGCGATCCACTTCGGCTTTGGCGGCTTCTTCTCCAGATCGGGAAGTTCGATCGGCGGCAGATGCTTGCTGGCAGCCATCGTTCCTGCGCTCTCATAGTAGCGCGCTAGAAACTGTCCGGTGTAGGAGAGCGGTTCGCGAGCGACTAACTCCGGCGGTCCCTGTGCGACGATGCGGCCGCCACCCTCGCCGCCTTCGGGTCCCATGTCGATGAGGTAGTCGGCGTTGCGGATGATGTCGAGATTGTGCTCGATAATCATGACCGTATTGCCGAGGTCGGTGAGGCGATGCAGCACTTCAAGCAAACGCCGCACATCGTCGAAGTGCAGGCCGGTCGTGGGTTCGTCGAGCAGATAAAGCGTGCGTCCCGTCTGGCGCTTGCTGAGTTCGCGGGCAAGCTTCATGCGCTGGGCTTCGCCGCCGGAGAGCGTCGTCGCCGATTGCCCGAGATGGATGTACCCGAGGCCGACGTCGACCAGCGTCTGCAGCTTCTGATTGACCGCTGGGATGTCTTTGAGCACCGGTACGGCATCCTCAATAGGAAGGTCGAGGATGTCGGCGATGGAGTACCCGTTGAACTTTACCGCGAGCGTCTCCTGGTTGTAACGACGGCCGTTGCAGACCTCGCACAGCACGTAGACATCGGGCAGGAAGTTCATCTCGATGCGGCGTTGACCTTCGCCCTGGCAGGCCTCGCATCGCCCGCCTTGCACGTTGAAGCTGAAGCGGCCGGGTTTGTAACCACGTTCGCGCGACTCTGGCAGCATCGCGAACAGGTCGCGGATGGCGGAGAAGACACCGGTGTAGGTGGCGGGGTTGGAGCGCGGCGTGCGACCGATGGGCGACTGATCGATCTGGATGACTTTGTCGAGTTGCGCTGCCCCGTGGATGGCCTTGTGTTCGCCGGGCTCCTCACGTGAGCCATAGAGTTCTTTCGCGAGCGAACGGTACAGAATGTCATTGACCAGCGTGCTCTTACCTGAGCCGCTGACGCCGGTGATGACCGTCATGATGCCGAGTGGGAAGTGCGCGGTGACGTTCTGCAGATTGTGTGAGCGCGCGTCCTGTACCGAGAGCCAATTGCCGGTGACGGGACGTGGGGCCTTATCGGGGGTGGGGCGGGTGACAATGTCGATCTTGCCGGAGAGATACTGGCCTGTGACCGAGTTCGGGTTCGCCATGATCTCCGCGGGTGTACCGCAGGCCATGACGATGCCTCCGTTCTTACCGGCACCGGGGCCGAGATCGAGGATGTAGTCCGCCTTGCGCATGGTGTCTTCGTCGTGCTCGACGACAAGAACGGTATTCCCTATGTCGCGAAGGTTTTCAAGCGCCGCAATAAGACGCTGGTTGTCGCGCTGGTGCAGGCCGATGGAGGGCTCGTCAAGCACGTAGAGCACGCCGCGAAGCCGCGAGCCGATCTGTGTCGCGAGGCGGATGCGTTGGCCCTCGCCGCCGGAGAGAGTTGCCGCGGAACGGTTCAGCGAGAGATAGCCCAGGCCAACGGCGTTGAGAAACTCCAGCCGTTCGATGATCTCGCGCTGCAAGCGGTCGGCGATGAGACGGTCGCGCCCGATGAACTGCATGGATCGCGCGCCCAACAGAGCTCGTTCCAACGAGAGTGAGGTGAAGTCGGCAATCGAAGCGTCACGACGTGCGTTGGAGCTTTCAATCGGCTCGGTTTCATCCTTCGCGGAGGGAGGATGCGCCGCGGCGTCGGCCAGCGGGATCGTAACTGCGAGTGATTCCGGCCGGAGGCGCTTGCCGTGGCAGCGCGGGCACTCCGTCGCGGACATGAACTGCATCATGTACTCGCGATATCCCTCGGACTTGGTGTCTTCGAGCGTGTCGCGAAGCCAATTGAAGATGCCATGGAAGCCAGTGCGTCCGGCCTCGCTGCGCGGAGGGCCGTAGAGCAGTAGATCCTGGTGCTCCTTGCTCAGATCGGAGAATGGCTGCTTCAGGTTGATCTTGTACTTATCCGCAGCGAGCTTGATGAGCTTGAGCAAATACTGCGAGGCTGAGCCAGGGCCCATAGCGCCATCGAGCAGCGGCTTCGACCAGTCGGTAATGGTTTTAGCGGGGTCGAAGTCGTAGATCGAGCCCAGGCCGTGGCACTCCGGGCAAGCGCCATAGGTGGAGTTGAAGGAGAAGCTGCGCGGCTCGAGTTTCGGTACGTTGATCCCGCAGTCGGGACAGGCCATCGACGAGGAGAAGAGCGTCTCGTTGTACTCGCCACCCGGCGATTGCAGGCCGATAAGCACCAGGCCATTCGCCAGCTGTAGCGCCGTGCTAACGGCAGCGGAAAGACGACGGGTGTCGAAGGTGGTTTGGCTGTTTTTATCGAGATCCGGCTGTTTTTCTTTGTCGGCGAGGGGCTTCAGGATGATGCGGTCGACGATGGCCTCGACGGTATGGTTTTTGCGCTTTTCGAGCCGCATGCCCTCTTCGACTTCGGTGATCTCGCCATCGATGCGAACCCGATAGCCCTTCTTGTCGAGTGCCTCAAGCTCTTCGCGGAACTCACCTTTGCGTCCGCGCACCACCGGCGCGAGGATCGTAATGCGCTCGCCCGGCGAATCCGCCCGGTTGCGCTCCACGATCTGCGCGACGATCTGGTCCGCCGACTGCCGCGAGATCGGCCGATGGCAGTTGGGACAGTGCGGTTGGCCGACCGAGGCGTAGAGCAGCCGCAGGTAGTCGTAGATCTCGGTGATGGTCCCGACGGTAGAGCGCGGTGACCGTGAGGTTGTCTTTTGCTCGATCGAAATGGCCGGCGAAAGGCCGTCGATGGAATCGACGTCCGGGCGCTCCATCTGGTCCAGAAACTGGCGCGCGTAGGCCGAAAGCGTCTCGACATAGCGGCGCTGGCCCTCCGCGTAGATAGTGTCGAAGGCGAGCGAACTCTTGCCGGAACCGGATAGACCGGTCACGACCGTGAGCGTATTGCGCGGAATGGAGACGGAGATATCCCGCAGATTATGCTGCCGGGCTCCGCGAACATTGATATGGGTGAGGCTCATGGGAGATCAAATGCCGAATACGGCCAAAACTTTAGGATACAAGGTTCGGAGGTGAAAAGATTTGCAGCGCTAAACGGACATGTGTTCCCTGATGGTCAACAGATTCGCTAATTTTTCTTCGGCAGAGGGCAAAAGTTGCATCAGAATGGCTTGTGGCGGGAAAAATCCGCGCTGGGCCATTTTGTTTGATTTGGTTTCGATACGCTTTTGGAGGCGGGTGTTATGGGTTCCCTGATGTTGGTGTGTGCGGTATTGGCGTCATTGGCGCTGGGTGTACTCATGGCCTATGGCATCTGCCAGGTGATGTTTCGTGTCTTCCGCGTCCACGCTTTGGCGGCGGCCAAGGAGCGTGTCTCGAGTTCTTCGGTGAGGATTGCAGTCGAAGGCTAAGCCCTGTAAGCAGTAAAGTGTGTCGTCAAATCCTCTATTAATCTGGAATTAAGGGAAGAGCTTCTAAAAGCTCAGTTTTATTGCAGCCGCGCCTGCATGTGTGCGATATTCGCACACATGCGCTCGACAACCATGCGGTGACGAAGTGACTGGATGGATCGTCATCGAATTTATGTCTTTTGCACCCCATCCGGAACAACTGTCTATTGTGGAGCTGTTGATGGGGTAGTCGACGTCCCGTTCTGTTTTTGCTGTTGCAACTGTTGCAGTTGCTGATAGATCTGCTCCGGTGTCTTGGGAGTGCTAGTCGTACTGCCCGCGGGCGGCGGGTTGGGGGCATCGACGATCCCGGATGTGGGCGGTGTGGTCGATGGAGTCGGAACGGAATCCGTTGAAACAGAGTCCGTGACGGGCAGTGTTGCCGCAGTCGGCGAGGTGTTCGTGGGACTCCCATTCACATTGTTCTGTGGCTGGGGAATGCTTTGGGGAATGCTCCCTGGTTGCGCGTCTTGAGGTTGCGAGGCTGTCTGAGGAGCTCCTCGTCCGCCAAACCGTGACGGCAAGTCGCCGCGCTGCCGTGGTCCGGGGAAACCATCGTGGTTCTCGCGCACTTCGGTGCCGTCGTCGAAGCCAGGAGCGTTCGGGTTTGGCGGGGTGGGGCCGCCATTGCGGGGAGTAAGAATCAGCTCTGCCGGCGCGCTGTCAGCCGATTCGCGCAACAGCATGTTGCTTCCTGTTCCATCGAGCAGCGTCGCCAGAATGGTGGATGGCTCCGCAGGACCGTAGTTGCCGAAGACGCGTTCATCGGTAACGCCGCCGGTAATCTTCATCCCCGTGAGATTTCCAATTGCGCGAAGAATCTGGTTCAGGCTGGAGTTGTCCGCACGCACGTCAAGCAGGCCTGCAGCGTAGGTCACCGTCGCCCGATGAGCGGGCGTACTGGGAGCAGATGGTGCCCCCCCGGTTGGTACGGCAGCGATCGGCGCTGGTTGAGCGTTAGGCGTGGGCAATGACGTCGGCGAGGTCGCTGGCAGGGTGGAGGCGTGGGGTCCTGCTGCCATCTGCGCGCTCATGCCGCCTGTGGCAAAACCTATGGCGGCGAGCGCGAGCGTTGCCATCTGCCAAGTCCGCGAGTTGGAAATTGCTGTCATCTTTATGTTGGGACGTGCGGCCTTGCAGGAAGGTAGCCTTGCAGATCAAGAATACGCTGAGAGATCATTCGTTTGACAGCAGACTAGGAACATAAGCAAGGTTGGGCGACTGAGCGATTGGACTTGGGACGGCCACCTTCGTATGCTGTGCGGGGAGCGCCATTCAGACAATGGCGTTGCGAGGTCGATTTGAAACGGATCGGAAACAGCATCGGAACCTTTGTTGGGTTGGATAGGAAGCGCGCGCTGCCGGTTGCGATCGCACTCGCCTTGCTGCCGGTCGTCGCAGCACCGGTTTGCGCCCAAACCTGCACGACTCAGGCGGCGCTACAACCCTCATTACGAGACACGCTTGCAGGCGCCGCGCAGACGTTGGGGTCGACGGTCAAGACGGGCGATACGGCTTCTCTCAAGGCGGCGACCATCGCGGAGGTTGCCAGCAACTTCGGACCAACGGAGTACCTCGTCCGGACAACGAGTGCGAAACTTATTGGCGACACGCTGAGCGTGACTCAGATCTATGCGCTCGATGCGACTGCGCGCAAGGCTGGGGATACGAGCGAGGCTGACTTCAGTTGCCCGCTAAAAGGGACCACTTCCGAAACCGATTTCTCCATCGCCGCCCTGCCGCCCGGACGTTACGCGTTTGCGATGGTCGAAGCTGCTGGCGGTGAGCGTCCCTGGTTATTGTCGTTCCTCTTACAAGATGCCGGTGGGTGGAAGATGGCCGGGTTTTATCCTCATCCGCGTTCTGCTGCTGGACACGACGGCCTCTGGTACTGGACCACCGCGCGCGACCATGTAAAGACGAAGCAGCCCTGGCTGGCGTGGCTCTATTTCAGCCAGGCGGATGAGCTTCTGCGTCCGGCAGGCTTTGTCACTAGTACTCAGTTGGATAAACTGCGCTCCGAGCAGCGTACTGCCGCTCCTGTTGAATTCGCCGAATTTGCTGATGGTCCGAGCTCGCGTACGCCGCTTGTCGTGAAAACAGCAGATGGGGGTGAACTCCGCGTCACCTCTATTGGCAGCGAGAGTGCCACTGACGATAAGAGCCTTCATCTGGTGCTGCACTATGCGGCGGATGCGAATGCCAATGCCGAGGTTCTCCGCCTTCGCAGTGAGGCTGCTGTCAAGGGCCTGATCGACGCACATCCGGAACTTCGGCAGGGGTACAGCGCTGTGCTTGTCTTTGGAGATATTCCGCAGCAGAACCCCTCTGTTCTCTCTCTGGACATGGACAAAATCCCCTAAGCTGTAATGGGGCTCGATTCGACAGTACAGACTCGTGAAAGATAATGATTCAATTGCATTTGGAGACAATGATGCCAAAAACACAGAAATCACTGGCCCAGGCAATCCGCGACCGACGAGCTACCCCAAGTTTCGATGGCGAGCCGATCCCTGCCAGCGATCTCCGTCAGATTCTGGATGCAGGACTGCACGCGCCCAGCGGATACAACATGCAGCCGTGGCGTTTTATCGTGGTGCAGCATCCGGAACAGCGCAAGCGGCTGCGCGCCGCAACATATAACCAGGCGAAGGTTGAAGAGGCATCAGCGGTCATCGTTGCCTGTGGTGACCGCGATAGTTGGCGCAAGGATCTGGATGAGATGCTGCGCATGGGCCGTGCCGGGGGGATGCCGGAGAGCTATGCTGCACAGGCTGCGAACAGCGTTCCTGCATTCCTGTCGAGTTTTAGCGACGACCAGATGCGTGGATGGCTGAACAAGCAGGTCATGATGGCTTTTACATCGATGCTGCTGATGGCCGAAGTGATGGGTTACGATACCGCGCCGATGGAAGGTTTTGAACAGGCCAAGGTCTGCGAGACACTGCGGCTACCGATGAGCTATTGGGTTGTAGGGCTGCTGGCTATTGGACACCTCCGGGGACCTGACAAGTTCGATGGCGGACGCTTCGATATGTCGCATACGGTCTTCGGCGAAGAGTATGGCAAGCCTCTCAAATAACAGGCCCCTAGTACAGTGAATAGCAGAACATTGGTTGTGAAACGAGGATCTGCGATGAGAACGCTGTTGCGTCTGCTGCTGGTGGTGGTTGTGGTCGGTTTACTGGGCGGTCTCGTCTTTTATGAGCGGCCTCTCTGGGTTCTACGTCAGACTACGCATCTCAAGCTGTTTTTGGCGCACGTCCATAGCAACTACGTCATGACCCCCGAAGGCCGTGTGCATTATTACGAGGCGGAGCCAGCGATTTCCGGTGGCGGAATTCCACTGGTGCTGGTGCATGGCCTTGGCGACAGCTCGGAGAGCTGGGCTCCGATGCTCATACGGCTCAAAAAGGCTGGTTTCCACGTGTATGCGCCGGATCTCCTTGGCTATGGGCGGTCGCCAAAGCCCTCCGATAGCGATTACTCCATTACTACGCAGTCGAAGTTTGTTGCCGATTTCATCCAATCGCTCGGTTTGCAGAAGACTGATATTGGCGGATGGTCGATGGGCGGTTGGGTTGTGCTGAAGGTCGCGCTGGATCACCCGGAGATGGTGGATCGTGTGGTCCTGTACGACAGCGCTGGACTGTCTTATCAGCCGCAGGACATCGCAACTCTGTTTCATCCAGCCGATGGAGCCGCGCTACAGCGGCTCGCCGATCTACTGGAACCTCATGGAGGGACGGTGCCTCGGTTCGTAAGGCGGGATGCATTGAGAGCCTTTGCCGCGAATCAGTGGGTCGTCGACCGCGGCATGCAAGCCATGTTGTCCGGCAAAGACGTGCTGGATACGCATCTTGGCACGCTTAGCCAGCCGTTGCTGATTGTGTGGGGTAGCGACGATGAGCTGTTGCCGCTGTCAGTGGGGCGGAAGTTCCACGATCTGGATCCACGGTCCGAACTGGATATCGTGGAGGGTTGCGGACATCTGGCTCCCAAGACATGCCCCGCTAAAGTAGCGTCGGCCACGGCAGATTTTCTGAAGTCTGATCCTGCTCCCTCAGGTGGCACACGCACGCTCGCCCATATGCACTGATTCAGGGAGTTGCCGCAGCCTCGGGATTCCACTGGAACGCGCCGGGCTGCGGCAATCCCATATGCTGCAGAACTCGGTGAACATAGTTGAGCGCGATGTCCTCGACTGTCTGCGGATGGTTGTAGAACGTGGGAATCACTGGAAAGATCGTGGCTCCCGCCTCGGTTGCTGCAGCCATATTGCGGATATGAATGAGGTTCAGTGGCGTTTCCCGTACGCACAGTACTAGCGGACGCCGTTCTTTCAGGCAGACATCGGCAGCGCGCTCGATCAGGTTGCCAGCCAGGCCATGAGCGATGCCGGCAAGTGTTCCCATGGAGCAGGGAAGAACGATCATTCCGTCGCTGGGATAGGAGCCGCTGGCGATCGGTGCGCCAATGTCTTCGTGCGCGAGCTGTACGATCTTCGTGGAGTTTCGGCCAAGGAGCTTTTCTGCCAGAGTGTTGCGTCCGTTGATGCCGGACTCCTCTGCCAGTACGCGCAGAGCACTGGAGGAGATAACCAGATGGACGCGTGTCACGCGTTCGTCTGCATCTAACGCGCGGAGCAGCTCACGCGCGAAGAGGGAACCGCTTGCTCCGGTAATCGCCAGCGTCAGATTTCGGTTGTCTGGGTTTGCAAAAAGCATCGAAGTTGATTATCGCTCAAAGATTCGGTGCTTTTGTGCGCGACATTTTCCGGGAAGACGACGTTTAATGAAACAAGTAGTGGTGCGCTCCAGCAAAAACGGGGTGTGTCCGGAGTTGTACGTTAGCTACGCTCAGGGGGACATCGATGAGAGCACAGGAAAGGCATCTGCGGCAGTCAGACGCCAGGGCATTTGGCCCAATGAGCGTCTGCGGCCAACTTGTAGCCTCAGTGTGTCTCCTTTTGCTTCTGAGCGTGTCCGCGAGGGCCTCGGTTGCTGTCCTGGTGGAGCAGCCCTATGGAGGGTTGTCTAAAATCAACCCCGCTGGCCATTCTGCTGTTTATCTGGATCATGTATGCGCTGAGTCGCCCGTGAAGCTGCGGCCCTGCCGAGAGGGCGAGATGGGTGTGGTTCTCAGCCGCTACGATGGCATCGACAAATACGACTGGCTTGCCATGCCTCTAGTCGCTTATCTGTACGCAGTGGATTCTCCTGATCAGATTCCCGAAACGATGGACCGTGCAGGGGAGATCCAGATACGGGACAGGTATCGCCGAGCACATCTTGAGGAGATTGCGCCTGACCTCGCCGATGGGAAGGCTCCTTCAGGGAACTGGTATGAGTTGGTGGGGTCGGCATATGACCGCACCATTTATGGCTTCAGCGTGAAGACAGCTCCTGACCAGGACGCGGAGTTGATTGCGGTCTTCAATGACCGCAAAAATGTCGAGCGGTACAACGGAGCGTTTATCAACTGCGCTGACTTTGCTCGCGTGACGATCAATCGCTTCTATCCCCACGCGATTCATCGCAATTTTATTGGCGACTTCGGTATTACATCCCCGAAGTCGGTGGCGCGCGGGCTGGCGCACTATGCCGCGAAGCATCCAGAGGCTGGTCTTCAGGTGTTCGTGATTCCGCAGGTGAAGGGGGAGCTTCCGCGAAGCCATCCCATCGAAGGCGTGTCCGAGAGTCTTTTGAAGAAGTACGGTCTGCCGCTGGTAGTGCTTTCGCCAACGACAACGGCGGCGATCCTTGTCGCCTATATCAGTCATGATCGTTTCGCCATGCCGAAGGATGCGCCCAAGCTGGACCTGCATGAGGCCGAGATCAAGAACGTACCGGTTCCCAAGCCGATCACGCCTTCTGGAAGGGTCCCCTTGCCGCCGGCAAGTGTGTCCACTACAACTCCGCCGGGTGGTGTTACAGAGTAGCGGCTAACCGCGGCTAAAGTGCGAAGGCAATGATGGTAGGCCCGTGAAGACCGGTTCTTTGTTCGGCTTCGACGATCAGTTTCTCCTCCAGCGGACGCCAGCTCTGATCCATCTCACAGCGGAGAACCTCATTTTCAGGCGCGGCTACGAAGCATAGCTCACAGACTCCCAGACCGTTGTCCTCATTGCGTACGGGAGGGCCGAAGGTTCGGCACTGTATGGGGCGAGAGGCATAGAGGTCGCAGGTTCCTGTGACAGGGTCGAGCACAGGGCAGGGCTCGTCATTGGCGAAGTCGTCAAAGGCTTCCTCGTGATGCAGCTGGGTGAAGAGCAGACCGGTAGCGGGGTCCCCGGGGAAGTCGCGGCTGAGTCTCTCCCGCGCTGCCGCAGCGCGAACCCGTATGCGATCGGCTGTGACAGTATCGGCGGCTGCCAGTCCCGCCCGCAGGGCTTCGGCGTCTAGCTGTGAGATGGGGAAGACGCCGACGCAGCACTGATGACACCCGGGCTTACAGGCGAGCCATGCACCGGAACGGGCGGTAGTGTCGGCGAGAGCTGCGTCGAGGATGGGGAAGAGTTCGTGAATGAGTGGCAGCCCCTTCATGTTTGTAGTTCGCCGACACGTCTAGAGCGGTTTCACAGTTACTGCGATCCAGTAAACATTGTGCAGTGTGGTTTTCCTTGGGAGAAAACCACGCAAACGTCCTTCGCTCCGGCTTACACCCACTATGAAACCGCTCGAGCTGGAAGAACCCAGCGATTCCATACGATCAATCCTATGCAAGGTGCGACGAATGCCGTGAGTTCGCTAAAGATGCGAATCTCGACGACAACGCCGACGACCAACATCGCCAGCGCCCATAGCGGCAGCAGAATGGCAACGGAGCGTGCGAGTGCGTGGTCGCTGATCCAGCGATAGCTGTGAATCAAGAGCGGTAGGGTAAAGCCGAAGAGTCCGAGAAGCAGGGGCCACTGGAACGGATTCAGCAGCGATTTGAGATTATGCACGAGCTGGAAGTCGAAGAAGCCGCTGTGATGTCCCGGATCGAGAGGATTATGCAGGAAGAGACGGTGCAACCAGAGACGAAGAGCGAACCATGCAATGGCCTGGAGCGCGACATGAGGAGCAATGCGGCGAAGCGCAGCGGAGCGCGATTCGCCGTGCTCTGTACGGAACCAGGTATAGAGCACAAGAAAGATCGTGACGAAGCAGAAGGTCTCGCGGTTGAGCGTGCCGACGATAAAGACCGGCAGCAGCAGCCAGTAGCGGCGTGTGAAGATCAGCCAAACGCCGAGGCTGAAGAGCGCTAGGGAGGGCACGTCATAGGGCAGAGAGTAGGCCAGGCCATAGACGGCGATCAGGTTGAAGTACGCCATGTAGATCGTCAGAAGGGAAGCCCATGAGGCAAATCTACGGTCGCCTGTGAGGTAAAGAAGACTGGCTCGTGCGGCGAGAATGGCGACGAACATCGCTAGGAAGGTCGCGATCAGAAGGACGACGGCATAGGGGTTGTGAAACTCCTTGGGCAGCGGAGAGGAGAGCCGCAGGAGCAATGGAGCGAGATGGCTGTTGCCTGCCGTTCCGCCGAGCAGCCAAGCCATCAGGGCGCGGGTCTGGTAGGGGAGCCGCTCACCTCCGTGCGCGTAGAGGGTCAGGTTCAGGAACTGGGGGCTCCTCCAGAGGTAGAGCACGGTGAAGTGTCCGCAGGCCAGCAAAACGAATGCCAACCAGCCCAGGCGAGCCCTAGAGCTGGGCGCGGAAGAGGAGGTGAGCGCGTCCATGCCGCCATCGTCTCATGAGGCGGTGGCGCAAAGAAGGGAAGGAGGTATTTTGAAGGCGCAGGATGTTGAAAAGTTCAGGAAACTGCTGCAAATTGGTGGGACTATTTGCTTTTACTTTAGCGCTGTCGTGCGAATATCGGACATATGAGGTTCGAAATTTCCAGGAAAATGAGTGGTTTATGGGGGCGGAGGGTGTTTGCCTAAGGCTTCGGCGATGGGTCATACTAGCGGGGCCGCTACAAGGAAATATTTCCCAACGACGGACAATTTCGTACGGAAGGTAACACCCATTCATGCCAACACCCGGCACCGCCAGCCCCCAAGCGGCGGATATTGCACCTGCCCAAGGAAAATTAGGAATCATGATCCCCGGAATGGGAGCGGTTGCGACCACTCTCATCGCCGGCGTGGAAGCGGTTCGACGGGGCTTTGCCAAGCCCATTGGATCGATGTCGCAGATGGGCACGATCCGTCTTGGCAAGCGCACGGACGACAACACCCCGCTCATTAAAGACTGGGCTCCCATCGCAGACCTGAATGACATCGTCTTTACGGGCTGGGACATCTTCGGCGGCAATCTGTATGACGCTGCCAAGACAGCCAATGTGCTGGATCGCGATCAGCTTGAGAGCATGCGGCCTTTCCTCGAGTCCATTGAGCCGATGCCTGCGGTGTTCGATCAGCGCTGGGTAAAGCGCCTCAGTCCGAAGGTGCAGAAGGTTGGGAAGAACAAGTGCGACCTCGCGAACCAGATTCGCAACGACATCGCGGAGTTCAAGTCGAAGACCGACCGCCAGGTAATGATCTGGTGCGGGTCGACTGAAATCTACATCGAGCCCAAGCCGGTCCACATGACGCTTGAGGCGTTCGAGAAGGGCCTGGTCGAGGACGATCCAGATATCGCCCCGTCGATGCTCTATGCGTGGGCCTGCCTGAAGGAGGGCATCCCCTTCGCGAATGGCGCCCCCAATCTCACGGTCGACATTCCTGCCTTGCAGGAGCTTTCGAAGAAGATGAACGCGCCCATCTGCGGTAAGGACTTCAAGACCGGTCAGACGTTCATCAAGACCGTACTCGCGCCGGCCTTCAAGACGCGTCAGCTGGGCGTCAGCGGCTGGTACTCGACCAACATCCTCGGCAACCGCGATGGCGAGGTTCTCGACGATCCGGACAACTTCAAGACCAAAGAAGTCTCCAAGCTCGGAGTCCTCGAGCATATCTTCCAGCCGGAGAAGAACCCCGACCTCTATGGCGATATCTTCCACAAGGTTCGCATTAACTATTACCCGCCACGTGGTGATAATAAAGAGGGTTGGGACAATATCGACATCTTCGGATGGCTTGGCTATCCGATGCAGATCAAGGTCGATTTCCTCTGCCGCGATTCCATCCTGGCCGCTCCGCTGGCGCTCGATCTTTGTCTCTTCATGGATCTCGCGGCCCGCACCCCGGCGCTGCGTGGACTCGGCATTCAGGAGTGGTTGAGCTTCTACTTCAAGGATCCGGATACCGCGCCAGGTGTTTATCCTGAGCATGATTTGTTCATCCAGTCCATGAAGTTAAAGAACACGCTGCGGCACATCATGGGTGAAGATCTTATTACGCATCTTGGGTTGGAGTACTACGGGGAGTAGCACGGCTTACTGGAAAGACGTGAAGGCCCTGCGGTTGTATATAGCAGGGCCTTTTTGTGCTGGTGCATAACGCCTGGGGTGGCGCTGGCGAAAAACGGGAGACAGCAGGTTCGCTCACTGCGCTCGGAATGACAAACCAGAAAAGCAAAAGCAAAAGCAAAAGCAAAAGCAGAAGCAGAGGTAGAAGCGGATTCCCTGCGGGAATGACAGAAAGAAAAGCAACAGCTTCTGGGGCTTACCGAGTGCCTCGGCTAGTCCTGAATCAGGTTGATGATCTCTGGCCACAGGGTCTTTACGCCTGCTTCGGTCTTTGAGGATACGGGGAGAATATGATCTACGGCGTGTGCTTTTTTTAGTGCGGTGAGGGACTTGGTTAGCTGATTGCCGCCCAGGCGGTCCGACTTTGTGGCGACCACCAGGTAGGGGCGCTGCATCTGCTGCAGGGCGGTGATCAGCATCGTGTCGCTCTCCTGCGGGGGGATGTTGGAGTCGACCAGGCAGATGCAGAGGGAGAGCTGTTCGCGCTCGTTCAGGTAGGGTTCAATGAAGGTGGGCCACTCCGCGGAGATCGACTTCGAGATCTTGGCGTAGCCGTAGCCGGGCAGGTCGGCGAAGATGAGCGAGGGGCGAGCGGCGGACTTCTGGGGGGTGCCCTCGTGCAGGGCGAAGAAGTTGATGGCGCGGGTGCGGCCGGGGGTGGAGGAGACCTTCGCTTCTTTGGAGCCGAGCAGCTTGTTGATGAGCGACGACTTGCCGACGTTGGAGCGGCCGAGGAAGGCGACCTCAGGGGCGTCGCCGGTGCGGGTGCCGTCAGGGAAGTGGTCGGGGCTCATCGCGGAGAGAAGGAACTTCGGAACGAATTGCATAGGATTGAGCTTACCTGCTTCTGGGCGGGTTTCGTAGATGGGGAAGGCGGCAGGTTGGTTGTGCAGGCGTTATCGCAGGGTTTGTGGTGCGCTTTGCGTATCGCCAGCGCAGACGAGATATATCGCGCTTTCAGCGCTTGAACTCGTTTGGGGTTCTTACCTGGGGCTTGCGCCCCAGGCTGGGATATACCGCCCCTTTGGGGCTGGTTTTTGTGCGAATTTCTAATGCAGTGCGCGACACTGACGTTTGTGGCCCGTTTGGCAAACTGCAGGTCTCTTGATGCAGAGCGCACTGCAAACGTTTGTATCGCGCTTTATGTCTAGGGGGCTCTCCGCTGCGGCGCAAAAGCGTTGGCCCTTCGACTACGCTCAGGGTCGAGATGACAATGTATGGGGGAGGGGCCAGCGGAGCACCTTCCGGCTTGCGGGGTGCATCTATGGAGGTGCGGTGCAGATATCATGTGCCACATTCATCAAACGGTTTACCGCCCTAACTTTAAATGAGATGAGGACTAATGGAACGCACATTGTTGCCGGGAAAGCCCTATCCGCTGGGCGCTACGTCCAGCGCTCAGGGAACGAATTTTGCTCTGTACTCGGAGAATGCTACCGCGGTAAAGGTCTGCTTCTTCGATGAGTCCGGCAAACAGGTTGACTGCATTGCGTTGAAGGAGCGAACCGCTTTTGTCTGGCATGGTCTGGTTCGCTACATCAAGCCTGGGCAGCGGTATGGCTTTCGCGTCGACGGACCCTGGGAGCCGGAGAAGGGGTTGCGCTTCAATCCCTCCAAACTACTGGTCGATCCGTATGCCAAGGCGATCGCGGGTGAGGTGGATTGGAATGAGTCCATCTTCCCGTACGATGTGGCGTCCGGCGACGACCTGAAGAAGTGTGGGCTGGACAGCGCGAAGGGTGTGCCGAAGAGCATCGTGATCGAGAGCACCTTCGACTGGGGCGATGACTCTCCTCCTGAGACACCGATTGCGGACTCGATTATTTACGAGATGCACGTTCGAGGTTTTTCCAAGCTCAATCCCGATATTCCGGAGAACCTGCGGGGCACCTTTGCGGGGTTGGCGCATGACTCGAGCATTGCGTATCTGAAGAAGCTGGGGATTACCGCGGTCGAACTGCTACCCGTCCATCACTTCATCGATGAAGGGCATCTGGTCGAAAAGGGTTTGCGCGATTACTGGGGCTACAACACGCTGGGCTACTTTGCTCCCATGTCGCGCTACAGCGCCAGCGGCGACGATGGAGAGCAGGTCATCGAGTTCAAGCAGATGGTGAAGCGGCTGCACCAGGAGGGGATCGAAGTCATCCTCGATGTGGTCTACAACCACACCTGCGAGGGTAACGAGAAGGGGCCGATGCTCTCGCTAAAGGGCGTCGACAACACGACGTACTACCGCACGATGCAGGACAATCCGCGCTTTTACATGGACTACACCGGCACGGGCAACACGCTCAACGCCTACCACCCGCAGGTGCTGAAGCTGATTATGGACAGCCTGCGCTACTGGGTGACGGAGATGCACGTCGATGGCTTCCGCTTCGACCTTGCGTCCACTCTGGCGCGTGAACTGCACGATGTGAATAAGCTGGGCGCGTTCTTCGATACGATTCACCAGGATCCGACGCTGGCTGATGTGAAGCTGATTGCCGAGCCGTGGGACGTCGGCGACGGCGGCTACCAGGTGGGCAACTTCCCGGTGTTGTGGGGAGAGTGGAACGGCAAGTATCGCGACACGGTGCGGAGGTTCTGGAAGGGTGACAGCGGACAGCTCTCGGAGTTCGCGTACCGGCTTACGGGGTCGAGCGATCTGTACCAGGGAGATGGGCGTACGCCGGCGGCGTCGATCAACTTTATTACGGCGCACGATGGCTTCACGCTGTGCGATCTGGTCAGCTACAACGAGAAACACAATGAAGCCAACGGCGACGACAACAAAGACGGCGCGGACAATAACGACAGTTGGAATATGGGAGCAGAAGGGCCTACAGACGATGAGGAGATCAATAATCTTCGCGAGCGGCAGACACGAAACTTCCTGACGACCCTGCTGTTCAGCCAGGGTGTGCCGATGATTGCCGGGGGAGATGAGTTCTCGCGCTCACAGCGGGGCAACAACAACTGCTACTGCCAGGACAATGAACTGACGTGGTACGACTGGAAGCTCGATGAGCCACGGAAGCGTCTGCTCGAGTTCACCGCAAAGCTGATCGAGATACGCAAGGAGCATCCCAACTTACATCGGCGCAGATTCTTTCAGGACCGCAAGATACGCGGTTCGGTGGTGCGCGATGTCGCCTGGTATGGGACGGATGGGAATGAGCTTTCAGACGAGGTATGGGGTGAGGGCTGGAACAAGTCGCTGGCGTTGATGCTCAACGGCAAGACGCTGGGTGTGATGGATGAAGACGGCCATCAGGTGTTTGACGACAGCTTTCTGATCATCGTGAATGCGGCGGATCAGGGGGTGGAGTACACGCTGCCTAAGGTGCCGGATGGGTTGCCGTGGCGGCAGGTGCTGGATACGGAGAATATCGATGATCCGTTCAGCGAGGCTGAGGTGGAAGAGAAGATTATCGTTGGCGGGCGGGCGGTTCGGGTCTATAGCGATTGTGGGAAGCCGGAGCAGAGGGTGGAGAAGCATAAGCCGGCGAAGACGTTGTAGGGGATTCGCGTAGCTTTTGTGGTGGCGCTGACGAAAAACGGGAGACAGCAGGTTCGCTCGCTACGCTCGGAATGACAAACCAGAAAGGCAAAGGCAAAGGCAACAGCAACAGCAACAGCAACAGCCAAAGCCAAAGCCAAAGCCAGAGCCAAAGCAGATTCCCTGCGGGAATGACAAACAGAAAAGCAAGAACAAAAGCAAAGGCAAAGGCAAAGGCAAAGGCAAAAGCAAAGGCAAAAGCAAAAGCGAAATACAGGGGTCTCTCCGCTACGGCGCAAAAAGCGTTGGCCCTTCGACTACGCTCAGGGTCGAGATGACAGGTTTCGGGGTGGTTCGATTTCACGCCACCTCTGTTTCACGCCACCTCTGTTTCACGCCACCTCTGTTTCACGCCACCTCTGTCTGTGTGGCTACTCTAGTGGATTGGCCCCAGCTTTTCGTAGGCTGCGATCTGGTTGAGGGTGAAGCGGTGCATGTCTTCGCCGGACTGCCAGGCTTTGTACCAGTCGACCAGCCAGTGCAGGGTGGTTTCGAGGCGCAGACGGGGGTGCCAGGTTAGTTCGGCGCGGGCGCGGCTGGCGTCTAGCTTGAGGTAGCCGGCTTCGTGGACGCCGGGGTCTTCGTCGAGTACCCAGCTGGCGTTGCCGCCCCAGAACTGTGTCATGCGCTCGACAATCCAGCCGACCTCCTGCGCGTCGTCGTCGGAGGGGCCGAAGTTGAAGGCGGTCGCGTAGCGAGGGTCGAGCGTGAGCAGGTGTTCGGCGAGCAGGATGTAGCCGAGCAGAGGCTCCAGCACGTGCTGCCAGGGACGAATCGAGTGCGGACGGCGGATGTGTACCGGCTCGCCGGCGAGGAAGCCGCGGACGAGATCGGGGATCAGGCGGTCGAGTGACCAGTCGCCGCCGCCGATGACGTTGCCCGCACGGCCGGTGGCCACGGCGCACTTGTGCTCAGCGAGCTTTGCGACAGGGAAGTAGCTCTGGCGATAGGCTGCGGAGACGATCTCGGCGCAGGCTTTGGAGCTGGAGTAGGGGTCGTAGCCGCCGAGGGGGTCGGTCTCGCGATAGCCCCAGAGCCACTCCTTGTTCTCGTAGCACTTGTCGGTGGTTACGCTGACGACGGCGCGGACGCTGGGGGTGCGGCGCACGGCGTCGAGTACGCGTGCGGTGCCGATGACGTTGGTCTCGTAGGTGCCGATGGGGTCTTCGTAGCTGTAGCGCACGAGCGGCTGTGCGGCCAGGTGGAAGACGACCTCGGGAGCGAAGTCGCGCAGAGCGGGTTCGAGCTTGGCCGAGTCGCGGATGTCGCCGCGGATGTCTTCGATGACGCTGCCGACCTTGGCCTCGGTGAAGAGGTTGGGTTCGGTGCAGGGGTCGAGTGCGTAGCCGCGAACGATGGCTCCCCTGGAGGCCAGCCAGAGCGCGAGCCAGCCGCCTTTAAAGCCTGTGTGACCAGTGAGGAAGACCCGCTTGCCCTGCCAGGAGAAGGAAGACGTTTCAGACATAGATTCAGGATACTTGGTTCTCGCCAGAGGGAGAATCGTTTAGCGTGAAGAGGTGTTGTGGAAGGATGTGCGGTGATGATGCGAAGGTTGACGGCTGGAGTTCTGGTGCTGTTTCTTGCGGAAGCGGGAGCGCAGTCCACGACGCCGCAGGTTCGGGCTTCGCAGCCAGTGTTCGATGTGGCCACGATTAAGCTGGTGCCTCAGGAGGAGAAATCAGGCCGGTTCATCAAGATGGATGGGCTGCATCGCTTCGTCGTGAAGGACTATACGCTGAAGCTGCTGATCGCGGCGGCCTACGATATGAACCCGCGTACGATCTCGGGTGGGCCGGGGTGGATGGATTTAGACCACTTCGACATTCTTGCGATCACTCCTGGCGAGGTGCGACCCAGCCGTCCGGAGCAGATGGCTATGCTGCGCGGCCTTCTGACGGAGCGGTTCAAGCTGGCGTTTCATCGGCAGGAGAAGGAGTTTTCTATCTACGAGCTGACGGTGGCCAAAGGTAAGCCGAAGTTGAAAGAGAGCACGGCGGCTCCGGATGAGCCTGCGGCGCTGATCAGCACGGTCTATCCGCAGAAGATTGTGTTGCCCGCGAGAAACGCCAGCATGGGGGATTTTGTTTCGCTGCTACAGCGCGCGGTTCTGGATCGGCCGGTGGTGAATAAGACCGGGTTGAGGGGTAAGTATGACTTCGATCTGGAGTGGGCGCCGGATGAGACGCAGTTCGGTGGGGATGTGCCGGTGGCGTCCGCGGATGCTCCGAGTGCGCCGTTGTTTACGGCGGTTCAGGAGCAGCTTGGGTTGAAGCTGGAGGCGACGAGGGGGCCGGTTCAGGCGATTGTCGTGGATACGGCGGAGAGGCCTTTGGAGAATTAGGGGTGGTTGCGTTGTTAGGGGTGACGAGGTTGACGACAGGCATTATTCCCCTCCGCCGCCATCGCCGCTTTTAGCGGCGATGGCCTGACAGCGGGGCTGAAGCCCCGCCCCTTCAAAGCAAAGACTTGGGCTAAAGTTCGGAGCGTGTCCCTTTGGCTTCTTCGGTTGTACTAGCATCCGCAAAATACAGGGGTTTCTCCGCTCCCGTTGGTCGGTCGAAATGACAGGCTTTAGTGTGGGTTCATAAAATACAACTGCAGTATCAGATTCGTACTACCAGGTCTTCCAGGGGGCTTTGCCTTTGGTCCAGAGATCTTCGAGTTGGTGCTTGTCGCGTAGTGTGTCCATGGCCTGCCAGAAGCCGTGATGGAAGAAGGCGTGTACTTCGCCCTGGGCGACGAGCTTCTCGATGGGTTCGCGTTCGAACATCTGGGCGTCGTCGGTGACGGCGTCGATGGCCTTGGGCGAGAGTACGAAGAAACCGCCGTTGATCCAGCCGCCTTCGTCTTGCGGCTTCTCCTGGAAGGAGTAGATCTGCGTGTCCTTGAGGCCGAGCGCGCCGAAGCGTGCCACCGGCTGCACGCTGGTGAGCGTGACCTGCTTGCCGTGTTTCTTGTGGAAGGCGATGGATGCGGGGATATCCACATTGGCCACGCCGTCGCCGTAGGTCATGCAGAAGGCCTCTTCGCCTTCGAGGTACTTCGCGACGCGGCGCAGACGGCCGCCTGTGCCGGTGCTGTCGCCGGTATCGACCAGCGTGACGCGCCAGGGCTCGGCGTCTGAGTTATGCACGATCATCTTGTTCTCCTTCATGTCGAAGGTGACGTCAGAGGTGTGCAGAAAGTAGTTCGCGAAGAACTCCTTGATGACGTAGCCCTTGTAGCCGCAGCAGATGATGAAGTCGTTGATGCCTTGCTGCGAGTAGATCTTTAGGATGTGCCAGAGGATGGGGCGGCCGCCGATCTCTACCATCGGCTTGGGGCGGAGGCTGGTCTCCTCCGAGATGCGCGTGCCGAGTCCGCCGGCGAGAATCACTGCTTTCATGTGTTCGTGTCCTTATGAAGCTCTCTCCATGGTATCGCGCTGTAGGAGGAGCTTTGGTATCTATTGCTATGAGTCTGTTTTGTGGGGTTTCGGTTGTCAGTTCTCGGTTATCAGTTCAGGGCAATTGCATTTGAGTCGATCTGTTGGAGGCAGTGGCAGCACGACAGAATTTATTGTGGTTATTTCGTTTGGGTGAGGTTGTAATCTGTCGTTCTGATCAGGAGCAGAGCATGTCAGTTACCGTAACGCGGCAGGACCCTCGGTACAAAGCACTGATGAAAGGCCATAATCTTCGTTTCCCAGCCAATCCGGCGGAGGGGGTGGATCGCATTGTTCTATGCGAGTCGGCGGACGATGCAGCCGTGTCGCTACAAGCGATCGTCGCTTCCGGCTTGCGTCCGACGGTACGCTCGGGTGGCCATTGTTATGAGGACTTTGTTGCGAACAATCCAGGGGGCGCCATCCTCGACCTGTCCCTCCTGAACACAGTTGGGGCCGACTCCAGGACGGGCGAATACCTGGTTGCTTCTGGAGCTTCGCTGGGGGAAGTTTACACAGAACTATACAAACGCTATGCGCTCACGCTGCCCGCGGGGTCGTGCGGTACGGTTGGCGCAGGGGGCCATATCTCCGGCGGTGGCTACGGTTTGCTGTCGCGGCTTTTCGGACTTTCGTGTGACTGGGTTACAGCGATCGACGTGCTCACCGTGGATGCGAATGGCAAGGTGGTGGCACGGCGTGTAGACCGGGTGCACGATCCCGGGCTCTTCCGCGCTTTGCGGGGCGCCGGCGGAGGCAGCTTCGGTATCGTCACCGCGTTCCGGTTTGCGAGCCTGCCAAAAGCTCCACTTGAAGTAGCAGAGGCCATGCTCGAGTTTCCCTTCGACAGCATGTCCGAGGAGCAGTTTATCGCACTGATGACAGCCTACGGCGACTACTGGGAGACGCGCGGCCGCGATCCCGATACCTGGGGACTGTTTGCCGTCTTCGAGGTAGGAGCGCGTAGTCGCGATAGACCGCTCGGCCTCTACGTGCAGTTCTGCCAGCCCGACGGCACGGCGAAGGACCTCTCCGTACTCCACGAGTTCTTCGATCGGTTTCGCGCCTTCAATCCCAACATTACGTCGCCGTCGCATCACGCTCCGGCTAAAACGCAGAAATCTGCTACGGGGACAAAGAACCCACCTGCTCCCTATGCGGTCAACGTTCGTCCGTGGTTCGAGGCGACGATTGCCATCGGAGGAGGCGGTGGTGGCGGCAGCCGGGGGAAGTACAAATCTGCCTATATGAAACGTACCTTTACTCCAGCGGAGTCGAAGACGATCTACCGTTTCTTTTCAGGGAGCAGTATGGCCGCGCAATCTTCGGTGATCTCCATCGATTCTTACGGTGGCGCGATCAATCGACCGCAACTCGCGAGCGAAACGTCCATTGCGCAGCGCGGTTCCGTAATGAAGTTGCAGTGGCAGTGCTACTGGCGCGATCCCGCAGAGGATGCCGAACACCTGCGCGAGCTGGATGAGTTTTTTACGGCGATCTACACTGGCGAGCATGTCGAGGCACACCACCAGGGAACACCGTGGGGGGATCGCTATGAAGGTTGCTACATGAACTATCCGGATGCCGATATGCTGCGTTATCCGTTCTGGCCGCAACTGTTTTACGGCCAGGGCGAGTTGTATCCGTTTCTGCAACAGGTTAAGAACACCTATGATCCGAACAACATCTTCCATAGCGCGATGAGTATCAGGGCAAACGCCTCTAAATTTGAACCGGAGCACACGAAGAACAAGCAACAGCAACAGCCTTAACGCAGAGGACGCGGAGGTTTCGCAAAGGTCGCAGAGGTGTCGTGGCGGCCTTTACGTTTTTCCTCTGTGTCCTCTGTGGTCTCTATGCTTTGTTATCCTTGATTTAACTATGAGTGAGCGCTCCGAGCAGCTACGTCAACAGATTCTCCAACTTACTGCAGAGTTTCATGCCGAGGCCTTTGCCAAGCGTGACTTTGTACCGGGCAGCTCGGTGGTTCCGGTTTCAGGCAAGGTGATCGATGCAGCCGATATGAGCGCGGTGGTGGACTCCGCGCTCGATGGATGGTTCACGACAGGCCGCTGGGCCAAGGACTTTGAGCGCAAGCTGGCGCGGTTCTTTGGGCTGCGTTCGGCGTCGCTGGTGAACTCGGGCTCGTCGGCTAATCTGGTGGCGTTGTCGGCTTTGACTTCGCCGAAGCTCGGCGACCGGCAGTTGAAGCCGGGAGATGAGGTGATTACGGTTGCTGCGGGCTTCCCGACGACCGTGAACCCGATCTTCCAGAACCGGCTTGTGCCGGTGTTTGTCGATGTGACGCTGCCGACGTACGAGATCGATGTGACAAAGCTTGAAGCTGCGCGCAGTGAGAAGACCAAGGCTGTGATGGTCGCGCATACGCTGGGCAATGTGTTCGACCTGGGGGCTGTTACGGCCTTCTGCAAGAAGTACAGCCTGTGGCTCATCGAAGACTGCTGCGATGCCCTGGGATCGACCTACAACGGCCAGAAGGTGGGTACGTTTGGCGATATCGCTACGGTGAGCTTCTATCCTGCGCACCACATCACGATGGGTGAGGGTGGTGCGGTGCTGACCGATAAGCCTGCGCTGCAGGTGCTGATCGACAGCTTCCGCGACTGGGGCCGCGATTGCTGGTGCGAGCCGGGAGTGGATAACACCTGCGGGAAGCGGTTCGACTGGCAGTTGGGGACGCTGCCCTGCGGTTATGACCACAAGTACACGTACTCGCATGTGGGCTACAACCTGAAGGCTACCGATATGCAGGCGGCGCTGGGTGTGAGCCAGATTGCGAAGCTGCCGGAGTTTATCGAGCGTCGCAAGGCGAACTTTGCGTATCTGAAAGAGGCGTTTAGGCCGCTGGAGCAGTACCTGGTGCTGCCGGAGGCGACTCCCAACAGCGACCCGAGCTGGTTTGGGTTTCCCATCGGCGTGAAGGAAGATGCGCCATTCAAGCGCGATCAGCTGACGAAGGCGTTGGAGGCGCAGAAGATTGGGACGCGTCTGCTGTTTGCCGGTAACCTGTTGCGTCAGCCGGCGTATGAGGGTTGGGAGTATCGCGTGGTTGGGGAGATGACCAACACCGATTATGTGATGAACAATGTGTTCTGGATTGGGGTGTTTCCGGGTCTTACGAAGGAGATGCTCGACTTTATTGCGAAGACGGCGATTGAGTTTGTGGAGCAGGCGAAGGTTGGGTTGAAGGTGGTTTAGTCGGCGAGACCGGCAATAACTGCAAACGCGGAGTGCGCGGAGTGCGCGGAGTACGCGGAGTACGCGGAGTTGACGCAGAGTTTCTTGCGCAGACTTAGCGTACGCTGCGCACTCCGCGTTTGTAGTTCAGGGTGCTGTATCGCCGTGCCAGGCGGCGGTGCGGCGGAGGGCTTCGTCGAGGGGGATGGTGAGGCTCAGGCCTAGTTCGTCACGGGCGCGGTCGATGCTGGGGACGTAGCTGTTGAGCGGTGCGGCGGGGTTGGATGTGCCGTCGATCTGGATGGGAAGGCCGGGGCGCAGGGTGGCGGCGGTGAGGTGTGCGGCTTCAGCGATGGTGTAGCCCTCGCTGGAGCCGACGTTGTAGGCGCGGTTGGCATGGCCGCGTATGAGCATTGTCCAGAGCCAGATGGCGAGATCGGCCATGTAAAGCCAGGAGCGGCGGGGTGTGCCGTCGCCCTTGATGTGGATGGGCTTGCCGGCGATGGCTGCGCCGATGAAGTTGCCGATGGCGAAGTGCTGGTCGAGCGGCAGGTGCGGGCCGACAAAGGCGAAGCAGCGGGCGATGACGGGTTCGAGCGATGTGTTGTGCGTGTAGGCGATGCAGAGGTGCTCGGCCATGCGCTTGGCTTCGTCGTAGGAGCTTTGCAGCAGCAGAGGGTCGGGAGCACCGGTGTAGGTTTCAGGCGTGTGCTGCAGCGTGGTGGAGCGGCCGTAGATGGCGCCGGTCGAGGTATAGAGCAGGCGTGTGGCTCCGGTTTCGCGAGCGAAGAGCAGGACGCGGCGTGTGCCTTCGAGGATGGACTCGGCGAGTTCGTAAGCGGGGCGGTTGGCTTGCTGGCCGCCGGAGTCCGTGGCGGCGTGCAGGATGTGGGTGTGGGGTTCGGTGGGGAAGGGGAAGGTGCGGATGTCGCCTTCGAGCAGTGTGATGGCGGGGTCGTTTGCGATGTGCGGGGTTTTGCTCTGGAAGGAGGATGCGCTGCGTGTGAGGACCGTCGCGCGGATATTCAGGGAGAACTCGCGATTGGCGTGGAGCAGCGATTCGAGCAGCCAGTGGCCGAAGAAGCCTGTGCCTCCGGTGATGAAGAGGCGCGCGTCTTGCAACGCGACGAAGGATTCGTGGGCGTGCGTGAGGACGTGGGCGAGATCTTCGGAGGGCAGGGGTTTCGATGCCATCTTTCCAGTATGCCTCTTGCGAGCGAGAGCCCTAAGGTCTGATTCATTGACTAGAGAAGCTCCAGTGCTTGGGATGCGTTTGATATCTTTGCAACTTCAGCACATCCATAATTATGAAGCTCTTACCTGCAAGGGTGACGACTTTTGGCTTGTAGTGGCAATCGTGCCTGGATGGAGGAGTACGGTCGTTTGCTACCACAAACGATACCCCTGACGCAGAGCGCGATGCCAATGTTTGTGCCTCGCTTAGCGTCTATACCCCACCCTGCCGCGCAAAGAACGCGCGTCGAGGATGGGGCACCCGATTCGGTGGTCCGTTAGACGCTGTGCGCGCGGAGGAGATCGACGAAGGCAGTGTGGCCCTTCTGCGTGGCGATGCTGAGAGGGGTGTCGCCCTTGCTGTTGAGAGCGACGAGGTTCGCACCCTTGTCGATCAGGAGCTGGCCTACGGGGACGGAGCCCTCTACGGCGGCGAGCATGAGGAGCGACCAGCCCTTGTGGTTGGCGAGGTTGGCGTCGAGGCCCTGATCGAGAGCGATGCGGAGAGCAGGTTCATCGCTGCGCTTGATCAGGGTCTGGGCTGCGCGATAAGAAAGGGTCATAGTTATTCCGCCAACTCCTGCGGCTTTTTGCCGAAGTCTGCGCCGAAGTAGTAACGTTCCACCACCATACAGTAGATGTGCTCGAGCGCGAGATGGGACTCCTGGATGTTCATCGTGACGTCCGAAGGGATGATGACGTTGATGTCGGCGAGTTCGGCCATGGTGCCGCCTTTGTTGCCGGTGTAGGCGACGGTGTGGATGCCGAGTTTCTTTGCGAGCTTCAGAGCCTTGACGCAGTTCTTGGAGTTGCCGCTGGTGGAGATCGCGAGCAGCACGTCGCCTTCGAGGCCGAGGGCTTCGACCTGGCGCTCGAAGACGTTGTCGTAGCTGTAGTCGTTGCCGATGGCGGTGAGGATGCTGGAGTCGGTGGTGAGGGCGACGGCGCGCAGGGCGGGGCGGTCGACGGTGAGGCGGGAGACGAACTCGGCGACGAGATGCTGGGAGTCGGCGGCGGAGCCTCCGTTGCCGCAGACCATCAGCTTTTTGCCGGCCTTCATGGCTGCGGCGGTGAGGCGTCCGGCTTCTACGACGGCGGTGTGGATGGCTTCGTCGTTCAAGACCTTGGTCATGGTTTCGATGGACTGGGCGAGTTGCTTGCGGACGAGGTCTTGCATGGGACTCCTGTGGGGTGGCGAACGAAAAACGGGAGGAAGCAGGTTCCCTTCGGGAATGACAACCAGAAAGGCAAAGGCAACGACAACAGCTTAGGACGTTGAGTTAGATGCTGTTGTGGTGGTGAGGGGGTTGCCGGAGGTGATGCCGTTGAGGGCGACGGGGCTGGGCTTTGGGTAGCCAAAGCCTGAATCGAAGTTGAGGCGTTCCAACTCGACGGCGTAGGGGCGGTGTTGCAGCTGCGTGTAGATGGCGCCGACGTACTCGCCCATGATGCCGAGGAAGACCAGCATCAGCGATTGGATGAAGAAGAGCCCGATGATCATGGGAGCGACGCCGACGGTGAAGGTCGACCAGAAGAGAAGCTTGGCGAGCAGGTATCCGAAGGCGATGACGAAGCTGAGCCCTGCACCGAGGAAGCCCGCAAAGGTGGCCAGGCGCAGGGGCACCTTGGAGTGGTTGATGATGCCCAGCATGCCGATGTCGTAGAGCGTGTACCAGTTGTTTTTGGTGATGCCGAACTTGCGGGCGGGCTGGTCGTAGAGCAGTTTTACGGTGGGCAGGCCGATCTCGGCGATCATGCCGCGGAAGTAGGGATAGGGGTCGTCGAAGGAGCGCACGAGTTCTACGACTTTGCGGTCGTAGAGGCCGAAGCCGGTGTAGTTCTGGATGGTCTCGATGGAGCTGAGGCGCTCGGCGAGTTTGTAGTACTGCTTGCGCAGCCAGAACATCAGCGAATTTTCCTCGCTGGTGCGCTTGATGCCGAGTACGCAGTAGGCGCCGTTCTCCCACTCGCGAATCATGTCGGCGATCATCGGCGGCGGGTCCTGCAGGTCGGCGACGATGGAGATCACGCAGTCTCCGCGGGACTGAAAGAGCGCGTGGATGGGCGAGCGGATGTGGCCGAAGTTGCGCGAGTTGACGATGATTTTGACGTTGGGGTCATCGGCGGCGATCATCTTCAGGATCGCGACGGTGTTGTCGCTCGACGAGTTGTCGATGAAGAGGTGCTCATACTCGTACTTGCCGATGCCGACCATGACCTCTCGAACCTGGTTGTAGACGTTGAGGACGTTTTCCTCTTCGTTGTAGCAGGGCGTCATGATGGTAATTTTCTTTTGGCTCACTGCGAGAGGACTCCTGGAAAGGTGGGTCAAGTTTATCTGATGCAGAAAGGAACGCCCGCGCTGGCTGCCCCCTAAACCGTGGGTTTGACCTTGAAGGTCACATTCTTGTGGCCGATGAAGCTGTAGATGGTGGAGAAGCCCATGACGACCGCGATCGCGATATAACCAGCCATCGCTTTGCCGGTGGCGACGTGCCGCAGCACGGCCAGAGGCTTGCCACTGAGATGGCTTTCGACGGCCGCCAAGAAGGCGTGGAGCGAGACGGCGCGGCGATGGATGACTGACTGCAAGAGGCGGGTGATCGCAGCCAGTGCAATCAGGCCGGGAATCATGCTGGTGCCATAGACGGCAAAGCACTTGAGCCACTCTCTGAGGTAGTTGCCCTGCGTCCGGAAGACGAAGAACTTGTATCCGAAGTAAGCGACGGTGATGTTGAACGGGGTCGAAATGATCGAGGCGAGCACGGTCTTCAAAGAAAGAAGCTGCTCGGGACTAATGGTGTTGAGCAGGGTCAGCGCTATTACGGAGGTGCAGTACCCGAAGAGTGTGTTGAATACTCCGACGCAGAGATAGCGAACGAACTGTCCGCCGGGAAAGAGGCTGGCGAAACCACGCTTCTGCGGGATGGCGTCCTCCGGAATCCCGACGACGGGCAAGTGTTCGTGAGACTGCGTGGTTTCGGGCGGCATGGGAAGCTCCTAGGTTTTGGGGGCTTACCCCGAAGACGAGTTACAGGACGCTGCGGCCGCCGTCGACGATGAGATTCTGGCCGGTCATGTAGGAGCTGGCGTCGGAACAGAGGAAGAGGATTGCGCCCTGGTACTCGTCCTTGTGCGCCATACGGCCCATGGGGATGAGCTGGTGGAGCTTGGCTGTGAACTCGTCGGGCTGGCCGGCAAAGACTCCGCCGGGTGAGATTGCGTTGACACGAATGTTGTGCGCGGTCCAGTAGGTGGAGAGATAGCGTGTGAGGCCGATCAGCGCGGTCTTTACGACCGAGTATGTGACGGGCTTTACGGGCTGCTGATCTTCGGGGAGGCCTTCTTTGCGGTAGAGGCGCTGGTCGGGAGCGATGACGCTGAGATCGCTGGCGACGTTGAGGATGACGCCGGCGTTGCGCTTTACCATCTCCTGCCCGAAGATGCGGGAGCAGAGGAAGGCGCCGGTGAGGCCGACGGCGATGTCGTCGTTCCAAACTTGAAGCGGGAAGTTTTCCAGGCGGGACCACTGCTTGGGGGTGCCGTTTGGATCGGCTTCGACCTTCGGGTTATTGGCGGCGTTGTTGATGAGGATGTCGATGCGGCCGAACTTGGCGAGGATGGCATCGCGAGCCTGTTCCAGGGAGTGCTCTGAGGTGATGTCCGCGGCGAGGCCGAGGCACTCGGGGCCATGGGCCAGGGTGAGCTGCTCCGCCCTCAGCCCCGGATTGGCGACTGCGAGATCGAGGAGGACAACGTGTGCCCCTGCGGCGGCGAGGATCGCTCCGTGGTGATAGCCCAGGAGGCCCGCTCCGCCGGTGACGATGGCGACGCGGCCGGTGAGATCGAAGAGGGCTTGTGCGCGGTTGGGTTCGATAGACATAGTGGCCTATTCAGTATCTCAGGTGGTTGGCGGTAGAGCAGCAGATCCCCTGCGGGGATGACAGAAAGAAAGGCAAAAACAGTTCAAAATAGTGGTTTTATTTAGAGGGTACGCGTTTGGCCGCCGTCCATGACGTAGCAAGAGCCGGTGGCAAAGGCTGCCTGGGGTGAGCAGAGGTAAACGGCCAGGGAGGCGATCTCTTCCGGCGTGCCGAAGCGCTGCTGTGGGACTTCGGTTTGCAGCATGGCTTCGACGGACTCGCGGCGATTATTCAGATGGCGTTCCCACGAGCCGCCGGGGAAGAAGATGTTGCCGGGAGCGATGGTGTTGACCCTGATCTTCTTCGAGCCGAGTTGGCGGGCGAGGTTCTTGGAGTAGTTCACCAGCGCGGCCTTAGCGGCAGAGTAGGGCAGCGGAGCGGGCGTGGCTTCGATGGCGACGATGGAGGAGATGTAGAGAATCGAGCCGCCGTTGGGGTTGGACAGCAGGTCCGGGAGAACGGCCTGCGTCAGGCGCACCGAGGCGAAGAAGTTCATCTCGAAGAGTCGCTCCCATTCTTCGTCGGGCTGGTCCCAGCCGGGTTTTCCGCTGCCGGTGCCGAGGTTGGCGATGAGGTGGTCGACGCGGCCGAAGTGGTGGACGGTGCGCTCCAGAGCGCGGGAGATAGTGGCGGCATCGGCGAAGTCGCCGCGGATAGCGAGGATGCGGTCCTGGTTGATGGGGGTGGTGAGCTCGAGGTGCGTGCGGCGCAGCGACGTTTCGTCGCGCCCCGTGAGCACGACACGCGCGCCCTCTTCCAGCAGTGCGGCAACGATGGCACGGCCGATCCCCCGTGAGGATCCGGCGACGAAGACGACCTGGTTGTCGAGACGAAGGTCCATGCGGGTAGTGTAGAACGGCGGCTGTGCGACTTTCTCAAGTATTGTGATTAGAGCCACGTGGAGGTTCCAGCATTGAGTTTTGCGAAGCGGTCTGTGCTGGTCGCAGTTGCTGTTGTAGCAGTTGCTTACTTTCTACAAGACGACTTCGTGCGGATATGCCTGATGTCGCTGAAGCATTTTGTGCTTTTCGCCAAAGCTCCAGCACCGAACGTGTTGACCAACAGCGGTTATCTTCGCGTAGTCTCTTGCCGTCTCATTTGGTGGGTTCTGATCGGTTGGCTGGTTTTCCGCATCGATCCCGAGTCATTCACGCAAACCGTGACCTTGAGACCACGCGCAGCACGCGAGTTTCTGGGTGGACTCGCAATCGGAGTCATTGCGATGGCGGCTATTATCTTGACCACGGTCATCGCTGGTGATGCACATCTCTCACAGGCACCCGGTAGTTCATGGGAACATGTTGTTTTTGGAGCCAGGTGGCTCATTGCAGAGATTGTCGGAGCTGCTGGAGAGGAGTTGCTCTATCGGGGATTGATCTTTCTGCTCGCTGCCCGGTTGGTCGGAGCACCGGGAGCTGCCATTGTCTCCGCACTGCTCTTCGTCCTGGATCATGGCGGGAATCCAGGAGCAAGCGCCATTTGGATGGTCCGGCTCTTTGCGGCTAGCTTGCTCCTGTCTTACTCCGTCGTGCGCACCAAAGCACTCTGGTGGGCCATCGGATACCATGCAGGGTGGAATTTCGGTAGTGCGCCTACTTTTGGAGCTGCCGGCAGCGGGTATATCAACCAAGGGCACATCCTCACATACACTCCAGTGGGTTCCAATCTAATGACAGGAGGCAGTGTCGGTCCAGAAGGAAGCATTCTCGCATTCGTGGCCGTCCTGCTCGCGGCAGGCGCGCTGATGATTACGGTTCCGCCAGGGCGGTCCATTGGATAGATTTTTGACTGGGCAGGCATCGTTTCCTCCGCAGCTGAAGCCGCTTTTATGGGGATGACCTAACGGCGGGGCTGAAGCCTAATGTCACTCACTTTCCAGCGGTGCAGAAACCCTGCGCTAAAGGCACAGCGTGGTCTATCGTGCGGCCGAGATATACCGCCCCTTCAGGGCTATACCTTCATTGGGTACGTAACCCAGGGCTGCGGATGATTGCGAGCAAAAAGCGCTCGCAATCATCCTCCACCCTGGGCTGGTATATATCGCCCCTTTGGGGCTTGGACCCATGGCCGTTTTAGCCTCTGCGCTCCATTGAGGTTGTTGTGTTCATGTAGCTGCTCACCAAGAAGATGGGATGGATAGTGGCAAAGTAAGTGACATTGGGCTGAAGCCCCGCCCCTTCAAAGCAAAGACTTGGGCTGAAGCCCTGTCCCTTCAATGCAGAAGCTTGGCTAAAGGCTGGAAGGTAGTTTGAGGACACGCCCTGGCGGAGAGTCACTCTAAACGGCGGTCCAGCCGCCGTCGATGTTAAGGTTCTGTCCGGTGACGTAGGTGCTGGCGTCGGAGGCGAGGAAGAGCAGGGCGCCGCAGAGTTCAATCGGACGGCCGATGCGATTGAGCACGGTGTAACCCTTGAGGCGCTGTACGAAGGGTGAGTCTTCGGCGACGGAGTTCTGTCCTTCGGTGTCTTCCGTGTTCGAGAAGGGGCCGGGGGAGATACAGTTGGCGCGTACGCCCTCGCGTCCCCAGAAGCTTGCGGTGTAGCGCGTAAAGGCAGCAAGCGCGGCCTTTGATGCAGAGTAGCCCGGGGGGTTGAGCGAGGTGGTGCCCTCATAGAGCTGGGGGCGTGGTGCTACCGAGGCGTACATGGTCGCGATGTTGATGATGGAGCCGCGATGCTGCTCTTTCATCTTGATGCCGAGCCGCTGGGTGGTCTGTACGGCCCAGTAGACGCCGCCCTGCAGGTTGCGCTGCCACTGATCGAAGGTCGAGTTTTCGAGCGAGCCCTCGGGGACGTTGAAGCCGGTTGCGGAGCCCAGTTCGTGGGCGTTGTTGATGAGGATGTCTATGGATTTTTCTTCGGCGGCGATCTTGTCGCAGAGCTCGTTCAGCGCGGCGACGTCGTACATATCGATCTGGGCGACGGAGATCTTGTCCGCACCGAATTGGTTGGACCAGGTTTTGGCTTCGCTCTGGAGGCGTTCGCTGCGGCCTAGCGCGACTACTCGTGCTCCGTTGGCCAGTAGTGCGAGCGCGAAGGTGCGGCCCAGGAAGCCGGAGGCTCCGGTGAGGACGGCGGTTTTGCCTTCGAGGTTGAAGAGGGCGTTGAGTTTGAGATCGGCGGCGGTGATGGGCATGTGGCTCCTGGGGCGGGTGCTGACGAAAAACGGGAGACAGCAGGTTCCTCGGCTGCGCCTCGGAATGACAAACAGAAAAGCAAAGGCAAGAACAGAAGCAGAAGCAGAAGCAGAAGCAGATTCCCTGCGGGAATGACAACCAGAAAGGCAAAGGCAACAACAAAGGCAAAGGCAAAGGCAACGACAAAGGCAAAGTCTAGAGCGGAGGCAGAAACGATTACCAGTATTTTTTTACGAAGGCCAGTTGATTCTTGATGAAGTTGACCTCGTCGTTGTCTGCGCCGCGGGCGGCCTGCAGGGTTACACCGCCTTTATAGTCGATGCTGCGAATCGCAGAAAAGACGTCGTTGAAGTTGGCGGAGCCGGTGCCGAGGGGGCGGGTTTCTACGCCGCCTTCGGGTTTCTTATAGCGGTCTTTGATGTGGACCGAACCGATGCGATCTCCGTAGGCGGCGAACTCTTCGGTGGCGATGTAGCCCAGGCCGGAGCTATTGCCTGAGTCCCAGTTGACCTTGAGCATCGGATGTTGGATGCGGCTCAGGAAGTCGGCGAATTCGGTGGGGTTGAAGTCGGCCTCGAGGTGGAGTTCAACGGTGTTCTTCTCCGCGACGGGAAGAGCGCGTTTGAGGATCTCGATGACGGTGTTCTTTTCGTACTCGCCGTTGATCCTGGAGTTGTCGACAAAAGGCAGGACGATGCGCGTTGCGCCGATACGCCTGGCAATAGGGATGAGGTCGTGCAGGTGGCGTTCACGGCGCTCGCGCTCAGCGGGGGAGCAGCGGATGAGTGGCACGTCCATGAACCAGTCGCCACAGAGGGCTGGAGTGGCGATGTTGTGTTCGTGCTTGAGAGCGTCGAACTCGGCCAGTCCGGCCTCGGAAAAGATGGGGTTTGCGATGCGGCCGGTGGCGTCTTTACCTTCGCCGTACGCGTCGTGGATCCACTCGATGTAATCCAGCCCGGCGGCCTTGGCGCGGGGGAACTCTTCGCGCCAGGCGGCGCGGGGGAAGGATTGAAAGCGGCCGTCTTCCGGGGGGGAGAGGCGGCCTTGCATGATGCCGTAGGTGTGGGACATGGGACTCCTGGGGCGGGTAACGAAAAACGGGAGACAGCAGGTTCCTCGGCTGCGCCTCGGAATGACAACCAGAAAAGCAAAGACAAAAGCAAGAAGCAGATTCCCTGCGGGAATGACAACCAGAAAGGCAAAGGCAAGAGCGGTTGCTCTTGCCTCTGCGAAACCTATTCTGGCAGCGGCTTCACGATCATGTTGGCCAGGAACTCTTCGCGCGGGAGGAATGGGAAGAGGTCTTCCAGCGGTTTGGAGACGAAGCTGCCGTCTGGCTTCTGATAGCTCTGCAGGCGTGGCGCGCGGACTTCATCGGGCAGGACGTTCACGTCGCAGAGCACGGGGCCCTTCATGTCGAGGACCTTGCGGACTTCGGAGCGGAGGTCGGTCTGGTCCTTGATGATGTGCGTGCCCAGGCCGTAGCTTGCGCCCACCTTCGAGAGGTCTGGAATCGTGAGGCCGGTGTTTTTGTCGGCGCCGATGTTGGGCTTGCCGAAGTAGGCGGTCTGCGAGGCGCGGATGGAGCTGTAGCCGTCGTTGTTCAGGACGAAGAACTTGATCGGAAGCTGGAGGCGGTGGATGGTTTCCAGCTCCTGGATGTTGAACATGAAGCCGCCGTCGCCATCCACCGCGATGACTTCGCGGCCGGGGTTGGCGATGGCGACTGCGATGGCCATTGGAATGGCATAGCCCATCGAGCCGAGCCCTGCGGTGTGATACAGGCGCTGCGAGTGCAGGGTAGGGCAGGCGAGCAGATAGATCTCGATGCCGGAGCCGCTATTGCCCACGACGAGACGGTCGTTAGGGCTGGCTTCGGTTCCCAGCACTTCGGCGAGGTTGAAGATGGAGACGAGGCCTTCGGGCTTGCGGTGGTCGTCCGTGACGACGGGGTAGCGGGTCTTCCAGTCGGCGCAGCGAGCCAGCCAGGCGTCGATATTGCGCGGCTTGAGCTTGTCCTTGTGCTTGAGCAGTTCGGTGAGAAAGGCTTTGGCATCGGCGCATACAGGCTGCTGCAGATAGGGATGCAGCTTGCCGAGTTCGGCGGCGTCGATGTCGACGGCGATCTTGTGGGCTTCGCGGGCGAGGTTGTGCGGTGCATAGCCGGTGATGGCAAAGTCCAGGCGCACGCCGATGGCCAGCAGGAAGTCCGAGTTCTGGAGCGCGAAGTTGGCGCCGCGGGCCGCGACCGAACCCGGGCGGCCTACATAGGTCGCGTCGTCGGAGGGCACGAGGTCGGCTGCGCACCAGGTGGCGACGGTGGGCACGCCAAGATACTTGCGAAGCTCCTCGAACTCCTTCTCGGCGCGAGCGAGGCGAATGCCGTTGCCGGCGAAGAGCAGGGGGCGCTCGCAGGCGTTGAAGGCCTCAATGGCGCGGGCGACTTCTTCTGCGACGTTGGAAGTCCCGTGGATGGAGTCCGCATGGGCGAACTCGTTGGGGTCGAAGCCGCGCAGGGTGGTTTCATCGATGGGCGAGGCCTGTACATCGAGAGGGATATCGATCCAGACAGGGCCGGGGCGACCGTTCATGGCGAGATAGACAGCCTTCTCGAGGTGATAGCGAATGTCTTTGGGTTCGAGGATGGTCTCGGCGTACTTGGTGATTGGCCGCACGATGGAGCAGATGTCGACCTCCTGCACACCGAGCTGGCGCATGCCGAGCGGCTTGCCGGTGACGGCGTCGAACATGCGGTCGGGACGCTTGACCTGGCCGGAGATGAAGAGGGTCGGGGTGGAGTCGAGCCATGCGCCGGCAACGCCCGTGACGGCGTTGGTGCCACCGGGGCCGGTTGTGACCATGCAGACACCGAGACCGTTGGAGGCCTTCGCATAGCCCTCGGCGCAGATGGCAGAGGCCTGCTCATGCGAGTTGCAGATCGAGGTGATGCGGGATTCCGCGCCAAGCGACTGGTTGAGGTGCATGGCGCCGCCGCCGGTGACGAGAAAGACATTGGTAACACCGAGATCGGCGACGAACTTCAGAACATAATCGGAGAGCTTCATTGGTATCTATCGTAAACCGTTGATGGGTTGAACTTTCAAACGTTGCGATCGAGAAACTGACGGACGATCAAATCGGAATGTGTTGAAGGTGCCAAGAGCGAGCAGATCGCGATCACCGGTGATGAAGCATGTCCCTTTGGCTTCTTCGGTAATACAAGCATCCGCGAAATGCAGGGGTTTCTCCACTCCCGTTGGTCGGTCGAAATGACAGGCTTTAGGGGTAGGTTAGTAAGTGTAACTGTAGCTTGCTCCCCTTCAAACTACTCTGGCGGGCGGATCAGGAAGACGTCACGTCCGCGCAGATTGCGGGCGGCGAGGATGGCATCGGCGAATGAGCGGACGGCGCCGTGGCCGCCGGGTTGCGTTGAGACGAAGCCATGTTCTGCGACATGGGCACGAACCTCTTCAGCGGCGTTCGAAGGGCAGACGCAGAGGCCGGCGATTTCCATCGCGAAGAGGTCGTTGACGTCATCTCCGAAGAAGCAGGTGCGTTCCAGTGGGATGTCGAACTTCGCGGAGAATTCGCGCAAGGCGGTGGCCTTGTCGCGGGTGCCTTTGAGGACGAAGGGGATGTGCATCTTCTTGGCGTAGAGATCGACCAGAGGCGACGGTTCGCCGGAGATCAGAGCCATCCTGATGCCTAGACGGCGCAGCAGGGAGACGCCCATGATGTCGGCGAAGGAGAAGCTCTTGGACTCTTCGCCGGAGGGGGACCAGGTGAGGGTGCCGTCGGTGAGGACGCCGTCGACATCAAAGGCGATGGCCTGCAGCGTCTGCAGGCCATCGGTGAGTTGTTGGGGGGAAAGAGGCATCGTTGGAGCAGTTCCTGTATTACCGTGAAGCGGAAAATTCCGCGAATGCCGTTTTTCTTGGAAAAAAACGGCGCGAAGACCTTTGACTCGCTGTACACCTATACAGGAACTGCTCTAGACTGCCGCTCCGACGCGACGCAGCTTCTTCATGACGGGAATCTCTTCCTCGTAGACGCGCTTGATGCCGTCACCGTAGGACTGCTCGCAGAGGCGGATGTCGCGCACCAGCCGGGAGATGCCGTTGGGTTCGAGCGAGGCGGCCTGGTCGGAGCCCCACATGGCGCGGTCCATGGTGATGTGGCGCTCCACGCAGCAGGCGCCGAGTGCAGCAGCGGCGATGGAGGTCGGGATACCGGTTTCGTGGCCGGAGTAGCCGACCGGGACGCCGTAGCGCTCGATCATGTTCGGGATGGCGCGCAGGTTGAGCTGCTCGTACTTGGCCGGATAGGTCGAGGTGGTGTGCATGAGAATCAGGTTCTCTTTGCCCAGCACGCCGACGGCGTGGTCGATCTCGGCATAGGTGCTCATGCCGGTGGAGGCGATGACGGGCTTGCCGGTCTTGCGGATGTGCTTGAGGAGGTTGTCATCGGTCAGCGAGGCCGAGGCTACTTTGTAGACCGGGGTATCGAACTGCTCGATGAAGTCGACGGAGGGTTCGTCCCATGGGGAGACAAACCAGTCGATTTTGACCTGTTTGCAGAAGTCCGAGATCTCTTCGTAGTCTTCCTGGCCGAATTCGAGGCCACGCTTGAGGTCGCCGTTGGTTTCGCCGAAGGGATTGGGGCGGGGGGTGGCGAGTTCCTTCTCGGTGTAAACGATCTCGACGGTGCGCTTCTGGAACTTGACTGCATCGCAACCAGCGGCGACGGCGACCGAGATGAGACGTTTCGCGAGGTCGATGTCGCCGTTGTGATTGATGCCGATCTCGGCGATGACATAGCAGGGTTGGCCGATTCCAAGCTGCTTATTTCCGATTTTTACGGTGCTCATTCATGCTCCAGGGGTGCCCCTATCAGGGGCGGGTTAAAGGCCAAAAAGTGTCTGAGGAACTGCTTGCATTCTTACAGGAACACCCAGAGGGCGTCCAGACGGCGAAAACATTGAAAATTAGATGCATGGTTTGGGGTGATTAGTCACCCCTGAGCCCGATCCATTCTTCTCGTGGTGGCGCAAAGATGTCGAAGATGACCGTATCTTCTATGGCTTCGGCCGTGTGGGGGAGATTGCCGGGGATGACAAGTACATCGCCGGCGCGGACAATTCTTTCTTCAGCAGAACCTTCTTCGCCGAGGGAGAAACGCATCGCTCCCACGGCGAGAAAGGAGATCTGCTCGTTTGGATGCGTGTGACGGGGTCCCGTGCTGCCTTTCTTAAGTTCAAGACGAGCCAACATGGCTTGTGAACCGGTGACAAATTGACGTGTGAGCAGGGAATCGAGCCGTTCTACAGGTAATTCGGTCCAGGAGGTGTGATGGGCGGCGGAGATGGACATAAGACTAAGACTAAAGGACTGAAGGATTTTGAGGGTAAATGCCCAGGGCAAATGCCTCTAAATTTCGCACAGGACACAGGAAGAACAAGCAACGGCAAACGCCTTAACGCAGAGGTCGCGGAGGTTTCGCAAAGGTCGCAGAGGGGGTCGTGGCGGCTTTTGCGTTTTTCCTCTGCGTTAAGGCTTTGGGCTATCTGCCACGAATTTGCCGGGAAATGAGATGTCTTTGTCCTGGGTAAAGGATTCCGTCTGGGGAAGCGGACGACGACATGATGTAAAGTAAACGGAACTGGTAAAAAGCATGTCGTCTCCCGGGCCCAAACAGGTCGTGGAGAACGTGTATCCGATGGCCGCGCCGATGGAGGATATAGATGCATACGGGTTTCCTCCACAGGTATTCTCTTGATTTGCGAAAAGGGTGATCGTTCCATGTGTTGGGTGGCAAAGCTGTACTTGAAAAGCAGAATGAAAGCTCTGTGTGCGCTCGCGGTTGTAGTTTTCGGGCTTATGGTTGCAGGGGTTGCTGTGGCACAGACCCCGGTAACAGCAGATCGCATTGCGGCGCTTGAGAAGACGGCTTCCGACAATGCGAAGGCGATTGCGGCGGCTCAAAGCGCAGGCGACAACGCCTGGATGCTGACCAGCGCTGCACTGGTACTTATGATGAGCGGCCCAGGACTGGCGCTGTTCTATGGCGGCCTGGTACGCAAAAAGAACATCCTCGGAACGATGATGCAGACTTTCGCGATGATGGCCGTGATTACCGTGCTCTGGGCGCTAGTGATCTATTCGCTGGCGTTTGGCACAGGCAACGCCTTTATCGGCGGTCTGCACAATGTCTTTCTCCATGGCGTCGGTACGGCACCGATCAATGACTATGCGCCGACGATTCCGGGCCAGACGTTTATGGTCTACCAGTTGATGTTCGCGATCATTACGCCTGCGTTGATTACCGGAGCGTTTGCCGAACGCATGAAGTTTTCCGCGATGCTGGTGTTCATGGTGCTGTGGGCGTTTCTTGTTTACAGCCCAATGGCGCATATGGTCTGGGGTGTTGGCGGGTTCCTGAGCGCTGCCAGCGGTAAGTTCCCCTGTCTGGACTTTGCGGGGGGTACGGTGGTGCATGTGACCTCCGGCGTGAGCGCGTTGGTGACAGCGATATACCTCGGAAAGCGGTTGGGCTATCCGAAGAAGGCGATGCCGCCGCATTCCGTCGTGCTGAGTTTTGTCGGTGCTTGTCTGCTGTGGGTGGGTTGGTTCGGCTTCAATGCCGGGTCGGCGCTGGCCGCGAGCGGCCTGGCAACATCGGCTTTTGTGGCGACGCACTTTGCCGCTGCTGCCGCGGCAATCGGATGGTTGGGGGCTGAGTGGATTCGCAGCGGCAAACCTTCGGCCCTGGGTGGCATCTCCGGCGCGGTTGCCGGGTTGGTTGCCATTACGCCGGCGTCAGGCTTCGTGACCCCGATGAGCGCCCTCTGGATTGGCCTGATTGCTGGTGTGTTCTGCTTCTTCATGGTGATCAAGGTCAAGAACATCTTTGGCTACGACGATTCGCTGGACGCTTTCGGCGTTCACGGAGCGGGTGGAACGCTGGGAGCGATTCTGACGGGTTTGTTTGCCAATTCAGTGATCAATCCGATCTTTGGCGCGGGCAAAGCGACCGGATTTTTTGAGGGCAATCATCGCCAGGTGGTGAACCAATTGGTGGGTGTTGTCATTGCATGGACGATTTCCATCGTTGGTACGCTGATAATTCTGTTCGTAGTTGATAAGCTGATGGGTCTGCGCGTGAGCGAAGATGAAGAACGCGAAGGTTTGGATCTCTCGCAGCATGGCGAAGAGGGCTATGACTGGGAAGCGGCTTAATTGCAGGAAACAGGAATAGGAAAAGCGAGAAGGATATGCAGAAGATTGAGGCGGTTATTCAGCCTTCAAAGCTGGATGCAGTAAAAGATGCGCTGGTTGAGCTTGGAGTTTCGGGGATCACAATCTTCGAAGCACGTGGTCACGGGCGGCAAAAGGGGCACACGGAGTTCTATCGCGGTCGGGAATACGCGGTCGATCTTCTGCCTAAGGTGAAGCTCGAACTCGTCGTGACGGACGATATCGCCGAGAAGGCGATTCAGGCCATCATCACGGCGGCACGAACAGGACGCATTGGAGATGGCAAGATCTTTGTCTCGAAGATCGACGAAGCGATTCGGATACGCAACGACGAGCGCGGAGAGATTGCGCTCTAGTTTGGGGCAGCGGGAAGAGTAAGTGGGAAGAGTTGTCAGTCCTCAGTTGTCAGATAAAACAACGGAGAACTGACAACCGAATTGCCGAAAGATCAGGGCCGGAACGATATGGCACGAGGCCATGCTGTATAGGACGCTTCAAATCGCTCCGGCTGTTGCAGCAAGAATGTTTCGCAACAGCCGGAGAGGAAACAAAGGAGTCGCTGTACGGCATGGCTGAAGCTATGTCTTTTCGGCCCACACCACTTCAAGAGGCAAGCGGTGTGGGAAGGGAATAGCCGTAGAAAAACTGAATAGCTTGGGGGGTGAGGGCGACGATCGACGATACTATGCGCGCGGAGTATGAGAGGCGGCTGGGGCAGATTCGCCGCGACTTCGAGATTGGCGGCAACGGTCTTTCCTTAGCCTCGTCTCGTTCTGAATTGGTGGATGAACTCATCGGTCGTCTGTGGGCCGTTGAGCTTGCTGCGGAGCCGAAGCTTGCGAAGGGGATTGCTCTTGTGGCCATTGGTGGATATGGCCGAGCGCAGTTGTTTCCTTATTCGGATATCGATCTGCTGTTTTGTGCGGAAAAGGGAGAAGCTGCCCGCGCGAAGGATGCTATCCGGCGGGTGTCACAGGCGTTGTGGGACTGTGGCATGCGTGTCTCTCCGATGACGCGCATGCTGGCAGAGTGCGAGCGCTTTGCTCCGGAGAATGCGGAGTTTGGCCTGTCTTTGCTGGATCGAAGGTTCCTCACTGGAGATACCGCGATCTTCTCCAAGCTGGATGACAAGATTCGCAACAAGATGATGACGCGCGATGCGAAGGCAATTCGTGTGGAGGTGGCCGCGCTTACGCGCGAACGCCATACCAAGTATGGCGATACGCTCTTTCATTTGGAACCGAATATCAAGGACTGCCCCGGCGGGTTGCGCGACGCGAATGTTTGCGGCTGGCTGCGGATGTTGCAGGATCCTTTGTCTGCCACCGTTAGCGAAGGCAGCGAGTTCGAAGACGCGCTGGCCTTCCTGGCCGCTGCGCGATGTTTTTTGCACTACCGGCATGAGCGTGACGACAACACACTCGACTGGCTGGCGCAGGATGCGGCGGCAGCGCTGCGCATCGGACTGGGACAGCGAGTTGGGGCTGGAGGCGGAAAGGTCGACGCAGCCTACTGGATGCGGGCCTATTTCCGTTATGCGCGGATTGTCGAGCGGCGACTGGATCGCGAGTTGGAAGTCAACGGACTGGTGCAGGACAGCGAACTTCGTCGCGTGAAGCTTGCGCCGACCTCTGGCTTCCGCTTGAAAGATGGGCGTATTGTGCTGGATCCCGCAGGTGCTGTCGATGCGGCAGCGGAGCCGGATGCTGTATTGGCTGCGTTTGCGGCTATGGCGAAGACCGGGGTTGCCCTCTCTGCGGAGAGCGAAGAGAGGATCGCGGCTGCTCTTCCAAGACTGTCCTCGCATCTGGAGGAAGGGCCGGCGCTGTGGAGCAAGCTGTCCGCGATTCTTACCGGAGAACGTGCGGGAAAAGCGTTGCGGGCGATGCATGCGCTTGGTCTGCTGGAGTTGATTCTCCCTGAGTTTCACGGCATCGACGCCCTGGTGATTCGAGATGCTTACCATCGCTACACGGTGGACGAGCACACCTTTGTGGTGATCGATACACTGCATGGGCTTGGCGCCGATCCGGGGCCGGATGCGCCGGAGTGGCGCATCAAGTTCCGGTCGATGGTGCGCGAACTCCAGAACCCAGGGCTGCTTTATCTGGCTGCGTTGCTGCATGACACGGGCAAGGGCCGTGCCGGTGAGAATCATGCTATTGAGAGCGCACGGATGGCAACGGGTGTGCTGGCCAGACTGGAGATGGATGCGTACGATACGTCGCTGGTGATGCGGCTTATTGAGATGCATCTTGAGATGTCCGCTACGCTGCGACGGGACATCTTCGATGTGGAGACGGTGCGGACGTTTGCGGGCAAGGTGCAGACACACGAGTCGCTGCGTATGCTGACACTGTTTACCTACTCAGATATCCAGGCTGTACATCCTGACGCGCTTACGCCATGGAAGGCGGAGAACCTCTGGCGCCTGTCGATGAATGCGGCTAACCAGCTGGACCGCAATGTCGATGAAGAGCGCGTTAATATTCGTGGCAGAGACGAACGCATTGCGCGCGTGCTGGCGCTGCTGCCGAAACGCGAGGCGGAGGTGGAGCAGTTCCTGGAGGGCTTCCCTGAGCGCTATCTGAAGACACGCTCTCCGGAGGAGATTCGGCGGCACTTCGAGATGACGACGCGCTTTGAGGAAGAGCCGTTCCAAGTCTCGTGCAGTTACGGTACGACGATGAGCGAGATCGCTCTGGTCACGCGCGACCGTCCGAGATTGTTTGCGGGCATGGCTGCTGCGCTGGCTGCCTGGGGCATGAACGTCGTTACAGCCGATGGATTTGCCAATGAGGCGGGTGTCGTCGTCGACAGTTTCCGGTTTACCGATACGTTTCGTACGCTCGAATTGAATGTGAGTGAGCGTGAGCGATTTGTGGAAAGTGTTCGGGAGCTGGTAGCGGGGCGTGCGTCTGTAGAAAAGATGCTTAGCGGGCGCCGGAGAGCACGCCGTCGCGCTCCACGCATTACGGTGGAAACGAAGATTGACTTCGACGAAACGGCCTCGAGCCATAGCACGCTGCTGCAGATCATCGCCCAGGATGTTCCGGGATTGTTGCGCGCCGTCAGCCTTACCTTGAGCACGTTAGGGCACAACGTCGAAGTGGCCCTGGTCGATACCGAGGGCGAGACGGCAATCGACGTGTTTTACCTTACGCATGGGGGCGAACGGTTGAATCCGGAGCAGGAGAGAGATCTTCAGGCGGCGCTGTTGGAGGCGATCGATGAAAATGCGAGTTAGTTCACCAGCTGTAGATTGATCGAATAGACGGTCGAAAAGGCAGGTTTGTTATCAGACATTGCCAGCCCTTTGACGCACAGTTGCACACACGATATGACAAGGCGAACAAAATAGATGCGATGCCGACGGCAACGTATTGAATTAAGTTAGCATCGCATCGTTATACTGAATTTTATGAGTACAGATCCTAATCAGACCTCGACCAGTGGGCGGCCTACAGAGGTTCCGCAGCGTAATGACCGGTACATTTTTGGCACGCTTGATAGTTTTGGCAAGAACCGGGAGAAGGTTGAGGAGGTCAGCTGGGGCGATGCGCAGCCCGAGGGTGTGGTTCTGGCGTCGCTGGATGCCGCGATCAACTGGGTTCGTAAGAACTCGGTCTGGCCTATGACATTCGGTCTGGCCTGCTGTGCTATCGAGATGATGTCGATGGGCGGGTCGCGCTACGACATCGCGCGTTTCGGAGCTGAGGTGTTTCGTCCGTCTCCTAGGCAGAGCGACCTCATGATTATTGCGGGTCGTGTGTCGCAAAAGATGGCACCAGTGATTCGTCGGCTTTATGAGCAGATGCCGGAGCCGAAGTGGGTGATTTCGATGGGAGCTTGCGCAACGTCGGGCGGCGTTTTCAATAACTATGCTCTGTTGCAAGGCGTTAATCAGGTAATTCCGGTGGATGTATATGTTCCTGGGTGCCCTCCGCGGCCGGAACAGTTGTTGTATGCCATTACTCTGCTGCAGGAAAAGATTCAGGCCAGCCGCGGAACAGTAAGGCAGACATTGAATTTGTCGTAACGGAAGCGATGGTTGGTGTACGTAGCTTGACGTTGAGGCAGGGGAACGGATTGTCGTAACTTTTATGAGGTTCGCAGACCGTTCTGGCGCTAATTGCCGATGAGTTTGCTCATTGGTAAATGGCTAAATTGATGCAGTGAAAAGAATTTTCTTGTAGACATAGAGAACATCTGCGTTACACTTTTCAGGAATCCCATAGGTAAGCGGACCATGGCTCCAAGCTTAAGTCCGCAGCGGTAGAACTTGTAAGCACGTTTCATTCAGTGGAGGATTGTCGAATGTCTTATCGCCCGTTTCGCAGTATCGGCCGGTGCCTGCTGGCAGCCAGTGCGGTCAGCTTTGGAATAGTGAGCCTGAGCGCGCAGACCGCGCCCAGCACAACCGCCCCCAGTGGGCCGAATCCTTCGCGCGTTGACATATTCGTGGGGTACTCCTACTTTGGCGCCCACGGTGAAGTCAAGCCGTTTGACTTGCCGTACTCGTCGATTACCCCTGGCGGTATCCTTTCCGGCGCTTACTACTTCAATAAGTATGTTGGCGGGGAGATCATTTACGTAAATCATCACGACACGGGCGGAAACAATGGTGAGGCTAACGACGGCTTTGATTCGCTGTCGGTTGGTCCCATCTTCCGCGCTCCGATGCAGAATTTCACGCTCTTTGCACATGGTCTCGTAGGCGTGGGCCGTCTTGTTGGACCCAATAACGACAATCCTGCTCTTTTTGAGCATGAGCCCTGGACATACGGTCCGACCCTGACAGTCGGCGGTGGTATGGACTATGACACCCCGTTCTTCCATCACCACCTCGGCATTCGCCTGTTTGAGGCGGACTTCCGTTACGTTCATGCCGACTTCGGCCCTATCGCTACGACCGTTACTCCCCCCTACACCACTGTTCCTCCTGTTTATGGAACACCCTGGCTGGGTGGCCGTGCGAACCTGAACGGTGTTGATCTCAGCACCGGTGTTCTGTGGCACATCGGTAGTGTCCTCCCGCCGCCGGCTGTTACCTATGCCTGCGCTGTGACGGCTCCGACCGGCACGATCTACCCTGGCGACGTGGTTACGGTTACCGGAACGGCGACCAACCTGTCCCCGAAGGGCAACACGAACTACACCTGGAACTCGGATGGTGGTCCTGTCGCCGGAACCTCGAACGTGGCGAGCATCGACACCAAGTCGATCGCGCCTGGCACCTATACGGTGAAGGGCAAGATTTCGCAGGGAAGCAAGATCTACCAGAATGCTGAGTGCTCGGCGCAGTTCACGGTGACCCCGTTTGCTCCTCCGACAGTTGGCTGCTCGGCGAACCCCTCAACGGTGAACCCGGGTGATCCTTCGACGATTACGGCTAGCGGTGTAAGCCCGCAAAACCGTCCTCTGACCTACAGCTATAGCGCTACGGCTGGTTCGATCAGCGGCAACACCTCAACGGCTACCCTGACAACGACCGGCGTTGCTCCTGGCACGATTAGCGTGACTTGCAACGTGGTTGACGACAAGGGTCAGACTGCTTCGCAGCAGACAACAGTTACGGTTACGGCGCCAGCGCCGCCACCGGCTGTCACGACGACCAGCCTCTGCACCATCGCATTCGATCGCGATGTACGTCGCCCGACACGCGTGGACAATGAAGCCAAGGCTTGCCTTGACGACATCGCCCTCAGTGCGCAGCGCGATCCTCAGTCCAAGCTTGCTGTTATCGGCAACGCTCCGGCAGAAGAGAAGCAGGCTGAGCATAAGGCTGCTGAACGCGCGGTCAACGAGAAGGCTTACCTGGTAACCGAGAAGGGGCTGGATGCCTCGCGCATCACGGTCTACACCGGCACGGCAGGCAACAAGACTTCCGCGACGACCATCATCCCGGTAGGTGCGACGCTGGACACGACTGGCCTCACCCCTGTGGATGAGTCAGCCGTCAAGGTTCAGCCGCGTACGGCGCTCGGAGTCAAGCATCACCACCACAAGAAGGCAGCCGCTAAGTAACAAGCGGAAGCTGACGCAACAACGGCTGGCTGGGGATATCCCCAGCCAGCCGTTTTTTTAACGGTAGCTAGAGCAGTTTCCGTGTTCAGGTGGAGTAGATAATCCCTGCGAGTGCTGTTTTTCTTGGGGAAAAACAGCGTATAAACCTGTGGCTCGCTCTACACCTATACGGAAGCTGCTCCGTCCTATTTAGACCACACCGGAGCAGCCCATCTCAGCCAGCAGTTTTATCCGAAGCTGCCTTGCCAGGGAAAATCAGCTATTTTTGCCAACTGGATGGGCATCTTGTGGCAATCGTCTGCGAATCATACGAAGTAAGCGATACATCGTGTAGCCGCTTACCTAACTTTCATCTTCAACTTGTAGGGGGCCCGTTTCCCATGTTCAATCAATCGTTACGCAGTATCGGCCGATGCCTGTTGGTTGCCAGTATGGCCAGCCTAGGTGTGGCAAGCCTGAGGGCGCAAAGCGCGCCCAACGTAGCCACTCCTCCAGAGGCGGTGAATTTTCCGCGCTACGACATATTCCTGGGCTACTCCTACTTCAATGCCCATGCCCAGCTACAGCCGTTCAATATTCCCTACGAGTCGATTACGGTAGGCGGGATTGCGTCTGGCGCTCTGTTCTTCACCAAGCATCTAGGGGTTGAGGTTTCGTTTGTCGATCATAATGGCACGTCCGACAAAGGCAGCGATAACGATGGTTTCAACTCGGCGATGGCGGGTCTCATCTATCGCTTCCCGGTGGGGAACTTCACGCCCTTTGTGCATGCATTGGGTGGCGAAGGACGCATCGTCGGCCCAAACAACGATTCTCCTGCGCTGTTTGAGCACGAGCCTGCGACGTGGGGGGCAACTATGGCGGCTGGCGGCGGTCTGGATTACAACACGCCTCTTTGGGGTCATCGTATTAGCTTTCGCCTAGTCCAGGCAGACTTCCGTTATGCCCATGCGGACTTTGGGACGCCGTATGCGGGAGGCGTTCCTGTTTATGGCACTCCCTATCTGGGGGGCAACACCGATCTCAAGGGTATCGATCTTAGTGCCGGTATTGTGCTGCATCCAGGGGAAAAGCGCTGGACGGAACCTGTCAGCTACGCTTGCTCTGTGACGGCTCCGACTGGCACCATCTATCCCGGGGACGTCGTTACGATCAGCGGTACCCCCAGTGGGCTGAACCCCAAGAGGACCACTAGCTATACCTGGGCGGCGGAGGGCATTCCTGTCTCGGGCACCTCGAATGTGGTGAGTGTCGATACAAAGTCACTCGCACCTGGTAGCTACACGGTACACGGTCATGTAGCACAAGGAGCCAAGCCTCTTGAGGTCGCTGACTGCACGGCGCAGTTTACGGTCACGCCCTTCGCCCCTCCTACTGTAAGCTGCTCTGCGAATCCCTCGACGGTGAACCCAGGTGATCCCTCTACGATTACGGCTACTGGAGTAAGCCCGCAGAACCGTCCACTGACCTACAGCTATAGCACTACAGCTGGCACGATCAACGGCAATACATCAACAGCGACCTTGTCGACGAGTGGAGCTGCTCCTGGCGCAACGATTACTGTGAGTTGCGATGTGGTCGACGATAAGGCGCAGACGGCTTCGTCAACGGCGACCGTCATGGTAGCCGCGCCGCCTCCGCCCCCGCAAGTTACGGCGAGCAGCCTCTGCTCCATCTCGTTCGATCGCGATGCGCGTCGCCCGACGCGTGTGGACAATGAAGCCAAGGCCTGCCTTGACGACATCGCCCTCAGCGCCCAGCGAGATTCTCAGGCTAAGTTGGCTGTCGTTGGCAGTGCTACAGCCGACGAGAAGATGGCCGATCACAAAGCTGCAGAACGTGCAGTGAATGCGAAGGCCTACCTGGTAACCGAGAAGGGTCTGGATCCCTCGCGTATCGCGGTGTATACCGGCACGGCCGGCACCAAGAGCGCGGCGACGACCATCGTCCCAGCAGGTGCTACCTTCGACACGACTGGACTCACTCCTGTGGATGAGACAGCCATCAAGGTCCAGCCGCGTACGCCGCTCGGAGCCAAGAGGCGCCACCACTAAACGGCGAATGCCAGCTAATAGGCAGAAGCTAACATAAGAACGGCTGGCTGGGAGATTCCCAGTCGGCCGTTTTTCTTTGCTTCTAATGTCCTGAATGGCGGGACTCACCTTTGAGTCCTTACCTCAACATGCAGCTTATCGCTGGGCAAGACGAGGTGTATCGTTGTGGGTAATAAGAAGATGATCACTCTTAAGCATTTTTACTAGAGATTGTAAGCAACGGGAGTACACTTTCGTGGAATACCCTTTATCCGTGGCTTTTTGATTCGAATACTTTTCAATCAAATTGAGAATTCCAGCAGATGGTGTTCTTTGAATGTAAACTTATTGTAATCAATGGCTTGCAGGCGCAAGGAAATACGGTCATAATACTCCAGAGCCTTTGCTCAAGGCTTTCCTCGAAGGAATAGCTCTTAGTAAAGCTGAACTATGCAATACGCGAAATTACGCGTAGGGCCAAATTTCGGCGGATATGCCAGGTATCTGGGTGCGAAATCTTGCGAATCAACAAAGTGCATATGTTTCGCAGACTACAATCCGCTGGACCTATTATTTTGTTTCTGACTGTGGGAGGCTACGTCTTATGTCTTATCATTCGTTGCGCAATATTGGCCGATGCCTGCTGGTTGCCGGTATGGCTAGCGTTGGAGTAGCAGGTCTAAATGCACAAAGTGCGGCCAAAGTAGCTGCTCCCGTTTCGGAGGAGAACCTTCCGAGCTATAACATTTTCCTGGGATACTCGTATTTCAATTCCCATGCCCAGCTACAGCCGTTCAATATTCCCTATGCTTCGATTACGACAGGCGGGACCGTAGCCGCCTCCTTGTTTTTTACCAGGCATCTAGGTGTTGAGGTTGCGTTCGTCGATCACAATGGCACGTCAGACAAGGGCAGCGATAACGACGGTTTCAACTCCATATCGGCAGGCGGCATTTATCGCTTCCCGATTTCGAATTTCACGCCTTTTGCGCATGTATTGTTTGGCGGGGCACGTATCGTAGGTCCGAACAACGATGCTCCTGCGTTGTTTGAGCACGAGCCCCCGACATGGGGTCCTGCCCTTACGGCTGGTGGTGGCCTGGACTACAACACAGGACTTTGGGGACACCGTGTTAGCTTTCGCCTGATTCAGGCGGATTTCCGTTACGCCCATGCAGACTTTGGCACGCCCTATGCGGGAGGCATTCCCGTTTATGGAACTCCCTGGCTGGGGGGAAATACCGACCTTAAGGGGCTCGATCTCAGTGCCGGCATTGTGCTGCATCCGGGCCACAAGCAGTGGGCTGAACCTGTCAGCTACGCCTGCTCGGTGACGGTACCGACCGGCACGATCTATCCTGGGGATATTGTTACGATCAGCGGAACTCCCGCCGGGTTGAACCCCAAGAAGGCTGCGAGCTATACCTGGGCAGCGGAGGGCATTCCTGTCTCCGGCACCTCGGATGTAGTGAGTGTGAATACGAAGTCACTCGCGCCCGGTAGCTACACGGTACATGGCCACGTAGCACAGGGATCCAGGCCTTATGAGATCGCCGACTGCTCCACGCAGTTTACTGTAGCCGCCTTCCAGCCGCCGACAGTGAGCTGCTCGGCAAATCCATCGACGGTCAATCCTGGCGACCCATCGACGATTACGGCTAGCGGTGTAAGCCCGCAGAATCGTCCTCTGACCTACAGCTACAGCGCCACGTCCGGTACGATCAGCGGCAATACGTCAACAGCTACGCTGTCGACGAGTGGAGCTGCCCCCGGTTCAACGATTACTGTAAGTTGCGATGTGGTGGACGACAGGGCACAGACTGCTTCGTCAACGGCGACTGTCCTGGTAGCCGCTCCTCCGCCACCCCCGCCAGCCGCTAAGGCGAGCAGCCTCTGCACGATCGGATTCGATCGTGACCCGAAGCGCCCGACACGCGTGGACAATGAAGGCAAGGCTTGCCTTGACGACATTGCCCTCAGTGCGCAACGCGATTCGCAAGCCAAGTTGGCGATTATCGGCAACGCTATGGATGGCGAAATAACGGCCGACCACAAAGCTGCGGAACGTGCCGTGAATGCGAAGGACTACCTGGTGAGCGAAAAGGGTCTGAATCCCGCGCGTATCGCGGTTTACACCGGCACGGCCGATGCCAGGAATGCAACCACGACCATCGTCCCGGAGGGAGCCACCTTTGATACCGCCGGACTTAGCCCTGTGGATGAGGCTGCTGTCAGGCCGACTCCAAGACAACCGCTGCCAAGCGCGAGACGCCGTCGCAAGTAAGGCAGTCGATAAGGAATATAGAAGTCGATACAACCACGGCTGGCTGGGAATCTCCAGCCAGCCGTGTCTTTTGCCCGCGACTCTCTGACGAAGGCGGTTTTGGTGCAGGTATCTCTTTTGGGGCAAGGTTCAGGGGCAGCGCTATAAGGAGGGTGCAATTCGTGGCAGAACGGGTTAACTTTAATAGATAAGCAAGAGGTCACAAGAAAAGAATGATTTGGCGTATGTTACGCAAGCTTGGTATGTCAGTTTTATTTTGTGGAATTGTGCCGACCGCGATGCACGCGGCGACCTGGTTTCCTTTGGGCCCCTATGGTGGCGATGCTCGTTCTTTTGCGGCGGATCCTAATGACTCTAAGCACCTCTATATGGGGACGGCCATCGGTTGGCTGTATGAATCCAAAGATGGTGGCTCGACGTGGGCACGGTTGTCGCGTATCGACAAGCGCGACGATCTGGTGCTCCGTCATATCCTGATTGATCCCAGGAACCCGAAGCGCCTGGTTATAGGTGCGTATGCGGTCGGCAGCCCCGACGGTGGCCTGTACATCAGCGATGATGCGGGCCGGAACTGGTATGCACAGGCCGAGATGCGCGGGCAGTCCGTCCGTTCGATGGCTCAGTCCTTGTCCAACCCGGATGAGCTTGTTGCGGGCACTCTTAAGGGCATCTATCGCAGCATGGATGACGGCAAGCACTGGCAGCTCATCAGTCCGGAGGGAAGCACGGAGATTCACGAGGTTGAGTCCCTGGCCATTGATCCCGTCGATCCAAAGATTATTTATGCGGGGACGTGGCACCTGCCCTGGAAGACCGTAGATGGCGGCGAGAAGTGGGAGAACATCAAACAGGGTCTCATCGACGATTCAGATGTATTTTCGATCATCATTGATCCCGCGAAGCCTTCCATTGTCTATGCAAGTGCCTGTTCGGGTATCTACAAGAGCGTAGATGCCGCCGCGCAGTTCAAAAAGATCCAGGGTATTCCGTCTACTGCGCGCAGGACACGCAGACTGCTGCAAGACCCTGTCCATCCTGAGACGGTCTATGCGGGCACCACAGAGGGACTCTATCGCACGCAGGATGGCGGCAAGACCTTTATGCTCATGAGGCCGGACGTCATTGTGAACGATGTCTACGTCGACCCGAAGAACCCGGATCACGTTCTGCTTGCGACCGATCGCGGCGGAGTTCTGCGCAGCGAAGATGGATCCTTTAGTTTCCAGGCCTCGAATACAGGTTTTTCGGCGCAGCAGGTAACGGCCTTTGCATCGGACTCTCAGAACCATGCCACTGTCTATGCTGGAGTGGCGAATGCCAAAGCGGCCGGAGGCGTGTTCCGGAGCGTCGACGGAGGCGTGCGATGGGAGCAGCAGAGTTCCGGTCTAGGCGGCCGTGATGTCTTCAGCTTGACGTCGACGCCTGAGGGGACGCTGCTTGCAGGAACGGAGCACGGTATCTTCCGTCTCGGCGAATCAGGTTGGTCTGATTCCGGCGCTCTGCCTCCTGCTACGGCACCAGCGAGCGTGCCTAAAAAGTCAAAGCCTGGAGCCAAGCCGAAGGCAGGAGTCAAGCCTAAAGCGACGCCTGTATCGTATGTTCTCCAGCATGGGACAGAAACAGCCAAGAAGAAACCAGGAGCCGGATCGAAGCGGCGGCCCGCTGCACCGCCACCGATATTTTCGAACCTTGGTGCGGCAGTCTATTCGCTCGTTGCGGATGGCGGTACGGTGTATGCAGCTACCTCAGAGGGTCTGCTGCGCGGAGACAATGACGGGCACTTCTGGACTCCTGTGAGCTCTTTCCCTATGTCCGATCCGCATTTTGTCGCGGCAGATAAGACTACAGTGATGGTCGCCGGACTAAAGCGCATTGATCTGTCGCTGGACGCGGGGACTACATGGAACAAGGTCAATCTTCCGGAGGGTTTGGAGCAGGTTGCAGCTATCGCGGTAGATGAGCAGGACAATTTGTGGGTTGGCGGACACCCAGGCATATTTCGTTCCACGGATCACGGGCAATCGTGGGCGATGCTGCCCAATCTCTTCGTGACGGATGTGGATGGCATCTTCTTCGATGCGGCAAGCCATCGGGTACTGGTAGCATCCGCCAGTTCTACGATTACGTTTGCGGTGAGTCTGCCGGACTACAAGGTGAGCTATTGGGATACTGGCTGGAATCTGCGGTTTGTTCGGTCTGTTGGCAACCACCTGATAGGCGCAACCCTGTTTGACGGGATGGTTGTCCAACCGGAGATGGTCGTCTCACAAATTTCGGCGGCAAAGTGAGAATGCGATTCACAAGAGCCTCGGAGGTCTAGAATAAAGATGATGAACTCCGAGGCTATCAACAAGCGTCCACGGCACTCCTTTCAAACCGACGATCCGCAACTGGAGCCGATTGCGGACAAGGTTCAGCGCGGTGAGCGGCTGAGCTTTGAGGATGGAGTTGCGCTCTATCGCAGCGGCGACATCCTGGCCGTCGGCTGGATGGCCAATCTCGTCCGCGAGCGGCTGCATGGCGATCTCGCATACTTCAATGTGAATCGCCACATTAACCCCACGAACGTGTGTGTGGCCTCCTGCCGGTTGTGTGCCTTTGGCCGCAAGAAAGGCGCAGCCGATACGTACACGATGGCGCTCGAGGAAGCCTGGGAGACCGCCGGCAAGGGATTGACGGAGGCTGTCACGGAGTTCCATATCGTCGGTGGCCTGCATCCCGATCTTCCGTTTGAATATTTCATGGATCTTGTGCGCGGGCTAAAGGAACGTTATCCGCAGGTCCACATCAAAGCCTTCACCATGGTCGAGATCGCATTTCTTGCCAAACGCGGCAAGATGACGATCGAAGAGGCGCTGGAGCGCATGAAGGCTGCGGGGGTGGATTCGTGCCCGGGCGGCGGCGCAGAGATCTTTGCGGACCGCGTACGGCACATCATCTGTGACCATAAGATCGATGGCGGCGAATGGCTCGATACAGCGCGGCTTACGCATAAGGCAGGCTTGCGGTCGAATGCTACGATGCTCTACGGGCACATCGAGAATGACGAAGATCGCGTCGATCATCTGCTGAAACTGCGCGCCGTACAGGATGAGACAGGCGGCTTTCAGACATTCATTCCTCTGAGCTTTCATCCGGAGAATACCGCGTTGGGACACCTTCCTAAATCGACCGGCATGACGGACATCAAGCAGATCGCCGTGAGCCGTCTGCTACTGGACAATTTTGCGCACATCAAGAGCTACTGGCAGATGGTGACGCCGAAGATGGCGCAGATCTCACTGCGGTTTGGTGCGGACGATATCGATGGCACGGTGATTGAAGAGAAGATCTACCACGATGCCGGAGCGAAGACGCCGCAGGGACTGCGTCGGCAGGATCTGGTGCGGCTCATCGTCGAAGCTGGCCGCGTGCCGTTTGAACGCGACACGATGTATCGTGCCGTGACGCGCACTGAGGACAGCTTTACGGTCGCAGTCTGATCTAAATCGTCTTGGCGAGGCGCACGGTGGAACTTGTCGAGGATACGACTCGCGGCGCAGGCAGCAAAACTCCTACCCGATGGAGCTCTGTCCTCTTTGCGATCAAGGTCCGGGGGCTACGCGCGCAACGGTGGGTGCTTGACCTTGGAGGCTCGGCTCGCCACTGGCCGAGCGAAAGACATTCCAAAGACGAATGGAAGCTTCGTTATGAGTTGCGTTCGCGTCTCTGGTCCGATGTAGACAAAGGGGAGCGCCAGTTTGAACTTGGCAAGGTGGAGAATCTGCGTTGCGCTTGTTCTCGCCTGAACGGCATCGTTATTGATGCAGGTGGTATCTTCAGTTTCTGGCGACAGATCGGCAGAGCGAGCAGGCGACGTGGCTTTGTTGTAGGCCGGATGTTGCAGCAGGGCTGTGTCGTTCCAGCCGTGGGTGGCGGGCTATGCCAACTTTCCAACGCGCTCTATGGCCTCGCGCTGAAGAGTGGCAGTGAGATCGTTGAGCGCCATGCGCACTCCATAAAGATGCCGGGCGCGCCGGTGCATGATGCGACGGTAGCCTGGAACTACGTCGACCTCCGCTTTCGTGTGAGCGAACAAACACGAATCAAGGCCTGGATGAGTGGAGAGGAATTGATTGTCGAGTGGCAGACCGGTTGTTCCAGTGTGTTGCCTCCTTCAGGATATGTGCGGTTGGAACAGGTTGTAGAGCCTCGTGCATCACAGAACGTACAAAGCTGTGCGAGTTGTGGTGTCGCAGATTGCTTCCGCCACGAAGCACCGCGAGCTGCGGCGGAGTGTGAGGAGTGTACGGCCTATCTGGTAGATTCCGACTTGCCGGAGTTTGAGGAATATATTCAGCGTGTTCGCAAGCCAGACGACGTGCTGGCGCTGAAAGACGCAGCACGATCGCATTCGGCAGAGCACAGGGCGGTGAAGTTCGCGCAGGTTTTGCGTCCTGACGTGACGCATCTCTGTGTGAGTCAAAATCTGCTGCCGTGGCTGTGGCGTTTGGGCGCGATGGGTGGACGCACGTTCGATGTGCTCATGACATCCACACCTGTACGGGTGCTGAAGCCTGTGTCAGACCCGTGGCTGGCTCGCGATGAGGAAGAGGCGTTGACGTTCGCTCGCCGTTTAATCTTTCAGTCAGAGTTGGGCGTTGTTTCGGCTATCCAAACGCAATCCGAAACAGAGACGATAGGCGCGTGAACGACTACATGCTGCGAGAGTATCGCAAGAGTGATCTCGATGCGCTGGTTCAGCTCGACGATATATGCTTTGCGCCGCCGTTTCGGTTTACGCGTCGCATGATGCGGCGCTTTGCCGAGGATGAGAAGGCGTGCGTTGTGATCGCGGAGCAGAATGAGAAGTTTGTTGGTTTCTGCATCGCGCATATAGAGCCAGAGAATGCCGGATATGTTGTGACGCTCGATGTGGATCCAGCGCATTGGCGAAACGGTGTTGCAAGCCGGCTGATGCAGCGCGCGGAGGAGGAGTGCCGTGTTGCCAGATGTGTGTCGATGGCGTTGCATGTGTTTACGGGGAATACGGCTGCTATTCGTTTTTACGAACGAAGCGGGTATGTGAACGCCAGTACCGTAGAGAATTTCTACGGCACTGGCGTTCATGCACTGATGTATTTCAAATCGCTGCTATCTGTTGCCAGATGACGCGGCCTAGAATTTAAAACGATAGCGGAACTCTCCGTAGATCTCCCGCGGATCGTTATAGTGAAATCCGCCGAAGGTGAGGCTGTTATCGAGCAGCACTCGCGTGTTGCCGACGTTCAGCATGTTGACAGAGACCGTGTATCGTTGGCCAAAGTCTTTCCCCAGTGCAAGGTCTGCCGTTGTATGTGACGGCAGATAGGAGCCGGTGTACGGAGACGGTGCTTGCTGGTCGCCGTTCGAGAAGCCAGAGCCGTAGTACACATTGAACGAACTGAAGATCCGATACGGCAGGTTGCCATTGAAGCCCACGTTGAGCGTGTTGCGTTGATCGTGGTCGAGCGCTGAGTAACCGGGCGTAACTGCGCAAGCTGCGGGGTCGGCTGGGTCATAGCAGATTAAGCCGCCGGTGATGGGGCCAATTTGCTTTGCTATCTGATTTGAGTAAGAGAGATGGGCCTGTCCGAGGCGCCAGAGATGCGGAGAACGTATGGTCAACTCCCACGCCTGAATCAGCGCGCCCTGCACTGTGATCGGGATAAAGATGCTCGATTCGCCGATATTGTTGTGGTCGAGGAAGTTCTTTGCCTGAGTCTGGAAGGTGTCCGCATCCAAGAGCCAGCCGCGGAAGGGGATTTGAACGCCGAACTGGTGTTCTTCATTCCGTTCTCCCTTGAGCGGGACGAAGCTGTCCTGATTGGTTTGGGCAAAGTTCAGCGCCGGTCCTGTGATGCTGGTCAGAGGTGGTGGCTGGTAGAAGTGTCCATAGAAACCGCGGAAGACCCAATTGAGCTTTGGAATCTGCACGGCTATACCGACGCGCGGATAGATCGCGTTCTCGGTGATTGTCCCCTGAAAATGTGTCTGTCGCACACCTGCCGTTAGCGTCAGCCAGGAGGCGGGCTTGTAGTTATCCTCCAGGAACAGCTCTTCCACACCGGCGAGGATGATCGGATTCACTGTGAAGGAAGGATTGCTGCCATCGGTGAACACCGCGCCAAAGAGATCATTCTCATGTTGCGCATAGCCATACACGCCCGCTGAGATCGAGTTTTTTGCGATCACAGTTGAGATCGATGCCTGCACGCCGGTGTAGAGTCCGGTCTCATTGGCTGTGGTCACCGTAGGATAGTCGTTCGGACTCGACTGGTAGTTGGCACGATTGAAGTGGAAGAACGGCGATACCTGCGACATTGTCATTGGACTAAAGGTATGGAGCCAGGTCAGAGCCGCATAACTATCTGTCTCGTGCTCGCCGTCGTTCAACTGACTCGAGTTGTAGAAGGAGCTCTCCCAGTCGTTGGTATCCGGGTCCTTCGGAATCTGATAATAGTCTGTTCGTAGTTGACTCACCAGCCGCAGTTGATTCGCTGGATCATGGTTATAGACCAGCGAAGCGAATCCACCATATCCGTTCTCGGCATCGTGCACTGGCTGCGAGACAGCAGGCTGCAGGCCGTAATCGCTACGGTTGCCGTTGAGGCTCGTATACCAGGCGAATTTCTCTGTGTGGTCACCGAGGCTGAGCTGATCGTTTGTCTGGAAGAAGCTCCCTGCGGTTATTACGAGTTCGCCATCGCGATTACGCTCGAAGCCGCTGCGCGGCACTACGTTGAACATGCCGTACGTCCTGTCACCGAGGCTTGCACTGTAGCTGCCCCTCTCTACCTCTAGCGTGTCGATGTCCTTCGGATCGATCTGAGGTCCGATATTGCTGGCGATGTTCGTATTCGGAATGGACACACCATCGATCAGCCAGCTCAGTTCGTGGCCGCCTCGCATGTGCAGCATGTCGTGTGTCATGTAGGCGCCAGGAACGAAGTCGGTAATCATCGCCAGGCTATTGGTGCGGTCAGCCCCTGGGGTTCTTGCAATGTCGACCCGGTCGATCTGCGTCTCGGGGGTCACCGAATCGACGTTCGTAGCGTTCTCCGTGCCTTGCACCGTGACCGACTGATTCACTGTCTCGAGCGTTAGCTGAAAGTGAAGCGCAATGGTGGACTGGCTATTGACCGTGACTGTTTGCTGAAAGTCGGAGAATCCAGCATCGCTGATCGTGACGACATAATCGCCGAGGGGAACTGCCGCTATCTCAAAGGCTCCATCGCGGTTCGATACCGCAGAAAAGGTGAGATAGGAGTGTCCCGCGCGAAGCGTAATCTTTGCCCCACCGATTGGCCTGTGTTGTGGATCATGCACTACTCCACGCACCTGCCCAAACTCATTGGCACGCGCCTGCGCCGTACCCATCAGAACCAATACGAACAAGAAAAATAACCATGCGACTCTGCGCATATAGACCTCCTCGCCGCAACTGCGACGAAAGCAAAGGCCGATTGCGGAACTTGAAAAACTGTTCGCAACCAGCAACTAGAAAATTACGTTTGCTCTTAGAGGAAAACTGGAGGAGGCCCGCGCTTGTGATGGGAGCGTTCGCGTGAGATGCGGCGCTGAGTCTCGGCGCGCTGGGTAGCGGTGAGGGTCGAGATATTCGTGAAAGCTCGCAGTGAGGGTGTCGCAATCGCTGCGAACGTGCCTGCCGGCGCTGTCATCGTAGGCCGTGGGAAGTCAGGGCAGCGGGCGCTGAACGCAGGAGTCTTCGACGGCTGGTCCATGTTCATCATGCAATGGTGTGCGCCGTTGCGGCGGCAGCACGCAGGCAGATGTGCGTCGATGTCCTGCCCCATTGCAAGCAGTGGGGCAACGGTCGGTAGACCGAAGACAGCCAGCAGCAGCAATGCAAGAATGCGACGCATGTGCGACGAGTGTAGCAGGAATGGTGGAGCGATCTGCAGGTCAGTGTCCGATTTGCGGATCGCCAGTTGCAATCTGAGGGAGCTGTAGGAGGGCCTCATAGCTGCGCGAAAAGCGAATGACGGCGGCCCATTCGCCGTCGCGATTGTCCTGCCAGACGATCTTGCCGCCGAGGATAGACGCTATCTCTGTAGGCGCTAAATCGCGCTCGGTGGCGAATTCGTGCCCGCGTCGAGAGTCCGGATGCTGGAGTAGATAGCTGCGAAGCCCCGGTGTCGTGTACCGCGTCGTGATAACGAGAGCGGTGTCGAAGAGTTCAGGCTCCTGCTTGGCTTTCAGGACCTCGACAGCGGTGAAGTTTTCAATGGGCGCGATCTTGATGGAGCGTTGTGTATAGCCAAGGTCGGGACGTGAGAGTTCCGCGGCTGCGGGCCATGCGGTGAGGACGCGGGCATCGGGGAAGTGCTGGGCTATGTAATCGATGGCTTCCTGATGGACGACGATCATGTCACGGTAGGTGAGGCTGTCTTCAGGGGCATAGGAAGTCGGCGGACTAAACCAGAGTGCTGCAAAGAATGAGGCTCCGGTGAGAGCGACAAGCCAGGGCCAGCGGCGTGTGCTAGCGCGCCAAATCACAACGCAGGAGAACAGTATCAGCGGATAGATGGGCAGCAGATAGCGTGTGAGAAGCGCTCCACCGAGTATGGAAAAGGCGAGCCAGTTGGCAGCCACAAGAACTGCGATCGTGCGGAGTGTTGCCGCCGGCAGCTGTTGTGCTTCCTTTGCAGAGCGCTGTGGAAGAAACAGGCAGGCGAGCGTGAAGACTATTGCGACCCATATATTGCGCTGCCAAACCAGGTGCAGAAAGCGGTAGTACAGCGAGATAAAGATATGCGCTGCGCTGAGGTTCGCGGTCGCGTTGTAGCGCAGGTACTCGGGATTGCCGAAGGTGAAGCCTGTGCGGTGGTGATGGTACCCGTACCACGCGAGCAGTGGCAGGAGCGGCAGCGAAAGTGTGATGAGCCAGGTTGCGTGAGTGCGGCGCGCAATGAGGGAACGACGGTCGCGGATCAGCAGCACAAGGTGCATCGCGGCCAGAGCGGCGGGTTCGACGATGGCCGTTTCTTTGGAGAGCGCTGCTAGCGAGAAGAGTGCGGCAATCCAAAGTTGCGTGCGCTTTGTCTGGCTATCCATCGCAGTGGACGATTGCGTTGTTGTGAAGTAGAGCGTGAAAGCCCAGAGCGTGAACGCGGCTGCGAAGATATCGGCGTGCGCGAGCGTGCTCTGCACAAACCAGATGGGGTAGATAGCTGTGAGCAGCGTTACCGCGATTGCTGCTGCTGGGCTAACGAGGCGCTGCGTCATCCGGAACACGGCCAGTAATGCGGCGGCGGAGAAGGCGCAGACCATGAGGCGTGTTGCCAGAATGCGATAGCCGGTGATGTGCCAGAGCGTACCGAGGACGATGTTCGGCAACGGCGGATGGGCGTTGGTGTATTCGGGGATCAGGGTGAAGCGGTGGAAGAAGTCGAGTGCGGCCGGGATGTAATAGCCGCCCTCATCCCAGAAGTAGGGAAGGCGCAGGAGTGTGGTGTGTGCCAGTGCGATCGCGATGAAGAAGATCGCGAAGAGCATAAGTCCAGGCAGGGACGCCAGTTTGGCAGCGGCCCTGCGGAGAGCTTGCGGAAGAGAGTCCACTGTTTAGTGGACGGGACCGTTGCCGGGGACGAAACGTGGACCGCCCGGCTGGTTTCCCGATTGGGTGCTGTCCAACGAGATGGTGCCGAAGGTCTGCTCGTACTGTGCGAGGTTGTGGGTCAACAAATTGTTGAGTGCCTTGGCCTGTTGCGGACTAAGATAGATCCCCTGAAAGTTGTCGATACCCACCTGCTCGGCAGTTTGTTGCTCGAGCGTGCCGAAGACCAGGTAGAAGTCCCAGATGGAGAGACGGACCTGGACGCTGTTGGCGTAGGAGTCGCGGTAGTCGGCGGACTTGGTCAGGGTGATCTTGGTGTTGTCGGGCTGGGTAATGGTCTGGCTCATCGTCATCCTGAAGTCGGGCTTGTTGGAAAGTGCAGTAACGGGAGTGTTTCCCGGGGCGTTATGGATTTTGGTGCGGGAGGAGGGACTCGAACCCTCACGCCGAAGCACAGGCTTCTAAGACCTGCGTGTCTGCCATTTCACCACTCCCGCGGTGGAGTTAAGGGTAACGGGAATATAGAGGAGATGCAATCGGATCGGCAAAATGAACCTTTTTCCCCATATTTGCGTTTTTCCAGTAGCAGGGGGCGTGGAGGGCGCTTTTTTACGTCTCAAAGGTGTGGCGATCTGTGGGAAATTTGGTGTTTTGGAGACGGATTTGCGACCGACGAGGATGATAGTGCATCCTATTCATGAAAGTTGATAGAGGAACACTCAAGATGCCAAGCGAATTTGTTAGCGTGATCAAGCCGTCGGAAGTCAGGGTTGGGGAGGACAAGGGGCGTTCTTACCCTGTTTTGCCCGTTCGGGACACCGTTCTGTTTCCCCATGCGGTTCTGCCCCTGACTGTAGGGCGTGAGAGTTCCATTCAGTTGATCCAGTCCCTGGGCGAGGAGAAGACCATCCTTGTGGTGGCTCAGAAGGATGCCCGGCAGGACCAGCCGGATGGATCGGACCTGCATACCATCGGCACCCGTGCGACCGTTCACAAGGTCGTGAAGATGCCGAACCAGAGCCTCTTTGTCTTTACCGAGGGCACGGAGCGCGTAAAGCTAGGGGCCTTTACCCAGTCGCAGCCGTTCCTGATGGCGGAGTGCGAAGTGCTGCCCGAGGCTGAGCCGGAGGTGTCTCCAGAGGCCGAGGCGATGCAGCGGAATGTGGTGGGACAGTTCCAGGAGATTGTGACGTCCTCGTCGACGCTGTCGGACGACCTGCAGACGATCGCGATCAATATCGAGGAGCCAAGCCGGCTGTCGGACTTTATCGCATCAAGTCTGCCGTTCCTATCCACTACGGACAAGCAGGAGCTGCTTGAGACGACGGATGTGAAGACGCGGCTGGAGAAGATCAATAGCCACCTGGCCAAAGAGATCGAGGTGCAGCAGCTTCGCAACAAGATCCAGACCGAGGTGCAGGACTCCGTACAACAGTCGCAGCGCGACTACTATCTTCGCGAGCAGATGAAGGCTATTCAGAAGGAGTTGGGCGACCAGGACGACACGCAGAAGGATATCGCCGACCTGAAGGAGAAGATCGAAGCGGCGGGTATGCCCGAAGACGTGAAGAAGGACGCACTCAAGGAGCTGGGCCGGCTGGGCCGGATGAATCCTGCGGCTGCGGATTACTCTCTGACGCGGAACTATGTGGAGTGGCTGGCGGTATTGCCGTGGTCGAAGGGGTCGGCCGGTGAAGTGGACATTGTGAAGGCACAGGAAGTGCTCGACGAGGACCACTATGGGCTGAAGAAGGTAAAGGATCGCATTCTCGATTATCTGAGTGTGCGGCGCCTGAAGCCGGATATGAAGGGGCCGATCCTGTGCTTCGTCGGACCTCCGGGTGTGGGCAAGACCTCGCTGGGGCGTTCGATCGCTCGCTCGCTGGGACGCAAGTTCTCGCGCATCTCGCTGGGTGGTATGCATGATGAGGCGGAGATCCGCGGACATCGGCGCACGTACATTGGCGCGTTGCCGGGGCAGATTATTCAGCACCTGAAGCGGGTTGAGGTTAACGATCCGGTCTTCATGCTGGATGAGATCGACAAGCTGGGCCGCGATTTCCGCGGAGACCCATCGAGCGCGCTGCTGGAGACGCTTGATCCGGAGCAGAACAATACGTTCCGTGACAACTATCTCGACCAGCCGTTCGACCTGAGCAAGGTGTTGTTCATCTGCACAGCGAACCAGCTTGACCCGATTCCAGCGCCGCTTCTGGACCGCATGGAGATCATCGAGCTGACCGGTTATACGGAAGAGGAGAAGGTCAACATCGCGGAAAAGTACCTGATTCCGCGGCAGATCAAGGAGAACGGCATCTCCCCGGAGTTGATTGAGTTTCCAACGGAGAGCGTTGGGTTGATTGCGCGGCACTATACGCGTGAGGCGGGCGTTCGCAGGCTGGAGCAGCTCATCGGAACGGTGTGCCGCAAGCTGGCTCGCAAGGTCGCCGAAGGGCGCACGGAGAAGCTGGTGATTACGCCTGAGATCATCCACGAGTTCCTGGGCGGCATCAAGGTTCGTGTGGACACAGAGATTGCCGAGCGCACCAAGCGTGCAGGCGTGGCTGTGGGCTTGGCATGGACGCCGGCAGGTGGCGACGTGCTCTTTATCGAAGCCAACAAGATGAAGGGCAAGGGCGGCTTCAGCATCACGGGCCAGATCGGCGATGTGATGAAGGAGTCGATGCAGGCGGCGTTGACGTGGGTGCGGTCGAATGCGACCTCACTCGGGTTAGACGAAGATGTGCTGAAGGATATCGACCTGCACATTCACGTTCCGGCGGGAGCGATCCCGAAGGACGGCCCGAGCGCAGGCGTCACGATGGCGACGGCGTTGGTTTCTCTGCTGACGGATAAGCCTGTGCGTCCGCTGCTGGCGATGACCGGCGAGATTACGCTGAGCGGCAATGTGCTGCCGGTTGGCGGCATCAAGGAGAAGTTCCTTGCGGCCAAGCGGGCGGGTGTTCGCGATGTGATTCTTCCGATCGATGTGAAGTCCAATGTGGAAGAGGACCTTACAGCGGATCAGGTCGAGGGCGTGACGATTCACTATGCTTCGCGCATCGAAGATGTGCTGGCTGTGGCTTTGCCGAAGACGGTGAAGGAAGCGGTGCATTACGACGAAGTGCGTGAAGAGGTGCTTGCTGGGGCTGCGGAGTAGTTGAGCGAGGGTACATAGAGGGCGATTCGCGAAGAGCGGGTCGCCCTTTGTGTTTGGGGCTTGGTTTCTAGATATTGTCATGTGCGGCGCAAAAGCGCGCCTTCGGCCGAGATGACAGAGTAGTTCTGGTTTGTATGCTTTCTGGGGGGTGCGAACGAAAAACGGGAGACAGCAGGTTCGCTCGCTCCGCTCGGAATGACAACCAGAAAAGCAAAGGCAGAAGCAGATTCCCTGCGGGAATGACAAACAGAAAAGCAAAAGCAAAAGCAAAAGCAAAGGCAAAGGCAAAGGCAAAAGCAAAGGCAGAAGCAAAAGCGAAATACAGGGGTCTCTCCACTACGCGTCACGATAAAGCCATGACGCTTCGGTCGAGATGACAATATTGGTGGGGTGCAATATTGGTGGGTTGCAATTGATGGGTTGCACCTGAAGCGTGAACCTCTTGTTGCAGGAGAGTCCTATGATGACGATCGGACATTCGACGCTGAGGATCGAAGCGTTTCTGCGAGCGCTTGGGGAGAGTGGTGTTGAGTTGCTGGTCGATGTGCGGAGCCGTCCTGGGTCGCGGAGGCATCCGCAGTTTGGGCAGGAGACGCTGTTTGCGTCGTTGCGGGAGGCGGGAATCGAGCCGGTGTGGCGCAAGGGGTTGGGAGGGTGGCGGGAGGCGCGGAAAGACAGCATCAATACGGGTTGGCGCGTGAATAGCTTTCGCGGCTATGCGGATTACATGCAGACCGCTGCGTTCCAGAGCGAGATTGAGTGGCTGTTGGCCCAGAAGAAGCCGCTGGCGGTGATGTGTGCGGAGGCGGTTCCGTGGCGGTGTCATCGTTCGCTGATTGCAGACGCTATGCTCGCTCGCGGGGTTGAGGTTGAAGATATATTGGTTACTCCCGAAGGCGGGAGTTCGCGGAAGCCTCATGAGATGACGCGTTTTGCGCGCGTGGAGGGGGAACGGATCTGGTATCCGGCCGAGAATGGCGAGCTCTTTGGCGGTATGCTCGGAGCGGGTGACATGAGGGAGGACGAGTGAGGCTGTTGCTGATCGACACCTGCGGCGAGGTGGGAAGTGTGGCGTTGAGCGAGGGCGAGACGATTGCCGCCAGCGAGATGCTGCCGGAGCGTGGGTCGTCATCCGCTCTTTTGCCTGCTGTAACGCGACTGCTGCAAGCCAAGGGATGGGTGCTATCGAAGCTTGATGGGATTGGCGTTGTAGCTGGGCCAGGGTCCTTTACGGGGGTGCGCGTAGGGCTGGCAGCGGCCAAAGGGCTGTGTGAGGCTGCTAGCCTGCCGCTGGCTGCGGTATCGCGGCTGGCTGTGCTGGCGGAGGCTGCGGCGCTTGTAGATGGGTGTGCTGTGCTCGACGCTGGGCGGGGTGAGTATTATGTCCGCATCGTGCGGTCCGGCGAGGAGGCGCAGGATGCGCTTTGCCACCGTGACGATTTGCTGGGCAAGGAGGATGCCAAGCGAGTTGTGGTTGCTGAAGCAAAGTTAGTGGAGCAACTGGCGGCCTTGCGGCCTGAGCTCCATCTTCTGAGGGCTGAACAGGCTCTTCCAGCCGTGCTGCGAGGGTTGCGGGAGGGTGGGAGTGATGTTGCGACGATAGATGCGAACTATGTTCGGGGGGAGAGGGATATCTATGCGAAGGTGGCGGTGAGGTGACAAAGTAGCTCTGGGTTGCTCGCTTTTTGTGAGCTGCGAACGAAAAACGGGAGACAGCAGGTTCGCTCGCTCCGCTCGGAATGACAACCAGAAAAGCAAAAGCAAAAGCAAAAGCTAAAGCTAAAGCTAAAGCAAAGACAAAGGCAGAGGCAGAGGCCCGGTTTCAATAGATTGCTATGAGTATCTTCTCGAAGCCGCTTGAAACCCGACGTGCGCAGGTTGAAGACCTGGCCGAGGTGTTGCGTATCGCGAGGGCTGTGCCGGAGGCGCCGCACTGGGGGGAGTTGGTTTATCGCGACATTCTTTTGCAGGAGCCAGGTGAGGTAAAGCTGAATCGAGCGCTATTTGTCGCTGCCGATGGTGATCGGATTGTGGGGTTTGCGGTTGCGGCGGTTGTTGCCGATCAGGCGGAGTTGGAGAGTATTGCGGTCGATCCGGCGCGGCGCAGGCTTGGGGTGGGAGGGGCGTTGTCGGGTGCGGTCATGCTTTGGGGGTGTGGGGCAGGTGCGCGGGAGATGCTGCTTGAAGTAAGATCGGCGAACGCGGAAGCTCGTGCGTTGTACGATCGCCTGGGTTTTAGGGAAACCGGCCTTCGCCGCGGGTATTATTCCGACCCTCCCGATGACGCGGTGTTGATGTCTGTAAGTCTTTCTAACGCAGCAGATTTATAATCGGTGACTATGGTTCGCGACGGAATTTTTTATGGGCTCGCCCTGGTGGTTGTGGCGGCGATTGTCTGGCACTTCACGGAGATTGGGAGCCTTACGGCCATCCCCGTGGTGCTGGCGATGTTCTTTGTCTGGTTCTTTCGCGATCCGTCGCGCAAAGTGCCTGCTGGCGCTGGGCTTATCGTTTCACCTGCCGACGGCAAGGTGGAAGAGGCCGAGTGGATAGAGACGACTGCCGGCGGACGCCTGCGTGTGACGATCTTCCTCAACGTCTTCGATGTCCACGTGAATCGTGTGCCCGTAGGCGGCACGGTGGAGCTGGTGGAGTTTCGCGAAGGCCAGTTTCTGAACGCGATGCGGCCAGAGTCTTCCGTCCATAACGAGCAGACGCTGGTCACGATCAATACAGGGAGCTATCTGGTCAGCTTCAAGCAGATCGCCGGTCTTCTGGCGCGGCGCATCGTCTGCAACCTTAAGGTGGGTGACCGTGTAGAACGCGGCCAGCGCATGGGGTTGATCAAGTTCGGTTCGCGGGTGGATGTGCTGCTTCCCCCCGAGGCCAAGTTGAGCGTGAAGGTCGGAGATCGGGTCAAGGGTGGGAGTTCCGTACTCGCTGCCATGCCGGATGGGGCCGTCTAATGGGGATGCCAGTGCTGGGGGACGAGCAGAAACGCCTGCCGCAGCGTCGCGGCATGTATGTACTGCCGTCTCTGTTTACAGCGGGCAATATCGCGGCGGGTTACTACGCGCTGACGGAGAGCATCCGTGGGGCCGGAGGCGATCCCCGGGCCTTCGATCACGCTGCGCTGGCGATTGGCTTTGCGGTGATGTTCGATGGGCTCGACGGACGCGTCGCCCGCATGACCAATACCTCCAGCGATTTCGGTAAGGAGTTCGACTCCCTGGCCGACGTCATTACCTTCGGCGTTGCGCCGAGCCTGCTTGCCTACCTTTGGGGAGTGCATGCGGTGCTGCCATCGGCGTATCCCGTGGTGGATGATCGGCTGCACGGCCTGGGAATCGTCATCTGCTTTCTGTTCCTCATCTGCGGCGCGTGCCGGTTGGCGAGGTTCAACATCAGTGTGAATCCGCAGCCGCGTAATCCGGGGCGGCCGGGCAGGAAGTACTTTGTCGGTATGCCGATCCCGGCTGGGGCCGGCGTGATTGCGGCGGTCGTTCACTTTGAACAGGGGTCGCCGATCCACGAGTTGTGGCTTTCTGCGGTCTGGCTGGGGTTGCTGGCGTTTACCGGGTTTTTGATGGTGAGCAGTTGGCGATTCTGGAGCGGCAAGGAGATGAACCTGGCGGAGAAGCAGCCCGTGCGCGGGGTTCTCCTGCTGGTGGTTGCGCTGGCGCTGGTTATCGTGTTTTCACGATATGCGTTGATCATTATTGCGATGGTCTACCTGCTGTCGGGTGTGCTGGCACGGCTGGCCTACTCGTGGGGACGTCGTAACGCATCGAATTAAACGCGAGCTGCTGAACTGCGACGTAGCCGAAGGAGAAATAGCGTGGCCGGAAGACTTATCAAGGCGGCGATCGTTGGGGCGTCCAGCATTCTAGGAAAAGAGCTGGCGGACGAGTTGAACGCGTCGCTGGTCGCTACATGGGACCTGGCGCTGTTCGACACAGGGGACGTCACTGGACAGGTGACGGCTGCGGGCGATGAGCCCATGGTGATTCAGGAGATCGGACCTGTTTCCTTTGTGGGGATCGACGTCGTGTTTTTTGCCGGCGATGCCGCGACGACGCGCAAACACTGGAAGGACGCGCTGACGGCAGGAGCGAGCGTCATCGATTTGAGCTTCGCGCTCGAGAACGAGAAGGGTGTCCTGGTACGGTGTCCGTTGATCGAGACCACTGAAGCAGGGACGACGCCCGCTCCCGATCTGACGACAAAGGTCATCGTGCCGGCGCATCCTGCGGCGGTAATGCTGGCGATGCTGGCGGCTCGGTTGCGGGAGAAGTGGAAGACGGTGCGCCTGGTAGCAACGGTTCTGGAGCCGGCGTCGCAGCAGGGCAGAGAAGGACTTGAAGAACTGCACCAGCAGACAGTAGGGACACTATCGTTTCAGTCGCTGCCCAAGGATGTGTACGACGCGCAGGTTTCGTTCAATCTGAATGCGGCGCTGGGGGATGCGGCGAAGCTGGATCTCAGTAAGCTGACCGCGCAGGTGCGACTGCACTTTGGGGCCATCGCCGGGGAGATGGCCTTGCAGGCGCTTGCGCTTCAGTTGCTGCAGGCTCCGGTGTTCAATGGTTATACCGCTTCAATTTTTGCCGAGTTCGGCGAGAAGCAGAAGCTGGCGGATGTAGTGAAGGCCCTACAAGGCGGGATGGTCAGCGTGGTTAGGCCGGACGAGCCAGTACCCAGCAACATGAGCGTGATTGAACAGGCGCAGATGCTGGTCAGCGTTCGCGCGGAGCCTGACAGTGGATTCTGGCTATGGATGGCAGTCGATAATCTTCGTCTTGCGGCGCGGAATGCTTCGGCGTGCGCGATGGAGTTGGTGGCGTTGCGGCCGGCGGGCAAGGTGCAGTAAGTCGCATGGTTCGGCATGTTGCTGTTCATCGCGAGATGCGAGCCAAATATTTGAACCTTAGGGCGAGTCATCAAATCCCGCTCTCGTTCCGCAGTGAAGTAGTGCAAAAGCTTTGACGCAATGGGCGCAAAGGAACGCGACGGCATTTGTGCCTGGGAAAATATTCATCCTTAGCGCTACAGCCGTTGCGTCAAAGCTTTTGCAATGCCTGTAGCTGAATGATGACGACACTTCTTCGGTAGAATAAGCCCCCGTTAAATACAGGGGTTTCTCCACTCCCGTTGGTCGGTCGAAATGACAGGCATTTGGGGTAGGTTTTTACTTGCAACTGTCGTACTACCTGCCATAGGGAGTAACTGCGGAGACGCTGGGGCTGGGCGGCAGTTTCCAATCGGCAAACGTGTCTGGGTGGGAAGGGTCGAAGGACGATATCGGTGAACGCAGATAGCGCACCAGTGGAAGCTTCTGATAGCGGATGCTCTGCACAACGGCGCGGGCCAGCTCGTAGGCTCCGTAAGAGTTGAAATGTGTGTTGTCCTTCAGCTCTTCGGTCTGTCCGGGGAAAGTATTGGCGGGATAGTGGACAAAGGAGTGCAGCGTTCCGGTCTCGCCCATGGCTTCAAATAAAGTCTTGCTCATGGCATTCAAGTCGATGAGAGCGAGCTTCTGTTCTTCGGCTACCTCGCGCATCACGGCCGGATAGTCGCCGAGTGTCTGAACGATCTTGCCGTCAGCGTCGAAGTTGCGGCGATTCATCGGTGTCACCAAAATCGGAGTGGCGCCGTGGGCGCGGGCCGCGGTGATGTATTGCAGAAGATAGGTCTTGAAATCAGTGGCTGCCGGAACGTAACCGTTGCCGGGTTTCTGATCGTTGTGGCCGAACTGAATCATGAGATAGTCGCCGGGGCGAATGGTGGATAGAATCTTGGCGAGGCGGTGTTCTCCAACGAAGCTGCGAATGGTTTCACCGGACTCTGCCTCATTGGCGATAGAGAGGCGCGGGCCGAAGAAGACGGGCAGCATCTGGCCCCATGCGGCCCACGGTTCTTTGTCCTGATCGACGACCGTTGAGTCGCCGGCAAGATAAAGCGTTGGAACATGGTCGATGGGTTGGATGGAGATGGAGCGCACGCTGGGATGATTGCCATTGAACTCAAGCGTGAGCTTTTCGTCCCAGTCTAGTGCGCCGATTTCGCGTGGCTTCAATGCTACGTGTGATGGGGTTGTAGATTCAGGAGGGGTGATCGCCGCAGACCGAACGTTTACGTTGAAGGTGACGCGCCTGGATTTTCCAGCGTCGACGGCCATCTGATTGACAAAGAGGCGGCGCGATTCGGCGCGTACCGTGGTTGTCGATGCAGCGGGGCCTCCAAAAATGAGCGTTACCTGATAGTTTCCATCCGGGACTGCGATGGAGAAGAAGAAGGGTTGAACGCTGCCGCAGGAGCCGCTTGCAAAACTCGTGGGTGAGGTGCCGAGATCGAATCCGAACGCTGGATAGGGCGCAGAGGCAGATGTCGATGGGGAAGGGTTCTTGTATAGGGTTGTTGCAGATAATGGCTTCTCTTTCGAAGCAGATTGTGTTCCCGCACAGTCGAAGCGCCAACGGGGCTGGGCCATTGCGAGGCTGCATAAAGAGAAGGTGATGGAGCCAAGTATCGCGATATTGCGGGAGATTGATCTGGAGGCTTTATGGGCGCGACGCTGGTCTATTAACATGCGGTTCCTTGATACGACAGACGGGGATACGACGGACGGGGTCATCATACACAACTTCAATATGATGTAAAACTATTTTCCTATTGGTATTATGTTGCTGCATAGAGTTTGCACCTGGAAGGCGATGGAAAGCATGCTCCTCAGAAGGATAGGGAACGGCAACAAGAGACGCTGCATTCTTATAACGGTGTTGTCGCTGTCTTTGGCTTCCACTGCGGCGTGGTCGCAGGATGGGGCAACTGTTGGCGGGGAAAAGATTGCTGCGGTGCGACAGGGGTTTGCGAATCCTCCTGACGATGCGCGCGTGTTGATGCGCTGGTGGTGGTTTGGCCCGGCCGTCACGAAGCCCGAGCTACAGCGCGAGATACTGGCGATGAAGTCAGGTGGGATTGGTGGTTTCGAGATTCAGCCGGTGTACGCTCTGGCGCTCGATGACCCGCAGAAGAGCATTCGCAATCTCCCGTATCTTTCAATGGACTTTCTCGACGCTGTGAGCTTTGCGTCTAAGACGGCGCATGAGAATGGCATGAGGGTCGATATGACCCTGGCGAGTGGGTGGCCGTATGGTGGCAAGCATGTGCCGGTGGAGGAAGCTTCTGCCCGTCTGCGTGTTGTTGCGAACGATGTTGCTTCCGGAACTACGTCGCTGCCTGTGCCTGGGATGAAAGATGGCGAGAGTCTGGTCGCAGTATTCGCAGGACTTGGTACGGCGAAGCAATACGATGCCGGGAACTTGAAGATGCTCTCCAGTAAGGCGAATGATGGACGCATCGAGTTAGCCGCCGGGGCTGGGCCGCGAGTGGTTGTGTTCTATATTGCCAGCCGTACCGGCCAGCAGGTGAAGCGCGCCGCGGTGGACGCCAACGGTTTTGTACTCGATCACTTCAGCCGCGCTGCTGTAGACGATCATCTGCACACCGTTGGTGAGCCCCTGATGCAGGCCTTTGGCGACACACCGCCCTATTCGGTCTTTAGCGATAGCCTTGAGGTCTATGGCGCCGATTGGACTGGTGATCTCTTGCCGGAGTTCCAACGCCGCCGCGGTTACGATCTCACGCCGCATCTGCCGGAGCTCGTGAGTGGCACCGACGAAGTTAGCTCGGAACTGCGTCATGATTGGGGGCTTACGCTCACGGAGCTTATCGACGAGCGGTATCTCACCCCGATTAATGATTGGGCTATCGCTCACCACACACGTTTTCGCTCGCAGACGTATGGCGATCCAGCTGTCTCGCTTTCGAGCAACAGTCTGGTTGCTTTGCCTGAAGGTGAGGGGCCGCAGTGGAACCGCTTCTCGTACACGCGATGGGCCACTTCGGCGAGCCACCTTTATGGCCGTCCTGTCACTTCGACGGAGACGTGGACGTGGTTGCATTCGCCGGTCTTTCGCGCCACTCCGCTGGACATGAAGGCGGAGGCCGACTGCTTTTTTCTCGAAGGCTCCAATCAACTCATAGGCCATGGTTGGCCCTATAGCCCTCCGGGCGTAGCAGAGCCGGGATGGGCGTTCTATGCGGCGGCCGTCTTTAGCGATCACAATCCGTGGTGGATCGTGATGCCGGATGTAACTGGATACCTCCAGCGGGTAAGCTATCTGCTGCGCCAGGGTAAGCCGGCGAATGATATCGCCGTCCTTCTGCCTAATGACGATGCTTATGCTGATTTCAAACTCGGCAAAGTTAGTCTTTCCGACAATATGCCGAAGTACGTTACGCCGGAGTTGATGCAGCAGATTCTTGGAGCCGGGTACAACGTCGATTACATTGATGCGGAGGCCATCAAGAGTGTCGGTATTACCTACCCCGTGCTTGTTCTACCGCACGTCGAGCGTCTCTCTCCCGAAACGCTCAAAGCGATCGCGGACTATAGCCAGCGTGGAGGCAAAGTGATCGCTGTGGGGGCCGTCCCCAGCCGCGCTCCTGGTTTTGCGAATGCCGCTGCAATTACAGACGAAGTGAAACAGCTTTCGCAAGGCCTGTTTGCGAAGAATCCAAATGCGCGTGTTGTACCCCATGAAAGCGATCTTGGTGCAGCTTTGCATGAGGCACTCACGCCGGATCTGCAACTCTCCAGCGGGGCAAGTGCCGTCGGCTTCTTGCATCGTAAGCTCAACGATGCGGATGTTTACTTCCTCGCAAATACCAGCAACCAGGAGATACATGCGACCGCAAGCTTTCGCGGGTCGCGCAAGGCGGTTTCTTCCTGGGATCCCTTCTCGGGTACTGTGTACGCGGTTGACAGGAAGCCGATGGAACTGAACCTGGCGCCCTATGAGTCACGCGTGATTGTGTTCAGCGACGTTCCGGTTGAGCACGAGCAGCTCATGCGCCAACCTGCGACAACCCTCGTCTCCGATTGGAGCCATGACTGGAAGGTCAGCTTCGAGGGCCGTGATCAAGCCGTGTTCCCTGAACGCACGATGCACGAACCTTCCTCCTGGACGGAAGATCCGGCTCTGCGTTTCTTCTCTGGAGTTGCTGTCTATACGAAGACCGTGACCCTGAGCGCGTCTGATCTGGCGGGTGCGAAATCTCTTGTGCTCGACTTTGGAAAGGGAACTGCTACTGCTCCCACTCCAGACATCAGAAGCAATGGGACCCGCGCTCTCTTGGAAAGCCCTATCCGCGAAGTGGCAGCGATCTTCATCAACGGCCAACGGGCCGGGTCAGTGTGGCGACCGCCCTATCGCCTTGATGTCACGGGCGCCCTCAAGTCAGGGGAAAATCGCATCGAGATTCGTGTGGCGAACACCGGCACCAACGCTCTTGCAGGCCTGGCTCCGGCTGACTACAGCGCGCTCAACGCCCAATATGGTGTGCGCTTCACGCCACAAAATATGGACCACCTTGAGCCTCTTCCGTCGGGGGTCCTCGGCGGAGTTCAACTTTTGGAGGCAAAGTAAAGCGAAGGAAAGGTGTGGGCGCATGACCTTCAGATGAGCTGCTGGCCTGGTGGTTCTCGCTCCCAATGTTGACTAGCCGCGGTCCAACCCCCTATGCGATACTGATAAGGCTTTGAACGAAAGTGCGACCGGGCTTTAAAGTCATTTTGGCCTAAACGCAGGTCGTTCAATACATCGCACTTAGAGTGCAGCGCCGGGATGGCGGAACTGGCAGACGCAGCGGACTCAAAATCGTCCAAGACAAGGTCGATAGACCCTGTAAATAGATCTAAATAAAAGCTTTATAGTGATAGGTCTCCAACCCATTCGCTTGCACAACCCTTTCACACTTTGGTGTATGTTGAATGTGTCAGGAGGTGCTTTCGCATGTCCGAACACCACACCATCCTCGGTGGCAAGGTTCACGTCTACAAACGTCCGAATAGCTCAAGCTGGCAAGCCAGGGAAGGAAACCAAATACTTGGCGTATGGCTCTCTTGCGTGAGCGGTCCATCAAGTTGTCGTATACCCACAATGCAGCGCCTCATGGTTCATGCACCCAATAACAGAACGATAAGAAATTATATCATTGCCTGATAATCATCATCAGCCGCGATGCCCTCTCCCTTGTCGATCTAAGCCGGATGACGAGTCTCGCCAATGTCATCCTCGAATGCGGCAGCAACCCGCGATACATCCAAACGAAGCCCCCCGTAGGCGCGTCCAGCATAGGCCACGACGCTGCAAATCAGCCGGAACCGCTGGCGGAGGCTGATGATAGACATCATCCCGGTTCCGTTGACTGGCACCAAATCTCTCCGCACGCTATCTCGCTGGTCGTATAGGCGACCCTAATCTAATGAATGATTGCGGCCCTGTATCCAGTGAGCAGACCAGATTCAACCGCAATTCTGCGGTATTACATACGAGAATTCAGCTATTCTTTTCATCTCATACGATTCCCCGCCTAGGACTCGAACGGCGACGACATTCATTCCACAGCAAAGCAGACGAGCGACAACATGTTTATCAGCCGCATCTTCATCAAGAATTTCCGTAACCTCCGTTTCTTCGATGTGGAGATCAACTCCGGCGTCACCTGTTTTATAGGTGAAAACAATACAGGCAAGACAAACATATTCCAGGCGATACGCCTCGTTCTCGACGGAAACATCAACGCCCAGCGCCGTCGTTTGCTGCGTGAGGATTTATCAGCTGGCTTGAGCTTTGTGGGCCCGGAACATGTCTTGATTTCAATCGAATTCTCAGATTTCGCGGGCAAACCCAATGAAGAGGCCCTACCTTTCACAGCGGTGCTGCAAAACGGTAAGGCACGAATCTCTTATAGATTCAGGCCGAAAGCCAGCGTCCGGGACACGATTGAGCAGCTACCCCAGGGAACTCCGACTCCGCTACTCACCATGGATGACTATGCTTGGGAAATAGCGGCTGGCGGAGATGGTGTCGATCTCAATACCGTCACGTGGAAGGATTCGTTTGGAAGCCGCTTTAGCACGGACAATCTCCAGCAGGGTTACCTCGTCGTCCTGATGGAAGCTCTACGTGATGTTGAAAGTCGTCTCGCCGCGCCACGTACTTCTCCCTTGCAGCAAATCGTAGACCAGAGAAAGATACCCGATGCTGAGCAAACGACCCTCGTAGGGCATCTTCAAACTGCGAATGCCAACATCAACGCGAGCGCTACCATCGGCGACATCGGCCAGCAACTTACCGCTTCGTTCCTCTCGGCTGCGGGGAAAACATTCGCGATGGGAGTCAGCCTCGGCCTTGGTGAGCCTTCGTTTGCGGACATATCAAGAGGTCTCAAGGTACTTCTCTCCGGATACGGTATGGCAAGTCTTGACCCAGGCCGCAATGGGCTCGGCCTGAACAATATCCTATACATCAGCATGTTGCAGCACTATTTTGAGCGCCGTGTCGCAGAGGGGAAAACAGCAGGCCAACTTCTTCTGGTGGAAGAGCCAGAAGCCCATCTTCACCCACAGCTTCAACGCGTTCTGCTTGCAACCCTTCAGGCAAAAGACGTTCAGGTGTTTATCACCACCCACAGCACGCACATTACCTCCGGGGTTCCGCTCGATTCGCAGATCGTGCTGACGTCGGTCGGAGGACCTTCGAGCACCTTCACCAAGCCCACGTCCATACCGGCAATGGACGCCCCCGCCATCGCCGATCTTGAGCGATACCTCGATGCGACGAGATCAGGACTGCTTTATGCAAGGAAGGTATTACTCGTCGAAGGACCGGCAGAGCAATTTGTCATCCCCGGCCTCATCAAGGCCGTAATGAACATCGATTTGGATGAGGAAGGCATCGCCGTCGTTCCGATCTTCGGTACGCACTTCAGTTCTTATGCGAAGCTTTTCAGCGCAGGGGGTTTCCAGAAGCGTTGCGCAATCCTGACCGATGGCGATCTCTTGCCGTCGGACGCTGATGCGAGGGTTACGACCGAGGACGATGAGGCCGCCGCTGCGCCGACGCGTGAAGAATTGAATGCTCTACGCGGCGATTACGTTGAAGTGTTCATTTGTGAAACAACCTTCGAAAGAGAATTGACGATGCCTGGCACGCTGGACATGCTCGCAGCCGGGACGAGGGATGTCGGCGCGCCGCGCATTGCTAATAATCTTCTTCAGTTGAGCGCCCAGATAGCGTTCGGACAAGCGCATGTCGACTTAACAGAAGCCAAGAATCAGGTATTGAGGACAGCAAAGCGCTTTGGCAAAGCACGTTACGCCCAGCTGATTTCCAAGCACACTGCACAAGCAAGCGAACTCCCGCCATATGTTCGAAATGCTGTGAATTGGCTGGTGGGCAATGCACCTAACGCCTGAACAACGCGCAGCAGTGGCTGAGCCAGGACACGTATGCCTCGTGTCTTGTCCGGGCAGCGGTAAGACTCGCACGATCATTGCTAAGCTCTTGCATTGCATCGACACCGTCCAAGAGAGTACGCGGCGCGTTGCTTGCATTACGCATACGAATGCCGCTGCCGACGAGATCGACTGCCGCCTGCGTGAATTGTGCTTCGGCGGCGAAGATCTCTATTACGACGTATGCACCATCCACGGCTTTGCCTTGCAGAATATCCTGCGCCCGTTTCATTGCCTTCTTCCGGAATTCGTCTCGGGCTTTACAGTGCTCACGTCCAACATGGACGAGTATTCCACCAAAGCAAACGAATTGATTGCCCGCTTCGGCCTTGGAAACTTCGCCTTTGAAGAGTTTGAGCGCATTCAACGAACGCCTGATGGAAATCCGACGCATCTCGAAGCGATCCCGGAGGCCGTTCAGCGTCTATGGTGCCGATGGCTGGATCAGAACGCATACGTGACGCTGAATGAGATTGTCCATCATTCAGGCCGACTGGTCTCTTCTTACAACCACATCTCGAGCGCGCTTGCGAGCCGGTTTGCCTGGATTCTCGTCGATGAGTTTCAGGACTCTTCTGCGGGCCAGATTCTCATCCTGAAACAGATCCATCGCTTTGCGCGCACAACGTTCTTTTGTGTCGGCGATCCCAACCAGTCGATCTATGGGTTTGCCGGTGCATCGCCGGAATTGCTCGTTGAGTTCGCCGAATACATCCGGGCGAACACCGCTCATCGACTGACGGGGAATTTTCGCTCGTCCACAAATATCTGTAGCGTGTCCGAGTTGCTTTGCGCGTCAGAGCCGCCGATGCGAGCAGTAGGTGAACACTCTGATTGCCCGTCCGAACCGAGCCATCATAACGTGACAACACCGTTAGCAGGAATCACGCAGCTATTCTTGCCAGCGGTCCAGGCGATGAACATCCCGCTTGGCAAAGTTGCCATTCTCTCTTCCTGGTGGGTGTCGCTTTTCAGAATCGCAGGTGACCTCCGGGCGTTGGGCATACCATCCTTAGGACCAGGAGCCCGCCCATACAAACGAAGCCACATGATCGGCCATCTTGTGGAACCGGTTGGCGCGTACCTTGAGACGGGACTGTCAACCATGGCTGTCGCCGTGCAGAGAGCGTTGTTTACGCTCATAGCGGATACCACTGGTCATGCAACATTTTCGATCTACAATTACAAAGGCCGTGTCGCGGTGTGTGAAATCCTCGCCGAGGCAGCACTTGCGCGGACCGCTTCAGATAGAGCCGTGGATTGGGTCACCAACTTCGCCGATCGTGCCGCGTCGGTTCTGCGTCATGGAGATTATCTGACCTCTCATCAAGCGGGTCTATTGCGCGAATCCGCAGCACAGATGGTTGCAGATATACGGAGTCGTCCGAATGGTGCGCAGCTAACCGTCGCTGAATTGGGTATCTTCGCCCGGCCAGAACATTGTTTGCAGCTGATGACCGTTCATAAAGCTAAAGGACGAGAGTTCGACGCTGTTGCAGTCATCGAAATGCATGACGGTAATTTCCCGCACTTTACGATAGCGCGGCTGTCGGACGATAACGAACGCGCTTCCAGGTATGCCGAAAGCCGTCGGGTAGTGTACGTCGCCGCAACAAGAGCTAAGCGCATTCTCATGTTTTTCAGTGACAGAAGTGATAGTAGGAATCGCCCATCGCCATTTCTGGGAGAGATGGAACTAGAAACGGAACATCACGATTGAACGCACTCAGGCATCCAGCGATTGTCAGAGAATTACGCGCAGTAGCTCCAGATTCTAACGTAGAAGCATAGAAGCTAAGCGAGAGCGGCTTTACAGTGCCTCCCTGCGAGCGTCCTTAGTCTGACCGTGTTCCGGCAATGCTGACGGTGGCTCCTACCTTTCCGGCCAGCTCCTTGATCTTGGCAATCGTCGCGCGCTTATGCTGCATCGTCGTGCGGAGCTTATCCTTGGTAGCGAAGGGCGTCCTTGAACACTGACAGTCCTCGCCCATCCTAGTCGCGTGCGGTGTCACAAAGGTCTCATTTTGGGGACGGAGGCAGGCCGTCCTCATCGACCCAGATAACCCTGCTTCGTCTGCAGCTCACGGTCGCAAATTGCTCCCATTACCGACGAGTAAAACTGTAGCGCTGCTACGCAGCGGAAGGGTAGTGACACGTCACCCCAGAATGGGAGCTGCAGAGGAACCGAAGATCCCTGTGCGGTAACTTGCTGAAAACAGACGGACATTAGAAAAAATCAGCAAAAGGCATTACCCTAGAGGCGAACGCAGGTTGCTGTAGGGGAACCATATGAGTTCAAACCCCTTTGCCCGCTTCCGGCCACGCTGCCCGAATCTGAGCAACGTACAGCCGACGTGTGGCCTGCATCTCCCTTCCATCGCTGGCGGTCTTCGATGAAGCCGCCGCTCCGTACAAGATCCGTCGGCACGAAGGTCAGCGAGGCGGAGTTCACCATGCTGGAGGAGCGGGCGCGTTCGTCGGGCCTGACGCTTTCGGAGTGGGTTCGAGACGTGCTGCTGGCCGCGCCGGTCGAGCCAAGCGCGGAGGCCGGGAGCGAAGTCGTGCTGGCCGAGCTGCTAGCCCTTCGGTCACTATTCCTGAATATGAGCTTCCGTGCGGACAAAAGCCCGCTGACGGAGGCAGAGCTGCGTGGCCTGATCGAGCGGGCGGACGCGACGAAGTTAGAGCGGGCGCGGGAGCGCCTAGAGGCCGCTCGCGCGGCCAGCAAGGAAACCCAACCGGAGGTCGAAGATGGCGGAATGGGGTCGTAAGGAATACTCGAAAGCATGGCCGAGCCGGACGCCGGTGTGGACGGTGATGGCGTTCCTGCTGACGCCGTTGTTCCTGGCTGGGCTGCTGACGTGGCAGTACGAGCGAAGCTGGACAGAGGCCGAGCGGCTGTACCTGACGGACTACCTGAAGAGCGGAACGCGGGGCCAAGCGTCGGCGACGGCATCGAGCAAGTACACGCTGCTGGAGGCGGTGGTCGGCAAGAGCCAGCGGCTCGTGATCGACGACGAGATCGAGCGGGTCCCGAGCGTGGACGGCAAGCCGGGTTACCGCCTGACGGACGAGGGCGTGAAGGACGGCATCGCGCGGCTGACCTGGGTGACGGGCGTGTTCAACGACCGGGGCTTGCACCGGGTGATGAGTGAGGCCGTGTACGCCGATCACGAGGCGTGGACGTTCTACCGGATGCCGGTCTATCTCTCGCTGGCGTTCTTCGTGCTGGCTCTCTTCGTGGCGGTTCCGAAGGATCGGGCGCGGCGTCTGATCTGGAAACATGGGCGTCGTCTTCGCGGGCCGGAGCTGGTCTCGACGGCGGAGTTCAACACGAAGCTGGGCCGGTCGAAAGCGATCCGCGTGCATCTGCCGGACGGCATCGCGTTCGTGAACGACGAGGCTAGTTGGTGGGATAAGACCTTCCATAAATCTCTTAGCCGCTGGGTTCGTGTTCCGCGTGATCGCGAGGCCATGCACTTCCTCATCGTGGGCGATAGCGGCACCGGCAAATCGGCGACGATCCGGCAGCTCCTCGCGCAGATCGCGGATCGCGGCGAAGCGGCCATCGTGTACGACCCGGCGATGGAATATCTGCCGCAGTTCTATAACGAATCGCGCGGCGACGTGGTGCTGAATCCGCTCGATGCACGCTGCCCGTTCTGGACTCCGGGCGATGAGGTTCCGCACGAAGCTGAGGCTCTAACCTTAGCCGTCAGCCTGTTCCCGGATCAGGGCCGGGAGAACCGGTTCTTCGTCGAAGCTCCGCGCAAAATCTTCGCTCACTTAATCAACCAGAGGCCGACGCCGCAAGAACTGACGTACTGGATGAGCAACGCGGATGAGATCGACAAACGGATCGAAGGAACGGAGATGGCCGCGATGATCGACCGTGGCGCGGCGAACCAGCGCAGCGGTGTCTTAGGCTCGCTGAACATGGTCGCCGATGCGTTCAAGCTGCTGCCTTCGGAGCGTGAAACGAAGCGGCGCTGGAGCACGGTCGAGTGGGCAAAGGAGCGCAAAGGATGGGTGTTCATCACGTCGAAACCGACGATGCGCGAGCGGATGCGGCCACTCGTTAGCCTGTGGCTGGACTTGCTCGTGTTGCGCATGATGAACGACGATACGGCGCGGCGGAAAACGTGGTTCGTGTTGGATGAGCTGGCCAGCTTGCAGCATCTTCCGCAGCTCAAAACGGCGGTGACGGAGAACCGCAAATCGAATAATCCGATGGTGCTGGGCTTCCAAGGAAAGGCTCAGGTCGAGGCGCTTTACGGCCACGTTGCAGAGGCGATGCTCTCGCAGCCAGCGACAAAGATCTTCCTTAAAACCAGCGAGCCTCATGCGTCCGAGTGGATCTCAAAAGCCATCGGCGAAGTAGAGGTCGAACGCTTCCGCGAGTCGCGCACCAAGGGCGTGTTCCCACGCGGACGTGAGAGCGAACAGCGCGACATCACACGCGAGCCGCTGGTCATGGCTTCGGAGGTTGCGGGGCTTGATCCACTGCACGGTTATCTCAAGCACGGCAACCTCGTTGTGCAGATGCGCTTCCCGTATATGGAACTGCCGAACCGCACGGAGAAGTTCATCGAGCGAAAGATGACGCCGGTTGTGCCGTTGCAACCGGCAGCGCAACCCGCCCCGGTCGTGGTCGAAGAGCCAGTGATACAGCGGAAGCCTCCGCAGCCCGTCCAGAAGAAACAGGAACCGAGGGCCGTCGAGGTCAACGAACAGCATCCGTACTTCGAGTGAACGATCATGGTGACGCTCTCCAAACCGATCAGCTCCGGCCAAGCGCAGGCGTATCACAAAGAGGAGTTCGCCAATGCGAAGGATAACTACTACACCGAAGGCGAGCATGTACGGGGCGAGTGGCAGGGTCAGCTTGCTGAGCGGTGGGGGCTGAGCGGCGAGGTACAGGAGCAGCAGTTCGCGAGGCTGTCGGAAGGTCAGCATCCTGTGACCGGCGAGCAGCTGGTGCGTCATCAAACAGTGCGTGAGTACGAGAACGGGCGCGGCGATATGGTGCGCTCGATGGAGCATCGGGCCGGATGGGATGCAACATTCAGCGCACCGAAGAGCGTGTCCCTTACCGCGTTGGTTGGTGGCGATGGTCGTGTGCGCGAAGCCCATCGCGAAAGCGTGCGTACAGCGCTCGATGAGATGGAGAAATACGTGCAGGCCAGGATGGGTGGTAACGCTCCCGCGCAGACAAGCGGCGCATGGGCGGTTGCCAAGTTCGAGCACGACAGCAGCCGCCCTGTGAATGGCTACGCCGCGCCGCAACTCCACACACATGCCGTTGTGTTCAACGTGACCGAGTCAATGGATGGCAACACGCGAGCGTTGCAGCCTCAGGAGCTATACCGGACGCAGCAGTATGCGACGGCGGTATATCGCTCGGAGTTGGCAGCGCACTTGGGCGAAGCGCGTCTGCCGGAAATACGCGCGGAGTTTGAGCGCCGCGCTACGGGCGGCAATTTGATAGAGGTCGAGCGGAAGGCTGGGCGCGCAGGTCGGGCCTACACAACCGCCGAGATGCAGGGATACGAGCTCGAGTTGATTGAACATATGAGGATGGGACAGGGGACTCGCGATGTACTAGCCGATGGCAACGCGCGCCAGCAGACGATGGAGCAGCATTCGCATCTGAGTGTGAGCCAGCGGAACGCCGTCGATACAGTGCTGACGAGCCGCGATCAGATGATGGCACTGGAGGGCGTTGCCGGGGCTGGAAAGACGACTTCTTTGGCCGCTGTCCGTGAAGCTGCGGAGCGTGCGGGCTATGAGATTGAAGGGTTTGCGCCGACATCAAGAGCTGCACAGAAGCTCGCCGAAGCGGGCATCGAGACGCAGACGTTACAGCGTCATCTTGCACGTGGCGAGCGGGCCGACGATGGGCAGAAGCGGCTCTACGTGATCGACGAATCGAGCATGGCGAGCACACAGCAGATGCACACCTTCGTGGTACGGCTAAAGGAAAATGACCGTGTGTTGTTCGTTGGCGATACCCGGCAGCATGAGGCCGTAGAAGCTGGCCGACCGTATGCGCAGCTCCAGGAAGCAGGACTGCGAACAGCCCATCTCGACGAGATCATCCGGCAGAAAGACCCTGCGTTGAAAGAAGCCGTCGAGCAGCTTGCGCGTGGTGAAGTGCGCGAAGCCATCGGGAACCTCAACCAGCAGGGTCGCATTCTGGAGATCAAAGACCGGCACGAACGCATCGGTGAAATCGCCCACGAGTACGTGCGTTCGCCGGAGGGAACGTTGGTCGTCTCGCCCGACAATGAATCGCGGCGTGAGATTAACAGCGCTATCCATCATGCGATGCAGGCTGACGGCAAGGTCAGCGTCGAAGAGCATCGCGTGCATGTGCTGTACGCGCGGCAGAACATCGGCGGAGCTGACCGGCAGCACTCACAGAACTACGAGAAGGGCGATGTTATCCGCTACTCGAAAGGCTCAAAGCCGCTGGGCATCGGGGCCGGAGAATACGCACGTGTCACGGCCACAGATCGAGAGACCAACACTGTAACGGTAAAACGAGATGGCGGCGAAGAACTGAGCTACGATCCTCGCCGTTTGCAGGGCGTGACAGTCTACCGCGATTCTGAGCGGAGCTTCGCGCAGGGCGACCGCGTGCAGATGACAGCGCCCTACAACCAACAGAAACTCGCGAACCGCGAGCTTGGCACGCTGGAGCGGATCGACAAGGACGGCAACCTCAAACTGAAGATGGACTCAGGCCGCGAGGTCGAGTTTAACGCTCGGCAACATCCTCATATCGACTATGGTTATGCCGTCACGAGCCATAGCAGTCAGGGACAGACGGCGGACCGCGTGCTGATCCATGTGGACTCTTCGCAGGCCCACGGCGAGCTGTTGAATAGCCGCATGGCTTATGTATCCGTGTCGCGTGCGCAGTTCGACGTGAAGATTTACACGAATGATGCGCAGACACTGGGGCAGGACCTCAGCCGGAACGTGACAAAGGCTACAGCGATTCAGGAAGCACAAAGTCCTGAACATCAGAACCAGGGACAGCGCGTCGCACCGTCGTCTGTAAATCTCGGTTTATCGCAGGCCCTCAGCATGAGTTGAAGCGGCCTCTCTGCCTGTCTACGGCGAGGTTGCCGAATTCTGCCTACTTCGTCGGAAGAGTCATGCAGCGAATGTCGGCTTGTATTGACCGCTCGACAGGCCCAGAGGTTTCTTACTTCCGAATAGTGTGGCCCGGCCTAGGCTTTGGCGAACATTGCTTCAATCGGCGTTTTTCTGCGGCGCGCTCTGTTTCTTTGCAGCGGTTTTCTTCGGAACGGCCTTCTTCGGGGCTGGTCTCTTTGAGGCAGATTTTTTACTCGGCCTCCCTATCGGCATAGGAACAAAGGCTGCTACCTCTGAGCGTCGGACAAGCATTCGACCTCCGATTTCGCAGGCCGACAGGCGTTCACGAGCAATCAATTTGGCGATGGCTTGCTTGGATACTCCTCGTATCCGCGCAGCTTCCGCCTGTGAAATCCAATCGTCGATATTATTTTCTCCACTAATGGTTGTCATCGACACCTATTTCTGCTAACATCCTTTTTAGTAGCAGTCCCGGATTAACTATAGCCGTGACGACGCACCGTCGTGCGCCTACGTAAACCCTTGTTTCCAAATAGGTCTCTTCTTCGGAGGTCTGGGTATGAAATGGGATTTTCGTCACCATTTGCTTCTGCAAATCGAGATGTTGCGCGGAGACATCTCGCATCAGGAACTTAGCGAGCGGCTCGGTGACATCACCGAGCGCTGTCTGGCTCGGTACATTGCCGGAAAGAGCCACCTGACGGAGACCGAATTCAGCGACGTTGCGAAAGCTCTCGGGATCGATGCGCACGTATTTGCAAGCGCATGGGCCTCCTCTCTCCGGTTGCGCATCTCGGGAAAGGATGCTGTGAGCTCGATGGTGGGTCGAGCGTACCGGAGGTGGAGAGAGCATTCGCATATCGCTGGTCGGGGTGTTCCATCCCATCCTTCTGCCATGGCGGTCCTCCGTGCCAGGTATGCCGCCCGACTTCCAAGGAAAACTCCCCCTCTTTGGTTCGGTGCTCACCACCCTCTTCGCTCGCGACAAGAATCCTTTGAAGGCCGCGCACGCTTCGCGCGTGCCTACGAAATGCTGGTCGATTCGGTCCATGGCGGCTTGTCCGCGCGGGAAATCGGAGCCCTGCGAGGGATCAGCGGGGAGCGCGCGAGACAGCTCATGACCTGCGCAGCCTATACCTGGGCCAGGAGTGAAGGAATCGACCTATCCGGAAAATCAGTTCCTTTCAAGAATGAGGCGAGGTTCGTGAAGAACCTCTATGCCGGACTTCGGTTCTTTGGACAGGAGAAGTTCAATGAACTCGCACATCGAGCTCAAGCGAGGAGATCGGCCAGCGACAGAGAGGAGATTCCATGAAGAGGCCGGTGGGTCGAGCCGCCTTGGAGCACTATGGGCGGGAGCATAGCCGCTGCCTGGGTATGGCTGTCCAGGAATTCCGTATGGATAGAGGCCTTACGCTTGGCGAAGTTGCGAGTACGGCCAAGGTATCCGTTCCATGGCTTAAGAAGTTGGAGACAAACGAACTTCACACAAACTACTCGATCGGAACGCTGGACCGGATTGCTCGTGCACTGGGGTTGGAGATGTTCGATCTCTACAAGCGGGCGGGAGAGATGGCAGGTCCACCACCTTGGTTGAAAGCGAAGGAAGCCCAGGATGAAAAATAAGCCAAAGCGTGCCGTGCTGGTGATGGAAGAGGCTGCTGGAAAGCGTATTCGTCGATTGTCGTTAGAGGAGCCATACGCGAAATCCCAAGAAATATACCTGACAGTTGAGTTCGAGGATGAGACAGAAATCCTGATCGAAGTAGGATATGCCCCGTCTTTCGGGATTACGCACCTTGCACGCGATGCGCGCGGGGAGTTGGAGCCAATCAAGAAACCGATGCGCGGCTCAATGCGGATGTTGGCGAAGACGCAGAACAACGCCGACTAGGATGATGCGCCGGTCCTGGAAGCACACCACGTGCAGGTCTGTTCACCTTCGAACGTAAGGTTCCTCTTTTCGGAGGAAGTTTCCTCCGCGCTTCGACCGCTCGCGCGTTCTCCGCTTCCACCTCTGCGGGCCGTTCCTTCCCGCAACGCCCTCCCCATAGTCGATGTGCGCTGACGCGCACTGGATGAGGAAACCAAGCCTACCTAGTGGGCGCTGCCCCCCGCGCGGCGACAAGGGCTTCCCCAATCTTCCGCGCTTCGCTTGTGCAGACCTTCGCTGCGCTCGCCCTTCGCTTTGCTCCGGGTGGGGAGACCCCTCCCTTGCACCTTGCTACCCCCGCCTTCGCCAGGTGGCGTTCGGCATGTACATGCCGCGTTCTACGCGGACGTGCAAAAGCAAATGCCGACAAGGAGCAGACACCATGAGCACCACCGCCAACACTAAAACCCTCGATACCAACGAACAGCCCAAGACGGCCCGTGAAGTTGTCGCGGAGAATGTGCAGCTTCTCATCCATCAGTTAGAGGCCGGGCATTCGGACGCCCTCACCGGCTACCTCAATGCCATGAGCCGGTTTCACAACTATTCGCTTGGCAACATCCTTGAGATTGCACGGCAGCGACCGGATGCAACTCGCGTCGCCGGATTCTGGACCTGGAAGAACTTAGGCCGTTCTGTGAAGAAGGGCGAGAAGGGCATCCGCATCCTGGCGCCCATCATGGGAATTCGCCGGAAGAAGGACGACGAAGCGAACAAAGACATCACCAAGCAGAACACCGCTGTCCTGTGTGGCTTTCGTTCGACCTATGTTTTCGATGTCTCGCAGACGGACGGCGTAGAGCTTCCCAGCCTGCACGAAGTCAGCGGCGACCCCGGCGAGAACATCGAACGTTTGGCCGCTTTCGTTCATTCGTGGGGCATCCAGCTTGTTTACAACCCCAACATCGCACCAGCACTCGGCATGAGCTACGGCGGGCGCATCGCCATCCTGCCGGGACAGTCGAAGGCCGAAGAGTTTTCAACGCTTGTGCATGAGACGGCGCACGAGCTGCTCCATAAGGCAGAGCGCAGGACAGCCACCACCAAGACCGTGCGCGAGACGGAAGCCGAGGCCGTCGCCTTTGTTGTGGGCAAAGCGGTTGGTTTGGTGACAGGTACGGCGTCCGCCGATTACATCCACCTGTACCACGGCAACGCCTCGTTGCTGGCCGAATCGCTCGAAGTCATCCAGAAGACGGCAGCAATCATCCTTGCCGCGTTGGAGCCGACCATCGGAGAGGAGAACCATACGGCCGCCACCGAAGCCCCAGAACTCGCGGAGGTGGCAGCATGAAAACCATTCTCAACCTTCTCAAGAAAGCTGGAGGCTGGCGACCCAGCCTCTATATCAAGATTGAAAACCCACCTTATCTGCCGTTGGTGATTGAGGCCGTGGATGAGTCAGGCCCGCTGGGACTTCCTGCTGTCTCAGTCTGCCACTATGGCGAACAGAACGGCGATGCCATGCGCGATCCCGAAATGTGTTTTGAGCTTGGCCTCGCGGGAGGCGCTCACCTGATTCCGTACTTTTGGCGTAATGATTTCGTTGCCGTGGAGCAGGTCTCACGCGCCATAATTCGGGACCACTATGTCGCCCTTCTCGAATTACAGAAACAGCACGAGAAGTTTGCCGCGACGTGGGACAACAATCTCCGCTTGCAAGGCTACGAAGAAGCCTTTACGAACAAGTCCATTCTCGGCTAGACAAGATGTGTCACTGTGGCCGCGAACCTGCGGCCACTTCATTTTTTGACGCGCACATTCGCGCGGCAGGGAGAAACCCGCTCGGTTTCTCCCTGCACCCGTTTCCGGCTGCTTCCGGCCCCCGCTCGCCGGCTGCGCGTTAGGACTCCAGGCTCGGAGAGCGCACCGGCCCACCATACTGCGGTACAATCTTAATCATGGCCGAGTGGTGAAATTGGCAGCCACAGCAGACTCAAAATCTGCCGAGGGCAACCTCATGTCGGTTCGAGTCCGACCTCGGCCACCATCCCTACCCTATCTACCTAGGCCTCAAAGAACTCCTCATCGATGTTCTTGATAGCGAGGGTCTCTTCGATACGGCAACCGATATTCTGGCGAATCATTAGCTCCGCCAGTTGGTTTCCATCAATGAGCACGATGCGTTTGCTCAAGAAGTCAGCCGTCTCTCTAGCGGATGGTGAAAAGCTCGATGTCGTTACGAAGAGACCTTTGTTTGCTTTGTGACGATCAAGGCTGCCGAAGAAATCGCGGATCGCGCCCGAACCAATGTTATTTCCAGCACCATATCGTTTGGCTTGGATATAAACGCGATCCAATCCCAGGATGTCTTGATCGACTACTCCATCGACACCATCGTCTCCGGAACGCCCAAGAGTTCGACCTGCCTTATCGGCGCTGGTGCCGCCGTATCCCATGCTCAGAAGCAGATTCACGATCAGGCGTTCAAAGAACGCTGGCGGAGCATTGCGGACTCGTGCCAAGAGATCCTGCGCAAGCGCTGTTTCAATCTGCCGATGTGCTGACCGCATAAGCTCATCTGGGGTTTCTTTTTGCTCGGGGAGACCTTCCGCCACCTGCGGTTGAGGCACAGCTCCTGCGGTTTCATCACTTCGACGTCGGAACTCTCGAAACTCTTCAAACTGATTGAGGAAGCGGTTGTCGATAGCGGCAGGGTTGGAAGCCAAAACCTCTTGTCCACGCGCGGAAATTTTGAAATGACCTCTCTTGGTGAGCTCTACGAGTCCAGCCTTGCTGAGATAAGACTTAGCCCAATGAACGCGGTTGCTGAAAACCGATTGCTTACCTGACGGCAGCAATGTAGTCCTGTCCTCGGGACTGAGAGACAACTCGTCCGCGAGGGCCTCGACTACAGCGCCAATGCGTACTTCTCCCCGCGCGGACTCCCGCAGGACAGGAAGCATGAGGAATTGGTAATCAGGAATTGCCATGATTTAGATACTCGTGAATATTGAGATTCTTTGATTCTACGTAAAGGGCTCGTTCGACGCACTTCGTTCTAAAATCCCAGATGGCTCTTATTTCGACACAGACATCAACCCATCTGCAGACTGTAATGTCCCGCTATTGAGAGAGTGTTTAGACCATGAATGCCGCGAAGTGTCTGAGCCCCACAGCTTCCAACGTCTCCACGTCTCTGGTTCTGACGATCGAACAAGGCAAGGAACTCGTTCGCCTTTGCCGCACCGGGAGACTCTACGAAGTGGATGCTTGGATAGCGTCAGGAAAATCGCTTTCCGTCCCTTCGGAATTCAGGAAGACTCCGCTCCAGATCGCTGTCGACATTGGGTTTCACAGCCTCGTTGAATTACTTGCTAGCCACGAAAGGAACGCAGGGGATCTAAACCGGGCGTTGTCTGATGCTGTTGCACTTAGGAGCCTTGACGCTGTGAATCTCTTGCTGGAACATGGCGCAGATCTGAGGAGTGTTCCTCTTGCTGATGTCTTATTGAGCTGGGATCCAAAGCTCATCCAGCTATTCCTAGAGGGTGAAGCCGATGTCCTTGACGGGTTGCCGTTCACAATAGCTTTCTGCGCAAAAGTCAGAACGGCTCTCCGCCCCTTTATAAACTTTAAACAGTCACATTCTGAGCTTGGGACGGAGCTTCAAGAACAGATGGATCGAGCCCTCCGCCATTTTTCTCGCGAGGGCGATCTGAAGTGGGTGAGCTTGCTCCTTTGGGCGGGGTCAGACCCTCGATCGACGGGCCCAAGCGGTATGGACGAGGATGATCCAGAAAGCTACGTCTCAGCCGTAGAGCAAGCGGCTGCCTTTTAGTCATGTTGAGATTTTGAAGAAGTTCAAGCTCAATCGAGAGCGAGATGACCTGTCTCGTCTCCTCCACGAGGCGTCATTTGGGCAGTCCAGCGACGTTCTTATGTATCTACTAGAGCTGGGAGCGCGACCAAATGACAGGGCGAATGGCGGTTCTTCTTCTCTGAGTCGTTGTTTACACTTCATGCACTTCGAGCGGGTAGGCTTGAAGGGCTTTGCGGGGAAGCGCACGATCTATTCTGTGTCCGAATCTCTGGAAAAGATCCGTATCCTCGCCGCGCATCGAGCGATCTGGAATCCTGACGACGCCTATGAAATGAACTCATTGCGTAGAACGCTGCTCGAATGCGAGCCTGAAGTCTCGGTTGCTCTCTTCAAAATCTTCGTTCCGAACGCGATGTGCTCTCAGGACACCTGGAAGAGTCTCTTCTCAAGTGTTCGTTTTAGACACCACCTCGAGACGGAGTCCTGGTGGCTGACTCGATTGAAGCTGAGAGATTTTGCTGCGGGTCCGGTTCGTAAGATCAAAGGGAGACCAGCATCTTCGCCACCAATTTCCCGCCAACTCTTGGCTCGTTACGATCGGGAACAACTCTATCGCCAGGTTTGGGAACAGCCGATGCAAAAACTAGCCAAAGAATATGGCATCTCTGATGTGGCGCTGTCCAAGACCTGTCGGAAGCTCCGGGTACCGGTGCCTGTTCGGGGATTTTGGGCGAAGAAGGAGGCCGGGGTTCCGCTTCCCAAGAGGCCACGGCTCCCGACTCTTGGTTGAAATGGCATGTGCAAGTTTCGAACGTTGCCACTGTTTGGAATCTTCGATCAAACTAACCTTAGGATCAGAAAGAGAAAACTTGCCATGAAGCGTGAAGAAACTTTGGAAACGCTATTCACGGACCAGAATCCGACTCTTCTCGGCTTTAGACGACATGCAGAGACGGACTTCGGTTACATGAATTCGCACGCCGACCTGCCCGTGAAGGCTGCAAGAACGATCATTGAGGATTGGTACAAGAACTATCCAGCTGACCATCGCGAGGAATTAGCACGTCGCTTTCGCAGCAAGAGGCCGAGTCAACACTCTGGGGCTTTTTGGGAACTCTATCTGCATGAGCTCTTCCTGCGGATGGGGTACGGCATCGTGGTTCACGCGGCATTGTTAGGAACGGACAATAGACCCGACTTTCTTCTTCTCAAGGAAGGGCGGCCAGTCGCCGTCGTCGAAGCTCGTCTGGCAGGGGTGGAGACCGATGAAGAAGCCTCTGTGAAACAGCGGCAGGGCGAGCTCCACGACGCACTTGACCAAGTTAGGTCCCCCAATTTCTTTCTCCAGATTGATGAGGTACGTACAGCTTCCCAGAGGCCATCCTTTCGCCAACTAACGAAGGATGTAGAGGCCTGGCTTATGACGCTTGACCCAGATATGCCGATTGATCAATTCCAACTCGAAAGACGAAATTCGATCCAGTTCGAGTGGGAATCAAGCGGATGGTTCCTTCGCCTACTCGTTATCCCTAAGAGCGTTGGCCACAGAGGTAAACCTGGTCGCGCCGTGGGGACTTCAAGCATTGAGGTCAGATGGCTCGACACCAAAGGTGAACTGAGACGCGCCGTTTCAGAGAAGGCAAGTAAGTACGGTGAATTCGAGCTGCCGTTCATCATTGCGATAAACCATGTCGGCGTGAGTTGCGACCGAACCGACTGGGAGGACGCACTATTCGGCACGTCTGCCGTCAACGTCTGGTTTGCTAACGATATCGTTCACCATCAGGAGCCGTTCCGAAAAAACGATGGTCTTTGGTATGGGAACGGGAAACCTCGTCGAGCTAATGTGAGTGCAATTATTGGCGGTTGGGCTATCAACCCTTGGAGCATGGGCGCCCATCGCTTGGAGGTGTATTCGCACTTCGCCCCGAAACGTCCGTTCGACTTCCAAGGGAATCTTCCACACTGGGTTCTCTCTGAGAAGACTGGGCAGCTTGAACAGCGCGTCGGAAGAACAAGCGCTGAAATTATGGGGATTCCGATTTCATGGCCGCTTGAGTGGGACCAAGGCACCGATCTCTAAAAAGTAAGCTCGGTCGATCACGACTCTGTCAGCATTGAATTCACTCTGGCGGTAAATTTATTTCGAGCTGATGTTCTGGAATGAATGAAGCATCGCTGTGCCTTCGCACCTGGCCTTCAGTCCGCATTTCTCTCACTCCGAGAGCATTTCCATCCATAGCTTCATCGTCAGGTCTTCGCGGTCCGGCCTTCCAAGTTGCCAGCGCAGCTCCTGCTCATAGCGTTGCTGAAGCGTCTCCAGATCAAACGGGATAGACCGGCTAAGAAACCGAACGTCGTCACGATCTTTCTGGCTGTTCCGTTCGAGTTTTGATAAGGCGATATCGTACGGATCGAGAGCCATCAGTCTGAGGTGTCGATAGGCTCCAGGGAACATCTCTGTGAGCCGGTCTTCGTAATTCTCTGGGATTGCAGCCACGCCTACTCGATCAAGGTAAATTCGATGCTTTCGGTGAAGAGGACCTCCTTGCAATGCGATCTGCATCAGCGTTTCAGACGCTTCCCTCGGTGCAAGTTCGATGACGTCCACATCCGCCGTAGGGCGGGCGAGTCCGTATAGCTGCGTGATAACGAACCCTCCGATACAATCCAGGCGCGCAGGAGATTGCAATGCGTCATCAAGATCGCGGAGAAACGAGTGCCAAGGTTCCGAAGGCCTTAATTCAGAAGACATGCTGGAGGTCCTCGGCTTTCAGGTCAGTAAGCAAATTCCAGTGAGCTGCCAATGGAGTTCGGTTTGTGCGCAGCCATTTGCGTTCAGCCTGCGACATGGAAGCCTTCGCGAGCGTGTCTTCGTTGGCTAGGCGAGAGCGTTCCAGCTCAGCCACACGAGAGCGCAGCTTCTCCGCAAGCTGCGTGTCTCCGCGTTTTTGCGCAACGTCACTCGCCAGCAGAGCGACATACGCAAGCCGATTCTGTCGATCCCGAGATTTGCTTTCGGATGTGAGCCAGTTCCAGTTCATCTCGGGGAAGTGAAACGGGAGCCAGGGCAAGGCTTCTGTCACCCGAGCATCAAGATTTTCGCTGTCGAGTGCAAGCAGAAGTAATTCGGCTGGATTGAGCAGTTGCTGACTCTTCAAGTAGGCAAACCCCGGATACCCCAGCTCTCCCAAGGCTCGTTTGAGGAGCTCTTCTCCTGCCTTGAAGGGCGGACGATCTTCTATGAGTCGTGCCGTCGCAGGTAAAGGGAAAACCCGAAGAGCAGCCGAGGTGAGATCGCCCGAAACCGGCCTGCTGCCGCGTTCAACCATGGAAAGGTAAGCCTGCGTGACGCCAAGACGATGAGCCGCTTCGGCCTGAGTCCAGTTCGAAGCGGTACGAGCCGATTTGAGGTCGTCACCAGTCACAGAAGCGAGTATAACAATTTTTGTTATATTGCGCTAGGTAACCAAGTTCGGTGGAAGTAAAAATGTTTAAATTTACACATTTTCTCAAACATTGCTTTGCTTCATCGGAGTAACTGCTTATATTGAAATAGTTTACGGATATCCATGAGGCACTCAAATCCTGCCGAGGGCAACCTCATGTCGGTTCAAGTCCGACCTCGGCCACCATATCTACAGCTCATCCCAAGAGCATTTCCCTTACTATTGATAATTTATTTTCTCGCTTGGGATACAGAGCAAGTAGAAATAATTCGGCTTTCATGCGGTGCTTCGCTTGCATGAATCTGGCATCAGGTAAGCAATGCGACTCGTAGTTCTTTCCGACACACACGGTCAACACGACAAGATCAGAGATGTCCCTGAAGGGGACATCTTGATCCATGCCGGGGATTTCATGAACTCTGGCACAGACCTGTTGGAGATCATCTCTTTTAATCGTTGGTTAGGAGAGCAGCCCTTCAGACATCGTGTAGTGTGCGCGGGAAATCACGACAAGTATTTCGAGTCTGATCCCGGAACGGCGAGACCGCTGCTCACGAACGCGCACTATTTGGAGAACTCGGAAATTACGATTGAGGGAATCCGACTCTGGGGTTCACCGTACACTCCAGAGTTCTTCAACTGGGCCTTCATGTATTCACGCGGAACGGCTACTACGAAGTATTGGAATAGCATTCCCGAACATCTCGACGTGCTGATCACCCACGGGCCGCCGTTAGGAATTCTTGATCAGACCGCGCCTCAAACGTTACATCTCGGATGCGCCGAGCTGCTCGATGCCGTTCGGAGCAAGAAGCCAAAGGTCCACCTGTTTGGGCACATTCATGGTGGCGCAGGCGAGTTAGGACGCGATGGCATCCGTTTCGTAAACGCGGCATACCTGAATGAGCGCTATAAGCCCAGTCATCCAGGGGGCAAGATTCACGTGATCGACCTTTAGCCCAAGCGGAACCAGCGGAAGCGGCATCAGTACCAGTTTAGGTGCGGGTTGCTACTTCTGATCTAGGCGTCTACGCGAAGACGTTGCGTATGAGGCAGTGTGTGAGACCTCCCGGTTTGTCTCGGCACTGCTGAGAAAATTGCAATGGATCTTGTCACCTGATCATCCTCGGCCATTGCAAGCGGTCGAAAGATCACGCTTGGTTGGGGATTTTGGGTCAAGAAGGTTGCCGGGGGCCATGCTTGCCCACCACTTTTGTCTCCTGACTGACCAAGTGACGTGTTGAAGGTAGAAAAAATGACGGCACGTTCTGTCCGTTGGAGAGACCGCCGAAGACGTGGATAAGGACTTGGGGCAATCCCTCGAAAGATTCCAGGCGGCGGACTCGTCGCTATGAAAGGCTGCCGCTAGCCGCCGTTTAGGATAAAAGCAATATCGCAGGCAAAATAGGCAGGTTTTGTATATGATATTGCTTGTTATGGGGAAGACTACACCATCGCTTGTACCACGGGTTGCACGCTTGCTTGATGGGGTCGGCGCTCATCTAAAGCTCGCGCGTCTCCGACGCAAATACTCGGCGGAGATCGTAGCGCAACGCGCAGGAATCACGAGGCGCACCCTATCCAAAGTAGAGCAGGGAGACCCGGCGGTTGCGCTGGGGGTCTATGCGCGGGTGATGCAGGTGTTGAGGTTGGAAGACGATTTGGCACTGCTGGCCAAGGACGATGAACTCGGTCGAAAACTGCAAGATGCCGGAATCACCGCCAAACTTAGAGCCCCTAAACGCGTCGCCGCTGCGAAGAATGAAATCGCACTTGATCAAGCAGAAGGACGTGGCTGATGGCGGCTATAGAGACGGTCGAGGTCTATCTGGATGCCGACCAAACAGCCGAGCCAAATCTTATGGGAACGCTCCACTGTCAGCGGAGCGGTAAGGGGGAACTCTTTTCTTTCAAGTACGCCAAGGCCTGGCTTGATCAGGCGGAGGCCTTTGCCTTTGACCCTGACCTCACACTAGGCGAAGGTCATCAGTATCCTTCTGCGGATCGATCGAACTTCGGCATCTTCACCGATTCGTCTCCGGACCGCTGGGGACGCGTACTGATGCAGCGCCGGGAGAATGCTCGTGCGCGTCATGAAGGAGTTCGTCCACGGACGCTGACGGAGTGGGATTTCCTGTTGGGCGTCCACGACGAAACGCGACTCGGCGCACTGCGATTCAAACTGCCAGGCGGCCCTTACGTCGATAGCGATACAAGATTCGCCGCGCCGCCTCTGACATCGCTGCGGGAGTTGCAAGCAGCGAGCCTTCAGTTTGAGCGGCACTTGAACGACGAGGAACATCCCGACTACGCGAAGTGGCTCGCTCAGCTTATCGCCCCTGGGAGCTCTCTCGGAGGAGCGCGTCCCAAGGCTTCCGTCCGAGATGAAAAGGGAGCCCTCTGCATAGCCAAATTCCCGAGCCGCCAAGACACGCGCGACATCGGAGCTTGGGAGCTGGTCGCCCATTCACTTGCACTTAAATCAGGTATTCAGGTTCCAGATGCCAGAGCACTCCATTACGCAGAGAGTGCATTCACGACCTTTCTTGTTGAACGGTTTGATCGCACGGCGAGAGGGGGTCGTATCGCCTTCGTTTCAGCGATGACTCTCACTCAGCGCAAGGATGGAGAAGCGGGAGCGAGCTATCTTGAGCTCGTTGATCTTCTCCAATCCAGAGGTGCCAACACCCAGGCCGATTGTGAGCAACTGTTTCGTCGAGTTCTTCTGAACATTCGCATTCACAATACAGACGACCATCTGCGCAACCACGGCTTCTTTGTTGATGTGCAGGGGATTCGTCTTTCGCCGGCTTACGACATCAACCCTTCGGTTGATCGCAGTGAGCTTTCACTTGCCATCGACGAAACAGAAACCACATGTGATATTTCGGTGGCCATGAACGCCTACAAGACCTACGGTATCTCCTCCGCTCAAGCGGACGCAGCGCTAGAGTCTGTTGGAGCAGCTGTGGCGGGATGGAGAACAGAGGCAACCAGGTTCCGAATCCCGAGAGCCGAGCAGGAGCTTATGGCAGCCGCGTTCGAATAGAGCGACTTCTCGCCATGTGCTCTCACAGCTTGAACCCTGTAATTCTGCCCCGACATGGCAGAATTACAGACTTGCCCATCGCCCGGTGGGGGCAACTCACCACGTTGGCACGTCCGGGGCCGGAGTGGGAAAAAAAGTAAAAATTTACACATTTTCTTACACACTGAAACGTTAGCGAGCGGTAACTATAACAATGCAAATCACTTATTTTTTGTCCTGAAGGACTCAAAATCCGCCGAGGGCAACCTCGTGGGGGTTCGACCCCCCCTCCCGGCACCAAGATAAAGCAATCAAAATCAATAGGTTGAAAAGACCAAAGCCTCTCGACCCGAGAGGCTTTTTCATGCTCGAAATGTGCTGGTGCCACTTCTGGTGCCACTTTGTTCCTGATTTGCTAAGGTCGTTTTAGGAGGCCAGTGCGATGCCAAGGAAAAGAGTAGTCCGCAAAGAGCGTGGCGTTTTCGAGAAAGTGCCCGGTTCTGACATCTAGTGGATTCGATACAAGGTCGACTCGATGACGGTGCGATATGCCCATCTTGCCCCAGAACACAATCAAGCGGCGATCGAGAAGCTAGATTCCGCGATAGTTTGAAGCATCCGCCAAGGTGCGACCTAACGGCAAAAGCTCAATGACTATCAATCGTGCGTCTCAACCTTGTGGCTTCGGAGTCCAATCCTGCTTTTTGCAAGACATAGATGGCATCCCATACGAGCCGCTCAAGAATCTCGATTCGCTTATCCCGTTCCGCTACTGCTGCATCTGAGCCACACCACTGGCGGATGATCGCCCATGAGGCGCGATATTGATTCAACAGAGGCGCAAGGTATTCATTGCCGGGACGCACAACGTCCATAGACCAATTCCGTTCTGTGGTCTCAATATTGATCAAAACGGGTGCGGGTTCAACCATGCAAAAATTGCGAGCGAGTTCTTCGGCTTGGTCGTGAGGCAGCTTTAGAGATCCATCTCGGCCTTGAAACGCAGGAGGCTGGAGTGCATATTCGGAAAGTCGACTGCGTGCATGAAGCCTATTTAACTGCTCCCAGGTCGTGTCGATCTCCCGTTCTGATGGTCTGAGGCCTGATCCTCTTCAAACTCTCCTTTACCGGTGAGCAGCCTGCCTGGTCATATGCCACTCATGTGGTGGCAATACGAGTCGAAGAAGCATCAGCGTGGTTCAAGCAGCCAAATGAAGCTTGCTGGTGTCGATTCGCCCGAAGCTGCACGCACCTCATCAAACCTCTTCTCAGCCTTTACTCTATAAGGCACTTTCCGAAGCACTTCCTGCCAGGCCTCCCACGCGAGAACTCCCTGTCCGGACAACTCGTGAAACAACAGAAATTCAGGCATGATTGATAATTCGTGATCTTCGGCAAGGTGTTCCGGATGTATTCGGGTAATTTCCCCCAGGAGTATCTGCGCTCGTGGAAAGATTCTGTTGACTGTGGTGAAAAAGTCGACAAGCCTGTCTTGAGAGCCTCTCGAAAACTCATGAGCGACAAACCACAGGGAAATGACCAGTCGTTGTGTCTCTGGTATTGATTTCCGCGCTGCAACGCTCCACGATTCCACATTAAAACCATCCGCATTTGTGGCTACAGGGTCGAATGCGCAAAGAGAACTCAGGCGCTTCTTCGTGGCTTCGACTGCGGTCGGGGAAAGATCCACGCCAAAGATCCTCAACTCAGGCCATTTCTCAAGAGCGTGGCATAAGAAGCATCCATCGCCACAACCGACGTCAATGACGGCAGTAGGTGCCAGACCCGATAATAAATTGAAAGCTTCGGGGAAGAACTTCTGGCTATGCAACTGTCCGCTTCCTCGGACATTCCTCAGGCGGTCTACCTTTGGATCCGTTTCATTGCCTGCTATGGTGCCTGAAAGCTCCTGGAAATAGGGTGAATAGGACATCAACAATGAAAATGCGCCATTCCTTTTCAAGGTGCTGCGGCCGTCAGCACTGAGCGCATATTCGCCTGTAGTTCCACGTGTGAGCAGACCAATACTGAAGAGATAACGAAACAAAGCTGAAATGGTCTCAACATGCAGCGTTGAGTGCCAGTCGCTGGCTGAGAAATCTCCTTCGAGCATTCTGTCAACCATGCCCGCCTCACCCAGGATCGCGATGATCGGCGTTGCGAAATAGCCTCTTAACAAGTCCACGATATTTTTGCGTTTTTTACTTCCATTAGCGGATTGAGCAAAGTGGTTAATAGCAGGCAAGGGTGTATCCTCGATTGCTACATCGGTTCCATTGAAAATGGCCATGACAGTTGGGTCTCCTATCGAATTTGGGTGAGTAAAGATGGGGATTCTTTGGCTGCGTCGGAGCTCGTATAACAGCTTCCGCCGGTATATAACTGCAGGACATGCGGGGCATCGCACATCTCGCACCAGTTGAATAGTGGGCTATTCTTCAGATGTAGACAGCACGATCAGTGCGAGTGGTTCTGACAGGCGTGTTCAAAGCCTTATGCCAGATATCCCGCAAAGCTAAACTTTTCATAGTTTTTAGAAAGCAACCGGTGCGGTGATCTCGCAAATTCTCACGGCAAGACAGCTTCTGACAATAAGGAGCACATATAAGGAAGTTTTATTTGGCGCACGCAGACTCGCAACGCAAATCCGAGCCTGCTATTGTGAAGCTGCGCCACTGCTCAGGCTCCACGGCGCGAGTACCATTGAACTATCCACTGGTGCTGCTGTAAGGATAGGCTCGACACCGCCAAGCAGCATAATTGCAGTTACTGAATTCGGTTTGGTCGATGCAGTCGCCGCAATTATTAGAGCGTCGCCTGGCTTCAGTTGAGCAAGTGTTACAGCGGGCATGCTGCTGATGATCTGTGTCAAATCGGAAGAAGATGACCTGCCACCGTCATCCTGACCACCGCCTTGTCCCGCAGCAGGAGTAGCTTCTCTATCGCCTTTTAGGCGCGCGGCAAACTTTGCAGCAACCGCGGGCGTTAGTTTATGCATGTCTGTGTTGGTGGTGAGCGCAATCGTCACAATAGCTTTTGTCGCAAGATCTTTGACCGTCAATGTGTCGTTAGGCACATCGATCCTGATAACCTGTCCGGAAATATTGCGAAATGATCCGGCAATAATCTTATCCGCAGTTACAGCCGCGCCATCAGGGCTTCTTTCGCCGCGTGCATTGAGTTGGTCTCCGACCTGAATCTGCGCGAGCGAGCCTGGCTTCGCATCTGCAAACCTCACAGAGTCGGGTGCATAGCGCATCAGTTGCGTCTTATCTGTAGCCTGAATTATGACGTTCGTTGTTCCAGCCGCACTCACAACAGATATCGTCACAGTATTTGCAGCGGGGTTGATTGAATGTACGAGGCCACCAACACCGTTCTTCTTCCAGGCCAATTGTTCCGCAACATTTTTCTGGTCGATATCGCCCGCTTTCATTAAGTAGGCTATTCGTGCGACTGCAGTGCCAGAATCCGTTATATTCGTCGAAATCAAAATTCGATCGCCAACCGAGATGTCACTGAATGTTGCGGTTGCTGCACCCTTCAGGTCGGTACTTCCAACAGGCAGCTTCTGAATCTCTGTCGCCGGGTCAACCGGCACCTGGACGATCCCACCCATGTCCGACTTCACAGTTAGCACATCGTTGCTGACCGCCAACACCGTTCCACGAATCACCTGTTGCGGTGACGCGTGTGCCATCGCTATAGCGCTTACATAAATCATTGTCAGCAAAACTGAGACAATTACCGCAGTTTTGCGCCACATCGCTTTGCTGAATACATAGTTATCTTCGCTCGCTGGTTGCATCAATCAACCCTCTTAAACCTGTATTCATCTGGCGTTCGTCGAATCCGTTTCTTATTCGTCAGGTTATTCTGATTGGATTAAGGAAGCTGAAGTCTGCGCGGAAAAGTTGATCTATACAGGGCTGGCCTGACAAATTCGTTCTTCGTTTATCCGTCGGCAATGTGCCCATCTCTCAGCCATTGCTGTGCTCTAAAAGTTGAAGGCGCCTCCCAGAAAGATGACACGGTTTCCCGGGACAGGTGCGGCGAAGCCTTCGCCAGCCAAAGCCTGTGACCTGCCGAAGAGAGGGGAAAGCAGTGTGCCGTTCTGAGGGGCCAGGTTCACGATATTGAAAACATTGCTGACCGCGGCATTCAGCGTCATGCTGTATTTACGCTTTACCGTGGCATCTAATTTTTGTTGCGACTGACTGCCACTTAATCCACTTCCGCTGACGCTTCCGTTGCCTAATACCATCCCACCGGCGCCAACATCGGTCTTTATTTTTGGCCCGATTCCAATTACTTTGCTTACTCTCAGGTTGAGTGCGACATTCGCCGGGCCTGTGCCGAGGCCGTAAGGGATGATTTTTTCACTCTTGCCTGTTGGATCGGAGTCAAGGCAACCGTACGGAGTGGAAATAACTCCTGTTGCTCCGCAGATTCCATAGGTGGGCCGAGCGTTGAACTGATTGTTCCCGGTAAGGTCACTGCCGACCGTCAGATTGTAAGGTGTCCCGGATTGGGCTATCAGCAGAGGCGACACGCTGATCCCATAGGGGGCGGCATAGGTCGCGAGCGCGAAAAGTCGGTTGTGAATACCAAAGCTCGGACGTCCATAGTCGAGACCCGGATCCTGTGCAACAGATGGGATAGATGTAACTCCCTGCGTGTCACTTTTGGCCTGGGTAAACGTGTAGGACGCGTGGATAGAGGCATGTCCGATTTGAGTATCGGCCGTGGCAATAATCTGATGCTCGGCAAAATACCCGCCGGATTGGAACTGGTAATTGTAAGTAGAGGGCAAAGAACCGATAAGCGTATATGTTGAAGGGTCAAACTCAGGAGCCGTCACGTTGTTCGTAAGGTACTGATGAACGCCACGGGTATAGAGATATGTCACATTCAATGTGGATTTTTTACCGACCTTCTGATCGAGGCCGACAGCACCCTGCATGTTCAGCGCTGCGTGAAAATGGTGGTCGATGCTGTAGAGGTACGGGACGGAAGTATTCTGTCCACTCAGCCCGGATGGGAGCACGGGAGCGTTTGGATCGAAGAAATCGGGGTTATTAGTGACGTAGCTTTGCTGGTTGATGCCGTTCTGATGAATGGCCTGAATGATCCAGGGAGTCCCGGTCGTTGAACTGAAGGAATTGGGTACGGTGAAGCGGTCATAGAACCAGCCATAGCCCGCACGAAACACAGTCCTGGGGGGAGTCTTTCCAGGACGCCCTGGCGCCCAGGCCAATGCGAATCGTGGAGCCCAGTCGGCATGGTCATGAATCCGATTCTGGCTCTCGAAGCGAAGGCCATAGCTGAGGGTGAGGTTAGGTTTCCAGCGCCAGTCGTCCTGGTAGAAGAGAGCGCTATCGAACAAGAGCACGCGAGCCAGGGGCTTTTGAATTACCGTTACCTGATATTGCGCCGGGGTATTGGCAAGATACTGGCTGGTAGTGTCAAAAAGATAATTGCCGTTTACTCCCGAAGTCGAATAGTTGGCGTCTCGATCAGAGCGCAGACGAGCTCCAAAGCGCAGGGTGTGATTACCCATACTTCCCGTGAAGTAATCCTGCAACTCAAAGAGATCCTGATGGTCCTGGAGGTTACCTGCGTTACTGCCTCCGGTCGTGAATGCGCCTTGAAGAGTTACGGTCGGAGTGAGGTAAGACGGGATCTGGTCATTACGAACGCGCCGCCACTGAAAACCGATTTCACTGAGCAGGTGCGAGTTCACCACAACCGTATCAGTGACTTGAATGGTATTTTCCTGGTCATCTGTTTTATATCCCTGTTCGGGAAGATTTAATGCGCCAATACCGCCATTTGTTTGCACGGATCGGAAGTAGCTGTCCCTAACGGATACTGTATTACTCTTTCCGAGCTGGAAGTCTAATCGGGAATTCACCTGTGTAATCGAGGATGGATCGGACACGGCCTCGTTGAGTGTCGAGTTCGTATCATTTGGGTTTACGGCATTGATAATGGCCTGGTTCTGTAGTCCGAGACGGAAGAAATTGAGAAAATACGAGGCGTTCTTACCCAACGGCCCGTTTACACCACCGCTGCCAAAATACGTATAGTAGCTGGGCCGTTGCGCAGTAAGAGGGTTTGCCGTATCCAATGCGGAGTCTGCTCCATTGATGCGAAGATAACCGGAAAACTTATCAGACCCTGGTTTGGTCAGAATCTCAATGCGTCCGTAGCCCAGCCGGTCAAACTCCGCTGAGAATGGGTTCTGATTGATGCGGATCTCACGAATAGAAGACTTGGGAGGAAGCTGGCCGCCTGTAAAGCCATCAATATAAATCTGGCCTCCGTTTGGCCCGGACGCCGGGCCTGCCAACGCCTGCAACTGATTGAGCAGCTCATTGGGGTCGTCCGATAGCGCATCCAGCGCCGCTCCTTTGATGACAGTGGCACTCGCATTCTCGTTCGGGTCCACGCTTACTCCCGTGTGTTGGTCTGATACAGCAATATTTTGCTGCACTGTGATAATGAGTGGGATCTTTAGATTCGAGACCTGCCCTGGATGGACCAACACATCGGTCTTTGAAAAAGGAGAAAAGCCGGCAGCATCGACATTGAGGTTGTAGGAACCCGGTGCGACGGCTTTAAAACTGAACGTTCCATCTCCACCCGATTTGGTTTTGAGAACCTTCGTGCCGCTTGTGAGTACAACTGTGGCGCCTGGCACTAATGCTCCGTCGGGATCCAATACCTGCCCGTAGACGCTTCCGTTTGACTGAGCTTCAGCGGGATGAGTCGGCTTGACGATAAAACCGAACAGCAACGCCGCGAAGAGCAATACACTCCATGCGTGCCGCTTCGTCGTAAAGGATGTCCACCGGGTCATTTGAGTTCCTTTTGTTGTGGCTGCACGATGAAAAATGAGCAAGCGCCTGCGCTGTGGCGAAGATGCCAGCAATAACGGATCTGATCCCGTGATATCAGGAGTTCGTGTGGTGCTGAGTGGAATCCTTACAATTGAGGGTTCAATTCGCGCGCATCTGCGATTTCGTCAGGTTCGTAGTTCCTATATGTGGAGGAGGCCCGTTCGCATTCGATGCTTGTTCCGCTGTGATTTTTGCCGGTGGCAGGAGACCAGCGGAACTGGCTTCGGCCAGGTTCGTAATGCCTATATGCGGAGGAGGCTCATTTGCACTCGATCCCTGTTGCTCTGTGATCCTGGCTGGTGGCGGACGACTTGCCACACCTGCTTCCGTCAGCTTTATCGTGCGCTCATCTATGTTCGGTCTTTTTTGCTCTGTTGTCTGGGCCAGAGTTGAGGTACGATCTGGAGCCTGAAAGGCGGGAAACTTCGTTGGCAGCTTTGTTTCCTTACGCGTTTTCGATAGGGGCAACGTCTGTTTCGCTGGGGCATGTTGCGAGGAGATGCCGGCCAGCCCCTTCGGTAGCGGGCTCAGAAAAAGGAATAAGCCACAGCAAACAACAAGCATAGACAAAGGGCGCAGGCCGCTTTTATGCGATTGAGGAAGTGCCTCGCCGAGAATCCGCATGATGCGGGCACGAAAATCACTGCGAGACTGATGTCCATCCACAGCCAGGGCAAGTTTCAATCCAGTGGAACGTTGATGCTCCAGGCGGAAGAGTGCTGTCGCGTATACCAATGGATCGGAGCATATTTCGAGAGCTGTGTCATCACAGCAAAGTTCGCGCTGCTCTCTTAGTCGCTTTCCGATCCACCAGATTGCAGGGTGAAAGAAGAACAATGTTTCGGCCACCGTCTGGATCAGATTCCAGAGATAATCTGCGCGACGCACATGAGCCAGTTCATGCGCGAGTATCGCCTCCAGTTGATCCGGAGGCAAGGCGAGCAGTGCAGATGCCGGGAAGAGAACGAGAGAACGCAGGATGCCGAAGGTCATCGGAACTGAAATGCACTCAGAGATACGCAGATCAGGCAGACGTGAGATTCCAAGCTGGGTCGATACCTTCAAAAAAGCTGCATGGATTGCTTCTGGCGCTTTCTCCATTGTTCTGCGCCGCAGACGCTGAAGCCACCACCACCCTCCAATGGAACGAATAGAGCAGTAAAGCACTCCTGATAACCATCCGAAATCCAGCCATGGAAGAACAGGGGATAACCGAATGTGAGCAGAGTATTTTGTTATAAGTGCAAAGCTTTCTGCCAACGCTCCGAAAGAAAGAGGGGAGAGTGCCGAACCCGGTACAGTGCTGACCTGAGTGAACACCTCAGCTGAGCAACGAGCTGTCTCATAACTCAGCGTCACCACAGCCAAGAGGAGCATCGAGAGTAGAGCTGCGAGCGTGAACAGATAACGAGTCTGGCTATGTGCTTTCCTGAGCCACAAGTCCGCGGCCAGATACAACGCTGCTACTGCTGTAGCCTGCCAGGTGAAATGAATCAAGGTCCAGCCGAGAGCCTGAAAGGCAGCAGTCATTCTTGTCCTCCTCTCTGTCGAAGTAACCTGCGAATCTCTTCAAGTTCTTCCGTATTTGCCGGCTCCATCGAAAGAGCATGCATGGCCAACTGTGCTGCTGAGCCGGAGAAAAGCCGATCGCTCAGGTCTCGCAACATCTGGTTTTGAGTCTCCTGCTGACTTACCGTCGTTCGGTACACATGGGCTTTACCCAGTTCTGTGCGCTGCACTAAGCCTTTATCAGTCATGATCTGCAGCAGCTTTAATACCGAGGTATAACCGAGTGGACGCAACTGGCTTATATCGTCATGGACCTCACGGACGGTCGCTGTCCCCCTGCGCCACAACACGCGGAGCAATTCGAGCTCTCCTTCGGTCGGCTTCGGTAGATTTGACCGCGTCAACATCATGCCAAGACGATATACAGACAACTATTTGCCTGTCAACGAAAATCTTCGTAGGTCGGCACTAAGCCCGTATACTCGGATCCAGATTAATTTCGGATGGGCGCGAGATCAGGGCCTTCTGGTAGACAGGGTGGAGAACTGCGTTATCAAAGCCCGGGCTCGACAATCTGTATTTACGTGGCCGATCATTATGCATTCGGAAATACCCATTGTGACAGGAACCTGCAAGCAGGGTTCCCTGAAGAAAATGTAACCGCCGGGGCACAAACGAAGATCTATGTGAGCCAGGTTCAGGATCAGCGAGGATCATTCGATCCAGCGTACTAAGGTTGCAGCCCATGAGTAGCCGACGCCAAAGCCCACAAGCATAAGTAGACAGCCATTAAAGAGCTTACCTTCAAGATCGGCATATTTTAAGGCGATAGGAATAGTAGAGGATACGGTATTCGCGCAATCCAGGAGAGAAATCTGCATCTTGTCCCTGGGTATCTTCAACTGCAATCTAAGCTCCTCTAACATAAACGCGTTTGCCTGGTGAAAGACGAAGAGGTCTATCTCTTCAATTGTCATCTGTGCCTTCTTAAGCAGAGAGTCGACCAGATCAGGTATTGTCTGGATAGCGAACTGAAAAATTGCATTACCGTTCATGTGCAAATGGCCGGATTTCGTATCGAGATACTCCTGGGCCATTTTTTCTCTTCGGGTGCCACTATTGGTAACGACCAGGTTCATTGCCCCCCTTCCATCCGTTCCGTAAAGAAAGGGGCCGAGTGCATAATCGTTGCGCTCTTGGGCGACTATCCAGGTTACAGCCGCGCCATCCCCAAAGAGCGTTCGCGTGCTCTTGTCGGCTGGATGAAGATATTTTGAATACGTGTCGGCCGTAATGAGAAGTATGGATGTGGCCTGGCCCGATGCAATCAGCCCTTCTGCGAGTCCGAGTCCGTACACAAAGCCTGAGCAGCCGAGTCCTATATCCAAAGCACCGGCTGTCGTGGGAATCTGAAGCCTTTGCTGCACCAGGCATGCGGTCGTGGGCAGAATGTAATCCGGGCTCTGAGTGCAAAGCAAAAGAAAATCAATGTCGGAAGGCTGGCATGCCCCGGAAGAGAAGAGGCGTAATGCAGCCGTTATTGCAAGATCAGAAGAGCATTCGTCATCGCCTGCGATGTGTCTGCTTCGTATCCCGGTCTTACGTTCTATCGCCTCGCATCCCCACCTTGGAAACATGTCCGACAGCGACTGAGTCGTGAGTACATCGTTGGGTAGATAGAATTCAACGCTTCTGATAACGCCGTGTGTAGCCATTCCGGATCTCCGAGGCATGGTTGTGTCGAGATGTATCAAGTGAAGGCGTCGACAGTATCCCAGGATAGGTTCTGGTATGTCTTTATTGAGGCACGGTGGTATGGATTGTCAGAAAAATACGCCTGACATAGCAAATGCCATCGCTTCAGAATCTGGTGTGGTTTTGTTCAATGGAATGTCTAGACTATCTGGCAGAAGCTTTTGTTCCGCCAGCGCCAACCCGCGGCATAGTCTGTATCGTTAAGATACTCATGCACTATTCGTTCGAGTCTGGACTTGCTTATTCCAAGAGACAGAAGTTCGTTCCAGGAAACTATACCATTGGCCCACGTGGGTTCTAAGCGACCTGCTCGTCTGGCCCGCGTCGCCAGGCGGGCTCCAATGCCAGATAACACCTGCTGTGTAGCGTGCATTGTAGAAACCTGATCTTCATGTAAGCGATACTGAGAAAGTATGACGGGCACGTTGTCGATTTGAAAACGATCGTTCAAACGCAGGAACAGATCGTAGTCCTCTGCATGGAGATACTCAGCTCGATAACCGCCTGAGTTTAGAAGCAGATCGCGCCTAAACATAACGGTAGTGTGCGCTATATGGCAATCAAGTAACTGCAGATCGGTCAGGCCTTCGGAGTAACCTGGCCACTTCATTACGAATTTGATACTACCTGTGCTATCTATGCACTCTGTGTGTCCTCCAGATAGAGCTACATTTGGATTACTGTCCATAAAAGCGACCTGGGCAGCGAGCCGGTGAGGTTTGGCTACATCATCAGCGTCGAGCCGGGCTATGTATTGACCACTGGCTACGTGACAACCCAGATTGAGGGCTTTCACAAGACCAAGATGCTGTTGCCGGACGCACCTGATACGTGGATCTCCGGCGCAATAGGCACGCACAATCTCACCGGTTGTGTCGGTAGATCCATCGTCGACCACGATGCACTCAAAGTCGCGAAATGTCTGCGCGGATACGCTGTCCAGGGCCGCTCTCAGGAATCGCTCGCCATTGAACACAGCCATTACCCATGAAACGCGAGGTGCGAGTGACGGTATGCTTTTCCGTTTCAACACGGAAGATTCCTCCGAGGATATCGTACGGGTGCCAGGTAACGTCGTGGAGTTGGATGATATCGTTCAACGTCTACACCCCTGACCCAATGGCAAAACGGTGCTGCACCTATGCCATGTGCTCAAACCAATCTTTGGTAAATCGCGATTTTGTCCGCTTAGAGCATTTCTCGTAATGCTATAGCCCCGGAAGGACCTGCGAATGCCGTTTTCTTCGCAGGAAAACGGCGCTCAGACCCTCGGTTTCGGTTTACACCTTTACGAGAAATGCTTTAGTGGTTCAACAGGGAGATTGTATGATTCTCTATTGTTGAGTCGTCCATCAAAAAATCTTCAATGGTCAGTTCGACGCCGAAGCGTGTGCGTAATCTTGAAATGCATAGCATCGCGGACAGGGAATCACCACCGCAATCCAGAAAGCTCTGCTTCGTATCTGTAATAGTACGTTGAAGTGCTTCCTCCCAGATCAGTCGAACCGCATCCTCGGTTTCCGCAAAGTTATTTTTTTCAATGTTCGTCGAATTCACTATCTCCTCCTGTTTTTCATTCTGCTGAGTTGGGCGCACATCGTGATTAGACAGCGCTATGCAGCATCCCCCAGAGTTGCGCGACAATGGCGGTGCTGCTGTTTCCTTCTGTAAAGGCCATCTTCATATTTATTTTGGAGCCTGTACACTAGTTGACCCTGATCGGGTAGATGCCAGAGAAGCAACCCTTGCAAAACCCCGTTATGGGCGCGGCTGTTTCGAAGAGTCCTCTGATCGAGAGGAACTCAAGCGAGTCTGCATCGAGGAGTCGCCGCATTTCGGCGGCATCGCGTCCGTGTGCGAAAAGCTCACGATCGTCAGGCGTGTCGATGCCGAAGTAACATGATGCAATGGTTGGCGGACTGGTAACGCGGACATGGACCTCCCGCGCACCAGCCTCCCGAAACATCCGGACCAGGTGCAGACATGTATTTCCCCGCACGATGGAATCGTCTACCAGAATGATTCGCCGGCCTTTGATGAGGCTGGTGATAGGACTTAGTTTCGATGAAATTGTTTTTGTTCTGGCCGCGGATGTTGGCTCGATGAAGCTGCGACCAACGACGTCGCTTCGAAATAAAGCCATCGAGAGTTCAATACCACTGGCCCGTGCATATCCCAGCGCGCCGAATATTGCTGAATCGGGAACTGGTACCACGACATCGGCCGGTACCGGCATTTCGTTGGCGAGACGTTCGCCACAGCGTTGCCGGAACTCGGCCACGCTGTGGCCGAAGATAACACTGTCCGGACGGGCGAAGTAGATGAGCTCGAAGACGCAATACGCCGGATCCGCACGTGGAGAGGCGCGCGAGAGAGACCTAAGCCCGTCAGGCGCCGCAACCACAATCTCTCCAGGGTGTACATCACGGACGTCGGTTGCACCGACTGCATTGAGCGCACAGGTTTCTGAACTAACAATCGTGGCGCTGCCTTTGCGGCCGACGCTGAGGGGCCTCATGCCGAGGGGGTCTCGCACTGCGCAGAGTGTGTCGGACGACATTACCAGCACCGAGTAGGCCGGGGTCACAGAATGAAACGTCTCTCGTATGGCACTTTCGAGATCGCTGGTAAACAGCATCCCAACCCGGTGTGCGAGTAATTGGCTGTCGTTTGCCCGGTCGAACTCCTCACCGGATGGCAGCGCCTCTCTTAATTGCCTGAGATCGACGATGTGTCCATTATGGCAAAGGGCGATACGACCGCGCGGTCCATCGGATAGGAACGGCTGTGCATATTCGATCGAACTCCCACCGCTGGTGCAGTACCGTACGTGACCGATCGCGGCGTCCGTCAATGTGCCAGGCACTCGGGGAGCGAGATCTCTTACGGTTCCCATCATGGTGACATGCTGGAGTTTACCCTCGTGAGCAAACGCCACCCCGGCGCTCTGCTGGCCGCGATGCTGAAGAGCAGAGAGGCCACGAAGTGTGAGCGTCAACGCGTCGGTGTGACCGTACACGCCGAACACCCCGCATTGGTCCTGAAATTTGTCAGACATGACGGCTCCAATCTATAACGGTTACGCCATCGTTGATGCGCAGGAATCCGTAAGCAGAATCGTTTTTTCACCAAAGAGCCGCTCCGCATGGATGCCACGGCTAATGCAATCCGCGATCAGCCGAGTCGAGTCGACAATCGGCCTGGATTGGTCCGTATACTTGACGCTCATGATGTAGTTCAGCCACGGCTCCTGCCCCATTGCATAAACGTAGACTTCTTTTGCGTGGAACTGGTTCACAATCTGCATCGCCTGTTCATAGTTGGACCCAGCGAGCCGCCGCGACTGATCCATCGCGCGTTCAAGACGCTGTGGCATCAGCGGCCCGTACACCCAGCTACAAGGTGCACCGTCGCACTCCATGCCGATGAATACCATGTCGATATCGCCGACTATGCGGTGAACGTGCTCGTAGAGAAACGGTTCTATATTGCATGAGTCGGCGGCGAACAGTAGCGTATGACCGCCGAGACGCACGAGATAGGCCAGTTTCGTGCCAACCGACAAATCGCCGTGTTCGCCGAAGAAGGGAATTCCCATTACGTCGCCATCGTCTGAGAGTTGCAGACTCTGACACTCGTTTAGCTCAATTACATGGTCAAAACCGATGGCCTCAAACAGCAGCTTAAGCGATGGATCCTGGAGCATGCCATATGAGTTGCGAGGCACAACGATGTTCCTGATCTGGTGCCTCAGTTGAAGGAGCGTCTCCATCAGTATGTGGTCCTGATGATTGTGTGTGATAAAGACGTAGTCGATTACATCCGGCAAATCCGCATAGGTGTAGCGCGAGATGCTGGACTCATAGGTGTAGCTCAGGACAGGATCAAACAGCAGATTTAGTCCATCTGTTTCAATGAGAATGCAGGCGTGGCCGAAATATCTCCATCGGATGCCCTGTCCCTGAAATGGTTCGTAGGGTGGCGGTGGAGTCTCGGTGAAGAACGAACGGAAAGCTGCCTCGCTGCGCGCATCTATATCGAATTGATCACGCACTGAGAACCACGGCTGCGGTATGGTTTTCAGTTTAAACAGGCTATCGATACGCGGATCCGAGAAGGGCAGACGAAGATGGACGGATGTTTCATCCTCAAGCCGGGGTGTGCTTAGTACGAACGGGCGGTGATCCGCTGTTATCGTCCGGAGCATCAGACTCTGTGTGTGCGTGTGGTAATAGTTGCTCTGATACAGGAGTGGCTCAATGATTCGATACGTAGGATGGTTGTTCAGGTCGTAGGTAAGTTCGACGTAGCCACGTAACATCGCAGGTACCTGCTCGTAGAGACTCTGCAGCGAGAATCCCTTTGCAGATCCGAGCAGCAGTGTATTGAGTTCGCCCAGCGCAGCGGAGAGCGCAATTAAATCGGCGCGCTCTTTTTTCGTCCTGTCGCGCAAAGCTCTTAACTCCTCGACGCGTTTGCCACCGTGGTCGATGAACGGTCCACCAAGCAATTGTGGGTTCTTCGCGGCGCTGGCATGCACTGCGGGCGCATTGAGATACGAATCAAGAAGTTTGAGGTGGCCCTCTGTAATATTGCGCGCGGCGGTCGCGGGCGGGATCAGGTGGGGCCACGCATACCATTGATCGCAGAGCGGCTCTATCTGCACATTTTGGTTGAGATACACGTAATCATTGCTCATAGGATTCTTCCTTATGCAGGGAAAGATTCGTGACTGGACGAAGCATGGTCAGACTGACGGACGGAAGACAATCGGCTGTTTCGCCGCGATCGCATGCAGCTCTTTAGAGAGTTCTGAGAGAACGACTCCCCGATGTTCATTGAGGAAAAAATGATCACCGGGAAACAATACCCGCCGGAAGGCAGCCGAGGTGAGATCGTGCCATCTGTCCAGGTCTTCGGGCAGTATGTGCATATCAAGTTCGCCACCATAGGCCGAGATCGGTATCGCCAGCGGTGTCTCCGGCCGATAGGCATGCATCTCCGACAGGCCGAAGTCGGCGCGGAGGAGCGGTAGAAACAGGTCGAGCAGTTCAGGATCGTTCAGCACTTCTTTTGGCGTTCCCCATCGTCCCAGCTCATGCACAAATTGAGGTTGGGGCAGGTTGTAGGTCGGAGCCCTTTTGTGTGGCAGGTGAGGTGCACATCGGCCTGATACGAACAGATGAAGCGGACCCGGCTGCAGATGACGACGCAGATGATGGGCCAGTTCGAAGGCCAGTGCTGCCCCAAGACTGTGCCCGAAGAACACAAACGGTCGATCCAGCACAGGCCTGAGCGCCTCGGCCAGCTTCGGGATCACATCCTCCCAGGAGGTGATCGGACTCTCGCCGAGCCGTCCCTCACGTCCAGGCATCTGCACCGCACAGAGTTCTACATCAGCAGGCAGAAGACGACACCATGCTGCAAATACAGAAGCACCGGCTCCGGCGTACGGAAAGGCTATCAGCCGGAGCTTCATACCGGGTCTGGGAGTGGGCGAAACTACCCACCGGTTTACTAAAGAAGGAGAGACGGGCATTCAACTACTCCTCGGCTAAATATCATTGGAGGTCACACTGAAAAAATCGTAACGAGGCAGCTTTTGTTTGATTGGTGCCTGCACGATGCGCTGCTGATGGGGTGGAGATCTTCCGGCGCTCCTGGGTTCGTATCGGGGGTGGCTATTTACGTGTAACGTGTACCTGAGTATTGTTTGCTATGACTATTCAGGCATATTGCTCCGCCTGAAGACGATAGAGTTGTGCATACAAGCCGCTTTTCCGTTGCAAAAGCTCATCGTGGCTTCCCGTCTCGACGATCGTTCCCCCATCCATCACGATAATCAGATCCGCCGACCGAACGTTCGAGAACCGATGCGATATAAGCATTGTGACCATGCCACGCGTAGAACCAGCGCGTGTCTGGTTCGCGTACCGTTCGAATAGGGTGTGTTCCGCCAGCGCATCCAGGCTGGCGGTGGGTTCGTCAAAGAAGATAAGAAGGGGATCTTCCCTCATGAGTGCTCGACCAAGCGCCAGCTTCTGCCATTGGCCTGTCGAGAGATCCATCCCGCCTTCCCATCGGACGCCGAGCTGCGTTTCGTGAGCCGCCGGGAGAGTGGCAAGCAGGTCGGGTGCTCCAGCCCGTTCCATGGCCGCATCCACCGCGTCGCGATCGTCCAGCTTCGAGAGGTCACCGAAACCGATTGTGTGCTGCGCGGTGAACTCGAAACGTGCGAAGTCCTGGAATGCCGCTGACAGTCGATCGCGCCAGGCTCCAACTTCGATTTCGCTCAGTTCAACCCCATCGACCAATATCCGTCCTTCGGTTGGCTCGTACATACGGCAAAGCAGTTTGACCAGCGTTGTCTTTCCGGCGCCATTCTCTCCGATCAATGCCACGGTGCCACCTGCAGGAACGCGGAAGGAAATATCCCGCAGCACCCATTGGGTCGTTCCCGGATAGCGAAACGAAATCCGATCGAACTCGATGCTTTGGGCCAGGCGAACGGGAACGGGCCGGCTTCCCGAAATAGCGGCGATCGCACGTTTTGCGTAGTCCTTGAGCCACAGAATTCGTCCGGCAACGCGCAGTGTCTCACCGACACTGGATGCACTCTGGACTGGATCCACCACGGCCGCCCTCACCTCCTGCATGAGGTACACGGCAAGTACGACATCTCCGGTAGAGGCTAAGCCATGACTCACCCGCCAGAGCATTAACCCCATGACGCCGCCGAAGCCGATCAGGAAAAACAGCTCGCCCGCAAAGCCGAGCAGTGCGCTGTGCAGATGTGCAGCGCTAAGAATATCTGTCGCCCTGCGCCAGGCACGCTCTAAGCGTCCGATGATCTCGTGCCTGAGACGGAGCACACGGAGTTCCAGGCCGGCATTGCGATCGACGGTAAGTTCCTGGAGGTAGCGGGCCTGACGGTTTGGTTCAGCCGAATCGTTCTCGGCAGCTTTAAACCACCGCTGTTGAATTGAGGTGACGGCGAGGGCGGGGAGCGCAAAAGGCACGACCAGCAGCAGCACCGGAGATACAAATGCCAGAGTTGCGATGGTACTGATGCCAAACACAATCACCCTGAGGGCCGAGAGCATGGTGTTCAGCGAGCCGCCCAGGAGCCCGTGTCCTTGCCGTAGCAACTCCAGTTGGTTCTGAAAATCGGTGTTCTCGTACGGTTCCAGCCCCGGGACTATGGACACCAGGTTTGCGATCTCCCGGTTCAGTTCAAAGCCTACAGCTTCGATCAATCGGATGCGGAACTGACTGCCAAACCACAGTCCCGCGAACCCCATCATGGCCGTTATCGTAATGGCGGCCGCGCTCACCGCCAGAGTTGTCGGGTTATGATGGAGCACGCCGTCAACCATCAGCTTTAGCGACCACGCAAACATTGGAGCACGTAAAAATGCAAGCGGCTCAAGTAGTAACCCTATCGTCCGCCACGGATCAACTCGCCAGGCCGTTCGTATCAGTAACGCTATCGTGTTCAGACGTTCAGCGATGGGACACCTCCTCGATAACCTGATCGGTGGACGGCTCGGAAAAGCGCGAGGCCTGTAACGTGAACATGGCTGCGTAATGGCCACCGGAACGCATGAGACTCTCATGTGTGCCATCCTCGATGATTCGACCACCGTCCAGCACAACGATGCGGCTTGCACGCCGTACGCTGGAGAGCCGATGCGATACCAGGATCGTGGTGATGTTACGCGTGAGCAACAGCAAGCGCTCGAACAACTCGGTTTCCGCCCGTACGTCGAGGCTGGCTGTCGGTTCGTCAAGGATGAGCAGACCCGCGCCGCCACGGACGGCGAGAAGAGCTCGTGCCAGGGCCACTCGTTGCCACTCACCTCCTGAAAGATCCGCACCATCGGTGAACTCACGCGACAGGATCGTATCCCACCCTTTGGGCAGGCCAGCCAGTAAATCCTCGCCACCGGCATTCCGCAATGCGTCTTCGAGCGCACCCTGGTTTTCAAGTAGAGGTAAATGCCCAAATGCCACGTTCTCGCGCAGAGGAAGCTTGTAGCGTACGAAATTCTGAAAGATGATGCTAATGCGATCTAATGCTTCTCGCGGCGACACGCCGTCCACAGTGATCCGTCCGTAATCGGGTTGATACAACCCGCACAGCAGCTTGATCAGAGTGCTCTTCCCGGCACCATTGACTCCCACAACGGCCAGCGACTGACCAGCCGGAATGTCAAGTGTTAAGCCATCCAGTGTTGGAGACTGACTCCCGGCGTAGGTGAAGTGCACATTGTCAAAGTGAACCGCGACCCTGGACGGGATGGGTGTATTGAGTGATGAGTCGAAGCCTGCCTGCTTCGGCCCTGAAACCGACTCCGTCTGTGCATGCAACGCGTTGACCCGTTCCGCCATTGTCTGAGACTGTGCGAGCCACCATTGCGGTTCGCCAACGAGTCCCAGCGCGCAACTGGAAATCACCGCCTGCACGAAGATGACCAGGTGTGCGGCGTCCAGTTGTCCTGCGCGAGCCGCTATCGCCAGAGCTCCGAGAACGGTAGCATGAGCGACGACCAGAGCAAGCGCAGCGGCTGGTGCGAGCCATCCGCCATTACGGCTTCGCCACATCAACTGGAGCGCAACCATCCATCCTTCGGCATAGCGCCGTACCATCCAGTCGTTCAGGTGGAAGATGCGTATTTCTTTCGCGGCTGAAGGCTCCAATACGAGGGAGCGTAAATACTCCGCACGGCGCTGGTGCACCGCGCTTTCGCTCACGTCGACTTCCACACCTCGCTCCATCGCCTTGAGGAAGACACGATTGGTGAGATACCACGCGATAGCCAGGGGAAACGGGGCCCACCATCGGAATCCGAAAAGCAGTATGAGGGCGCCGATCCCTACTAATCTGAACCCTGGCACTGCAGCCATCATCATAGGTGTCCGTCTGATGACGCCTCGCCGTTCTGCCTCATGAATTGCGTGCATCTCAGCAACAAACGCCGGAGCTTCGACATAGGCGACATTGCTGGCGACCAGCGAGGCCCGGGCACAAATCCGGTGGACTTCAAGCCATAGCCGGCTGCCGAGTATAAAACTCAGAGGTTGCATGGTGTTGATGGCACTTGCCGATAAGATGAGCCCACCTACGAAGAAGCCTAGCGCCAGGAGTGCCGGTCGTCCCGCATTGGAGGCAAGGCCATGCGTGATAGCGGCGGGGATAGCATGCACCAGAGCCCCGCTCGCGAGGTTAAGGAATGTGGGTACCAGGCCATGCACTAAAACCACCACACCGAACAGTACGAGCTGCCAGGGCGAGGCACGCCAGAGAAGACTGAGGAGCGCAAACCATCGGGAACACGGGATGAAGCGTACGATTTTCAATAGGGGCTCCGTAGGATCTGATCGTTGCGTGGATTATCAGCGTTCACGTGTCCGGGCTGCGGCGAGCGACTCGCTCACGTATTGCGCCAACACTCGAACATTGGGTTCTGAACCCATGGTCACGTGACCGCCTGGGATGCGATGCACTTCGATGCGATCTTCAACCAAGCGGCACCAGCACAGCGTTCGTTGCTCTTCTTCGCCAAATGGAGCGAAGATGCGTTCCGACTCGACCGGAACTTCGCTGGGCCGGAAGAGCGTGAGTCTGTTCTGAAAACGACCGGGGGTATAGTGACGCTGGCTCCGATGGCGTGCTCGCACTACTTCGAAGCCGTCGCTTAACCAGGTTGCGCTAAAGTCACCGGGCACGTTCCCCTGTGCGCGAAGTTCGTCGGCGATCATTTGGCACTGCTGCTCGAAGCCGATGCCTTCCAGTTGTTCGCGGCAGATAGAGAACGGTCGACCCATCTGCGCGGCGACATCACTGGCCAGGCCCATCACGAGGTCCAGATCGCCAAGTTGCGGCTGGCCGTGCCAGAGCATCGGTTCCATCGTGTCCATCAAACCAAGGAACGCTACAGTCTCGGACTGTTGTTCCAGTTGAAGGGCCATCTCGTACGCGACACAGCCACCAAATGACCAGCCAAGGATGTGGTACGGGCCGTGGGGCTGAATCTGACGGAGGGCCTGCAGGTGGTCTGAAGCGATCTGAGAGATCGGGCGATCAAGCGCGCCGCAATCCTCGATGCCGAATGCGGGTTGGTCGGCACCCAGGTTACGGACGAGATGCACATAGCCATGCACAGTACGCCCGGCTGGATGGACGCAGAAGAGCGGCGGCAGGGTTCCATGCGGCTGGAGCGGCACAATCGAGCCATGTCTCTCCTCGCTTCTCCCCCTCTTCCCCAGGATTGCTGTAGCCATCCCCCTTACCGTTGCATTGTCGAACAGTATCGAGAGCGGAAGATCACAATTCAGCCTGCGCTTAATCTGTGCGAATAGTCGTAAAGCGATCAGCGAGTTGCCACCCACATCGAAAAAATTCTGCGTCGCGCCGATTCGCTCGGTCCCAAGCAGTTCTTCCCAGATGTGAATGAGCTGCACCTCCGTGAAATTCTTTGGCGCGTCATCGGCCGACTGCTGGCGATTCGTGTTTGGATCTTCCGGAGGCGGGAGGGCATCGTGGTTGAGTTTGCCGGTAGCAGTCTGCGGGAGGGAGTCGAGGGGGACGAAGGCGGAGGGCAGCATGTACTCGGGGAGATGGCGACGGAGGTGATCGCGGAGCTCGGTTCCGTGTGCAGAGCCGACGATGTAGGCGACCAGTTGCGTATCGCCGGCGGGAGTTTTGCGGGCGATGACCAGAGAGTCCCTGACGCCTGGATGTCGCCGGAGTACAGCCTCGACCTCACCGAGTTCGACCCGGAAGCCGCGCAGCTTGATCTGATGGTCGACCCGTCCGAGGATCAGGAGCGATCCGCTCTCCAGCCAGCGGGCGCGATCGCCTGTGCGATACATGCGCGAGCCTGGGGCGCCGAACGGATCGGGGAGGAACTTCTCCGCGGTGAGTCCGGGTCGCCCCAGATAACCGCGTGCCACCCCCACACCGCCGATATACAGCTCGCCGGGCAGGCCCACCGGGACCGGTTCGCGGTGCGCATCAAGGACATAGAAGCACAGGTTCTGGATAGGGCCACCCACGGGCACGGGCCCGGCGGAATGTATCCCTGGGGCCAGCACATGGGCCGAACAGCCGACCACGGTCTCTGTCGGTCCATACTCGTTGAGCAGCCGCACCTGTGGTGCATGCTCCTGCCAGAAGAGGGTTGGCTCCGCCATCAGGAAGTCTGCACCAACGACCAGGGTTCGCGTCGCTGCACGGGCCTCCGCGGGTGTGAGCAGCGGTGTGAGCAGCGTCAGGTGCGTTGGGGTGATCTTGATGAGGCCGAAGTCGGGCCGCGTGCGCAGGATCTCCGCGAGTTCCTCGACGGGGTTCTCCTCGGGAAGCAGATGCACCGGCTTGCCGGCGAACAGGGGAAGGAGGTTAGTGATGGTGAGGTCCACGGCCATCGAGGTGAACACCGGTGCGCCGTTGCCCTCGCGGGCACCGTATGCTTCCACGCCCCAGGCGATATAGTTGCACACCCCGCGGTGGTGCATGGCCACACCCTTGGGCCGTCCCGTGCTGCCAGAGGTATAGATCACATAACAGAGGTTCTCTGCGTCGATGCCGCTGGCCGGGGTCTGGTCGCTCTGCCGGGCCAGGGCGGCCTGGGTCTCTACGGTGTCGAGGCAGACAACGTGGACCCCGGCGGGAACCGGGATCAGTGCTGCCAGCCGCTCCTGCACCAGCAGCACGGGCACTGTCGAATCGGTGAGCATGAAGGCCAGCCGCTCCGATGGGTACTGACGATCCAGCGGCACATAGGCGCCGCCTGACTTCAGCACGCCGAGGATCGCCACCAGCAACTCGGGACTGCGTTCCAGACAGAGCCCCACCCGCACCTCGGGACCCACGCCCAGTTCGCGGAGATAGTGCGCCATCTGATTGGCCCGCCGGTCGAGCTCGCGATAGCTGAGTGTCTCGCTGCCACAGACCAGTGCCAGCGCCTCCGGTGTCCGCATCGCCTGCGCCGCAAACAGTTCGTGGATGCCCTGATCGGCCGGATACGACCGTTCCGTCTGGTTCCACGTATCCAGCACCAAAGCACGCTCACCTGCGTCCAGTAACGTCACCTCCGACAGCCGTACGGAAGCATCCCCGGCTACCTGCTCCAGAATCCGCTCCAGCTGCTCCTGCATCCGCTGGATCGTTATCGCCGAAAAGCGAGTTTCGTCGTAGCTCAGCCTGAGCAGGAGTTGTTGTCCAGGTCCTGCAAGCAATGAAAGGGGATAGTGGTTCCATTCCATGCCGCGAGTGTCAGTAATCCGCACGCACGCTTGTGTATCGTCGGCTGGCTGGCCGCTGCGATCGATCGGATAATTCTCGAAGATGAAGTGCGCTTCGAATAACTGCGCTGCACGCGGCATATCGCTCCACTGCTGCACCCACACGAGCGGCGCGTACTCGTAATCGCGCGCTTCTGCCTGTCCGCGCTGGAGTGTACTCAACCAGTCTCCGAATTTCGCATCAGCACTGAGACGAATTCGAATAGGCAGTGTGTTGATGAATAGCCCGACCATATTCTCTACCCCGTCCAACTCCGCTTGCCGGCCGGAGACTGTCACGCCCACAACGATATCTTCCTGGCCACCATAACGAGACAGGAGTAGTCCCCATGCCCCCAGAAGTATGGTGTTCAATGTCAGTGAATATTGCCGGGCCATCTTTTCAAGCTGCTGTGTCAGATCCGCAGTGAGCCACAGGTTCCGATCTGCGCGCCGTTCGGTTGATGATTCCCGTGCTGTTTCAACCCCGAGGCGTGCAGGGGGCGTGTAGCCGGCCATTACCTTTCTCCAGTAATGCTCGGCGCCCTTCTGATCCTGTTTCTGTAGCCAGCCGATGTAGTCGCGATAAGGGCGCGCCGCTGTCAGGTTCACCGATCGGCTTACATTCCAGGCGTCATAGAGGCGCAGCACCTCGCTGAGTACCCGCGAGCACGACCAGCCATCCATCAGCAGGTGATGCTGGCTCCATACGAACCAGTGCTCATTGTCGCTGGTTTGTAAAACAGCACACCGCATTAAAGGCGGCTGCTGTAGATCAAAGCCTTTGGCTCGATCATCGGCCAAGAAGCAATCAAGCCTGTGCTCGTGTTTGTCGGCAGAGACACCGCGCCAGTCTTCGATGTGCCACGGAATATCGATAGCCCGGTGGACACGCTGAAGTGGGCGGCTGAGTCCCTCCCACAGGAATGAGGTGCGCAATATGGCATGACGCGCCACGACTCTTGCCCAGGCGCGCTGGAATAGCGGTAAAGAGAGAGTCCCGTTCAGGAGGTAAGCGACCTCGACCTGATAGGCTTGTGCGTCGGCTTCGGACACCGCATGGAACAACATGCCTTCCTGCATGGGAGACAACGGATACACGTCCTCAATGTCCGTAGACCCGTTGCGCGCAAGGTTGAGATCGTCACGATCAAGCGCTGCAATCGAAAGATCCAATAATGATGATGAGGGCTTGTCGGATCTGTCTGCCCGCGAGAATTCAATGAGGTGCCGGAGGTGAGCCGCATGCGCATCGGCCAGAGCCTGAATGGTCTCTGGCCGATATACACCGTCATTGAACACCCAGCTCATCTGCAGCGCACCTCCAATGACACCGCAGTTCAGTTCAAGGTGATTTGCCTTGGAATTAGCCCCGTCGCGCTCACGACCAGTCGGCCCTTCGGCGAAGCGAAACAACCTGCCCTGACTGGTCCGATCGAGCTGGCCGATATAGTTGAAGATGAGTTGCGGTTCAGGTTGGGCTGACAGCGTCGTGCGAACGCTCGCATCTTCACTCAGGTAACGCAGGATGCCATAGCCCACCCCGCGCGTGGGCACCGCACGCAGCTGTTCGCTAACAGACCTCAATCGGGCATCGGGATCAGAAGACTGTGACATTGATATGTCTAAGACGACCGGATAGATACTCGTAAACCAGCCTACGGTGTGGGTAAGGTCTATATCGGGCATGATCTCTTCCCGCCCGTGTCCCTCGAGGGCAATCCGCACTCGCGTGCTCCCTGTCCACTCCGCCACCGTTTCAGCGAGCGCCCATAGGATCGTTTCGTTAATCTGCGTTTGTTGTGTGGAGGGGACCCTCTGCAGCAGAGAGCGCGTTTCGTCCGCGTTCAGACGCAGCGTCACCTCGTGCAGATCCTGCTGTGTGGACTCTTCCTTACTGTCGAGTGGTAGCGGTGCGATTCCCTCGGAGCCCTGCGCTTGCCAGTATGGAATCTCGGATCGGAGTGCCTCACTCGAGGCGTAGGCTCTCGCTGCCTCGGACCACCTGCGGAAAGACGTGCTTTTTTCTCCCGGATCGATAGGCGCGCCTGACTGTGCCTGTGCGCATGACCGCTCCAGATCCTGAATGAGAATGTTCCAGGAGACGACGTCCACCACCAGGTGGTGCAGAATCAGCAGGAGCACGCGCGTGTGGACATCACGGATAAACAGTACAGCCCGTCCGAGCGGCCCCTGCTCTAAGTCAAGGCTCGCCTGCTTCTCGTTGGCCAACTCCTCCTGGACACGATCCTGCTCCGAGGAGGAAAGGCCGGAAAGGTCCATCCACTCCAGTGCGATTGCCGGTTCAGTGCTGTACCACTGTTCCCAGATTCCGGATGTCTTTCGGAACCGAAGCCGCAGGGCATCGTGGTACGCGAATACTGCCGCAAGCGCCGATTCCAGAACCGCATCACTCACCGAAGCATCGACTAACCATAGAGTCGATTGATTGTTATGCGACGGTGTTCGAAGATCCTGCTCAAAGTATCGTGCCTGAATGGGTGTCAGAGGTACTGTCCCGTCGACCGTCGGTTCTGTTTGCAGGGCCGGGCTATCAGCAGAGTCGGGAATGAGAGTTGCCAATTTCGCGATGGTTTGATGCTCGAACATCTGGCGCGGACTGAGATGCAGCCTGGCGCGACGGGCCTTCGACACAACCTGCATCGCCAGGATGCTGTCGCCCCCCAATGCGAAGAAGTTGGAGTTTACACCTACGCTCTTCAGATTAAGAACATCCGCCCAGATAGCTGCGAGCGTTTGCTCGATCGATGTACGCGGTGCTGCTGATTGCTCGTCAGGCACTGTGTAGTCTGGTGCCGGGAGCGTCCTGGGATCTATTTTCCCGGTGGATGTGCGCGGTAGGGCTGGCAGCCGTACAAACGCGACTGGCACCATATACTCCGGCAGGCTGCGACGCAGGTGCTCGCGCAGATCGGACCAATCAGCGTCTCCCACAACATATGCCACAAGACGCCGATCGCCGGGCGAGTCCTCACGAACCACTACCAGACATGTTGAAACCGCGGGATGGCGTCGCAGAACGACCTCTACCTCTCCAAGCTCTACCCGGAACCCACGAATCTTCACCTGTTTATCTGTGCGTCCAAGAATCAGGAGGTTGCCATCGGCCATCCAGCGCGCTCGATCGCCGCTCCGATACATTCGCGCGCCCGGAGCAGCAAAGATATCGGGCAGGAACTTCTCCGCAGTAAGCCCCGGTTGTCCGAAGTAGCCGCGCGCGACGCCTTCACCCCCAATGTAGAGCTCGCCGCCAATTCCGGGCGCAACGGGGCGCATCTGCGAGTCGAGCACATAGAATCGAAGATTCTGAATGGGGCCACCGACGGGCACTGGTCCGGCACGATGACGGCCTGGTGGTAATTCGTATGCCGAGCAGCCGACCACTGTTTCTGTTGGGCCGTATTCGTTGATCAATCGCACATCGCTCGCGTGATCCTGCCAGACTACAGTCGGCTCTCCCATCAGAAAGTCAGCACCGATCACAAGCGTTTCCGCGACGCCGCTCATCTCCGCGGGCTCGAGCATTGTCGTAAGGAGATCCAGGTGAATCGGAGTAATTTTGATAAGGCCGAACCCTGGACGTTTGCGCAGAACCTCAGCGAGTTCTTCGACGGGGTTCTCCTCCGAGAGAAAATGCACCGGTTTCCCCGCGAACAGTGGAAGGAGATTCGTGATCGTCAGATCCACCGCCATGGAGGAAAATACCGGTGCACCGGTACCCCGATCTGCCCCATAATAGCGGACAGCCCAATCAATGTAGTTACATACGCCGCGGTGATGCATGGCCACACCCTTCGGTTGGCCAGTGCTGCCAGAGGTATAAATCACATAGGCGAGGTTTTCCGCCGTAGGACCGTTGCGCACGGTCTCCTCGATCTCCGGCGCAATCTGCCTGGAATTCTGATCCATGGACAGCACTTCGATTGTGTCCGGTGATACAAGTGTGGCTTGCAGGCTTTGTTGGGTAAGAAGTACTGTCACGCCGGAGTCGGTCAGAATATAAGAGACTCGCTCTGCCGGATACTTCGGATCGATAGGCACATATGCTCCGCCAGCTTTAAGCACGCCCAGTACCGCCACCATTAATTCGAGACTCCGCTCCAGGTAGATTCCTACCCGAACTTCCGGTCCAACCCTTAGTTCGCGGAGTTCGCGGGCCAGTTGGTCGGCTCGTGTGTCGAATTCACGATATGTGAGCGACGCCTCTCTGTACGTGACTGCCGTGCTGTCGGGAGTTTTGGCGACCTGTGCTTCGAACAGTTCGTGGATGCATCGATCCTCTGGATATGCGACCGCAGTCTGGTTCCATCGCTGCACTACGCTCTCTAACTCGGTCCCTTCTATAACGGCAAGCTCTGAGAGCCGAACTTCTGAATTCACTGTGACCTGTTCCAGAACACGCACGAAGTGTTCGACAAGGCACCGAATGGTGGACCGCTCGAAGAGTTCTGTCCTGAATATCAGGCCGCCGACGAGGCCGTCAGCGGTCGTAGTGAGAGAGAGAGAGAGGTCGAATTTCGCAATTTCCAGGTCGACAGGAACATCGTTGACTTTCAGCCCGGCCAGATCGTCACTCGTCGCGCTGGCGTCCTGGAGCTCGAACAGAACCTGGAACAAAGGCGAATAGCTCAGAGAGCGTGCAGGCTGCAGCATGTCCACAATACGCTCGAACGGTACATCCTGATGGTCAAAGGCCCCGAGCGTAACGGTACGCACACGTCGCAGCATTTGTTTGAAGCTCGGGTCGCCCGAGAGGTCTGTTCTCAGCACCAGCGTACTCATGAAAAGCCCTATCAGGGGTTCGATCTCCTGCCGCGTGCGGCCAGCAATCGTGGTACCGACTGTTATGTCCTCCGTTCCGCTATGCAGGCAAAGCACCATCTGCCAGGCGCAGAGCAGGACCATATACAGCGTCGCGCCTTCCTGGCGCCCCAAAGCTTCAAGCCGTTCCAGAACATTGCGTGGGAGACGGATCGCTTCAACGGCTCCATTGTCGGTTTGTATGGCGGGGCGGGGATGGTCAGTGGGTAAGGGGAGGAGTTCTGGAGTGCCTGCGAGGTGGGCTTTCCACCAGGCGAGTTGTTGAGCGAAGGTATCACTCTGAAGCTGTTCGCGCTGCCAGAGGGCATAGTCTGCATACTGCAGGGACAGTGGAGGCAGAGGAGACTCGTGACCCTCGCGATAAGCGGCGTAGAGGGAAGAGAGTTCACGGAAGAGGAGCGCCATGCTCCAGCCGTCGCTGGTGATGTGATGAGCGCAGAGCAACAGGGTATGGTTGTCGTCGGCGAGGCGCAGCAGCGAAGCGCGGAACAGGGGCCCGGCAGCAAGATCGAACGGGCGAGCGGCCTCTTCCTGGGTGCGACGCTGTGCGGCGGCATCACGCTCCGCTGCCGGAAGCGAGGACAGATCCTCGATCGTCAGCGTGAAGCCTGTGAAGGGAGCGATGATCTGGGCTGGTGAGTTTTCAACTTCAGCGAAGGTGGTTCGCAACACTTCATGACGGCGCAGGATCTCGCCCAGCGCCCGTTCCAGCGCCCGCACATCGAGCGCACCATGCAGACGCAACCCGGACGCCACATTGTTGAATGCATTTCCTGGCTGCATCTGATCGAGGAACCAGAGTCTCTGCTGCCCGAAGGAGAGGGGAAGGGGTTCTGAACGAGTGGCGATCGGGATGGAGGCCAGCGCGGGGGCTGCGGTGCGGCGCACCTCCTCGACCCACACCGCCAGTGCTGCTACGGTGGGGCGCTCGAAGAGCGTACCAACCGGCAGCTCCACGCCGAGTACGTCCCGCACGCGTGTCACCAGCCGCGTCGCCAGCAGGGAGTGCCCTCCGAGATCGAAGAAGTCATCGGTTGCACCTACTGGTGCGACCTGCAGCACATCGGCCCAGATCGCAGCCAGCGCCTCTTCGAGCGGTGTGCGGGGAGCGACGAACTTTGCGGGGGGTGTGGATGTGTCCGGAGAAGGGAGAGCGGCAGCGTCGACTTTGCCGTTGGTAGTCAGGGGTAATTTATCCAGCATGACCACGACGCTGGGGACCATGTACTCGGGCAGAGTGCGGCGCAGCTGTTCGCGGAGCTGGGATCCATCGGCTTCACCGACGGCATAGGCCACGAGACGACGGTCGCCGGGTGCATCCTCGCGCAGTAGTATCGCGGCAGCCCGCACTGCCGGCTGAGCCATCAGTGCCCGCTCCACCTCTGCGACCTCTATGCGGAATCCGCGCAGCTTGATCTGGCGGTCGCGCCGTCCCAGGAACTCGAGGGTTCCGTCAGCACGCCGCCGCACCCGGTCTCCAGTGCGGTACAACCGTCCGCCTGCCGGACCGAACGGATCGGGCACGAAGGCTGCGGCAGTCAGTCCGGGTCGTCCAAGGTAGCCGCGTGCCAGCCCTGCACCTCCCACATACAACTCACCCGGTACCCCGACCGGCACCGGCGCACCTGCAGCGTCCATCACATAGAGCTGCATGTTGGCCAGAGCCTGTCCCAGTCCCGGAGCCTGACCATCCACGGTGCAGACACCCTGACTGGCGCAGACGGTGACCTCGGTGGGTCCATAGGCGTTGATCAGCCTGCGTCCCCCGGTGGCCCACTGGGCCAGCACTGCTGCCGACAGCGCTTCTCCGGCGCTGACTACTGTTCGCAACTCCGGCAGCCCGGTTGGCGGCTGTACTGCAAGCACCGCAGGCGGCAGGGTTACTACCGTGATCCGTTGCTGCTGCAGGGTCTCTGTTAGCCCCGGTCCTGGCAGCAACGCCTCTGAGGAGGCCATCACCAGAGTTGCTCCGCTTACCAGCGTCGTGAAGATCTCCGATACCGCCGCATCGAAGGACAACGATGCGAACTGCAGCACTCGGCTGTCTGGCCTAATTCCGAACTCCCTGGCCTGCGCGCACGCCAGGTTGACTACTCCTCCGTGCGCTATCTGCACCCCTTTGGGCTGACCTGTCGATCCCGAGGTATAGATCACATACGCCAGGTTCTCCGGATCAACACTGCACTCCGGTGTCTCCGCAGAACATGCCATGACCTCTGTTGCCGCAAAACCGTCGAGGCTGACCAGCATTCCCTCCGTAACCGGTACGACATCGAGCAGCCGTTCTTCGGTCAGCAGGATTGCCACCCCGGCATCCCGCATCAGGAACGCGAGCCGCTCAGCCGGATAGGCCGGATCCAGCGGCACATAGGCTCCGCCGGCCTTCAATACCCCGAGCACCGCGACTACCTGCTGCACACCACGCCTCAGGCAGACACCCACACGAGTCTCCGGCCCCACACCCAGCCCTGTCAGGTAGTGCGCCACCTGGTTCGCACGCCTGTTCAGTTCCTCATAGGAAAGCTGCTCGTCCCCGCTCACCGCCACTGCCTGCGGCGTCTTCCTTACCTGTTCCTCGATCAGCTCGTGAATGCAGCGATCCGCCGGATATGCCGTCTCCGTTCGGTTCCATGTCCTCGCCAGCTCCTGTCGCTCTGTCTCGTCCAGTAGGGACACTTCCGACAGCCGCACCTCCGGCCCGATCACCACCTGCTCCAGCACGCGCAACCACGCAGCCATCAGCTTTTCCATGGTGACAGACTCAAACAGGTCGGTGTTGTATAAGCAGATCAGCTCGATCTCGGAGCCGCGTTCCACGGCATCTATATGAATGTCGACCTTTGCCAACGCGCCCGCAAAATTATCCATCTCCTGCATTTCCAGGTCGGCGAATAGGGGCGTTCCCCCTCCGCCCGACATGTCTGCAGGCTCGAGATTGAAAGCAACGGAGATCAGAGGCGTCCTGTAAGGTCCATGCGAGAGTTGCAGCTTCTCCTGTAGATGGGCGTATGTAAACATCTCATGTTCGTATGCATCGAACAGCGATTCACGCACTACGCGGAGAAATGGCAGAACTTTCTCATTGCTGGAAATCCGGTTCCGGATCGGCAGCACATCAACGCACTGGGCCACCAGCGAATCAGCGTCGGGGAATGGGCGTCCCGCGTACGGAATGCCCACGACGATGTCGTCCTGATCAGCAAATCGGTGCAGTGTGATCAGCAGGCCGCCGAAGAGCGTCATGAAAAGAGTGAAACCCTGCCGAGACCCGTACTCTTTAAGCATCGTGGTCAGTGTTGTGCTTAGGGTGAGCCGCATGGCGGTGGCTGAGCTTGTCGGCAGCGCCTGCCGTGGTCGATCCGTTGGCAATCCCAGCGGTATCGCACCTTCGAAGCGTCGTAACCAATCCGCTTCTTTCCCGGCGTGCTCGCTGGCGCGTTCCGCCAGGAGGGCAACATAGGTGCTGAGCTGCATCGCGGGCGGTAGTGTCGGGATTACTCCGGCACAACGTGCCGCATACGCCAGTTCCAGATCACGCCGCATGAGCGAAAAGGCCAGACCGTCAATCGAGATATGATGAAACACAATCTGGAGCACATCGTCATCGGCATAGCTGCGATATACGTGGACCCGGAACATCGGCCCGGTTGTGAGATCGATAGGTTCCAGTACAGCATCCAGCCACTCTGGCGACGACGCGCGCTGCGGCATCATCTGGTGAACCCGCAGTGCGATTGGGCCTGCGGGTAACACGTGCTGCATGTCACCTGAGGCATCGAACACCGTTCGTAATCCTTCGTGGTGTTGGACGATGTCTACCAGCGCCGCGCTCAGTGCCTCTAAATCGAGCTGACCGCGAAGGCGGCACAGGAACTGCTCGTTATAGGCGCACGAGGCTTCATCGCCGAACTGTGCATGAACCCAGATCTGCCGCTGGGCGGAGGTCAACGGAAACGATCGCGGTAGACCTGTTGACGCTGATATTGGAGTCGGGATCGATGTTACTGCTGATTCTGTGCGCCTCTCAGGGAGGAAGCCACCCTTACGCAGTTCGCTGATGCTCGCACGCAGCGCCACCACCAGCCGATTGCAATCTTCATCCGTGTGCGCCGTTGAGAGAAAGCAGCCGCGACCCTCCCAGATGTACATCCCATGTTGGAGTAAGTGATAGATGAGCAGATTGGCGATCGAATCCTGTGAATCTCCGTGAAACTGGAAGAGCGTCGCGCAGCTCGATATCTGGATAGGAACCTCTTCGTCTGCGATCACCCTGCGAAGTTCTGCAACCAGACGAGCGGCTCGCGCGTTCAGATTCTCGTAGAAGGCCGCCCCCTGCTCCCGGAGATAACCGAGTACGGCGCATACCGCTGCCATCGTGAGGGGGTGCTTGCAGAATGTACCAGCGAAGAATGTCTGATCGACGACAGGGAACGAGTCATCGCCGAAGTTCCACTGCCCCCCGTCGATTACGTCCATCAGGTGCGCTCGACCGGCCACCACGCCGATTGGGAAGCCCCCGCCGATCAACTTGCCGTACGTGGCCAGATCAGCTTTGACGCCAAAGAAGCCCTGGGCTCCTTTTGGCCCAAGCCGAAACCCTGTGATCAGCTCATCGAACATGAGGACTGTTCCCGACCTTTCGGTCAGAGCGCGAACGCGTTGCAAAAACTCTCGTGGATGGAGCTCGATATTCCGGCTCTGTACGGGTTCAACCAGCACCGCTGCCAGGCTCGCGCCGTTAGCTTCGAGATAGTCCAGGGCGTCGGTGCTGCCATACGGCAGGATCACCACATCATCCACCATTCCCTGTGGGATACCAGGGGCGGCCGGCATCGTGCGTGGCTGTCCATTACGTGTGGTGCCACGCGCTAACACGCCGTCGAAGCACCCATGGTAGGAACCATGAAAAATCACTATACGGTTCCTGCCCGTTGCCGTGCGCGCTATGCGGATGGCTGTCATAACGGCCTCTGTGCCGGTGTTGCAGAATGCAGCCCGTTCCATTCCAGTCAATTCGCAAAGCAGTCGTGCCGCGGGACCGGCGAGATCGGACTGCGGTCCGAGATGAAATCCGCGCCGTAACTGCTCTTCTACGGCCTCTACGACGAAGGATGGCCGATGGCCGAAGAAATGGACGCCGAATCCGCCAGTGAAATCGATGTATTCATTCTCGTCCAGGTCCCATATGCGCGACCCCTGAGACCGCGTACCCACTACCGGATACACCAGTTCCTTCGTGAGCATGCGAAAGCCCAATGCCGCGCGATTGTCGGCCAGCGCGGGCCTGTGCTCCTCGGCGTATTTCTTAGAGAGCCTCGTGCGGGCATTGTATTTTTGTACGAAGCCGTCGAAATATTGCTGCTGTTGCGGAGAGTAACTGCCGCCCTGATGAATCGTTTGGCGAATCGGACGATGTGGACCGTGTGACGCCAGATTATCTATGGTTGTTGTTGCCGCTGGCGGCTGGAGGACAACGCTCGGGGGAGTTGTGTTCTCACGCGCGATCTGCGTGTCCGGTATCACGGATCCATTGCGCAGGAGCTCCAGCTGCGACTGCATAAGCGCCAGTTGCTGAGCTACTATCGCCTGGATACCAGGCGCGCCTGCACCTGCTGCCTGACTCATTGGCAACGCCGGGACCGGCGCCGCGGCTGGTTCGTTGATTGACGAAGGAGTCCGGGCGGGAGCCTCCGAACGCGGAACCATATTAACGGAGGGGCCAGCCGCAACGTTGTTGTATGCCGGAAGCTCGTCATCAAGATGTGCCGAGAGGCTCTCGATTGTAGAGAGTTTGGTGAGCAGCAGGCGGAACGGAACCCGCAGCCCAAACTCGCTCTCGATCGATCGGCTTGCCTGCATCAACAGAAGCGAATCTGCGCCAAGCTCCAGAAAGGTGCACCGGGTGTCAAGATCGGTCGACTCGGCTCCGAGCAGGCGCGCAAAGATCGCCACAACGGTATTTACGATCCGGCCTCTGCGTTCTGCATCGACGTTGGCTTCTTTTGTGATCTTCATAGATTGTTCACTGACAGCAGCGGGTGTGGGAGCGACATTAGGTGTTCGCGACACGCGGTACTCGGTGCGTTCGAAGGGATAAGTAGGCAGCGCGATCCTGGATCTTCGCTTCCGGCCGCGTACACGCGGCCAGTCAACGTCAACCCCTGCAGTCCACAGAGAGCCGAGAGCCTCGAGCATAGTCACGTCACTCGGTTCCGGCCGGTTGGCCGCTGGCAGACTCTTGACGATCAGGCCGCCGTGGTCCCTGGTGAGGTCACGCCGTGCGAAGGTTCCAAGCGTTTCGCCAGGTCCCACTTCCAGCAGCGCGCAGTCCGGACGTTCGCGAAGGCGATGCAATCCGTCTACAAACCGTACAGTCTCGCGCAGGTGACGCACCCAATAGCGAGGATCGGTCGCTTGTTTCTCCGTGATCCAATCGCCGGTCAGGTTTGACACAAAGGGGAGCTGCGGTGCGGACGGCTGCGCTTTCCGCACCGCAATCTCGAAATCCTCCAATATCGGATCCATTGCGGAAGAATGAGCGGCATGCGATACATGGAGTGGTCGCGTCATAACATCTCGGCGCGCCAGCAAAGTCTCCAGCTCGCTGATGTGTTTCGGAGGTCCGGAGACAACGCAGTAAGATCGGCTGTTAACGGCCGCGAGCGAGACGGCCGCGGGCAGCATCGCGCGGACTTCATCTCCCGGTAAGAGTACGGCCAGCATGGCTCCCGCAGGCAAAGACTGCATCAGTCGCGCACGAGCCACAACCAATTGAATCGCGTTGTCTCGGGTAAATACCCCGGCCAGCGAGGCCGCCACGTATTCACCCAGGCTATGGCCCAGCATCGCCACCGGACGAATGCCCCATGAGAGCCAAAGTTGGGCGAGTGCGTATTCAACGGCGAACAGCGCTGGCAGCGCGTAACAGATTTGCTCAAGCTGAGCCTGTGCCGTGTGCTCTGTCCCCTGTGTGGGGAAGAGCAGGGTACGGAGGTCCAGGTCCATATGGGGCCTGACCACTTCCAGAGTCTGATCGATCTCGTCGCGAAACCGTGGCTCGCGCGTATACAGCTCGCGTGCCATGCCTGCGTACTGTGTGCCACCGCCCGGAAAAAGGAAGGCCACATCAAGTCGCTCCGCAGCACGTCGCGTGATTTGCGGGGCCTGCGGCATTCCACTCAGCGTCTCCTGCGCTGTCCGGACGTCTCTCGCTACTGCGGCCCACCGGTAGGGATGGGCTGCGCGTCCCTCCTGTAATGTGTATGCGATGTCCGCGAGTGGCACATCTGACTGCTGTGACAGATGCGCCGCGAGGTTCGAACGCATGCGCGACAGCGCTGCTTCGCTTTTTGCGCTCAGCACGAGCAGTTGTGCATCATCATCCGTTGCTGACTGCGGGCGCTCGGGCGCCTCCTGCAACACCACGTGTGCGTTCGTACCCCCGATGCCGAACGAACTGACGCCTGCACACCGAGGATGCCCCGTGGGGTCCCATTGCCGAAGCACCGTGTTGACGTAGAATGGCGAATTTTCGAGGCCCGTTTCCGGGTTCGGCCGCTCGAAATGCAGCGTTGGCGGCAGCAGATGGTGCTTCAGTGCCAGCACAACCTTGATAAATCCTGCTACGCCTGCAGCGGCATCCAGGTGACCGATGTTGGTCTTCACAGCGCCCAGGGCGCACTTGCTGTTCCGATCAGCCTTACGAAAAACATCAGTCAGCGCGGCGATCTCAATGGGATCACCAAGCTCTGTTCCTGTCCCGTGTGCCTCCACGTAATCGATCGCCGAGGACTCGATAGCAGCAACAGTAAGTGCTTCCGCAATGCACTGCGCCTGTCCACTGACACTGGGAGCAGTGAAACCAACCTTCGCCGAGCCGTCGTTGTTAATTGCCGATCCTCGAACGAGTGCATGAATCGTATCGCTATCGCGGAGTGCATCGGCCAGCCGCTTGAGGGCCACGATTCCGGCACCCGAGCCGGGGACAATCCCGGCATTGCGGGAATCGAACGCACGGCAATGGCCATCGGGCGATAGCTTGCCACCTTCCTGATAGTGATAACCCGCCGGCGCAGCCTCGATAGTGCATCCGCCAGCCAGAGCCAGGTCGCATTCGTAACTCAACAGGCTCTGGCATGCTGAATGGATAGCTACAAGGGATGTCGAGCAGGCTGTCAGCACCGTTACGCTCGGGCCGTGTAGATCAAGTTTGTGTGAGATACGTGTACTGAGAAAGTCGCGGGAGTTGCCGATCCGTGTCACCTCACTGCCGACGCTCGAGAGGAGCGCCGGATCGGTCAGCACGCGTGCCTCATGATCACTGCAGCCGGAACCCGCAAATACTCCGATGGAACCCTCGAATCGCTTCGGATCGCAGCCTGCGTCCTCTAAGGCGCCCCATGCGCACTCCAGGAGTACGCGTTGTTGCGGATCAAGCACGCGTGCCTCGCTCTGGCTCACTCCAAAGAACATCGCATCGAATGCATACGCATCCGGCATCACTCCATACGCACTGACATACCCCGGGTCTTGCCACACCTCAGGAGAAACGCCAGCCGCCTGCAGATATTCGGGAGAGAAGAATGTGATCGATTCGACGCCGTCGCATAGATTCTTCCAGTACTCGGATATGTCCCGCGCTCCAGGGAAGCGGCAGCTCATACCTACGACGGCTATAGTGTGCTCAGGATGGTCCATCTGCGGCTCTCGGTTAGGTTGGATTATGAGAAAGCATCGGCCTCCGGCGTAGATCAGACCCGTCTGTATCGCTGCTGGTGGATCAGGTCTGTACAGGTTCCCGCATAGGATGCGAACGTAATGGGCCTGTCCTTATGCTTAATGCCGGAATCGATGTGTGAATGTGGGATCGAACTGTGAAGATAATGGGGTGATGCGTAGCCCGGCAGAATCTTAAAAGCCGGTTTGTTCGGCGGTCAGCTTCACGAATCTGCTGTTCGAAATCATGGTCCTTCAGCGCCCAGGTGACGCCGGGCCGCGCGGCGCTGCTGAGCGCGTGCGCGGCTGTTCGCGAGGTCGCTGGGATCACCTGTGGCTCCAGCACCCAGATACTCAGCGAGTTTTTCAACGCTGTTATATCGAAATAGATCGACCACGCGAAGATCCCGTCTGATCTCGCGGAGTTGGCTGTATACCCCATACATCAGAAGGGATGTACCACCCAACTCGAAGAAGCTGTCATGTACGCCAATGTCTGAGCGTGAGAGAACACTCTTCCAGACGTCGACAACCGTATCCTCCAGGTTGTTGCGGGGAGCGACGAACTTTGCGGGGGGTGTGGATGTGTCCGGAGAAGGGAGAGCGGCAGCGTCGACTTTGCCGTTGGTAGTCAGGGGCAATTTATCCAGCATGACCACGACGCTGGGGACCATGTACTCGGGCAGAGTGCGGCGCAGCTGTTCGCGGAGCTGGGATCCATCGGCTTCACCGACGGCATAGGCCACGAGACGACGGTCGCCGGGTGCATCCTCGCGCAGTAGTATCGCGGCAGCCCGCACTGCCGGCTGAGCCATCAGTGCCCGCTCCACCTCTGCGACCTCTATGCGGAATCCGCGCAGCTTGATCTGGCGGTCGCGCCGTCCCAGGAACTCGAGGGTTCCGTCAGCACGCCGCCGCACCCGGTCTCCAGTGCGGTACAACCGTCCGCCTGCCGGACCGAACGGATCGGGCACGAAGGCTGCGGCAGTCAGTCCGGGTCGTCCAAGGTAGCCGCGTGCCAGCCCTGCACCTCCCACATACAACTCACCCGGTACCCCGACCGGCACCGGCGCACCTGCAGCGTCCATCACATAGAGCTGCATGTTGGCCAGAGCCTGTCCCAGTCCCGGAGCCTGACCATCCACGGTGCAGACACCCTGACTGGCGCAGACGGTGACCTCGGTGGGTCCATAGGCGTTGATCAGCCTGCGTCCCCCGGTGGCCCACTGGGCCAGCACTGCTGCCGACAGCGCTTCTCCGGCGCTGACTACTGTTCGCAACTCCGGCAGCCCGGTTGGCGGCTGTACTGCAAGCACCGCAGGCGGCAGGGTTACTACCGTGATCCGTTGCTGCTGCAGGGTCTCTGTTAGCCCCGGTCCTGGCAGCAACGCCTCTGAGGAGGCCATCACCAGAGTTGCTCCGCTTACCAGCGTCGTGAAGATCTCCGATACCGCCGCATCGAAGGACAACGATGCGAACTGCAGCACTCGGCTGTCTGGCCTAATTCCGAACTCCCTGGCCTGCGCGCACGCCAGGTTGACTACTCCTCCGTGCGCTATCTGCACCCCTTTGGGCTGACCTGTCGATCCCGAGGTATAGATCACATACGCCAGGTTCTCCGGATCAACACTGCACTCCGGTGTCTCCGCAGAACATGCCATGACCTCTGTTGCCGCTTCACGCGTGTTCAATACTTCTGAAGAAATCTCAGCCGAAATATCTTCAGGCAGGCTTGTAGATGTGATGACAATATGTGCACCGGCATCGGCAAGCATATAGTGCAGTCGTTTGGCAGGGTAAAGGGGATCCAGCGGCACGTACGCGCCGCCTGCCTTCAGCACAGCCAACAGTGCGACGATAGTCTCAATACCTCGCTCCGCATAGATGGCGACACGATCATCCGGCTTTACGCCCAGGTGTCTGAGGTAATGAGCCAACCGGTTAGCACGACTGTTCAACTCCCCGTAGCTCAGAGATTCATCTTTGAACACAATCGCAATAGCGTCAGGTGTCTTGCGAGCCTGCATTTCGAACATCTCGTGAATGCACTTGTCGCGAGCAAATGCCACCGCTGTATTGTTCCACTCATACAGCGCGCGATGCTGCTCTGCTTCGCTTAGCATAGAGAGGCAGCTAACCTGCTGGAGATCATCGGCCACCATACCTTCCAGCAGGTTGCGGAAATATTCAACGTAGCGCTTGATCGTAGCCGGTTCGAACAGGGAAGTGGCGTACTCTACCAATCCAACGACAGTGTCTCCCTGCTGCTGGAGAAATAACGTCAGGTCGAAGTGGGCCGTGGCGTAATGTGGACTCCTCAGTGGCTGCACTTCCAACCCTGAGAGTTGGAGCGAACCTTCCGGAGCACTGTTCCAGACAAACACGACCTGGAACAGAGGACTGTGAGATGAGGCACGTGTGGGCTGTACCAGCTCGACAACCCGTTCGATGGGAAGATCCTGATTTCGCAGCGCGGCTAGAGTTTGTGCTTTAACCTGTGCGAGCAGATCCTTTACGGTGAACGAGTTCGCTATATTGAAGCGCAGGACCAGGGTATTGATAAAGAAACCGATGATCTTTTCGATCTCCACCCTGCTTCTGTTGGCGACGGGTGTACCAATCAGAATGTCCTGCTGGCCCGACAGTTGTGCGAGCAGAGCGGCCCAGCCAGTCAACAGAGTCATATACAGGGTCGTATGATGCCTCTTACTGAGCGATTTCAGCCCTGTAGTCAACTTTTCGTCCAGCACCACCTGCTCAAGCCGTCCTGAATAGTCTTGTTGTGCCGGTCGCTCATGATCTGTGGGCAGTTCCAGCAATGGTGGCGCTCCGGCCAGGATTGTTTTCCAGTACTCGGCCTGTTTTCGCAGCAGGTCGCCTTCCATCCACTTCTGCTGCCAGACCGCATAGTCGGCGTATTGCACCTTTAACGGAGGCAGAGGATCAGCTTCACCTCGGATAAAAGTGTTGTACAGGGTGCTTAGCTCGTCGCGAAGTATTCCCAATGACCATCCATCGGAGACGATGTGATGCATGGTCAGTAGCAATACATGTTCGTTTTCACCCAGTTGTATAAATCTTCCACGAATGAGTGGGCCAGTCTTCAGATCGAATTTTTCCTTGAATTCTTCCGCAATCAACCGATCGAGTTCCTGTTGTGCGCGGTTGTGTTCCCTCAGATCATGTTCCACTAAACAGCACGAGCTTTCCTCCGGATCGGTTATCTGCTGCATGGGCTCACCGTTAAGCAGCAGAAATTTAGTTCGTAATACTTCATGCCGCACCAGAACCTGATTCAATGCCATCCTCAACGCGTTCCGGTTCAGGTCTCCCAGCAAAGACAGTGCAAACGGAATGTGATACAAGCCACCCATTCCGTCCATCTGATCCAAAAACCACAGTTGTCGCTGCGCAAGCGACAAAGGGAGTAAACCCTCACGATTGACAGGCACGATTGGAAGTTGCGTAGCACTCCTGAGGGCTTCCACGTCACGAGCGAGACCGGTCGATACTGTTCGATCCACCGTCAGGACACTCTCATCGAAATTGTTAAGATGATTAGACATAAAATTGAAAAGGCAAATGCACTGTCAGGTGCCAGCTTTGTCGACTCTCCAATGGCTGGTCCAGACGGCTCTGCTGTTGTGTGTCAGGAGAAGTAATCCAGAATTCCACAGTCGCGTCCGCATAAAGCCGGAGCCGCTACTGCACTTCATAACGTGTCATAAAAGATTGACCGGACGGCTTTATAAGCCACGTTCTGCCATCTTCTGGCGAAGGCTTAGTGGTCTCATATCGGTCCAGACTGTCTCTATGTGAGCAAGGCACTCACTTTTAGGCCCCTGTTTCCCCTTGAGATGCCATCCGAACGGAAGCGTCTTATTGGCTGGCCAGATGGAATATTGCTCCTCATCATTCACTACGACGTCGTAGATTGCGACATCTTCCTGTTCATTAACCTGCATACATCCTCCTTGACTTAAGTCCTGTATCGGCACGTTCACGCGCCAGGCCTGGTAAGCCTAACAGCGAGTTCGAAGTCGTTCTCAGCCAGCCTTTCGATTTTTAGGGGGCAAAATAGTGTGTAACCCATAGCACCGCTCAAATTTTCCGGGTGATGTTGCTCTTCCTTCGCTATCTCTCCGGAAGTACTGACGAAATAAAGCGCGATATCAACATTCGGGAAATCTGAGGCTTTTCGAGACGATAGTTCTAATAGCCACATCAATCGCTGATGCGAGCAGTAAATGCCTGACTTTCCTCGGATATCTTTCGCAACGTATTGGACGAGTCGTCATCCACGCGACGTGATTTCATAAATGCTCGTTGGTGGCTTCCGGCTGGACAGCGACCCTCTCATGCCCGGAGGATCGGAGCGCTGGGGTGGTTGTCGATCTGGCAAGCAGGTTTACGGTGTGGTCGATGTCATCGGTGACTTCAATCAAAGAAATATCCGCACGTGCGACCGTTCCAGTCGCGACCATTTGGTCGAGCAAAGTAAGGAGCGGATACCAATAGCTTTTGCCTAAGAGAATGATTGGTTTCGGACGCATCCGTTTGGTTTGTATCAAAGCCAGGATTTCGAAGAGTTCGTCGAGTGTGCCAATTCCGCCAGGCAGAACCACGAACCCCGTAGCCTGCCTGCACATAATAATTTTGCGCACAAAAAAATAGCGAACCGTGGCAACTCGGTCCATGTGATGGTTCGAGGCCTGCTCGAAGCTGAATACCAGGCGGCATCCGAGCGATTGTGCGCCAGAGTCTCTGGCGCCACGATTAGCGGCTTCCATTAACCCAGGGCCACCGCCTGTCATGACCGTAAAGCCGGCCTCTCCGAGCGACCTGCCAAGATCGCGCGCCAACTGATAGGCCGGTTCATGCTCGCCCAGGCGGGCTGATCCAAACACGGTCACGCACCCGGAAGGTGCATGCAGTCGTTGCATGCCCCTGGCTAAGTCCACAACCGACCGGCACAGAAATCTCATACCCCACGACCTTCGTCCGGCGAGTTGAGTCTTTGTATCCATGTTTACGTCCTCAAATACCTGAGTGGGGTGAAGGTTTTATGTAGTTAAGCTTCGTTCCGCGACTGGCTCGAACGGGGCTTCCCATCGTCCAGAACATCCGTGATAGCCGCTGTTGAACTGATCCATCCTGTTTCAACTGCCACAGCCATGGAGCGATGAAATAGCTCTACTGACAGCACTAAACGATGTTTTCCATTGGTGCTGGTCACAACGCCCGATACACCTCGGAGTGGCCCGGCTTCAATTCTGACTCTTTGCCCGGTTTGATAAGGACATGGTTCCGGTTTAAGTCTGGGATTGAGTGCAAGCTGAATAGCTTCTATCTCTTCTGTAGGGATGGGAATAGGTTTTGTTCCACCCAGAATTCTGATGACGCCTGGCGTCGTCACTACACTGCCGCCGTTTCTTGTTCCATTCCCTGTGCCATAACCAAATCGACAGAATACATAGCCAGGGAAGAGTAATTTTGTTTCGAACTTCAACTTGCTTTCCGCCCGACGTTCGACGGAGTACGTCGGCAAAAAGTGTTCGTAGCCCTTTTGGTTTAGTAATGTGGCGACGGCATCTTCTTTCTTCGACTTAACCTGAACCGCATACCAAAGTGAGTTTACGTCCGTGTCGTACATCTCTTCTATGTCTCCGGCCGATGAAAACGTGGACTATGCTAGCACAGCTCACTTTATCGCGAGCATCACGATAGGTTAGATGCGATTGCAGAGAAATGCTCAGCCCATCTGCCAGGAAAAGTTAGAAAATTAGCGCATATTTCGCTTTCAGCTCAATAAAAAGGCAGGCTGCCGCTATTCTTCGATTTTCATGCAATCGAAGAATCGAAAACTCGTGCATGAGTAGCTTGTCAACTCGTGCATGAGTAGCTTGTCGGATCGTTGATCGATTGACAAGTAACAGTTTGGATGTAACGGTTACTGCTTTTAACCTGCGTGACGTATTAGTCACATCGCGCATGACGTATTAGCCACGCGCAATGGGTTAGCCACGCGCAATGGGGAAGATCTGATCAGCAAACTATGTTCTAGGTGTTTAGTCCACAGTGTGATGGAGTGGGTTGATGGTAAATCGAAGGGGTGTTTTCTGCCACTGCTGGCAGATGAATTGATAGGGTGTGAGGCCCTTGAGGGTTTTGAGCCTTTTGGCGAAGTTGTAGGCCATGAGGAAGGTTTGCAAGTGTTCTTTGAGCTGGTCGTTGGCCTGGTAGAAGAAGCGCTTGACAGTAGCTTCTTTGAGAGTCCGGTTCATACGCTCAACTTGCCCATTGGTCCAGGGATGTTTGGGTTTGGTGCGGCGGTGTTCGATCTTATTCTGCGCCCAGCCCAGGCGAAGGCATGGACCCGGAAGAAAAGAGGAGGGACGGCTTCGATCTCTTCTTCGGTTAGGGCCGGCTCCGGCGTGTTGTCGACGAAGTGGGTGCCGTTGTCGGTGAGCAAGGCGTGGATAGTGTAGGGGACGGCGGCAACAAGAGCCCGGAGGAAGTCAGCGGCAATGCGCCTAGTAGCGCGCTCATGCAGTTGGGCATAGGAGAACTTGCTGGTTCGATCAATGGCCACAAAGAGATAGAGCTTGCCTTGCTCGGTTCGAACTTCGGCGATATCGATATGGAAGTAGCCGATGGGATACTGCTTGAACTTCTTCTTGGCAGGTTTGTCCTCCTTGACTATCTTGTATTGCTCGACGCACTGCCGCTGTCGTGCGGGCGCTCCCGTGGAGTACTTGTCCCACAATGCCTCCCATGATGGCAACTGGTCATACCTTACTCCATCACACTGTGGGACTAAACACTAAGTAATATCCAGTCACATGCTGGCTTATAACGATGCTGCGAACTGTGATATTGGATTTTTGATCAGAAGATGTTGACCGGTATCAGGGGCAGGATCCAGAGTACTTTCGTATCTGATGGAGGAGTTCTTTGTAGAGTTGCTCCGTTGTACTGATAATGCCGTTTGAATGAATTGGGTATCGCCCTGACCAGATGTTGAATCCTTGTTCGGTCTCCGCGAGGTAAACGGTGATATTGGATGCATTTGGAACTCGCGACAGTGATCCCTGGATAATGAATTGTGCACCGTAATATCGGCCCAGTTGACGGGCATCCATCGTTGGGCCAAGAGTTGCAGATGAGATCCGGGAGGCAACGCGAAGACTGCTGGTGCAGGTCAGCAGGTAAAGTAAGTGGTCCGAAATCGTCAGTGCGTCGGATGCATCCTGGTTTGTCAAAGAAAAATGCGATATGAAGGGAAGCACTATAACCGTGCTAAGGGAGCATGTATGGGAACCGTCTTCTTCAGCAGCAGTGCGGATCTGCGCATGAACGACCGGAATATATGCTCCCTTGGGAATATCAACTCTAATGGGGTCAGCAACTCCTTCTATGGAGTAATACTGTGAAAGCTGGTTGCGTAACCTGGCCATTTGCACTCTTACGATCGGATCGATAGCAGACTCGAACGATTCCTCACGTCCAAAGACGGCAATCGCCAGATTATAGCCATCGAGCTTATTGATCTGCCCATCCATCCAGCAGGTAATAATATGTTCCAGAAGATTTCTCAGCCTTGCGGATCTCGAAAACGTGTGACTTCTGAGTATCCGATGAAGTTCTTTTTGTATCGGTTCAATGGCTGAAGGTACTAAGTCCGTCTCCGCAAGCACTTGCGGAGGTTGGTTAACTTCACCTGAATCTACTGAATGATTTCTTCGGTATAACCGTTCGCCAACCCTGTTTGACATGTAGCACACCGTTATCAACCGCCGCTGAATATAAAGCGACGGTAGTTACTGCTAACTCGACTTAGGTTACTTATTGCGAGGCGGAAGGGCCTCGACCAGCGAGCATAGAGTCGCACGGTAACGGGCATGAGTGCAAGCAAAACTCTAAAGAAACTTCCAGGAATCTGTCGAAGCTCTGCTGGATAGTTTGTTGTCAGGTTTTATTGAGCAGCCTGATTATCCATTGAAGTCTTGATAGATTAGATATTTCGCCGGCACCTTGCCGACGCACCCAAACCACAGCGGACAGAAAGGTGCGATCCAGATGAAGTCTCCTGCCGATGCGTGATACCACGCATCCCCGAGCCGGTAAATGCCTCCCCCCTCAAGTACCAGCAAACCAAGTTCCATGTGATGCACTTCGACCTGGGGCAATGAGGCTCCCGGTTCATAGGTCATCGTGCTCAGGGCAAAATTGAACCCCAGGGAAGAAGGCAAGAGTGCCCGTACTTCCACTCCCTCATCTTCATTGAGCATGCCAGCAGTGGTCGCAGCCTCATCGCCAACCAGAGAATGCGGAGTTTCCTGATACATGTTTTGCGAGCTTCCGCGTAACTTACATGTCTTCTCAATTACGATGGCACGTGTCTTATCCCGCGCTATCAGGCTGTGGGAATCCCTTGCGGAAAGATACGCAAAATATCCGGCACGTAATACGGGGTGTCGTGAATCGGACCCATGCATCTGCAATTCGCCCTCAATCACGTAGATCAGCCTTTGTGCCGTGCTTTTGGTGAGGACCCCGCCAGGTTCGAACTCGACTGTCATCATCGCGAAACCAGTACCCAGCGTGGGTGCGGCATGCACAATCGCCATGCCGCGGGTCAGGCCGGGCAGTGGTGTCCGTATAAATGTGTTTGACGTTTGCCGCAGATGATCATGCGGTAAGCAATTGCGCGTGTGCCCAGGCTTCTGCATGGTACGTATATTACACAACTAACCCGGACGCATGCGTTACAGGCGAAACGGAGCAGGGCAATGGCATTTCAAAATAGTTGTGTGCTCCATGAACGATGCGGGGTCCGTCCTGATCCTCGTTCCTGATCACATTCAATCGCCACTGTGGGCCGCTTTTCGCAATCCAATTACCGGGGCACAACCATGTTGAAGTGCTCCTGCGGCAGGGCGTGGATAAGCGGGTAATAAGAGTCTCGGTAGTTATTTTCTCCGTTATCCTGTGTCCCCGTATCAACTTGTCGATAGCCTTTAGGGAAGCTCTGCAAAGGGGGTCAGATTTGAAGGGATAGCTAAGAGGTAAAGATTGATCAGCGCGAAGTTCGCGCACAGCCTGTGATGGTTCTTTGGGATGCCTCTATAGGTGCCTCTCCGGATCGCGTTCCTTCTTTGCGTTCTTGGTTGAGGAAGGCGCCGCGATGATCGTCGCATCTACGATCGTTCCGGTCGCGATGCGAATACCCTTGGCCTCCAGATGTACGTTCACCGCCTCCAGCATCAGCCCGCACAGATCGTGTTTCTCCAGCAGATGCCGGAACCGGCATACCGTCGTCTCGTCCGGCGCTGCACCATCCCAAGATCCACGCCCACGAACCGCCGCAGCACTGGGGACTCGTACAGCGCTTCTTGCACCCTCGGATCCGACAGGTTGAACCACTGCTGCACGAAGTACGTCCGCAGCATGATCGCCAGCTCTACCGGCCGACGTCCGCTACCGGCCTTCGGATAATGCGGTTCCACCAAAGCCTGCATCGCCGACCAGGGAACTACCCGCTCCATCTCTTCCAGAAATATCTCGCGCCGGCTCTTCCGTCCGTACTTTTCAAACACCACCTGACTTGCCAAGCTCTGCTGTTTCATCGCACTTATCCCCCACCTCTATGATTAATCAATCGGCCCGCGGATTGCAGACTTGTGCAGAGTCTCCTTAGACTGGGTAGTGATTAAGCCAGGTTTCTATCATGCCTAAGTGGTTTTGTAGTTCAGCTTCGCTGGCCTTTTCTGTTACGTTTGCATCCAGAATCCAGTTATCTCCGCCAGGATCGAGTTTGTAGGCCATCACTAGTGATAGCAAGTCTGTCAGATTTTCGTGTGGGTAACGATCTCTCACATAAAGCATGTTTTTCAATAAAGGCACGATCTGAAGATGAGAGTTAGGCAGGCATTGGCCAGGAATACGTCCGGTCGAGCAGATATCCAGGTGGTAAACTTCAATATCCTCTCTAAACAGAACTGTATACCCATGTTTTAGAGATAATCTCAGGGCGAATTCTCTGTCCTCTGGACTCCAGCCCTCGAAATTCTCGTCGAAAATTACTGCATTGCTCTTATCCAGGCTTAGACTAAAGCCGACGCAGGACATCCAGGGGCTGTCGGACTGAGACCAATCGAATTGCTCGCATGCATCAATATCTATCGATAACGTCTCAAGCACAGAGAACAGCATGTCCGGTGATTCTTTAGCCAGCGAACGCAATTCGTGAAGAAATCTACTGCTGGTCTTAAATTGAGTATTCTGTACCATCTCCCCGATAATCCATTTCCGGGGATTACAGACAATTTGTCCTGGGCTCTGGTGAGCATCCAGATGTTTTTCGAGAAAGTCAGGTCTGACTAAGATATCTCCATCGAGAAAAACCAGCAGATCCCCTTTTGCACATCTAATGCCGTTGTTTTTGGAACGGGCTGCACGATAGCCATTCTTGGATTGCCAGACGTACCTGATATCCAGTTGAGACAGTTGCCTGTCTCCGCTAATTTGTCGAAGTGCCTCTTCCGATGAACCATCATCGCAGATGATTATTTCAAACGGGGATTTTATCGTCTGATTTCCCAGACAATAGAGAAGCGGTATCAGGCTATCAGTCTGTTCAAAAACGGTAATTATTACAGATATCATCGACATATTCGGCAAGCCTTCAGTGCAAAGTCTGGCACGAATCGGTGTGCAGGCGCACTTCCCGATCTTATGTACCGTCGAGATTGATCAGGGTATCAGTTTGCATTTGCTGAAATAACGATATTTAAACTTATGGTCGCAACAGCTTACAGGTTCGTACAGGAAGGCCGCAACGAAGAACTCTATAGGGCCTGCTGCATGTCCGGCGAGCGAGCGCAGGAACAATTTGTAACCAGCTATTAACGGTCTGACCATAGATCGTATGCTGCGGTATTCTCTGAATAATGTTTCGGATCATTTGTACACCATCTAACTGATGGATGCATAGTCCTCGCCGGAAAGTCGCCACAGCGCTCTTCATCTTCCCAGATACTCGCTATTGAAGTTCAATTGGAGCTGCTTCGACGACAGCGGCATTGAAGCGTGGACATTCCGGACTGCACAGATCGCATCTCAGTGAAATCTGCAATCAGTGACCTCAGTTTATCGATAGAACATAGAAACCGGTCGTCAGTCGTGCAAATCTCAGGTGCTTTCTCCACGAAATATCGAAATACTTCAGATGGAAGCTCTTGTTTGCTAAGGAAGTATTGATAGAGTGCTCCCTTGTGAACTTTCCCTGGCATGCACTATCGATTCGAAGCATGTTACAGAGGGACGGTACAACACTCCTGTGCAGGAATATACAACTCAAGTGCTGAGGATAAAAGGCTTATGTGTTGGATGTCTTTGTTACCGTATAACACCACAAAGAGCGCTGCTGTCATGAGGTCAGAATGGTAAGGTGGGCGACTGGAATTCAACGCCAACGATAGAAAGAAATACTCCTCATTGAAGACCACGGTCCATTTGATATCGCGAAACATATTCCTTTGGGTCTCCATCCTTTCGATGGGACTGCCCACATTCGGTTCCACAGGCTATCCGGAGTTGAGCGATACGCGGCTGTCGGAGATTGTCGCAATGCTGCCGATGAAACCGGCTGGATTTGGGGTTCCGTGTTCGAATCGTGCTGCGTGGGGACCAGTAGCAGAACATTACCAGGTGAGCATTGAGAAAGCCGAAGAATTTCTTGCCAGGCCGCCTGCCAGGATGAGACGATACCGCATACCTTCGCTACTCTCGCGACGGAGATCGCAGGGATGGGGAGTCCATGCTCGACCGGCACTCGGGACAGCTTGGCTTTGGATCAATTCTGACCGAGCGCTCACATTCCGGTAAGCTAATGATCCAATTGGTACAAAGATCCAGCGCGACGGAATTTTGATTCCGAACGCTTATCCCGAGAAGTGGACGGCGAAGACGCCACGGTCTGATCTTTGGAATATAAAGCAAGCTTTTATGATCTGTCGAATCCATAAGACAATGAGAGTTGGGTGGCATGATGCAGGAGATGGCGAAGACTTCGATCGTAGATATTGTTCCAGATGGTGTTTGCTGCTCCGAACAAGTCGGGACGTTGTACGGCAACCTTTTTCCGGATGAGGCCAGACTGCTGAGCCCACGGACGGTCAACAAGCGCCGGGAGGAGTTTGCCGCGGGACGGACCTGTGCCAGGAAAGCTCTTGGGATGTTGGGAGTGCCTTCTGTCCCCCTGCTACAGGGCGAGCGGCGCGAACCACTGTGGCCTCAGGGCATTATTGGCAGCATTACACATTGTAATCACTACTGTGCGGCTACTGTTGCTAGGGTGGAAAACTGCCGAAGCATTGGCATCGATGCAGAACTGAATGAGCCCCTTGCACCTGGACTTCTTTCAATGATTGCCCGAGATCGGGAGCGAGAGTGGATCTTGCAAGCGATGGAACCAAGTATCTGTTGGGATCGCTTGCTCTTCAGCATGAAAGAGAGTGTCTATAAAACTTGGTATCCGCTGGAACGGTGCTGGCTGGGCTTCGAGGACGCGGAAATTGAGATCGATGTCGAAACGCAATCTTTCCACGCAACATTGCTGGCTACCACATCCGTTTGTCCAGCCGTTCTTCATGGAGCTTTCGGCTGGACGCGCTCACATCTTTTCACCGTTGTGTCAGTGTAAGCTCCGCGACTGCTTCCATTGCATGAGATGTTGTGTGCTAGGCGACGAGACTCAAACGGGGTAATAACGAATGTCTAGGAATTCTGTGGCTAAGCTGCCGAGACACAGCGAGTTGAGTGTGTCCGTCGCAGAGGTGATCCGAAATTTGGCATCAAAGAGCGCAGTTTCCAGCGATATAAGAAGCAGGATGCTGGTATGGAAACGGATCACGCCCGTCAGATGAAACTCCTCAAGGAAGAGAGCTGCTGCTTGACCTAGTTGATTGCAGATCTGAGCCTGGGCAAGAGGATGTTGGCGAGCTTTTCAATCTTGGCTGCCTCAAAGCTAGCGTTAGCAAATATTTCGCCCACTTCTAGCTTGATATCCACCGATGCAGTTTGCCAGTTCAATTCGTTGCTGTTCTCGAAGTAGCCAGAAGCAGCGCCTCTTGATGGCGAGTATTGAGCTGGTCAGTTTCAAGTCCCATTCGTTCCTCACTATGCTCTCGGGATGGTCACAACGGGCATACTTACGCAGGTCCGTTATTGGGAACTGGATGCAATCGCCCACGGAGAACCTAAACTCCGCTGCGGGCAAATTTCGACTTTCGCTAAAAATGGGCCAAACTCGAGTTTTGCTTGGTGCTGCTTTTGGTGCCACTTTGTATCGGAGTTTGGTACCTTTCTGTGCGATTCGGTGCAACATGGTTCGAGCATATAAGCCATATATTATGAGTGCTTTATGGCTTCCTCTGCGACGGCATGCAAGCCCGTGCAAACGTGTGGAAAACGGTCTCAAAATCCGCCGAGGGCAACCTCGTGGGGGTTCGACCGCCCCTCCCGGCACCAAGATAAAAGCAAATCAAATGATTTGCAAAGGCCAAAACCTCTCGGCTCGAGAGGTTTTTCATGCTCGGTTTGGCTGGTCTCGTTATTTCTGCTGAAATGCGACCTTCACCAGTTGGATCGACTGCTGAAGAAATCCCGTGGTCTGCACGTAGGTGACATATTCTGTCAGTCCTCCGTCTTCTTCGAACTCAGGATGCGCGAGTGCCGCGTAGTTTGCTGTCCCGCTCTCTCCTTGCTGTCCTACAAACAGCAGCGTTTCCGCGGACCAGGGCCCCCAAGGATGATTTGCCGCCCGGTAGTATACGTTGTTGTTATAGATGCCGCTGTAGATAGCGATGTATTGGTGGAGAGCGTTGTCGTAGAAGATTGAGTTGCCCGCGGCGCCGCCTTGAAAGACCGTTATGGCCGCGTTAGGGTCGGAACTCCAAGTATCCCCGCCAGCGTAGTAGCGCCATGCTTTTTCGGTGAGCACCTGCAGGATGGGCACGCGAGCGATGCGGCAGTTCTCGACGAGAAATCCTCCCTGGCACCCAACGGCATATAGCAATCCATCTTCCACCAGCCATCCGCCCCCATAGGCAACCTGGTCTCCCTGCCACATCAGTGTGGGCTCTGGTGTTCCTGGCGATTCAATGGGGCGAGTAATTTTGCCTCCCACTTCAATTGCTATGCCGGTTCCCACGACCTGAAATCCCTGGATATCTCCGCCACGGAATACCTTGCCGTAAAACTGGTATGCCGCCGATGTGCCTGGTATGGGGACGATTGGGCCGGGCCATATTGCGTAGTCTTCGCCACAGGTGCTTGCCGGCGTGGCCGTGCAGTGATTGGAATCGTGGGTATAGTTGAACTGTTCTTCTGCCGGCAGGAATGGCATGTACTCGATCGGAACCCCGGTCTTGTCCAGATGGTCGTGGTTTAGATAGATTCCATTCGAGGCATTTAGGGAATCTGTCCATGCCAGGCTGTTGCTAATGAAGTTGTGGTCATCTACGTTATAGGCGCGCATCGACGTATCGTTGAACGCCCAGTAAGACTTTCCGTCGATCACCGCGCTGTAAGTTCCGTCGCGCCCATAAATAAGCGGATTCTGCTTTACGATGCCCATGGGCACAACCGCAGAGACATTCGGGACCGTTGGAGCCGAGGGGGTCTGTGCCTGCAGATGCGACCCGAAGAAAAAGCACGTTGAGAGGCAAACTGCCAGGGACGGGAAGAGAGGCTTACTGCCGCGTATAACGAGTTCCATTGGGTTCTCCGCTTACGTCATTTGGATGTGGTACCGATTCCAGAAAGCGCGACCACAGTATCCGAAATTCGTGGCCACTGTCAACGGTCCACTCTACCTGCTCATGAGGGAACGCTCGATGACGCGCTGTGTACAAACGAAGATGGGCCGATGAGTAGGGAAGAAACCAGTTACAGAAAGTCCGGGGAGAAGGCACGGCGGCCGTTGCCATTGGACGGCAAATTCGCCGGCAAAAGGGTGGGCCGCCCAGGAAGACTATTAAGTGAGGATCAAGAGCATCCGCAGGAGCGCCTGCAGATAAATTCGGTCTCGACGGTCAGATGGTGCGGGACATTTGACGAACGTTCTATTTGTTCGAAGATGAGGCGTGTTGCTGCCCATCCGATCTCTGAAACTGGCTGCCGGACGACAGAGACGGTCGGGGTAACGATCGAAGAGAGAGGAAAATCATCGAAGCCTATCAGGGACACTTCTTCGGGGATTTTGCGACCCAGCTTCGATAGCTCCTCGTAGACCGAGACGGCTGCGGCATTCAACAGACCAAAGATCGCGTCAGGGCGACGTTTTACGGGTCGATTGAGGGCCGCTATCAGGCCTTTCGTCACTTCAGAAACAGTGGCGGAAGATATGATCTCTGCGTTGAGAGAAGCCTGCTGGAGAGCGTCCTTATAGCCGCGCTGCCGCTCCTGAATCGTATAGAGATCGGGGTCGCCGCCAAGGCAGAGAATCCTTTTACGCCCATGAGAGATCAGGTGTTGCGTAGCCTTGAACGCTGCATCGTAGTTGTCGCAGGTGACCGAAGACGTGCGGGCGAGAAGAGGCCGGTCAACGGCGACGACAGGGACGTTCAAAGCCTGTACGGCATGCAGAAAAGCCTGCGTCTGAATACGAGGTGGAACTACGATGAGGCCGTCGATCCGGTGACTCTGGAAAACGGCGATCTCTCTGGTCTCCTGTGCGGCGTCGTCGGCGGATGCGAGGACGATAAGTACATAATCCTTTTGCCGGGCCAATGTTTGGACAGTATCAGCCAGATTTGCGAAGAACTCGTCTTTGAGCGATGGAACAATCAAGCCGAGAGTGTGAGTATGCTCTCCCTTAAGAGCACGCGCGGCGTGATTCGGCTGGTACCCCAGCTTTTTCATCACAGCCTGAACTCGAGCCATTGTGCCTGCTTCCACGTAGTGCCCGCCATTGATGATGCGAGATACCGTGGTAGTGCCTACCCCTGCCTCCCGCGCGACATCAACGAGCGTCGGCCGTTTGCGGGTTGCTGCTCGACGCAATGGTCGTCCTTCTTGTGTTCCTCCGGGAGTCATTCGGCGGGATCCTCACGTCTACCGTATCTTTGCCCTTCGATGCGAAAGGGGGCAGCCAATGAGACAGCGCTTTTCCATGTGACAACACCTTTACGCGTTTCATGGCGCCACAGGGATGATGGCTGGGAACGGTTCCACGCCATCGCTCCCAACGTAGCAGAGTCTATCGCCAACCGCAATCGATCCGATTCCTGATGGTAAGCAGCTCGGGTGCGCCCGGCAAACAATCGTTTAACTGCAATTAGAGTTGTGTTCACTATCTTTTTGATCCTAGATTTCGCCGCTTGCCTGGGGCTTGCGCTGAAAACAGATTCGTGACCTGCTCCAGGGTAAGTCCACGCGTTTCAGGCAGGAATAGCCAAACGACTATCAGTTGAATCGCCATCATCGAGGAGAAGGCTGCAAATGGAACCCATATGCCGCGAATCGCGAGAACTGGGAAGGCGCCGGCGATCAGAGCATTCATGATCCAGTGCGTCGTAGTTCCCACACTCTGCCCGCGAGTTCTGGTTGCGTTGGGAAAGATCTCGCTGATGTAGACCCAGATGACAGCGCCTTGCGAGATATCGAAAAAGATCATGTAGGCGGCCAGCAGCCAGACGAGGGCACCTACGTGTTCTTTGCTGTAAAACATCCAAGCGATGAGGCTGAGAGAAAGAGCTGTGCCGACGGACCCAATCAACAGCAGCGGCCGTCTTCCCACCCTGTCAATGATAGAGATAGCACCGATGGTGGCAACGAGGTTCATCGCGCCGACAGTGACTGAGAGCGAGGAAGCGGAGAGCCGACTGTACCCTGCGGCGGCAAAGAGATCGTTGAGGTAATAGAGGATGGCATTGATGCCGGAGAGCTGGTTCAAGGCTCCTAAAGCAATGGCCAACAGCAACGGCCGAAGGAGTGCGCGGGTGAAGAGGGGTGTTCGATGCTGCTCCTGCTCCTCTGCGAAGCTCCTACGGATGTCCGCGAGCTCGGTATTTGCGGATGGAAGGTCGAGCAGGTTGAGCGACTCGAGTGCTTCGGAGTCACGTCCACGGGTGACCAGCCAGCGAGGGCTCTCGGGAATACGAATAAGCAGCAGGAGCAGGATGGTCGCCGGAACGAAAGCCACGCCGAGCTGCCAGCGCCATAGTGCGAATGGAAGATGTGTTCTCTCGAGGCAGTAATTGGAGAAATAGGCGAGAAGTACGCCGAGCACGATGTTGACCTGAAACATGCCAACCATGCGGCCTCGCCAGCGGGCCGGTGCGAGTTCGGCTACATACACCGGGCCGACAACCGATGAACCACCGATGCCAAGTCCGCCGATGAACCTGGAGAAGAGAAGCCACCCCCAGGAGGGGGACAGAGCACAGCCCAGAGCGGAAACAAGATAGAGTACAGCGAGCAAACGCAGAGAGAACCGGCCGCCGAACTGTTGAGCGAGTTTCCCCGCCAGAAGCGAGCCCAGCACTGTACCCCACAGTGCGATCGAGACAGTAAATCCGAGAGCATGCTGGCTGAGATGGAATTGCTGCGTCAGCAGCGCGGTGCTGCCGGCGATGACCGCGGTATCGAAACCGAAAAGCAGGCCGGTAGCGGCTCCAGTCAGGGCGCCATGGAGAAGAGCTGGGGGAAACTTAGGGGTGCTGCTCATCGCGTGACTTCTCGATCCTCGCTTCCCGGAACAACGGATTTCCATCGTTTCAGCTTGTCCAAAGCACCCATGGTATCGGTACCGTTCGCATTTTGCACGACTGGTCACTTGGCGGTCTGCTGCACGAGACATTTCTAACCTATCAGGCCGATGGCCTGCTATACAGCGACGGATAGGCCTTGACAGAGCACCATGTGCGACTTAGCGTATACCTGCATAAGATATGGTATCGGTCCCACATCGCGGCCTCTTGCAACTATCAGGTTGGTTTGCCCTCGCTTTGTCCTGCATGATGCCACTTGATGCCCAAACTCCTATCGTTCGTCCGTCGGCGTCGTCCATTGAGACGGTGTATATCGTGCCCAGCTCCCACTGGGACTTCAGCTTTATCAGAACACCCGAGGACGAGCAAGCGGCGATGAAGCCGCACCTCGATTCTGTGCTCGCGGCTTGCGCCCGGGACGCTGAATTTCGTTGGACGATAGAGAGCGTCTGGCAGCTGGAGGCGTGGCTGGAACGGACTCCAGATCAAGCCAAGGTGCGCGAGATGAAAGAGAGGATTGCGCGCGGGCAGATCGAGGTCTCGGCAAGCTGGGGCAGCATGCATACGGAGTTCCAGGGAACGGAGGAACTCAATCGGCTGGACGATGAAGGTAAGCGCCTTGCGGTCAAGCTGGGACTGAACAGTGACATGGCGATGGAGGACGATGTGCCGGGCTTCTCGCTGAGGCTGCCGCAGGTGCTTGCGCGCAGCGGGGTGCGGTATCTGGTGAACGGCTCGAACACGTTTGTTGGCGGTGGCACTTCTATCTCGCCGCGGGTGGCGCCGTTTTTCTGGGCATCTCCAGACGGCAGCCGTGTGCTGACGTGGACGACGCGCGGAGGAAATGGCGGGTATACCGAGGGGTTGGCCGACTACTACCTCGACCCTCAGGCGCTGGACCCTTACTCCCACACACCTTTCTATCCGAAGGAGTGGAAAGGGCTAAGCGACGACGAGATCATGGAGCGCGGTGTGCGGAAGCTGTTGGCACACTACACAGACGCGGGTTATCAGGGGCGGACCATCGCCGTTCTATTTATGCATGACGGCATTGGGCCTGAGTATGAAGAGGAGCTGTTACAGGATGTGCGTCGCTGGAATAGCCAAGGCCGACTCCCTCATCTGCGTGTTGCGACTTCGCACGAGTACTTTCATTCCTTCACCGACCAGGAACTTGCCGCAATCCCTACGTATACCGGCGACTGGAGCGGGCTGTGGGCTGAATCCAAGACCAACTCGCCGGCGATGAGTGCAGACGCTCGATACATTCAGGAGGCCTTTCCGGTTGCGGAAGAAGCCGCATCTTTAGCTGAATGGAATGGATCGTCGCGGGCCTATCCAGAAAACGCCCTGCACCAGACTTTGATCAACCTCATGCGTTATGACGAACACAACGGCGCGGGAAACGGCGGGTGGCCGAAGGTTCTAACCGAGGCGGAGGTTAATCGTTCGAATCTGGAATATGCAACGTATCTACGGAGCGCGCGAACGAATGCAGCGCAGGTGCTGGATCAATTCTTGCCCGATCTGGTGACGACCAGAACTGACCGTACAAGTAAGCGTTACGTCACCGTTAGCAATTTGCGGAGCTGGCCGCAAACAGACCTCGTACATGTAGACGTGCCTCCCGGCAACTTCACGGTACGCGATTCGATTTCTAACGAAGTGGTGCCAATACAGCGCCAGCAGCCGGATGTGTTGTCGTTTCTGGCGAAGAGTGTTCCCGCGTTAGGCTACAAAACATACACGCTCGAAAGAACGAACACAGAGGATGGAAAGACAACACGCGACAGCGTGGGCCACGCTGAAAACGAGCGCTATGCGATCGATGTGAATGAGACGACCGGTACCATTCTGCGCGTCCTGGATAAGAAAACTTCACAAGATCTTTTCGCGGAACATATCCCAGAGGTGACGCGCTCTAGGGGGAGCGGGACTGCGGAAGCTACGGTGAAGATTGTTCATCAGAAGGGACCGGTGGAAGACAGCATCACGGTGCTGCGATCAGCATCCTGGTGGCCCAAAACGGTCATTTCGCTGCCGCGAGGTAGGAACGAGATCCGTGTGGAAGAAGTGCTTGATCGCGCTCAGATGCCTGAAGTCGCGCATGGCGAAAATTCCGAGCGATATACCATTCGATTTCCTTTTACTGTAAGCAACGACGTTCAGAAGTGGATTGACGATGGCATAGGTTTCCATCCGACGCCGCAGAAGTCGCTCCCTGGCGCGCGGTTGGATGGGGTGGTTCCTCGTTTTGTGATCGCCGTGGCGCAGACTGGCCCTGAGGTTTCGCAGACGCTGCTTTTTGCACAGCAGGAATCATTTTTTGTGACGAGTGCGAAGCAAAAGGGCGATATCAAAGTGCTTGCTCTTATCAAAAGTGACACGGGGGAAACGAAAGATCATGGTGTCGTGACCTTCAAGACATTCGAGCCGGGTTACCCAACGCAGTACTCCTTCCATTTTCGGATTTCAAACGAGCTCGGAGCCTTTGACCCAGTGACCGCATACCAATTCGGACGGAGCGAGATTGTGCCGTTGCAGGCTCGGCTTCTTCCTGCTCATACTGCACCAAAGACTATGTGGGGTAGCTATCTCTCTATCTCCAACCGCAATGTCGTGATGGATGATCTTCGTCCTCAGGATGCAGGTTGCACGAAATGCTATCTTCTTCGCCTCCAGGAGATCGCGGGCAAAGAAACAACCACATCCGTCTCGACCCCTGGTCATACCTTCACTGCCGTGCAGATCGATCTCACTGGCACAAGCTCGCGGCATCCCGTGGATCTCTCCAGAGTCCATTTGTCTCCGTATGAAACGTTGACGTTACAGGTGCGGGCAACGCAGTGACATCTCTTCCAATCGATTTTCCACCAAGTGCGGATCGTGCGTCGCGGGAGCTTCTGCGTAGCCTGCAGGGGCAGACACCCGTAGAAGAAATGCCGATCCGAGACGCTCGCAAGCAGATGTGTCAGGGGCAGGATACGATCTTCCAGAAATCATCGCTATTTCACGAGACACTGAGTGACGGAAGATGCCGGGTTGAGATTTTGAAGCCGAAAGATGCTGGCAACTCGCTTCCCATCATCTTCTTTCTGCACGGTGGTGGGTGGGTGATGGGAGGCTCACAGACGCATGGATATCTTGCGACGGAACTGGTGAAGCGATCACAGTGTGCGCTCGCTTTCGTGGATTACCCTCTGGCGCCCGAAGTTCGCTATCCCAAGAACCTCGACGATGCGTTCTCCGCCGTGAGCGCAGTGCTCGCAGCGAGCGCTCGGTATGGCCTCGATGCAAAGCGAATCGCGTTTGCAGGTGACAGCGCTGGCGGAAACTTGGCCGCAGCCCTTGTCTTGCGCTTTAGAAGCAGCTTTCTTGTTGTCCCCAGAGCACAGGTCCTGCTGTATCCAGCGCTGGATATCCGGGCGGAGAGCGCGAGTTACCACGACTTTTCTACTGGCTTGAATTTGACGCAGCCAACCATGCATTGGTTCTGGGATCAATACGCACCGGGCATGCGCGAGTCCACCGATCCGCTTTTGTCACCCTTGCATGCCCCCAGGGAGATGCTTGCAGGGCTGCCTCGAACGCTGATCGTTACGAGCGAGATCGATGTGCTGCGGGACGAGGGCGAACTGTTCGCAACCCTTCTGCGGCAGGCACAGGTAGACACATCGCTCGTTCGCTTTGGGGGCGTACTCCACGGTTTTATGGTGACCGAGGCCCTTGCAAAGAGCTCGTCAGGAGATCTCGCTATTCAGCTTGTAGCGGATTTTTTACGGACGAGCTTAGCCTCCGACTGAGATTGAGCCAGACAAATCGTCGAACAAACCAACAGCTTGGCTATGCAGCATTTTGTGTAATGGTGTGGAAGCGATACCACGTAATTTGCCCGATAACTCTTTTGGAAGCGGCATTATTTTCTGCAATCACGGACTCTATGGATATCTAAGGATCTCTCCAGAACAGGCGCCATGATAGGGGACATGCCGCAAAACCAGAGCAATACATTCTTGTATTGACAATCACCCCGGCCCCAGCGTACTGTTCCGTCGTTATGGAATCGGTACCATATATGGCAATTGGAGGCGAATATGTTCGAGGTGTTTCCCCTTGCACCATCGAGGCGTTTGAAGAACAAGCTTGGTAATCTGCGCCTATGCACCGTGATGCGCACCCTCACGAGGCTGGAGGCTTACGCCATTGTTCTAACGGGCGTGCTCGCCTATGGGCAGCTCGACACCAGCACCATACGAGGCACGGTGACCGACTCTACCGGCGCCGTAATCCCAAAGGTGCGTGTTGTCATCACCGACACCAAGACCAATCGGTCATTCATCACGCGAACAGATTCTAAGGGCGACTTTTATGCGCCTTCGTTAGCGGTAAGTGTCTATAACATCAGCTTCACGATGAACGGTTTTCGTACGACAGATTTGAACGGCATTGTTTTGCACGCCGACGAGACGCTCGCCGAGAATGCTGCTCTGGTGATCGGGGCTACCACAGAGATGGTTGAGATCAGTGCGAATAGTGTTCAGGTGAACACGGATGATGCGGCGCTCGGGACCACAATTACAGCAGAGCAGGTTGCCAAACTGCCGCTGAACGGACGAGATTACACCGACCTGCTGGCGCTTGTTCCGGGAGCTATTCAGAACACTGGATCTATCAACAGTGACTCCCTTGGCGGATTTCCCAGCGGCCAATTTGGCGCGAACATGCTTGTGGATGGAACGGACGCCACACGAGTGGACGGCAATGTCACCTTCTCGACCTTCGGGCGTGGGGACGCCCGGGTCACACGCTCCAGTATCGACAATATTCAGGAATTAAAGGTGTTGTCTTCGGGCTACTCCGCCGAATATGGAAGAGCCGTGGGCGAAATCGTAAATGTAATCACCAAGTCAGGAAGTAATCAACTCCACGGCGAGGTGTTTGATTTCTTCCGCAACGATGCACTCGATGCCAAGAACTACTTCTACAACGGCGTGCCCAATCCCTTGCGCCTCAATCAATTTGGCGGAAATCTGGGTGGCCGATTGTTGAAAGATAAGCTATTTTTCTTTGGAAATTACGAGGGAGTGCGCCAACATGTCTCAACGCCAACAACCGGGCAGACGCTCGTCCTCAACGCAAAGATGCGGTCTATGGCGGTGCCTTCCATGGCACCCATCCTTGCCAAGATTCCTGTCGGAAATGGAGGGCCGGCTCCCACAGAAAACCATGTCATCTACAGCTATTGGTTCGATGTGTTGAACGGAGCGACCTATAACGATATCCGCGAGAATACGGCGGCGCTGAAGTTTGATTACATCCTTTCCCCGAAGAATAATTTTTCCGTACGGTACAACTACAACGCCAGCGATACGTATGGCTTATACGGACTCGCGATTGGCCAGACTGCTGATGCCCCGCAACTGTCGCAACTCGGCAAGGCCACCTGGAACTATATTGGATCGGCTTCGTTCTTGAATGAGGCGGGATTTGCCATTAACAGTCCTCACTCTCACCAGACAGCGGGTGAACCGGGGTTCCCCATATTTTCCTGCTTCTTCTGCAATGTCGGTTATGGACTGGCTCCCAGTCCGCAGCTATTTGAATCGAAGGAGCCCTCTATCTCCTACGAGGCGCTGGATACTGCGACAAAGATCTTGAAGCGGAACCAACTCAAATTCGGGTTCGACATTCGCTGGAATAATGTGGGCCGTGAACTGGATCAGCAGGACACTCTTCTTTATAACGGTGGCCCAACCGTGGAAGCCGCTACCGACCTCCCCTGCAATGGTCAGCCGCAGGGAACGAATGGCTGTGTCGACCCTTCAGGTGGGCCGGAAGGCTTCCTGGCGAACAACGGCGTTGGCTGGACGCGACTGGGATATCCCATGACGCATGTAAAAAATGCGATGGAGTCCTATTTTGTGAATGACGACTGGAAGGTTAGATCCCGCCTCTCGCTCAACCTTGGACTGCGATACGAACACAACACCGTGCTCCATGATGCAGAAGGCACTGTGCAGAACTTCGACATTGCAACGCTATCCCTGCTGCCTGCAAGTACACCTTTCTACAATCCCGAATGGGTCGACTTTGCGCCGCGCTTCGGATTTAACTGGGACGTTACAGGCAAGGGAATTACATCATTGAAAGGTGGTTTCGGCCTATTTTTCCTGCCCATCGCCGCTGGAAGTCCGTTGAACCTGGCGGCAAATACGGAAGAGAACTTTTCGATCAACCTGCTGCAGATCGAGCTCCTAGGATACAAATGCACCCCTCCTCTGACGGTGATTCAATACCCGCTGCCGCTCAACGCCCCTGCATGCACTCCGACAGCGCCGTTGAGTGTTACTGCCTTTGATCGTCACCAAAAGGACACCTACTCCGAACAGTGGAGCCTTTCACTCGACCAGCAGTTTGCAAAGAACACGGTCGTGACCTTTGCCTATAGAGGGAACAGGGGACTCCACGAATCTGGAGGAGCCAATTTGAATTTGGAGGATCCCCTCACTGGCCATAACCACATCAGTGATAACTTCGGCGGCATTAATTACGCCGGCCAGTTTGCGGAATCTGTCTCCAATGCCTTGAACGTTTCTGTGCGGACCAACAGTCATGGCCTCAGCCTTCAGGCAAACTACAATTGGGCGCATGAATTTGACGATTTCATGGGGCTGTTTGAGTCGTACCAGAACCCTTTGAACATACGAGCTGATTATTCGCCGGGAGATATCGACATACGAAGTGCCTTCTCCGTAGGACTGGTCTACAGCGTTCCCAAAATCCCCAAACTCCCATCGAGGCTTGGATCGGGGTGGCAGGTGAGTTCGATTGTGCAGGGACGCACCGGAACCCCTGTAAACTTTGGCTACTCTGCCAACAATCCGTTCGTCGGATCGTTGCGGCCTGACTGCAACTTCGGCATAGCGCCCCGCGCGCTGGACTTCCATCTTCCCGGTCCACAGTTCAATACGGCAGCCTTTTCTCCACCTGCTGGTAACTATGGGACCTGTCCGCGAAACTACGGAAGAGGGCCAGGATTTCTTCAGCCGGATGTTTCTGTGTTGAAGACCACCAAAATCAACGCGCATATTAATTGGGAGTTCCGCGGGGAGATGTTCGATGTGGTGAATCATCCGAACTTTTCAAACCCAGGATCGACGACCAACGGCTTCGATTTTGGCACCAGCTTCGCTACCATCGGAAACCTCGTTGGTCTTGGGACATCGCGCCAAATTCAACTTTCGTCGAAGATCATCTTTTGATCACACCCTATCGACCAACGCTGTTTCTTCTGCGGAGACCATGGATGCCATCGAGTATGACCGCTTCTTTTCGTTCTGAGTCCGCTGTTCGCAAGCGATTTCCAGGGATTGCTTCGTTGGCGCTTACAGCTTGTCTGTGCGGCACTACGGCCACCCAGTTGCTGGCACAGCAGGTGGTGAGTGCTAAGGCCGCGAATGACCCATTTGAGGCGGGCTTTCTCAACCCTCCAGCGGCTGCGCACCCTCGCGTGTGGTGGCACTGGATGAACGGCAACATCACGAAGGAGGGGATAGCACAGGATCTCGACTGGATGCATCGCGTCGGCATCGCGGGATTTCAGAACTTCGATGCCGGAGCGAATACTCCCCCTGTCGTGAAGCAAAGACTGATTTATATGCAACAGGGATGGCAGGATGCTTTCCGATTCGCTATTGAGAAGGGGGATTCCTATGGTTTTGAGATGGCCGTCGCAGGATCTCCTGGCTGGTCTGAAACTGGTGGCCCCTGGGTAAAGCCTGAACAGGCCATGAAAAAGGTGGTGTGGTCCACAACGACGATTGAAGGTGGCAAGTCCTTCCAGGGTGTGCTGACAGCTCCACCTCGTGAGACGGGTCCGTTCGGCAACCTTGCGCAGCAGGATCTTCTGGCGACTGGAGACGGTGAGCCACCGCCAGAGATTAAGGACTTCGGGGCAGACACGGTAGTGATCGCGCTGCGTGAGCCGGATGTAGAGCGGCCGATGGCAGCACTGAATCCAACCGTTACTACATCAAGCAGCACTGCGGTCGAAGATGCCGCCCGGCTATACGACGGTGATTTAAACAGTGTGGTCAAGTTCACTGCGACGAAGCTGGATGCAGCCGCGTGGGTTCGGTACGAGTTTGCGAGGCCAATCACGATTCAGTCCGTAACCTATGCCGCTGGCGGACCACGCGATCCACTTGCGATGTTTCGCAGTGAGTCCAACGATGGGCCCATGCTGCAGTCGAGTCAGGATGGAACCACCTTCATAGACGTGGTCCGCCTTCCGACTGCCGGTGCTGTGGAGCATACGATGGCCTTTGCTCCAGTCACGGCGCGCTACTTTCGACTGGTCTTTGCGGAAAAGGAACAAGCTTCCAACAGCAAGCTGCCGACTCACAGCATCGCCGAATTTCAGTTGCATACCGGGCCGCGCATTCAGAGGTTTGAAGAGAAGGCGGCATTCGCCACGTTGCAGGATCTCTACGCCTTCCCGACGCCTGAGGTGGCTGCTGGGGATGTGACGCGCAAGGCTGATGTGATCGATCTGACCGGCAAGGTGTCGAAGGACGGCAGTCTTGACTGGACGCCTCCCGCAGGAACCTGGACTGTCTATCGCATGGGTTACTCGCTGACTGGAATTACAAATCATCCAGCGCCGCCTGAGGCCACGGGGCCCGAGGTCGATAAGTTGAATAAGGCAGATGTGGAAGCCTACTTCAATCATTATCTGGATAACTACAAGCAGGCCACAGGCGGGAACATGGGTTCAGGCGGACACGAGCTTGCTGTCTCTGGCAAGAAGAGCGGTCTGCAGTTTGTTATCACCGACTCCTGGGAGGCTGGAACAGAGAACTGGACCAACGACTTCCTTGCGGAGTTCAAACGGCGCCGGGGTTACGATGCGACGCTCTGGCTGCCTGCATTGGCGGGTCGCGTGATCGATTCGTCTGCGGATAGCGATCGTTTCCTCTGGGACTATCGCCGCACGCTTGAAGAACTTCTCGCCGAGAACCATTACACAGTGCTTGCCGATCTGCTTCATCAACGCGGCATGGGCCAGTATGGCGAATCGCACGAGTCGGGGCGAGCGACTATCGGCGACGGCATGGAGATGAAGCGCTCGGACGATGTGCCGATGGCTGCGATGTGGACGCAGGTGCCTGGCGTGAACGCGGATAATCCATCCGCTAATGCGGATATTCGTGAGTCTGCTTCCGTCGCGCATATTTATGGGCGTCCCTTTGTGGCAGCGGAATCGATGACGGCATTCTCGGTGCCATGGGGATGGTCGCCAGCGACGTTGAAACCAACCGCTGATAAGGAGCTTGCGATGGGCCTGAACCGGTTTGTGATTCACTCCTCGGTGCATCAACCACTTACAGGACCGAACGGAGCCGATGCCGGTTCTCCGGCGCCAGGTCTGACGCTCGGGCCCTTCGGTCAATGGTTCAATCGGAACGAAAGCTGGGCAGAGCAAGCTCGCCCTTGGATCGACTATCTCGCGCGTAGTTCTTACCTGCTGCAGCAGGGGCGCTTTGTTGCCGATATCGCTTACTACTATGGCGAGGACAGTAACATCACGGCTATCTTTGGCAGCCATAACCCGCCGGTGCCTTCAGGCTATAACTTCGACTATGTGAACGCCGATATTCTTGAGCATAAGCTGCGGGTCGATCATGGAGACCTGGTTACAGACAGCGGTATGCGCTATCGTGTGCTCGCGCTGGATGCGTATGCCGAGCATATGTCCCTACCCGTGCTGCGACGTATCAGCGAACTTGTTCGTCAGGGGGCGACGGTCGTTGGCGAGAGACCTACGAACGACCCTTCACTTGCCGACAATCTTGCCGACTACCGGAAGCTTGTGGATGAGCTCTGGGGTGCTTCTTCTGAGACTTCACGCAAGGTAGGTAGAGGGCGTGTCCTAAGCGGACAGACGCTGGAAGCTGCGTTGAAGACCCTGGCTGTGGCGCCCGACACCGCTTACACGAATCCATCGGCGAATGCCGAGGTGCTCTTCGTACACCACACTATGCCGGAGATGGATGTGTACTTCGTCGACAGCCGTTCAGATCGGCCCATGGATACTAACGCCAGTTTCCGTGTCACCGGACGTGCCCCGGAGTTCTTTCATCCGGACACAGGCGCGATCACTCCTGCGTCATACCAGATTGCCAATGGACGCACTACCGTTCCGCTGCACTTGGAGCCATGGGAAACGGTGTTTGTTGTGTTTCGTCACGCGACTACAGAAACTGCGCGTACTGTGCCACGGCCGACGGAGACTACGTTGAGCACCGTGAGTGGTTCCTGGGATGTGCGCTTCGAGGAGGAGCGCGGCGAACCAGAGGCGATCCACCTGGAACGACTCGCTTCGTGGTCCGAGAACAGTGATCCTGGTGTGCGATATTTTTCGGGTCATGGCACGTATACAAAGCATGTGGACGCGCCTGCTGATTGGTTTAGATCCGGTAACTCGATAATGCTGGATCTAGGTGAGGTTGCGAACCTCGCGGAGATCACGGTCAATGGCAAGTCACTCGGTACTGTGTGGAAGGCGCCGTATCGTGTGGATGTTACCTCGGCGATTAAGCCGGGGGACAATATCATCACGATCAGGGTGGTGGATTTGTGGGTGAATCGACTGATTGGAGATGCGCAGCCGGGGACGACAAAGAAGATTACGTTCACGGTGAATAATCCTTATAAGGCTGATTCCCCTCTGGTGTCCGCAGGACTGATTGGGCCGGTGCGCTTTCTTCTTGAGGATTCAACTCGATAGTGAAGCAGTGAGACCCGCTGATGACCTTGTTGGACTTTGCAGTAACCTGTGTTTTTTCGTTCAGGGCTTCGCTCTTGTCTTGATGTGCTGGTTTGATGTAAGTGTTTTATTTTCATGTGGATGGTGGGGTGTTTGATGTCAGAGTGTCTGAGCGATGTTATCGAGGTAACCATGGAGCTTTTATGCGAGTAAACCGGCGACAATTCATGAAAAGTGGGGGAGCAGCGAGCCTGCTCGGAGCGGCTGTGCCGCTTTTTCCGAAGGATGCTGACGGCGCAGTGCGAGAGAGTGCAGATGAGCACCGATCGCAGTCAGATGCGGGGACGGATCTTACCCGTCTGGTGAATGTTCTGCATGGAACTGATTCAACGATGGCATTCTCTCGCGGCAATACTCTGCCGATTGTTGCTTTGCCGTTTGGGATGGCGCACTGGACGCTGCAGACGAGCCATGAGACTCCGTGGTTCTTCAATCCTCACGATGTCCGGATGGAAGGAATCCGTTGCACGCATCAGTTCAGTCCGTGGGTCGATGATTACGGGAATGCTACGTTTCTTCCGTTCCTTGGCTCGCCTAATCCTGATCCAGGGGCGTGTGCATCTTCCTATCGGCCTGCCGAGTTGCATCTCTCGCCACAATATCTGAAGGTGCGTCTGACGCGGTATCGTTGCACGCTGGAACTGACGCCGACGGAGCGCTGCGCGATCCTCCGTGTCACGTTTGACGACTCCGGGGCGGCCGGTCTCTTTATTGATCTTTCGGTGCTGGAGTCGGAGATGAGCAGCTCCTCGGGCCGTACGGTGGAAGTACTGACCCGTGCGAACAAGGGAGGTGTTCCAAAAAACTTCGCCGCGTACTACCGTGTGGAGTCCGACGATGTGGACGTTGAGACCAAGGTCTTGGAGCTTCACGACCGGCGTGTGGTGGCTCTCCACTTCAAGGCTGAGGCAGGAGTCCCTCTGACCTTTCGGATAGGCACGTCGTTTCTCTCGTCGGAGCAAGCGTCGCGCAATATCCGCCTTGAACTTGCGCGCCGCTCTTTTGACGAGGTTCGGGCAAGCTCGGGAGAGACGTGGGAAGGTTGGCTCGGCCGCGTTCGTATCCAGGGTGCGACAGAGAGTCAGCAACGTACTTTCTATTCCTGTCTTTATCGGGCATTGCTCTTTCCGCGGATGTGGCACGAGCCGGATGAGGCGGGAAAGATGATTCACTTCAGCCCTTATAACGGGACGGTTTCGAACGGTGTGATGTATGCCGATCACGGGTACTGGGATGATTACAAGGCCTGGTATCCGATGATGACGTTGCTCTACCCAGAGCGTCTGGGGGAGATCCTGCAGGCCTGGGTGAATGCGTATCACGAGGGTGGGTGGTTCCCACAGTTTCCATGCCCGGGGTATCGCGCGTGCATGACAGGCAGTCTCATCGACTCCGTCTTCGGCGATGCCTTCGCGAAGGGCATCACCGGCTTCGACCGAGAGGCAGCGTATGCCGGCCTGAAGAAGCATGCGACCCAGGTGGGAAACCCCGCCGCTGGTTACGGCAGGCAGGGAATCGAAGAGTACCTCAAGCGAGGCTGGGTGCCGTCCGATGTGGTGGGTGACGGCGCCGTGGAGACGCTGGACTCTGCCTATGGAGACTTCTGTATTGCGCAGGTTGCGCGGTCCCTGGGCAAGACAGAGGATGCCAATCTGTTTGAGCAACGCTCAAAGGGATGGCGAGCGCTCTTCGATCGCGAGACGCTCTTTACGCGCGGAAAGCTCTCCAACGGAAGCTGGCTTGAACCGTTCGATCCCTATAGCTGGGGAGGAACGTATGTCGAAGGCTCTGCCTGGCAGTACCGCTTCTCGCCACCGCACGATACTGAGTTTCTGATCGAAGCTATGGGCGGTAAGGAGGCTTTCGTTAAGCAGGTTGAGGGCATGCTTCTGCAGTCTCCCAAATTCAACGTTGGGTCCTACGGCCAGGAGATCCACGAGATGTCCGAGATGGCCGCAGTGGACTTCGGTCAGTATGCGCACAGCAATCAGCCGGTTCACCACATCCTGTATCTCCTCAGCGTTGCAGGTCGCAGGGACCGAACGAAGTATTGGGTTCATCGTGTGCTCGGCGAACTCTACTCGCCCGATATCTTCCCCGGCGATGAGGACACTGGCTCCATGTCGGCCTGGTACATCCTTGGCTGCCTTGGGATCTTTTCTCCGTGTCCTGGACGAAGCGATTGGACGCTGGGCAGCCCTCTCTTTCCAAAGGCGAGCATCACCTTTCCCGACGGCAGGACGATCCAGATCGAATCGCGCAACTCACGCGCGGCAGCAGGTGCAGCGCACGGGGTGACCGTGAACGGCAAACCGCTGGAAGGTAACTTGCTCCCGCACGACACGTTCAAAAGAAACGCTCACCTTGTCTTCGAAGACTAGATTCACCTTTCACCAAACCTAAGGAGCAATGTTCCGTGATTCGAGCCACCTTTACCTCCGCCCTACTCCTGGTTGCGGCAGCCTTCCTCGTTGACACTTCGCACGCTCAGCAAAACGGCTTCTATCTGCACGACGGGGACCGCGTGGTCTTCTACGGTGACAGCATTACGGAACAGCGCAACTACAGCATGATCATAGAGACCTATGTTCTGACGCGATATCCCAATCTGCGCGTACTGTTCACTAACTCCGGATGGGGAGGCGACCGTGTCAGCGGAGGTGGAGGCGGTGATATCGATGTTCGTCTCAAACGCGATGTCACTCCCTACCAGCCGACAGTCGTCACCATCATGCTAGGCATGAATGATGGCGGGTACAAGGCCGCTACCGAAGAATCAGACAAACAGTTCTTCGACGGATTTCGTCACATCGTAACGACTCTTGGACAGGCAGATCCGCAGGCCCGGATTACAGCCATCGAACCATCGCCCTACGACGACACCACGCGTCGCCCAGCCTTTCCCGTCATGGACGGCACAGGCTACAACCAGGTGCTCGTTGGTTATGGGAAATGGATCTCGACCTATGCCAAGGAGAACCACATAACGGTCGCCGATGCGAATACAGACTTTGTTCACGTGCTCGATAAGGCCAACGAAACAGATCCCTCTGTGGCAAAAGAGATTCTGCCTGATCACATCCACCCGTCGTTTGGAGGTCACCTGCTCATTGCAGAGTCGATCCTCAAGGCCTGGCAGGCACGCTCGGTGGTCGCCTCTGTCAAGATTCAGGCGGGCGCCTTGCAACCAAAACTTGTACAGGCTGAGCACACGACTGTGCAGAACCTAACGGGAGGGAACAGCATAGGCTGGAGCGAAACAGATGATGCCCTTCCACTGCCTTTCCTCCAATGGCAGCAGATGTGGGGAGGCGGACCTACGATCGGACTAGCAATCGGCTCTTCCGATCTCACCGCTGCTCTCAATCAGGAGCCGCTTTGCATTACGGGACTGAAGAGTGGTGTGTATGCTCTGCGCATCGACGGAACCAGCATCGGGACATTTACGAGCGATCAATTCGCAAGCGGCATTAACCTCGCGCTGCTGAAGACGCCCATGAGCGAGCAGGCTATGAGTGTTTATCAGCTTACGACGCAACGGGGGGACCTTCACTACGACCGGTGGCGTCATATCCAGGTCCCGTTCGGAGATGTAGCAGAGGGACAAGAGGCTATGACCAAGCTCGATGCGGTCGGGGTGCATGTGGAGGAGCAGCAGAGAAAGGCTGCGCTTCCTAAGGCGCATGTTTTTGAGGTCGCTCTCATTCAATAGAGCATTTTTACGTATGGTGCAATGTGGTTCTTTCTACTTTCCCATGCTCTGTCATCTCGACTGGAGGCGGCGATCTTGTCTCCGTCCATTCGACTTCGCTCAGGACGGAGAGACCTGCAGGTTGCTTGCTCAGGCACCATTGCAAGCATAGGCAACCTGCAGGTCCTGACGCAAAGCGCGCCACAAACATTTGCATCGCGCTCTGCAACCTGCAGGTCCTGACGCAAAGCGCGCCACAAACATTTGCATCGCGCTCTGCAACCTGCAGGTCCTGACGCAAAGCGCGCCACAAACATTTGCATCGCGCTCTGCAACCTGCAGGTCTCTCCACTACGCATGACGATAAAACTATCATGCTACGGTCGAGATGACAGTTCTGTGGCGGTTCATTCGTGCACCACAATGTTGGTGGGTCATTCCTACATCACACGATTTGCGACAATGCTTTAGATCACACATTCATCGAGCTCTGGCATGTGTGCCGGAGCTCGAGGGCCTAGCCGGTCACAATCATCTACTCCGCTGAAGGAGCGGTCCAACTCGTGAAAGCTCATAATCAACAACGATCATCGGCGTTCGACAGGTTTTGCCAGCGGGAGTTCTGGCGTGTGGCAGCGATTTTGATGTCTCTCTGTATCGTCCCAGTGTTGCAAGCGGCCGATCTACCTTTGCAAAGGTCGCCGCGCGGTGTGACTGTGCAGCGCGGGGACGACGTTATCGCGGTTGAAGTTGTCGGGGCCAATCTTGCCCGAGTTCACCTGGAGCCAGGTGGGCAGACAAGTCCTCGGACGCTCGTGATCGATCCTTTACTCCAATTCAACGGGGCGTTGCCTGTGATCAAGCGAACTGGCAGAGATCACTTTGTGCTATCGGGAAAGGGCATCGGCGTGGATGTCGACTTGGAACACGAGGCGCGCATTGCGGCCTGCGATCACGCCGGTCATTGCTTACGTGTGGACGATTTATTCAATGCCCTGAAGCGTTCGGAGCTGCTGATCGGACGAGATCAGGAAGAGCCGCTATACGGCATGCGGGGGCTGGAACTGGCCGATCACGGGGAGGGATTGACCCGTAAGCAAGGCGCGACGATTGCAGCCGGTGTCCAGGGAGATGGAGGCGCACCGTTCTTCTTTACCCGCCACTATGGCGTTCTTGTCGATTCCAGTGGAGGCGCGTTTGAAGTATGCGATCATTGCGTTCGCTTCAAAGGCTCTTCGCGGCGCGATTTGGAGTTCTATGTTGCGTTCGGATCACCGGCGACGGTCATGTCCACCCTGTTGAAGCTTACGGGCCTGCCTCCGATGCTTCCCAAATGGACGCTCGGATTTCTCAACAGCCAGTGGGGCACCACGGAGCCGGAGCTGCTCCAGCTAGTTTCTAGCTATCGGCAGAAGCAGATTCCCCTGGACGCGTTCATCCTCGACTTCGACTGGAAGGCCTGGGGCGAGGACCACTACGGGGAATGGCGCTGGAATAGCACCTCAGGCGAGGGGAACGTGGCGCCCGATAAATTTCCGGACGGCGCCTCAGGTGTGTTGGGGGCTCGGTTGGCACAGCAGGGGGTAAAGCTTGCGGGCATTCTGAAACCGAGGATCCTGGTCTTGACCGCTGACTCAAGCGACAAAAAGACCGAGGCTTCTGAGTACGCGGATGCGCATCATCTTTGGTATCCGGACGAAGCTCCCCAAAAAGACTACGTGACAAACCGATGGGCGCGGAACCTCGACTTCAACCTTCCGGAGACGCGCACATGGATCTGGGAGCATCTGAAGCCTGCGTTTCTTGCAGGCATGGCAGGCTGGTGGAACGACGAAGCTGACCCAACGCCGGCAACTCAGCTTAGCAACTTCCAGTTTATGAACATGGCCCGGATGCTCTATGACGGACAGCGATCGGTTGCGGATCAGCGGGTCTGGTCGCTGAATCGAAACTACTACCTGGGCGCCAACCGCTATGGATACGCGCTCTGGTCAGGAGACATCGACACGGGCTTTCCTTCCATGGCGTATCAGCGCCGCCGGATGCTTGCCGCCATGGACCTCGGCGCCAGTCACTGGAGCATGGATACGGGTGGGTTCCATAGCCATCCAACGCCGGAGAACTATGCGCGCTGGATGGAATTTGCCGCATGGGTTCCGATCGACCGCGTACACGGCGATTTCGGTGAGAAGCGGCAACCCTGGACCTACGGTCCTGTGGCTGAAGCAGCCGCCACCAAGGCGATTCGTACGCGCTACGCTCTGCTTCCATATCTCTATTCGTTGGAACGCGTCGACCATTTGACCGGAGTCGGTATCGTGCGACCGATGTTCTGGGTCTTTCCCGACGACAGCGATGCAGCAGGCCTCTACACCGAATGGATGGTTGGGGATGCGTTGCTGGTCTCACCCGTGGTAGCCCCCGGCGCTACCAGTCAACACATCTATTTGCCGGAGGGCGTTTGGTACGACTTCAACAGCGGACGACGGTTTGAGGGGAAGCGCTGGTATGACCTTCCAGTTGACTCCAAGACATGGAGCGACGTACCTGTCTTCGTACGCGCCGGCTCCATCCTCGCCTCGCAAGAGCCGCAACAGTTCGTTGGGCAGCAACCTGTATCCAAGGTGATGCTGGATGTGTTCCCGAATGATCGCCTCTCCGAATTCACCTACTATGACGACGACGGTGTGAGTTATCGATACGAGACCGGCGAATACTTCGAGCAGAAGATCTCCGCCCAGCGGTCGGGTCCACGCATCCACCTGCAGGTTTCGGCGGCAACAGGGTCGTTCCAGCCGGCGCTCAAGCAATACGTCGTGCGGGTCCATGCGTGGGTAACAACGGTCCTGCTGCATGGTCGTCCGATTCCGAAGTTGAGTGAGGGCGGGGATGCGATCTCATGGAGTGAAGGCAAGGACAAGTACGGGGATATGACGGAGATTCGTGTGCCTGCAGGTAAACAGCTTGATCTCTCGTTGCGGTAGATTTGCGGCTGATGCCAGACAAAGTAAGATTCGTGTCTCCTCCGGCTTCTTTGAAAGTACAAGCAGCTGACAAATACAGGGGTTTCTCCGCTCCCGTTGGTCGGTCGAAATGACAGGTTTTGGGGTGGGTTTGTAAGGACAACTGTGTACTTGTCGTCACGCATTCCGCGAGAAGATCCCGGCAGTGACTCGTTCGGATGCAATGCTGAGAGCGTTCATTCTCTTGTCAGGCTATGCTCGGCAGGCTAATATGGTACCGGTTCCATAAGGTTTGGGTGAATCGCAATGAAGGCATGTACACCGGCGCTCAAAGTTAATCTTCAATCGGACTCTTCTCCAATCGAACGAGCTCGTTGCCGGTGTATACACAACAGGCACGTCGCGTTTCGGCCAAAGGCATGGTGCAAGCCTCTTGCCGTGCTGGCTGCGTTCGCGTGCCTCTCCTTCCAGGGAACCGCTCAGTCCTTGCCGGGTGGACGGCAGGTAGTTGCACTCGATCAGCACTGGGAGTTTCAGCAGCGCGGTTCCGGTTCGGGGCAATGGCTTCCGGCTCAGGTTCCCGGAGATGTCCATCTCGACCTTCTACGAAACAAACTCATTCCCGATCCCTACTACCGCGATAACGAGACCAAACTGCAGTGGATCGAAGAGGCGAACTGGACTTATCGGACCAGGATCGACGTCGACGCAGCGATGTTGCGGCATGCTCATCAGGACCTTGTCTTCGAAGGCCTCGATACTACGGCACATGTGTTTCTGAACGACCATCCGGTGCTGAACGCCGACAACATGTTCCGGTCGTGGCGTATTCCGGCAAAAGCCTATCTTCATCCAGGTTCCAATGAGATTCGCGTGGAGTTCGACGCTCCTGGCAAGGTCGCTCAGGCGCTCGTAGACGAGGACAAGACAAACGCGGAGACCGGGATTCCGGCGAAAGCCTATCTGCGCAAGGCGGCCTATGAGTACGGGTGGGACTGGGGACCGCGTTTCGTCACGAATGGGATCACGCAGCCGGCCTATCTCGAAGGCTGGGATGAGGTTCGTATCAGCGACCTGCATATTAGCCAGCCGGATATCTCTCAACAGGTGGCGCATGTCGTCGCGCAGGTAACTGTAGATTCGAGTTTGGCAAGACCTGCGACGCTCAAACTGAATTACGGCATTGGAGACTCTCGCAATGAGGTCTCAAGCCATGTTGAGATGCATGAGGGGGTGAATATCCTCTCGATCCCCGTGGACATTCCCCATCCTGCATTGTGGTATCCGGCCGGATATGGTGCGCAGCCGCTCTATAGTTTTCACGCTACTGTCAGCATCGACAGTAAAGTCCAGGACGAGAAGGATGCGCGAACAGGATTGCGTTCCGTCCAGCTTCGCCGGGAGCGTGACCAGTGGGGACGTTCCTTCGGCTTCGTGGTCAATGGCATTCCTGTGTTCGCGAAGGGAGCTGCTGTTATTCCATTCGACAGCTTTCCGAATCGTGTTACGCCGGATGTCTATCGTGGAATTCTTCAGTCCGCAAAAGACGCCAATATGAACATGGTGAGGCTGTGGGGTGGAGGATATTACGAGTCCGAGACCTTCTACAACCTCTGCGATGAGCTTGGCCTGATGGTATGGCAGGACTTCATGTTTGCCAGCAGTTGGTACCCCGGTTCGTATGACTGGAAGCAGAACGTACGTTTAGAAGCGGAGTACCAGGTGGCGCGACTGCGCAATCACCCCAGCATCACACTCTGGTCTGGGAATAACGAGGATGAGTCCGTGCTCTATGCCTTCCTCGGGAAGCAATCCGCCGAGGGAAAGCTGCAGATCTGGAAGGATTACCTCACTGTATTCAGTGGCCTCATCCCGGAGGTGATTCAGCGCGAAGATGCTGAGGTGCCGTACTGGCCCAGTTCTCCCAGTGCGGACTATGAGGCAACTACCGACGCGTTCCAGTCGGGCGATGCCCACGACTGGAGCATCTGGCATGGAAGGGAACCCTTCAAAAACTATGAGAGTCACTTCTATCGATTCTTCTCCGAGTACGGGTTTCAGTCCTTCCCTGAACTGAAGACGGTAGAGTCGTTCACCACTCCGGAGGACAGAGCAAGCATCTTCACCCCCGTCATGTTGGCGCATCAGAAAAACAATGAAGGTAACTCGATCATTCATGACTACCTTCTGCGGGACTATGCGGAGCCGAAGGACTTTGCGTCGTTCCTCTATGTGAGCCAGGTGCTGCAGGCGGAAGGTGTGAAAGTCGGCGCCGAACATATGCGCCGCAGCCGCCCTCGGGTGATGGGCTCGCTGTTCTGGCAGCTCAACGATTGCTGGCCGGTCGCCTCGTGGTCCAGCATTGATTACTACGGACGATGGAAGGCGCTGCAGTACTATGCGCGGCGGTTCTACAGTCCGCTGCTGGTTTCGCCAGTTGTGCAGGACAGCAACATCAATATCTATGCTGTATCCGATAAGACACGGCCCACCGCTGCGTCGCTACGGCTGCGCCTGATGACCATGGATGGGAAGGTCGTGAAGGAAGAGACGAAGCAGATTACACTGCCCGCGCTTTCCAGCCAGCAGTACGAGCAGTGGCCGCTCCAGACCGCACTTGCTGACGGGCAGGATCTCTCCAAGCTGTTTCTCTCAGCCGATCTGACGGTTGACGGTTCGACCGTTTCCCGCAATCTCCTCTACCTCGCACCAACCAAGCAGGTGCAGTTGCGACCGGCAGCTATTTCTCGAGAGCTCACGAAGGCAGATGGCAGCTATCATCTGAAGCTTAAGTCTGCTGTACTGGCACGCGATGTCTATGTCACTCTTGGTGACCTCGATGCAAAGCTATCCGACAACTATATCGATCTGCTGCCGGGAGAGCTTGCTGAGCTTACTATCACGACCAGTGCCGACCAGGAGACGCTCGAGAAAAATCTGAAGATCACGTCTCTGGTCGATGCCTTCTCCTCGCAACCAACGCAGGCAGTTCAGCGATGAGCTCTTTGCGTGAGAACTTCCGCCGCTGATATTGCAGCGTGTCCTATCCAATCATCGAGGTGCTTATGCAACGTGTTTCATCGCGAACGCAGGTCTTCTTAGAGCAGTTCTCGTATTACTGTAAAGTGGAAGAACTCTACGAGTGCCGTTTTTCTTGGGGGAAAAACGGCGTGAAGACCCTTGACTCGCTCTACACCTATACGAGAACCGCTCTAGTCGTTCTGGTAGTGATGTTTCTATCCACAACCTGCCGAGCGAAGGGGCAAACACCGAACAAGCCAGGTGACTGGGCCGAGTTAGCCTCTTTTCACTACGGCATCAATGCGGACATTACCTATGGCGTCTTCAACAACACGCCGGTGCATCTGGACGTTTGGGAGAATCACGCGGCGAAGGGACCTGTGCCAACGCTTGTCTACATTCATGGAGGAGGCTGGGTCTTTGGAGCCAAAGGAGGAGCGCCTAACCTTTTTCTTCCGTATGTCGCACGAGGATGGAACATCGTCAACGTGGAGTATCGGATGGCACCCAATGGCATGGCCCCTGCAGCCGTGCAGGACAGCCGATGTGCGCTGCGTTGGGTCTATAACAATGCAGCAACGTACCACTTCGATCTGAATCGCATTGTGCTGACCGGGCACTCGGCTGGTGGGCATCTCGCGCTGATCACTGGCATGCTGCCCGCAGACACGGATCTTGACTCTGCCTGCCCGGTCGAATCAACCGCACCACCCCTGAAGGTCGCCGCCATCGTGAACTGGTACGGTATTACGGACGTGGACGATCTACTCGGTGGCACCGACCGCAAGACCTACGCAATCGAGTGGGTGGGCGGAGCCAATAAGCACGAGATCGCCAAAGAGGTTTCGCCCCTGACCTACGTCCGTTCTGGGCTGCCACCCATTATCAGCATCCATGGCGATCAAGATCCTACCGTGCCCTACTCTCAGGCTGTACGTCTGCAACAGGCGCTCGACCATGCAGGCGTCAAAAATAAGCTGGTCACCATTCCCGGAGGTAGTCACGGGGGTTACTCAGACGAGCAGACCCTGCGTGCCTTCCATGAGATATGGGACTTCCTCAATGGCGTACTTCCGGGTGGCTCTTCTGTGGCGAGATGAGGTCCTCTCAGACACGACGTGTCTCGAATAGATCCGCTTCCACCGGCATCGTACCCCTGTACCCGGAACACTTCTATCGGATGGCTGTTCTATCTGCCGATATGGGATTAGCGCGGAGAGCGGCCTTATTCCGCAGCAGCTTGCGCAGATGGTCGCTGTATGTCCTGCTTACGCGCAGGGCGGTTCCATTCCGCAGCGTCACGCAGCAGTCGCGGTTGGGCAGCGAGGAGATGCTTGCAATTCGGTTGACGCGCACGATGGCTCCGCGATGGATCCGTATAAACGAGCCGGCGTCGAGCCGGCTGCTAAGTACGCTCAGTGACTCACGAATCAGGTGAGTGCGTGTTCCTACATGAATTTCGGCATAATCGCCCTGTGCTTCAATCCAGTCGATTTCATCTACGTTCACGAAACGCACCTGTTTGCCGATGCGTACGCTGAGCTCTCGAAGTGGGGGTTCTGTACGCTCGTCCTGGTTTGTCCGCAGCAGGTTCTGCATCCGTTCGCGATACTCTGCTGCTCCCTGATTGCCCAGGACTCGCCGCGCGTGTTGTAGCGCCGCGGAAAAGCGCGCGTCATCCACGGGCTTGAGCAGGTAGTCGATCGCATGTACTTCGAACGCCCGCAGCACGTACTCATCGAACGCAGTTAGAAAGATGACGAAGGGATGCGCTTCGGAGGGCAGGGTCCGCAGAAGATCGATGCCATTCAGATACGGCATCTGGATATCAAGAAAGACGAGGTCCGGCTTTCGTTGGAGGATGAACTCCTGGGCTTCGCGTCCGTTGACACACTCGCCGATGATCTCGATGTCACGGTGGTGCTGTAGCCGGAGCGTCACACCTTGCCTGGCGAGGGGTTCATCATCGACGACAAGTACCTTGATCTTCATAGGCCTGACTGCGATAGCTTATATTCGATGTTATTCCTGTTCATTGAAAGTGGCATCCGCAACGCAACCTCGTAGTTGCCACGGGCGTTGGTGGTGGTGTGCATGCTGCTCTCTGCGCCGTACATCTGCTCGAGCCGCTGGCGGACATTTTCGAGACCGACGCCTCCTATGCGTGGCACTCCGTCCAGCAGCATGGCTGCGGATTCTTCCGGCGGCTCGTTTTCTATCAGCAACTCCAGGCGGTCTCCTTGACGGTGCGTCTTCACTAGAATAAATCCGCCCTGTGGCCGACGCGCAATGCCATGGCGGACCGCGTTTTCAACTAGTGGCTGCAGAATCAGCCGCGGCACGATGGTGTCGATGAGTGTCTGATCGATATCCCAGCGTACAGTGAGGCGGTCGCCGAAGCGTACTTCCTCGATTGCGAGGTACTCTTCGGTAACCGCGAGTTCGTCGCTCAAGGGAATCGTGTGGAGATCGGGCGCGTCCAGCGTACTACGCAGCAGATGCGCGAGCTTGCCGATCATTTCGGTGGCGGCGAACGGCTGATTGTTTAGTACGAGGGTTGAGATCGCGTTCAAAGTATTGAAGAGGAAGTGTGGTTGCAATTGAAAGCGGAGTGCACGCAGTTGTGCTTCCTGCGCCATGATTTCTGTGGCAATCAGTTGGCGGTGCTTCTCCTCGAGTGCCAGATAGTGCTTGATGCCGAAGTAGAACGAACTCCAGGCGATAAGTGCAAACCAGCCGCTGGGCGTGGCTGTAATGACGTCGACCCACTTGAATGGCGGTCGCACCCGGCTGAGTCGTACTGCTGCTTCAAAGGCACTTGCCGAGCACAGCATCCCAAGCGGAAAAGATGCCAGCATGCACACGAGAGCAACCGTCCAAACGCGTGCATGTCGCTTCCAGAGGGAGTGGCAGAGCCAATACATGGGAAAGCTAGCGAGAAAACTGCTCAGAAGGAAGGCGCCACGAAAGGCGTCGTAATCGAGCCTGCGCCACCACGGCAGAGAGCACAACACGTTTACGCCGATATAGGTTCCCCAGCCCATAAGCTGCAAGGGCCAGAAACGCAGAAACCGCAGATTGGAATCAATTTTTTTCAATGGTTTTAGTCAGTTCTTTTCAGTGGTCTTAATTTAGTTCGTTTCAGTGGTCTTATTGTAGGCACATAACACAGGCATTACAGCCATCGGTTCGGCGCAGGAAGTGCACGGCTCGGCGCATATCGGGCTTTGAGCTGGATTACAGGAGCGTTACGGGATGTACGCTCAGACGCAAGTAAAGACTCACCTCACAATTTTCGCAATGCCTGCCGCCGGCTCGCATCGCTGTTATCGATGATGCCGTTCGGGCCTGCAACTCAAGTCTTATGGTTCCGGATGCTGCTCATGATCGCAGTGCCCGTTTCTTGGGAGCTACAGAAGTACCTGACGTTTCTGAAGGAGTTTTGGTCGATGAATCGCAATGCGCTATACCGCTCTTTATGGACAACAGCTACGCTTGCCGTTTGTGTTTTGTGTTCTGCCGTGACCCGCGCGCAGACCTCGTCCGCAGTCCGGCTCATTACTACATCGATTAACGATGGGGATCGGGTTCCGCTGTCGAATGGCATCCGTCCACAGCTAAAGCGGTCTCAGGATCTCGGTAGCGTTTCGGGTTCTACCCCCGTGCGCCACATGCTGCTAGTCCTTGCTCGAAGCGAGGCCCGCGAACAGGCGCTGACGCAATACCTGAGCGATGTGCAGAACCCGGCGTCGCCGAGCTTCCACAAATGGCTTACGCCTGCTCAGTACGGCTCGATGTTTGGTGGGTCCAGCGACGACATCGCCACGCTCTCGTCGTGGCTTCAGTCCCAGGAATTCACCGTGGAGAAGGTCTCAAGCGCAGCCAATCTCATTCAGTTCTCTGGCAATGTTGCGCAGGTGCAGAAGGCCTTCAGCACGGAGATTCACGCTCTTTCCGTGAACGGTGAGCGGCATATGGCCAACACCACGTCGCCGGAAGTACCACGTGCCTTCGCGTCTGCGGTGAGAGGTCTGGTGGGGCTCGACGACTTTCATCCGCACCCCACTTTACAGAAGGGCCCGAGCGCAAAGTTTGATCCCAATACGAAGACCATTCGCCCGGACCTCACACTCTTTTCCAGCTCAGGTACGCCGTACCTCTACATAAATCCGGCAGATGCGGCAACGATCTATGACGTGCCGAACAGTCTGCTCAACCCGAACTATTCCGGGACGACCTATGACGGCACCGGCGTTACGGTTGGTGTCGTGGGCGACTCGAACGTCGACCTGACTCCTGTGAGCCTGTACCGCGAGGACTTCCTCGGCGAGACCTCGGCCAATGTTAATTTGCCGACGGTCATCATTGACGGCGCAGACCCCGGCATCAATGGCGACGAAGTCGAAACCTTCCTCGATCTCGAAGTGCTTGGCGGCATCGCGCCCAAAGCGAAGATCAACTACTACGCGTCGGATGACAGCGATCTTTCGTCCGGCCTGTTCGATGCTATCGAGCGAGCTGTGGATGACAACACAGTCAGCGTGCTCAGCATCAGCTTCGGCGAATGTGAGGCGGGATTGGGAAGCGCGACGAACCAGTTCCTCGCGGAAAAATATCAGCAAGCCGCGGCACAGGGTATCACTATTACGGTTTCTTCTGGCGATAGCGGAGCCGCGAATTGCGATGCGGATAATTCCACGACGGCGACACAGGGTCTTGCGGTCAACGGGATCTCTTCTACGCCCTACAACATTTCTGTAGGCGGTACGGACTACGACATACTCAGCACTAACTTCACCGGCTATGTGCAGGACTCATTGAATGGTGCTTCCTACAGTGGCACAGCGCCCTATTGGCGTACGGCTCTAAGCTACATCCCGGAGCAGCCGTGGAATGATTCCACCTCTACAAACGGTGGGCTCGCTAATAACTCTCCACTCACCAACGGCGGCGCTACCGACATCATCGGCGGTGGCGGCGGCGTGAGTACGGTTTATAGCAAGCCCGCGTTCCAGACAGCGCTGACACCCGCAGACGGAAAGCGCGACTTGCCTGACGTTTCGTTCATGGCGGGCAATGGCCTGTATGGCGCAGTATGGCTCATCTGCGGCAGCGGTTCGTTGTATTTAGGACCCGATTGCCAGATGACCAACGGCAACTTCACTTCGAGTACGACATTCTCTGGCGCTGGAGGCACGTCAGCTGCGACACCGGCATTTGCCGGCATGCTTGCGCTCGTCGTGCAGGCGACGGGCTCTCGCCTCGGCCAGGCGAACGATGTACTCTACCAACTTGCAGCAAGCAAGTATGGCGCAGTCTTCCATGATGTGACTACAGGCAACAACGCCGTGGTATGCACCAGCGGCAGTCCCGACTGCGGGTCGAACGGCTTTACGACTGGTTACGATGCAGGCACTGGCTACGATCTCGCATCGGGCCTCGGCAGCGTCGACGCGTCAGCTATGCTGGCCAACTGGAGTTCCGTGGCGGCGAGTAGCACGTCCACATCGCTACAGATCAACAACGCCAAGTCGCCGATAAGCGTCACGCATGGCACGAGTCTGAACTTCGGTGTTGCTGTCACTCCTTCCACGGCAACAGGTTCGACTGCTCTTATTACAACGCAGTCAGCCGCTGCCGGTTCGCCAACCAACAATGGGCAGATTGTCATCCCCCTCACCACTGGTTCGGGAACTCTCAGCTATAACGGTTTGCCGGGGGGAACATACACCGTCTACGCGCGCTACAGCGGCGATACGGCTGATGCCTCGAGCAGCTCAACGCCTATCAACGTGAACATCGCGGCTGAGGCCAGCAGCACGCTCCTGACAGTGAACGCTTATGGCATCGCGGGAGGCAGTGCGCCGATCGCCAACCTTGCTGCCATTCCCTATGGCGCCTATATCTTCTCGGACGCGTCAGTCTACGGTACCGCAGAAGGTTATCAGGCTTCACTCGGCCTTGCGACCGGAAGCTTCAACCTTGTGGACAACGGCGCCACGCTCGGCACTGCACCGATCAACAGCGGCAACTTCGCTTCGTTTCCCAGCATAGCCACGGGCGTATACCCGTTCGCTGTGGGCACACACAAAGTGGTGGCTACGTATCCGGGAGACGCCAGTTACAAGGCCAACACCAGCAATGAAGTCGATTTTTCTGTCATCAAAGGAGCTACGGCCACATATGTCTTTCCAGCCAGCGCCACGCTGAAGTCTACGGCTAGCGATGTGGTGCAGGTCGACATCGGGACCACGAGTCTCGCTACGGCTCCAACCGGCACCATTACTCTCACAGCCAATGGCGTCACGCTCGGCAGTAGCTCCAGCTTGCTCACAGGTTCTGCGAACGATGGCTCAGTTGTCTCGTATGCGAACTTTACGGTGCAGGGAAGCCAGCTGCTTGCTGGAGCCAACACGTTGTCGGCGACTTACACTGGCGATAACAACTACCAGGGATCTTCGGCTACAGGGAACGTTACGGTCTTGCAAGCAGGCTTCACCTTGAAGGCCGGTACGCTTGCGATCACCGCTGGAAGTGGAACCGGCGATACGGCCACCCTCTCCGCGACCCCTGCCAACGGATTTTCCGGCGTGATTAATCTGAGTTGCGCCGTCACCTCCACACCTAGCAATGCGACCAGCCCCATCACGTGCAGTGTGCCCTCAACGATCAATATCACAGGCACCGGCGTGGCGACGGGGACTCTGACGGTCAATTCGACGACGTCAACTACCGGGGGCAGCTACACCGTAACGATCTCCGGCACGGATGTGGCGACCGGCAAGATTACAGCGTCGACAACCACGCAGGTAACGGTTACAGCTGCTCCGAGCATCACGCTGACGAATAGCGGAGCTATCAGCCTCCAGGCTGGTGCCACGAGCGGCAACACGGCGACGATCAGTGTGGCTCCAGCAGGTGGCTATACCGGCACGGTAAATCTGTCGTGCGCCGTTACCAGCGCGCCGACTGCTGCAGTTGACACGATCACCTGTGCGGTGGCGCCTGCTTCGGTCAGCATCACCAGTGCGACTGTTGCTACATCAGTGCTTACTATCAGCTCCACGACTGGCACCACTGCCGGGAGCTACACCGTAACGATCTCCGGCACAGACGCGGCGACCGGCAAGATCAAGGCGTCCACGACTACGCAGGTAACGGTTGCGGCTGTGACTGTGGCGAGTATTGCGCTCACCAATAGTGGTGCGCTCAATATCCAGGCGGGCGCCTCCAGCGGCAACGTGGTAACGATCAATGTGACGCCGGCGGGTGGATACACCGGTACGGTTGGTCTCTCGTGCGCCGTTACCAGTGCGCCAGCGAGCGCGGTCGACCCGGTTACCTGCGCGATGACGCCTTCTTCGGTGAGCATCACGGGTACGGCCGCGGCTACTGCAGCGTTGACGATCAGTTCCACTGCTCGCACGACTAGCTCATTCGATCGCTCACATGATCTGTTGCGCGGTGTTAGCGGGACATTCCTTGCCTTCGGTGTCTTCCTGCTTGTGCCGACACGGCGGCGCCGCCATCTGCGGCTGCTGGCGATGCTGGTTGTTCTGGGATCGCTGGGCTCGTTCATAGGCTGCAGTGGTGGCAATTCAGGTGCGAATGGTAGCGGTGGTAGCCCACCCAGCTCTGGCACGACGGCCGGTACCTATGTCATCACGGTGACCTCATCGGCGACGGGTGTCAGTGCGCAAGGCAGCATCGTCAGCGTAACGGTCAACTAGGCCAATTCTCAAGATTGCAGGTCTCTCTGCGGATCAACAGATGAAATTCAGGAGGTTATGTATGTTGCATAGACTGTTCCACGACGCGAAGACTCTTGTGCTGTTCTGTTCGGTGCTTTCGGGATTCGCCATTGCGCAGAAGCCGGTGTACCCTACCCGCACGCAGACGCCGCCTTTGCCGGCGGCGCTGCAGCGCTTCCAGACCCCAGCTCAACAGGTACTTGCGCCATTTCTCAAAGCGCATCCGATGCAGGCAAGCAACAATGGACAACTCCACGCCCAGGATGTGACCAACTATGTTACCTCGCCGAACTTCGGCGGCTACGTGAATGCGCCTCTTTACGACGCGCGTACCACCGCATCGCTTGATACCGGCTCCTTCAACAACGGTGTAACCGTGGAACTAACAGCCGACTTCAACAAGGACGGTAAACCCGACATCGCCATTCTGCAGCAGGATGGCACCATGAATATCCTGCTTGGTAACGGCAGCGGTGGACTGTCCGCCCCGGTGAGCTACTACAACCCGAACTATCTGACATCAAGTGTTAATAATGCTTACGCCGTTGACGTTAACAATGATGGCTTTGCTGACATTATTGGATTCGACTACAACAACGACACGATGATCACGTGGTTGAATCTTGGCAATGGAACGTTCAATGCCGCGATTACGACGCCGCTTGACGCCTCGAATGGTTATCCGAACTATGTCCTTGTCCAGGACGCAAATAACGATGGCCTGCCTGACCTCATCTTTGCCACGTCGAAGTTCATCTCTCGCACCAGCAATAATGTTTACCTGGAGGTAATGCTTGGCAATGGCGATGGCACCTTCATTACGCCAGCCCCCTCGAAGGTGGGGACGCTCTCAGTTGCCGCCACCGTGACTCTGCCCTTTGACGGCGGGATCGTTCTTGGTGATCTCAACGGCGATAAGAAGCTGGACATTGCGGTCGCCATCGATGAGCGACTCTCGGCAAGCACCGGACAATACGTGGTCACCACGGCTCTTGGTAATGGCGATGGTACGTTTAGCCAACTAGGAACGACCATTCCTGTCTCCGTACCCATAGGGTCGGCGAACGGCTTTCTTGTGGAGTACAACAGTACCGGTGTGCAGCTTGTCGATCTGAATAATGATGGGAAGCTGGACGTAGCGACGGACATCAACGGAAGTTTGATGGCAGCGCTGGGACAAGGCAATGGATCGTTCAACCCTGCCGTGTCGAGCACGTTCAGCCAGATCGTCGGCGTAACACAGATGCTCTTCGCCGACCTCAACGGCGACGGCAAGCCTGATCTGATTGCGGGTGGAGGCACACTCGGCATCTATTTGGGCAACGGCGATGGAACTTTTGCGGCGCCATTAACTACAGCGCAGTACGTCGTTGATCCAACAACGGATCAAGGACTCGTGCTCGCAGATTTCAATGGCGATGGCATTCCGGATGTTGCTCAACTTGGCAGTGACTATAAACAGGTAGCCATGTTCTTCGGCAACGGCAAGGGTCAATTGGGTGGAGCTCCCATTATCACTACTGCCAGCGATCCAGAGGGCGTCGATTGGGAGATGGAGACTACTGGCAAGTACACCGCCAGCGGTTACAGCGATGCGGTCTTCCTCCATTCCCTCTCAACTGGGGTAGAGATGCTGACGGGCGTGAACGACGGCAAGGGCAACTTTACTTTCGTGCAGTCACTTGCCGGTGGCGTGCCTTCGGATCTGCAGTACATTCAACCGATACACGCTGACTTAAACGGCGACGGTAATGAGGATCTGGTGTTCACGGGTGCCGCGGGCGATGTGACGGTTGCGCTATCCAAAGGAGACGGCACATTTGCCGCCCCCGTGTCCGTAAATCTTCCCTCCACGCTTGCCTGCCCGGTGTATTACGCTGCGGCTGGTGACCTGAACGGTGATGGCAAGACGGATCTGGTCATTCCCTATGGTGGTGACGTAGCTTGCGGCTCTGGAGCTGGCAGTCCGTCGGGTTACTACGTCCTGCTGGGCAACGGCGACGGAACATTCGCCACGCCTGTGTTCACGCAGGCCGGCACGGAGTTGTATAGCACGACGCTCGCCGACATTAACGGCGACGGCAAGCTCGACCTCGTCCTCAATGATGCGCCGTTTGTAAATGGCTCGGGCTTTAGCATTTTGCTCGCTACGGGCAATGGTGATGGCGCCTTCACTTCGCCGAACACCATCCTGTCAAACTACCTCGTTAGCAACGTGGCTGTCGGCGACATCAACGGCGACGGCAAGGCCGACCTCGTGCTGAGCGCGGAAGAGGTAGAGGGAAGCACCGTAGCCACCGGCGGTATTCTCACCATCACCGGAAACGGCGACGGCACTTTCAACTCGCCTTCGCTGATCGCGGTTGGCAACTTCTTCTGGGGTATGCAACTAGCCGACATGAACACTGACGGCAACCCCGACATCGTTGCTACGCTATACTCCACAAACGGTCAGCCGAAAAATTATTACGGCATGGTGACACTCCTTGGGTTGGGTAACGGTCAGTTCTCCGCGCCCGTCAATCAGCTAGAGAGCCTCGACGGCACGCTTCCGCAGGTCGGCAATTTTTATAACGATAATGCCCTGGACGTTATGACCGAGAGTGGCTACGGCCCGGCGCTCTTTGTCGGACAGGGGGCGTCCACCGTGACGCTGGCTGCCTCGGCTGCGTCGGAGGTTTTCGGATCGAGCGAAACCCTTACAGCCACGGTCACGGCGGGCATGAGCAATCGCCCATCGCCAACTGGCTCAGTCTCTTTCTATGACGGCAGTACTCTGCTGGGCAAGACTGATGCGGCAAACGGAGCGGCAACCTTTACGACGGCTTCGCTCAGCGTCGGGACGCACAGCGTCACGGCGATCTATGCCGGAGATGCTAACTTCAATCCTGCGACCTCCTCGCCGGCGGCGGTCACGATTAGTGCGCTGGCGCCAGCGTCCGTGAGCCTTGCTGCTTCGGCCTCAGCGGCCATCTTTGGATCGAACGAAACCTTCACCGCAACGGTGACGGCAGGCACGAGCAACGGCTCTGTGCCAACCGGCTCAGTCTCGTTCTATGACGGCAGCACGCTGCTCGGCAGTGCTGCAGTGACGAACGGTAGTGCAGCCTTTACGACGGCTTCACTGGCTGTCGGCGCTCATAACGTTCTGGCTGTCTATTCCGGCGACAGCAACTTCGACACTGCGACCTCCTCATCTGCAGCGGTCACGATCAGGGCGCTGGCATCAGCGTCCGTGAGCCTTACTGCTTCGGTTTCATCGGCGGTCTTTGGATCGAGTGAAACCTTCACCGCAACGGTGGCGGCAGGCACGAGCAACGGCGTTGTGCCAACCGGTTCAGTCTCGTTCTATGACGGCAGCACGCTGCTCGGCAGTGTTGCCGTGGCGAACGGTAGCGCAGCCTTTACGACGGCTTCGCTGGCTGTCGGAGGGCATAGCGTTGTGGCCACCTATTCCGGCGACACAAACTTTAGCCCTGTGACCTCCTTGCCGGCGGCTGTCACGATCAGTGCGCTGACGCCGGCGTTCTCGCTCACAGGTGCGCCGGCAACGCTCTCCATCGGCAGTGGAGCAAATGGTGTCGTGACGCTCAACATCGCGGCAAATGCGAGCTTCAGCGGCGCGGTCAACCTGTCCTGCTCGGGTGCTCCCTCGAAGGCGTCCTGCACGGTCAACCCCGGCAGCGTCACGCTTGCAGCGGGACAGTCGACAACGGCCACGGTGGTGATCGGCACCACGACGACCAGCGCAGACGTGAAGCGTTCAACTGCACCTTGGGGAGCGGCGGGAGCTGCGGCCAGCCTTGCGATGCTGTGCGGTGTCTTCTTCGGGCGCCGCAAGCGTGTGCGGATGTTGGCTGGGCTCAGCCTTGCTGTCATAGTTTCACTTGGCACGTTGCTTACCGGCTGCAGTGGTGGAGGTTCGACAGCTCCAGCAACTGGTCCGACCAGCTTCACGGTGACGATTACAGCTACGCCGGCTAGCGGAAGCACCGCACCGGCGCAAACCACAACGGTCAATGTCACGGTGAACTAAGGTCACGGTGAATTAGGCACCGCTCGCGATGCACTCCAAAATCCCTCCCAACAATAGCGGGAGCGGTCCAGAATAGGGCCGCTCCCATTTTTTTGGTCGCGGTAGCTATTGGGCCGGCCGCTGCAAATAGCTTCTTGACTGGCAATGGCCGCGAGACTATAAAGGCCGCAACGATTTCACCTTCCATTTTGGTTTCGGCTTCGCGCACAGCGTTCCACGAGGAGAAACTATGTCCAGGCTGTCTCTTCCTGTCGACCAGATCCAGAATCATTATGACGTTGTCGTTGTCGGATCGGGATATGGTGGGGGCATCGCGGCCTCCCGCATGGCGCGGGCCGGTCGCAAGGTCTGTGTGCTGGAGCGCGGCAAGGAGTTCCAGCCGGGCGAGTATCCCAACACGGAGCTGGAGGCGCTGGGTGAGACACAGACCCACCTGCCGGACGGTACGCATCTCGGCGATCGCACTGGCCTCTACGACCTGCACTGCAACCAGGACATCAACGTTGTCGTGGGCTGCGGCCTGGGTGGGACCTCGCAGCTGAACGCCAATGTTTCTCTGGAGGCGGAGCCGCGCGTCTTCGACGATCCGCGCTGGCCGGCGGAGGTGGTGAAGGATCTGCCCACGCTGGTAAAGAAGGGCTACGATCTGGCCCGCGAGATGCTCAAGCCCACGCTCTATCCGACGGGCGAGCCGCGTGCGGGGGCGGGCACCTGGCCCGTGCTGCCTAAGCTGGCGGCGTTGGAGGCTTCGTCCAAGGTGCTGCTCAACGACCACACCGGCACGTTCTACCGCACGCCGATCAATGTGACGTTTGAAGACAAGATCAATCATGTTGGCGTAGAGCAGAAGGCCTGCACGCTGTGCGGCGACTGCTGCTCAGGCTGCAACTATGGCGCCAAGAACACGATCATCATGAACTATCTGCCGGATGCCGTGAACCATGGTGCGGAGATCTATACCCGTACCGACGTGCGTTTCGTGGAGAAGGTGGACGGCAAGTGGCTGGTGCATTACCAGCTACTGGATTCCGGCCGTGAGAAGTTTGACGCGCCCACGCTGACGGTTTCTGCGGACGTGGTCTTTATCTCTGCAGGCACGCTGGGCTCGACGGAGATTCTGCTGCGCTCGCAGGCCAATGGCCTGGCGATGAGCAACATGCTGGGCAGGCACATGACCGGCAACGGCGACGTGCTGGCCTTTGGCTATAACGGCGAGGGAGCGATCGATGGCATTGGCTATGGCACCCGCCAACCGGCAACGATGCCTCCGGTGGGACCGTGCATTACGGGTGTCATCGATCTGCGTGGGCAGCAGGAACTGACCGATGGCATGGTGATTGAGGAGGGATCCATCCCTGGCGCGCTGGGTGCGGCGCTGCCGTCGGCGTTGGCTGCGGCGTCGGAGTTGGAGGGCCAGGAGGAGAAGTCCGGTGTGCTGGACCGTATGAAACAGGCCGAACGTACGCAGGAGAGCCTGATCGCCGGACCCTACCACGGCGCGGTGAAGAACACGCAGACGTATCTCATCATGACCCACGACGATGGCAATGGTCAGATGGTTTTGGAGAAGGATGCGCTACGCATCAACTGGCCCGGTGTAGGTAGCCAGCCTATCTTCCAGAAGGCCAATGCCAATCTCTTTGAGGGAGGCAAGGCGCTGGGCGGCAAGTTCGTCGAGAATCCCCTGTGGACTAAGCTCTTCGGCAAGCAGCTGGTGACGGTGCATCCGCTGGGTGGCTGCGTGATGGGTGCTGACGCTGCCAGCGGTGTCACCAACCACAAGGGGCAGGTCTTCGCGGGTACTGCTGGCAGTGCGGTGCATGAGGGGCTCTATGTCAGTGATGGTGCGGTTATTCCGGTGCCTCTGGGGGTGAATCCGCTGCTTACGATCTCGGCGATGGCGGAGCGGGCTTGCGCGCTGGCTGCCGCGGACCGCGGCTGGACCATCGACTACACGCTGCCCTCTGCGCCGAAGGCCGTGTTGCCGCCGCTGAAGGTAGGCGTGCAGTTTACGGAGACCATGTCGGGTTATCTCTCGCTCAAGGAGATGACGGACTATGCCGCAGGCGCGGCGCAGGGTAAAGCGGACGGTTCTACGTTGGCCTTCACCGTCGCTGTAACCTCGGACGACCTGGACGCGATGCTCACCGACGCTGAGCATCTCGGCGCGATTGTCGGCACGCTGAACGCGCCGGAGATCTCTCCACAGCCGCTGACGGTCAACGCCGGTGTCTTCCATCTCTTCATCGACGACCCCAACATCGTCGGCCAGCGGTTGATGACCTACGACATGCCGCTCACCACCAGCGATGGCCGGGCGTTCTTTCTGCACGGATTCAAGGAGACGCACGGCAACACCGGGGAACACATCTGGGCCGACACCTCCACGCTCTACATCACGCTCTACCAGGGCGGTGATGCGAGCGGCGCGGTGTTGGGGAAGGGCATCCTGCACATCCTGCCTGCGGACTTCGCCAAGCAGATGACGACGATGAAGATCACCAACACCAGCAGCGAGCTTGAACGGCTGGAGGGCATGGTGAAGTTCGGCGAGTTCTTCGGCAAGACGATCTTCGATGTCTATGGGAGCGTACTGCGTCCGGACAGCCTGTTCAATCCGGATGCGCCGCCGCGCAAGAAGCGGCCGCTGCGCGCGCCGGTGCCGGAGCTGCGTCCGTTCCTCGCGCTGGACGGCGTGCCGCTGCTGCTCACGCGGTATCAGGGTGGGAGTAAAGGCCCGGTGATCCTTTCGCATGGGCTTGGAGTTTCGAGCCGGATCTTTTCCACGGACACCGTCGACACCAATCTGGTCGAGTTCCTCGTTGCACACGGCTATGACGTGTGGCTGCTGGACTATCGCGCCAGCATCGCTCTGCCGGCCTCGCAGCAGCAGTCTACCGGTGACGAGGTTGCCACGCTGGACTATCCGGCGGCCATTGCCACAGTGCAGCAGTTGACCGGCGCAAAGACGGTGCAGATGCTGGTACATTGCTGGGGCTCGACAACCTTTTTTATGGCGATGCTCGCCGGCCAGCCGAACGTGCGGACTATCGTCAGCTCGCAGATTGCTAACAACGTCATTGCGGTACCAGAGACTCGCTTCAAGGCCGGCCTGCACACGCCGGGGCTGCTTGAGGCGCTGGGCTTCAAGTCCATGACCGCTTATGTTGCCGCCAACAGCGACTGGAAGGCCAAGCTCTTTGACGATGCGTTGCGGCTGAACCCCATCGCGTTTCGACAGCTCTGCACTAACCCGGTCTGCCACCGCATCACCTTCCTCTACTCGCTGCTGTACGAACACGAGCAGTTGAGCACTGCCACGCATGATGCCATGCATGAGCTCTTTGGTATTGCCAACATCGGATCACTCGAACACCTGGCGCTGCTGGTGCGTGAACAGCACCTGGTCAGCTCTGCAGGCAAGGAGGTGTACATGGAGCACCTCGACCGGCTGAAGCTGCCTATCTGTTTCATCCATGGCGCGTTGAACGACTGTTACCTGCCGGTGAGCACCGAGCTTACCTACAACGCGTTGTGTGCCGCCTTCGGCCCGGAACTCTACGAGCGCCATGTCATTCCGGGCTATGGCCATATTGATTGCATCTTCGGCAAGTCTGCCGCGCAGGATGTCTATCCGTACATGCTGGCCCATCTGGAGAAGACCGCAACCGAGCAGTAGCACGCCGCAAGGAGACCCTATGAGCTACGACCCCACTGCTAGTCCCAATGCCGCCGCGCGCTGGTTTCGTCGTGTGGCGTGGTTTGGCATTCTCTTTAATCTCGCGTTTGTCGCGATGGGCATCTTCGCTCCCAACCTGGTCAACGTGAACTTCGGCGTTCCGGTCACCGAGACCACGGTATGGAACATCGCGCATGCGGCGATGGTGCTGGCGCTGACGCTGCTCTATATTCCCGCTGCCATCTCGCCGTTGCGCTTTCCGGCGTATACGTGGATGATCGTCGTCTCGCGCTTTGTAGCGGTGGTGTTGTGGGCGTGCCTCATGCGCACCACGCCCGGCTTCGTGCAGGCGCTGATCTCCGATGCGACCTTTGGCGTTCTGGAAGCTATTCTGCTGCAGTTCGCTTTGCCTGTCGAAAGCCGCATCGGCTTCGCAAACATCGGGCATGGCATAGCGGCGTTCTGGCACTGGCTCACCGGCTCGCTTGCGCTCACCTCGGTGCGCATAGGGATTGCCGTGGTGGTGGTGATCGCGGCGGTGGCGGGTTACGTGCTGTGGGATAATCTGCTGCGTGCCCAGCCGGACACCTATTACGCCTCCGTAGAAGATCACTACATGCATGGCGCCATCGGGCTGTCCTCGGACAACCGCGTGCCTTACTGGGTATGGAAGGTGCTGCCGCAGATGTTTCCGGAGAAGCTCCCCGGGCCAGGTGGATGGGCTTCGCTGGGGCTGATTGTTCCTGAAGGCTCGGACTTGCCCGTCGGCTTTGCGCATCGCAAGATTGGCTATGACTCGGTGGAGGCCAACTGCTCGCTGTGCCACACCGCGCAGTTTCGGCGCACACCGGACAGCAAGCCGGAGTTGATCCTCGGTGGGCCTGCGCATACGTTGGACCTGCAAGGAATGCAACGCTTCCTCTACGGTTGCGCTGCCGATCCACGTTTTACGCCGGACAACGTTCTCGCGGCGATCAGCAAGATCCACAAGCTGGGCTTCGTGGAGTCGCTGATCTATCGCTTCCTGATCCTTCCGGCGACCAAGGAAGGTCTGCTGGAGCAGAAGGTCGCCTATTCCTGGCAGTATCTTCGTCCGCAGCAGGGGCGTGGTCGGACGGACACCTTCAACCCAACCAAGATCAACGTCTTTCACATGCCGGACGATGGCACTATCGGCACGGTGGATCTGCCGCAGGTGTGGAACCAGAAGCCGCGCGTCGGCATGTACTTGCACTGGGACGGCAACAATAACAACATCACGGAGCGCAACTATGCGGCAGCTATGGCCATCGGCGCTACGCCCAAGAGCGTGATTCAATCGAGCTTCACTCGTGTGACAGACTTCCTGCTGCAACTGCAGCCGATGGCCTATCCTTACCCGATTGACAAAGCTTCGGCGGATCGCGGCCAACCGATCTTTGAGCAGCACTGCGCTGCCTGTCACGCCTTTGGCTCTCCCAACACCGGCCAGGTTACGGATATTGCGACGGTCGGCACTGACCGGCACAGGCTGGACTCTTTTACTGTCGGGCTGGTGGATCGGTTCCATGCGATCGACGATCCGCCCTTCGTGTTCAATGCCTACCGCAAGACCGACGGCTATGCGAACGTTCCGCTGGATGGTATCTGGGCGCGCGCGCCGTACCTGCACAACGGTTCTGTGCCGAACCTGCACGCGCTATTGCTGCCGGACAGCCAACGGCCCAGCAGCTTTTATCGCGGTTACGACGTCTACGATCCGGCGCAGATGGGTTTCATCTCCGATGGACCTGAGGCGAGTAAGGTCGGCTTCTATGTGGATACCAATGTCCCGGGCAACAGCAACCAGGGGCATAGCTATGGCAGGAGCCTCAGCGACAAAGAGAAGCAGGACCTGATCGAGTATATGAAGACCTTCTAACCCCCTTTTCGTGTGCCTGGAGCCTTATGCCGAACCCCATCAAACAGCAACCATCTTCTGTACCTCCAAAGCCTCATGCAAAGGAGATGAAGCAGTTTCGCGGACGCAACGCCTCTTTGTGGCAGTCCGCCGTCGACCAGATCATCTCTAAGCGAGGTGCGGGCGAGGAGGTGACAGCGCTGGGCATTCCTACAGGACGAGTGCGACTCAAGCGGCCCGACCAGAGCATGCCAGACGTTGTAAGTGCCAATAGCATTGCAGAGGCCATTAGCGTCGGTGCGTCTGCGCCAGTAGCTATCGCGGCTGCTCCGGCAGCGGTCCCCGCACCACCCGCTGCTCCGCTAGTGACGGCTGCGCCTGTGGCGGCTGCAGCCGTTCCTGCCGCAGCTCCGATGGTCGCCGCCGCCAGCCCTTCGGATACTGTCGCTTTTTGCGCAAGCACGGCTTTCAGGTTGGCGGAGGCCCAGGTGAAGGCCACGCTCACCGGAGACTCCTCCGAACTAATCGAGTTGCATGCGCAGCTGGATACGCCCTTTGGCCAGTGCGACCCCAAGTGGGGTGAGGTGTTGGCGGTGTATACGGCGAGCCGTCTGGCGAACACTGCCATCCCTTATCGCCGCTATACGCAACTCTCGGACTTCGTCATCGACGGTCGCCTGCCCGATCAGGCGACGGTGGTGATCCTTGCCGACTGGGGGACTGGGCAGGACGCCGCCAAGTTGCTGCTCAGCAAGGTCGCCGCCCATAACCCTGATGTGGTCATCCATCTTGGCGATGTCTACTACTCAGGCACGGTTCATGAGGCGCAGAACTACTTCTACTCCATCTGGCAGGAGACACTGAACATCCCTAACGTGTCCTGGGGGCAGAAACTCACGGACTTCAACACCGGTCCGGCCACCTTCCACCTGCCCGGCAATCACGACATGTACTCCGGCGGCCAGCCTTACTACACTACGATCGATATGCTTGGGCAGCCGGCCAGCTACTTCTGCCTGCGCAACGCAAACTGGCAGTTCGTCGCCATGGACACCAGCCTGCACGACAACGATCCCCTCCAGGTGAATGACGCCACCTGGGTCGATCCGCAGGAGATTACGTGGATGAAGGACAAGATCTGCAACGCCGGTGGCCGCAAGTCTGTGCTTCTCTCGCATCACCAGCTCTTCTCCGCGTTTGAGACGATCGGTGGCCAGACCATCAACCAGAACGTCCTGCCGCAGGTGCAGGACATCCTGCCAGATCTCACGTTGTGGCTGTGGGGGCATGAGCACAACCAGGTGATCTATCAGCGTTACCTCAATGTGCTGGCGCGCTGTATCGGCCACGGAGCATTTCCGGTTTCGAGTACGCCGCCCTATCTCGCGCCCAATGCCGGTGTGCCGTTAGAGAATGTCAATCTCGATCTTGACCCGAACAACTTCTATCGCCACGGTTATGTGCTGATGAAGTTGAACGGTGCCTCCGCGGACCTGAGCTACATCCAGGTCAACGCCGATAACGGGACTGAGAACCTGCTCTTCGAGGAGACTTTGTAATGTGGCCCAGTCATTGGTGCTAACTCTCTTAAATCCCTTCGCCCTATAAGGCAGCACATCCGTTAAGCCGCTTCACGGCTCGCACGAGCCTGTATCACCTTAAGTAAGTTGTCTTCTATCCAGCTCGTCAGGTTCTGAATAGGTTCGACTACATCTCTCCCTATGTCAGTATGATAATAAGTTATTGACTTTTCCATAATTCGGGACGAAAATCCTTTCCGAAAGACAATTCTTTTGTCGAGGTGGAATCTTGAAAAGGCTTGCCCATCTGATTTTGCTATTCACTCTGCCTATTGCATTTGCTCCCCGTGTTCCCGCTCAAGTAACTGGAGGCGGGACCAACGCCAATGATATGAGGCATTTCAGAACTGGAACCTGCGTGACCAATTCGGCCGGCCAATGCACCATATCTGCAGCTTTTCCGGGCGGTGCCTTTCCAGACACTAACTATACTGCTGTATGTAATTTTGAAACTAACTATCGTGGACCTTCGCAGTTCTATTTTCAGGAGACTAAAAGTACATCGGGCCTGACCTTAGCCATTACCTTCTATGTGGCTGAATCCGGTGTTACTACACCAGTGATCGATTGCATCGCTATACATGACTAGTGCCTGAGTTTAAATAAACATCCTAAATATAAAAAGATGAAGCATTGGATAGGTTGAGGGTCGTCCACTCAAGCCGTCATCGATTCGCGAGCAGGAATGTGCGCAGCTTAGACCGTGGAATCGGAGGCCGAAGATGGCTCAGGCTCTTACGTTGCGCGCCTGGATCGTTTTGCTGGCAGGGAAGACCACAGCAACATGACGATTGCGGGGCGAGGTGAGGGACGTTGTGGACCTCTACCTGAACCCGTTTGTGCGCACTCTCGTACGGCGTGTGGATGAGTCGTGGCGTTGGCATAAGCCGTGCAACCCGCTTGTCTCGTAAGATCAAAGATGCAGGCTATAATCTAGCTTCTCCGTCCCAGCAGGGTTGAGGAGATATCTTCGCTTTGTTCTATAGAGATGGGCTTTCGTGATCGAGACTGGAAAAGAAGTTCGTGTCGGGCTGATCGGCTATGGCTATGCCGGCAAGACGTTTCATGCGCCGCTCATCCGGTCAGTTCCGGGTTTGAAGCTGACCGTTGTGGGATCGAGCAAGCCTGACATTGTGCAGGCTGATGTACCCGGTGTATCGGTTTGTTCCAACATGGAGGAAGTTGCGAATCACCCGGAGATCGATCTCCTCGTGATCGCAAGTCCGAATGAGAGTCACTTTCCGCTGGCGTCGATGGCGTTGCGTAGTGGAAAGCACGTTGTTGTCGACAAACCTTTTACGGTCAAGCTTGCGGATGCTCGCACTCTCGTTGAACTTGCAGAGGAGCAGGGAAGGCTGCTTTCGGTATTTCATAACCGGCGCTGGGATAGCGAGGTTCTGGCCGCAAAGGCTATGGTGGAATCCGGTGTGCTCGGGGAGATCAGCCACTTTGAAACTCATATCGACCGCTTTCGCCCACAGGTTCGGCAACGATGGCGGGAGCAAACGGGTCCTGGCGCGGGGCTCTGGTTCGATCTGGGCCCGCATCTGATCGATCAAGCCCTGCAGTTGTTCGGACTGCCGCAGACCGTCAACGCCAGTTTTGCGATTCAGCGCAAAGGCGGCCAGACCGACGACTGGGCGCATGTACAGCTGAACTATAAGTCTCTGCGCGTTGTTCTCCATGTAATGCTGCTAGCTTCTGGAGGCGTTCCACGTTCTGTTCTCCATGGCACACTCGGAAGCTGGGTGAAGTTCGGTGGCGATGTTCAGGAAAAACAATTAGTCGCCGGCATGTTGCCGGGCTCCGATGGCTTTGGCGTTGATCCGGACCCGGGTATCTTCTATGAGGGCGCGACCGCCAAGCAGACGAAGATACCTGCGCCTGCAGTGAACCAGGCCGATTATTACCTAGGCATTCGTGACGCGTTATGGGGTAGACACCCGAACCCTGTTCCCCCGTCGCAAGCTAGTGCGGTGATGTCCATTTTGGAGACTTCCTTCGAATCGGGAGCCAGAGGCCAGGTGCTCTCTCTTTCGTTGACCGACAAGGAACGTGCGGCATTCGCTCCCTCGTCCTATTGAGGGACCTTCAACGACATGTGGCGCGAATCAGAGCATCCACTGCTGCTGTGAAGTTTATTGTGTGTACTAGGCCATTCGTCCTATCCCGGTTCGTTGTCCTCGTATTTCAATGAACTATCAATCAAGACCGCTTCACTGTATATGTCTCACCGTCTATGAGCGTGCGGGTGCGAGGAGCAACAGCTATGTTGTTAGAGCGACGGATCAGGGTCAGATATCTGCTGGCCTTCTGGCTCTTTGTTTTGAGCGGAATCGCTTTTCTCGACCGCACGAATATTTCAATTGCAGGTTTGCAGGTATCCCATGAGTACGGACTGGGAAACCAGCGGCTTGGTTGGGTGCTGAGTTCGTTTCTGCTGGGGTATGCGGGCTTCCAACTCCCCTCGGGTTGGCTTGCAACTCGCTATGGCCCGCGCCTGGTGCTTTCGCTCGGGGTTTTATGGTGGGGTATCGCAACGGCATTAACGGCGTTGCTGCCGTCGGGAATACCGCACGCTGTTGTACTCCTCATAGGCATCCGATTCGCACTTGGGGCCGGCGAATCTGTGATCTATCCGGCAGCCAGCCAATTTGTCGCGCGATGGGTTCCCGAAAAGGAGCGCGGTTTTACGAACGGACTGATCTTCGCGGGTGTAGGCGCAGGCAGTGGATTGACGCCGCCGTTGCTGACCTGGCTGATTGCTCGGCATGGCTGGCGGGCCGCGTTCTGGTTCAGTTGCGTCGCAGGATTAGTCGCCGGTTCTGTCTGGTGGTGGGCAGCACGGGACACGCCAGAAGAACATCCTGCCGTTTCTGCGGAAGAGCTAAACGAGATTCGTGGAGGACTGCCGAATAAGACGGTTGCAGATCCAACGGTTGAGGTGGCTCCGCGTTCGATCCAGTGGCGAGCGATGTTTCGGCGCGGAGATCTTGTCGCGCTCATGGCCGGTTACTTCTGCTTCGGATACATCGCGTGGATCTACTTCAGTTGGTTCTTCCTGTATATGACGCAGGTGCGAGGCTTCGATCTCAAATCGAGTGCGCGATACTCCATGCTGCCGTTTCTAGCCATGACGGTTTGCTGTCTTCTAGGCGGAGTATTGAGCGATCGGCTTAGCAGAGCCTATGGGGTGACAGTCGGGCGTTGTGGATTGGCATCCTTTTCTCTACTGCTGACAGCAGGGTTTTTGCTGGCGGGATCGCAGGTAGAAAGTCCGGGTTTGGCAGGTGTCATCCTGGCTGGAGGAGCCGGCGCGCTGTATCTGGCGCAAAGCTCCTTTTGGTCCGTTGCCGTGGATATTGCAGGAGCCAGCGCAGGCGTTTACTCCAGCATGGTCAATATTGGTGGTCAGATTGGCGGGGCCCTAACCGCATCGCTGACCCCGTGGATTGCGCAACGTTTTGGATGGACGATGTCGTTTGCCGTCGCCGCTGTATTGGCGCTGGTAGGCGCGGCCTGCTGGTTCAATGTGCATCCGGAGCGTGCGCTGGAAGCCTGAGTTTCAGGAAATGCGGCGTTCCTTGCATTCTGGAAGCAACTGTGGTGGCCTTGTATCTACTTATAGGGTTGAACATGCGTATACCTCCAGCTCGATGTCGTGGAACCGTCTCGATACGGTGCCTCGTTCGCTTGTGCGCGGTTGTGCTCTTCGCTACGTCCGCCTGCAGTATCGATGCCTCTACCAGCAAGGAGCCATCTGCACCGAATGGTAGCCAATTGCGCCTCTCGGAGTATCAGAAGCAGGACTGGCAGGTAGAGGATGGCCTTCCCGAAAATAACGTCCGCATGATCACACAACGACCTGATGGGTCCTTGTTGCTGGCCACAGGATCTGGTTTGGCAACCTTCGATGGTCAACGTTTTCGAAGCCTCCCTATTGAAAAGGGGCAGATTCAAAACGAAGCGGTGAATGCGGTGCTCTACGGTAGCGCCAATGACCTATGGATAGGAACCGACGGCCGCGGCGTACTGCACCAGACAGCGCAGGGGTTGGTAAATATCAGTGAACAGGCGGGGCGTTATAACGAACGCATCCGAATGTTCTATACGGACTCCGCTGGTGTGTTGTGGATCGCAACGCAAAACGGAGTGGAGCGTTTTGCGAACGGCCAGTTGGAAGTGTTAGCTGGCACCGGAATGATCTCGGGAGATATCACGACACCCTTTGCGGAAGATGGTTCCGGTGGGATGTTTTTTGTAACTTCTACGGGGTTATTTCACTGGCGAGACGGTATCGCAGAGCGCTATTCGTTGCAGACTGGTCGCGCGGATCTTCCTGTAGCCGTTTATCGGGACCCGCAGCAACGATTGTGGGTTGGAACGATGAGCCACATCTTTCAGCTAATTGTTGTGCCTGTGGAATCTCAGGGGAATAATCGAGCGCCAAATTTTGCGCAGATTATCCGCGCGAAAGTTGACAGTCCCGTCACCGTTCTTCTGGGTGACGAGAAGGGTAACCTCTGGATCGGGACACGGCATCGCGGTCTATCGAGGCTTAGTTTCGGAGAGCTTTCACATTGGGGTACGCAAGAAGGGCTTGCTGATGAGTCCATCCGATCCATGTTTTTCGATGATGAACAGAACCTCTGGATCGGCATGTTGGATGGGGGGCTTAGCCGATGGCGTGAAGGGCCTCTGGCTCCCTTCGGGGAACCGGAGGGACTACACGCAACGTATGCGGCGAATGTTCTGGCTGACTCTCGCGGTGACCTGTGGATGGGAACCTGGGGCAAGGGATTATTCCGGCGTCACCACGGGCAATTGCAGCCATTCAACCCGCCGGGTATGCCACTCGCAACCCCTATTCGCGCGCTCGCCGAGGACCTGAAAGGGCGCATATGGATTGGCACATGGTTCGATGGTGTCTATCGCTATGACGGTCGTACCTTCCGTCACTACCTGTTGGGTACGGAATCTCCTGGAAACGCGGTAAGTGTGATCTTGCCGGACAAACATGGAGGTCTCTGGGTCGGTACCTACAACGGTCTCTTTTATTTTGCCGCTGGAGAGCCGGGGCCGAAGCAACGAATAGAGTTGCTGAGTTCTCAACTCGTTACCTGCTTGATGGAGGATAAGGACGGCTCTATTTTGGCCGGTTCTACTAGTGGCCTCTATAGAATTCGTAACAACGAAAGTACGCCAGTTCCAGGATTTCCTGCCGAACATGTGTTGTCGCTTTTTCTAGACAGCAAGGGCTATGCATGGGCTTCTACGAAAACCGGTCGATTGATAGCCGTATTTCCATGGGGTGTATCGCAGATACCGGCCAACTCCGGACTGCAAGAGTATCTGGTGAATACGGCAGCTGAAGATAAGGATGGGCACCTTTGGCTGGGTACTTCACGCGGGATCGTACGAGTCTCTGTTGCTGAAATGCATGCTGCCGTGGATAAAGGACAGTCGAGTATTTCAACTGTGATTCTCGGCAAGGCAGATGGCATGCGGTCCAGTGAGTGCGGTGGACCCTCTTCGCCTTCTTCCACACGCACTGCCGATGGAACACTATGGTTCGCAACCGCAAAGGGATTCGTCCACACCACTGAAAATGCGGAGAAGTTAGGTAAAACGAAACCGGTGGTGAAGATTACAGGTTGGTCTCTCTCCAACGACATCAGCACTGCCGATGTCGCAGTGCCACGTGGAAGGATTGAGTTAGAAGCCGGTCAACCTGATTTGCTGATCTTATTTAATGCGAGGTATCTGGCGAACCCCGATGCTGTGGCGTATCGATACCGGCTCACTGGTTACGATCGTGACTGGACCAACACCCGGGGACATAGCGCGCGCTATCGTCGCCTACCGCCGGGCAACTATCGCTTTGAGGTGCAGGCCCGCTTTAACGGTGAGGAGTGGACCTCTGCCATCGCTTCGCAGGAGATTCGACAGTCCCCCTACTTTTACCAAAGCTGGTACACCTACCTGGTGCTCTCTCTCGTGATTGCGGGAGCTGTGGTGTTTCTGTTTCATCGTCGAGTCCAAACCATTAAAGGGCGTATCGGTATTGTGCTGGAGGAGCGCAATCGTATTGCGCGTGAGTGCCACGATACCTTGATGGCCGGTTTCGCCGCTATTTCATGGCAATTGGAGGCGACCTCTAAAAAGCTGGAGGGCAGCATGCCCGAACAAAGTGCCGCCGCACAGTCCTTTGAATTAGCGCGCAGCATGGTGGCGCACTGTCAGGCAGAAGCACGTCGTATCATCTGGGATCTGCGTGATATGGAAGACGTGACCAATGCGCTGTCTCTGGCGCTGCGTCGTACGCTGGTTACGAACGATACACAAAACATGATCGAAACCTCTCTAGAGGTCGAGGGGGATGAGCCGCCTCTGACGCCGGCCTGTGTTCACCACCTGCTGTGCATAGGGCAAGAGGCTTATTTCAATGCGGTCCGCCATGCTGCAGCATCACAGATTATGATCCATTTGAAGTATGAGAGCGATGCATTGAACCTCTCTATTCGCGATAATGGGTGCGGTATTCAGGACTCGAAGTCTAGCGGGCCACGGCACGGGCATTTTGGCATGGCGGTCATGGAAGAACGCGCACGCAAGCTTGGCGGTGTTCTGAAGATTCAAAGTTATGCGGGAGCAGGTACTGAAGTTATGGTGAGAGTAGCCTTCAGCTCGATGTCTATGAACGCTCAGGTGCGACAACCAGCCATTAAGGTGAACGGACTTTGAAACAGATTCGGGTATTGCTGATAGAAGACCATTTCCTTGCGCGGATGGCGCTGCACTCCGTGTTGTCGGGGCATTCGCAGATCGCTATTGTTGGGGAGGCTGCGGATGGAGAGAGTGGGATCTCCATGTATCGCGAACATAAGCCGGATGTTGTAGTCCTCGATCTTCGTCTGCCGCGGCTGAGTGGTTTTGAGGTGATCGTTCAACTTCGCAAAGAATCGCCACCCGCACGAATCGTAATCCTCTCCAATTACCAGGGGAGCGAAGATATCTACCGTGCCGTACGTAGCGGAGCCATGGGCTATCTCACCAAGGACGCTAGCGGCGAAGAACTCCTCAATGCGATCGAGAGCGTCGATCGCGGCTTGCGTTATCTTCCCCATGTGGCTCTCGACCGCCTTGCAGAGCGGATGCCCTCGGTGGAACTGACCCCACGTGAGTCCGAGGTTCTGGCTTGCATCACTCAGGGCCGCAGCAATCGTGAAATCGCTGTACAGCTTTGTATTGCGGAGAAGACGGTTCGCATTCATGTGAGCTCTGTACTGGAAAAGATGGGTGCCCGCGATCGTACTCAGGCCACGATCTATGCGCTGCAGCGCGGTTTGGTCCACCTCGACTAGACCTGTTTCATCGCGTTCCAAGCCCGACAACGCATCCTCCATCCCCGGAGATGCCTAGGTCATTTGCCCTAGAAACTACCACGGCATCAGGCCGATGACAGTTTTTCTGTCTCGTAATCAAATCGTGACACTCAAGAAATAAAGAGCGGTTCGTTCGCAGTCATCAAGACATTTCTCCTTTGGGCTCCAGAAATGCTGCGAACTCACGGCCTGCTCACTGACTTGGCTTGCCACGATTTATTAGGAGACCTACCTTGAAGAAAAAGCTTGTGTGTTGTCTCGTACTCCTGCTGAGCCCAATATTCCTGCGGTCGCAGGTCGCCAATAATACCTCACTCGTCGGTACCGTCATCGATCCAACTGGAAGTGTGATCAGCGGTAGCAAAGTAACAGCCATCGAGGAAGCCACTAAAGTTAAATCTACAACGGCAACCAATGGCGAAGGTTACTATGCGATTACCTTTATCCAACCGGGTACCTATGACATAACGGTAGAACAATCTGGCTTCATTAAGCTGATCAAGACCGGCGTTGTGGTTCCAGTCGATCAGGCGGTACGTACCGACTTTTCTTTGTCAGTTGGTTCCACGGACACCTCCATCACGGTCACGGCCAGCACGCCGCCGATGTCTACGGACGATGCGAACCTCGGAGAGACCTTCGAGACCAAACAGGTCGAAGATCTCCCTGTGCAAGGCCATAATGCGCTAGAGGTTGCAGCCTTGGCGTCCAACGTCATCATCGGTTCAAAGACATCCTATTCGGGGAATCCTCCGGGCGTAGACTTCATCGGCGCAGGACAGCGCGAGACTCAAAATGAGCTCACCCTCGATGGTGTCTCGATCATGAACAATCTCGGGAATGTCACACCGGCACGCCCGGGGACCGACATGATCTCTGAAGTCCAGATGCAGAGCGGCAACTATCCGGCGCAGTATGGCTCGTATCTTGGCGTGCATGTCAACATGGTCAGCAAGGGCGGTACGAACAACTACCATGGCGTGGCCTATGACTACATCAAGAACACAGCGCTTGATGCGCATAACTTCTTCGATACGGCAACCACAAAAAAAGCACCTCTGAACTATAACCAGTGGGGCTTTACGCTGGGCGGCCCGGTTATGATTCCGAAGCTCTATAACGGTCGCAACAAGACCTTTTTCTTCGGCTCGTATGAGAAGTTGAATCAAAAAGCTCTGTCGCCAGGTACATCGACCGTAATGACGGCTGCCATGGAGAGCGGCGATTTTTCGGCTCTTGGTACGTATAACCCAAGCAACAATACATGCACTGGAACCTGCCTTAAGGATCCAGCAACGGGGAACTACTATGCAATTCCCACCACCGGTGCTAATGCAGGAAAGAGTAATCAGATTCCCGTGAGCGAACTGAGCACCGGAGCGGCGCTGATTGCCCAAAAGTACGAGGCGTATGTGCCTCTACCGAATGTCTCTGGCACCAGTAGCAATCTCTTCAATGTGTATTTTCCAAACACCCTTTTTATCGCCCAGACCCTGGAGCGTGTGGACGAAAATATAGGGGAGAAGGTCAAGCTCTTCTTCCGCTTCCACTGGCAGGATCTCACCTATGCCAACGGGAATCAGGTCCCAGTCGCCGGTGGTTACGGGCCGGCGAACAGCCGCAACTATGCCTTCGGGTATACACATATCCTCACACCCACCCTGGTGAACGACTTCCATATTGGATTGAATGAATTCACCACCGACTCTCTGAACTATTGGTATGTCAATGGACTCAAGAATGCTGGAACAGCCCTGGGTATTCCCGGCTTCAACTATGACACCACCGACAATATGCCAGGTATCCCTAATGTTCAGGTCAGCAGTGCTACAGGCATGAATATCGGGAACAATGGCACCAACTGGTTTCAGGACGATCGTTCCATCGACGCCTATGACCAGATCAGCTATACCCGCGGAAAGCACAACATTATGGCGGGCGTTGAATTCCGGAAGTTGGACACAGGACGTATCGCGACCAATGAATCGCTTGGTGAATTCATCTTCGACGGCACAATCACTGGCGACGCTCGCGCGGACTTTGCACTCGGCCTTCCCGCCAGCGACGTAACGCCGTCTACCAGCATTAAAGGTTCTGTGGCCGAGTGGCGGGATGGTTTCTTTGTCCTCGACAACTGGCAGGCTACGTCGCGGCTTACGTTGAACTATGGTCTGCGCTATGATCTGCCCACCGTTCCCTATAGCCTGAACGGCTATAGCCGCATCATGAATGCCGCGCAGACTGCACTGCTTCCTGTCTCGACGGCAACTTCGGCTGCCACCTGGACGCCGGTTCCGGGATTGAAGCTTGGTAGTCCAACCCATGACAATTGGGGACCACGTTTTGGCTTTGCCTACCGTGCTCTTCCCAGGACGGTGGTTCGTGGCGGTGTGGGCTTCTACTACAACGCCAACCAGCTCAACAGCTTCACTCTGCTGACTAGTAATAACTATCCCTTTGGCGCCAATTTCACCTATGCTGCGGCAGCAGGCACAGCGGCTAACCCACTCTCGTTTACCAACCCGATGCCAGGTCAGGCGACCGCATCGCCGGTGACCGGCACTTGTACCCCAAAGTGTACTTATGGGAGTGCGGTTACCTATGACCCTGCCAACAAGACACAGCGCAGCTATCAGTGGAATCTGTCTGTCGGTCAGGAGCTATGGAAGGGGGCAGCGGCCGAGGCACAGTATATTGGCTCGCACTCCCTGGATCTGGACACCAGTTGGTACGATAACGAGCCGACAGAAGTGGTGCAGGGTTCTGTCTTTTCACAGCCGAAGAAGGTCAACCTCAGCTCAGCGCAGGGCAGTTGCGGTCAGGCAACCTGCCTGGTTCGGCCCAATCAGCTCTTTGGCTCTATCCGCGACCTGCGGAACTTTGCCTGGGCTCACTACGACGGGCTGAACATTGTCCTCCGTCAGCGCATGTTCCACGGGCTTTCCGGTCAAGCTAGTTACACATGGTCGCATGATCTGGATGTTTCGACCGATTCCAATGGCGGCGGCGTTCCTTCGCAGCCATACAACGTGGCCGCCGATTATGGAAACTCTAACTGGGACATCCGGAACCGCTTTGTTGGAGTTCTCACCTATGAACTGCCCTCCTTCAGTGGGTCGAATCTCCTGCTCCGGGAGGCGATTGGAGGATGGCAGATCAATGACATCGTCAATCTGCAGTCCGGAATGCCGTTCAATGTCGCACTCGGCAGTACCAGCGCCGGTCTGTCTCAGGGGACGGAGCGTCCGAGTTGGGTCCATAAGCCCTCATCGAACTGTAGCTTGAAGAATCTTATCGCCGGAAAGAGCGGAACCAATGCCGCAAATTCCTGCGTCGACATCAGTGCTTATGCGCTTCCGGTCGCTCCAGAGACAGTGAGTGGCTCCACGGTTACCTCGTACAACTATGCCTTTGGCAATACGTCGAGAAATACTTTGCACGGACCGGGCTTCTCCTACGACAACCTCTCGATCTTCAAAAACTTTTCTGTCTGGAAGACAGCGAAATTTCAGTTCCGCGCAGAGGCGGCCAATGTATTCAACCATCCCAGTGCCGCTAACCCAAACGTAACGCTGAGCGGAGCCTCTTTGACGGGCACCGCTTTGAATGCTACCCCCACGAATAACTTTGGATCGATCACCAGTGTGCAGGCTATTCCCGGTGAACTTACTGGCGCTCGCGTGCTCCAACTTGCTGGAAAGATCATCTTCTAGCCGATGTTTTGCTGCCTTTCCCCAGAGCCGCCGGAAAATATACCGGCGGCCACTTCTTCTAATATGCTTGTTGTCAATCTGTCGCAGCATAGTTCTTCGCTCTCTTCCAACAGTACGTCTCAGTCGTCATGAGGTCATCGACATTGAAATCAATTCTGTCGTCACGCCGAACTCGCATCATCGCAGCCATGTCCATCGTCTGTGCGTCGCTTATCAGCGTCACGCACATCGTCCACGCTGACTCTCCAAAGACTGTCGCGGACTATACCGCTGATCCCGCCGCCATGCTCGAAGCGTATCGCCATGTCGAAGCCGCATCTGTCTCCGACGCCATCGAGCAGCTCCTCCACGAAAAGCACTATATGTCTCACCGGATGCAGTCCATCTTCCCAACAAAGTTCGCCGGAACAGCTCTCACCGTGAAGCTGGTGAAGCAGGAAAACCACGATCCCGATGCGCTCTCGGGCATGCTCAAGGCGATCGATTCGGGTGGTTCCGGCTCGGTGTACGTCATGCAGGTTGAGGATGGCGCCGATATCGCGGGCATGGGCGGCTTGATGGGAACGGCGATGTTCTCACGCGGGTTTTCTGGAGCCGTCATCGACGGCGGCGTCCGTGATCTGCCACAGCTCAAGCGTATAGGCTTTCCTGTTTATGCCACTGGTGCCGTGCCATCGACGTCGGTTGGCCACTATCGCTTTGGAGGCGTCAACATTCCTGTTGACTGCGATGGCGTCAAAGTCAATGCCAATGACATCATCGTTGCCGATCAAGACGGCGTCGTCGTTGTTCCCCGCGAGCACGCAGCTGAGGTCCTGGTCCGAGCGGAACAACTGGATAACAGCGAACACTCGATGTACCCGTTTATCGAGAAGTTCCATTCCATCACGGAGGCCGTGAAGCAGTTCGGCAGAATCTAGTCACTTGTTTGCAGAACATGCAAAACATCGGAATGCATCATCCGTTGTGCGGCGCATAAAAGAAAACGTAGTCAGAGGAATTCACAGATGTCTTCTATCGGGTCTCAGGGGCTCTTTACACGCCGTCGTTTTCTCAGCTGGTCTCAGGCCGCACTTGCTGCGCTTGGCGCAAAGCCGTTGTTTGCCTCCGCCTCCGAACCTGTCGCCGCTTCGTACCCCGTTAGTTCTACCGACGACTATTACGCGAAGCTTGGCGTTGAGAAGATCATCAATGCCGCTGGAACCTACACCTATCTCACGGCCGCGACTATGCCTCCGCAGGTGCTGCGCGCTGTCACCCAGGCTGCGCTCCACCCGGTCGTTCTTAAGGACCTCCAGCGGGCCTCTGGTGAGTACATCGCGAAACGGCTCCGTTGTGAAGGTGCGCTAGTCACGTCTGGGGCTTCGGCTGCGCTTACTCTAGGCACCGCCGCTTGCATTGTCTCTGCAAACGGTATCGCTCCGAACCAGATTCCGGAGGCCGTAGGCACGATGAAAAACGAGGTCATCGTTCAGAAGGCCCATCGTTATGAGTACGACCACGCGATGCTTCTCTGTGGCGTGCGCATCGTCGAGGTCGTCACCCTCGACGACTACCGGCGAGCCTTCACTCCGAAGACCATCATGACCAACTTTTTCAATGCGGCTGAAAGTGGTGAGATCGATCGTCAGACGTGGCTTGAAGTCGCTCATCAGCACAATGTGCCTTGTCACATGGATGCGGCTGCCGATATGCCTCCCATCGAAAATCTCTGGAAGTACACCGGCATGGGGTACGACCTGGTCAGCTTCTCTGGTGGCAAGGGAATCCGCGGACCGCAAAACGCAGGACTTCTCCTCGGCAAAAAACATCTTACCGACCTTGCTGCCCTCAACGACAGCCCTAACTCAGATGCCGTAGGCCGCGGTATGAAGGTTGCCAAGGAACAGGTCGTCGGCATGGTCGCAGCTGTCGACTGGCTTCTGGAACAGAGCGACGAGGCGAATCAAGCCGAATATATGCGCCGCACCAACACCATCATCGGTATGGTCAAAGACGTTCCCACTATGAAGATCGATATCTTCATGCCTGAAGTTGCGAATCATGTTCCACATCTCATTCTTGCCTATGACCCCAAGGTCGTCGGTATCACTCCCAAGGAGGTGCAGGAACGCCTCCGCAGCCAGCGCCCCCAAATCGAACTCAACCCAGCCACTGGATCGACTGGCCGCCTTGGTCCTCACTCCAACGAGAACACTATCGTTGTTGGCACATGGATGATGCAGCCTGGGGATGCGGAGATCGTCGGTCACCAGCTGCGCTCTGTACTTATGAATCCCCACTCTTGAGCACAGGCTGCACCCTTTGCTCACAATACACGCAAACCACAAAAGGAGTTTATTTATGCAAAAACAGTCCAGAAGAAACCTTCTTAAGAATGCGGCTACTGCAGCCGTTGCAGTTACCGGCGGAGCCGTGCTCTTCAACTCCGCAGAGGCCCAGACTTCAGGCAAGCTCGAGAAGAAGTCCTATCCGATCAAGACAAATGCTGATAACACTGCGGCAGCGCCGCCACTTTTCTCCAGCGCAGTCTCCTATGGCAACCTGCTTTTTCTTGCCGGTGTGGGCGCGCACTTCAAAGGAACGATCGAAGAGCATACCAAACACGTCCTCGACGAGCTCGAACAGAACCTCATTGGCGCGGGCTCCTCGATGGAGAAGGTGCTCAAGGTCAACGTCTACCTGAACGACATCAATGACTGGGCCAAGATGAACACCGTCTATGCCGGTCGCTGGGGCAAGGTGCCGCCGGTACGGACCACTATTGCACCCGCTGGCGGCATTCCCGGGAACTCACTCGTTGAGATCGATCTGATCGCCTATATCTAGCCTGAACGTCATCTCATCGTGCATTTCGGCAACAGGCATTCAGCCTAAGAAAAGGAAAAGACGAGATTATGTCCCTCTTTCGCAAGACGCGTTGGTCGCGGCGGGAAGTTCTCAAGCAGTCCGGCATGATCTCTGCCATCGGAGCTGCTACCGCGATCTCACCCCTGGCCGCTAGTGCTGTTGCACTTGCCGGTCCGCAATCCTCGTCTCTCGGCCAGCACCCGCTTCCCGCACGCCAAGGGTCGGACACCGACAACCTCTTCACCCATATAGGTGTTCGGCCTATCGTCAATGCGCATGGAACCTTCACCATCATTAGTGGTTCGCGCTCGCTGCCACAGGTGAAACAGGCTATGTTCGAGGCCTCCCACTACTTCGTCCATCTCGACGAACTGATGGACGCTGTAGGCAAGGAGCTTGGTCAGCTTACAGGTGCGGAGTGGGGAATCGCCACGACTGGGTGTGAGGCCGCAATCGCGCTTGCAACGATCGCCTGCATTGCCGGGACCGACGTTGAGAAGTCGCAGGCTCTTCCATATATCAAGGCGAAGGACCAGGTGCTTGTTCCAAAGCACTCGCGCAATCCGTATGACTTCGGGATTCGTATGACTGGCGCGGAGATCGTTGAAGTAGAGTCCGAGGAAGAGTTGCGCAAGAAGCTCTCCAACCGCACCGCCATGATCTACATCCTTTCTGCTCCGGCAGCAGAGAGCGGCCCGCTCGGCATACCGAACATATGCAGCATTGCAAAAGAGGCCGGTATCCCGGTCTTTGTCGATGCCGCGGCCGAAGAACCGTTGGTGCCTAATATCCATATCCAACATGGGGCTACATTGGTTGGATACTCCGGCGGGAAATGTTTGCGTGGGCCGCAGTCGTCGGGAATGCTGATCGGCGATAAAAGCTTGTGCCGGGCAGCATACTTCCAGGCAGCGCCTCACCATAACTATGGGCGAGCGTTCAAGTGCAGCAAAGAAGAGATTATGGGGCTGCTGGCCGCTGTGCGGCAGTGGTACAAGCGCGACCACGCTGCGGAACAGCGCGAATGGCTTGGCTGGCTGCAGCATATTGAAGGCCAGGTAAAGGGCCTGCCCTCGGTTACTGTCGAATACCTGCAGCCAGAGGATCTTTCCAATAGGGCACCACGCCTTCGTATCCATTGGGATGCGAATCAACTGCATATTACCGGCACCGAGCTGCTTGCACGGCTAGATGCTGGGACGCCCCGCATCCTGCTGGATGGCGGCTCAGGAACGAGGCCCGACCACATGGCTAGTTCTGTCACCATCATGCCTTACATGATGGGACCAGGTGAGGATCGTATCGTCGCCGACGCTATCTTCACAGCACTCACGAAACCGGGTCACTATGACAATCCTGTAATCCCTACAGGCGCTCCTGCGGAAGTGCAGGGCACGTGGGCTGTTGTCATTCAATATGCGCGCGGCGTAGGCGAACAACGCTTCACGTTGAAGCAGAGTGGCAGTGAACTCAGCGGTACGCAAGTGGGCGAGCTTTACAAGGCTTCCCTAAAGGGTTCTATCCATGCTGACAAGATCGAACTCGTTAGCGATATGGCCGTCAGCGGAAATGCTGTCGCGTGGAATTTTCAGGGTGACGTCGCTGGAACCCATATGGGCGGCGTTGTGCAGCTTGGTGAGTTTGGAACTGCTACGTGGAAGGCAACACGAACTTAGTTAACCGAACTTTGCTGAATCGGTCGCGTTGTCGGCCCAACCTTTGAGGGACCTATGATCCACGTATCGCGTAGAAGTATCGCCTCTCGCTGCATGCTTGTCTGCTTTGCAGTTTTAGCCCTCAGGAGTTCCTATGCGGGTGCTAGTTCTTTACCTTCTTATGATTTGTTATTGAGAGGAGGGCACATTATCGATGATAAGAATCACATTGATGAGGTGATGGACGTCGCCATCAAGGATGGAAAGATTGCGCGAGTCGCAACCCATATTCCGCGCACGGATGCCCTGAAATCCATTGATTTGCATGGCCTCTATGTAACTCCGGGTCTTATCGATATTCACGTTCACGTCTATGCTGGAACCGGCGAGCGTGGTTCCTATGCGGGAGACAACAGCGTGCCTCCCGACGGCTTTACGTTTCGGGTGGGCGTTACGACAGTTGTTGACGCTGGTTGCTCCGGCTGGCGAAACTTTGAAGATTTCAAGCAAAGGATCATCGACAGATCGAAGACGCGTGTCTTCGCAATGCTGAATATTGTTGGTTCTGGCATGCGTGGCCCGCTGTATGAACAGAACACCGCAGATATGGATGGCGAAGCCACTGCCGCCATGGCTCTTAAGTATCCCCAGACAATTGTGGGAATTAAGACAGCACACTACGAAGGGCTGGAGTGGACTCCGGTAGAACAGGCTGTCATCGCAGGTACGTTAGCCAATATTCCAGTGATGGTGGACTTTGGTAGAGACCAGCCAACGCGTCCGATCTATGACCTGATGACGAAGAAGCTTCGTCCTGGCGATATCTATACCCACATGTATTCGGGCCTACGTCACGAGCAGGACCCGAATACATTAGGTCCGAGCGCGGCACTCATTGAAGGTCGCAAACGGGGAATTTACTTCGATGTCGGGCAAGGCGGCGGAAGCTTCAAGTGGTCGCTCGCGATACCGATGATCAAGGATGGATTTATTCCTGACTCAATCTCTACCGATCTCCACGTCACTAGTATGAATGGTGCGATGAAGGACGAACTCAATGTTGCCGATAAGATCTTGGCTATCGGCGTTCCATTGAAGCAGGTCATTGCGGAGATGACGTCTCACCCGGCGCACGAGATTCAGCATGAGGAACTAGGCAATCTGTCCGTGGGCTCCATCGCCGATATCGCCGTGCTGCGCCTGGAAAACGGGAACTTTGGCTTTACCGATATGGTCAACACCCGTTTTCACGGAAAGCAAAAGCTGGCGTGTGAGTTGACGATCAAGGACGGAAAGATCGTCTACGATCTGAATGGAATCAGCGCCGACCTCTGGAATGCTGCGCCAGATCCTAATGCTAAGGAAGCATCGCGCTGGACGACCCTGGCTCCGCGCCCAGGTGTCGAGACTCACTAACAGGTGGAAAGTCAGAAGCGGGAGTCAGAAAGGTGACTCCCGCTTCGCTTCCACGCAGCACGTTTCGATTTCACTGATTCACTTTCGGTTGAAGGTCCGCCCCCAGAGACAAGTGTCCACTTGAAGGGATGACAGCTTCGATTGTTTTCTGGCCGTATCTTACTCGTACCTTCTGGTCTTTTTTCCCTTTGATCAGGGCAGAGGATAGCTGTCCGTCACGCCAGTTCATGTCAACGGTGTAATCTCCTCTCGCTCTCAATCCGTCGATGCTGCCGGTAGACCAGGATTGAGGGAGCGCAGGCAGAAGTTCGATGGTGGCCGTCTGGCTTTGTAGGAGCATCTCCGCAATTCCCGCGGTGACTCCGAAGTTGCCGTCGAGTTGTACCGGCGGATGATCGCCAAAGAGATTCGGCGTTGTGTTCCGATCCTGAAGCAGCTGCTGGATCTGATGATGTGCCGATTCTCCATCTTTCAGTCGAGCCCAGAGCGCTGTTCTCCAGGCAAAGGACCACTCACGTACATCGCCTGTGTCTCCACGAGCGATCAGTGAGGTCCGCGCGGCAGCTGCCAGCTCTGGGGTTGTTTCCGGACCAAACTCGCGCCCAGGATAGAGTCCGAACAACTGCGAGGTATGACGGTGGTGATCGTTGGGCGTGTCGAGAATTGGATCGTGCAATTCCGTTCGCCATTCGAGCATCTGTCCCCAACTGCCGATGCCGGGGAGCGCGAGCTTGTCGCGGAGGCCCGCGATGTGCGCCCGATAGTCCGCATCCAGCTGTAGTACGTCAGCTGCGTCTATATAGTTGGTGAACAGATCCCAAACGATCTCCTGCGAGTAGCTGACTCCATCCTGCTCGGGGCCGTGCTCGGGAGACCAGCTATTGGGAACGACCAGCTGCCCGTTCGGAAGCTTTTTGAGGTGATCCTCCCAGAACTCTGCTGTCTCCTTGAGGGTGGGGTAAGCAACAGTTTGCAGATACTGCTTGTCCTGGCCAAAGGCATAGTGTTCCCAGAACAGCTGTCCGTACCAGGCGTTCGCCGTGCGATCCCACTTCCAGCCCATGCCACCCATGATGTTGTGTGAGGTGCGAATGGCAAACCCTCTCGGACTCTTCATACCCGAAGGCGTGGATAGATCGGAAGCGTCCTGTGTGGCAATCTTCCATGCGGGTATCTGGCTCTCGACGAGATTGAAGAATGGAACTGCACACTCTGCAAGATTGGCGACCTCTGCCGGCCAATAGTTCATCTCGACGTTGATGTTGGAGTGGTAGTCGCTGTGCCAGGCCGGTGTATTCGAGTCGTTCCAGAGGCCTTGCAGGTTGGCGGGCAGGCCACCGGGCCGCGAGCTCGAGATGAGAAGGTAGCGTCCATACTGAAAGAGCAGAGCTTCGAGTTCAGGGTCCGCATGGAGCGCGGCCTCACGTTTGCGGAGATCCGTAGGAAGCGCGCGCTGTGTCGGGCGTGATTGTCCCAGATCGAGCGAAACGCGGCCAAACAATCTCTCGTAATCGGCGATGTGCTCTGCTTTGAGGGCCTCATAGCTTTTGGTGGAGGCCGCGCGGAGTTGATTCAGGAGGTGCTGGTGCGGATCCGGACCTCGATATCCCTTCGAGAAGTCTTCTGCATAATCGGTTCCGGCATCGATCAATATCGTAATGCTGGAGCAATTCTTGAAGCTGATTGTGCCGTCGGAGGCGTGGATATCGCCGCCATGGTGGAGTACTTGTACCCTCGACTCATATTTGAGTTTGTTAGCCAACTGGCCGGATGCCTGAAGCGTATCTGCGGTGCTGAGCGTTGCGGCTTGATGAGCATCCTCGAGAGAGAGGATCCCCGTATAGCTGCCGGGACGACTAGCCGTGAGTTGAATGGCTATAACCCCTGCAGCATGGCTGGCAAAGATTTCGCGGCTATAGGTTACGTCGCCAACCCTATAGCGAACGTGCGACAGGGCATGGCCGATGTCCAGATCACGAGAGTAGCTAGTTACACTTTGCTGTTCGTCGAGTTTTAGGTGCAATGTCGCAAGTACCTGATAGTCGCCCATGGTGCCGTCATCCCCAGAGGGATTGTTGCCACCTGTCCATAGGCTGTCCTCATTCAGTACCAGCTTGTCATCGCTCGGATCGCCGAAGATGAGCGCGCCAAGATGAGCATTGCCGACGGGAAGAGCCTCGTTCATGGCGTTGTGCGCGGGCGCTGTGTACCAGAGAGTAAGCGGGCTGTGACTAGTTGGCTCTGCTAGCGCTGGCTCGGCTGCAAAGCCGGGACGTACGCTGAGAAGTAGGAGGGCGCCGAGTATCAGCTTCTCGAGATGAAACGATGGAAGCCGTACAAGATGGATATCGGTGTTGTTCTCTTCGATGCGCATGCCTATCCTTGGTTTTATTTTCTTGTCGCCGCCTGGGCTTGGGTCTCTTCTACTATGACTCGAATGCAGAAACCACGCTATACATCCAGGCGAATAGTAATCGTGCCGTTGTCGGATGGAACAGCCGTGACGTGCTCGAGAGACGGAACGATCCAATCTGCATCTGTGAGCTCAGCTGCACTGTGGGACGACAAAACCGCGAGGACTCTGCAACCCGCGGCTTTGCCTGCCTTGATTCCAGCTGGAGCATCTTCAATGACCAGGCATTCTGATGGCTTTAACCCTAGAACTCTGGCTCCCCTCTCATAGGGTTCTGGATGTGGTTTCCCGTGGGTTACATCGTCTGCAGAGACGAAGCTTTGTGGCATCGGGATCCCAGTGGATATAAGCCTGTTCTTCATCAATGACTCTGGAGCAGAGGTAACAATGGTCCATGCGTTTGCCGGAAGTGATGCGATGAGTGGCTTGACACCTGGCAAAACAATGACCTCGCCTGGGTCTTCGGCGTCGAAGTCCTCCAGGCGCTTGCGCTCAACCATCGGATCCAGGTCAGGTCGTAGCACACGAAGAGTATCGATAGAGCGTCTCCCATGGGTGGACTGAATGGAAAAGGTTCCCTCCATGTCATGAAAACGCGCCCACCGCAGCCAACACCGTTCATCGGCATCCGTTGAGCTGATGAGTACTCCATCCATATCGAAGAGCACGCCGTGTACCGACATGGTCAGTGGTGCCAGAAGTGTTCCCGCCATGTTTCTTATTGTCCCATCTCCCGCATGCATGTCACGGCCATAGATCGATACCAAGAAGACGTCGGCCCAGTGGAGTAAGCTCGGCAGCACCATATTTTGTACGCTCCCATTCGCGAGGATCGCCTGGGAATGCATAGCCTTCCGGAGCGCGACGCTCGCGCCAGGAGCGAATGCGGCGCTCACGAAGTGCAGCATCGTCTGAATCCGCTGGCGACATGGAGATGTATTGTGCCATACGCACCTTGTTCTCTGAGGTGTTGGGTCGTATGCCGTGGGCCAACAGGCTATTGAAGATGAGCAGGTCTCCGGCTTTCATGGGCACCGGATAAACCTCGAATCCTGTTACATCCGGTTTGAATCCATCCCGCTCCGCAGGCTGCCTTTCCTTCCACTCCTCGAACGTTCGAAAGAGCTCAGGAACACACTGGAAGCCGCCTGTTTCTGTGTCGGAGTTCACCAGTGACAGCACACCCTGTACATTAACCGGGAGAGGCTCCAGGGTGGTGTCGATGTCGGTATGGATAAATCCGCTGAACGCCCTGCCGTCCCGATTGGGGGTGTTGAGGTTAGCGCGATCGATGCTGACCCAGAGATGCTCATCGTCCCAGACATCGACGAAGGCGTCGTAGACCCGTTGACACTGCCGGTTATCCCAAAGCGTTTGATGGTTGTACACCTCAACCATGCCGCTGTTATTCAGCTCCTTCATCACGTGCGCGCGGAGCTGCCCGCCGGCCCAGGTGTCCTGCTTGTTCGGATCCATCTCCTGGAACTCCCACAGGAAGCTCACGAGCCGTTCCACATTGACTACTGGTATTGCCTGGCGGACGACCACAAAACCATAGGTTTGCCAGTGCTTAAAATCTGCTTCAGAGAGGACTCGGAGCGGAAGCTTCTTCCGAATATCCCGCAGCGGGGTCTTCATGAAATTCGCTGCCAGGCTATTGGCTTCTGCTGCCGTTGTGGGCTTCCCAGGGGCTTCTGTAGTCATCGTCATCTCAAAACCTCCACGCTGTAGCGCATGTCAGAAATCTAGCGATTTCGAGAGAAAGAATGTTAGCGTGGAGTGGTAAATACTGGTACTAAAATCTCATCATGAGGGATTTTAGAGCCACAAAAGAGCCATCGAAGCTCCCTCTCCATGAAGCCCTACCTTGAATACATCACGACACCACGAGACGCTTCCTGGGTGCTGTTCGATCGGAGGCTGGAGCGAATTCCGTTTGAATGGCACTACAACGCGGAATACGAGTTGACACTCACGCTCAATAGCCGGGGGCAGCGCTTTGTGGGGGACAATATCTCCTTCTACAATGACGGAGATCTTGTCCTCATTGGGCCGAAGATCCCACACACGTGGTGTTCCACAGAAGCTGTGAAGAAAGGACAGATGCACCAGGCGCTTGTGCTCTGGTTTACGGAAGCCTTTGTCCGGGGAATGATCGACCCGCACGTTGAGCTGCACCCGATACGGAGGCTTCTGGCGAGTTCGGGGCGTGCGCTTACGTTCTCTGAACCAACAAGAGCTAAGGCGCAGAAGATGATCTGTGACATGCTCGTTCAAACGCCTGGCACTCGAATCCTATCGTTGCTCAATCTTCTGCTGCTTCTTGCGGCCGATACACAAACCTGCTTTCTCACTTCTGTCGCTAATCAGCCTGTGAATCTCCCTACGGCAACAGAGGAGCGTATTGGGCACGTGATCTCCTACCTGCACGAGCACTATCGTGAACCAGTCGAGATATCGAAACTCATGCGAATCGCTGCGCTCAGCCGCAGTTCGCTGCATCGCTTATTCAAGCTTCATACTTTTATGACCACCAATGAATATGTGGTTCAGTTGAGAATTGGGAACGCGTGCGCGCTCCTCATCAACTCCCAAAAGCCGATCTCTGTCATCGCGGATGAGGTGGGATACAACAACCTGGCCAACTTCAATCGCCAGTTCAAGGCTCTCAAGAATAAGACGCCAAGAGATTTCCGGGCAGCCTTTGCGAGACCCTAAATAGAGGGAAGTGGTTTGAGGTTTTGCGAGGAAGCCAGCGATGCACCATAAACTGACAGGATGGAAGAGATGAAGCGATCTATTGCATGGGGCATGATCGGGACTGGGGCTGTCGCTCGTCGTTTTTCTGAGGGCTTGCCTTATGTTCCTGGTGCGACGCTTGCGGCAGTGTGGGGCAGAAATGCGGGCACGACAGAGGCGTTAGCCTTGCAGGCCGGTGCTATTGCCTGCCAGAGCGTGGAAAGTTTGTTGGGCAGCAGTATCGATGCTGTTTACATCGCGACTCTGCCGGACAGCCACGCAGAATACTCGATAGCCGCTCTGCAGGCAGGCAAACATGTCCTGTGCGAGAAGCCAGTCATGATGAATTCTGGCGAACTGGACCGAGTGCTTGATATCGCAGGCCAGCGCGGCTTGCTGTTTATGGAGGCGATGAAGCCATCCTTTTTCCCGTTGTATCAACGTCTGCTGCGGCAGTTGGAAGAAGATCCGATCGGCCCCGTTGGTTTTGTGCGTGCAGGACATTCGACTGCAGACGTCCCGCCGGAGCATCCTTCATGGCAACTGGAGCTCGGTGGTGGTGGCCTGATGGCGATTGGGGTGTACCAGGCGTTTCTCGCGGTTTACTGGATGGGAGAGGCACATGAAGTACAGGCGTTGGGACGGATCAGCGGCAGTGGCGTGGATGCCTTTGCCTGCGTACAGACGACGCATGCCGCAGGCTTTGCGCAGTTATATAGCGGGATGGATCTATCCGGGCCTGGAGACGCAGTGCTTGCTGGGCCTGAAGGGTATGCCACTATCCACAAGAGCTGGTGGAACCCGGTCTCAGCGACCGTCCGCTACCGCGATGGAAGAGTTGTCGAATTGAGCGAGCCGATAGTCGGGGGCGGGTTCAACTATGAGACGGAACATTTTTGCGAGCTTATCCGCAACGGCGAGCGCGAAAGCCCAGTGATGACGCATGAACGGTCGAGGCAAATGATGCGGATTCTCGACCTCGCCCGAACCGCGGTGGGTGTTCCGGTTATGCTCTAGATTGGCTACTATGAGGGTTTAGAATCCCCCCTCAAAAGAATGTCTGAATGGCGTCGATGACTTGATAGTCAGCATTCAGCACGAGTAACGAACGCCATTTGTCGAAGGTTAGGCAAGGATGCGAAATATCGAAGCCGATCATATCGCCGACCCTAAGGTCGTCTCCTTCGACAATACTCATGTACGCGTGTTGATCCATCATTCTGGTAAGCGTCCAGTGCGCAGGTGTCGTCTTCGGGGTTGTATCGTTCGGTCTGAAGTGCAGTGCGGGTACAGGCAGTCCAGCATCGAAGGCAGCATCGCGCTTGCCCAGCGCAATAATCGCCTTGTTCGGTTCCGGCACCGATTGCACGTAGGCCCAGACCTGAAGCGCGGGCAAAAGACCCGAGTGCATCCGGTGAGCGATCGGATTACGTTGCAGAATCTTTTCCTGGGCATCTCGATACACGCCGATATCGTGGGTGAGGTAACAGCCTGGGCGAAGGACTACTTCTACACTGTCGCCAAAGCCTGCGGAAGCGAAGACTTCAGCAACCACGTCATACCACGCCGACCCGGCACCGGAGAGCAGGGCAGGCGAACGCTCGAAGCGTCCTTCGGCGATAAAGGTTCGGGTAACGTCCACCCCTCTTTGGAGGAAGGCGCGAATAGACTCTTCCTCCTGCAGAACTCCTTCATAGACTTCTATCCCACACAGGGCAATCGAAGAACTCCAGCGAGCAAGTGCATCGAGCACAGACTGCAGCTGCTCTTCATCCCGCACGCCACTGCGGCCATCCTCCACTCCCAGCTCAACGAGCACCTTCAGCCGCTGCCCGGCCTTCGCGAAGAACGCTCCAAGCTGATCGACCTGTGCTGCCGAATCCACCAGGCAGTAGTATTCGAACTCGGAATCCTGCAGCAAGCGCGAGACGATCGCCATGTTCTCTTTGCCGACCAGCTGATTGGCCATCAGAATGCGGCGTATACCGTGCTCGTAGGCGACTTGTGTCTGGTGCGCGGTGGCGAGCGTAATCCCCCAGGCACCCGCCTGCAGCTGCCTATGGAACAGCTGCGGAGCCATCGTGGTCTTGCCGTGGGGTGCGAGCTTCAGCCCATAGGCAGCAATAAAATGCTGCATCCAGTGGAGGTTGTGCGTCAATCTGCCTTCGTAGAGAACAGCCGACGGCAGGCTGACGTCCTCGCGCAACAGATTCCAGTCGAGCGATGCGATATCCTCGGGTGCGAGCGGGTGCTCCAGCGGTCCAAGGCCTTTGTTCAGCAAGGTAAGGGGAAGAGCCGTTATGTGCGCAGATCGACTATCGTTCAACGAAGGAACCTCCGAAAGACTATGGGGTAAAAATGTTGTGCCCCGAAATACCAAATGCATCCAGCCTATATCTATTCTAAGAAGGACAACATGCCGAGTTGTGACACGCTAATCCGCAATGCCAACGTCCTGGACGGTACTGGTGCCGATCCCGTCCTGTTGGACGTCGCTCTTCTCGGCGACAGCATCTGCGAGATTGGCACCTCGCTGGAGTACGACGCGAAGATAACAATCGATGCGAAGGGGCTATCCCTCTCTCCTGGCTTTATAGATGTTCATACACACGACGATACCAGCGTGGTCCTCGCACCAGCGATGCTGCCAAAGCTCTCGCAGGGCGTCACCACGGTCATTGTAGGCAATTGCGGCATCAGCGCTTCTCCTGTCCATCTGCGCGGCGAGCCGCCCGATCCCATGAATCTGCTGGGGGATGCGGCTGCCTTCCGCTATCCGACATTTGCGGCCTATGTTGCCGCGGTCGGTGACTCGCAGCCTGCAGTGAACGTCGGTGCCCTGGTGGGCCACACGTCGCTGCGCAATAATCACATGGATCGGCTGGATCGCGTCGCTACCGGGAGCGAGATTGCAGCTATGCGCGTCCAACTGCAAGAGGCCCTCGACGGTGGCGCACTCGGGCTCAGTTCCGGACTCGCCTACCTCTCAGCCAACGCTGCCTCGACGGAAGAAGTGCTGGAGCTCGCGCAGCCGCTATCAGCCGCGGGCGCCATCTACACGACACATATGCGCACCGAGACAGAGGCCATTCTTGATGCGATGAACGAGGCCTTCAAGATCGGCCGTTTGAACCACGTGCCGGTCATCATCTCTCATCTGAAGTGCGCCGGCATCGTCAACTGGGGGCGCAGCGGCGAAGTCTTGCACGCTCTGGAAGCTGCCCGCGACTCCCAACAGACCGGTTGCGACTGCTACCCCTATGCTGCAGGCTCGAGCACGCTCGATCTGCGCCAGGTGGATGAGCGTGTTGAGATCACCATCACCTGGAGCACGCCCCATCCCGAGGTGGCAGGGCAGTCGCTGGCGCAAATCGCATCGACATGGGATCTGACCCAACTCGAGGCAGCGCGACGGCTGCAACCGGCTGGAGCGATCTATCACAGTATCTCGGAAGAGGACATGCGCCGGATTCTGTCTCACCCGGCGACCATGATCGGTTCCGATGGTCTCCCCAATGATCCGCGGCCACATCCGCGCCTATGGGGAACCTTTCCCCGCGTGTTAGGGCGCTACAGCCGCGAGGAGAAGTTGTTCTTGCTACCCGAAGCAATCCACAAGATGACTCAAATGCCGGCTCAGCGATTCGGGCTTGCGGGGCGTGGGATCATCCGGAAGGGGTATTTCGCCGACTTGGTGCTCTTCGATCCTGAGAAGATTATCGACACGGCAACCTACGCCGATCCAATACGTCCCTCGGAAGGTATCGCGAGCGTTTGGGTGAACGGTGTTCTCTCGTATACAACACAGGGAGCAACAGAGAATCGCAGCGGACGTTTTCTCGCTCGCGGCAAGACTACCTGGATTCAGTAACAGGCCAGACCCTTCAGGCTGGCAAGGAGCATGGAAATGAGCATCAAGCGGTATGGCGTCGAGGGCGGTAAAGGTCAAGGCGGTCAGCATCTTCCTTTTGCGCGCGCGGTGGAGGCGAACGGCTGGTTGTTTGTATCCGGCCAGGTCCCAATGGTCAATGGAGAACTCGTCACAGGAAATGTCATCGTTCAATCGCGTCAGGCGATTCACAATCTTCTGGCGATTCTGAAAGAAGCAGGCTATGGTACGGAGCACGTCGTGCGTTGCGGTGTGTGGCTTGAAGATGCGCGCGACTTCGCCGCGTTCAATGGAGTCTTCAAGGAGTTCTTCGGCGAAAATCCGCCCGCGCGCGCCTGTGTCGAAACGAAGATGGTCGTCGATTGCAAGGTAGAGATCGATTGCGTGGCCTATAAGGCTCCGGCCGCATGATCTCTGGGCGCTTGGCTGTAGAACGTCCCGGAAAATTCGCACTCCAATGCGGAGTGGTGGCGGTGGCGCGACCATGATCGATCACCACAGCATCTTTCTGCTCGTCTCCGCATTGATCGCTGTAATCCTGCTGATTCTGCTGATCGCTGTTCTCAAGCTCAATCCCTTCATCACGCTGTTTCTCACCGCTCTGGGGCTTGCCGTGGTTACCGGCATGCCAGCCGCTGGTATCGTCCACTCCTTTGAAGTCGGGGTTGGCGGAGCGCTGGGGCATATTGCGGTCGTTGTGGCACTCGGAACGATGCTCGGCAAGATGATGGCGGAGTCTGGGGGCGCGGACCAGATTGCCTACACGCTCATTCGGCTCTTCGGCGAGAAAAATGTTCCGTGGGCGATGGTCATCATCGGCCTTGTGGTTGGGCTGCCTGCCTTCTTCGAAGTGGGCTTTGTTCTTCTCATTCCGATTGCATTTACGGTTGCCAGGCGCACTGGCACTTCGTTCATCCTTGTTGGTTTGCCCATGGTGGCGGGTCTGTCCGTGGTGCATGGATTGGTCCCTCCCCACCCTGCGGCCCTGATGGCTGTGACTATCTTCAAGGCTGACGTAGGACGCACTATCTTCTATGCGTTGCTCATCGGCCTTCCCACCGCCGTCATCGCTGGCCCGCTCTATGCGAAGCTCATCGCTCCCCATATACATCTTCGGGCAGAGAATCCGATGGCGGCGCAGTTCGTCGATCATGGAACGGAACGTAAACTGCCCAGCTTCGGTCTTACGCTGTTTACCATCCTGTTGCCCGTGGTTCTCATGTTAGTAGGTAGTTGGGCCGACAAGGTTTCTTCGCCGGGAAGCAGGGTCAACGGAGCTTTACGCTTTGTAGGCAATGACGACATGGCCCTGTTGATCGGCGCGCTTTTCAGCTTCGTAGCGTTGGGCATACTGCGTGGCTTCTCGCGGCAGACGATCCTCAAGTTCAGCAATGAGTGCATTGCGCCAACCGCAACCATCACGCTGCTCGTAGGCGCTGGCGCAGGCTTTGGACGGATCTTGCAGGATAGCGGAGTCTCCAATGCGATCATCCTGGTAGCGCTGAATAGCCACATCCCGCTGCTTTTCCTGGCTTGGCTGCTCGCCGCACTGATGCGCCTCGCGACCGGTTCGTCGACTGTGGCGATGACCACCGCCGCCGGCATCGTGGCGCCGATTGCGTTGCACAGTACTGGAGTTCGGCCCGAGTTCCTGGCCATCGCGACCGGAGCGGGGTCTCTGATCTTCTCGCACGTCAACGATGGCGGTTTCTGGCTGGTCAAAGAGTACTTCGATATGAGCATTACGGAGACGATCAAAACGTGGTCGGTTTGCGAGACGATCATCTCGGTGGTTGCGCTCCTGTTTACGGTGGCTTTGTCGTTTGTCGTCCGAACATGAAAGGGCAGCCGTAGGAAGGTGAATTAGAAACAGGGGGATAAGTTGGCAGATCAGAGTTTGAGAAGTGCCTTTTCGCGGCGGCGTTTTCTGCAGAGTACAGCCACTCTTGCGTTCGCACATTCAACATTCGGAGTAGCCGCTAGTCTCGCGAATCGCGCGAAGTCCGATAAAACTCTGGCCTATGTGGGAACCTATACGGGCGTCGCCGGCAGCGGCAGCAATGGCGAAGGCATCTATGCCTTCGAGATGGATCTCCTGACCGGGGAGCTGTCGCATCGCAAGCTCACCGCGAAAACTGAAAATCCCTCTTGGATAGCCATTCATCCGTCGAAGAAATACCTTTACGCTGCCAACGAAGTATCGAATTACAACGGCAACAGTGGCTCTGTATCCGCGTTTGCCATTAACGCGGCGAGTGGTGATCTCAGCCCGCTGAACACTGTCAACTCAGAAGGCGCTGGTCCGGCCTACCTCAGCATCGATTCGTCAGGAAAATATGCATTCGTAGCGAATTACGGAGGTGGCAGTATCGCCGTGCTTCCTATTCAGCCCGATGGCTCGCTGGGATCCGCTGTGGATGTCCGTCGCGATGCCGGCTCCATAGGCAGTACGACGGCAACCAATGCTCCGCCGGGTAGCTTCGCTGTTAGCGGACACGATGCTCCCCACATGCATATGATCGCCCCCGATCCACAGAACAAGTTTGTCCTCGCAACGGATCTGGGGCAGGACAGGATCTACAGCTTCCGCTTCGATCCCGCAACCGGAAAGCTGGCTCCATCCAATGATGCGCCGTTCGCTTCTTTGCCCTCGGGGGATGGGCCCCGCCACTTTGTATTTCACCCCAACGGCCATTGGTTGTATGCCATTCAGGAAGAGGCTTCGACCGTTGTCCTCTTCCACTACGATCCAGAGATTGGTTCGCTGACCTCTCAGCAAACGATCTCAACGTTACCTCCGGGGTTCACGGGATCGAGCTTTGCTTCAGAGATTCTGATATCCCCGAACGGGAGATTTCTATACGCTGTCAATCGTCTGCACGACACGATCGCTATCTTTGACATCAACACGAATGGAAGGCTGAGACGCATTGGCGAGACATCAACGTTGGGTGATTATCCCAACCAATGCAGGATCGATCCCAGCGGAAGTTTCTTCTACGCGTGCAACAGGCGCAGCGATGCCATCACCACGTTCAGGATCCATCGGGATACCGGACTGCTGGCATTTACCGGACAGTACACGGCCGTAGGAAGTCCGGCAAGCGTCACTTTCCTGCTGTGAGTGCTCCCAGTTTCTGTCTTTTAGTATGCGTGGCAGAGTCATGCCTGGGTCCCGCTTCGCGTTTAGGTTGAACCCTCGCCGTTGGGCCTTCAGGGTTTCATCGTATCGGGTGGTTTGTGGTATCCCTCTCTGAAGCCCTTATGGATTTTCCCGACAAAGCTACGGTGCCCTTTTCCAGAGAAACAGCCAGATACTCATGGCTTGTTGTGGCGATGTTGTGGTTTGTCTGCTTCCTTAACTATGCAGACCGGCAGGCTATCTTTTCGTTGTTTTCCCTGCTGAAAAAGGAGTTTGCTCTGTCTGATGTGCAGCTGGGGATCGTTGCAGCCTGTTTCATGTGGGCATATTCGATCTGCGGGCCTGTCGCGGGATGGATCTCAGACCGAGTCTCCCGATCACACATGGTCATAGGCGCGCTGTGTTTTTGGTCAGTGATGACAGGAGCGACAGCGTGGGCTCATAGCTACCACTCGCTCCTTTGGCTGAGGATGCTGGGAGGATTAGGCGAGGCCTTTTATTTCCCGGCAGCGATGTCTCTGATCGCAAGCTATCACGGTTCCACGACACGTTCGCGCGCGATGGCACTCCATCAGTCCAGTGTGTATGCGGGGACAATCGGCGGCGGAGCGATGTCGGCTTATGTGGCGGAACGAACCGGCTGGAGGAGCAGCTTCGAGATATTCGGCGCACTTGGGATATTGCTTGCTTTGGTTCTGTTGTTCTTTCTGCGCGACCCTGTCGCGCCCGTCGATGCTTTAGGCCAGCCCGATCCAAAGAGGGAGAAGGTTAGCGGTAATCTGGTAAGCAATCTACGCGAGATGGTTGCAAACAAGGGTGTTCTAGTCATGATTGCCGTTTTCATGGGGGCCAACTTCGTGGCTGTCATTTTTCTGACTTGGATGCCTACCTTTCTGCAACGCAAGTTCAATATGCATCTCGGAGCTGCGGCCTTCAACAGTACGGCCTACATCCAGGCTGCATCGGTGATTGGAGTGATTGCCGGAGGTTTTCTTGCCGACTTCTTTTGCCGCAGGTGGACTGGGGGGAGGCAGTTGGTGCAGGCCATCGGTCTACTGGGTGGGGTGCCATTTCTTTTCTTCACCGGACACTCCCTGACGGTGAGAGTGCTGATCTCCTCCATGCTTGGATTTGGTCTGTTCAAAGGGCTTTATGATGCCAATATCTGGGCTTCCCTGTACGACTTTGTGAAACCCGAGCAGCGTGGGTTTGCTACGGGGCTCATGAACTCTCTGGGCTGGCTGGGTGCAGGGTTTGCCCCGATTGCGGTTGCAGCTGCGGCCTCCCGGTATAGCCTGAGCATCTGCATCAGTATGACTGCGGCCATTTATTTTCTCCTCGTGCTGCCGCTCTACTTCCTGTTTCTGAAGCGATCGAACGCACTGCCATCCGCTCCTCCTGTTGCAATAGATCACCTCAATTCCTGATTCTGCAGGGCTTAGGCCGCCAGGCTCGCCGCTCTCTGAGCTGTGCAGCGTGAAGCAGGATGTCCAGAAAGATGATCCTGGCATAGGTTTTTTACTCAAAATTACATCTGTCTACATATGGATGACATGCTGTCGACAGAAAAAATGATATTGTCGACAGATTTTTGTTGCTTTTGGAGGAGACGGGAGTTAGTTTTACTGAATATTCAACTTGAGCCCCGTCAGCCGGCAGAATGATCGCTTCATAACCATCATTTCTCGATCAATCGGCGCATTCAGGCATGAGCAGGCTTACGGACGCTTTTCCAGGAGGACGTTATGCGTGGTTTGAAGATAAAGCTCATTCTCGGCGCTATTCTGTTGGTGTTGTGTCGCAGCATTGCGGCGTCGGCCCAGACCGTTACGGGTGACATCGGCGGCATTGTTGCCGATAACAGTGGCGCGGTGATTGTGGGAGCCCAGGTGACGGCGACCAACGTGGCTACCACTATCGCCTCCTCGACAGCTACCAACAAAGACGGTGTTTATAGCATCCGTTTCCTGCCGATCGGTACCTATAAGGTGACGATTTCGGCCGCAGGCTTTGGCACGCAGACCTTCCGTCCTTTTCTATTGGAAGTCGCGCAGGTCGCCGAGGTGAATGCGAAGCTAAAGGCCGGTGAAAAGACCAGTGTGACGGTGGAAGCGAACGAAGCCTCAATCCTGAATACGGAAAACGGCATGATCAGCACTACGGTCTCCGAGACCTTGATCAACGATCTGCCCATCAATGGTCACAACACAACCGAGCTGACACAGGTTATGCCCGGCAGCAGCGTAGCCGACGGTAATCAGTGGAACGGTGCGACCGGAAGCCCAAACAACTCCGGTGAACGTGCGCAGAGCCTTGCCACTCTGCCGAACATCAATGGTAATCGTGCCTATTCGACCAACTTCACGCTGGACGGTATCAGCATCATCGACACCGGCGCCAATATTACCAATGGTTTCGATGTTCCTGCCTACAATATCCCTCCAGAAGCGTTGCAGGAAGTGACCATCCTGTCTGTAGTGCCTCCAGCGGAATATGGCGATGGCGCGACACAGGTTCTATCCGTGATGAAAGATGGGACCAGCCAGTATCACGGCAGCCTCGGCGCATACCTGCAGAATTACGAGATGGATGCGAACACCTTCGGCAATAAGCGCGTTCTGCCCGGCAATGCGTTTACGCCACGCACCCAGTACACGCAGACGAACTACAACGCGACTGCTTCGGGACCCGTTCCTTTCATGCACAAAAAGCTCTTCTTCTTTGCGGACTATGAGGCGTATCGCAAGCCTTCTGCCGGACAAAGCAGGATCAATGTGCCGCTGAATGCATGGCGCGGCAATACCACCAGCAGCGATTCGTTCGATAGCAGCGTCTCTCCGTTGGCAGGCTATGCTTACTTCGGTTCCGCCGTTCCGCAGTTATACGACTCGCAGAATGGCTTTGCGCCCTTCAATCAGACGATTAATGGTGTGACCTATAAGAACCTGGTGCCTATCAGAAACCCGGTTGCGAAATATATCTTTGCCAACCCAAGCCTATTGCCATTGCCCAATGAGGTGGCATCTGCAGCTCCCATTCAAGCCAATTACGCGGCTAACACGAAGTCTCTTACCCGGAATGATCAAGGCGATCTGAAGATTGACTGGGCACCGACGGATAGAGACAAGTTCTTTGTGCGCTGGTCGCAGGGCGAGGCGGCGGACTACCCATCGCAGGAGGTTACTCCCGTGTCTTTTGCGGGAGACAACGACTTTCCGTTCACGCAGTTTGCCATGAACTATACGCGGATAATCACGCCAGCCATCGTCAATGAATTTCGCGCAGGTTACACGCGGATAGCCTACAAATCCTTCAATCTCGATTTATCCGGTCTCTTCAAATCGGGTGAATCCGCTGTGGGAATTCCTTGGCCGAACGCGGTTTCCGGCTTCAGCGCGCAGAACTACAACGAAAGCACCAATAGCACCGGTGCAACCACCATCGGCACGGCAGCCACTGGCAATGTCGCTATCGACAACCATTTCAGCTATGGCGATAACCTCACCTGGCAGCATGGACGGCATATCAGCAAGTTTGGCGCACAGTTGTTCCGCGTCCAAAACAACTTTTTTCTGAATACCGGAAGCGGCCTGCTGGGTAGCTTCGGCTACAACGGTGAGTTTACGGGCGATCCAGCTGCGGGTTCCTCGGTTGGATACGACTATGCCGACTATCTTCTGGATTATGTCCAGACTTACTCTGCCTCGCTACAGACTGGTGATGTAGGGACACGCCAATTCCGTTTTGCCATCTTCGCGCAGGATGATTTCAAGCTGACTCCAAACCTGACCGTCACCTATGGTCTGCGCTGGGAGTATGACCAGCCAATGTACGAGGTTAACAATAAGATATCGAACCTTAATCCCGCGACTGGTGTTATTCAGTTGGCAGGTGTCAATGGAAATAGCCGGTCGCTGTATAAGCCGACGTATGACAATTTTGACCCGCGGGTTGGATTTGCCTGGAGTCTAAGCCCCAAATTAGTGGTGCGTGGCGGTTTCGGCGTTACGACCTACATGGACTACAACCTGCTTGGCTATCGCCATACCGGCAACGCACCCTACCACATAGGGTATTCGGGAACGGCAGCTCCTCCTACGACGACAGCTGGCGGATCGCCTTTTGCGGTCACCAATGGATTTGCGACAACGGGATCCACTCCCAGCGTTAGTTTTACGACCTGGGATGTGCTGAAGCCGATGTGGCAGCCGCAGTACAGCCTGGTGACGGAATACGCCATCAGCAATAAACAGAGCATTGCTCTGCAGTACGTGGGCAATACAGCGCAACACCTGGGTGATGAGCGCAATATCAACCAGGAGACTCTGGCCAACACGCCGTCCAGTGCTCCCTTCGACGCCACCGTGATCAGCACTCCCAGCGGCAATGTCACGATTGGTACTTCTGCAGTACAAAAGTTTGAGACGGAAGCGTACTCCAACTTCAACGCTGCTGAAGCAAGCTATCGTCTGCGTCCGTCGTATGGATTTGAAATCGCAGTCAACTATACCTACTCCAAAGCGCTCGGTGATACTTCGGGTCCGATCGCCGTCAACGACAACAATGTTTCCGGTGGTGATCCTCAGAACAACTATTGTCTAAGGTGCGAGTATGGACCCTCCGCCAGCGACAGCCGGCACATGCTGAACAGCAACTTTGTCTACGCTTTGCCGTTCGGACGTGGAAAGCAGTTCGGAGGAAGTATGCCGTTCTGGCTGGATGAAATCGTTGGCGGATGGAAGGCCTCCGGCACCGCGGTGCTGTTCTCGGGCCAGCCGAATACGATCACCGCAAACGGCGGTGCTGTAACCGGTGGCGGAACGCTCCGTGCCAACCACTACCGTCATATGGTCATCAAGGGGCGCAAGGATGGCGTGTATGTAACGACGGCAGGAGTTGACGGCGCCATTGCTTACCCCAATACGTATGTCATCGCTGGTGCCTGGGGAACGGATCCATCGGCAATAAACTCAGGTGCCGCAGCAGCACCGGCAGGAAAAACGGCTACCTGCGGCAATGCGGGCGGTAATGATGGCATCTGTGCCTATGGTCAGCCGGCGGCTCAGGTAACAGGTCAGGCTCCGGTCTTCGGTACGGCCAGTGTCGGTTCGGAACGTGCGCAGGGCTTCCGCAACATAGATGCCTCCTTGCAGAAGTCTTGGAAGTTATATGGGGCTCACGAACTCCAGTTCATCTCGGAGGCGTACAACGTGGGCAACATCAGCAGCTATAACAACGAGGGCCGCACGGTAAACGGTGGTAGCACCTGGGGCTACGTCCAGAGCACACGATCACAACAACGTCAGTTGGAACTTGAATTGAAGTACAAGTTCTAGCCAATTGCGAGAGCAGGGCGTGCTGTCTTGCGGAAGCGCGTCCTGCCTGTTTTCGTGGTTCTCTTCGCTGCGGGCGTATGCCGTTAGTTACCGCTTTGCGGAACGGCCGCCGGGTTGGGAAAACTCCAGAGGATGATCACGCATTGCATTTTCCCGCTTCCATAAGTCGAACTCATCCAGCCGTTCTCTCATGCTGGTCTGGATGTGTTCAGAGAGCAGGGCAGAGGCCTCCTCGACATGCCCTTTGGCCACGGCTTGCACGATCGCTACATGCTGCCGGTGAATCTGTTCCAGCATGGAGAGTTCATGTCCGTTATGGCGCATGGCAAAGATTCTGACCAAAACCCGGGTGTCCGCGATGATTTTCTGCATGCGGACATTCTGTGTGGAGAGGACCAGCAGAGCATGAATCTTCATATCAAGACTGCTGAACTCGGCCATCTGCTCGGAGTTCAGTTCGCGTTTTCCGCTTTTTCTGAGGGCCCGAATGATGGTCTGGACACTCTCGAGATATCCCTTCAGCTGCGCATGGTTTGTAGGATGAAGACCGCGCTGCGCTACCTTGCGAACGGCATAGATCTCGAGGGCTTCACGAACCTCATACAGGTCGACAATGTCCTCGCGAGTGAGTTCGACGACGACAGCGCTGCGGTTGGGAGCCTGTTCAAGCAGTCCGTCGGCGATGAGATGCCCAATGGCCTCGCGCACGGGAGAACGGCTCGTCCCAAGATCGCGCGACAACTGCAACTCGGAGATGACGTGTCCACCCTGCAACGCACCTGTGCTTACCTGTTCATGGACGTAGTTGTAGATGCGGGCCCTGGCGGATCGTGCCGCTGTGGAAGCCCCACTGCGCGGAACAGCGCTCTTTTTCTTCACAGTCTTCATCACAACATTCTGCTACGTGAAGACCGTTTTGTGCCAGTATTTTTGATGTAGAACAAATTGTCGACAGATTGACGACAGAATTATTACCATGAAAGACGGCCAGGAGGTCCCCATCAAACACCCCCCCACAGCTAGCAGTCCGTTCGTTCGCGAAGTCTTTGCCGCTATGACGCTCCCGCGCACGGCGCAGGGCATCGTAGATCTGGAGATGTTTGCTCGGCATCTGGAGTTCATACTGCGAGCTGGAGTGAAAGGGTTCGTTCTAAATGGAGCGACGGGCGAGTATTGTCTGACCTCGTGCGATGAGCTTGGCCAGATACTGCGGCGGGCTCGCGAAGTGACGGGCCCTGAAGTCAAATTGCTTGCAGCGATTGGCGGCGCCAGTCTTGCGCAGACCCTATGCCGGCTCGATGTTGCGGAAGCTGCGGGCGCTGACATGCTGCTGTTGCCGATGCCATACTTCTTTCCCTACGAGCAGCAGGACCTGATTGCGTTTTCAAAGCATGTAGCCCAGCATGCTTCACTGCCGCTGCTGCTTTATAACCTGCCGGAGTTTACGACAGCGCTGGAGCCGAGCACAACGCTTGAGTTGCTCTCAGAGATACCGAAGATCAAGGGCATCAAGGATAGCAGTGGGAGTCTGACGACGGTGCGGCTGTTAACGGCGTTGCGTCCGAAAGCCAATCGCGTGATAGGAAGCGATGGGGCGCTGTATGAGGCACTTGTCGAAGGACTATGCGACGGCGTTGTCTCTGGCGTGGCATCGGTGCTACCGGAGCTAATGCAGGCTTTGTACCGTGCGGCTGAGGAATCGCCTCTGGGAGAGAGGGCGCTAGCGCTTAATGCGAGCCTGGAGGCGTTTCTGGGATGGCTGAGGCGGTTTCCGGTGCCGTGGGGATTGAAGATCATCGCTGCGGAGCGTGGCCTTTCTGCAGCTGATTTTCCTCTGCCGATGTCGCCGCAGCGCACAGCAGAGGGGTTGCAGTTTATGGAGTGGTTTCGGCAGCACCGCAGTATGCTGCTGGCAGACGCAACACTTTAGATTCTTGTGTGGTGGAGGTCTCTGGGAGAGATCATGACCTCTGTTTCGAGGTTCACAGCTCATGTGATCTATTCTGTTGGTTAGGTATGTCAGAAGCGAACCAACAAAATAGGACCAAGCAAACCTGGGATGAGCCCAATCCAGTGGGCATACCTTTGGTCGGGGTTGCCGGAGTTGATTGATATGAGTGTTTTGTGGACGAGGCGGGCTGCGATCAAGACAATTGGCGCGGCATCGATGGGGTTAGGTTTTAGCGCTGCAACGCCAGCATGGGCCTCTGCGAATATGCAGGATACAGAAGCCGGCTCGGGTCGCCCGAAGCCAGGGGCTCGCAAGTTCAAAAGTGTGGCTGTCGAAGACCTGATCGTAGAGGTTAGCCGGAAGATTGCCGATCCGAAACTGGCATTGCTATTTGCCAACTGCTTCCCGAATACCCTGGACACCACGGTGGAACCGGGGAGCTTCGAAGGCAAGCCGGACACCGCAGTCGTCACGGGTGACATCGCTGCGATGTGGTTGCGTGATTCTTCCGCGCAGGTGTGGCCGTATCTGCCCTTGGCGAAGAAGGATCCTGCGCTAAGGCAGTTGTTGGAAGGCGTGATTCGGCGTCAGACACGCTGCCTCCTGATCGACCCTTATGCGAATGCCTTCATGGCCGATCTCAGTGCATCGCCATTGAGCTGGAGTGTCAAGGATCTGACAGATCTGAAGCCTGGCGTTGGCGAACGCAAATACGAGCTGGATTCGCTCTGCTATCCCATAAGGCTGGCACACGGTTATTGGAAGCAGACGGGTGATACCGCCCCCTTCGACGCACGCTGGAAGCAGGCAATGATCCTTGTGGTGCAGACGATGCGTGTGCAACAGCGCAAGCAGGGCGATGGGCCGTATCACTTCCAGCGCACCTCAGATAGATCGACGGAGACGCTGCCTGCAGAGGGCTATGGAAATCCGGTCAACCCAGTCGGCCTGATTGCGTCCGGCTTCCGTCCATCGGACGATGCCTGCATCTTCCCCTTCCTGGTGCCGTCGAATCTGTTTGCTGTGACATCTCTGCGTCAGCTTGCGGAGATGGCGCACGCGATCCTGCATGACGATGTGCTGGCGAACGAAGCCCACAGCCTTGCGAGTGAAGTGGAATCAGCACTGCAACAGTATGCGATTGCCAGGACATCGACTGGAACCATCTGGGCCTATGAAGTGGATGGTTTCGGAAGCCAGCTGCTGATGGACGACGCCAATGTTCCCAGCCTGCTTGGATTGCCGTACCTGGAAAGTTCGCCGGATGTAGCGCTTTATGCCCGCACGCGCGATTTTGTCTGGAGCAACCGCAATCCATGGTTCTTCCGTGGCAGCGCAGGGGAGGGCATCGGCGGTCCACACGAGGGCAAAGACATGATCTGGCCCATGTCGCAGACTGTCTGTGCGCTGACGAGCAACTCCAACGCGGAGATTGGCCATGCTCTCGCCATGCTGAAAGCGTCAGCGGCGGCCACCGGCTTTATCCATGAAAGTTACTTCAAGGACGACAGTAGCCGCTTCACGCGGCCTTGGTTTGCCTGGGCGAATACGCTGTTCGGCGAGTTGGTCGTAAAACTGGCGGCGACGCGACCGGAGTTACTGCGGTAGTTTATCGACTGGTCCATAGTCGAGCATCTTTTCGCCGGTAACGCGGAAGGGCGTGCCCTTATCGCTTGCTCGATCCGGCTGTGCGCCCCCGATGAATAGCCGATAGCTTCCAGCCCGCACGGCGCGCTTGCCCGCAGTATCCACGAAGCTCATCTGCTCCGGGTTGAGCGTGAAGGTCAGTTCACGCGACTCGTTCGGACCAAGCTGCACTCGCTGCATGCCAGACAGTGCCAGATGCGGAGCTCCATCCGTCTGAGGCGGGACGATGTAAAGTTCAGCGACCTCACTGCCCGCGACGTCGCTGGCATTGTGCAGGGTCACCGTTGCGGTAAGACTCCCGCCTGCGCTCACCGTGTTATGCGATAGGTGTACAGAGCCGTATTCGAAGTGCGCGTAGCTGAGGCCGAAGCCAAACGGGTAGAGCACCGGACCGCTGAAGTAACGATAGGTGCGGTGAGCCATGGAGTAGTCGGAGAACGAAGGAAGATCTTGCGCAGAGCGATAAAAGGTAACAGGGAGACGTCCCGAAGGATTGGTTCGCCCGGCAAGAATATTGGCGAGCGCATGGCCGCCCTCTTCTCCTGGATACCAGGCAGCGAGCACTGCCGAAGCCTTTTCCTGAACAGGGCCAAGTGCAACCGCAGAGCCCGAGTTCAGCACAATCACCATTGGTTTGTGCAGATCTTGCAGACGGCTCAAGAGTTGTTGCTGGCTTGCCGGCAGATCGAGACTGGTGCGGTCCCCACCGGCAAAGCCATCGAGATGCAGTTGCAGGGCCTCACCCTCGAGATCCGGCGACAGGCCTACGAAGGCCACGATAACGTCAGAGCGACGAGCGGCTTCGACGGCTTCAGTAAGCAGAGCCTCGGCCGGGGGCTCCCATTCCAGAGCGATGCCCTCATCCTCTCCGGTGTGTAGCAGCTCCAACTGGATCGCATGAGGGGCACCCTTCGCGAAGTGTAGTGTGACTCGATCCGGCTGAGCTTTAGTGCCATCGTTTTCGAGGACCGGCTGGCCGTCGACGAGAAGGCGGAATTGGTCATGTGTCGTGCAGTCCCAGCAACGCTCCACGTTGACATGCAATACATAGTCTCCGGCACTTGGCGGTATCAGCCAGCCGCCCCATCGTGCAGCATAGTGCGTTGCGGCGATTCTCGAATCTGGTCCGACCCTGTCGAGGTCCAGGTCAACCTTGCCAACGGTTTTCTTGACAAGCGGTTCGCCCTCGAAAGATGGCCGCTCAAAGTACTCGGCATTCAAACCCTCAGAGGCATCTGGTCCTGGCCAGGTTCGCAGTGCTGTGCGAGGAATGGAAGCGGATACGCCTGTTGCAAGCAGACTCCCTTGTGCGTAACGGACGTTCTTGAAAGCTTTGCGCAGGCCCTCCAGCGGCGTCACAGGATCTGAGGCGGTGCCGTGGTAGTTGGCCTCCAATACCTTGAGCATGTCGGCGGTGGGGCCGATGACGGCGATGCTTTGGGTCGGTTTGAGCGGAAGTGTGTCCTCGTTCTTGAGCAGTACCACCGACTCTTCCGCTGCACGAAGCGCAAGAGCCCGATGCTGCGGTGTGTCATTGTCGGCGGCGCCCAGACGATCGTAGGGCGAGCAGCCTGCTTGATCCATCATGCCCAGGCGCATCCGTGCAAGAATCAGCCGGTGAAGAGAACGATCGATCGTCTCTTCGGATACCAGCTTTTGTGCGAACGATTTTTGCAGCGCAGCATAGGTGTTGCCGCAATCCAGATCGACACCGGCATTGAGGGCGGCAGCGGCACCGTGGGCTGTGTCGGGGGTATAGTGCTGATACTCGGTAATGTTGCCTACGGCATCGCAGTCCGAGACAACATAGCCGCCGAATCCCCAGCGATCACGAACCGTTCGCTGCAACAGGCCTGTATTGGCGCAGGAGGGTATGCCGTCGATGGCGTTGTAGGAGCACATGAGCGCCGCTGCTCTAGCGTCAGTGGTGAGGGCGTGGAAGGCGGGTAAGTACGTATCGGAAAGATCGTGCGCAGTAACCTGCGAGTTGAATCCATCGCGACCTTCTTCTGGCCCGCTGTGCGCAACGAAGTGTTTCGGTGTGGCGTCGGCCTTGAGATAGAAGCTGTCACTGCCTTGAACGCCCTCGACGAACTGGGTTCCCAACGAGGCCGTCAGGAAAGGATCTTCTCCATACGTCTCCTGTCCCCGTCCCCAACGAGGGTCACGAAAGATATTGATGTTCGGTGACCAGATTGTCAGGCCGCCATAGCGGGGCGAATCTTCGCCCTTATGGGGATTGAACTTGGCGCGGGCCTCCGTCGAGATGGTGTCGCCGACCGCGCGGAGCAGAGCTGGATCCCAGGTAGCCGCAAGGCCGATCGCCTGCGGGAAGACCGTGGCATAGCCATTACGTGCGAGGCCATGCAACCCTTCGTTCCACCAGTTGTAGGCCGGTAGTCCAAGCCTTGGTATGGCTGGCGCGCGATCCTGCAATTGCGCAATGCGCTCTTCGACCGTCATCTGTGCGATGAGCTGGTCGATGCGCGTGTCGAGCTGTTGCGCGCTCTGCTGGTTCGAGCAGACATTTTGCGCCAGGCCCGATGGCAACGGCACAGCGATCAGAGCAGCAAAGGCGGAAAACGGAATAGCTACGGCTGCGAGCAGACGGCGGCTCATGCATCTCCTTGGTTATTGCGTGGAGTCTGCCAGCGAACGAACTTGCAGCGAAGACTGTATCTGAGCGAGGGAACTCTTGCTGGATACATGAATTCGACGGCTTTCGTTGGGCAGGAGATCGAAGAAGTTATCCTCGGGCTTTGCCTCGAGGCCGTTGAAGCTGAGTGCAACAGCGCGCGCGAACACCGGAGAGCGTAGCTCCACAAGGAAGCCATTGCCGTCGGGGTGAATGCTTTGTGTGATCTGCGCGTGGGGCAGTGCTAGATCCTTCGGCTCTGCGAAGTAAACCGTGTTCGAGGCGATGACACGGCCATTCTGCTCAAGCGTTAACACAGCAAAGGATGTCTTCGCGTCGTAACTCTTCAGCGCGAGCGTGTCGATAGAGGTACTGGCTAGAGCCGCGACCTCTACTGGAAGCCGCTGCTCATCGAGTACGGTGCCGTCGAAGTGCATCAGCCGCAGATGAAGCGATGCCTGCCGTGGCTGCATCTCATCGGAGACAATGTGAACGGCGATGCCATTACCCTGGGGCTCTGCTGCGATCAACAACGGCGAATAAAAACGCGCGGCAAAGTACTGAAGGGCCTTCCAGTGCCCAAAGTAGTCGATCGACGACCAGGAGGCGACAGGCCAGCAGTCATCCAGTTGCCAGTAGAGCGTGCCCATGGTCTCGGGACGGCGCGCACGCATGGTCTCAACACCGAACTTGATGGCCTCAGCCTGCATCAACTGGCTCAGATAGACGAACGAAGCGAAGTCCCGCGCAGGGCGAAACTCCGCATCGAGGTACTGGTGCATGCGGTTGTAGCCGTGAATGAAGCGCTCATGGTTCTGAAGCGCGGGAGAGTCCAGGTCTTCATCCGATCCGGCATAGGAGCGGATGGTCTGCAGGTCGGGCAGAGCTTGAAAGCCGAACTCAGAGAGGAAGCGCGGTCTGTCCTTTGCATACTCCGTGATGGGCACACCAGCACTCCAGACCTTCCAGGAATGCATATCGCCGTTCTGCTTGCCGGGTGGCACATCCTCAAAGTTTGATCCAGGAGAGCTGGGCCAGTAGGGAACACCATTGCCATACTCGGCAACCGTGCTCTTGAGAATGTCGCGGAACATGACGACATAGTCCTGCCATACGCGCTCGCGTTGCTCGGGTAGGATGCTCTTTTCGAACGCGAGTTGATCGTCCCAGCTCTTCCAGGCGGTCTCGACTTCGTTGTTGCCGCACCAGAGTGTCAGGCTGGGATGATCGCTAAGACGCTGCACCTGTTCAACGGCTTCGGCATGGACGTTGTCTTGAAAAGCCTTGTCGCCGGGAACCATCGCGCCGCCGAACATGAAGTCGTGCCAGACCATAAGGCCAAGCTCATCGCAGAGGTCGTAGAACGAGTCTGACTCGTAAAAACCTCCACCCCAGATGCGCAGCATATTCATGTGGGTATCGTGGGCAGAGGTGAGAATCTGTCGCCGCCGCTCGTCGGTGATGCTGGGAGCAAAGCTATCCAGCGGCACGAAGTTGGCGCCCTTGGCAAAGACAGGGATGCCATTGATGACGAAGGTAAAGCTGGTGCCCCACTGATCGGGCACGCGACGTAGTTCGACCGAACGGAGTCCCGTCTTGAGTTGAGTCTGAGCCAATGTCTTGCCGCTCCGCAAGAGGACTGCGGTAATGCTGTAGCGGCTTTGTGCGCCATAGCCGTTCGGGAACCAGCGCTCAGGGTGCTCGATGCGCAGCGGCACGGTCAGGTGATTCTCGCCGCGATCCAGGACAACCGGAGTAACGACAGCGGGCAACTTCGTGCCGTTGGGCGCTGTGATGTTCAACTGCAGCGAGGCGCTGCCTTCAACATCTGATGCGAGATCAAGTTGTGCCTGAGTGATCGCTCGTTCAGCGGTTACGGAGTTCTGATGGAGATGCAAGCCTATAACGCGGACACCATTCCAGGCCTCAAGCCGAACCGGCTTCCAGATGCCCATCGTGACAAACTTCGGTCCCCAGTCCCATCCATAGCTGTAGGGTGCCTTCCGAACGTACTGGCTTACAGGATAGATGCCCTTGCTGCGATCCAGCGTCTCATAGCCGGTTCCGGGAATCAGCACAGGGAGCTTCGCAACGATGGGGGTCAACAGATTCGTGGGCGAACGGAAGACAACGGTGAGTGTGTTGTGGCCCGCGTGCAGTGTGGTTTTTACATCCACGCGCCAGGAACGAAACTGGTTATCGGCGGAGAGTAGCGGGGTTCCATTGAGGCTGACACTGGCATAGGTGTCCAGGCCATCGAAGACCAGATCGAGATGTTCGTGCTGCAGCAGCTTCGAGGGGACGACGACGTCGGTGCTGTACTCCCAGTCCGTGAGCCCGACCCACTGCAGCCGTTTCTCGTTATCGCCATAGAAGGGATCCGGGATGATGCCGGCATGCAGAAGATCGGTCTGCACAACGCCGGGAACCGCCGCCTCATGCCACGCGGTTGTCTCGGGATGATCGGCAGAGGCGACTGCGCGAAAACGCCAGCCTCGATACAGTGGCATCTGCTGGGTCTGTGCGCTGAGGGGCGAGGCTATCGCCAGGATAGCTGCAGCCAGCAGGGCGCGCGAAACGGCGCACCGGAGATCGTTGTACCGCCTTACTGCTAGATAGCGCATTTCAGCTCCGGTGTTCTACTTCACTGCGCCCAAAGAAAAGAGTTGAAACTCGCGAATCCTTGCATCTCCGCTACTCGCGATGATGTTGAGTCGCACACGCTGTGCGGTGACGGCAGGGAAGCGGTCGATTTTTTTGTGTCCAATGGCGAAGCTTGAGACCAGCGTCTTCCAATGGCCATTCTCCCATGCCTCGATCCGATACTGTTGGATGTTCTGGCCCTCGTTGAGCCACTCCATGGTGAGGGAGCTATCGAAGGTGATGGGCTTGGGAAGCCGCACCTCAAGAGTAGCCGCATGCGAACCCGCAGGCGCGCTCCAGAAGGTATCGGGATCGCCGTCAATCGCGCGATCGACGTTATCGTCCCCAGGAAGATGGTCCTTCAGCAGGCTATTGGCATAACGCTGATGGATTGCGTCGCCGAGCTCATGCAGTCTGGCTACATCGACATCTGGCAAGAGTCCGCGGTTATCCGGCGCGACACCTAGCATCCATTGACCGCCATGTCCGACGGCATTTTCGTAGCTGTCGATGAGGTCGGGCAGGGATTTGAGGGAGGCTTCGTCGTTAGGATGCCAGAACCAGTGGAGCTTGCGCAGTGGGGTATCGACCTCGACAGGACGCCAGCGAAGATAGCCATGACGATCGATCACGTTCCAGTTCTGGTATTCGATCTTGCCCGATTCATCGCCCGCCCAACGTGCATCGCCATATTCAAAGAGACCTGTATCGGCGAAGACGATGGCATTGGGCTGATAGGTCCGCAGGGTCTCGATGATCTTGGGAAAGTTGTAGACATGGCCTCCACTGCCGGCGCCATCCAGCCAGAACTCGACCAGATCTCCATAGTGGGACGCCAGTTCCTCGAGTTCCGCGTTGTAGTACTTGTCGTAGGCGGCGGGATCGCTGTACTTCGGCTCATGCCGGTCCCACGGCGAAAGGTAGACGCCGAACTGCAGTCCGTTTGCACGCGCTGCCTTCGCGACCTCGGCCACCATATCGCCTTTGCCATTCTTCCAGGGGCTCTGTTTGATGCTGTAGTCGGTCTGGTCTGTGGGCCATAGACAGAAACCGTCATGATGCTTGGCCACCAGGACAACATACTTTGCGCCGGAGGCCTTGATGGCCTTCATCCATTGATCGGGATCGAACTGCGTGGGGTTGAAGACCTTTGGGTTTGCGGTTCCATCGCCCCACTCGCGATCTAGAAAAGTGTTCGTCGTGAAGTGCAGGATGACACCGAACTCCAGATCCTGCCATTCGGTCTGCTGGGGCGTGGGCTTGAGATCGACCGCGTTCTGGGCCTTCAGGGTGGTGGTACTCGCGGCCAACAGCGCCAGCTGAAGAATGATTACGGCTTTGGCCTTCCCGGTCTTGAGTCTCATGCGATTCCTTTCTATGTTGCAAGTGCCAACGGTGCTACAGCGCTATGGCTATCGGATAGATTCTGCTACCCCGTGCGATAGCGTCAGCAAACGTATTCTTGGATCATGGAGACACACCCGCGATCACGATCCCGCAGTGGATGTTTTGAATCCAGGAGAGGATGGTTACGCTGAAACTTCTGCACGCCATCCTTGATATACCGATGCTAAGCTGCAGCCCACTTATCGAGATTGTTTGTGGACCTTCCGCAGCATCCAGTAAGAAGAAGATTTGAGTTTTCAGGCAGAGCTAAACCCTTGAATGCGGCCAGAAGTGATTGATTAGCCATTAATTGCTCATAATAGTGTACGTTTTATGCAATCGCAAGAGGAAACTCGTCACTTTTCAATCATGTTGCACTAGACTCAGCCCTCTGGAGTGATCGCTAAAACGGAAGCTATGTCCAGCAAGATTGCCATGTAAGCCCTGCGCTGATCTGCCCGATCTCCATCGTCAACGTTCTGGTGACCGATACGGGAATCTCCCGCGCGGTTTACAAGGCACTTACGGCAAAAGGCATCACGGTCATTCGGGCCTGATCGAAACCGCTTTATGGCTCCGTCTGTGCGGAAGGGATTCCAATAGCGTCGGCGTTGGGGAGAGTTCCCGTTTTTTGCCACTCGTCATTGAGTGTGTCCATCTGCTCGCCGCGCTGTTGCCACAACTGGATTCGAAGATCGTAGCGCACCAGAACGTTGTCGAGCCAGTAGGGGCGATTCTCGGCAAGCCAGCTCTCGCGGTATAGGTTCTTCAGCATGGAGTAGGCATCGCGAAGATCCTGGCAGCGCCCATTCATGCTGCTGATGGACTCGAGCAGATCGCGCGTCTCCGTGGCATGTTTCTTGTCGTCTTTGAGCGCAAGCGCCTTTGCATAGGCAGAGGACATCTCTTCAGCCAGCTGGAACTTCATGCCGATGAAGTCAATGCGGCGTGCACCGAGTTCCATGGCTTGAAGAGCTGCCATCTCCCGAAGCTTGGGATCGCTGGCGCGAACGGTTTCGATCAGTTCAATAGCATGCTCTGCATGCAGACGCGCGGCTGGAATTTTGGCGCGCATCCCTACACCCTTAGCGTGTCCCTCTTTACTCCAGGGGTCGAGCCAGAAAGCTGTGTCGGAGGCATCGATCATATCTCCGGCAGCCATCAACTCTCGCTGAGCCTCGTCGATGCGGCCGGAGCTGTCGCCGTAGAAGGTGTGTCCGAAGCTGGCCTGATAGGCAGCGCCGTCGCTCTTACCCGGCTGCCATCCGGCCGCGGCGCCGAAGAGCACACCGAACCAATCCTGGTTAAAAAGACCTTCGCCGTCATCATTCCAAACTGTGGTTAGCTCGCCGGTGCTGCCCAGTCGCTGGCCTGACTCTACGAATCCGGAGATGTTGTCGAGCGCCCCGGAATCATTGGGATAGGTCATGCTCCAGTTGGCATCGCCCGGAGCGACCCAGGTCTCCATACCCGCATTCTTGAAGGGCAGAATGTTCTTGTCATAACTGTCTTCGTGCCAGTAGACCCATGGAATGGCAATCATGTCTTTGGGCAGACGATCGACTGCTGCTGCATCATTCCACGCTACGTCGCCCCAGAAGAGCAGTCGGCGATGAAGCGGTGCCAGCGTGGTGTGGATGGTCGTCAGGAAGTCTGCATAGACCGGCCCCAGGCCACGCTTATCGACATCGGATTTGGTGCGGCCGGTTCCGAGTTCAACGGTCTCATCCGCGCCTATATGCAGGAATGGACTCGGGAAATCCTCTGCGATCTGTGTGAACCAACTCTTGATGAGGGGTTGCGAGCCTTCCTGTCCCGGAGCGATGACATGACCGTGCGGCGTCTCGGCTAGGTCGGAGTATCTCTCGTACTTGAGTACGTGATGCAGATGTCCAAAGGCCTCTTGCTCGGGAATGATCATCATGTGCAGGTGGCTCGCGAAAGCCGCTAGTTCCTGCGCCTCAGCGCGGGTCAGGGAACTGCCTGGAGGCGCTGCAAGAGGGTTCGCAGAGTATTGCAGTGTGTGTTCGAAGTAGGGGGAGTAGACATTCACCTTGTGCGCGGCAAACACCTCCAGTTGATGCTTTTGAAAGGCGAGTGTTGGGAATGGGCCGCGGGAGAGATCGTCGTCGATGCCGCGGTACTTCATGGCTGGCCAGTCCCGTACAGTGGCAGTCCATAGTTGTGCGACTCCATTCTGGTATTCCACCATCTGCTTGAGTGTCTGCACCCCATAGAAGACCCCCGCCGAGGTCTCGCCGATGATCGCGACCTTATCTGGCCGCGAGACGATTACGTAGCCTTCATCGTTCATTGGCGCCTCAAAGGCGAGGTGTTCGTTGGCCAGGATCTGTGTTGCTTCGGGCGATTCCTTGCGCAGCAGCGTAACGGTCAAGTCGGCCGGCCCCGCTGCTGGCGATAGAACGACGCCGCGCTCTGTAAATGTTTGCTCCAGATCGTGAGCGGCGAAAAAGTCTTCAGCATCGCCGCCGGGAACTGTCACAACTGCGGATTGCACCGTGACTAATTGGGTAGCGTGAATCTCGCGAGGCCGCGGCGTCAATACCGGCTGCTGCAAAAGGCTCGATTGGGCGATTGCACTTTCGCTGCTGAACAAGGCGCCAAGCAGAACTCCAGTGCAAACGGTGGTACGAAGAAGACTGATGCAGGAATGGCTAGCGGTAGCGGAAAAGCTCATAAGGAGACGCGGCCTTCTATCGTGATTCTTTAGGTTCACTCGATCACGATGGAGTTCTTATTGTCTACAGTTTTATCAGAGCGATAAATGGGATGAAGATGTCTTGCGCCTGATCTGCCAGAGCCTCTCGGGAAAGGCTCTGGTTGCCAGAATTCTATTCGGGCAACAACCACACCTCGGCCACCTGGCGTCCACGTCCACTGCCTCCACTGCCTTCGGGTCCTATCCAGCGCAGACTCAGTATCCCGTTGACGACAGCGCTCGAGGGGATTGGGAATTCCACCGTCTCCGGGTTGGAGTGACGAAGACGTGCCGGATGAATCTCAATGTTACCGTTCGCGACCAGGCGCAGCGGCAGCGCGAAGTCCTCACCCGCGTAGGTAACTCGTACGCGATAGGTGTGATGAGGATCGAGGCCGAGGTACTCAAGTTGGAGCGGTTTCTCGTAGAGCGTTTCGGCATAGTCCAGCCAGGAGAGACGCCAGCCGTCGGCAAGCGTGCGGTCAGCAATGCCGTCGTTGGCTGTGTCATACATCTCGGGATCCTGCTCCCAGCCGAGGCCACGGATAAGATGCGGCTCATTGCCAGGATCTCCCAGATCGTCGTAGATCGAGTCTGGCGTGGGATGCTGCCAGTGCGCTAACGCATGGAAAGCCTGCAGGCGTGCCGATTCCTCCGGCTGTTTCAGGGCAACGTCTATCGCATTGTTGAGCCATGCCGTCTCGGTGAGTGGTGTATCGACACGATCCAGGTTGGCACCGCGCTCCCAGTTGGACGCGCCATAGAGACGGACACTCAGTTGGAGACCATAGTCGTGGAAGAGTTGGCCCCCTAGTGAGAAGAGACGGTCATGCTCGCTCTGTTCTATGCTGTCGGGTTTACTCGCGGTGAGAATCTGACGTGCAGCTGCAACCCGGTTGGCACTGGAGAGGCCAGCCTGATCGAGAGCGGAGATCGCTCCTGCCTCGGCGTTGCGCTCGCGGCCGAGTTTACGCTGCAGATAATCATCGTAGAAAGCGCGATAGAGCAGTGACTCCCAAGGTCCATTGGCCTTGACCTGCGCCGGTGTCGAGTCGCGCTCCAGCGTCTCGAGAGCCTGCAGTGTGGCGGGAATCTGACGGTTGGCCAGGATGGGGCCGTTCCAGTCTTCTTCGAGACCGCGAATCGCCCGAACCGCTAGCTGTTGCTGGCTACCTTCGCGATGCAGAAACATTCGAGCGTATTCCCCGAGGATCGTGTCGACGGGAGTCTTCGATGACCAACCCAGTTGACTCCAGACAATCTTATTGACATCGTCATTGGCTCCTTCGGAGTAGGTGACGAAGCCGCTATGAAGTTGTTGGAAGTGGTGATAGATGTCGTTGAAGGCCGATGGGCGTGGGCAGATGGGCTCGCGTCCTTCCGTGAGCGCGAAGATGGGATCCCATTGCGGCACTGGAAACTGCGCGTGCATGGTGTGCGCGATGTCAGGGTAGAACTGCATCGCATACTGAGACGGGATGCGCTTGCGCTGCGTGAAGAAGCTGTCACGCGATTGTGGGCCGAAGAAGACTCCGGTCAGCCATGCGGGGTGGGCGTCGAGCAGCGTATAGAAGCGCTCATATTGCTCGCGATTAAAACCCTGCGCCGAGACCCAGACCGTTGCTTGCGGATGATAGTGGTGGAGAACCTCGACCTCGCGCGCCATCAGAGGGAAGAGCACTTCAGGCGCGGTATGTCCAGGATCGCCACCGGGCACATACAGAGCATCGAGGCGAGGCATAGCGCGGACAAGCGCTTCGAAGTCCTTCAGTTCAGCCTCTACGGCTGCGGGATCGGTATAGTCTTTGCGCATCTCGGGATAGTAGAGATCGCAGTCCAGGCCATACTTCGCAAGAAGCTTCGATATGCCAAGGAAGGTGTCGAGCGCGGGTGCCGGAAACAGCGGGCTGGTGGCCTGATCGTCGGAGTTTGGAGAGATCAGCTGAATAGTATTCGTTCCGAAGATGGCGAGATCACGGATACCCTGCTCGAATTGAGCGAGAGTCCAGGCGTCGTAGGTATTGTTCTTGAAGCGATAGCCGATCTGATGACCACGAACCGGCTTCTCCGGGAACTCGAAGACGTGAAGAGGTCTTGGCAGTTGTGGAGAAGGTCCCGCGAAGTTCATGTGCCGCAGCAGCCAGCCTGCGCCGAAGAGTTCGCCGCGTACATCGTTGCCGGCGATGACAGTAACTGTGCGCTGCTGCCAGGGAATTGAGACGATGGAAAAGGCCTCGGCGTGATCGCTGGGATGCAGGGAGTTGATAACTCCATTCCAGCCAGGAGAGATATCAGCAGGAAGTAATGCCGCTACCTCAGAACGCTGTGCTAACAGCACGATATTGCTGGAGTCGGGATGTGCCGATACCGCGCCATTCTCGATGCTGGGTAGGAACCCGTCAGCGGCACGACGAGCGATCTCCTCCACGAACATTTGGGTAATGGCCTTCTCTTGCGGTGTCTGATGGGTGGAGACAACAACGCGAAGGCTGCTGGATGCGGCGCTGGCTGGAACGGATCCAGTTAGAAGACAACAGAGCAGTGCCGCGACAATTTTCCAGGCAGATGCGCGTCGGCAATCGTCAGGCAAAGATAAAGTTTCCGATTTCGACGTCCTGGATGGACGCGAATCGGAGTTTAAGAAGAAAGAGTTTTGACGGTTGGAGGCGCTTTCGATCATTTCGAGTGAAGATAGCACAGTGCTGGCAAAGCAACGGAACGACAAGGCGCTTTATGTCGTTCCGTTGTGGGAATTAGCTTCCACGCGTCTATTCACTGTATTGGAAAGAGCCTGCCTGGAGACGTCATTCAACAAGTTTCCATGAGTCTTTCCCATTGGGAGGCAACTCGGTATCCCAGGGCTGTGGCTTGTCTCCCATGTGAAGTGTGAGCTGGCCCCCTGTGATGATGTCGTGGTGTGTCAGCCACGCGCGATGCAGCGGTTTGCCGTTGAGCTCAGCGCTCTGTACGTAAATTGCGGAGCTGCTCGAGTCAGCAGCGCGGATCGTAAAGGTCTTGTCGTTGCCAAGGTGGATGGTGCTGCTGGTGAAGAGCGGGCTTCCGATAAGGTAGAGCGGCTGTCCCGCCACAGGATAGAGCCCAAGCGAACTCCAGATGTACCAGGAAGACAGGGTTCCAGCATCGTCGTTGCCAGGAAGACCTTCGCGGCCAGTGTGATACTCCGTGGCCAGGATATGTCGAACGCGTTCGGCAACACGGTCTTGCCGTCCCGTGTAGATGTAGGTGTAGGGAGCAAGCATGTCAGGCTCATTGCCCTGGGTGTAGAGCTGTTGATCGAAGAGCCGGTCGAGCCAGCGGGTCGCGGCCTCTTTGCCGCCCAGAACACCGATCAAGGAGTAGAAATCCTGAGGTACGTAGGTCGAATATTGCGACGAACTGCCCTCATAGAAAGGCGCATCCCACCAAAGCAGAAGGCCGTCAGGGTAGAGACGGTCGCATTCGAAGTTCTCCAGCGATGCACCCTCTTCGTATCGTGGGCGAATGCAATGCAGCTTCGAGTCCCAGAGGTTCTTCCAATTGCCTGAGCTGGCGAGAAAGCGTTGCTCATCGGCGGTCTTGCCTACCAGATGCGCGATGGTCGCAACGGAGTAATCGTCGGCTGCATACTCCAGCGTGCGTGATGCCGATCGCTGATTGGTCAACGAGACATAGCCGAGATGCGTCCAGTCATCCAGCAGCCGTCCCTCATACCAGGAACGCTCCGGTTTGGCGCCCACTTCGGCATCCTTACTCACGGCAGCATAGGCGAGCTGAGGATCGACGCCGGGAAGGCCTTTGACCAGCGCGTCGGCGAGTACGATATCGCCGTTCGATCCTCCCTGTGTCATGCCGTTGGCGCCTGCGATGCGAGCATCCGGTAGCCAGCCGGTATGCGTGTAAGTATCCAGAAGCGATCGCACCATCGCCGTCTGTCGCTCCGGCTGGATCAGTGTGAAGAGGGGATGCAGTGTTCGAAAGGTGTCCCAGAGCGTGTAGAAATCTTCGTAGTGTGGCTCATCGCTCTTCCACCAGACATTTTCTCCCGTAAGGTCGTGAGGCATCACATGGGAACGATAGAGGGCGGTATAGAAGATATTTTTCTGCTCGTCTGTGCCACCTTCAATGTCGATCTTCGCGAGGACGCTTGCCCACTGCGTGGCGCTTTGGCGGCGAGCTTCGTCGAAGCTTATCTTTTCTTCCGACGCCAGTGTCTGCTTCGCCTGGTCAACGCTGATGGAGGAGACGGCAAGACGCATCTCCACGACCGATTCATGGGTAGTGTCGAGGCGGAAGTAGGCACCGAGCTGGTTGCGATAGCTCTCCATCGTGTGAGGTTGCTGGTCGACTCCGCTGGCCTGATTGCGCCCTGGATAGAGTCGGTCCTGATCCCATGTCCCGGTCTCGACGGCATCGCGACTGAGTTCCGCTGCGAAGTACAGCGTGTAGGGGGTGGGGTTCCATCCACCGGTCATGGTGACGAAGCCTTCGACATGGCGTGGGTCGGTCACTTTTACAGCGCCGTCGGTCGCGCTTTGGGAGAAGCTGGGCACATTGCTTCGTCCGCCCTGCATGCGAATGCGTGAGGAGATATCCAACAGGAGATTGGCCTTGGTGTTAGCCGGGAAGGTGTAGCGCGAGTATCCGACGAGACGAGTGGCTGTAAGTTCCGTGCGGATCTGTTGTTCTGGTTGTCCAAGAACCACCGAGTAATAACCCGGTTCGGCCTTCTCCTGCTTCCAGGGAAAGGTCAGGTTGCGTGGTGACAGGTCTCCCGCCGTCGGAGTGACGCGGAAGTTGCCGTACTTCGACTCACCGCCCGTGCCGCTCTCATGCGTATAGGAGAAGCCGATGATCTCGGCATTCGGGTTGTATCCATTCGTGAAACCGCGATCGGAAGAGGCGGTATCCGGGCCGAACGAGATGAAGCCGAAGGGAACCTGGGCTCCCGGTGTGGTGTTCCCGCCATTCAGTGTGCCAACCAACGGGTCGACGCGCTCGAGGGTAGATCGTTGCGCGGAAAGAGTGGGGCAAAGGGAGACAGAGCAGGCCAACCCGACGAATGCTGCAACGCAGAGCTTCATGGTCTTCATGGTTTCTCAAACTAGAGCATTTTCAGGAATATTGTGATGTTGCTTTTTCTATCCCACCCATACCGTGTCATCTCGACCGGAGGCGGCGCTTTTTGCCGCCGTAGTTGAGAGACCTGCAGTTTGCCTATGCAGGCACTATTGCTTGCGCTAACAACCTGCAGGTCTCTCCACTCCGCATGACGATAAAACCATCATGCTCCGGTCGAGATGACAGTTCTGTGGTGGTTCATTCATACATCAAACTATTCGCGAACATACTCTAAAAGGCAGCAGTACCGAAGGTACTGCTGCCGAAAGATAAAGATATCGTCAGAGGTGATTACCAGGCCAGCGTCGGAGGCAGAAATTCGGCGAATAGCTCGTCGTAGTAAGGCTTCAGCTCTTTGAGGTCGGGTTTGGTGTGGCCCTTGGAGTAGAGGTCGTACTGGTTGAACTTGAGCACCCACTCCAGCATGGAGCGATCTTTATCGGTGCAGAGATGATCGTAGGCACCGTGTTTATGCCAGGGATAGAAGGAGTGGAAGCGCAGCATGTAGAGCGACTCATCGCGCAGATAGGGCTTCATCACCTCGGCGATATAGCCGTCGTGGCCGAAGGACATATGTACGTTCTCAAGGCCGCAGTTGGGTTCATAGATGCCGTACTTGGTCTGGTATTCGGTGACGTGGCGGTCGGGATTGGCGGCAAAGTATTCGGGAAAGACAATGTCTTTGGACCATGCACAGCCGACAGGGAAGGTGTCTCCGACGACACCCCACTGGGGCTCGCCATAGAGGCAGAGGCACTTGCCGAGATCATGAATGAAGCCGGTGAGCACCATCCAGCGAGGCTGGTTGTCGCGCCGCATAGCCTCCGAGGTCTGCAACAGATGCTCGATCTGTGTGAGGTCCGTATCGGGGTCGCTGTCGTCCACGAGGGTGTTCAGAAAATCCGCAGCTTCCCATATTGTCTTCTGCCCCTTCTTCAGAGAGAAGTACTCCGCCTCTTTGCCGAGAACGTAGTCGACGGTCATATTCTCATGGTTCTGTCGATAGAATTCCGCAACGCCTGGCGTTACCGTGGCGTCGTACTGGCGAAACTCCTCTTCGCTTTTACCCTCTTTGTAGCGCCCTTCGAGGAAATCGTCCCACTCGTCGAGGTCATGCAGCGGCTGATTCGGGAGGATGGTGGTTGCGCTCATGGATTAGGTCTCCTAAGAAAAGTGTGACGACCGAACGCAGGCGAATTTAGCAAAACCCACTTACGTTACCGCTAACTTATATCAGAGCCGATAGACGGGACGCAAGTGAAAAAATGAAGACAACGGAGGGTATGGACTTTATTGTTAGGGGGTTTACGCAATTGTTATAGGCCTTACGCAAGAACCTCGAAGCGGCATCGAGCCAGCCCCAAAGGGGCGGTATATCTCAGCCTGGGGCGTAAGCCCCAGGTGCGATACCCTACAACAAATAAAGGGCTGAAGGCCCGATATATCTCGCCAGTACAGAGGAGGTATATCGCGCTGCGGATCTTGCGCAAGTCCTGTGTCCTTGGTTTTGCGAGTGAGGCGAATCGAGTCTAAACCCGTTGAAGTCGAAACAAGCGCTTGACAGTGGTTTAGTGGGTTCTCTAGAGTGACCGGAAAGTAAGCGGTAACGTATTTGTTTATGTTCGAGAATCGATTGAGGGGTAGACCATGGCGCCTATGAGTGGGCAGCAGACGATTAAGGCAATCCTCACAGATGTCCAGTTCTGGGTCCCCGCTGTTGTGCTGGCGGGTGGAATCGTTCTGCTCATCCTGTTGCACTAAAAGTGAAGGGAAAGGTAAAGAACAGCATGGCAGCCAGCGATACAGTGATCGCCAGAAGCAAACCGGTTGGAACCGGTGGATCGCTTCATGTGATGGGAGTGATATGCGGTCTTGCGGCCGGTGTCTGGTTGGGCGCGGCAGAGGCTCCGACGAAGTTGGTGAACGCTGGATTCTCGCCCTTTGCTATCTCTCTCTGCATGGTGGCTGGCGTGTTCACGGCACGCTGGACGTTTCCGACACTGCTCAAGGGCACAAGTTATGTATTCGCGGATCTGCTGGAGAGGAAGCACCTCATCGTGTGGGCGCTACTTGCGGGTGCGCTCTGGGCGGTAGCCAATACGCTGACGGTGTTCGCGATTCGCGATGTCGGTTTGGCGACCGCCTTTCCGCTGTGGAATACGAACGCGCTGATCGGTCTGCTGTGGGGCAGGCTACTGTTTCGTGAACTGGAGGGTGCCGGCGCAAGGAATACGGCCAAAGTAGTGGTGGGAACGGTCTGTATCGTGACGGCTGCCATCATGCTCGGCTTCAGCACGATCCATGGAGGAACCGCGACGCCACTCCACGCCGTGCGAGGCCTGATTGCGGCTGCAGGAGCAAGCCTGATGTGGGGGACGATGTATGTGCCATACCGCAAGGCTTACTTGAGTGGCATGAATCCTCTTTCGTTCGTAACGGCATTCACCCTGGGCGAGCTCGGAACGATGTTGGTTCTCACCTGGACGCTGGATGGTGGCCGGCACTCCTCGGCCTTCCAATTGGTACATAGCAAGCAGCTGCTCTTCTGGCTCTTTCTGGGCGGTTTCGTGTGGGTGGTGGGCGATCTGTTTCAGCAGTTCGCGACTAAGTACCTCGGTATTGGCAGGGGAATTCCGCTCTCCAACACCAACCAGCTCTGGGGCCTGGCTTGGGGCGCGCTGGTATTTGGAGAGTTGGCTTCCGCCAATCGCAACCACATGATTCTCGTTGTCTCGGGGTCGTTGCTGATGATCCTGGGCGCCTTGGCTATCAGCACAGCAGTCGCCTCGTCTCGTGAACACCTTTCGAAGAACGAAGCCCTGGAGCGCGAGTGTCTTCGTTATGGGCTGAGCTATCGGCAGGTGTTGCTGGCACAAAGCGGGGACGAATTTGGCGAGCGCACGGAGCGCAGACGCTGGTGGGATGTAGCGATCGTTCTTGCTGCAACATCCCTCTTCGTTTGGTTGGCGGTACACGCCGTGGTACCTCCACTGGCGATGAGTCTACCCTGGATTGTCGCGTTGAGCGTTGTTCTGTTAGTGGCTCTACTTGGCGGTGGATGGGCACTTTGGCGGCAGACCCGCTTCAGCTGATCTGTTGGAGAGCGATAATTTTGCATGGGGCAGGAAGCAGTGTGTGCCTGCACGGGAGATGTTCGTGGCAATTCGCTTAAAAGATATTGCGCAGGAGCTTGGAGTCTCGACGGTCACAGTCTCTAAAGTGCTGCGCGGTAACACGGATATCGGCGAACGAACGCGTGCATTAGTTCTGAAGCGCATGCGTGAGTTGAACTACCAACCCAACATGCTGGCGCGCGGCCTCGCGAGTGGCCGCTCTTTTGCTGTTGGTCTTGTCGTGCCGGATCTTGTGCATCCTTTCTTTGGTGAGTTTGCCAAGTCTCTGGGCGGAGTGCTGCGTGAGAGCGGTCTCGCACTGGTGCTGGCTTCGTCGGAGGAAGACCCCGAGATTGAGCGTCAGGAGATTCGCACGCTGCTCAATCGTGGGGTGGACGTACTGCTTGTAGCTTCCTGTCAAAATGGAGCTGCAGCGGAGTTGTACTTCGGCGAGGCGAAGACGCCTTATCTTTTGATCGATCGCAGGTTTCCTGGTGCGGGGGCAAACTTTGTGGGCTCTGACGATGTAATGGTCGGAGAGTTGGCGACGCGCCATCTCATCGAAATCGGACGGAAGCGCATCGCGCATATCGGAGGCGAAGGCATGAGCCCCTCGGTAGATCGCCTTCAGGGATACAGGAAGGCGCTGGCTGCCGCCCGCATCGTTGTGCCCAAAAACTATGTGGTTACACGCGAGCGCTTTGAAGAGACCGGCGACCTTGCGGGCTATCAGGCTATGCAGGAGCTACTAAGCAGAAAGATTCGTCCAGATGCCGTGTTTTGCTACAACGATCTCTCCGCCATTGGAGCCATGAAGGCAGTCATGGAGGCGGGTCTGCGCATTCCACAGGATGTTGCCTTCGTCGGATGCGGAAACCTGCGTTACGCCGAGTATCTCAAGGTGCCGCTTACTTCGATCGATCATTCCACGCAGGAGATGGGGCAGCTTGCCGCGAAGCTGGTCCTCGAGTTGATCCGCATGCCGGATCAGCCTCCGCGTGTGACTCTGATGGAACCTAAACTGATTGTTCGGCAGTCCACTGTGCTCCGAGAAAGTTCCGGATAAATAGTACCGGTTTGGATATATCTTCCCTTGTTGTTTTCAATCCTTTGTGAGGCATGCATGAATCGGAAAGTCTGGATAAAAAGAGGGGCACATGGATGCCTCCGTGGCCTGCTGTTAATGACGGTCGCAACGATGCAGGCGCAACAGAATTACTTCAGCCAGTGGCCTGCGGGAACGTCTCCGCAGGAGGTAGGCAAGTTGGTTGCCGAACACTTTATTCCCAGCCCGCATCAGTACACGGAAACCTTGCACTACTCGGAGGTGGGGACGTGGTACGGAGCGCTGACGTTCGCTCAGGTCACACACGATAGCGCTCTGCAGGGCCGTCTGATCCACCGATTTGAGCCGCTCATGCCGGGTGGTGCCGAGGCGAGCCGCATTCCTACGCGGCGGCATGTAGACGACTCGATCTTCGGCGTCGTGCCGTTGGAGATCGGTCTCGAGACGAAGGACCCCGTGTACCTGGCCGAGGGCCAGCGCTGGGCCGATCGCCAGTGGGAGAATCCGCAGCCCGACGGGCTGTCTGCCGAGACGCGTTTCTGGATCGACGACATGTACATGCTGACGATTCTGCAGTTAGAGGCCTATAGGGCCACGGGAGACCGCAAGTATCTCGACCGTGACGCCAAAGAGATGGTGGCCTATCTGGACAAGTTGCAACAGCCCAACGGTCTTTTCTTGCATGCGCCTGATGTTCCGTTTTACTGGGGCAGGGGAGATGGGTGGGTTGCCGCAGGTATGGCTGAGATGTTGCGCTCGCTTCCCCAGGATCATCCGCAGCGGGCTCGTATCTTAGCCAGCTATCAGAAGATGATGACTGCGCTGCTGCGATACCAGGGCAAGGATGGGATGTGGCACGAACTCATCGATCATGACGAGGCATGGCCAGAGAGCTCAAGCTCCGCCATGTTTACCTTCGCGATGGTCACCGGAGTGAAAAACGGTTGGATCGATCCAACCGTTTTTGGCCCGGCAGCGCGGAAAGGGTGGCTGGCTCTGGTCGGCTATATCGATCAAAACAACGACCTCACAAACGTCTGTGAGGGAACAGGGAAGCAGAATGACCTCAGCTATTATCTGGCGCGTAGACGCCGCACTGGAGACTTTCACGGGCAGGCGCCGGTGCTGTGGGCTGCCACTGCCTTGCTTCGGTAAGAACATTGGTCGGCAGAGCATGGATCGCGATCGTTGGACAGAAGTCGCATTGCGTTTCCGCTACTATGGACTTGAAGACCCAAAACACTTGAGGAAGAAGGCGTGCCGATAATGGTTCCCGCACCTCAGCAACTCGAGATAGACTCCGACGCATCCTGGGAGCTATTGCTTCGAGTTGTTAATAGCAATGAGCTCAAACGGTCCTTGCGGCTTCGTGAACTGCTGCTGTATCTTGGCAAGCGGTCGCTGAAGTCCAACGTCGCGAGTATTCGTGAGCAGGAGATTGGCGCCGCCGTCTTCGGCAGGCCGGAGGACTATGACACCGGCATCGACAACATCGTTCGCGTCAATGTCTCAGAGTTGCGCAAGCGGCTGGCCCACTATTTTCAGGAGGAAGGCGCGGCGGAACCGGTCATCCTTGAGATTCCCCGCGGTGGATACTTCCCGGTCTTCCTCAGTAGACCCGTTGAAAGGGACAGTAAGGCGCAGGAGCATGACCCCGCTGCGGAGCCCGTACCGAACATACCTGTTCCCGATCCTAAAGTGACCGGTGAACACGAGACGTCCAGCGCGTCCTTGCCGGAGAATGTCGCGCAGCACAGGACTGGCCGCGCACTTTCGTGGATACTCGGTGTCGCTCTACTGCTGGCTATCTCGGCCTCCGCCTTTCTGTACTGGCAGAATCACGCGCTTCGGGTACAGTTGCAGCCATGGCATGCGGATTCCAATCGTGCCGCCTTCTGGTCGCAGTTTTTCTCCTCCGGGCAACAGGTTGATATCGTTACGGCCGACACCTCCTATGCGATTGCGGAAGACCTCCTCCAGCGACCCATCTCTCTGGACGACTACCTCGACTACAAGTACAAGAGTGACGTTGACCTTCCAGGCATTACCCCTCAGACGCGGGAGGCCCTGCGTCTGGTTCTCGATCGCAACACGGGCAGCGTCGGTGACTTCGAGGCAGCCGAGCGCATTATGGGACTGGATGCTTACTCCCCGGCACTTAAGTTGGCCTCCGCGCGTTCCTATACGCCACAGAGCATTAAAGACAACAACGTCATTTTGATCGGAGGCCGGGCCTCAAACCCCTGGGTAGAGCTCTACAAAGACCGAACAAACTTCTCCATTGAGTACGACCCGTTGCTGCATCGCTCTTATGTGCTCAATCGGTCGCCGGCCGAAGGGGAGCAACATATCTATGAGATCGTTCAGGACCACGATAAGGCGTACAGCGTCATCGCCTTTGTGCCGAACTTTAGTACCCACCGCTACGCATTGATCATCGCCGGAACCGATTCCCAGGGAACCCGTGCCGCAGGTGAGTTCATCACCTCCAGTGAGGGGCTCGCGGCGATCCGGCAGCGATTGCCGGCAGACCGCTATCCCTACTTTGAGGTGCTGCTGTCCTCCTCGCGCCTGGAGGGAACGACGCTGCATACTGTGATCCAGACCTCTCGAGGCTATGCCCACTAGAGCAATTTCACCGATAGTGTCACCCAGAAATGAACCACCACAGAATTGTCATCTCGACCGTAGCATGATGGTTTTATCGTCATGCGCAGTGGAGAGACCTGCAGCTTGTTCGTGCAGGCGATAGTGCCTGTATGAGCAGACTGCAGGTCTTGACGCAAAGCGCGCCACTAACATTTGCATCGCGCTCTGTGACATGCGGGTCTCCCCACCCTGAGCGTAGTCGAACGGACGGCGGCAAAAAGCGCCGCCTACGGTCGAGATGACAAAGTAGGGGAAGAGTAGAAAAGAGCTGAAGCGCTTTAAATGGGCTATGCCCACTAATCGGGCACTCCTTACATCGCATTTCAAAGTTCTAACTTGTAAGGAGATCCTGTAAAAACTCGATTTGCTTACTTGCGCAGACCATCGTTGAAACGCAAAATGACTTGCAATGTCGCGATTTTCCTCTCCTGTTCTTCTTCTGCTCTTCGTCTCTGCAGGCTTGCTCCTTCCGTCTTGCGGCGGAGCGGCTTTCGCCCTGGAGAAACACTCCAGCCCTACGCCTGAAGACCAGGTGAACGTCATGATCGGGACGGCCGCCGAGGGCCAGACTTTTCCGGCTACGGGCGTTCCTTTTGCCATGACCCAGTGGACCCCGCAGACGCGCGCCGGTGAGGTCAAATGCGTCGCCCCATACTACGTGGCAGATACTCGCATCCAGGGGTTTCGCGGCAGCCACTTTCTCTCGGGGTCCTGCACCCAGGACTATGGCAGCTTCACCCTGATGCCGCTCAACAGCAGCGCTCAACTCGGGCCGGTTGAGCGTTCGTCTGCGTTCACGCACCGCAGCGAGCAGGCCCATCCTTATCTCTATAGCGTCGACCTGGACGACAGCGGCATCCACGCCGAGATCACCGGTGCCGAACGCTCTGGAATGATGCGCTTCCGCTTTCGTCCCGGACAGAAGATGGGCTGGATGGCCATCGAGAACAATCTGCGGCTCGGCAAAGGCTCGATCCGTATCGATCCAGCGCGTCAGGAGATCACCGGCGAAAACCCTGTACATCGCATCTATGCCGGAGCCGATCAACCGGCGGGTTTTTCAGGCTTTGTGGTGGTGGTCTTCGACCGTCCCTTTCATGTAGGAGGAACCTGGGCCGGCAAGCAGCGCGCGGATGGCTCTCTTCAGCAGAACTCCTCCGAGAAAAGTCTGGGAGCCTTTGTTTCATTCGACCTTCCTGCCGACCGAACTGTTCGTGTGCGGATCGGAACATCGTTCACCAGCCTGGAAGAAGCGCGCCGTAATCTCTCCGTGGAGATCCCTACCTGGGACTTCGATGCTGCCACCGCTCACGCCCGAGAGGCCTGGAACACGGCACTATCAGCCGTCCAGATCCATGGCAATTCGCCCGACCGCCCCATCTTTTATACGGCGCTCTATCACTCCATGCTCTTGCCGCGCATCTTCTCGGACCGCAGCGGAACCTATCCACGCTTTGCAGGCGGACAGAGCATTGAAACCGCAAAAGGCTTCACCTACTACTGTGACTACTCCGTATGGGACACCTTTCGTGCGCTTCACCCCCTGTTGACGATCCTCGACCCCGGTCGAGACGCGGACATGGTCCAGTCCCTCATCGCCAAGGGAGAGCAGGGAGGGTTCCTGCCGATCTTTCCCGCCTGGAACAGCTACACCTCTGAGATGACCGGGGATCATTCCGACGCCATTATCGCCGATGCCTATATCAAAGGCATTCGGGGCTTCGACGTCGAAGCGGCCTACCGGTTGATGCGCAAAAATGCCACCGAAGAGCCAGATAGCCTGGAGCTTTATAAGGACGGCCGAGGACGCCGTGGGCTCGAGTCCTATCTGAAGTATGGCTATATTCCGTTGGAAGACCCTGTGCCCTATGCCTTCCACAAGAACGAACAGGTCTCACGCACTCTGGACTACGCCTTCGACGACTTTGAGGTCAGCGTCATGGCGAAGGCGCTCGGCCACACGGAGGATGCCGCTCTCTTCGCCAAACGCGCGCAGAACTATCGCAACGTCATCGATCCCGAGACCGGTTTCGCCCGCGGCCGCCACGCCGACGGCTCATGGATCGAACCCTTTGATCCGATGGCTCCGGCCAGCTACATCACCGAATCGACGCCCTTTGTCGATACCTTTTTCGTGCCTCAGGACATTCCCGGCCTGATCCAGCTCGTTCACGGTCCGGACTCGTTTGTGAAGAAGCTCGACGACCTCTTTGCGAAGAAGATCTATGACCACGGCAACGAGCCCAGCCACCACATCGCATACCTCTACGACGAGGCAGGCGTCCCCTGGAAGACCCAGAAGCAAGTCCACGAGATCATGACCAGCCAGTACGCCGACAGCAGCGCTGGTTTGGCCGGCAACGATGACGCGGGGCAGATGTCGGCCTGGTATGTGATGTCAGCCTTGGGCTTCTATGCGGTCACGCCGGGCACACCCCGCTATTCGATTGGGACTCCCCACTTTGACGATATGACAGTGAGAGTTGGAGGAGGGCGGGTGCTGCATATTCATGCTCCTGGTGCCGAGTCGGGCAAATTTTACATCCGATCGATTCGTCTTAACGGCGTCTTGTTGCCGCGAACCTATCTTCTTCACTCCGAGGTGGTCGGCGGTGGAGATCTGGTATTCGAGATGAGTGATCGCCCGGCAGGCCTGTAACGAAGGCCATATGAAAAGTGCTCTTGTTTTTTGCTTTTTCTGGCTTGTCATTCCGAGCGTAGCGAGCGAACGTGCTTCCTCCCGTTCTTCGTTCGTGCCACCCAGAAGGCCTGCACGCAATAACCGAAATGGCAGCGTCTGTGCTGACATATAACGTTTGCGATGGCACAGTCAAAAACGGGGGAAAGCAGGTTCGCTCGCTGCGCTCGGAATGACAAGCCCGAAAAGCAAAAGACAAATGCACTTTTCTTCCGGTCACTGCACTCGTGTGGGGAAGGTTATGCGTCTTCTTACAGGCCAAAAGCATCCTCTTACGTCATTCCTTACATAAACCTCACCGTAAATTCACTTGTCGATCGTGTTTGCAGCTAGGCATCATCGCCAGCATCAATCGGACCTGGAAATTTCTCAGCAGCAGACATAACAAAGCGAGCTGCCATGACGGCTCATAGAAGTACTTCGCAAATTTTGAGGTCTACACGCAGCGGTAACAAGGAGATGAAGATGAGAACAGCGATACAGCGGATGAAGCAAATGTTGCAGCGGCTAGGCCTCACCGGCAGGAGGGCAGTCCGATGTTCCACGCTGTTGAGCCTCCTGGTTCTGGCCTTGATGCCGGTTCAGGGTGCGCTCGCTCAGGGCATTACAGGATCGATCACTGGCACTGTTACCGATTCGACCGGAGCCGCGATTCCCGATGCAACGGTCACCATTCGCGATCTGGCGACCAATTCGGTGCATACCGTCAAGACCTCCGACGTCGGCAGCTATACGGTCCCGCAACTTCCTCCTGGCCAGTACACCCTTACGGTCGATAAAGCGACCTTCAAAAGCTATAAGCAGAGTGCGATCACGCTTTCGATCGACCAGGTAGCGCAGATCGATGCCCAGTTGACGGTCGGTGCGGCAAACGAGATCGTCGAGGTGACGAGCGCCGAACCGGTGATTCAGACCTCAACCTCCTCGGTGGGATCGGTGATCGATAGCCAGGCAATCCAGAACACGCCGCTCAACGGCCGTCTCGGGATCAATGGTCTGGTCGCATTGGCTCCCGGTGTTCAGGGTGCGGGTGCCCAGGATCAGCTCGATACGCGTGGTGTTACGGCATCAGTCGGCACTGGTTCGCGCAGCTCTTACGGCGGTCTCGGTTCCACGCTCGATGGTGTCACCAACCAGGAGGTTACCCTGCAGCGCGGCGAAGGTGAAGTCCCCTCTCTTGACGCGATCGCGGAGTTCAAGATTCTCACGACGGGAGCACCCGCGGAGTTCAACCAGCCGTCACAGATCATCGTCGCCAGCGCCAGTGGAACCAATAGCCTCCATGGAGGAGGCTTCGAGTACAACCGTTCCAAGGGGACGTCGGCCAAGACTTACTTTGGAGGATCGCTGGCTCGTCCGCCCTATCAGAGGAATGAATACGGCGGCAATCTCTCCGGTCCGATCGTTATCCCTCATCTCTACAACGGCCGCGACAAGAGCTTCTTCTTCGCCGCCTATGAAGGTTTCCATCTGACGCAGTCGTACAGCGACAACACGATAGAGCCTACAGCCCTTGAGCGTGAGGGCAACTTCAGCGAATTTCTCGCAGGTGGCGTCTGCGCGCCGAGTAGCACTACCAGTACCTACGTCTATAACCCGGCTACATCACAAGCCTTCGCTGGAAATATCATTACGACCACGCTGAACTCAGTGGACCTGCAACTCTTGAAGTTGCTATACCCGAACCCCACAACAAGTGGATGCGGCACCAATACCTATGAGTTGGTGCAGGAAACCAGCAATGCAAGCCGCTTCTCGGTGCGCCTCGATCACAAATTGAGCGAGAAGGACCAGCTCCGGTTCACCTACCTCAGGGCCTTCTATGGTCCGAGCCCCACCAATGGGAACAATAGTCTGCAGGGTGGTAACGCACAGGACGGAGAACACAACCAGAACTTCATCGTGGGTTGGACTCACACCTTTTCACCCACGCTGTTGCTCGACGTGACCGGATCTTACTTCCACCTGCCGATCTACCGCACTCCACAGAATCACAATACCGATTTTTCCTCGATCATCCCTGGACTTGGGACAGAACTGATCGAAGGTGCGCCACAGATCACCATCACCAATATCCAGGCCGTCTCGGAGTCCGGATCGCATGATCTGGAACAGGACGCACAGCTCGTCACGTCCATTACCAAGGTACTTTCGAAGCATACGCTCAAGGCTGGCGTCTCCTATCTCTTCAACGATCATTGGAACGACTCGGCCGAAAGCCCGCAGCGCGGCTCGTTTGCCTTCAACGGCCACTACTCCGGCATTGCCTTCGCCGACTTCCTGCTCGGCGATCCCATTTCGACCGGTAATGCGACGCCAAACAACTATATAGTCAGGAACCTCTCCAGCCAGTACGGCATGTACCTGCAGGACGACTGGAAGGCACTGCCTAATCTCACCATCAATGCTGGTTTGCGTTACGATCTGCAGTGGTTTCAAGGCAATCCCTATGGCAACGAATCACTCTATGATCCTTCACTCGGCAAGGTCGTGGTCTTTGGTAAATCGTATCCATCGACTGCAATTTCGAGCATCTTGACGTCCATTCCGATCACGCTATCCTCACAAGTAGGTCTGCCGAACAGTGCCTTTGGTTACCTCGGACAGGACAAGCACAACGTCGCGCCGCGCTTGGGTTTTGCGTATGAGCCTATGCACAATACGGTCATCCGCGGGGCGTTTGGTCTCTACTTCGCCCTGCTCGCTTCGAACTACGTCGATACGGCTCCGTTCGGCACACTCCCTTTCGTCAGCGCGGAGACATATAGCAACTCTTCCGGCACAACCCCTTCCTTTACGATGTCCGCCCCGTTCTCGGCCACCGGCGCCTATACGGCAAACCCCTCGGTCGGCGCGCAGGCCAAGACCACCACGCCCTATACCGAGGAGTACAACCTCGCCATCGAACATCAGTTGCCCAGAGGGGTCGATGTTCGCATCGGCTACGTCGGTCAGCACAATCTGAAGCAGAATAACTACGGTGGATCCGGCAACTACGCACCCAATATCAACCTGCCCTCCCAACCGGTGCTGATAGCCAACGGGGCAACTACTGTGCAGAGCACCTATCTGGTCCAGCCGTTCTCCACGATCAGCTACAACATGGCCCCTATATTTCATAGCAGCATGAACTCTCTTCAAGTTGGCGTTCACAAGCAATATAGCCATGGCCTTGCTTTTGGCGCCGAGTATCAATGGACACGGGTTCTCGGCACCGAGAACTTAGAGAATCCCTCTGGTGCAACTCCCAACGACTCCTACGGACCTATCGCCGGGCTCACTCCACAGGTCCTCACCGTCAACTACTCTTACCTGCTTCCCTTCGGCAAAGGTCAGGCGTTCCTGGGCAGTGCGGGAAACCTGGTCGATAAGATCGTCAGTGGCTGGCAGATCTCAGGTATCAGCACCTTCCAGACAGGGCAGCCATTCTCCGTCACCTATACCGCACCTGGTACCTACACTCTCAACTCAGTTGTCTATAGCAACCTGGTCAGCGGTCGTGCCAGCGTTGTTCCTGGTGAACCGCTCTACCCGTCTCACAAGACGAATGCAGAGTGGTTCAATCCGGCGGCCTTCACTGCGCCAACGAACTCTGCCGGCGTCAAGGGTGGTGCCTACGGAAACTCCGGTTATGACATGCTTCGTGGACCTGGATTCCAGGACTGGGACATGAATCTGGAGAAGAACATCGTCTTCGCAGGGCGGTATAAAGTACAGCTTCGTGCCGACTCCTTCAACATCTTCAATCACCCCAACTTCAGCACACCGAACGCATCCATCAGTAGCACTTCCAGCGTCGGAACGATCACATCTACCGCCAGTACGCCGTCGTATGAGGCGCGCACGGTGGAGTTCGCTGCGAAATTCAGCTTTTAGCTGATTTCGCTGTGGGCCCCTTGTGGTTTCAATGGGGATCTGCTCAACAGAGCAGATCCCCGAACCCCTCTACTGTGCAGCATGCTTTCTTGCTGAACGGCACAGCACAGAACGAAGCTCCATCTTTCTTCTAGTCACTCCTGATGGCGCACGCATGTCGGGCCAGGAGACGTTGTGAACAACCCGAATCTATCGAAGCCCCTCGCAAGCCGGAACCCCTCTTCCGGGCAGCGCCTGCTCTCGCTCGATGTGCTCCGCGGCCTCACCGTCGCTCTCATGATCCTGGTCAACAACGCAGGGGATGGTGCTGTCTCTTACGCACAACTGCGCCACTCCGCATGGAATGGCTGCACGCTTACAGATATTGTCTTTCCTCTCTTTCTGTTCATGATCGGAGCCTCTATCGCGCTCTCTCTACGATCGCGTCTGGCTCGCGGTACAGCACGATCGGCCATCCTGCTGCAGGTGCTGAAACGTTCTGTGCTCATCGCTGCAATCGGATTGCTGATCAACGCACTGCCATACTTCTCGATGAGCACTCTGCGCTTCTACGGTGTATTGCAGCGCATCGCCCTCTGCTATGCACTGGGGAGCATCGTCTTTCTCTTCGGTGGAGTAGCTGCCTCCATTGTGGCGATTGTTGTGGCTCTGGGAGGATATTGGTTCCTTCTACTTCATGTTGCAGTACCCGGCATCGGTTTGCCTGGAGTCACTGTCGGTGTTCTTGATCGTTACGGCAATCTGGTTTCATGGCTCGATCGGTTGCTTGTGCCCGCAGCACATCTCTATCACCACGGTGTCTATGACCCTGAAGGACTATTGAGCACGATACCGGCGGTTGCAACGACACTCTTAGGTGTGCTCTCTGTGCTTTGGCTTCAAACGCCGCGCCCTGCGTGGCGGAAGGCAACAGCCCTCATCCTGTGCGGTCTTATTCTCTTGGCCTTCGGTTTGTTATGGTCGCACAGTTTTCCAATCAACAAACGCCTCTGGACTAGCTCCTATGTCCTCTTTACCGGAGGTGTCTCCATGTTCCTGCTTGCATCGCTCTTCTGGGTGATCGACGGGCCATACCAGTTACGACGTGGGCTAACACCCTGGCTTGTCTTTGGCACGAACGCGCTTACGGCCTATGTTCTCTCGGAGGTCCTTGCGATCGCACTAGCGGCCGTCAGGATGCCACGCGGAGGAAACCTTCAGCAGTCTCTCTTCCATCTGCTGCCGTATTGGCTAGGGCCGCCGCCCTTGGTATCCATGATCTATTCGGTGTTATTTGTGCTCGTTTGCGCCCTTCCGCTAATTCCTTTGTACCGAAAAAAGATATTTCTCAAGCTCTGATTTTTTAGCCTGACTCTGCACAAGCTTCATTCGACGAAGAAGCGAAGATATTTTTATTCAAAAGTAGTTTGAAGGTGATATTGATGAAGCGAATACTCTGGATTACCTGTCTCTGGATGACGATGAGCTGCGGCTCAGGTCTGGCGCAACTAACCCCGACGCTTCACCCAGAACTTAATCCTTCGTCGAAAAACTCCCGTGAGCTCTTCGACGAATCGATGCACCTGTTCGACACAAGCTACGATCCCAACGCACACCTGGTACTGCGTCCGCATGATGGAGGCACTCATGTGCGCGGCCACTACATGGTTCGTGAATCGAGCTGGTATGCCCTGGGTCTGATGATGCGCGCCCGCTCAAGTAACCGGCCAGCCGACGTGGATCGAGCGGCCCAAATTCTTGGAACAGTGTTGGACCAGCAGTATCTCGATCCGAATATGAAGTGCTATGGCACCTTCAAACGCTCTCCAGAAGAGCCTGGCCCCGGCGATCACGACGTTGCTTTTACCTCCTATGATCCAAACTGGCGCCAGTTCATAGGAACTACGCTGGAGATCATCCTGATTGAATTTCCAGGGCGGCTTCCGTCTGAACTGGAGACACGCATGTACCGCGCTATCGATGCAGCTGTTTCTGGCGAGATCCACGATGGTCGGTTAGTTCCGTCCTATAGCAACATCGCACTCATGTATGGCGCGTTGTGGGACTTTGCGGCGGTCCACGACAGCAACGCGGACTGGCTTTCCCGCTCGCAGGCCTGGACGGAGCAGGTTTACAGCCTGTTTCGGCGCTACGGCACCTTCAATGAATACAACGCTCCCACCTACTACGGGGTTGATCTCTATGGTCTCGCTCTATGGCGCGAATATGGATCGACTCCGCGTATGCGCCGACTCGGCCATGTCATGGAGGCTGCACTGTGGAACGATCTCGCCAACTTCTATCAACCGGAGCTGCGCAACATCGCGGGGCCCTATGACCGCTCCTATGGCATGGACATGTCGAACTACGTGACCGTGACAGGCGTATGGATGCGAACGGCCTTGGATGCAGCCCATGCACCGCTGCCGGCGAAGCCTACGCTGACCACATCTCAGGTTGCCGATATGTGGTTCGCCCCGCACATCACGCTCCTGGGCACCCACATCCCGAACTCTGCTCTCCTGAAGTTCCGCAGATTTATCGGGCCGCACATGGTGCATCGGCACATCGACTCAACGCGGGTGGCGACCTCCTGGGTCGGTGATCGTGCCATGTGGGGTGGCGAGTTCACCGGCATGACCAAGGACTCTGGCGGCAAGACCCAGTTCCACCCCGTTACCGTGCAGTGGAGCATGCCCGACGGAACGATCGGCTGGATCAAGGTGACGCGTTCTCCCAACGTCGATGCCGTTGCCGATCCTGAGGGCGTGACCATCACAACCCGCGGCGACGTCTCCTTCCGTATCTTTACAGGCAAGAGGCAGTCCAAAATCAGCAAGACGACATGGTCGCTTCCAGGGTTTCTCGCTGAGATCCAAACCGATGCCAAGAGCTTCTCAATAAGTCAGCCAGCAGACTGTGGAGATTGCGAAGATATGCTTTACACCGGCGTGCGATCTATCCGCATGGAACTTCATCCGGAGAGATCCCATGCCTCTGAGTCCAGCGCAGGCAATTAACCCAAAACCAAGACCTCATTGAAGAATCGGTGGCGCCACCCATAGCGCGAAGCGCAAACAGTGACGCTTTAGCGTCGCTGGGCGGAGAGAGCCGCAGCCTTTAGGCTGCGGAATATAGGTCAGGTAAGAAGCGGGCTTTAGCCCCGGGCCTTTTGTGGGTAGTCGAAAGAAGGCCTGGGCCTAAAGGACTATTCTTTACCTCTTCCCTATTAAGAAAACCGAAATCAATGTTGAATCTCCTGGATCTTCGGATTGCTGCTGCCCAGATCAAGGGTCAGTGCTTTGGTCGCTGAAATGATGTAGATAACCGAGCCAGAGGCACCGCCTCCGAGGACAGCACGGCCGTTGGAGCCAACCGTGTAGGTAGCGCTCAAACTATTGTCGGGGCTGAGCGTGCCCTGGCTGTTCTGGTCCTGTGTGCCGCTGATAGATCCCGTGCCTGTGGAGGAGAGCTCGGCTGTGCTGTCGTCCCCGTAACTCGTCAGTGGTGCGAGAACGCCGAGGGCATAGGTTCCGTCGAGCGAAGCGAGTGAAAAGCTGGTTGCTGTCTGGGGTTCAAAGTAGCCGGTTTGGACCTCTCCGCTGAAGTTCATGGCAAAACCCTGATTGCTGCCGACAAGATAGAAGAACGGCGGATGATTGCCTCCACCTCCTGTCACCGTGACCCGGCCGTTGGAGGCAACGCTATAAGTGGCGGATATGGGATTGTTGGTTACCGTGCCTCCATCGTTGTCATCGTCGGTAATGGATATATTCCCAGCCCCATCGAAGCTTGTCAGAGCGAGCAGGATATCCGGGAAGTAGGTCGTGGGGGAGCCACCGGAGGAGCTATCCTGCCCGTCGAGATGCAGCACTGAAATGCCATGCAGGGTTGCATTGGTAAAGCTCCCGTTAGCAACCGTCTGTTGGAGTACCTCGCCGGAGAGCAGCGTCTGTCCGTTGGTTCCACTCGCCGGGTTCGCGGAGATCATAAAGAGTTTTGTCGCCGACACAACATAAAAGACCAGATCGACCGTATTCGTGCCGCCACTTCCGTTGGGAACGCTAAAGGACAGCGTGCCGCGGCCATTGGAGGCAACGCTGTACGTGCCGCTGGTCACCACGATGGGCGAGCTGCTGCCTGAACTGGATACGAGGAACTCCGCGCTGTTCAAGCTTCCCGCTCCATTCAATTGGACCTCGCCAATCACACCAGCATGGCTCGTGGCGCTGCCATTGAATCCGAAGAGTCCAAACGCATACCCGCCGGCGATGGAGGCAGTGGTGAAAGCAGAGGAGCTCTGCAGGGCCAGGGTTCCGGTGAGCGATTGGCCGCTGAGATCGAACTCCGCGATGTAGCCACCGCTGGCAGTACCGCTGCTGATCTGGTCCAGCGCGATCACATAGGTAGCAGTTCCAAGTGAGCTGGTGAGCGTAAGTTTGCCCCTGCCATCCGATTCAACCGCATAAGACCCACTGGTGATGGAGGTGTCGCTGATCGGGCTCGTAAGCCCAGTGCCGTTCGCGTCAAAGACCCCTCCGGTGATATTGCCGTTGCCATCCGCGATGAACGCAACGACAGTCGCGAGTGGGTTGCCGGTGCTGTCGAAGCCGGTCATCAGGGCTGCATACTGGCCCTTCAGCTCGTTGTCGTTCGCGCTGCTGCGAGCGGTGTTGATGGTGATGGTCATCTGCTGCGTTGCTGTCTGTGAGGCAGAGTCGTTGACCTGGACGTTGATGCTGAAGGGGCTGCCCGTGACAGTGGTGGGAGAACCTGTGATCTGACCTGCGCTGCTGATGCTAAGACCGGACGGCAACGGTCCGCTGGCGGAAGCAAGACTCCAGGTGTAAGGCTGTGTGCCGCCGCCGGCGTCCAGGATGAAGGAGAAGGGCAGTGCAACCTCGCCACTCGCCGTATTGCCGGAGTTGATGGAAAGCGGCGACGCGGCAGTGATGTTGACGGTGTAGGACTTCGTCACTGTCTGCGGCGTAGCTTCCGAGTCTGAGATTTTGACCGTGAAGCTATAGGTTCCAGTAGTTGTAGGCGTTCCGCTCAACTGGAAGGCGCCGTTGCAACCGCCGTTGCAATTGCTGAAGGTAAGGGCTGGCGGCAGAGAGCCACTGATGACTGTGATGGTATAGGGGGTAACTCCGCCGCTCGCCTGGATGACTCCCTGATACGAGCTATTCTGCGTGCCGTTAGGCAACGATCCAGTGGGGACCAGCAGCGTAGATACATTGACCAGGATGCCCAGGTGCGCGACTGCCGTGGTAACCGAGTCGGTTGCCTGAACGTAGAAGCCCGTGGTTCCCGCGACCGAAGGCGTACCGGAGATAAGGCCGGAGTTGCTCAGGGTCAGTCCTGTCGGCAACGAGCTACCAGCCTGCAGACTCCAGGTAACGCTTCCACTGCCGCCCGTACTCTGCAGTTGCGTGGAATACGCCGAGCCTGTAGCCCCATTGGGCAGGGAACTCGTGGTGATGGTGAGTTGCGCATAGACCATAATGCTGAGATTGGCTGTCTGCGTCTGTTGTGGGCTGCCGGAGTCCGTGGCTTTGATAGAGAAGTTGACCGCTCCCGCCGTAGTAGGCGTGCCGGTGATAGCTCCCGTGGCTGTATTCAAGGAGAGCCCCGTAGGTAGTGAGCCGATAAGGCTCCAGGTGATGCTGCCGGTTCCTCCAGAGGAAGTAACGTTTGCGCTATAGACCGTCCCAATCTCAGCATTTGGCAGAGAGGTTGTTGTGATCGCGAGGGGTGCAGCATTGACCACAATACTCAACGCCTGTGTCTGTGTCTGCTGGGGACTGCCAGCGTCTGCAGCTTTGACGGTGAAGCTGCTCGTGCCGAGCGCAGTCGGCGTGCCCGTGATGGCGCCTGTCGCTGTATTCAGGGAAAGACCCACGGGTAGGCTGCCGCTAGCGAGGCTCCAGGTGATAGGCAAGGTGCCGCCGATAGCTTGGAGCGTCTGTGAGTAAGCGGTGTTGATCGAAGCGTTGGGCAGAGAGGTTGTCGTAATCGCGAGCGCAGCCGGAGCGATGACGATAGTGAACTGTCCCGTGGCCTGCTGTTGCGGTACGCCGGAGTCGTTCACTGTGATCGTAGCTGTCGAGGTCCCGGCCGTTGTCGGCGTGCCGGAGATCACACCTGTGGTGGCATTGATGGAAAGCCCGGCGGGCATACCTGTCGCACCCCATGTATAGGGAGTGACACCTCCTGTGGCCTGGAGTGTTGCGGTGTACGCCGTGTTCGCCGTGCCTCCGGCAAGTGAGTTTGTCGTAATGGAAAGCTTTGTCAGCACGGTAAGGCTGAGCGCGGCGGTGGACTTCGTCTGCTGGAAGGCGCCGCCCGAGTCCGTGGCCGTAACGACGATATTGCTGGATGTTCCCGCCACAGTTGGCGTGCCTGTGATCTGGAGGCTCTGGCCCGTGGTTGCGCTGAGTGCCAATCCTGCGGGCAATCCGGCAACCGTCCAGTGGATAGTGCCTGTGCCCCCAGCCGCCGTGATGGCCGCGGAAGTGTAGGCCTTATTTTGAACGGCGTTGCCGAGAACCGGCGCAGAGACTGTCAGCGGCGCGGGGCTGATTGCCAGCGTGATAGCGGCAGAAGTTGCACTCAGCGGAGTCGTTGCCGCATCCGTCACCTTGACGGTGAAGCTCGCTGCAACGGCGGTCGTCGGTGTACCGGAGATAACGCCTGCACTGCTCAGGCTGAGTCCTGCCGGCAGCGTTCCGGAGGCAAGAGTCCATGTCAGGGTGCCGCTTCCACCGGTTGCGACCAGTGTGACGCTGTACGCTGTGCCGACTGTCCCACCTGCCAATGCGCCACTGGTTGTGATCGCAGGCGCCGGATGGACGGTGATGTTGACGGTCGCAGTCTGCGTCGTACTCTTCACCGAAGCAGCCGTCAGCATGGCTGTCGTAACGGAGGAGACCGTGGCGGGTGCGGTATAGGTAACTCCAGTCGTTGTACTGTTGGTCAGCGTGCCGCCGCCGGAGACAGTCCAGGTGACCCCGGCATTAGAAGAATCGTTGCTGACGCTCGCCGTAAAGCCGAGAGACTGCCCTTGGTCGAGGCTCTGCGTGGCGCTGGGAGAGATCGACACAGAGAGGACAGGCGTCTTGTTGCCCCCTGCGCAGGCGGAGATCAGGAACGTAGCGGCTGTCATCATGCAGCCTGCGATCAATCGAGAAAAGGATGCGTTACGCATGAAAGGCCTCCAGGGGCGATGGACGCAACCGGGGGAAAGCATCGATCGGTTGTGATCATCTGCTCCTTAACGCGGCGTTGCGCGGAAAAACCCGCCATGGATTTAAAGACTTTTTTTGGCGCAAGGCCTAAGATGGTGCGCATCGACAAATTGACATAGCGGGCCAGGTGCGTTTTCGGTTGGTGCGGTTTTTGCAGTCGGGTCTTCTTTGAAGACGATGCAGCCACAACAGACAGAATCGGCGAAGATCGAGTGGCGTTCCATCAAGGAGCTGTTCCAGGCGGCCCTGGAGCTGGAGCCTGCTCAGCGGGCCGGCTTTCTGGCTCGCGAGTGCTCTTCGCTGGAACTGCGCGCTGAAGTGGAGCGATTGTTGCTCGCGCATGAGGATGCCGGAGCGTTTCTGGACGACAACGCTCTCTCTGCCGCGAAAGCCTTCCCCTTGCCGGAGCCCCAGCGCTTTGCCTCCGGACAGGTGTTTCTCGATCGCTTCCGAATCGTCCGCTTTCTGGCCAGGGGCGGCATGGGCGAAGTGTACGAGGCGGAAGACCTTGAATTGAACACCCGGGTCGCCATCAAGACCGTTCGCCCGGAGATCGCCGGTCAACCCGAGGTGCTGTCTCGGTTCAAGCGAGAGGTGCATCTGGCCCAGCTGGTGACCCACCCCAACGCTTGCCGCATCTTCGACCTCTTTCGCCACCACGGCCCGGAGGGAGACGTTGTCTTTGTGAGCATGGAGCTGCTCAGCGGCAGGACTCTGGCAGATCATCTACGCGAATCTGGCCGCATGAACTCGGCGGAGGCGTTACCCATCCTGCGTCAGATCACCTCCGCCCTCGGCGCCGCTCACGCCGTAGGAATTCTGCATCGCGACTTGAAGCCGGCCAATATCGTGCTGGAGCCTGCCAAAGAAGGCCACATCCGGGCGGTAGTCACCGACTTCGGCCTTGCCTGGAGCCTGGACTCCAATACGCAGGCTCCTCTCACGCACAGTAGTCAACCGGTCTTTGGGACTCTGGAATACATGTCTCCCGAGCAGATCGAGGGCAAGGATCTAACCCCTGCCTCCGACCTCTACGCCCTCGGTCTGGTCATCTATCAGTCGATTACCGGGGCAAAGGCCTTTGGCAGCGATACCCCCATCTTCTCTGCACTACGCCGTCTCACCGAACCTCCTCCGCTGCCCAGCCGAACCGTGGCTGGCCTCGATCCTCTCTGGGACACCTTGGTGTCCGGCTGTCTTGCGCGAGATCCTGCACAGCGATTCCAAGCCGCGCAACAAGTGTCTGCGACGCTCGATGGAGCCACCTCAGCACTGCCGCTCCTCCCCAGGTCTGTCGCAGAACACGGAGCCGTCACCAAGCCGTCATGGTTGGGGCGCTACTGGAGACCTGCCGCCTGTGTCCTCGCCGGTTGTGTGGCTCTGGCGGTTCTCGGCCTGCTGTATCGGCACTGGCATCACCGGCCAACGTCAGCCAGCCAGATCACGATCGTGCTCGCTGACTTCATCAACACCACCGGCGAGCCGATCTTCGACAACGCTCTGAACCCGGCACTGCTGGTCAAGTTACAGCAGTCTCCGTTTCTCAACCTGATGCCGGATGCCAAAGTCCGTCTCGCACTGCGCTACATGGGGCTTCCCATGCAGGAACGGCTCACCCAGGCTGTTGCCCGTCAGGTATGTCTGCGCGAGGCCGGTCAGATCGTCTTGCAGGGAACGATTGCCTCTGAGACCAAAGGGTATGACCTAAGTCTGAAGGCCTTCGACTGCCGCTCCGGAAAGCAGATCGCCACCCGCGAGTTTCCCGCCCAGGTACGAGGCTCTGTGCTCACCGCGCTGGATCAGGCTGCGGATGCCATACGAAGAGATCTGGGGGAGTCTCTCCAATCGCTGCATCAATTCGATGTGCCTCTGGAAGACGCTTCGACTCCCTCGCTGGAGGCCCTGACCGCCTACTCTCAGGGGCTGCAACTGAGCAACGAGCAAGGGGAGGTTGCCGCCGCGCCCTACTTCCGGCGCGCTGCCGAAGTCGATCCAGGCTTCGCCATTGCTCAGGCGCGGCTCTCTGCCATCGACTGGGACATGGGAGAGACAGGGCTGGCTGCACAGGCCGCAACCAAGGCCTACGAGAATCGCGACCACACCTCGGAGTGGGAGCAGTTCTTCATTCTCTCCAGCTACTACGCCTTTGCCACCGGAGAACTCGATAAGGAGACGAAGACCTACGAAGAGTGGGGCAAGGTCTATCCGGACGACACGGTATGGCCCACTGGGCTGAGCATCGACTACTCCTACTATGGCCAGTTCGAAAAAGCCGCGGAGATGGCACGAAGGCAGATTCGCAACGCTCCGGAGACCGCCGCCGCCTATGGAAACCTTGCGCTGATCTATCTCGCACAGGAGCGTCCCGACGAGGCCCGCGCCACACTCGACGAGGCCATGAAGGCCCATCTCCACGAGATCAACATGGACTTCGATCAGTACTGGCTGGCCTTTTACGAGAACGACGAAGCGGGCATGAACAAGGTGTTGTCCACGGCGACGTCCTATCCCGGTCTTCAGGAGACGATACTGAACTACGAATCCGAAGCCGAGGCCTACCACGGACGTCTGCATTCTTCTCGGGAGCTTATGCAGCAGGCTTCAAGCACGGCCATACACAATGGAGAAGCAGAGTCAGCAGACGTTTGGCACGCGGAAGAATCGCTCTGGGAGGCTGAATTCGGGCAAGCCAAAGCGGCTCGCACGGATGCGACACAGCTATTCACGGCCACCTCTCAGAGCCAGAGTAAGACTGCCGAGAGCCAAAGCAAAACTGCCGAGAGCCAAAGTAAAACTGCCCAGAGCCAGAGTAAGAATGTTCAGATGATCGGAGCGCTCGCTCTCGCCACTGCCGGAGACGCCCAACATGCTCAGGCTCTGGCTGTCGCACTCGAGCGCGCACACCCGCTCGACACCCTGCTGAACCAGTACTGGATCCCCGTCATTCGCGCGCGTATTGCGATACAGCAGGGCAAGCCGGCGCTCGCCGTAAAGATCCTGGACAGTGCTACTCCCTATGACACCGGCCTCTTCGACACTCTGCTGTGTATGTACTCCATTTACCTGCGTGGACAGGCCTATCTGGCCATGCATCAGGGGGTGGAGGCTGCTGCTGAGTTTCGCAAGGTGTTGGCGCATCGCGGTCTGGTGCTTACCTGTCCTACCGCTCCACTCTCACAACTTGGACTGGCTCGATCTCTGGCGTTGCTGCACGATACGGAAGGGAGCCGTCAGGCGTACCGCGAGCTTCTCACGCAGTGGAAGGACGCCGATCCGGAGCTGGATCTGCCCCGCCGAGCCGCTTCCGAATACCATGCTCTGCCTTAAGGCAGAGCATGGTATTCAGAGGCTAAAATAACCCTCGCCTGCCAAGTTCATGCAGACCTGGGATTGTGCCGTGACGGAGCTATCTTCCACAGATGTAACCGCCCTTTTGACGCAACTATCTAAAGGGGACAAGAACGTCATCGAGCGGCTCATGCCTCTGGTCTACGACGAGCTCCATCGTCGCGCCGCGGGATATATGCGCAAGGAGCGCGCCAACCACACACTCCAGCCCACTGCCCTGGTGCATGAGGCCTATCTCAAGCTGGTACAGCAGCGCGAGTCCAACTGGAAGAACCGCGCACACTTCTTAGCGGTCGCGGCACAACTGATGCGGCGCATCCTGATCGATCACGCCCGTGCCCGCCTCAGCACGAAGCGAGGCGGCGAGTTGGAGATCGTCTCGCTCGATGAGGCCTCTCAATTCCGTACCGACACGCCGGCCGGCCTGCTCTCGGTCGACGATGCATTGACGAAGCTGGAGAAGCTGGACCCCCGGCAGGGTCACATCGTCGAGATGCGTTTTTATGGCGGCCTCACGGTCGATGAGACTGCCGAGGTCCTCAGCATCTCTTCCCGCACCGTGGAACGGGAGTGGACGCTTGCCCGGGCATGGCTTTATGCACAGCTCAAGGACCAGATGCCAGGCGCTCTGTAGGGAATCTGCTGTTGCTTTTCTTTTTGTCATTCGTCCTGAGCGCAGTCGAATGGAAGGGAATCTGCTTTTGCTCTTGTCGTTGCTTCTGCTCTTGCTTCTTCGGAGTAGCAGCGGCCTTTAGGCCCGGGCTTTCTTTCGCTACAAACAAAAGGCCCGGGGCTAATGCCCGATTCTTGCCTGCCCCTATCTCCGTGGCCTAAAGGCCGTTGCTACTCCAACGGCAAAACTCAATGAATATGCCCAATCAACAGGTTCGCGGCATAGATCGCCGCTGAGCCGAGGAACACTGCGAGCAGAATGGCCGCACGCTGGCCTTCGCGACGCCGGGCCTCGGGCAAAAAGTCACTGGTAGCCAGCTGGATGAAGAAGCCCGCGGCAATCGCCAGCAGGACCACCGCACTCTTGCTGGAGAAGGTCCACCAGACCGTAGCCAGGCCGCCGAGCAGCGGAGCAATGGCATCGGCGACTAAGAAAGCATAGTCTGCGGGCCGCGCGCGTTCACCGCTGGTGGTCAGCAAGACAGTGTTCATGCCATCGCCCAGGTCGTGCGCCGCGATGCCGACGGCAACAGCGTACCCAGCCTCATGCGAAGCGGCATAGGCGAGCCCAATGGCCATGCCATCGCGGAAGCTGTGAAAGATCAGCATCGTGCCGCCGATCCTTCCAATCGTAAGTCGTGAGAAGGCCGAGGACTCCCAGCGCGCCTCCAGGGCATCGAGTCCGTTGCCCAGAGCGAGGCAAAGCAGGAAGGAGATCAGCGCGACGCCCAGGACATTGGAGATGCTGAGTCCACTCGTTTCACCCAACGTGATTGCTTCCGGAAGCAGATCGAGGAAAGCCGCTCCCAATAGCAGACCCGCCCCCAGCGCGATGAGCAGCGCCAGCCACCGCCTGAAGCGAATGGCCAGCAGGCCTCCCGCGAGAGTGGACAGCACCGGAATGGCGAGTAAGAGAATGGGCACAGGCGGACTTTAGTGGAACTTTAAGACTACTACGTGAGAGAGACTTCTCAATAACGAGACCCTCTGCGACCTTTGCGAAACCTCCGCGTCCTCCGCGTTAAAGCTTTTGCTGTTGCATGTTCTTCGTGTGTGCCGCTTCAAAGTTAGAGGCATTTGCCCTGCTCCCTGCGAAAATAAAGAGATGCTGACGCGCGCAGACCGGGATTGGATCGAAGCGCGCGCTTTGGCTGCGGGCTTTGACCTCGCAGGTATCGCCACTGTGCCTGCCGAAGCCAGCGCTGAGGCGGGGCAGAACGATCGCCGCTTCACGGAATGGATTGCGGCCGGTCATGCCGGCGAGATGGACTATCTAAAGCGCGCCAATGAGGCCGGTGAGTTGTTGCGTGGAGATCTGCGCCGTGCCATGCCGTGGGCCAAATCGGTGATCGTCTGTGCGCTGAACTATAACGCGGACGGACCACGTTCCATCGAACCCGCACCTGCAACCGCAGCTTGGATCGCGCGCTATGCGTGGAGCGGTCGCGAGACAAAAGGCAGCGACTATCACGATGTACTCTTGCCCAGGCTTCGCGCGGTGGAGTCTGAGCTAAAGCAGCGCTTCAATGATGCTTGCGAGACGCGTTGTTATGTCGATACCGGTCCGGTACTGGAGCGGGGCTATGCCCAGCGCGCCGGCGTCGGATGGATCGGCAAAAACACCTGTGTGATCAACCAGCAGCAGGGGTCGTGGTTATTGCTTGGGGTGATTGTTACGTCGCTGGAGCTTGCAGCCGATGCATGGGTGTTGCCCGCAGCCGATAGATGCGGCTCATGCACACGCTGCATCGACGCCTGCCCCACAGACGCCCTGATCGCACCGAGGCAGATGGATGCCTCACGCTGCATCGCCTATCTCACCATCGAGAAGAAGGGAAGTATCACTGAAGACCTGCGGCCATTGATAGGGCGACAGGTCTTTGGCTGCGACATCTGTCAGGATGTCTGTCCCTGGAACCGTCGCGCGCCGATTGCAACTTCGGACGCCTTGCCTGCGCGGCGCGAGTTGGTGAACCCAGCGCTTGAATGGCTCGCTGGCATGGATGGTGCGACCTTCAATCGCTGGTTTCGCGGATCGCCCCTCGAACGCACGCGGCGCAAACGCGTCTTGCGCAATGTTGCTATCGCGATGGGAAACAGCGGCGAGCGCAGGTTTCTGCCCCAACTCGAGAGTTGGGCCTCAAGCGATGACGCCACTCTTGCAGAGGCCGCGGCATGGGCGATTCACCGGCTATCGGCTGAAGACTCTGACGCCTAAGTGCCAGAGTCTTCAGCCGCTGGCGCTCCTCTCAAAACGGATGTTCTCCAGATAAAAATCAACAAAAACGTGGAACGGAAATTAGTGACACGTCTTAAAGACACTGATACACCGTTTTTAATGGCTTGCATTGCCGCAGGAAAAATATTTCATTGCAATTTATTCATAAATGAGGCTATGTTTGGGGATGGAATCCTAACCAAAGACAAAATGCTCCTCCATTGATCCTCACCGGTTCAATGGATGTCTTTGGTATGGCGCGTTGTATCCAGCGGCGCGCTTCTCGCGCCGGTACTGGCTGTTCTGTATTCACGTATCTATCTGTAATACAAACAACAACTTGTCTGTGCCGTTCCGGAGGATTACCCCATGTATTTTCTGCAAGCCCGACGTGTATCTATACGTGTATCTGTAGCGATGTGCCTGCTGCTGACAGTTCTGTTCGCCTTGCCAGGTACAGCCTGGACACAAACTTTTCGCGGTGGCATCAACGGCACCGTTACCGATCAGACCGGCAGTGTCATAGCCAACGCTAGTGTGTCAGCCGTTGAAACGGGGACCAACGCGTCCTATCGGACAGTGTCTTCCAGCGCCGGCGAGTTCAACTTTAGCAATCTGCCTCTAGGTAGCTATACCGTCACCGTCAGCTTCTCCGGTTTCGCTACCGCCAAATACGATCAGGTGCAGGTGGCCGCCGGAACCAGTTACATTCTCGCCGCAAAGCTCGCCGTCTCTTCAACTTCGCAGACGATTGAAGTCACGGCAGCTGCGCTGGCGCTCGATACAGCCTCGGATGTGCAAGTTACGGTTCTGCCGCCTGTGGTCGTGCAGAATCTGCCCAACAGCGGTCGCGACTTTACCCAGATGCTCGCGCAGACTACAGGGTTCGCAGGATTGTCCACGGGTGGTGGCGCGGGCAATGCGAGCGTCAACGGAACCCGTTCCAACTCGGTCAACTGGCAGATTGAAGGCACTGACAATAACGATTTGTGGTGGAACATTCCCGCCGTCAATCAAGGCGGCGTTTCGGCGATTGCAGGTGTTGTCTTTCCCATCGACGCTATCGACGACTTCTCCTTTGTCACCACCGGTTCCGCAGCTCTGGGCCGCAACCCTGGCGGCACCGCCAACCTCACCATCAAATCCGGCACCAACCAGCTTCACGGCACCGCTTACTACTACAACCACAACGAATTCTTTGAACGCCAGAATCCCTTCAGCTCCAGCAAGCCCGCTTCGCGATTTCAGGACTATGGCTTCTCGGTTGGGGGACCGATTATTCGGGACAAGTTCTTCCTCTTTATCGCAGGCGAGCACCAGAAATTCCTGATTGGCGCTGAAAGTGCGGCAACGGAGCCATCCGCCGCCTATCAGACCGAGGCCTATGCAGATCTCGATTATTTCGGCGTTCCACATAGCGCTGTAGCTTCGAACCTGTTGAATGGAACCGGCTCTCTCGCGGCCCTCTGGCCAGCCTCTGCGCTAACCGGACCTGCCCAGCCGGAAAACTACCAGGCAACCGGCAATCTGACTGGCCATAGTTTTAACGGGCTCATCAAGCTGGATTACAAGCTCTCCGATAAGGATCATCTTTCGGCTCGGTGGTTTGTTGGACAAGGTACGCAGACTGCGCCAACCTCTTCGGAGTTGACACCCTACTTTGAGAATGCTCCCCTCCACGTTCAAAACTACTCGATTATTTACAACCGCTTGCTGACTGCGGCGATGTCCAATCAACTCTCCGCAGGCGTCAGTTACTTCAACCAGGTGTTTAGCGATGCCGACACAGACTTTAGTCCCATTGGCCTCGGCTTGAACACCGGTGTCACCGATCCTGCGTTGCCTGGCGCTCCGAACATCAGCATAGGTCCGCCCAGCAGCGGCGCTGGGCTCACAGCCGGCAATACTGGATTCGACCCGACTGGCGTCACGGCCCCCTCCGGAAGGAATGACATTACAGGACATATAGACGACGATCTTACCTGGACCAAGGGCGCTCATCAGATGCACTTCGGCGGGGAGTTCCGTCAAGCTCAGGTCGACGACTTCTACCAGACCGGACAGCGTGGAACCATCGACTTCGATGGCTCGCAGGGACCCTGGAGTACTTCATCGAACTTTTCGGGAGGGGTAGCGCAGACACCTTGCGCCGCTCTAGCGACGCAGAACACGACCACGTCGGCGCCCAACACGGCATCCAATGTTCTTGCTCTGGCTGACTTCCTGGCGGGATGCTTGAATCCAACCGCTTCCAGCATCATTCAAGGCGATCCGAAACGCCAGGTGTTCGTAAACACGTTCGACCTCTATGGCCAGGATGCCTGGCAGGTGACGCCAAAGTTCAACGTGAACTACGGTGTGCGTTACGACTATGAAGGTCCTGTACACTCCGGCGCTCAGGATCTCTCGATCTTTGACCCAACCAGTTCAACGGGACTGGCCGTTGCGGGTCAAGGTGTCGCAAACATCTACAACAAGTTCTGGGGAGCTGCAAGCCCTCGATTTGGATTTGCCTATCAACTGCAGAGCTCTACGGTTCTTCGCGGTGGGTACGGCCTTTACTATGACTCCCTCTACATCAAGTCCATTCTGCAGAATAATGGAGCTCAAAACATATCGGTCTTCGGTCCAGGATTGAATCCTGCTGGCAGCAACCAGGTTGTGAACGCCGGGGGACTCAATCAGGTAATTTCATCGGGTGTGGACATCTTTCCAGCCTTCAATCCGGCGACAACTCTCAGTAGTGCTTCGCCAGGCAGCATCAAGATCTCGACCTTCGACAAAAACTTCAAGCCCTCCGATACGCAGATATGGGACCTGAACCTGCAGCAAAGCTTCTCCAGTTCGGTCATTCTGCAGATTGGCTACGTTGGATCGAAGGGAACCCATCTTATGGGCCTGTTCGACATCAATCCAGCATTGCCCAACGCCTCCGAATCGCCAGACACCACAACGCGGCCATACTACAGTCAGTTTCCTGCCTTCGGCGTGATCGATGAAGCCCGCAGCAACCTCGGCTCCATCTACAACTCTCTTCAGACCAGTCTGAAGCTCCAGAGCTGGCACGGTCTCACCACGCAGTTGGCATACACCTGGTCGCATGCGCTCGACTATGAGACCGGTCTTCTGCCTTATGTGCCCCAGGATCCCACGAACGAGAAGGCAGAGTACGGAAACTCTGACTTCGACGTTCGCAATACCTTTACCGGGTTCTTCGATTACACGATTCCGGCGTTTGGCGGGCCAAAGAGGCTCTCGCATGGCTGGGAGCTAAACTCGGGATTCTCCTTCCATGGTGGAACTCCCTATACCGTTATCGCTAGTACGAATGTCAGCGGCAACGGAGACAATGCTGACCGGGCGGTGCAGGTAATGGCCAACCCCACCGCCGGCGTGTCACACGCCATTGTGGATGGCTCGGTTCAGTGGTTCAATCCGAATGCCTTTGTTGATCCCGCACCAGGAACCTACTCCCCGACACGCCGTGGACAGAACTATAACCCTGGCTACGAAGCGCTTGATCTCTCGGTCATTAAGACGACGCCGATCATTGAAGGCCCACACCCTGTCAGTGCTCAGTTCAAGGTGAATATCTACAACCTCTTCAACCACACGAATCTGCGTCCAGTAGGTTTTCCCACAACAGGGGAAGGTGGAACCCTAGGTTCCACGCTTGGGCCCTTTCTTGGCAACCCCACGATCGGTCCCGGCGAGCCTCTCAACGCCGAGCTCGCTCTGAAGATCCTCTTCTAACCCACTCACTCCACCCAGGAGCCCCTACGGCGTCGCAGCGCACGATCGGCTCCTGGTTTCACGGAAAACAAGTTGACTACCCACCCGCCTTCTAGGGCGCAACTACATCAACCCAAAATGGAGCGGAAATGTTTATGTGGCCACGGGTACAAGCCCCAAAGGGGCGAAATATCCCAGGGCGAGACAAACCGGGTGCCCCATCCTCGACGCGCATTCTTTGCGCGGCAGGGTGGGGTATAGACGCTAAGCGGGACACAAACATTGGCATCGCGCTCTGCGTCAGGGGTATCGCCCGAAGGGCGACCGCTCCCGCCCATCTTTCCATTTCCTCAGACTACCGGTGAGGGGGCGGTATATCTCGGCTGCACGATATACACCGCTCGATCCTTTGCACTTGACTCCATAACGTTGCCTTACAATCAGCTCACGCATCGCACTGGTACTTCAACCTCGCACCGCACGAAGGAGCTATCTATGCACTCTGCCGAAGATTTAACCTGTCGTCGCCAATTCTTGAAATACCTCTCGCTGGCCGTTGCAGCGCCGATCCTTGGGGAAGCGCACTTCGCACTGGCTGCACAACAAGCAGCTGCGAACTCTACAGGACACCCCGCACCTGCTCGTTTTCGACGTCCGGCGAGGTCAGCCGATACCGTTCTCATCGACGCTAATGAAAATCCTCTTGGGCCCTGTAAAGCTGCCTGCGAAGCGATTGCCTCCATCGCCCCTATGGGTGGTCGCTACGACCTATTGGGCGAGACCGATAAGCTCACCAAAACCTTTGCCGCTCAGAATCATCTAAAAGAAGAGTACGTCGCGGTCTACGCGGGCTCCTCCGAACCGCTGCACTATACGGTGCTCGCTTTTACGTCTCCTGAGCGCGGCTTCGTCATAGCGGATCCAGGCTATGAGGCGGGCATGCGCGCGGCCATGGTATCCGGGGCAAAAATCTCCAAGGTCCCACTTACTTCGACGTACGCTCACGACGTCAAAGCTATGGTTGCCGCCGACCCCAAGGCCGGCGTCCTCTACATCTGTAATCCCAATAATCCAACCGGTACGATGACTTCAAAACAGGACATCGTTTGGGCGCTGGAGAACAAGCCGAAGGGCTCTATCCTGCTCGTCGATGAGGCGTACATCCACATCTCCGATGCGACCGATGTGTTGGATCTGGTCGCCGCCGACAAGGACCTGATCGTTCTGCGCACGTTCTCAAAGATCTACGGCATGGCGGGGATTCGTTGCGGTCTTGCCATCGCCCGGCCGGACCTTCTTGATAAGCTGAGGGCTTTTGGTCAGAACTCTATGCCTATTACCGCCTCTGCGGCTGCCAACGTCTCGCTGCTCGATGCGGAACTGATTCCAACCCGCAAGAAGATCATCGGCGATACACGCAGAGACACGCTCGCCTGGCTGACGGCCAACAATTACAAGGTGATTGGTGAATCGCAATCCAATTGCTTCATGATCGATACCGGACGTGATGGAAAGTCAGTAATCGCGGCTATGCAGTCGAAGAATGTTTCCATCGGACGTACCTGGCCTGTCTGGCCGAACGCGGTTCGCATCTCCGTAGGGACGCCCGCTGACATGGCAAAATTCAAAGTAGCCTTCAAGGAAGTGATGGACGCCCCACCCACCCAGGCAGTAGTCTCCGGCGAGCCGATACATAATCTCGCCGATCCTCTCACCTTTGCCTACTTCGCGTAGAGGGCATTCTTATAGCATTTTCGCGAATAGTGTTGATGGAGGAAGGAACTACCCCAAAAAGCCTGTCATTTCGACCGACCAACGGGAGTGGAGAAACCCCTGTATTTCAAGGGTGCCTCTACTCCCGAAGAAGTCGAAATGACAGGCTTCGGATCGGGCTCATAGGTACAACTGTAGTTCTAGTTCTAAAAAGCTACTTACCTTTTACGGCAATTACTTCAATCTCCAACAAGGCCCACGGCGCTGCCAGCGCAGCTACCTGAAACGCAGACCGTGCCGGTTTATTGGGCTGTTCCTTAGTCCCGAAGTATTTGACATACTCCGACTGCATGCCCGCAAAGTCTAGCTTTCCCGTTTTGGGATCAGGGCCAAGGAACACGGTCATCTTCACGACATCTTTCGTGTCGAGGCCCTGATCTTGTAAAGCCTTTTGTATCTTCGCAAACACGCTCGCAGCCTGTGCTCTGGTGTCACCATACTCCGCAGGTGTTCCCTTGGCCTCATCGGCGGGAGTTATCGGCGATGCAAGCTGACCGCTTAGGTAATAGGTGTCGCCGGCCCATACTCCGATCGCAATGGGAGACTTATCCGTTTGAATATGCTTCACCGTGACCTGCGAATAGGCCACACAAGAGATAGCCAGCACAGCTGTCCCCATCACTACATTCCATAGTTTCATTTAGGTGCTCCTGAAAGTTGATGAATCTTTGCCGGTGGACTACATGCTAGGCATGTACATTGATGTCTTTTGCGCCTGATAGCCTGGCACTTTTGACCTTGTCGCTAATCATCGAAACCGCACGCCGCGCACTCAGCGCAGCGCCTTCCTGCCAGCCGATCAGGTGGCTGATCGTATCGCCGGCGAAGTAGATGGGACCGTCCGGTTGGAGAAGCACGTCATAGCCCGAAGGGCCAGTGCCGTAGGTTTCAATCCATGAGCCTTCATTCCATTTCACGTTTCCCCAACAACAAAAAATAGGTTTCTGTAACTCCTTGCCGCAGCCCGGATGAATCTTTTCGACGGAGGCGCGAGAAGCGGCAAACTTCTGCTCGAGTGATAATTCGGCAAAACCCGGAATCTCAAATTGATCCATGTAGCCGGCGACCAGGATGCCAGTCGGGTGCATGAGTCTTGAACTTGGGTACCAGATCGGGCTGGGCCCCTGTGAAAGGAACGACAGCCCTCCGTAGATGTTGTAGTCGGTCTCCCAGAAACGACGGCTCTCCCATGGGATCTTGAAGGACTTGCCCATCGTGGAGCCGTCGATGACCTCTTTGAACGGGGACGAGATATCGTTCGGGATCTTCTTCATCAGAGGGAAGGGTAACGTCGTGATGCAGTAGGAAGCTTCGATCTCCTTCGCTGCGCCATTTTCGGTGTAACTCACCTTCACGCCGGACGAGGTCTTCTTGATGGCGGTTACAGGAGAGTCGTAGCGCACCACTGGGCCAAGCGCCTTGGCAAAGGCATAGGGGATGCGATCCATGCCGCCGACCGGTTGCATCATCGTCGCCTGCCAGTCCCATGCCTCCTCGTAAAACATGCCTTGCCAGAAGCCTTCGTCCAGCAACACGTGCATGTCTTCCGGAGCCTCTACGACGGGAACCTGTGTTCCAGCTCCGGGTGAGATTTTATATCCAGCGCGATCCGATCCAACATATTTGCCGCTACTGTCCAGAGGGCCATAGATATTGAGGAAGCTCCTCATCCGCTCGCGGTCTTCGGCGGTGAATTCTCCATTCAGCGCGCCCTGCGCAAGGCACTTGGAGAGCAGCTCGCTGACGTGCCCACGCGTGTCGTTGATGGCCTTGCGCTGCGGCACGGGAACGCCGCCATTGGCTTTGTCGTTCTGCAGCAACGTGGAACGCGAAGTATTGATCTCGACCTCCAGCGGTACGCCTAACTCCCGGCAGTAACTCAGCATCGTCCAATGCGTGCTCGGCAGACGCGCGGGCCCTAGATTCTGATAGTTGCCCTCTTCCCAGTCGATGGTTTGCTTAGTCCCGTCGGTAAACTCAACGACCGTTCCTTTTCGTCCTGTCCAGTTGCGACCGCCGGGACGCTCACGAGCCTCGAGCACGGTAACGTCATAGCCCAGCTTCTTCAACTCATAGGCTGAGACGAGGCCTCCAATACCAGCGCCGAGGACGACTACCTTGACGCCTTTGCCGGCACCTGCTTCAGCGCGAATCGGTTCTACCCGCTCCCCTTTCATCGCTATCAATCCGAGTGACTGCATTGTTGCGAATGCAGCCCCATATCCCCCTGCCTGCCCAACCCGCATCAGAAAATCTCGTCTGGTGAAGCCCATGAATTTTCTCTCCTTTAGGACGGTTAAAGTGCCATGGCATGGACCGTAAGGGCCCAGAATGGTGCAGTGTGCGTGCTTACGGGCCTCTTCAGGCTCGCGTAATCCAAAGGCAAAGGCTGCCCATTTCAAAAGAATTGATTCATTATAGCGGCGAAGTCGTGAACTTACATTTCGCATTTCGCCAAAACTCTTGGAGTCTTTTCTCGCGACACTGAAGGCTGACAGGCTATTTCGTTTCTATGTCCCAACGTAGACTGTATATATGCCCGGCGAGAACCGATTTATTACAAGTGCAACCGTGCCTGCTGCCGGTGATGAGAGCCTCTCGACGAATCTCGCTGCGGCGCCCTCGCGCCCTGTACACGCAGGCGGGACCTGGGAGCAGGTAAAGGCGCTCGGTCTCTACATGACCAAGACCGAGGTTCATACCTATGCCTTCAGTGTTGCGGCGCAGGCAATTCTTTCTTTGTTCCCGTTCATCGTGCTCATGCTCACGCTGTCGCAAAAGGTCTTTCACTCCACGAAGATGGCCGACGTTGTCGGAGAGATGATGACCAACTTCCTGCCCAGCAATCAGGATTTCGTGATGCGGAACATGCGCGTGCTGGCATTCGCTCATACCAAGACCAAGGTTGTCTCGCTGGTGATGCTCTTCATCACGACAACAGGAGTGTTTCTCCCCCTGGAAGTTGCGCTGAACAGCGTCTGGGGAGTTCGTAAGAATCGCTCCTATGTTCTGAATCAGATGGTGTCGATTGGCCTGGCCATAGGGGTGGGTGTACTGGCGATGTCGTCGGTTGTGCTGAGTGCAGGGCAGCGTACGGTGTTGGGCTGGATCTTCTTTGGGCACACCGATGGAATCGTCTTCAACTTCATCGGCCATATCTTCATGAAGCTCTGTGCATTGCTGGCCAGTATCGGGTTGTTCTTCCTGATCTATTGGACATTACCGAACCGTAAGATTCCCGCGCGAGCCGTTCTTCCGACCGCGATTGTCGTCGGCCTCCTGTGGGAGGGCGCGAAGTATCTCTACATTCTCGCGCTCCCACACCTCGACTTTCGTTCGGTCTATGGACCGTTTGAGGTGTCGGTCAGCCTCATTATGTGGGCTTTTATTTCGGGGCTATTATTGCTGGCTGGGGCCTACGTTTCGGCTACACGACAGGCACTGCGTGAGGCGCGTGCCGACGAAGTTGCCCAACAAAAGACCTAGGGCGTGTCATCAAATTCTCGCTGACAGCGTGCAATCATTCTGCTGTGGCAAGGACCGGAAGGGCCTGGCTTCAGCCAGGCCACAAAAGCCGGACCAAAGAGCCACACCTCGCTGCCGCAGGCTGGAGTGGAGGCGTAGCCGAAACGACTGAATTGCTTTCTTTCATGCTCCAGAAAACTTATGGGGACGGTCCGCGTCTCCTGCACCATGCCGACGCTAGCTGTACCAAGCGAATATATCGGCAATTTGATGACAGGCCCTAGCTACTTCGCTGTAAAAGCCTTCACGACGATATCGTTTGGGTGCTTGCCAGCAGGCAGCATTGTGAAAAGTTCAGGGCCGTTCTTGCCGCTGGTACGGATGACGGCGACGTCGCCTGAGCCGGAATTGGCAACCAACAACAGATGTTCGGTATCGGAATTTTTGTCGACGGAAAAGGCAATCGCATCGGGGTGTGAACCCGTGCGTACGCCGGTGACGATTCGCCCGTCGTCGATACTGTACAGGTTGGTGGAATCCGCACCGAAGTTCGTGACCCACAGGCTTGTATTGTCACGACTGACGAGGGCGCGCGACGGCTTTGCGCCTATCACGTAAGTGCCTTCAACCTCATTGGTCCAGGCAGAGATCTCCGAGATGCTGTCGGAGTCGAAGTTGGTCGAGAACACTTCGCCGCCATCCGGTTTCAACGCGAGATGTGTCGGAGTCTTGCCCACGTCCAGCAGGGCGAGCATATGGTCGTGTTGCAGCGAGGCATCCTGCTGTCCGCCCCATGAGTCCGAAGCCGCAGCGAGCCATATATCCATCACTTGGTGTCCACCGGAGCAGGCGATGAAGGCCTTGGCCCCTGAGCGTAGGTCGGACAGCGAGTTGGCTGCAATCGTGACATCGGTCGCGCCGGGGCACCCAGAAAAGGCCTCGCGAAGCTGCAACGGTTGATTTTTGGAGTCGGAGATGGAATAAATCGAGACGCTGCCCGCAATGCGGTTGCTGACGACCAGCGTGCGATTGTCCGGCGAGACGCGGGCAACGCCGGGGCCCTCACCGGTAGCGGCGACCGCAATCTCGCGGCGCTTGTCCAGGTCAAGCACACTCACGGTGTTCGAAGCAGAGTTTGCAACGTAGGCGCGTTTGCCGTCAGGAGCAACCTCAATGAAGTACGGCATGTGGTGGACGCTCATGGTTGCGACGACGCGATTGTGCTCGGCGTCGATCACGCTGACCGAGTCGCTGCCTGTATTGACCGCGTAAACCTCATTGCGGACCGGATTGATGGCGAGTCCAGTGGGCTGGTGGCCTACCTGGAGTACGCGATCCTGGCGCAGATAGACGAGATCCAGCACGGCGACCGTGTCGGAGTCCCCATCGGCAACATAGGCGAACTCGCGGTATCCGGCTGGATGGTCAAAGGCGTTGCGGCTGCAACTCGTCAGCCCCACCATCAGCAGGGGAAATGAGACCGCGGCGAGCTTTGTACAGGATCTGGAGAAGATGGGCACTGTTCTGGAAGTGTATGGGTGCGATAGAGCGGCTGCAACCGTGCCGAAGGCTTCCGCAACCTTAGTTGAAAAGTAGTGTTTAGACAAATAGCCCGGCGGCCATCCATCTACAGCCGGGGTCACGCATGACTCCTCGGAACAACGGGGTTGGGCGCAAGCCCGGCTCCGTTGCTTTTTTATGGGCGTGAGGACTTACGCCATTGCACGAACAACCATATCCCATAGCCAAATTGGAGTAGCCAGACCGCGCAGTAGGTATAAACGAGGTGCCGCTGAGGGAGAGTGGTAAAGGGCGGTAGCCCAAAGACTGCGATTGCGAGGTTCGTCACTGGGCCTCCTCGAAGCTGTGCGAGTTGTTCTGTCCAAGAAAATCAAGCGCACGGGCGGCTTCCCGGTGCTGATGGCGGCGTTCAATGGCATAGCGGAACCCGACGATGAAGGCTCCCCACATGCTCCACGCCGCGAGATTCCACAACACAGCGGCGTACATGCTCGGGTCGATGCCGGAGTCAGCTCCACCGCCAAATACTGGTGCGGGGTGCTGCGTGCGCCACCAGCGAATCGACATGAAGCAGATGGGAATGTCGATAGCAGCAAAGATTGCGAGCACGGCAGAGATGACAGCAGTTTGCCCCGTGACTGCGAAGCGACGTACGAGCAGATAGCTGACATAGAGCAGCCAAAGCAGAAGATAGGTTGTCAGGCGCGCGTCCCATGTCCACCAGATGCCCCATGCCGCACGTCCCCACAACATGCCTGTTACAAGGCCGACGCTGGCATAGAGTACGGTAGCTTCCGCCGATGCGAGTGCAAAGGCGTCTGCCGCAAGTGCACGTTCTTGATTACGGTTACGCCAGAAGAGGTAGGCAAAGGATGCCCCGCAATTAAGGTACGGAAAGACGAAGCTCAGGATTGTGTGTGGAAAATGATAGAAAAAGACGCGGTATAGGTTGCCCATTGTCGCCTCGGTGGGCGCGACGCAAGCCTGATAGAAGCCTTCAGCCAGTACGAGCATCGTAAGCCCGAACCAGAGTAGGCCGAACGTTTGCAATTTGCGTGAGTTTTTCACCGGAATCTATTTTATCGTGCAGCACGGGAGAGCCCTGCGCTAATCGGCCTGAAGAACGGTCTCGAATAGAAGCACACAGGCTATCGTGAAGACAATGTCGTAGGCCACGAGAAGTTTGATCCACAGCGCGGGATCGAACTCGCCGGTCAGCACATTGGTCGTCGCCTGGATCATCGCCAGCAGTGCAGGCATGGAAATGGGGCAGAGAACCAGCGGCAGCAGTAATTCACGGTTGCGCGTGCGCAAACTGAGAGCCGCAAAAAAGGTTCCATTGACAACCAAAGCCCACGTGCCTAACGGAAGAATCACCAGCAATAGCCACGTCTGCCCCAGCGGATGCAGGTTGTAAAAGATCGCAAAGACGGGCGCGAGAACGACTTCGACGGCGCTGACAAAGAAAAAGTTCGCCAAGGCTTTGCCGATGAAGAGCGTTGATGCCGACGATGGCGCGAGGCGGTGGGCATCGAGCACGTGGTTGCGCAGTTCGCGCGACCACGATTGGTTGAGCGCGGTCATTGCGGCGAAGAGCAAGCCGACCCAAAGCAGGCCCCCGCTGATCTGGCGGGCGATAGTGGGATATGCCGTCGGATCAAAGGCCAGAGAGAACACGACGACCACCAGCAGCGAAAAGAACAACATGCCGTTGATGGAATCCTTCGCACGCCACTCGATGCGGAGGTCTTTCCGCAGGTGCGCAACGACGTGCCGTGCATAGCTCATGAAATCCATCGTACTGTGAAGCTGCGGTTCGGTAGCCACACACAATTTTCCGAATGGACGATATACGCACGCTAGCATCGGTTATCGCCCATGCCGGAAAGGATACCCATCCTTGCTCCTATTTACACGATTTTGCGTGCCTGCTGGGCATCGGGTTTTGCCACACTTTGCCACATTTACTGATGCTATCCATATTCATTCGAACTGCTGACTGTAGAAGCACTCTCTTGCACTGCTGCACCGGGCATGATACAAACGATGTATTCCATCCGCTTCGGCGGGTCGAATTTCATGCAGAGTGGTTGAGGGACGAGCCCTGTGACGCCACGACAACCGGACAGAACATAGTACCGGTGTCAACTCTCTCCTGGAGACAGGGAACATGAGATTCGGTGGACGCAGTGCCCCAAGTTGAGCCTGTGGTCCACGATTCTCCGTATCCTTTTCCCCAGACAATTGAGAGTGGCGTTCACAAGACCAGAACCCTTCGGCCATCGGAGCTGATGATGGTGTCTTCTTGTACGAAGTATGAGCTGCGCTGCAACGAGTGCGGTAAGAGCTATGGCAACCAGCCCCTTTCGGCGTGTGCCGAGTGCCTCGCTCCCCTTGAAGTCCAGTACGATCTGGAGTCCGTGCGCGGACGCTTTACGCGCGAGTCGATCGCTGCAGGGCCTGCGAACATCTGGCGCTATAAAGAGTTGCTGCCTATCCCTGAGGGCTTTCAGCCCGACCTGCCGGTAGGCTTTACGCCGTTGGTTCGCGCGAAGGGGTTGGGCAAGCGTATCGGTGCGGACAATCTCTATGTGAAGAATGACGCTGTTTGCTTCCCGACATTGAGCTTCAAAGACCGCGTGGTTTCGGTCGCGCTTGCGAACGCTCAGGCCTTTGGCTTCAAGACGGTAGGCTGCTCGTCGACCGGAAACCTGGCGAACTCGGTAGCGGCGCAGGCTGCACGTTTGGGGCTGCGGGCCTGCATTCTGGTTCCGTCCGATCTCGAAGCTGCAAAGATTCTGAATACACAGGTATATGGCGCGCGGCTGGTGCGGATCGATGGTAACTACGATCACGTGAACCGCCTCTGCACGCTGATTGCGGATGAGTACAACTGGGGCTTCGTGAATGTGAACTTGCGGCCCTACTACGCCGAGGGTTCGAAGACAGTTGGCTATGAGATTGCCGAACAGCTTGGCTGGCGCTTGCCGGACAACGTTGTCGTGCCGATGGCCGGAGGTTCGCTGATCCGCAAGATCCGCAAGGCCTTCAAAGAGCTGGTTGCTTTGGGGCTGGTCGAGCACAAGGACGTGCGCTTCTTCGGTGCGCAAGCCACGGGCTGCTCGCCGATCTCACATGCGGTAAAGCAGGGCTGGGACTACATCGAACCGCAACGTCCAAACACCATTGCGCGTTCGCTGGCTATCGGTAATCCAGCTGACGGTCCGGCGGCGGCGAAGATGATTCGGGAGACCGGTGGTTGGGCCGAAGATGTCTCGGACGTCGAGATCGTATCCGGCATTCAGGAGCTTGCGGAGACCGAAGGCATCTTTACCGAGACTGCTGGTGGCGTGACGACAGCCGTTACAGCGCGTTTATATGCGCATGGACGCATCTCTCGCGACCAAACCACAGTGGTGTGCATCACAGGAAATGGACTCAAGACGACGGATGCGCTGGAAGGCCGCTTCGAAGTGGAGCGTGCGGTAAAGCCGAAGCTTGCGGCGTTCGATGAGTACATTCGCGAGGTAGACGGCTCGCTCGTAGGCGTGACCGAAGAGTTGGTATTGGCAGGAGGAGTTCAGTGAGCGTAAAGGTAGTGTTGCCGACGGCATTGGCGCGGCATACGGAAGGCCAGAAGGCATTCGATTCGGATGCGAAGGATCTTCTGGGGCTGATTGCGGAGTTCGATACAAAGTTCCCCGCGTTGGCTCAGAATGTGAAGGACGAGAACGGCAAGCTGCGCCGGTTTATCAATGTCTACATCAACGATGAAGACATTCGTTTTCTCGGCGGAGATACGCACCAGTTCGAGGATGGCGATGAGGTAATGCTCATTCCTTCGATTGCGGGTGGGTCCTACGCGGACGGCGAGTAGCGCTTCGCGCGAAATAACAAGGGCGGCGAGAATCTCTCGCCGCCCTTGTTATTTCTATGTGGGGTAGTCGTCAAGCCGCCTGCAAGCCTCTTCCAGTTCTTCTGTCTTTTTCGCAAAGCAGAAGCGCAATAAGTTTTCGCCACGATTGGTGCCATCGGCATTGTTGCCAAAGAACGCTGAACCTGCGACAGCCGCGATACCCGTGTCGGCAAGAAGCTTGCGAGCCTTCTGCTTGGCATCCGCGCCGGGGATGCGTGTAGAGTCGGCGAGAATGTAGTACGCGCCCGTAGGGATAGAAGGCGTGAGGCCAGCGCGTGTTAGCGCAGCGCAGAGGTCATCACGCTTGGCCTGGTATTCGACAGACAGCGCCTCGTAGAACGCAGTTGGCAATGCCAGCAGGCCGGCGGCCGCGCCGTGTTGCAGGGGTGAGGGTGCGCACACATAGGTGAGGTCGTGGAAGTATCCGATGGCTGGCAGCCAGCGAGCGTCGGCTGCGAGATATCCGAGCCGCCATCCCGTGACCGAGAACGTTTTGGAGAACCCGGAGATCGTGATGGTGCGCTCGGCCATGCCGGGCAGCGCGGCGATACTGCGATGACGCGCGCCGTCATAAATGAAGTACTCGTACATCTCGTCGGTGAAGACGAAGAGGTCGTGCTTGATCGCAAAATCGGCAAGCAGTTCAAGCTCCGCTTGTGAGAAGACTTTGCCGGAGGGATTCGACGGCGAGTTGAGGATAATGGCACGTGTGCGTGGCGTGATGGCGGCGCTCAAGCGGTCGAGATCGAGTATCCAGCCGGGGGCATCGAGCGGGACAATGACAGGGACAACGCGTTGCGAGCGCAACGTGCTCACGTGGTATCCGTAAAAAGGCTCCAGCACCAGGCACTCATCGCCCGGATTGAGCAGCGCCAGCAGGGCAGCCTGCAAAGCGCCTGTCGCTCCGCTTGTAACGAGTACCTCGCGATCCGGGTCGACGGTGATGCCGTTGAATGTTGCGAACTTCTGTGCGATGGCCGCACGCAGGGGAGCTATCCCGTCGAGGCGCGTGTAGATATTGTGTCCCGAGCGAATGGCCGCGATGGCGGCTTCGACGACGGGATGCGGCGGGTCCGTGTCGCAGACCCCTTGAGCCAGGTTGATGCCATCGACTGCGGCGCAGGCAACTGTCATGGCGCGGATCTCAGACTGTGTGGTGTTGGGCGCGAGGTCGCTGAGGTAGAGATTAGTAGCGGTCATTGAGGCGGTGGGCATGATGAAGGAGCGCTCAAAACAGCGCTCCTTCATCTTAGCGAAAATCCAGGATGCAGCACGGACACGTTATACCCAGCCCAGCAGCCAGAGAATCACAACGATCAAAAGGATTGTGCCTAGAGTGCCACTCCCGCGATATCCCCAGTTGCGGGAGTACGGATAAACAGGGAAGGAACCGAGCAGCAAGAGAACAAGAAGAACGACGATGATGAGTTCCATAGCCAGCCTCCGATACAGCAATCAAAGTGTAGATGCAGCGATTTCGGGCCCTGTTATCTGCTGGCAGCACAATAAAGCCGAGCCATGATGGCTCGGCTTTATTGTGTGGGGTAGCTCTTTTGCTTTATTGATGCGTGCTGATGTTGGGCGAAGCCTCGCGTGAGGGCGGGATCAGAGGCACAGCCTCTGCTAACGCCTCAGGCAACTCCTCAGCAAGTTTTGGCAACTTGGAAGTCAGCGCGATCTCCAATACTTCGTCCATCTGCTCAACCCAGTGGAGCTTCATCGAGCTCTTGATAAGCTCGGGAAAATCCGCCAGATCCTTGCGGTTATCGGCCGGAAGAATCGCTTCAAAGATGCCCGCCCGGTGAGCGGCGAGAAGCTTCTCCTTGAGGCCGCCGATAGGCAGCACCTTGCCTCGCAGTGTGATCTCGCCGGTCATCGCTATGTCGCGGCGTACTGCGATCTTGGTGAGGGCGCTGGCGAGCGCTGTGGCCAGTGTGATGCCCGCCGATGGGCCGTCTTTTGGAATGGCGCCTTCGGGGACGTGGACGTGGATGTCGATGCTGCGGTAGAAGTCGCGCGGGAGGCCCAGATGATGCGAACGCGAGCGGATATAGGTGAGCGCTGCTTGTGCGGATTCCTGCATCACATCGCCCAGCTGGCCGGTCGCAGTCATCTTGCCCTTACCGTCGAGCACTTGTACTTCAGTTTGCAGAATGCTGCCACCCATCTCCGTCCAGGCGAGGCCGGTAACAAGCCCAACTTCGGATTTTTCCTGTACCTGTGAGTCCCGGTACTTTGCTACCCCAAGAAGATCGCCGAGCGTCTCTGGCGTGACCGCTTCAGTATGGGCGGAGTTTTCCACAACCTTGCGCGCAATTTTGCGGCACAGATTGCCAATCTCACGCTCGAGGTTGCGAACGCCCGCTTCGCGCGTGTAGTTGCGGATAATCTCTCGCAGGGTATCGTCGGTGAAGCTGATCTGCTCACCGGTGAGGCCGGTAGCTTCGAGCTGTTTCTTTACCAGGTACTGTTTGGCGATCTCGAGTTTTTCGACCTCTGTGTAGCCGGTGAGCCGCAGGATCTCCATGCGGTCCTGCAGTGGGCCTGGAATGGTGTGAAGCACATTCGCGGTCGCAACAAAAAGAACCTGCGACAGGTCGTATTCGACATCCAGGTAGTGATCCTGGAAGGTGTTGTTCTGTTCGGGGTCGAGCACTTCGAGCAGGGCACTGGCTGGATCGCCGCGGAAGTCCGAGGCCATCTTATCGATCTCATCGAGCATGATGACCGGGTTTTTGGTACCAGCCTTCTTCATCGATTGGATGATCTGCCCCGGAAGCGCGCCGATATAGGTGCGACGATGGCCGCGAATCTCGGCCTCGTCACGCACGCCGCCGAGCGACATGCGTACGAACTTGCGACCGGTGGCCTTTGCGATGGACATACCGAGAGAGGTTTTGCCAACGCCCGGAGGTCCGACAAAGCAGAGGATCGAGCCCTTGGGGTTCTTCACGAGCTGGCGTACGGCAAGAAATTCCAAAATACGGTCTTTTATCTTTTCAAGGCCGTAGTGATCCTCGTTGAGGATCTGCTCCGCATTCGTGATGGAGCGAATTTCCTTGCTGCGCTTCTTCCACGGCACAGCGAGCAACCAATCGAGGTAGTTGCGTGAGACGGTTGACTCGGCGGACATCGGCGGCATAGCTTCGAGCTTTTTTAGCTCTTGCAAGGCCTTTTCCTTGACCTCGGCGGTCATGCCGGCTTCTTCGATCTTCTTCTTCAACTCGTCGAACTCGGACTTCTCGCCGCGGCCGAGTTCCTTCTGGATCGCTTTGATCTTCTCGTTGAGGTAGTACTCTTTTTGCGCGCGTTCCATCTGCCGCTTCACTCGAGACGAGATAGTGCGGTCCATGTTGAGTTTCTCGATAGCGATATCAAGCGTGTCTGCAATGCGCGATAGGCGCACCTCGGGGTCGAAGACTTCGAGGATCTGCTGTTTCTCTTCGATAGAGAGCTGGAGGTTCGCTGCGATGACGTCCGCCAGCTTGGCGGGTTCGTCTGTGCGAAGGGCGGCTGCGGTCTCTTGGTTGAGCGATTGCTGCAGCTTGTTGTATTGCTCGAAAAGCTGATGTACGCGTCCGACGAGCTGTTCGGTCTGTGGCGTGGGCGCCAATTCGGCGCGCGAAGTGCGCACGGTGGCCACGAAGAAACCATCGTCGTCGTTTACTGCGCTGGCACGGGCGCGTTCCACGCCTTCGACCAGAACCTTGATATTGCCATCTGGCATACGCACGGACTGCACGATATTGCCGATGACGCCGACCATGTAGATATCGTCGGCTGTGGGCTCATCTACAGCGGCGTCGTGCTGGGTAGCGAGGAAGATGCGGCGGTCCCCATTGAGAGCTTCTTCAAGCGCGCGAACGCTGGATTCGCGGCCGACGACGAAGGGAGCCATCATGTGAGGGAAGATGACCATCTCGCGGATGGGCATCATCGGGAGTTTGCGTTGAGCGCCGTTGAGAAGATTGCGTTCGTCGTTAGTCATAAGCCTCCCGATTAGACGTGTATCGTGCGTGAACGATGCGCGTGAGCTGCCTCATAGTTGCTGAGGCCCTGCAAAAAATCGTGCAATGTGGTTTTCCTTTGGGAAAAAACACGTAAATACCCCTTCCTCCGGCAGGCACCTATAGCGAAACCGTTCGAGCTTAACATGGAGGGAATTGTACGCGCACGGAGGGCAGGGAATTGCACATGGACGACGATTCAGTGTCGAGAATCCGGCTCACCCCCTCCAGCGAATTGTCCGAAAGAGGGGAATGGGGCAATTGGGAAGCTCTGAGGAACTCCATCTAAGTGGCTAAACTACTTAGAGATCGAGGCCCCGCAGACACCGCGGGTGTTGGCTTCGGACCACGCCCAGTGTCATGGTCCGAAGCCCGGTCCGTACTTTGAAGGGCCCCAGAACCGCGCTACCCGGCCTTCTCGAGAATCACAGGAATGGTGATGTCACGTGAGGACACCATCTCTTCCGTGATAACGATCTCCCGCACCTTCTTATTCCCGGGAATGTGATACATCAGGTCGAGCATGAGTTCTTCGAGGATCATGCGCAGACCGCGAGCGCCAACTTTGCGGGTCAAGGCCTCGCGGGCGATAGCGCGAGCGGCCTCGTCGGTCCAGGTGACCTTAACTCCCTCGTAGTCGAACAGCTTTGCATACTGTTTAAGGATCGCATTACGCGGTTTGGTGAGTATTTCGATCAGCGCGGCCTCATCGAGTTCGTCCAGAATGCCCATTACCGGTAGCCGGCCTACGAATTCGGGAATCAGGCCGTACTTGAGGAGGTCCTGGGGTTCTGCCTGGCGAAGCAATTCTGCGTCCCGCTGCGCGCGGATGGGTGTCACTTCGGCCTCTCGGGCATGGGCATCGGCGATGGCCTTGAAGCCCAGCGCCTTCTTGCCGATGCGTCGGCCGATAACTTTTTCCAATCCGACGAACGCGCCGCCGCAGATGAACAGGATGTTCGTCGTGTCGACGATGGTGAACTCCTGGTGCGGATGCTTACGGCCACCTTGCGGTGGAACACTTGCAACCGTGCCTTCGAGCAGCTTGAGCAACGCCTGCTGCACTCCTTCGCCGGAGACGTCGCGTGTGATGGACGGATTCTCGTCCTTGCGGCCGATCTTGTCGATCTCGTCGATGTAGATGATGCCCTGCTGAGCTTTGGTCACATCGCCCTCGGCGGCCTGCAGCAGCTTCAGAAGGATGTTTTCGACGTCTTCTCCGACGTAGCCGGCTTCGGTCAATGTGGTGGCGTCGACGATTGCGAAGGGAACATCCAGCATCTTCGCCAGCGTCTGTGCGAGCAGTGTCTTGCCGGAGCCTGTTGGGCCTACCAGCAGAATGTTCGATTTGGCGAGCTCCACATCGTTACCGCGTGTGCGATTCATCTGCACACGCTTGTAGTGGTTGTAGACGGCGACGGCGAGCTTTTTCTTGGTCATTTCCTGGCCGATGACGTACTCGTCGAGGAAAGCCTTTACTTCAGCAGGCTTGGGGAGATGCGCTGGCGCCGCGCCTGGTTGCGTGTCGCCCTTGTCGTCTTCGAGGATCGAGTTGCAGACGGCCACACACTCGTCGCAGATGTAGGCACGAGGATAGTCGGAAGGCGAAGAGATCAGCTTAGCGACAGCATCCTGTGACTTGTGGCAAAACGAACAGCGAAGGGAATCTTCCGAGCCCCGGGAGGTCTTCATAGTGGGGTGCAACTCCTTTGTGTCAGCTGCCGCAAAGAGCGGACAGAACGCCAGGCAACAAACTAGAGTTTACACCTGCGAGAGCAAGGGAAACTGGCATGAAACAGGGCGGCAATATGCAGTTAGGTACTGGGTGTCGAGTGGGGTACGTGGCAAAAGCGAGTGATAAGTGGCAAGTCTCCTCGGTTGAGGTTACGTGCCACTTATCACTCGCCTTTGCCACTCGTTCTAGGTGGTGCGTGGCCGGTCGATGATGTCGTCGATGATGCCGTACTCTTTGGCCTGCGGTGCGGTCATGATGAAGTCGCGTTCCACATCGCGCTCGATACGGTCGAGTGGTTGGCCGGTGTTGGCGCTCATCAGGCGGTTGGTGAGTTCACGAATGCGAAGGATCTCGCGTGCGTGGATGTCGATATCGGTAGCCTGTCCGCCCAGGCCGCCCATCGATGGCTGGTGGATGAGGATGCGCGAGTTGGGCAATGTAAAGCGCTTGCCCTTCTTGCCGGCCATCAACAGGAACGCGCCCATGGACGCGGCCTGACCGATGCAAAAGGTCACAACATCGTTCTTGATGTACTGCATCGTGTCGTAGATCGCCAGACCGGCCGAGATTGAGCCGCCGGGGGAGTTGATATAGAGCTGGATGTCTTTCTCTGGGTCTTCGCCGGAGAGGAAGAGCATCTGCGCGATGATGAGATTGGCGACGTTGTCGTCAATCGGTGTGCCGAGGAAGATGATGTTGTCGCGCAGCAGACGGCTGTAGATGTCGTAGGAGCGTTCGCCCCGGCTCGTCTGCTCGAGCACCATTGGTATGAGTCCCATAGCTCTCTCTTTCTTTCTGCCTGCTCAGAATACAGGTCGGCGGGTTGGGGAAAAGCACCCCACTTTGCGACGATATGGCTATCGCAAGAATGGGGCACCCGAAGGACTAGGAAGCAAGTTTTTCGAAGAGGGACGCGCCGGTCTTCTCGCGGCGCATCTGTTCGCGGATGCGTTCGATGGAACCGTCATCGGTGAGACGCTTGCGCAGCGTGTCATAGGGCTCGCGCGACTGGATGGAGAGCATCAGAAGCTCGCGCTCAAGATCTTCGTCGGTGACGACGACGTTCTCGCGCTCAGCCACATGGTCCAGGATCAGTGAGGCCTTGACCTCGCTGACGGCCTGGTCGCGCTGCGCTTCACGGAGACGGCCGAAGTCGAGCTGACGCATGGCGTCGGAGCTCATGCCCTGCTGCGCGAGAGCGCGCAGGCCACGCTCCAGTCGAGCGTCGATCTGCTGCTGGACAAATGTTTCAGGCAGAGGGAAGTTGAACTTCGCGACCAGTTCGTCGAGCATCTTGTCGCGTGCCTGGGAGTTGAGCGCATCCTTCTTGCGCGATGACGCATGCTCACGCAGCTTGGACTCGAAGTCATCCCAGCTCTCGTAAGGCCCGAGCTGCTTGGCGAACTCCTCGTCGCGCTCGGGATAGTCCTTGCGCTTGATGGCCTTCACCGTGACGTCGTAGCTGACCGTCTTGCCCGCGAGGCGTGCTTCGCCGAACTCGGCGGGATAGCTGGCCTCAAAGGTGAGCTCCTGGCCGACTTTGGCTCCACGAAGGGCTTCGTTGAAGGCAGGCAGGGTATTCTTGCCCCCAATCTCGATGAGCACGTCTTCGCCAGTGATAGGTTGGCTCTGCTCGTCTTTTGAAGCTGCTTCGAGGCCCTCTTCCGTCACGGTCTGGGCAAGTTCCTGTACCTGGCCCTTGAATCCGATCTCGGCCCAATCGCCGTCGACGAGCGGGCGGTCTTCTTCAACCGGCTCGACGGTGGCGTGGCGGTCGAGCACATTTGCAAGCTCGGCCTGGTATTCATCCTCGGTCAACGCGGAATCAGGACGCTGGACGGAGATGGAGTCATAGCCATCGATGTTAACTTCCGGCAGTACCTCAAAGGTCGCCTTGAAACGCAGCGGCTGGCCTTCAACGAGAAACAACTCCGAGACCTGCGGCTGCGAGACGGGGTTGATGTGCTGCTCCTCGAGTGCCTTGCGGAAACGGTCTGAGACCAGCGACTCAAGCACTTCCTGGCGCACTTCTTTGCCGAACCGCGATTTGATAAGCGACTCGGGTACCTTGCCGGCGCGGAATCCGGGGATGCGAGCCAGCTTGGTATAGCGCTTGGTCACCTGCCGGAATGCCTTGTCGACATCAGCGGCTGGTGCTTCGACTTCAATGGAGCGTGTGAGTTCAGGATTCAGCGTGGGCGTATGGTCATGATGGTGGTGGCCTTCGTGATCATGGCCATCGTGGCTGTGATCGTGCTCATGCGCATCGGCGGTCTGCTCTGCAGCCGCAAGATTCTCTTCGTGAGTGTCTGTGGGGGTCAAGTTTGTTGCCTTCCGGAGGTTTTGGCGGTGGCATTGCCTTCAAAAAACGCATAGATTGCGCCGCGTGCCAGTAACCGCTCGCCAATGACAAGGATACGAGGGTGTGGCGACAGGGTCAAACGGCACCCGTGCATAAGGAGCTTCTACAGCGATTTATCAGCCAAAGGACTACCGCGTGGCCCCGGTCAACGCAAAGATCTGGACGCGCACCTTCCACTGCACGCTTGCGCCGGGCTGTAGCGTAACTATGCCTGTCTGATCCTGGTTTGGCCACTCGCGGCCAAGCGGGTCACTGACATTCATGTTCGGACCGATCGAGACCCAGGGTTTGTCCGCAGGAGCGATGACCCGCAGATTCGTGATGGTGCTGGTGAGTGGGATGACGCGCAGTCCGTAGTTGGCTGCCGGGTCTCGCAACTCGGCGATAGGGCCATCGGACAACAAGCCCTTATGGAGATTCAGGTAGGTGTTGTCCAGCGAAAGCTGGCCCAACGGGGTTCCGCTGGCCCTAAAGAAGTCGTGGAGAGTGCCCTGTGTCGGAATGACATTCCCGCTGAGTGTGCCTGCATTACTGCCAGCTGGCTCGGCAAGGCTGAGGGAAGGGACGACGAGCAATGCGTTGGCGCGGTCCCCGCTGGGAATGGCGAAGTACGGGTGCCAGCCAAGCCCTATCGGCTCGGCGGCCGTGCCGGTATTACGTGCCGTCATGGTGAGGTCGAGCGACTGGCCTGAAAGTTCAACAAGGATGGTGATGTCGGTATTGGAAAGCCAGTTGCCGGAAAATGAGCCTGCCTGGAACGTCGCTTCCGCCGACTGGCCATCCGGCAGCACGGACGTCTTCACCGCATCTGCACCACGGGCAAGTAGGAGGCCCTCCGTGGAAAGGGAACTGCCAGGAGCGTTGGAGGGGAAGGTAACGCGCTGCCCTTGCCAGACGGACTGAAGAGCGCCGTCGCCTGGCGCAGGAAAACCAGCCAGCTGTGCGGCCCAGGGTGCGAGAAACGCGCCCCCGTAGCTCGTAGAGGCACTGCCATTGTCATCGGAATCTGTTCCGGAAAGAATCTGGGCTGCCTGGGATACGGGCGGAGCGACGAGCAGGTTAACCTCTCCTCGGCCGGGCAGAGAGGCGGTCAGTTGCCAGAGGTTGAAGCCGCGTCCAGGCAACAGCGTCGCGGAGACGAACTCGGGAGTCCGGCCATTTTTGTCGATCGTCCGTGAAAGGCGGATCGGATCCTGGCCGCCGGGTCCTGCCGGAGCTACCTGCTGGACGCGATCCGTGGTGACGGTCCGCAAACGATGCAGATTGCCGCGTGAGTGCTCGTAGGAGCCAAGTGCGAGCACGAGGCACACGATCGCGATCAGGCTGGGAGTCATCCAGCCCGAAGTGCTCCAGCGCTCGAACCTTGAGGTTCGTGGACTGCCAGAGTTGGGTGTTTCAAACTTCATCGAACAAATCTCTCTTGGGCCGGTATTGCACGGCCCTGTTGTGCGAACAAACGCCTTTTTGTCTCTATGAGAGAGACGTTGGTTCGGACCTGATGGTTGGATGCAATACGGAACAGAGAACCCGGGCCATCAAGTGGCATCAGCTATGATCGGCCAACGTGACACCTTTGAACAAACCGTTAGAGACCAATAGAGGGAAGAGTACACGCTCTTCAAAGAAATTGCTGGTATTGCAGGAGTTACATCAAACGATTGCCACCTGCGAACGCTGCTCCCGCCTGCGCGAATACTGCCGTGGAATCGGCGAAACGCGCCGTAAAGCCTATCGCGACGAGGTCTACTGGGCGCGGCCTGTGCCCGGTTTTGGCGATCCGAACGCAAGGATCCATGTGATGGGCCTGGCACCTGGCGCGCATGGGGCCAATCGCACTGGAAGACCCTTTACCGGCGATGGTTCTGGCGACTTCATGTACCCGGTACTCCATGAGCTGGGTCTGGCTACCAAACCAAAGGCTATAGCCCGCGACGACGGTCTCCGGTTGCGGAAGCTGTGGATTAGCTCCGTTGTCCGCTGCGCCCCGCCGGGGGATAAGCCGAAGCCCGACGAGATACGGAACTGCTCTGGGCATCTGACAGCGGAGATTGAAGCCTTGTCGGGTGTACGTGTGGTGGTGTGCCTGGGGAAGATTGCCTGGGACGGGTATCTGGCGCACCTCGTTGCGAGTGGCGTGATCGAACGCAGATCGGCCTATGTCTTCGCACATGCTGCGGAGTACACTCTGCCGAATGGTATTACGCTGCTGGGCAGCTATCACCCGTCGCTGCGGAATACGAATACGGGACGATTGAACCGGGTGATGTTTATGAGGGTGTTTGTGAAGGCTATGGAGATAGCCGGACTTGCTTGACCAGGCCAGGAAAATGTCACAAACGACCAACCTGCAGGGTCAAGCTGGAATCTCACTGCAGAGTTGAATCCACGGAGGTATGCCAATGCGTAATAGAGAATTTTGGATCGCGCTAGGAGTTGGGGCTCTGGCTGGGGGCGTTGCCGCGCTGCTCTATGCGCCGCAATCGGGAGCGCAGACGCGCAAGAAGCTGAAGCGGGGCATTGAAGATGCCGGAGAGGCCCTCGAAGATGCCGGCGATTACCTCAGGGACCAGGCGGAGTATCTGAGCCGTGAGGCCCAGAAGCTCATTGAACGCAGCAAAGGGCAGTTTGAAGAGGCTCTCGATACAGCCAGTGGTGTGGCGGCAAAGGCTGCGAAGTCGGTCCAGAAGCTGGTCTGAAGCGTGTTGGGATCTGCCGTAAAACGCGAATTCTAAGACAAGGGAAAATCTGTAAGACAAAACGCTCCGGCTGTAAGGCCGGAGCGTTTTGGTTTTAAGGAAAGCTGCGATTAGACCGTCGTGAGGGCCAGACCTGCGGACTTCTCTTCGCCGTCGGCGGTGACCGGACGGTAGTGAAGCTGGTTGTTCTCGAGGTAGACCTCCAGGAAGGCTGGGCGTTCGGCGATCTGGCCGGCGATCAGCGCCTCGGAGAGAGGGTCCTCGATGAAGCGTTGCAGGGCGCGGCGCAAGGGACGGGCACCATAGCTCCGGTCGACCAGCGTCTTGTCGAGGATCCAGCGCTTGGCATCGTCTTGCACCGAGATGGTGATGGCCTTGTGGACGAGGTTGGTGTTGAGACCCTGTACCAGCAGCTCCAGGATCTGCATGAGGTCGGAGTCGGACAGCGACGTGAAGACGATGACTTCGTCGAGACGGTTCAGGAACTCGGGGTTGAAGGTTCGCTTCACCTCGCTCATCACCATCTCTTGCATCTTCTCGAGTACGACCTCGTCCTTGCTCGACTGGAAGCCCAGGCTCTCGCGCTTCATGAGGTGCTTGGCCCCGATGTTCGAGGTCATCACGATGATCGCGTTCTTGAAGTCGACTGTGTTGCCGAGGCCGTCGGTGAGCTGGCCGTCTTCAAAGACCTGCAGGAGCAGGTTGAAGACGTCTGGATGCGCCTTTTCGACCTCGTCGAGCAGCACGACGGAGTAGGGGGAACGCTTGACGCGCTCGGTGAGCTGGCCGCCCTCCTCGTATCCGACGTAGCCCGGAGGCGAGCCGATGAGCTTGGAGACCGAGTGCTTCTCCATGAACTCCGACATATCGAAGCGGATGAGGGATTTTTCGGAGCCGAAGAGGAATTGCGCCAAGGTGCGCGCGACTTCGGTTTTGCCGACGCCGGTTGGCCCGAGGAACAGGAAGCTGCCAATAGGACGGGCAGGATTCTTGAGGCCCGCTCTAGACCGGCGGATGGCGCGGGCCAAGGCACTGATCGCCTTGTCCTGCGCAATAACGCGCTTGTGCAGCTCTTCTTCCACGCGCAGCAGCTTCTGCGTCTCTTCTTCCTTGATGGAGGTAATCGGAACGCCGGTCCAGCGGGAGACGACGTCTTCGATGTCCTCACGTGTGACGATGCCTGCGGAGTTCTCGTCGAGGTGGTACTTGTCGCGCAGAGCGCGAAGATTCTCGCGTTCCTTGCGTTCCTCGTCGGAGTAGAAACGTGCCTTCTCGAACTCGTGGTTCGCGATGGCGTTCTCCATGCGATGCACGATGAACTTGATGCGCTTCTGGACCTCGGTGAGCTCTTCGGGAAGCGTGGTCTGGCGCAGCTTGACGCGTGCGCCTGCTTCGTCGATGAGATCGATAGCCTTGTCCGGCAGGAAGCGATCGGGGATGTAGCGGTTGGAGTGCGAGACCGAGAAGGTGATCGCGTCGTCGGTGTAGCTGACGGCGTGGAATTTCTCGTACTTCTCGCGGATGCCCATGATGATCTTGATCGCGTCTTCTTCGTTGGGCGGCGGTACTTTGACGGCCTGAAAGCGGCGTTCGAGCGAGCGGTCCTTCTCGATGGACTTGCGGTACTCCGCCGGGGTGGTGGCTCCGATGCACTGGATCTCACCGCGGCTGAGTGCGGGCTTGAGGATGTTGGCCGCGTCGAGCGAGCCCTCGGCCGAGCCGGCGCCAACGAGCGTGTGCAGCTCATCGATGAAGACGATGGAGTTCTGATTCTCCATCAACTCTTTCATGATGGTCTTGAGCCGTTCCTCAAACTGACCGCGGTACTTGGTACCCGCGACGATGAGGCTCAGATCGAGAGACAACACGCGCTTATCGGCGAGGAAGCTGGGAACCTCGCCGTCGGCGATCTTCTGGGCCAGACCTTCGACGATGGCAGTCTTGCCGACTCCCGGCTCGCCGATGAGGACTGGGTTGTTCTTGGTGCGGCGGCAGAGAATCTGGATCACGCGCTCCACCTCGAAGTCGCGGCCAACCAGTGGATCGAGCTGCTGGTCGGTTGCGGCCTGGGTGAGGTCGCGCGAGAACTCGGCGAGCAGGGATTGCTCCTGCTGACCGCCACGCTGTTTGGTGCCGCTCTGCTGCGCGGGCTTTTCCTGCGTGGTGCGCTGCAGCTCCTCGCGGATGGCGGGGAGGCGCAGGCTGCGCTCTGTGAGGATCTCGGCCGCAAAGCACTTCTCTTCGCGGAGCAGGCCAAGCAGCAAGTGCTCGGTCCCGATGTGCTTATGCGAGAGCCGCTCGGCCTCTTCGGCCGCGTAGGCGAGCACGCGCTTGCACTCGTTGGAGAGAGGCAGGTCGACCGAGGTGCTGACCTTTTCACGCACGGTGGTGTGCTGCTCAATCTGTTTGCGGATGGATTCCACTGAGGCGTGCGAGCGCAGAAAGCGATTGGTGAGCGCCTTATCTTCGCGCAGCAAGCCCAGCAAGAGATGTTCGGTTTCAATGTAGGGCGAGCCAAACTGACTCGCTTCGTAGCGCGCGAAGAAGATAACGCGCCGCGCCTTTTCTGTGTAGCGTTCGAACATGCTCCCCCTTCGAACCGCTGCCCCGCGCATGGAGCTAAAAACCACTAGAACCAGAAACAAGGGCGCGGTCTGCGAATGACGATTACCGTGGCCGCCGCCGCGATGCTCTGCGACGGTGAGGACTGATTGCCGTTGCTGGCAGCCAGAGAGTTAACACATAGTGTATCCGCGATGGGCCAGGAAACGAAGCCCCGGCGAAGATTCAAGAACCAGAGATTGGACGCGCCTGTGGGAAATTGGTCGCAAATGAGGGTTTAGGGCCCAAGGCCCAGGATTCAGAGTCGCAAAGAGGGTCCAGGGCTCAGGGCGAGAAAAAACAGCGTATAGACCTGCGGCTCACGATACACCTATACAGGAACTGCTCGAGCCCAAATCACGACGAAGTCCTACTGAAGCAATCAGCTATTCGTGTAGCTGGTCGCTGGGTACAGTGATGGGAACCAGCGCTCGACAACCGTCAGGGGGAATCCGAGTCGCAGCCGCGCAACATGGCTTGGAGAAACAAGCAGCCCCGCGTCTAGCAGCTTCGATACGACGGTTCGTGCCATCCGCTCCTTGTAGCCCGTAAGCGAGGGAGCCAGTCCGCGCTCAAACTCACCGGCAAGCAGAGCCTCACGCAGTAACGGGAAACTGCCTTTGGGAAGACGGCTCGCGCGTGTCTCGTCTTCGACGTAGATTTCCATGCGTCGAAGTAGCTCGGAAGGCTGAAGGATCGAACTCATATACGAAACCTGATCGTTTGAAACGCGCAGGAAGAACTGACAGAAGCCATCGAGAGCCGCTTGCGAAAGATTGCCGCGCCCGTCCAGATCGCCACGACGCGAAGCATCTGCAGCCATCAGCAATGATTTGTAATCGCCAACGTTCCGGGCGAGACCGCGTGCCACGGACCAAAGACTATTTCCAATGCCGAGGCGACGCAGCAGAGCGTGTGACATTAATCGCGCAACGCGACCGTTGCCGTCGTAGAAGGGATGAATCCAGAGAAAGCGATGGTGTGCAGCCGGGATAGCAGTCACTTGTCGCACCTTCGATAAACTCTGCGGGCTGTAGACCTCCTCGAAACGCTTCAAAAACTCGGGAAGAGCAGCTGCCGGTGGCGGCAGGTGCAGACCGACAACGACTTCCCCATCCCGCAGTGCCCCAGGAGTAAGCCCTATGCGACGCGATGTCTCGGGATCTTCGACCCAAAGCAATTCATCCGGCAGGCGACGGCAAAACTCGCGATGAAGCCAAACTGCGTATGCCAAGGAGGCTGGAAAGTCCTTCGGGTCAATACCTTCGTCGATAGCTTTCTGCACTTCGATATGCGCCACCGCTTCAAGCTGGAGGGCTCTCTTGCGGGGTTCAGTCGAGTAATCTTTATGCAGTGCGCGGTCGATGTCACGCGGATGCGTATCGTGCCCCTCAATAAGGTTTGAGTAGTAGCAGTTCATCGAACGAACCAAGTGGCCGACTGACTCAGTCACGATGGGGTGAATCTGCCCCGCAAGTGCATTGGCGCTGGAGATGAGGTCGAAGGCGACGTCTTCCAGTGCTCTCCTTCCGTCCGATGGAAGCATTGGCTCCATCCAGGAAGGTGTCGGCGCAGGCTTGTTTTTTGCCGGTTTCATGTGCATCACAAACTATACACCCGCAATCGGTTAGATGGAATATCGTTGCATGTATTGCCGGTATTGCTGCCGGTTCCATCCTGAACCATCCCATCAGGAATTGATTCACGAACGATCCGAGCGATTGCAGGTTGCAATTTGCGGTGCAACATACGAATCCGATCTGATTCAGGTGCTATGGCGAAACTATTGTCAAAAGTAGTGAGGTCTTCCATTTAAAGCACACCCCGTAGGCTGACAAATTCAAACTGATGCACTACCAACATCCCGAGCTGGTTGACCGTACCTGCACTCGGAATCTATTTTCAAAATATCTTCCTATCTGCGTTTTGAGAGGCTTCTATGGCTTTTTCTCTTCGCCGGACGGTGTTCGTTGCCGTGGCCGGTTTGGCTCTGATCTTGTTTGGCGTTACCTCAGCAAGTTTGGGTCAGGCCGCGGCAGCAGGGCCTGCGGGCCACTGGGTAGGGATCTTCGACATCGTTCATGCCGACGGAAGCGTCGACCCCGGCGATGCGTACTTCGCTTTCGTTCAGAGCGGGAAAGAGCTTAGCGGCACGGCAGGGGAGAGTGCTGCGAAGCAAAGCCCGATCACTGCCGGCAGGGTCGACGCGAAGACGGTATCTTTCGAGGTCGTTATAAACCCCCAGATGACAGTGAAGGTCCATCTATCGCTCGAGGGTGATCGCCTGCATGGCACGGCTACCGGTATTCCCGCCGAAGACGGAGCCACCATCACCGTCGACATACGGCGCGCCGATGTGGCGTGGCATAGCGCTAGCGCGGTGGCGCATCTTCCGGATCGTCTTCAGGAGACGGTTGCGGGGCTTGATCGGCGACTCTTCGACGCCTATAACAACTGCGATCTGGCCACGCTGGGAGCGCTGGTTACCGACGACCTCGAGTTCTATCACGACAATACGGGGCTGGCGGTCGGCAGGCAGCCGTTTGTCGATAGCACCCGGAAGTATATCTGCGGCAAGGTGCAGCGGGTGCTGGTGCCAGACTCTCTGCAGGTCTACCGGCTGAATCACTATGGCGCGGTGGAGACGGGAGTGCATCGCTTTCAGCATCCCGGCCATGAGGACGAGGGCGTTGGAGAGGCAAAGTTTGTCATGATCTGGCAGTTCAAGGGCGGCAACTGGAAGCTGTCGCGCGTGATCAGCTATGACCACGCGGTCGCCAAGCCATAAGCAAACCGGCACTGGCCAGTGAACTTGCCGAAAACGAGGGCGGTCTCAACCGGTCGATGCAACACCATCTGATGTGAAGGTGGTGTTTATGAGACAAGGAAGACGGTAGGGGCTTTCTGGGAAGTTCGAGTCTAAAGCTGCTCGCGTTAGACGCCTCATCATCCGTCGATCCTCGGCGATCAGCTCCGCCCTTATTTTGCCGGAGCAGACGATGCGTCTAGCCGCTTCAGTTCCTCCAGCGCCGCGGAGTGCTGCATGTCGCCCTTCGGGCAGCCATCGCGCGCGGCCTTGAGGCGCGCCAGCGCCGTCGCCCGTTGATGATGAAATAGTGCGTCCTCGCCCGTGAAGTAATTCGCTTCGCAAACATCCCACTTCTGCTGATCGGCACCAGATGTCGCGGCCACCATTACCTTGTCGGCTGTCATTTGTCCCAGGTCGAGTTTCAGGACCGGCCCAGGCCATTTCGACAGATCCGCGGCCGCAGCCACCCGCGCAAGCTGATGCGCATCGTTGTGCCCCTGTCGCTTCATGGCCACGTGAAGCATCAGCGCCGCGTAAACCGCCGTGTTTGAATATGGCACGTGGGAGATCACCTCCTCGAAGTCCGCGATGGCCTCGGTGAGGTGGGACTGCAAGAGATAGGCAGCGCCGCGGTTCACATAGGCATATCCGAAATTTGGCTCAAGGCGAATAGCGTCGTTGTAATCCTGTATCGCATGGGCGTAATCGCCTTTGTCGTAGTACGCAACGCCGCGGTCGTAGTAGGCAGCAGCGTAATTCGGGTCATGGTGGATCGCTTCGTCGAAATCCTGAATTGCGTGGTCGTAATCTTCCTTGGCCTCGTAAGCGCTGCCGCGGCTGTTGTAGGTGCTTGCAACATTTGGACTCAGATGGATCGCCTCGTTAAAATCCTGGATTGCGCGGTCGTGATCATTCTTGACCTCGTAAGCGTTGCCGCGGTTGTTGTAGGCGCGTGCGTCATTCGGGTCACGGTGGATCGCTTCGTTGAAATCCTGGATCGCGCGGTCGGGATCGTTCTTGTTGTAGTAGGCTAACCCGCGGTTGTAGTAGGCAGACGTAACATTTGGGTCCAGGCGAATCGCTTCGCTGAAATCCTGGATCGCGTGGTCGTAATCGCGCTTGGCGTAGTAAGCTTTGCCGCGTTCGCGGTAGTTGTCTGCGATACTCGGGCTCAAGCGAATCGCTTCGTTGTAATCCTGAATCGCGCGGTCGTATTCGCGTTTGCTAACATTTGCACTGCCGCGGTTGTTGTAAATGACGGATAGATTCTGCGTCGTATCCTGGGCCGCCTGGATAAGCGCCGTGCATCCGGCGATTCTGATGTCCGGGTCGGCTGACCGGCATTTGTTCAGGTTTTCCTGCCTGCTCTGCCCTCTCGCGGCCATCGCCGCGCCTAGCAACAAGCAAGTGCATAATGCTGATTTGCCAATCACGTTCGATGCTCCTTGCTCACGGATTGAGAGCAACACCATATTACAGATTACAGTCGCTTTCACACCCCAACGCGTAAGGCCCGAACTTGCCGACAACACAGACTTTCGAGGAAGCTCTGTTTTTCGCTATGCTTGCAAGCATGAGGGATTTGTTACGGGCAATCGGGCGGTGATGCGTCACCAGTACTGCCATGTGGTTGTCAGAGACGTTCGCCTGGCCTACATCGAGCGGGAAGCAGTCGGAGGACAAGATGCATCGCCGATCCTGTTGCTTCATGCGTTGCTGGCTACTGCGGAAACGCTGACGGAGCTGATTGCCGGGCTGCCGCCCGACCGTCGGATTGTGGCGATCGACCTGCTTTCGGCGCAGCCTGCTGATGAGGAGAAAAAGCTGGATGTTCATCAGGCGAGTCTTACTGGGCTGATCCACGATTTCATGAAGAACATTGGTCTGGTGCAACCCGTTCTCATCGGGCATTCCCATGGAGGAGCGCTCGCTTTGCGGCTTGCGGCGACGGCTGCAACAGAGTTGAAGGGGCTGGTACTGCTGTCTCCGGCGCATCCTTTTGGTGGCTACCGAAGCCGCGTTGTGAACTTCTATCTCCGCCAGCCTGGCCGCATGCTTGCCTTGAGTATTCCGCTGGCTCCGAACTGGATGATTCTACGCGCGTACAACGAGGCTGCGGGGTCGAAGAACCGTATCAGGATGCGGCATCTGCGCCCTCATCTCAGGGTGCTGCGCAATCGCAACGCTCTGCGTCGAGTGCTCGAAATACTGAAGACGTGGGACGAGGATATGGAGGGTCTGCGGGAAGTTTTGAAAAAGGCTGCAATCGCCATTCCAACTCTTTTGATCTGGGGAGAGGAAGACCCGGTCGTCCCAATCGCCAGCGCCGCGGAGCTGGAAGAGCATCTTGCCGTTGGCGAGCGCGTGACGTTGGCGGGGATGGGTCATCTGTTGGCTGAGGAGGCGCCGGAAGAGTGTGCGAGATTGATCAGGGAGTGGCTCGTCCGCCTTGACGCGCGAGGTTGCCGATAAGACGACTTTGCAGGCAATTCGCGATTTAGTTCCGGATTGCCGGTGATTCTCCGGCAATGCTGGGGTTCGGCGCTAAACTCGACCTATGCCACGTCTTGTGCTCATGGCTCTCATGCTTTGCTGTTCTGTCCTCGCTGCGCAGGAAAATATCGGGCAGGTTGATTTCAAAAACTTCACCTATCCCCTGAGCGGACACTTGCTAGGTCACGGCAGCCTCGAATGGCTAGATACTCCTGCGCACCCCGCTACCAACAGAAAGACCATCCACCTTGTTGACGGTTCGCAACTCACTAAAACCTCCAGCGTGATGGTGGACGGTAAAGAATGTGGCCAATACGAGGGATTCACGTTCGAGTCCGTAAGCTACGGAGACGTCATAGGAGACGGCAAGGAAGAGGCAATCATCGTCCTCATGTACCACAGTGGCGGAACGCAGACCACAAACTACGTCTATGTCTATGGCCTCGGGGAGCATGGTCCAAAGCTCGTTGCCTATTGTCATACCGGAGAAAGATCAGACTCAGGACTCTACAGTGTGTATGCAAGAAACGGCCTGCTCCTCTTTGAGCTACTTGATCGAACGCGAGCGTCTGGGGAATGCTGTTCTTCGGGTGTGCTGATTTCCAGCTACAAGTGGCAAAACGGAGTTTTCAAACTAGCAGGTCCTATCGAACGGCGAACTCTGCCGCCACTACAGGAACATCCAGACAAATAACGGGGCGCATCCAGGTGACGTGTGTTTTGCACATCATCCTCCGCCGTTATCGTCGAGTCATCACCGTTCATGCCCGAGCCGTGGGCAATCCGGACATTACTTCCAAAGCAGCAATACCGACTGAAAGGCGTATTGCACGAAAAACGGCGTTATGGCCAACTTCGCCCCGTCCTGAGCCAGGAACTCTGAACTCGCCGAAAAGATGACATTGCAGGCACTTGATGTGAGTCGAAAGCTCGTAAGATGATCCACTATGGCAAAAGACATGCGCGTTCAGGGGAAGCCGGTGCGCGTCGGATTCTCACGCGCCAGGAAGATCTTGTTGTCGATTCTTTCGCTGGCCGTGTTTGGGATGGCCTTCTTGCTTATCGGCAACCGCTTGCTCGTACGTGCCACCGGGGGCAACCTCGGCGAACTCCTTCGTGGAGAGAAATACGACAAGGCACTGCCTCCAGTCTCGGTAGTTGATCTCAAGGTCGTGCTCGACAAGGACATTGCGGGAGCGCTCAAGAGCGGCGAGCTTGCCCCATCTACCGGTGCAGGCGTCTCTGTCGCAGTGGTACAGCGCGGAGTTACCCGCATCTTCAGCTACGGAACCGCGAAGCCCGACTCCATCTACGAGATTGGTTCCATCACCAAGACCTTTACCGGCCTCATGCTGTCGCAGATGGTCGAGCAGGGTAAGGTTCACTTCGACGATCCGGTCCGCGAATTGCTGCCCGTAGGCTTAGTCGCCAAGCCCGCGGGCGGTGAAATCACACTCCTCAGTCTAGCCACGCAGCACTCTGGCCTTCCGCGTCTGCCAGATAATTTCCACCCCGCCAATCCAGCCGATCCGTATGCAGACTATCGATCTGCCGATCTCTACGCCTTCCTGGCCCAACACACCGTCGCCAAGCCCGCTGAGACCAATTACCTCTATAGCAACCTCGGCTTTGGTCTGCTCGGCCAGGCGCTGTCGAATCGCGCAGGCATTCCGTATCCCGCGCTGCTCGAACAAGAAGTCACCGGTCCGTTGAGGATGAGAGACACGGTCGTATCGTTATCTCCCGAGCAACAAGCCCGATTCATTACGGGACACAAGAGCGACCATCAACCGGTCCATGCCTGGGACTTCGATGCCCTGGCGGGATGTGGAGCGATTAGGTCTACGGCACCAGACATGCTGATGTACCTGCAAGCGAATCTGCATCCGGAGAGTTTGAATCTGGCTACCGGCTCTTCCTCTGCTGCTACTCTCCCATCTGCTCTTATCCAATCTCACCGGCTGCGCGCTGACGGGGAAGACGGAAGGATCGCTCTCGCTTGGCGCTATCAACCCTCATCGGGAGACTATTGGCACCCTGGCGGAACCGGTGGATATAGTGCTTATGTCCTCTTCAATCCGAAGGGCGACTTTGCCGTCGTTGTCCTGTCAAACACAGCCGAGTCCTCTCCAACCTTCGCCGACCGCCTGGGAGTTCACATCAGGCAGAGACTAGCCGGAGAACGAGCGACCTCGCTTGCCAACTGACAGAGGGCCAGTGCGCGATCAGCTATGACCGCGCACTGGCCAAGCCATAAGCCAGACAGGATGGGGAGAATGTGTCATCCAATGCCCTTGTACGTGGTGAATCGACTGATCCGGATGGGATGTTCGCGGACTGGCAGAGCTGTCCACGGTACGACATCCTCAGATGGAGGCGAGTGGTCCTGCTGCAATGCCGATGTTACTTCCTCGGGGGGGGCAAGCCTGTACGGTATTCTTTCCATACCGAGCGTGACACATGGCCCAGCCATCCAATGCAACGGTGCAAGTCGACGGAAAGCGGTTCAATGCGTATTCCGCAAACATTGGCGTGGAAACGTCCCACGATTTTTCAGGCATGCCGGCAATGGGCCGACCGACGTACAGTATCAGCTGTTCCGTGGACGTGCATGACACAAAGAACATGCCTTTCGCCACCCTGAAGCAGCTTTTCGAACTGGCAAACGCCGTGACCCGCGATAAGATCGTGGACATGAAGGTGGAGTTCTGGACGGACGAGAGCCAGACGGACGCCATTTGCACCTACATCTTTCGTGGGTGGATCAGCGCCTTTCACAATAGCGGCGGGTCGGGTGGCAACCACATGCTGAACTTGACGTTTACGCCGGAACTGGATCAGCAGCAGTTCGTCAAGATCGAGATAGGCAATTGAAGCTGGGGGAGCTGTGGCGCCGATGGCAGACGAGGGACGACCCAGAGCACATGCTCACGGAGTCGGAGGCGATCGAGCGTGTGCGTCAGTATGCGGAAGCGAACGGACGCGACTTCCGCGAGCCGGTGAGCATCCGTCAGGAGTGGCGGGCGCTGGAGCCAGGGAATCGGAAGGCAGGCTTCCGTCTTGTTTATGTCATGGCGCTGGGAACGGTTATTCCTGTGCCCTTTGTGGAGGTGGACGCCGTCGATGGCACGGTGCTTGCATGGCGTTCGCTTTCACGATAGCACTCCCGGGGCTTCGTTCCTTGCCACCTGTTCATGAGTTCTACACGGCACCGATTGCAGGAGATTCCACGTGGACGCGTTGAATGTTGCAGCCATGTCTCGGGAAAAGAAGGTGGAAGAGACGATCCTGCGTGGCGGCCGTCTTGTGCCCGCAGATGTGGGTGCACAGCTGAGGTCTATGCTTACGCCACAGTCGCTGGCCATTATGGTTGCGACCCTGGTCGGCGTGCAGTAGCTCAAGCGTTCGGCATCGGTGAACTCATCGATGCGCTCGTGTTGATCGCTGGAATCGGTTTCTGCGGTTGGGGTGTCGTGGATGGAGGCCGCGACCTGTTTCATTCCATTAAGATCGCCCTGGATGCGCGGACAGAGCGTGACCTCGACGAGGCAGCCCGGTATTTTGCGAGCGCACTGACGAAGATCGGTATAAACGCTGTCATGGCGTTCCTGCTGAAAAAACCACTCCGCTCCTTTCGCGATCTGAAAGGATTCGAGTTTAAGAAGGTCAGTCCAGGCTTCCTGGACGTTGGCCCTGCTCCTGCTCCTGGCAGCGTTCCAGCAATCGAATTCAAACCTATATCAGATGCCCTGGGCACCACAAGCGCCTATGGCAACATTGTGATCGATAGTAGGCTGAGCGAGGCGGAAAGCCGGATCACACTCGATCACGAACTGGTCCACCGCTACTTCTCTCCAAAGCTCGGACCATTCCTGCGCCTGCGCGCGTCTGTACGCATCAGCGGGTATGTGAATTCGGCGATGCTGAGGTATTTGGAGGAAGCCATGGCGGAAGGCTGCGCGCAGGTTCGGGCGCATGGTCTTCAGGGTGTGATCACGGGCATCCGTTGGCCGGTCGCAGGTGGTTATCTCTCCATTGAGCAAATGGCGGTGATGCGCGGCACGATTCTCGGCACCATCGTGGTCGATGGCCGGCTGATGCGTGTCAGCATCGTGCGGGGCAGCCCGGATCAGGCGAACACACCGCAACCTGTGCATTAGAGCAGTTCCCGTATTGATGTGAAGTGGACAACCTCTGCGAGTGCTGTTTTTCTTGGGAAAAAACAGCGTTTAGATCTGTGGCTCGCTCTACACCTATACGGGAACTGCTCTAGGTCCCCGCGCGTCCTCCGTGTTCGGCCTGCGACCATGCACCACCAGTGCTCGTTCAACTCCTGCACAACATCGACGGAAGAATAAGAGCTTCGCTCGGCGGCGTGCGGACGGTTCCTTTGGTTCGGTCGACATACTGCGTGCCTTTCCATATGCGGGATTGAGGGAACCGCAAAGGTATCCCAGTTCCGCTGCTCGGTGTCGATCCCAATTCGCGGACCGACAGAGCGGCCCACGGTACGACCTCCTCAGATGGAGGGGAGTGGTTCTGCTGCAAGGCCGATGTTACTGCCCAAAGCACCCGTGTTCTTTTTTGAAGAGCGGTGGCACAAACATTTCCTAAAAAGTGCTTGACAGTTCATAGTCGTGCGGATAAGAATTTCCGTCACTCATGGAAACGATACCATCCTGCTATGGAAACGCTGCCATTGCGCCGATCTCGCGGGCAGTGTGCCGTGTCGGTGGTTCGTTGCCGCAAAAAAAAGGACTTCTGGAGATTGGCATGCGCTGTGTTATCAAGTTTTGCCCGATGGAGTTGAAGAGGACCTTGCTGCAAGGGCCACACTCGCAGCTTTTTCGTCTTCTGTCTGCTATCTTTCTTCTGTCGGGTCTATGCCTTCCCCAACAGATCTGGGGCCAGGCGGCCACCACCACTCTGCCGCTGTCGCCCTCCGACTGGAGTTTGGCTTACAGCGGCCAGGATGCCTCGCTCACTTCAGTCACCTATGGCGGTCAGCCTGCCCTGCAATGGCAGGTAAGTTCCGCCCTCGGCCATTCGGACTGGGTCAATGACACGCTGCCGCTGCTCACGGACGAGATGTATACGTTCACGGTTGAATTGGCCGGCACCGGCACCGCCGCGCTCAACATCTGGAACGGGGAGGCGAACGTCCCGACCCAGGCCATCCAGCTGTCATCGACGTTCCAGACGCTCAGTGAGACCGTCTCTATCCTTTCTCCCAACCCGCAGTTCCAGATCCTCGATCCGGATAGCACCACATCGGCCGTCAATGTTTATTTCACGAACCCAACCGTAACTCCTGCGGGCCCGGCGAGCGGTCTTTCGCTGTGGCAAACTGCGTATGGAGGGCAGGACTCCAGCCTGACCTCGACGAACTATGCTGGTGTGCCGGCGTTGGAATGGCAGGTGAGTTCAGCGCTCGGCCACTCCGACTGGATCTACACGTACGCACCGTTTGTCCCGGGGAGCACCTACCAGATCTCGGCACAGGTGGCCGGGAGTGGGACCGTAGCGATCAATGCATGGGACGGGAACGAAAATGTCTCCGGGCCGCCAGTAACCTTGACCTCAAACTTCCAGACGATCACCGAAACAGTGCTGGCGCTTGCGCCGAACACTGTCGTGGTATCGCCGAGTACCCCACAGTTCCAGCTCGTGGACACCGACAGCAACGGCTCGTCTGCGCTTACGCTGTACTTCCAGAACGTAACGTGGAAGCAGGTAGCACCGGCCCCGCAACCCCCCACGGGCTTGTCGGCCCAACTGCAGTGGGGCGATAAGGTAAAAGTCGACTGGAGCGCTCCCGCCCAGTGCAGCGGCACCGGGGTCCCGGCCATCACTGGCTACGATGTCTATGTCACGGTTCGGCCCTTCGCTGAGGACTATTCGAGCCCGAGCGCAACGATCTCCGGGTGCGGCAACGGAGCTACGAGCGCCACCGTCGAAGTTCCGCGCGGCGAAGCTGGCGGTGCCAGGGTCCTCTACGCCACAGTCGTGGCGACGAGCGCCGAGGGTAACTCCTCCCCCAGCCCGCAGGTCTCCACCGATCCGCTCACCGGCTCTGGCGGAGAAGCCCAGGCTGCCGTGCAGGAGCTGCAGACGTACTATGACGCTTCGACCGGGCTGTTCAACACCACCGGCTGGTGGAACTCCGCCAACGCCCTTGACGCGATCATCGGCTACATGGAGAGCACGGGTTCGCGGACGTATATGAGCGACGTTTCCAACACCTTCGCGAAGGCCGTCAACGAGGCGCCGCCGCCGACCCCGGGCAATTTCATCGACACCGCCTACGACGACACCCAGTGGTGGGCGCTTACCTGGGTCAACGCGTACCAACTGACGCGCAACCCCGCCTACCTGCAGATGGCGGAAAAGATTCACTCGTACGTGACCGCGGCCTGGACGCCTTCGCAGTGCGGCGGCGGGCTCGTATGGCAGAGCACGAACACCTACCAGAACTCGGTCACGAACGAACTCTTCCTGGAGTTGTCCGCCCGCCTCTACCTGATAACTCATCAGGCGTCGTACCTGCAGTGGGCGCAGAAAGAGTTGACCTGGTTCAACGCCAGCGGGCTCATCAACTCGTCGCACCTCATCAACGACGGCCTCACCACGTCGTGCCAGAACAATGGCCAGACGACCTGGACCTATAACCAGGGCGTCATCCTCGGCGGGCTTGCCGCGCTGTACCAGGGGACCCATGACCAGGCATATCTCACGGAGGCACAGCAAATCGCGAATGCCGCCATCAGTACTCTGGTCAGCTCAAGCGGCATCCTGGCGGAGCCCTGCTCGGGATCCTGCCCATCCCAGAACCCTGACCAAACCCAGTTCAAAGGCATCTTTATCCGTAACCTGGAATCTCTTTACGAGGTAACAGGCGACCAGTCTTACCTGGAGTTCATCGATAAGAACGCGTCTTCGATCTGGGAGAACGACCGCAATATCTACGACCAGACCGGCTTCGACTGGTCCGGGCCACTCAATGCGCAGGACCAGTCGTTCAATGCCTCCACGTTGAGCTCGGGGCTCGACGCTCTAAACGCCGCCGCCCATGTTCGGTACCGGCAGCATCCGCACGGAGATTTGTCCGAAGGTCCGCAGTGAGCCGTTGCGTCAAATACTTCCATGCCTTTTCGGTAAATAAATTTCCCAGGGCATGTCATCAAATTCTCGTTCGTAGTGTGCAAGCAGTTCGACCTGACTCTAAAAGCAATTTGATGACACACGCTTTAGAAGCTTGGTGCCGGGGGGGACACGCCTCCTACCATCGACCAGTGGGGCCAATCGGCGAAACCAAGCAGGCGCCTAGACTCCTGGAAAGCGGCGATTGCGGCGGCGGCTCAGAGTCCGGGCAGAGCTGCCCCGGGTGATTGAAGACGGATCTACTGTGGAGCGCCATTCGAAACGAGATGAACTAAGGTCGTCCGAGAGCAAAGACCATGTGCGTTAGACAAGGTGTACACATAGACTACAAACCGCGAAGATCAGAGTAAAAGACCGTCGATATTCACATCCGATTCGGTCGCGCGATCAGTCGCTTTAGCGGCGCACTGATTGGTCGACGTTTTCCGGGGCGCATACTGCTGTAGTGCTCCGCCAAATCTCATTCCTGCTCGCATACCATACAACGAACTGGTTCTCGTTCTCAGTATGTCCAATCAACCAGAGATTCGTTACTTCATCGGGGATTCCCGGCACCGTTGACGGCGGCGCAAAACTTGTAAGCGCAGTCCATGGAAGGCCGTTCCCCGCATCGAGGTAGACAACGAGGTGACGCTCAGCCGTTGTTGCAGCGCCCAGCTTCTTACGATTGTCCGGCTTCCACGACTCTCTTTCGCCAGTTTTGGACGCAGTGGCCGCGGCGACTGCGCCACCTCCAATAGGGAATGCAATCTGTATCGTCGGCTCGGTCTCCGAACAAATAACTCCGCCGCCGGTGACCTGGAGCTGGCAGCAAATGTTCCGCACGGATGGGGACGCACTTACGCAATGGAAGCTATCAATTCCTTCGCGCTCCAAGTGAGCAAGGCAACCGTCAGCAGCCGTTCTAATCTTGTTGATTGAAGCGCCCTTCGCTGGGAAGATTAGCCAGCTCTTCTTACAGGCGGATGCATTGATGATTGAGCCGCCCTTTTTCTTGCTGCGCACCGCAGCAATGGTCTCCGTCAAAGTTTGGTCCACCGCTGCTGTTACCTCGACAGCGGCAACGGTTCCGTCGCTGTACCGCAAATCGAAATCATATTCTCCGTGGGCTTGGGCTGTGCGATACACCAGCGATGCACCTGGGAGGATTGCTTCGAGGACACGTTTTGAAACTGCTTCTGAGTAATTCATCGACACATCCCTTCATTGGGTCAGTAGATGTCTGGCCAGTCCTATCGCCGTTGCTATTTGCTACCGTATAAGAGAGCAGGAGTGATGGCAATACATGAGAACCCATAACCATAACGAATCCATAACGCACCTCGCTATGCCGGAACGAAGGATTCCAGTCCTGATCGACTGCGAGCCAAAACGGGCTGAGGGGTTTGTCCCGTCATTTCTTGAGAACGAGCAGTCTGCGACGCCGGTACGACGCTTAGACCCTGCCCTTCTCATAGCCTTCAGGAACGCTGGTCGGCGGATTGAGATTGAGAAAGAGTACGGAGCTATCCACGAAGCCGACTGGAAACGGCTGCGTGAGCTGTTCGCGCTGCTGGATCGCGTGAATGGTGGCGACCTCACTCCCATCGTCACCTCGAACGAAAAGGAAGCGTTTAGGGAATTGCCAACCTTGCTGGACAGATTGAGTCCTGGCGGCTGGCTCCGAGATGCAAGGAATGACTTGGCAGGGGAGCTATCGTTTCTCCCTGCTTCCGGCGACCTGAAGGGTCGTGCGCGTCTGAGCGTAGAGATTAGCTCGGTATCGTTGACGCCTCTGGTAAACCGGCATCCCGACGATAGTTCGACTTCAATCGGAACTGATCCAACTCTCATCCCGAAGGATGAGGACCGGAATCTGGTGTTGAAGACGGCGATACACGGAACTTGTAAAACAGTGGCATTCGCTGTTTCCGAAGCATTCACAGCGGGTTTGAGCAAGACGCGGTTTGTTGTTTGGTGGACCGACATTGGAAAGAAGCTGGTTCCGGGGCTGTATTGCCCCGACATTGTGACTGCTCTGTATGCCTTGGCGATGTGGGGATATGGCACAGCGGGAGGATGGGCCATTTGTCAGAAGTGCAACAGCGATTTCGCGCGAAAGCGTGCGCAGCAACTGTACTGCTCGACAAAATGTCAGACTGCCGCAGGAATGAGCCGTCACCGTCAAAAGCGAAAGCGCTCGAACGAGTCGAACATCGCAGTGGCAACTAAGCGCAAAAAGCCACAGGGAAGAAATGACTGATTGAGACATCAGCACTTTGGGCATAGTTTGGGCACAGAAAAACGCATCCGAAGATGCGTTGATTTGGTAAACCACTGATTTTATTGGTGCCGGGATGGGGGCGAACCCCCACGAGGTTGCCCTCGGCCGATTTTGAGTCCCATCAGCGGCTTCGCGCATAGTATCGCACAGATACGCAAAACCATTTGTTTATATGATGTTGCAGGTGTCCACGCCTTCGCAGAGCTTCGCATGGCTGCGCACAGATCTACATAGCAAACAGCCACTCAAATCGCCGGTTTTGACGACCTACTCCCTCGGCCCGGAGAGCAGATGATGCACCTTTCCGGTCTCATCGATCGTGATGATGGGAATGTTTGAGACAGGGATGTTCAACGCGTAGCGCGTGTGCCTTAGTTCTCCTGAACGCGTGAGCGCTCCAACCTCAACCAGTCCCGCAAGATCGCGAGTCGTTGTGGCTGGGGGCGTCTCTGCAATTGTGCTGTATTTCTTTGCACTCATGCCACCTTGAAATCCGTCTGGACCCTCGCGGAACATCCTAAGCAAAACCTTTTCCTGCCGAGGGTTGATTTGTCCTTTCAATCGGTCGAGCAGCTTCGCCTTGTGAATGACAAAATCAATCTGCGCGAAGGTTCGGTATTGGGCTTCGAGTGCGACCGCCGAAAACCAACGAAGCCACCCTGTCATCTCGTTACTCTTGTTTGCCGCCTCAAGCGCTCGGTAGTAGTCCCCGTGATGCGCAAGGATCGAACGCGCCAGGGCGATAATGACAGGTTGACCGAAGCCTTGCACGAGTGCTTTCTCTGCAATCGCGCGACCGATGCGTCCGTTGCCATCTTCGAAGGGATGAATGGATTCGAAGTAGAGATGGGAAACACCAGTTCGTGTCAGCGCTGGCAATGCCGAGTCTGTTCCGGGCGCAGTTCGATTGAACCACTCTATGAATTTCATCATTTCTTTGCGAACACGAGTGGAAGGCGGTGCCTCAAAATGCACCTTAGCCGCGTCGCTCGCGCCAGAAACCACCTGCATCGGCTCATCACTTGTGCGATAGCGGCCTACATCCCGCAGGTCGGACCGACCCGTAACCGCCATTCGATGCCAGGAGAATAGTTGGTCTTCCGTCAGTGCTTCCTCTACGCCTTGGTGCAGAGCAACCATCAACTCCGAGATACCTTGTTCTGCAGGTTGAACCTTCCTCCGGTCAGAGAGCAAACCAAGCTGCCGCTGGATCGAAGACTGGACGCTGGCACGATTCAGCATCTCTCCCTCGATTTCAGAGGTCGTCAATGCTTCGACACTCATTGCGTCAACCAGGAGTTGCTGTCGGGCTTTCTCATCGAGATGTTTCGCCGACCCGACCAAAACGCCCGCTCCACGCAAGAACGCAGCTTCCGCCTTCGCCAAGGCTTTTTCATCCCACCTGAAGTTGGGCCAATCGGGCTGCTGCCAGTTCCAACGCATGATCTATAGTCTCCCTTTCTATCAATCATTTTACCGGCATATTGTGATTTATAGAAACCTTGTATTGTACGCAGGTTCATCGTTCACCAGCGCGTGTTCGATACAACGGCTGATGTCATTTAAGGCTAACAATGGGCCACAGCCATCGCCGATCGGAGTGACCCGTTCGTCGCGAGGAAGGAGAATCTGCTAGCCAGATACTTCTGACTCTTGGCACGATGTTGCCTTGCGCTCCGGGGATTGACGATCATCCACTGCAACGTGCACAATCTGTTCGTTTCCCAGTCCGGCCCAAGTCTGCGGCCCAAAAGGTGCGATCTCCCATGAAATTCAGGTCCGTCAACACCCCTCTTTCAGATACACTGCGCGATTTCAAGACAAACGTTTGTCTTAGGTGCGCTATCCTGCTCATTCCATTTGCCCTTAGCGTCTACCCTCAGAGAGCCGTTGCGCAAACTGTCGCCGTTGTTCAGACCAACCCCGATCAATCCGCGCTCCTCACCCCGCAGTCGCCGCTCACCTTTATCCATGGAACAGCCAGTCAAACCGCTATCAACATCGACGACACCATTCACTACCAGCAGCTTGAGGGGGTGGGTGCCAGCTTCAATGACTCGGACGCTTATCTTGTGTGGAACAAGCTCACCCCGTCCCAGCGCACAGCGTTGATGAACGATCTCTTCAGCCCAGACGGAATTCACCTCAGCTACCTTAGGCAGTCGATGGGAGGTAACGATCTCTCCCTGAGCAGCTATACCTACGACGATATGCCGTCCGGCGAGACCGATCCGCAGATGAAGCAGTTCTCGATCGCGCACGACCAGGCCTACATCATTCCCACCATCAAGTCTGCCTTCGCGGCGAACCCTGACATTAAGGTCCAGGCTCTGCCCTGGTCGCCCCCAGCCTGGATGAAGACAACAGGAACGCTCGATGGCGGCTCTTTGAACACCGAGTATTTTCCCGCGCTGGCGCTGTACTTCTCCAAATTCATCCAGGCCTATGAGGCGCAGGGAATTCCGATCAACTATGTTTCGGTGCAGAACGAGCCGCTGAACGAGACCAGCGGATATCCGTCGATGTTCATGAATCCGCATGACGAGGGCCAGTTCATCGCGCAGTATCTAGGGCCGCAGCTGCGAAGACTACAGCTTCGCAATCAGGGTTGGAACTTCGCCCGGCAGTCGCATGATCCCGCGGACGCCACGCCCGGCATCCTGGGCTACGAGCACAACTGGGATAACCCGAAGTACCCCGAGACCCTCGCCGAGGATCCTGCGGTCCGGCAGTACCTCGCGGGCGTTTCCTTCCATTGCTATGCCGGTAACGTCGCCAACGCGCAGAATGCGTTGCACGACCTGGCTGCTGACGTTCCCGTCTACTTCACCGAATGCACGGGTGGAACCTACGCGCCCTATTTCGGGCAGAACCTCGCGAATGACACCGAAGGCCAGGTCATTGATGTCCTTCGCAACTGGGGCAAGACGGTCGTCTTCTGGAACCTTGCGCTGGACCAAAACAGCGGACCTACCGATCAGCATGGATGTAACGACTGCCGGGGCGTCGTCACCATCGATGACTCCACTACACCCGCCGTCGTTTCCAGGAACGTGGAATATTACGTTCTCGGTCATCTCTCCAAGTACGTACAGGCGGGCGCCTACCGGATTGACTCCAACACCTTCGGCAGCGGCAATGTTGAAGATGTTGCGTTCAAGAATCCTGATGGTTCTATCGCTGTGCTCGTCTTCAACGGCGCGCAGACCCCCAGCCAGTTCTCGTTGAACTGGAAGGGCGAGACCGTCAGTTACACGCTTCCCGCCCAAGCCGTCGCGACCTTTTCCTGGCAGGGCTACAAGGGCAATACCTTCGACGTCACGGCAGGTCCAGGCTCTCAGACTGTCGCGCCCGGTGGCCATACCTTCTACAGCATCGACGTCAACCACTACGGCAACGATCGTGGCCCTGCAGAGCTGAAGGTCCAGGGTCTGCCCGGCGGAGCGTTCGGCGAACCTGTACCCATTCCCTTCACGAACCAGTACCTGCTGCCAGTGTTCACCGAAGCGAGCGCCACGAGCGGCTCCTATCCGATCACCGTTCTCGGACGCCAGGGCAATGCCACCGCTTCGTCAACGGTCAACTTCACCGTTGGAGGCGAGGAGACGCCATTCCCTGCGGGCCCTGCTCCGATTCCGGGCCTCATCCAGGCGGAGAACTTCGATAAGGGCGGCAACTACGTCGGCTACTTCAATCGCGACACGACCGATCAGGGCAGCGCTCCCGGGTACCGGCCGGGGACAACCGTCGGCATTGAGAACACAGGTGATGCAGGCGGCGGCTACGATGTTGGCTATACAGGCGAAGGAGAGTACCTGCGCTACACGGTCAATGTGACGACTCCGGGTATTTATAACCTACAGTCCCGTGTTGCATCCCTTGGACAAGGTGGTTACTTCCACGTCTCGTTCGACGATGAGAACAAGACCGGGACCCTGTTCGTTCCGGTGACGAAGGGATTTCAAATCTACACCACGCAGGTCTCTCCTGCCTTTCAACTTACCGCCGGTCGTCATGTCATGCAGGTCACGCTCGACAGCAACGGGCCAACGGGTGGTATGGGCAACTTCAACTGGTTCGCCGTACAGACTCCTGCTTCCAGCAGTTCCTTTACCGGAAGCCCGCAGTCCATTCCTGGCTTGATACAAGTCGAGAACTTCGACGCCGGTGGCAAGGGCGTCGCCTACTGGAATGGAGCAACCGCAAACGGCGGTGGAGCGAACTATCGTCCCGGTGAGACGGTCTACATCGAGAACTCGTCTGACATCGGCGGCGGCTACGACGTTGGCAACCCGCAGCCGGGCGATTGGCTCAACTACACCGTCGACATCGCCTCGGCACGTACTTATACGCTGCAGGTGCGTGTGGCCAACGGAGTCGGTGGTGGGGTCTTCCATCTCAACGTCGACGGCCAGCAGATCACGCCGCCTATTTCGGTTCCCGACACAGGCGGATACCAGACCTGGCAGACCCTTACGATCCCCGACGTGCCTCTCCCCGAAGGCATCCACACCGTGCAACTCGTTATGGATAGCGGAGGCTTCTACAACGCGGTTGGTAACTTCAACTGGTTTTCACTTAACTAAAGAAATCGTATCAGTAGGGGCGATCTCCTAGGCGCTCGACTCATTAAACGCACCTGTCGTCTTAATTCACTCGTCCTACGTTGCAGATCTTCCTGTGCGCGGAAATTGGCTATGCCATCCATCGGTGTTTGTCTGTTCCGTGTTGCGACGAACGCACCCTCCCCCAATAACCTTGATCGCGAGGAAATCCCTTCATGAAAATCGGAAGTCCCCTCTTCCTTCGCACCACCACCGCCATGTTGCTAGCGGTGGGAATGTCTTCTTTTGCCGTCGCCCAGAGTTCGGTGCCTTGGACGGGCACGTGGTCCGTCGCGCCTCAGCAGACAACGATCGATTCCAGCTTTAATAACCTGCAGCAACAGACACTTCGGCAGACTCTTCAGACCAGTATCGGCGGCTCTGCGGCTCGCGTTCGCATCTCTAACACCTTTGGCGTGCAATCGCTTACGGTTCAGGATGTTCATCTGGCCCAGTCTCTCCTGGATTCCAGTGGAAACCCAACCTCATCCACAATTACAGGAACCGACCATCTTGTGACCTTCGGCGGCTCCACTACAGCGACTATCCCTGCGGGCCAGACGCTGGCCAGCGATGCCGTAGCCATAGAAGCGACGCCCGCCGAAAATCTAATGGTGAGCATGTACTTTCCCAATGGCGTCGACAGTGCCAATTCAACGTACCACCAGTTGGCCGGCCAGAATGGAATGTTCCTCGCCGCCGGCGATGTTAGTGCCAATTCAACGATCACCACCACCAGCACATTCAGCAGTTACTTCTATCTGACGGATGTGGACGTGCAGAACTCCGCGGCGATTGGTTCCGTCGTAGCGCTTGGTGCGTCGATTACGGATGACCTGGCAACTACCTTCAACACCAACCGGCGCTGGACGAACGATCTGGCAGCGCGCTTGAACGCAGTCGGGATGCAGGTTGGCGTCGTCAACAAAGGCATTAGCGGCAACAAACTGCTTGAAGACGGCGCGGGGCAATCCGCCCTGAACAGGTTCTCGCGAGACGTGCTTTCGCAGCCAAATGTTCACTGGGTTATCTTTTCAGACGACCCAATCAACGACCTCAGCGATCTGACATCGTCCGAGGAGCCAAGTTACTCCTCATTGATTGCGGGTGTTCAACAGTTGATAAGTCAGGCGCATGCCAGCGGCATAAAGTTTTATTGCTCCACGCTAACGCCGAATGGTGGCCGTCCAGCCGCCGACTGGTCCACGGGCGCTGAGACAATCCGCGAGCAGATCAATGCCTTCTACCTCAGCGGCACCAGCGGATGCGATGGCATTGTCGACCAGGCCGGAGCAACGGCTGACCCGACTGACCCGGTCCAATACCTGCCGGCCTACAACAGCGGCGACAGCCTCCATCCGAACGATGCCGGACACCTGGCAATTGCGAATGCGGTCAATCTTGGTCTGTTCTCGTCCTATTTCGTCCAGCCCTACGGCGGCGTTCCGGCGGCCATTCCCGGTACGGTGCAGGCCGAGAATTACGACACAGGCGGTCAAGGGATCGGCTATAGCGTTACCTCGACCAACGGCACCGCGAACGGCTATCGCTCGGACGGCGTGGACCTGGAAACGACGTCGGACACCGGCGGTGGTTACGACCTGGGCTGGACCAGCAGCGAACAGTGGTTCCGCTACACCGTCAACGTAGCGACGGCAGGGACATACACAGTCAGCTTCCGTGTAACCGCCCCCAACGGTGTGACCGACGCCTTCCATCTATCGAATGCCTCAGGAACAGACTTGAGCGGACCGGTCAATATTTCGGCGACCAGTGGCTGGCAAACATGGACGACCGTGACGGCCAGTGTCACTCTGCCGGCAGGCGAGCAAGTCTTAACTCTTATCCAGGACAATAGCGGCTGGAACGTCAACTACATGACGTTCTGAGCCGCGAGGGGCTATCAAGCCGGTATTAGCCGGCCTTCGCGGAGTCGCAGCACGCGGTCGCAGCGTGCTGCGAATTCGAGGTTGTGGGTGACGAGAACGCTGGCCAGCGAGTGCTCGCGGTGCAGCCCCAGCAGCAGGTCGAAGACTCGCTGGGCGGTGGTGTTGTCGAGGTCGCCTGTAGGCTCGTCGGCCAACAGCAGCTTGGGCTGCGTAATCAGCGCGCGAGCAATAGAGACACGCTGTTGCTCGCCGCCGGAGAGCTCTCCCGAGCGGTGATGGCCCCGGTCTCCCAGGCCTACGCGGTCGAGCCAGAGCGCGGCCTGTGTGAGCGCCTGCTTGCGAGGCATCCCGCGAGCCAGCAGCGGCATGGCGACGTTCTCCAGCGCGGTAAACTCCGGCAGCAGGTAGTGAAACTGCCAGACGTAGCCGATGTCGCGGTTGCGGAACTCGGCAGCCTGCTTCGATGTGAGGAGGGTGATGTCGAGGTCGCCGCACAGAACCTGGCCGGAGGTGGGCTTGTCGAGAGCGGCGAGGAGGTGCAACAGCGAGCTTTTGCCCGCGCCGCTCTCTCCTACAACGGCCACCATCTCTCCGGCAGCGACTTCCAGGGAGAGGTCGCGGAAGAGTTGCAGACCCTGCGCACCCGATGCGAGTGGGGCGTAGGTTTTTTCGAGCGCGAGAGCGCGGAGGACGGGGGTGGTCAAAGGCCATTCCTTGTTGTGCCAGCGAGTTCAAGTTCGTTACGGCGAAGTTGGAATGGCATCTTGCCTATTTTAGAAGCCTTTTCAAGAGAGGGGTTGCTGAACGACTGGCCTGGAGGCACACCTTTAGAACCATGCAAAATACGAAGCGGCAACAGCGAAGGTGTCAGAGAGCCCATGTGCCCAGATGGACGCCCAGAGATTTCGGCGCGTGACCAGATAGGCAGTGGCAAGAATCAGGCCCGATATGGTGCTATCGAAGACGCCGGTGGGTCCCTTGTAGAAATGGCCGAAACCAAACAGAAGGCTCGAGCCGAGTACCGCGATGACATAACCGATACGTGATCCACCGAGCGCATCGGCGGTACGGCGCAAAAGTAATGCGCGGTAGCCAAACTCCTCACCAAAGGCGGCGAAGGTCCATACGATCGCCAGCGACAGCGCAGCATGCGGAAGGCTGTGCTGGTGGAGATTTGATATGACGCTGGAAGTCTTCTCCGGCTGGTGCCATATCCACTGAGCCAAGGGTTCAGTGATAAAGTCCTTGAGTTGAAGGAGTCCGCCTGCAAGGAATGCCACAAGCAATGAGATCTTCCAGGAAGCGGGCTTGCTCAACCCGACCGATTTCCATGGCTTTCTCCGGATGAGGAGGGAGATCCAAAGGATCAGAACTAAAATTGGAACTTCGTTAGGCAGGAAGTGATAGACGTTATGGCCGACAACAGCGAAGGCCCCAAGCAGGACTTCCCCGCCTGCAAACAGGCGGTCCTGGGCAGAGAGCGACGGCTGGATAGACTCACCTGAACGGGTATCCATGCGAGATTTATACCTCAAGCTCCCCGGAGTTCACACAGCAGTTCTTAAGTGAGCCATTGAAGATGGAATTGGCGCTGTGCCTTCGACGCTCCTGTTTTTCGTGGTCCACTTTTGTAACAAAGAGACGAACACAGCATCGGGGATACTTCACACGACCTAATGGTAAAACCGTTCTACTCGTAGCGCAGCGCCTCCGCGGGAAGGATCCGCGCGGCGGAGGAGGAGGGGTAGAGCGTTGCCATGAGGCTCATGCCGAGCGATACGGCTGCGACGATCAAGGCGTCGATGAGGCGTGGCGCGAAGGGCAGGTGGTCGATCGAGTAGACGCTGGCATCCAACTGGATGAAGCGGTAGTGCGAGCCCGCGAGGCTGGCGGCAAAGCCCAGGACCAGGCCGAGCACTGTTCCCAGTGAGGAGATCAGCAGACCCTGGAACAGGAAGATGCGCCGCACCTGGTCAGCGCTTACGCCGAAGCTCATCATCACGGCGATGTCGCGGGTCTTCTCCATCACCATCATGGTGAGGGCGATGAGGATATTGAGTGCGGCGACGACGACGATCAAGGCCAGCACGATGAAGGTAACGACCTGCTCCAGCTTGAGAGCGCGGAAGAGCTCGCGGTTCTGCTCCATCCAGTTGGTGGCCTGGAAGCCTGGACCCGCGGCCTGTTCGAGCGCGTGGCCGACCTGCTGGGCGCGGTAGAGGTCGTCGATGCGGAAGCTCATGACGCTGATGAGATCGGGCTCGGAGAAGAGGCGCTGCGAGTCCGCCAGCCGCATGAAGGCGTAGCTGGAGTCGTACTGGTAGAAGCCTGAGGCGAAGATCCCTACGACCCGGAATCGCTGGTATCTGGGAAGAAGTCCCATAGGGGTCAGCTCGCCCTGTGGACTGGTGACGAGTAGGGTATCGCCCACGGTTGCGCCCAGCGTCAGCGCCAGCTCGTTGCCGATGACGATAGGGGGCGCCATCTCGCTGCCCGTCTGATTCGGGCCTTGAGCTGGAGTAAGTTCGGCAGCCGAGCCTTGCGTGATGGACTGCAGCAGATCTCCAACCTTGAGTTCATCGGCGGGAACGATGCCCTTGATGAGCGCTCCGCCGGAGTGGGAGCCGCGTGAGATGAGCACCTGGCCGAAGAGTCCGGGGGCAACCGCCTGTACATGGGGCGTCTGGGCCAGTTCCTCCATCAGAGGGCGCCAGTTGTGGATACCGTCGCCGGCGGTGCGCATCAGCATGACGTGTGCCGTGGAGCCGACGAGCCGCTCCTGCAGGTCGCGGCGCATGCCATTGGTGATGGCCAGCGCAACGATCAGGGAAGCCACGCCGGCGGCGACGCCGATGATGGAGATGACCGTGATGAAGCCCACGACCGCCTGTCGGCGGCGGGCGCGGAGGTAGCGGGCGGCGATGAATAGTTCGAAACGCACTCAGAAGCTATCCTATCTGCGATTTGCGTGGCGGAGGTGAGTGAGCGTTTGCAGTTGTCCTAAGCGCTACGGCCGTGGCGTATCGTAGCGGACCGTTGCGCCTGTTGCGTCAAGGCTTTTTGTCGGAACGAGCGCAAGAGTTTGATGACACTCCCTAGTTGGCGAGCACCGCGCGGTAGCGGACCTGGTTCTTTTTCAGGCGTGCGATCGCTTCGTTGGCCTTCTTCATCGGGAAGCTCTCGGTGATGGCCTTGATGTTGTGCCGGGCGGCGATGTCCAGCATCTCGCCCAGATCACGCGGGCTTCCTGTGGAGCTGCCGGCGATGGCTTTGTCTGCGCCAATCAGGCTGGAGCCCGCAATTTGGATGGGCGTGGGGGATGCCCCGAGCAGGACCAGTGTTCCCTTGGGCCGCAGCGCTCCGATAAATGTCTGGAAGTCCTGGTCGGCGGATATCGTTGAAAGAATCAGGTCGAAGCTGCCGGAGAGTTTCTTGACCGCCGCGATGTCGCGGGTGTTGACGAAGTGATGCGCGCCCAGTTCGAGGGCTTCTGTTTCTTTGTCGACCGAGGTGGAGAAGGCGGTAACCTCGCAGCCGAAGGCGCGTGCAAACTGCAGGCCGAGATGGCCGAGGCCTCCGATCCCGATCACTCCGACGCGCGAGAAGGGACGAGCCAGGTAGTTGCGCAGCGGGCTGTACACCGTGACGCCGCCGCAGAGCAGGGGAGCGACGTTCTCGCTCTCCAGGACATCAGGAACGGGGACGGCAAAGCGCGAGTTCACGCGGATGGCGTCGGCATAGCCGCCGTTGCGGCCGACGCAGGTGGGCTGAGACTTGGCGCAGAGTTGCTCGTCGCCCTGCCGGCACCACTCGCAGATGCCGCAGGAATCCGCCTGCCAGCCGATACCGACGCGCTCGCCGTGCTTGAGGTCGAGAACGGCAGAGCCGACACCGGTAATGGTTCCGACGATCTCGTGCCCGGGAATGAACGGGTACTTGCTGATGCCCCAGTCGTTATCGATGAGATGAACGTCGGAGTAGCAGACCCCGCAGTGGGAGATCTTGACTTCGACTTCATGGGGAGCGAGTTCTGAGACCTTGTATCGGAACGACAGCAGTTCTGCACCGGCTGCATGCGCAGCCAAACCTTTGATCTCAGTCATGGGGCCTACGTTCCTTGTCCCGCGTCGTTCGTGCTGACGCCGCGTTCCCTCAAGAGCTTACATCACCGGTTTTTTCTTTTTCCAAACACCCAAGGTGAACAGGCATATGAGATAATAATTGGGCGCCTCTGGTCGGGACGACCCCCCACCGGTCGCATCTCTTGATAGGAGGCGCCATTTGAAAGCAATGGGTCCGCTGGCACCCCCCAGCGGCCCATTGTGTTTAAGACCCTTTCGCCTTTGAAAAAGACACCTTGGGACAATCGCTCTGTGTACGTCTATCAGGAAAGCTGTTCGCAATGTATTTTGTTTTCATAGCATAGAAGCGTCATCCTGAGCGAAGTAGCTCGCGCACTTTGCGAGCTGCGCAGCCGAAGGACCCCGAGGATTTTTACGTTACCGCTACGGCCTGATCCTTTTCGACCCATGCATCCGTGGAGTAGGAGCAGCAAGAGTTTGTGGTTGAAAGTGGCTTGGGCTGCATCGGCTAGTAGAGTTCTTCGGGGTCCTTCTGACGCAAAGCGCGCCACAAACATTTGCATCACGCTCTGCATCAGGGGTCCTTCTGACGCAAAGCGCGCCACAAACATTTGCATCACGCTCTGCATCAGGGGTCCTTCTGCTCCGCGTCCCCAAAAGCTGGGACGCTCCGCTCAGGATGACGAATTTACGGTAATTCAAATACAAATCCTACTGGGTTACAGCTACGGTGATGTTGCTCTAAACTATGTTTTATACATTTAAGTAGTTTCAGAGAAACAAACCCGGCAGGACAGGTATTCATGATGCGAAAGCGACTTATTGTTGGCTTGGCGATGATGGCTGTGGTGCTGTCTGCACGCGGACAGTCGACAAACCCTGCTCCGCAAACGCCGGCGCCGCAGACCCCGGCACCCCCGGTTCCTCAGACAGATGAGAGCGGCCCGGTGCCAGATAACGGCTCTATCGTGTTGCCGAAGAAAAAAGAGGAGGTTGCGCCTCCGCCGGCGCCCGCGGAAGAGAAGGTCAAGAACCCCGACAGCGAGGTCTTCTCAATGCGGGTGGACGTGCCTATTGTGAATCTCGATGTGAGCGTGCTGCTGGACAAGACGAACGCGTTTGTTCCAAACCTGAAGGCAGGCAACTTTCTGGTGGTGGAGGATGGCGTCGAGCAGGAGGTGCAGACCGTTCGGATGACCAAGACGCCGATCACCGCCGTTATGCTGCTGGAGTTTGCGGCGAACTCCTATGCGTTTATCCGGGACATGCAGAACGCATCGGCGAGCTTCTTCCGCACGCTGCAGCCGGATGACTACGTCGCGGTCGAGACCTATGACCTGCGCACGCACATCCTGACGGACTTCACGAACAACAAGGACACGATTCGCGACGCGCTGCAGAGCCTCACGATTCCGGGCTTCCGCGAGACCAACGAGTTCGATGCGCTGTACGAGACGCTCGACCGTTTGAGCCGCGTGGAGGGCCGCAAGTACATCATTCTCATCTCCAATGGCCGCGATACGATGTCGCGCATTACGCTCGACCAGATGATGGCGAAGATCAAAGCGACGCCGAATGTAACGATCTTTACGATCAGTACCGGAGGCCTGGCGCGCGAGTTGTCCGACGCTCGCGGGCAGATGGGCGGGATGAGCCGCATGAATTATCTGCAGGCCGACAACCAGATGCGTACCTTCGCGCAGATGACCGGGGGCCTGAGTTATCAACCTCTGTTCCAGGGGGCGCTGCCGGATATCTTCTCGGATATCAATGACTCGATTCGCAGCCAGTATGTGCTGACCTACAAGCCGACGAACACCAGGAACGACGGTTCGTATCGCAAGGTGAAGGTCTATCTCGTGGACAACGAGGGCAGGCCCCTGAAGATGCAGGACGAAAAGGGCAGGCCGCTGAAGTACTCGATCATTGCGCGGGATGGATATCGGGCGAAGCTGCCGGTGGAGTAGCTTTTGTTTTTCGCCGTTGTTTGTTTTTCGCCGTCATCCTGAGCCGTAGGCGAAGGACCCCCGCATTTAGCGGCGGCACAGATGCATCAGTGGCAGCACAAAATGCGGGGGTCCTTCAGCTTCGCTTCAGGATGACGGCGAAAAACAAACAACGGCCGATCAGTCGGCGAAGCGGTCGAAGTCTTCGCGGCCGTGGATCGGGGCGAGGACGAGCAGTAGGAGGCCTTCGATGAGGATTGCGCCTTCCAGCTTGACGGAAAGCCCATGGAGCCGCTCGAAGTGCTGTCGTGCAGGAGAGTCGGCGGGGGCTGCGTTGACGTCTCCGCCAAGGGAGAGCCGGTCGTTCTCCATGCGCGGGATGACGGAGAACTGGGAGTAGAGGGTGAGGCTTAGCATGGCAATAACCAGCGCCAGCTCGCCGGCTCGAGCGGGGTGGCTGTCGCGTTGCGACGCCAGCAGCGTCAAGGTCACCAGCAGATAGATCAGGCCCGCGATCAAACCGATATGGTGCAGTTCCGCCAGCGCGCCGCGGACGACGGCACCGGCTTGGTGGGCGTCCGGCAATGCCGTAAACGCCACCTTGGCGACGAAACCGAAGAAGATCAGGCCCCCGATCCAGGTTGCAAGGGCAATGAGCCGAATAGCGCGAAGCAGAGTGGTCATAGCTAGATCGAGGTCCCAGCCGAGGCAGCCTGTGTGCGATTGAGCGCGCGGCGCAGAATCAGTTCCATCGCAGCCTTGTATTCCTGGTATTCGCTCTCTGAGATGCGGTTTTGAAGATGCTCGGTTTCCAGCGTGAAGAGCTCTTCTTTGAGCACATTCATCACCGTCTTTTCCCAGGTCAGGACATTCTCTCTGGGGTCCGGGGAAAGGGCGGTTTGAAGCTGGTCTTCGCTCAGAACCCGCGTGATCGACTCCGGTCCCTGGGCAGCCGCGGTGTTTGAGGTTCCTGAGGGTCTGCGCAGAAGAACACCAGCGGCAGCGGCCAGCAGCACCGCGATGCCGCCAAGAATCCACCACTTATACTTGGCCCACGGATCGCGGGTGCCTTCGGGATCGAGCGGATTCTGCAGGCCGCGGCCCGGCATCTTGTTTTCGGTCTCCGGAATGGCCTGGCCGGAGTCGGCTCCCTGGGTCGGGGCTGGGCCTTGAGATTGGGCCTGCTGCGAGCCGCCCTGGTCCGGAGCGCCCGCATCGCGCGGGAGCTGGCCGCTGCCGGAGAGCGTAAAGCCCATCGGCTGCTCCGGCGAGACGTTGCGCGCGAGGAAGGTCTGCGCGTTCACCTCATCGGTGACCGAAGTGTAGGTAGTATTCGGCGCCGGCGTAAAGGTCATGCTCTTCGGCAGCATGATCGCGATCGCGTCTGTGGTCGTCGAAGGATGCGGCGCAAAGCTGAACTTGCCGGAGTACGGAAGCCGGTAGGTGATCTGGAATTGCGTCTCACCGGGACGAATCGGGAAGAGGAAGGTGTAGTGGTTCTTCTCCGTGAGGGGCACAGGCGCGGCCTGTACGGGCATGCCCCCAGGTGCGAGCGCGGCTGAGCCTTCGACGATGGCGCCGTCCGGCAGCCAGAAGTCGAACGGACGGTCGGAAAACTGGGTCATCGGCGGGGTCGAATCGTTCTTGATGAAGAAGTGTTCGACCACGTGCAGGCCGTTGCCGCTGCCGTCGGTCTGGATGCGCATGACGTCGGCTTCGCTGGACACGCCCTTTACCTTGACGGCGGCGTTGTAGACGTCGATATCGACGGACTGCGTTCCCGGAGGCGCTGGACGGAAGTAGTTGGCCTTGTCGTGGGTAACACGGACGAGATGGATGCCTTCGTCGGGAACCTCAAGCGTGAAGTGGCCATGCGCGTCGGTCTTGGTGCGCGTGGACTCCTGCATGCCCTGCTGCAGGCGGATGAGCACAACGTCGTCGCCGGCGGAGGGCCGGTTGTTGGTGCGGTTCGTCACGACGCCGGTGATGGAGTCGGCTGCGAAGGCGGCGACAGGCAGGGTGAGTGCGAGGACGGTCAGGCTGCGGAGAAGAGATCTGATTGCGGGCACATCACAAGGATACTTCAGGGAGAGCCAGCAATCAGGAAACAGCAAACAGGAAACAGAAATGCTCAGCCGCCCAGGGAATCCATCTCAGCCAGCACGGATGCGGCTTCGGCTTCCAGCGAGGTGCGCTGCCTGGCGTAGTCGTCTTCAGGATATTTGCCTGCGCGGTATTCGAAGTTCAGGTCGCGAAGGTTGTCGTAGACGACCTCCTTGCGCTCGCGCAGATAGTCGAGGCGCGTTTTTTCGACGACAGCCGCGAGCTTCGGTTGGGGCCAGAAGATGTAGGCGAAGCAGCCGATAAGCAGGAGCAGGGGAGCGAGGATGATCTGAAGGGTCATGGCTACGGTCTCGATTTGGCGCAAACGTTAGCGCAAGAACGGACCGGCGGCGGGAGATGCCGGCGGCGGCTTTCGCGCGTCGAAAGGTATAGTGTATCTGCGGTTGCCCTTTTGCCCGAAACCGGACAAGGCGGCAGGAGGTTTCTACAGGTGAATCGAAGTCGGCGCGTCGTGCTGGCGGCAGTGGTGGCGGTCATTGCTGTGGTCATTGTTCTGTGGGGTGCTGCCGGGAGCTGCAGGGCGCAGGCTGCGGGGCATACTGACCCTTTGAACCTCGATCCCCTTGTGCGGCAGGGATATGAGCGCTTTTATAACCTGGATTATGACGGTGCGCTGCGCTTCTTCAACCAGGTGTCGCAACAGCACCCGCAGGAGCCGATGGCGTGGAACTACGTGCTGATGGCGACGGTCTTCCGCGAACTCTACCATCAGGACCTGCTCGACACTACGTATTACGCGCACGACAGCTTTCTTTCCACCAAGCGCTCGGTAGAAGTCCCGCAGGCAACACGAGACCAGATCAACTCGCTGACCGAGAAAGTCATCGGTATGTGCGATGCCCGCATCAGCAGCAATCCGAACGACAAGAACGCTTTCTTTGCCCGAGGCTATGCGCGCGGCATGCACTCGGCGTTCATCACGCTGGTAGACCACTCGTTTGCTGCTGCTGCCAGGCAGGGTTACCAGGCGCGCAACGATAGCGAAGCTGCGGTGAAGATCGATCCTCAGTATGCAGACGCGAAGATGGCGATCGGTATCCAGCAGTTTGCGGTCGCGAGTCTGCCGCGCTTTGTCCGACTCATGGTGGGGATTATGGGCGTGGGCGGATCGAAGGAGAAGGGGCTCGACATGCTGCGCGAGTCTGCCGCGCATGGTGTGATCACGGGTGTCGAGTCGCGCACGACGCTGTCGCTGTTCCTGCGCCACGACGGGCGTTATGCGGAGGCGCTGCAGGTGCAGCGCGGGCTTGCCGAACAGTATCCGCATGACTATCTCTTTCAGCTGGAAGTCGCAAACCTGCTGAAGGACTCCGGGCAGGGGAACCAGGCCATTGAGGCCTACAAGCATGTGCTGGATCTGGCGCAGAAGCCAGGCTACTTCGTCGATCCGCGATTGCAGATGGCGTGGTTTGGACTGGCCGACACGCAGCGGGGCTACAACGACATTCATAGCGCGGCTAACGGCTACATGCAGGCCGCTATGCAGCCCAACTGCAGCGACTGGCTGCGCAAGCGCGCGCAGTTGAATGCAGGCGAGATGTTCGACCTGTTGAACGATCGCACCCAGGCGGTGCGCATGTACCAGATGGCTGCTGCGTCGGGCGGAGACCAGTCGCAGGCCGAGGCCGCGAGGAAGTATCTGAAGACTCCCTACACGCGGTAGTGCCGTGACCGGATAAAAAGTGTTTTTGCTTTTGCCTTTCTAGTTGTCATTCCGAGCGGAGCGAGGAACCTGCTGTCTCCCGTTTTTTGCTCATGCTGCCACAAATGTCATGCGCGACCACAAATAACGCTCTTTTTGCTTTTGCCCCATTTTCTGGGGACAGCCGACAAAGAACGGGAGAAAGCAGGTTCCTCACTGCGCTCGGAATGACAACCAGAAAAGCAGAACAGAGTTGCAGGTGTGCGGTATGGAACCGCAAGGCTCAGATACACGTATGTCTGAGTGTGAGTCTTAGGAGGTTCCAAATGATTTGTGAGTCGTGCAGCAAGCAGATGAATGAGGGTGTTAAGTTTTGCAGTGGGTGTGGCCGCCCCTTTGTGGGCGAGGCCTCTGTGCCGGTGCAGGGAAAACTGGTTCGGCCACGCTATGGGCGCGTGATTGCCGGGGTGTGCGCAGGGTTCGCGCAGCAGTATGGATGGGACCCGATTCTGGTGCGGCTGGTGCTTTGCTTCGTCGTCCTGGCAGGGTTTGGTTCGCCGATCCTGGCGTACCTGATTGCGTGGATCGTTATGCCGAATGAGCCGCATGCGTATGTGGTGCAGGCGGGGACTCAGGCTGCGGCTTGAAGCAGTTAGAGCGGTATCGCAGTAGCTGTACCCAGAGCTTTTTGTTTTTTGTCTTACCCCAAAAACGTCATCCTGAGCGAAGTAGCTCGCGTACTTTGCGAGCTACGTAGTCGAAGGACCCCGAAGAATTCTATCTGCCGATACAGACCCAACCATTTCAACCTCGAGACTCTTGCCCTTCCCCCGCAACAGGAGTATCGGTCGAAAAGGATTGAGCTGTAGAGGTAACGTAAAAACCCTCGGGATCCTTCGACTCCGCGTCCCCAAAAGCTGGGACGCTTCGCTCAGGATGACGATTTTGAGAGATATAGAAACATAAATACCGGGTACAGCTACTTCGATCCTGCTCTAGGATGAGAGGGTGGAACCAATCGCCTCGCTTTCTTTATCTCCCCGTCCTTTTGTCTACGCCGGGTCGCGCCTGGAGTGTTCGGGTGTCGACCTGAGCGGACTGGCTGCCCAGTTCGGCACACCGCTCTATGTCTACTCGGGTGACGCTATTGAAGCACGCGCCTGGATGTTGCAGCGCGAGTTCGCCGGCGTTCCTCACACGGTCTGCTATGCGGTGAAGGCGAACTCTTCGCTGGCGATCATGCGCCTGCTGGGCGAGCTGGGTTGCGGCTTCGACATCGTGTCCGGGGGCGAGCTGGAGCGGGTTCGACGCGCCAGGCCGGATGCTCTGGCGCGAGTTGTGTTCTCAGGCGTTGGCAAGCAGGCATGGGAGATGGATGCCGCGCTGAACGCGGGCATTCTGTTGTTCAACGTCGAGAGTGAGGCCGAGCTGGAGCTTCTGGCCGCGCGCTCTCAGGCATTGGGGAAGACCGCACGCATTGCATTGCGCGTGAACCCCGATGTCTTTGCGGAGACGCATCCGTACATCTCTACCGGCCTGCGCGAGCACAAGTTCGGTATTGCGATTGAGCGGGCTCGCGAGGTCTACCAGCGGGCTGTAACGATGCAGGGAATTGAGCCTGCGGGCGTAAGTGTGCATATCGGCTCGCAGATTCGCAGCGTCGAGCCCTTTGCCGAGGCGTTGCGGCGGGTGCGTTCGCTGGTCGAAGAGCTGCGTGGCGATGGCATGAATATTCGCTACGTCGATGCGGGCGGTGGGTTCGGCATTGAGTACGGCAACGCCGACTTCGATCCGGCGGCGAGTGTGGCGGAGTATGCAAGGGCCATTCGCGAGGTGCTCGAGGGATTGAACGCACATCTGTTGCTGGAGCCGGGGCGGTTTCTCGTGGCGCAGGCGGGAGCGCTGCTGACACGCGTGCTCTACACCAAACAGAATGGCAGCAAGCACTTTGTGATTACCGACGCCGCGATGAACGACCTTATTCGCCCGGCGCTGTACCAGGCACACCATGAGATCGTGCCGGTGGTGAAGGAGGAGCGCGCAGCACAGGTGGCGGACATCGTCGGGCCGGTTTGTGAGAGCGGCGATTTTTTTGCCCGCGACCGCGAGACGCCGGAGCTTCGCCAGGGCGAGCTGGTGGTGCTGCTGGATGCAGGCGCCTATGGGATGTCGCTGGCCTCGCAGTACAACACGCGCGTCCGACCGGCAGAGGTTCTGGTAGAACACGGTGAGGCGCGGCTTGTTCGGCGTCGCGAGACGCTGGACGATCTGCTGGCGGCAGAGATTGTATGATGCCCGAATCGTCCGATGCTGTGCTCAATCTGTGGAAGAAGCATCTTGGCAGCGTTCCGGATTCTGTTTGGGAGAGAACAGCGCTGGAGTCGCTGATTCTGGCGGATAACGGACTGACGGAGCTATCCGAGCGGATCGGTGACTTGAGCCGCCTGCGCATGCTCGATCTTGGTCACAACCATCTCACCGAGCTGCCGGAGAGCCTGGGCAAGATTGTTGGCCTGAGCGATTTCCTCTACCTTCACGACAACCGGCTGACATCCCTGCCATCTTCTCTGACGGGGCTGAAGAAACTGCGATATTTGAACGTCAGTGAAAACGCCTTGGCGATCTTCCCCGAATCGATCTGTGGCCTGACCGGCCTGATCGAGCTTCGGGCGACCGACAATCAGATCTCGACACTCCCGGATAGCCTCGCGAATCTCTCTCGTTTGCGCGAACTCCACCTTCGAAATAACCAGCTAACGACTCTGCCAGCCTCGATTGGAGGGCTTACGGAGTTGCGCCAATTGGATCTTCGAGGGAATCCGCTGACCTCTTTGCCGGAGGCTATCGCCGAACTGCCAAAGTTGGAGAAGCTGGATTTGCGTTGGGTGAGTTCTTTGGAATCGCCGCCGTGGATGGGGGACCTGGAAGCGCGGGGATGTGTGGTCTATCGGTGATCGGCCTCGGCTATCTGTACGATAATCGCCCAAAATAAGCATTGCGGCCCCAAAATGCTGCACTCTCCTGAAGTTTCCAACATCCTCCGGCTGCGACTGGAGAGGGGTTCCGGGCGAAGAATACGCCCTTTGCGTGCTACAATTTCCAACGACGAAGATGCACGAAAGGCTATGATTTACGGCCTGTTTCGATGCAGCGGCGATTTCAAGGCAGCAGAGGTTTGAAGCATGTCCGGCCACTCAAAATGGGCGACAATCAAGCATAAAAAGGGCGCGCTGGATGCTAAGCGCGGCAAGATCTTCACGCGTCTGATCAAGGAAATTACCATCGCGGCCAAGGGCGGCGGTGGCGATCCGGACGGCAATCCGCGGTTGCGAGGCGCTATTGCCGCAGCCAAGGCTGAGAACATGCCGGCCGACAACATCAAGCGCGCCATCCAAAAGGGTACCGGTGAGCTCGAAGGAGCGAACTACGAAGAGATCACCTTCGAGGGGTACGGCCCTGGCGGCGTTGCGGTCATCGTTGAAGTGCTGACCGACAACCGTAATCGCGCGGTGAGCGAGATTCGCCATGCGTTCTCGAAGAATGGCGGCAACCTCGGCGAGACCGGATCGGTTGGCTATATGTTCTCGAAGAAGGGTGTCATCGTGGTCGCGAAGTCGGCGGCGGACGAGGACAAGATCACTGAGATCGTCCTTGAAGCGGGCGCAGACGACCTGAGCGACGAGGGCGAGAATTGGGAGATCATTACCTCGCCCAAGGACTACGAGGCGGTGGTTGAAGCGCTCAAGGCGGCCAAGATCACGCCGGAACACGCTGAGGTGACGATGATCGCTTCGACGTATACCAAGCTCGAAGGAGCTCCGGCTGCCGCGATGATGCGACTGCTGGATGTCATTGAAGATCTCGACGACACGCAGAATCTCTACTCGAACTTTGACATGGACGAAGCGACAGTCTCGGCTTAACATGCGAACCTAATTTAGGAAGACGCGAAAGCCGCCATCCGATGGCGGCTTTCGATTGTGAGGGAAGAGTTCATGAAGTTTGAGCAGATGATAGGTCGAGTGGTGTGCGCGGCAGCGTTGGCAATGGGCGTGTCAGCCGGGGCGCAGGACCATATAGCCATCTCGCCAGTTGCGGACGTAGCTTCAAGCACTCCATGGGAGTACGGCGCGCTGCTGCAGGGCGGCGTTGGATTGCAGGATCGAACGGATTTCAGCTTCCTGATGGTTGGTGGGCATTTGGGCAAGGTGATTACTCCGGAGATTGGCAAGGGGCTATTCAAGGGCAATGTGGAGTACGCGGTCGAGGTCTTTCCGTTCTGGCAGTCGTACACGCCTAAGTTTCAGCGCATCAACTGCCCGTCTGGCGCGACTGTAGTAGCTCAGTGCAGCAATCCTTACACTGTCGGCGGGACGTATACCGGTGCCAGCATTACGCCGATCCAGGTGCGCTGGAATTTTACGCATGGAAAGCGCTTTATGCCGTGGGTGCAGGCGGCAGGCGGAGTGGTTTGGACGAATCATAAGTATCCGGCGGTAGGGGATCTGAATGTGGGGGATCCGACGCAGACAGGACCTGGGGCTAACACCAGCGTGTGGAACTTTACGCCACAGGGAGGCGTGGGTGCGCACTACTTTGTTAAGCCGCGCCGCTCGATCGACTTCAGCGCCAATGCGGTCCATATCTCAAGCGCCAGCCTGGGTGATAAGAATCCCGGCGTCAATGTAAGCCTGCAGATGTCGGTTGGCTACACCTGGTGGAAGCAATAGGTGACGCGGAAGAGGCAGGTTCCCCATTCGATTGGGCTCAGGGGAACGAGAGACGACAGATAAGCAACGACGAAGAGGCGATGGGCTAGTGGCAGACGAGAAGCACGGCAACGGCGAAGCATCGGGGACTCAGATCATCGAGTGCGTTCCAAACTTTTCGGAGGGGCTCGACGCGGCGAAGCTGGAGACCATCATCCGGGCGATGCGTGTGGATGGCGTGCATCTGCTGGACTGGTCGCGGGATGCCGATCACAACCGTTCCGTGGTGACGATCGCCGGTTCTCCAGAGGCTGTTGTGGAGGCCGCGGTGCGTGGCGCAGGCAAAGCGGCGCAGCTGATCGACCTGACGCAGCAGACCGGGGTGCATCCGCGTATTGGGGCGGCGGACGTGATCCCGTTTGTTCCAGTGAGCGGTGTCTCACTCGTGCAGTGCGTCATGCTGGCACGACAGGCGGGGATGGCGATCTGGCGGCGTTTTGGCGTGCCGGTGTACTTCTACGAGGCCGCCGCGGCCAGACCTGACCGTGTGAATCTTGAAGATGTACGACGCGGCCAGTTCGAGGGGTTGCTGCGAGACTCGGTCAAGGACACGACGAGGCGGCCGGACGTTGGTGGGCCGGAGCTGCACGCAACGGCGGGAGCCAGCGCTGTGGGAGCCCGTAAGTTCTTGATTGCCTATAACATCTACCTGCAACAAACGGATGTGAGCCTGGCGCGGGCGATTGCCCGGGAGATCCGCGCGTCGAGCGGCGGATTGCTCGGCGTGAAGGCGATGGGGGTGATGGCCAATGGACGCGCTCAGGTGAGCATGAACATTACCGATTTCCATCGGACACCGATGACCCGGGTTCATGCGGCGGTGGACGAGCTGGCGAAGCGGCATGGCGCCGAGATCGGGGAAGGCGAGGTTATTGGGTTAATACCTGAAGAAGCCTATGAGCCAAACGCCGAATGGGTGCGTCAAACAATTGACTTCGATCCTGAGCGAAAGGTGCTCGAGCGGCGGTTGAAGCAGCCGTTGGATTGGCCATAGAGCGGTGTTACACCTGGAAATTTCGCTTGCGGCAGGGGTTGATTCAAGAAAGAATAAAACGAGTGCGCGAAATCGCGCACTTTCTGGAGAGCGCAAAGTGACGATCTTGAAAAACTGGAAGTACGGAACGGCAGTGGCCGCAATGGCGGTTATGGCAATAGGACCGATAACGGTTCAGGCCGCACAACTCGGTGGGGATGCGCGGTCGTCGATCCCGAAGGACGTACAGCAGATTATTGTGGTCGATTACAGGGCCATGCAGAACTCGCCGGCGGCGATGCAGTTGAAGGACCGCGTTCTGCCGCCCGAGCTGAAGCGGCTGGAGACGGCGCTGAAGACCTCGGGTCTGAAGGTCGACCAGGATGCCGAGACGCTGGCGTTTGCGGCTTTCAATGCGCCGGGTGGGGGCAATGGTGCAACGGCTGCAAGCGGCGGTGGCACGCGGATCATCGGTGTAGCTCAGGGACAGTTCCAGACCCAGGCGATCATGGCCAACTTCGCCAAGCAGAAGACCAAGCCGATCATGTGGCGCAATAACAGCATCTACCCCATGGGCTCGGCCGGTATGAGCGTTGCCTTCCTGAACCAGACGACGATGGTTTTTGGCGACCGCGATGCTGTAAAGGCGGCCTTGGACGCTCGCGATGGCATTACGGCAAACTTCCTGCAGAACAGCGACATGATGAACGAGATGGCGATTGTGGATAATCGCGCCGTCTGGAGCCTGTTGGACCAGAAGGGCACGCAGACCATGATGAAGAGCGTGCTGGGGGAGGCCTCGCAGCTGGCCGACTACGATACCGTAAAGAACCGCATGAAGAGTGCCCGCTACACGATGGATTTTGCCAACGGTGTTCGCTTTAACATGTCCGTGGTGATGTCTGACACGATTACGGCAGCAACCGCCGCGACCTTGATGAAGGGTATCGCCATCATGAAGAAGACCTCGGGTTCGCCGATTGAGAAGTCCGCGATGGATGAGACGACGATTGATTCGAGCGCCGGTACGCTGACGGTGGATTTTTCTTCATCGGATGGCCAGTTCGCCAGCCTCTTGACCTCGCCCCTGTTCCAGTCGGTGGTCAAGTAGCCGTAAGCTTTCTGAAAAACAGAAGAGGCGGCCTTCGGGCCGCCTCTTTGTTTAGAAGGGTTTGCGAACATTATGCTGCCTGCAAAAAAGATACAAGAGTACTGGAATCTAGACTTTGCTGGCGGAAACTCTACTTGGTGACCGACGCTTTACAGCGGTTCATAACGGCTGTACGCAGCCGTTCAGAGAGTTCTTCAGGGAACTCATAGGGCTGGTGACCTCGATAGATATCGATGGTCTTGCGGGTCGTGTCGACGACGACTTCGCAGTGATGGCACGAGCCGAGATGCTCTTTGACCTGGACAAGCAGTTCGGGATCGATCTGCCCGTCGAAGTAATCGGTTAGTTTGGCTAGAAAATCCGTGCAATTCACTTAGAGCCTTCTTTCGTCTTCCGAAAGTAACGACTAAGACGCTCGCGAAGTTGCAGCCGCGCGCGTAATAGTCGGGACTTGACAGCTGGGACACTCAGTCCGAGTGCCTCCGCTGTCTCCTCGGTCGACAAGTTTTCGATGTCGCGAAGTGTGAAAACGGTGCGAAATCCTGGGGGTAGACCTGCAATTGTTTTGCGCAGGATCTCCGCGAGCTCCGATTGGGAGTAATTTTGCTCCGGATTGGGGCGCCATTCGGCGAAATCCCGGGGGATGGAGCCCTCGTCGGTCTGGACATCCTGGTCCATGGAGACCGTTTTGGAGGTTTTCCGCTTCCGGAGGCGCATCAGGCTCTCATTGACCGCGATCCGCACCAGCCATGTGGAAAACTTGGAGTTTCCCTGAAACTGGTCGAGCTTCTGGAAGGCTTTGAAGAAGACGTCCTGAGTAATGTCCTCAGCGTCTTCGCGATTCTGGGTGATGTGCTGGGCGGTGCGGAAGATCTGTCGTTCGTACTGGCGCACCAACTGCTCAAAGGCGCTAGTATCCCCTGCCTTGGCCCGTTCGACGAGTTCAAGGTCCGGATGGGGAGGCTCAGCCTGCAGCGTCGCAACAATTTCTGGCGGCAGGTCGGTGAGGTCTTCCGTAGTGGATTGGGTTTCAACTGCCATAGTGCGCTGTATGTAAGTGTACAGGAGGCGAGGGAGATAGTGCTTTCCCCTGGTTTTGAGGTGAAGAAGACGAGTGCGTGGGTTTCATTGAAAAATCACCGGGCGCGATGTTTGCAGGATCACAATCGAGCTGAAACCGCTTGAGTTACCTCACGTGGTTCGCGCGGGCTCGAGACGCAGAGGCACAATCGGCGTTTGCGCCTTAAAGTCTAAAGAGACGAAGGATGAGGCAAGCAGTATGAAGTGGGGCATTAAATTTGTGACGCTAGGACTGCTAGCTGCGCTGGCAAACACGGGTGTTGCCCAGGCGCAAACGTCTACCAGGAAGAAGATTGTGGCTAAGACCGCGGCGCATACCTCCAGCAATCGATCGAGGACTTCTTCGCACGCTTCACAGACCGGCAAGGGCACGAGTCATAAGGGATCAACGAGTAGCGCTACAAGAAAGAGTGCGCGGGGAGGTGCGACGAGGACCCGCGGTGAGGTGGTATCAAAGGGGCGCCACGCACGAGCGAGGGTGGAGGTCGCGCCGACGGCGGAGAGCCGGCGGCTTACGCTGGCCTTTACCGCATCCGCGCAACTCCGGCCTATGGCGCAGCAGTTGATCGCGACGCGCAGCGCTGCGGCTTACAACGGGGTGCTGGCGTATGCGTCGTCGCACTCGGGAGAGGCTGCTGCCGCGGCGGAGCTGTCTGCAGGCCATGCGTATATGTTGGATCATCGCTACGCAGAGGCGGAGAATGCCTTCCGGCAGGCCGGCCAGCATGGACAGTCGCTGGATGACTATGCCGACTATCTCGGGGCGCAGGCAGCGGTGCAGGGTAATCGCTCGAGTGACGCTTATGCGCTGCTGGATCATTTTGCAGATCGGCATCCGGGGAGCTTGTTTGTGCCAAGTGCGCCGGTGTTGTTGGCGAATGCGTATCTCGGTGCTGGCGATCCTGCGAGCGCACTGCGGGTTCTGCTACCGCTCCAGTCAGGACAAGCCGGAGACCACGTAGACTTTCGCTTGACGTTGGCAAAGGCTTATCAAGCCAGCGGCAATGCGCAACAGGCAGCAGTGTTCTATCGCGGGCTCTATGTCGGTTATCCACTGAGCAACGAGGCCGCCGAAGCGAAGACTCAGCTAGCTGCGATGAACGTGCCGCTGACCGTGGCAGAGCGCAAGCAGCATGCCGATGCACTGTTCAATGCGAAGCACTATGACACGGCGGAGCAGGAGTATCGCGCCCTGCAAAGGAACGATAGTGAGCTTTCCTCGGCCGACCGCGATGCGTTGGAGATCTATGCGGCTGTCTGCGATCTGCGGCTGAAGAGGCTGAGTAGCGGAGATGTGCAGCATCTTCCGGTGACGGGCGACGACAGCGCCGCACTGAAGATGTATCTGCAGTCCGAGCTCGCCCGTAACGAGGGCAGGCCGGACGAGCACGATCAGCTGGTGCAGCAGATGCTGACTCGGTATCCGCAGAGCCGCTGGCTCGAAGAGGCGCTGTATTCGGGCGGCAATATGTACCTGATCAAGCGCGATACGGTCCACGCGATTGCGGATTACACGCTTCTGGTTCAGCACTTTCCGCGCAGCACGTATGCCCCCAATGCGCATTGGCATGCGGCATGGCTGAGCTATCGCTTGCGGCACTATGCCGATGCCGCACGGCTGATGGATGAGCAGATTGCGAACTATCCCGCAGGCACGGAGATTCCTGGAGCGCTCTATTGGCGGGGACGCTTGTATGAGGATGTCGAGGGTAATTTCGGGCAGGCGATCAACTACTACAAGACACTGAATACGTCGTATGTGAACAGCTACTATGCGATGCTCGGACGGCAGCGGATCGCTGTGCTGGGGAACCGTGCGACGCCGGAACCTGCGGCGACGCTGGCCTCTGTACGTACTATCGACGACCCCGAACTGACAGACTCTTTGCCGGAGAACGATCCGCATCTGATCAAGGCTCGCCTGCTGGCAAACGCTGCATTGAATGAGTATATTCGGCCGGAGATCCAGCTGAGTGAGACTTCTGCGCAGTGGGGGGCTTTGGCAGAGGCGGAGATCTATCAGAGCTTTGGAGAGAATTCGCGCGCCCTTCAGGCGATGAAGGGCAGCCACCTTCCATTCTTCTCTCTGCCGGTTTCGGATGTGCCGATGGTGTACTGGCAACTTGTCTTCCCACGGCCGTACTGGCAGGAGCTTTCGAGCAATGCGCAGATCAACGGGCTTGATCCTTATCTTGTGGCGTCGTTGATTCGCCAGGAGTCGGAGTTCAACCCCGGCGCGGTGAGCAAGGCCAATGCGTATGGGCTGATGCAACTGCTTCCGTCGGTTGGAAAATCGCTGGCGAGGAAGAATGGCGATCGCCGCTTTTCGACATCCGACTTGTTGAATCCTTCTACCAATCTCCAGCTTGGAACGATCGATCTCAAGTTGTCGATCAACCGCTACGGCGGTCAGATTGAGTACGCGCTGGCTGCGTACAACGCGGGGGACCAGCCGGTTCGGCAGTGGATTGCAACCAACGACTATAAAGACGTTCCGGAGTGGGTGGAGTCGATTCCGTATACCGAGACACGTGAGTATGTGCAGGGTATTCTGCGCAATCGCGAGCTCTATCGAGCGGTCTATACAGGGAAGTGACCGGCGAAGCCTACGGATGATGTCGACGAAGAATCGAAGCAAGCTTGCAGCGTATCTATTCGTGCCGTAGCGCAACCACGGGATCCATACGTGCGGCTCGCATCGCAGGCAGCAGGCCGGAGATGACACCCACAACCGCAAGGATCGCAAACGACACGATCATTGTGCTGCCTGAGGCGTGCAGGATGATGTCGCCTTCGTGATTGGCGGTCTTGTAGATATCGGAGTAGAGCGGCATCGGCGGAACGAGATGCGTCGCGATGATCGCAATTACCATGCCGGCAATGCCTGCAAGAATGGTCAACACGAAGCTTTCGAGCAGAAACTGTCCGAGGATATCGCGGCGGCGCGCGCCCAGTGCCTTCATCAAGCCGATTTCACGGGTACGCTCTGTCACTGATACCAGCATGATATTCATCACGCCGATGCCGCCCACAGCCAGCGTCATAGCGCCGATGATGCCCAGCAAGACCTGCAGGGCGATCGAGAACTGCATGATGCTCTTCGAGTCTTCGATGGTGTCCCATGCGTTGATTGCTTTTTCGTCACGCGGGTCAAAATGATGCCGCTGCGCGAGCACAGTGCGGACAGCCTGTATGGCCTGCAGATGAAGTTCGGGAGAAGACGGCTGAAAGACAATGGAATCCGGGTCGCGCTGCTGGCGGAGCTCCCGCATGTTCTGGAAGGGAACGAAGATGTTCTCGTTATCGGGACCGTTGTTGGAGGAGTCCTGAATTTTATTACGAAGAACACCAATGACGGTGAAGGGTTGGCCTTCGACCTGTACGATTTCGCCGACGGGCGGATATCCGTTAAAGAGCTTTTCCGCGGCGTGCGATCCGAAGATGATGACCTGGCGATGCTCGGAAAAATCAGCGGCCTCGAAGAAACGTCCTTGTTCGACGTCGAGCCTGCGGGTGCGTCCATAGGGCAGATCGATGGCTTTGGACTGGATGTTGACGGCCTTGGGCCCGTACTTGACGAGGAAGGCGTCGTCCGTTTCGCGTGAGACGGCACTTAGAAAGGGTAGGGAATCGCGGATGGCTTCAGCGTCCCCATCGAGCAGTTTAACCTTCTGCCCGGAGCGTTCACCGCCGGCCTGCATGGAGGTTTGGCCTCCCCAGATCATAATGACGTTGTTGCCGATGCCAAGAAAGCCCTGCATCACAGCTGCGCCCAGACTGCGCCCGTAACTGAGCAGCAACACGACCGTGACCAGACCCCACACGATGCCGAGCATGGTGAGGCCTGAGCGTGTGCGGTTGCGCCGCAGTGACTCAAGTGATTGCGAGATGGCTTCCCGGAGGTTCATTTGGCTAGTCCGTTTTCAGGCATTCGATTGGCGTGAGGCCCGAGGCGCGAAGCGCGGGGTAGGTTCCGGCAGAAAGTGTAATGGCTGCCAGTGTCAAAAGTGAGGCAACTACGGCTGTTGTCGAAATTACCGGATGCGGCACGAAATCAGGCAGGGGCACCAGTCGCATGAGCAGACAGAGGCCGACACCACTGGCGAGGCCTAGCGCACCACTGACGAGCGTGATGATGGCCGACTCGGTGAGGAACTGGCGACGGATATCGGTAGCAGTCGCACCAAGCGCCTTGCGGACGCCTATTTCCCGCGTACGCTCCGATACGGCCACCAGCATGATGTTCATGACGCCGATACCTCCCAGTGCCAGTGTGAGCAAGGCGACAGCGCCGAAGAAGAGGGTCATCACATGGAAGATACGGTCCAGGAATTTTGCGCCGTCAAGCGTGTCCCACACCCACAGTGCGTCGAGGTCTAGCGGGTCAAAGTGGTGCCGATCGCCGAGTACCTGCCGTACCTGACGAAGTGCGGCTTCGTGCAGTTCCGGTGAGACTGGCTGCACGACGATGTTATTTACGGTGCCCGGAAAAGCGCCCTTGAAGTCCGGAGGGAAGTCGCGCTCCATCGCGGAAAAAGGAACGAAGAGCTGCGAATTGTCGGGGCCGGAGCCGTAGCTGCCGTTCTGCTTCTTGTTGGAGAGCACTCCAATGACGATGTAGGGATAGCCGGCGACCATGAGAGTCTGGCCGATAACGGACTTGCCTGGGTAGAGCTGCCGGTTCGATTCCGCACCCAGCAGCACAACGCGCGCCCCGTTAGCTTCGTCGTCAGCAGTGAAAAGCCGGCCTTGCTCGACGCTCAAGGAACGAAAGCGTTGATACTCAGGCCAGACGCCTCGAACGGCGCGACTGGAGGCGTTCCATTGGCTCACCTCGCTGACGGTGCGTTGGAGCTCAGGGGAGACGGTCTTGATGAATGGCGCAAGCTGTTGGATAGCAATGGCATCACCAACATTGAGGGTTACGTCTCTGCCTGCGGCGTATCCGCCGGAGGGCATCGCCGTCTTGCCGGCGAAGCAGATGGCAATGTCGGTGCCGATGCTCTTCATGTGTTCTTTCTGATCGATACTGAAACCGATGCCGAGACCGACGAGCAAAATCACTGAGGTAATACCCCAGATAATGCCGAACATGGTGAGGAAGCTGCGGAGCTTGCTCTCCCAGAGTGCTGCCAGCGTCTGCTTCAGGATCTCGTGAAAGGGCATAGGAGTACTTTCCCGGTCTTTGGGTTGAGCAAGATACGCACAGTGTGGATGGAATGTTCCATCGTAGGTTATGGCCTCGCTGCGATACGATAAGAACTCGGGCCGTTAAATCGAGCCTCGAAGCCCGGATGGTGAAATCGGCAGACACAGCGGACTTAAAATCCGCAGACCTTAACCGGTCGTGGGGGTTCAAGTCCCCCTCCGGGCACCAGATAAAGTAATCAAAATCAATGAATTACAAAAGCAAGAGTCTCTCAGGCTTAAGAGCTCTGCCGTGGCCGCAGCGTTCAAAGTGTCTCTCCAGCGCGGTCAACTGGCAAACGCGAACGTTGTCTCGGCGGGATGGCCCTCAGGCCATCCCACCGAGACATTGAAGTAGAGATGTTTTCAAAGGTTATGACGGCTGGGATTCGGCCGCGCGAACCATCTCCACCAGTACCTTGCGAGTCTCGTCGGCGCTCTGCACTTCACGAAGGAAGTTGATACGTGTTCCCTTCATTCCTTCCGCTGTTTTCAGTCGAAGGTGAAACCCTAGGCGGTCGACTGCTGTCATCGTAGCTTCACTCGTTTCGAGGTTCGAATGGACCCTGGCCAGCAGAATCATCGCAGGGACGTGGTCCGCATTCATGTGGCCCAGAATCCCTGGAGCCGTCTCCGCAAGAGGATCGACCTTCGCCGTTCGATAGTCGTCTGCGGTCACCCACCCCATTACGCCGAAGCCTCCGACGTAATAGATGTCGAGGGGATCCATGCGATAAAAGGCGAAGTCTTTGAAGTCAACCCAGGAGCGGCTGTTCTCATACCTCGAAAGATAGCGCTCGCAAGCCTCGGCTTTTTCTTCCTCCGGTACGGGGAGGACATCGCCGACCAGAGTCGCTCGTGCCGTGCCGAGAGGATCGCCATCGCCCGCTTGACCGACAAACAAACTGGCGCGCGGATCTGCCTGAAGATTCTGGGTATGCATCGCCATGTTGCTTATCAGAAAGATCGGTCGTCCTCTTTCATCGATGGCGTAAGGCATCAGAGACCCGAAGGGATATCCTGGCTGTTTCCGAGATATCGTCGACAGTGTCGCTAGGGTACCAAGAGAGACTAGGGTGCGCACTCGCTCGGCATAGGTGGGCTCTGGAAGCTGCGGTGCGCCCGGATCAGTGTAGGCGTGTCGGCGAGTTACCGCCGACTCTGCTTTAGACATAAGTATTCGACTCCTACCTCTAGGGTACGTCGATCATGTGGTAATCAGGGATTTGTCTAATTGCTAGAGTTTAGACCGAGACAAGCCATAGGCCTTTACCGCGGGTTGGGAGCCTCATTGGAAGTCGCTCGGGGTTGCGCTATCAGGTTGGGTTGGCGTTTCCTTCAAGGGACCCAGATCATGCCATCCGCCAGCGGCCCCGCCGCGATCAGGTTCGTCTTCCATGTCGTGAGATCGATCGCAGCCACCTTCCCACTTGTATTGCACGAGACGTAAGCGACCTTCTGGTCGGGACGGATCACGACCTCCTGCGGAGCCAGGGGAACCTCCACGGTGTTCTTGACCGTCATCGTTGCCAGATCGACCACCGCAACCTTGCCCGCCGCCGGGATCGCCACCAGCAGCCACTTGCCATCGGCGGTCGGCTTCGCCCCATATCCCATCCCCGGCAGCTCGATCCATTTCGCCACCTTGCGTGTCGAGGTGTCGATGACCGCCATGCGCGGTTGCTTTGGGTCTGAAGTGAAAACCCACTTGTCGTCGTTCGAAATCGCAATCCGCTGCACTTCCGCAGCCACCGGGATTATCGCGAGCGTCTTGCGTCCACGCATGTCCAGCACCGAAACACTGCCTGGCCCTACATTCGCGGTATATCCAGTTTTCCCGTCATGCGACAGGATCAGCATGTGGGATTGTTCGGCGCCTGTCGGAATCGTACCTACGATGCGATGTGTCTTCGGATCGATGACTGTCACTGTCTTATCCAACTCCGTCGTGACATACAGCATGCCGCTCGCCTCATCGAGCAAAGGCATGTGCGGACGCACGCCATGACCGAAGTCCAAGCGATCGATAATCCTGCGCGAGGGCACATCGAGAATCAGCATCTCGTGTCCATCGATTCCTGGTTTCCCCACCCCGGCGCTGCCATAAATCGGCAGAAAAGCCGTTTTGCCGTCAGCCGATACCGCGATCTCATGCCCATGGACCCCAGGCGTGTGCTCCTCGATGGTGGCTGCCTGTTTGCCTGTCTGCGGATCGATTACGCTGACCGTCGCGTCTCCCTGGTTCACCACCAGCAAAGACTGTGCCCGCGCGCCCGTCAGGCACATGACCAAACTCACGCCCGCCAGAATGCAGTGTTTTCTCATGGCCAGAAGCATAGAACAGTTAGGGAACCTCTGAACAGGGCCGTGATTTTCTGCAGATTGCTGCACGTTTGAAAAGTCTTCGAATCGGATGAGGTCCTGCTAAGGAGCCGCATAGAATGGTGCATGAGATACCAAACGGCTAAGAACCAACGAAGTGTTAAGAGAGGGTCCGCTCATTCATGAAGGAAATTCAACTGCGATTCCAGCTTCTGTCGATTGTGTTTGCCTCGAGCCTGCTTACCGCTAACGCGCAGCATACGCCGATCCAGATTCACGCAGATCTTACGGATGCACCGCGCAAAATCTATCACGCCGATGTCGATATTCCTGTGCATCGCGGCCCTCTCGACCTGATCACGCCGGAGTGGATTCCCGGCGCGCATGGCCCTGATGGCCCGATTCACGACATCACGGGGATTCGCTTTGAAGCGGATGGCAAGACTATTCCCTGGCACCGCGATCCGGTGAACACGTACGAATATCACCTTGAGATTCCCGTAGGTGTTTCCATGCTGCACGCGCATTTGGATTGCATCTTTAGCCGGGCGAACCGCACGACGGCAACGCTGGAGTGGGAAGACCTGATGCTTTATCCGGCGCACATATCGGTGCGTGAGATCGCGATCCAGCCTACGGTCACCGTCCCTGCGCATTGGGGCATCGGTACCTCATTGAAGCCGCTGACTCCCTATGATCCACAGCATCCTGCAGGCGGCAAGGTGCAGTATGCAGTCACGACCGTCGAGATGCTTGAGGATTCGCCCGTTATGGCGGGGTTCTATTTTCATGAGTATGCCCTTGCGCCCGGCGTGTCGCCACAGCACTACATGGATGTGATCGGACCTACGGCTGCTTCGATCGAGGCTCGTCCCGAGACGGTTGAGCAGATGTCGCGCCTGGTGCATGAGGCGTTTGGGATGTACGGGCCACCCCATTACACCAGTTATCACTTCCTCATCCTGTTGCAGGGCGATGGTGGCGGTGGTGGCCTGGAACACCACGAGTCCTCCGACAACACCATCCAGAAGGATTTCTTTACTGGCTATAAACCGTCGGTCGGTATGGCTGGACTGCTGCCACATGAGTTTACGCATTCCTGGAACGGTAAGTATCGCCGTCCCGATGGTCTTTCGACGCCGGATTATGCGACGCCTATGCAGGACAACCTGCTGTGGGTGTACGAGGGCCTGACCAACTATCTAGGCGACGTTATGGGCGAGCGCATTGGCATGGTGACTGCCGAACAGTACCGGCAGGACCTGGCCCTGACAGCTGCGGAGCAGGATGCCACGAGTGGCCGCGCATGGCGCAGTATCGAGGACACTACCTTCGATTCAGCCATGCCTCGCAACGGTGGCGGCAGGGGTGGCGCCTGGAGTAGCTGGAAGCGTGGAACGGATTACTACCCCGAAGGCTCGCTCTTCTGGCTGGATGTGGACACGACCATTCGCAAGCTCACACAGGACAAAAAGAATCTGCGCGACTTTCTGCAGATCTTTTTGCAGAAGGGCGGAAGCGGCGTTGCCCGCGTGGAGCCCTACAGTCTCAGCGAGGTAGAAGCGGATCTGAATCGGGTCGTCGCCAATGACTGGGCTGCCTTCATCAAGACACGCCTGTATGACGTGCAACCCCATGTGAACACGGAAGGCATCGAGCAGGGTGGATATCGGCTTGAGTACACCTCGGAGCTCACGCCGGAGATGGAGCGGACATTGAAGGGAAACCCGTCGCTTGCGACGTGGTTCTCGATCGGCTTGAGTGAGGATAAGGAGGGCGCAATCCGCGATGTGCGCGTCGGAAGTGTCGCGGATAAGGTGGGTTTCGCGCCCGGGCAAAAGATCACGGCAGTCAACGGGCGAGTCTTCACGATTGAGGTCTTGACGGATGCCCTGAAGGCGGCCAAGGGCACAGACACGCCGATTCAGTTGATGGTGCAGGATGAGGACACGATCGCTCCAATGAGCCTTACCTACAACGAGGGCCTGCGCTATCCTCGCCTTTCACGCATCGACAATACGCCGGACATGCTGGCGGAGATTTTGGCTCCGACAACACCGCCGACAACGGATTCAAGTCACTGAGACCGTACTCTTTGGTGCGTTTTTTTTATAATTGTCTTTCTCTACATCCATGAGGGAGCCGGGGGGAGGGAATGGTATTACCTCTGCTCCCTCCCCTAAGAACCGGGCTTGATGATCCGTCTCATGCCGGATGGTTGCCGCCGCCGGCGACTGACCAGATGTGATTCGCAGGCGGGCCGACGTTCCTATGCCTTTCTTGCCAGAGAGCGACACCGGTCAGCCCTTAATCACTCATATAGTGAGGGCAGTTCTTTAAATAAATGAACCGGGATAAAGGCAAACGTTAGTTTTTATAAACGTATTGACATGCTGATGTTCGACTGCTATTGTTTCCGGCAATCCGAGGAATCTGTAGCGTGCGGATCTAAAAGCCCAAGAGCTGGGATTCCAGGGTTTCATTGATTACTTCTTGTATGAACTTCTCGGTTTCGCTCAGTGCCACTGTCTCTTACTTATGAATGAACAAAAAGTATGTAGCCTCGCTTGAGCCCTCTTAAGTCGGGCTTAAGCGAGGAATACCAAGATCCAAGGCAGATCAGGATTACGAACGCCAGGCGCGAAACAAGCTTCAAAATCCAATCTCTCCTGGAGATCGCCGAAATAAATACAGGTGTTATAGACAATTCACAGGTCAATGGGCAGCAACGCAGAGCCTGCGCTGCTGCTCGAAACCGCAATGTGCATTAAGTCTCTATGTAGACATTACCGAGCGGTACTGCGCCTTCTGTTGCTTGAAATGATCGGTGTACAGGGCACGTTGAGTTTCGTCAGAGACATTGTCAATGTTTCAGCCTCTTTTAAATAATTCGTCAGACATAGACACCAAGAACTAGTTAGCTGTTATCGCAACAGGTGGCCGAAATTCAGTTCAGCTCAATCAGGAGAAAGTATGAAGAGAATTTCTATTTTTAACGTGAGCGTTTGTGGTCTTTCTTTCCTTCTATCGGGTATGCACTGCGCTTCCGCACAAAGCCTGCCGGCATGCGCCACTCCTTGGACCGCAGGCATGAGCGTGACCGTTGGAGAGGTGGTTTCATACGATGATGAAAACTATCAAGCTATACAGGCCGAGGCATCTGCCGTTTCCAATTGGGAGCCTCCGAACGTACCTGCACTTTGGTCGCTAGTAGGTGCGTGCAGCTCAAATACGACATCACCGCCACCACCTCCTCCTCCCCCACCACCGCCACCACCTCCCCCAGGAAGCGGCAATGGGCGCGTTCTCATTGGCTATTGGCATGACTTCAGCAATGGTTCTATCAACCTGCCTTTAGCTCAGGTCTCTTCCAACTTCGATGTGATTGATGTTGCCTTTGGCGGCACGACCACCGACACAAGCACCATCTCGTTCGCTGTGGATACTGTCGATATTGAAAGCGAGGCGCAATTTATTGCGGACGTCGCCACACTGCAGGGTAACGGCAAAAAGGTCATACTCTCCATTGGCGGCGCGAACGGCAATGTTGCATTAAACACGGCTCAAGACGTAACTAACTTCGTGAACTCTGTCTCCGGTTTAATCCAGCAATATGGCTTCAACGGAGTGGATATCGACATTGAGAACAATTCATTTGCCTTAGCCTCCGGGGATAACGACTATACCAACCCGAAGACACCGACCACCGTGAATATGATCAATGCTCTACACCAGTTAGTGAGCAAATTCCCCGGATTTATGTTGTCCTTCGCCCCTCAGGTTACAGACATACAAGAAGCGAACATCGCCTACGCCTCTGTCTATGGCGATCAATTGCCTCTGGTATGGGGATGCAGAGATATCCTGTCATTCCTCCAGGTACAGGACTACAACACCGGCGGAACGAACGCTCTGGATGGCAAGACCTACACGGAAGGTACTGCTGATTTCCAGGTTGCGATGACCGAGATGTTGCTGCACGGCTTCACCCTGGCCAATGGGCAAAACTTTCCAGGCCTTCCACCGGGACAGATAGCCTTCGGTGTGCCCGCCAGCGCGAGCGCTGGGGCAGGGTATACAGCGCCCAGTGCGGTTGAGCAGGCCTTGAACTACCTCATAACCGGTGTGCCCTTCGGCGGCCAATATGTATTGCAGAATCCCGCAGGATATCCGGGGCTACGTGGCCTGATGACCTGGTCGATTAATTGGGATGACGTCAATGGATTTGCCTTGTCAAATACGATTGCACCGTACTTGCACAACCTCCCAGCGATCTCTGCTCCGCAATAAGGCAACGACAAACCGGGGCTTCATTGGTAATTAAGCGAGCAGACGCAGCGCTGGCAGATAGGGTTCGAGGAAACATCCAACTGGCTACGGAAGGCTTGGGCGAGCTGGCTGTTGAGGGCCTGTTCCAGAGTCGCATTGGTGGTGGATGCAATGGGTGGATGGAAGAAACATGGGCGGAGGGTACCATCCACTTCCATGACGGTTGAGACCCACGGAGCATTGCAACGTGGTGACTGGGGCACCGTGCCTTCGAGGTGCTCGCGGAAACGGGTGGCGATGCGGCGAAGCTTCGTTTCGTTCTCTGCGATGAAACGGGTACGGAGGTCTGCCTGATGGGCCTCGATGAGGAGTTCTAGCTCATCTTCGAGAGCCGTGAGTTCCGATGCGGTGAGGGCTATTTCGTTCTGGCGTGTGGTGGGCCATGGTTGCAGCTCGCGGTTGAAGGAGGACGAGGAGACATCGGCTGGAAGAAACGAGATGCTGTTCAGCCCTAGGCAGTGGGCGGCGGCGACGGTAGCTCGAAGATGGGTGTGATTCTGCTTCTGGATGGTAGTACGGCAGTTGATGGGGATGACTGGATTGAGTGCGCGTAGGGTCTCGATTCCTCGAGCGATGGTCTCGAAGGCGCGCGGTATACGCCGGATGGCGTTATGGATCTCGGGCGGGCCATCGATGGAGAGGATGACCTCGTTGACGCCTTCGGCGATGAGGGCAGCTTTACTGCGCAGTAGAAGACCGGTTGATAGGAGGGTAATGCGAATTCCCAGGGTACGGAAGAATTCGATGATTGCAGGCAGGTCGCGATTAAGGAGTGGCTCACCGCCGGTGAGAACAACCCACTGAACACCCAGGGATATGAGCGAATCACGGTGGCGCTCGAGTGAGGCTGCGCGGAGTTCGCTGCTATCCTCACGCTGCCAAATATCACACATGACGCAGCGGCAGTTGCACTGTGTATGGATGTTGAGCAGGAGAATGGGAAGCTTAGTGATCGGTGCGGGCGTATGGATGGATAGAGGCGGCTGGATGCTATAGAGATGTGCGATAACGCACCTCCTTGTTGCCGAGATGGAGATTGTCCTTGCCGAGGATCCGCTCTGCGGATTCGAAGAGGTCTGGCAGTGGAGCACGGAGCCAACGAGGGTGACCTTCGATTTCAAGGCTGTGTAGGCCTGTGCGGGACTGTGTGGGCAGGCGATTGTAGAGAGATTCGGAGGCTAACTGAACCTGCCCCTCGATCAGCACGAGCTCGACCCCGGCATAGGTTAGGTTCGCAAGCGTGTCGGCGGGGGAAGTGTTGGTGTCGCGTACGGCGATGACGGTGGCGGGGCGACCGGCCAGGATGCGACCTTCGTTATGGGTGAGCCTGAGAATAGCGGCAGGGTTGGTCGTGACTAGCTTGTAGAGACTTCTGGAGTCCAAATTGTGATTTGCACGGAGGAAGGCGACCTCGTCGAGGAGGTCGCCAGCGGCTGTGAGCGGGGAATCACTGCCGAGGGCCACACGTTCGATGGAGGCCAAGAGTTGTGGGGCGACGGTCTGGCCGAAGAGGAACTGGTTCGAGGTGGGACAGAGGATGATAGAGGCGCCGCGGCAATTGACGAGGGCGATGTCTTCTTCGGTGAGGGCGAGGCCGTGGACCAGCACTGTTTGGGGGTGGAGAAGTCCTTTGCTGTCCAGAGACCGCAACTCGTTGCGGCTTCGGGTGTCGGTTCCTTCTGCCGCGTGGAGAATAAACGGGCGGCTTTCTGGGCTGGCGATAAAATCCTCTACGATATCCGGGGCGAAGGTGAGAGAGTGTGCCCAGTCGAAATCTTCGACGACTCGGACGGGAAAGTCAGGCGCGAGCATGGCGGGGTGGAGCGGGTTGTGGTGACAGACGGTGGTGACTCCGCTGAGAAGGTTATGGATGGCTCCGAACCAGAGGCGCGTGTTAAGGGGAATTTGGCGGTGCAATCGAATGAGTTCGGCATGCGTCCGATGGATCTCTTCAGCCCACTCTGGCGAGTTGACGAATGGGGGTAGATCAGGGAGGCGGCCGAGGTTGGGAAAGAGTGCGAACTCGAGGTGGTCATGGGCGTTAATGAGGCCGGGTAGAACGACATAGCCTGCGAGATCGAGGATGTCGCCAGTGGTTGAGAGATCGGTTTTGCTCCAGTGGTCCGGAGAATCTGCCCAGATGGTCTCGCCAAGAGAGAGGGTCTGTGGCTGGTGTTTCGACGGATACACAGATCTTTCAGATAGGCCCAGAGATGCTGTCCCCTCGACCTTCACAAACTTCATGAGATAGATGGCGGGGGCAGAATCCAGCGCGTGGTACTCCGCCAACTTGTTCGTTTGCTCGAAGAGATAGCGTTCGGGTTCGGCGAAGGCAGGTTCGTTGAGTGTGAGGAGTTGGAAGCCGCGACGGCTAAATGCGGCGATTATCTCGGCCATGGAGAGAGATTTGGCGGGAAGCTCAATGCGTTTGCCGTCAAGATGAAAACAGCGAACCCAATTGCGCTGTATGGCCGTTACCGGGTGCATATCGGAGAGGAGGATGTGTCCGCCAAGGCGGAGGATGCGAACGCACTCGTCCGCGAAGGCATCCAGATCTGCGAGGTAACTTAAGACGAAGGAGGCGAGGATAAGGTCAATGGACGCGTCAGCGACGGGTACGGTAGTGGAGTCACTGAGGTGGAGGGCCGTGGTCGGGGCGAGCGCGGCTCGTGCCCTCTCTAGCATGGCGCCGGATGCGTCCGTGCCGGTGAGGGAACCAGGGGCGAGGTGCTCGATGTGCTTCAGCCAGCGTCCGGTGCCGCAGCCTATGTCGAGGACATCAAGGCCTTTGATCGGCGGCATGATCGGGGGGAGGGTGCGCTGTTCGAGCCGAAGCAAGGGATTGGGTTGAGTGTCGTAGACCTCAGCCCATTCATTGAAGAGCGCACGTGCATCGGTGCTCACAAACTCTCCCGCTTGGGTTTGCGTAAAGCGATGAACTGGTTCGCGAGGTGGAGTTCGAACGGAAAGTGATAGAGGTGCAGCGTGTAACGCCAAGCGCTCAATACCTGAAGCAAGATGCGACTCCAACGTGGTGCTCGGATGTCCTGGACCGTGGGCCAGCGGGATGCAACGACGGTCTCGAAGTTATCAATGAGGAGCTTGGTCTTCCGCTTGAGCCAAGGCGCGTTGGTATCGATGCGAAGGGTGAAGTTCATCCACTCTTCGGTAGCCCAGCCGGCGGGGGTATCGGGGAAGGGGACTTCGATATTGCCATACATGCCATCACCGGCCAGATGGGGCTGGGGGGTGGGCGTGTAGTGTTGGATAATGATCTCGGAGTCTGGATTGATGCGCTTGATCTTGCGGATGAAGCGCAGGGTCTCGCGAGTGTCGCGATCGGGATCATTGGGGTTGCCGATAACGAAGGAAAACTCTGGAATGATGCCGAACTGGCGAGTGCGACGCGCAATCTCGAGAGTCTGAGCCGTGGTGATGCCTTTCTGCATCTCCTCCAGCACCCAGTCCGAGCCTGACTCCGCTCCGAAGAAGATCATCGCGCAGCCGGCGCGTTTGATGGAGGCCCATGTTTCGTCGGAATAGCGAGACATGATGTCGACACGGGCTTCACACCACCAACGAAGATTAAGGTGAGCCATACCGTCGCAGAGCTCGCGGGCCTTATCTTCGCGAAGGAAGAAGTTCATGTCGTAGAACTGGACGGAGTCTGCACCGTAGTTCTTCACGAGATGGGTGAGTATGGCAATGGTGCGCTCGGGGGACTCGAACTTTTCTTTGTTGCCATAGGCTGCGTGAACGCCACAAAAGCTGCAGTTGAAGGGACAGCCGATGCTGGCGTGATGTACGGCTGTTCGCTTTCCGAAGAAGGACGGGCGGAGATATTTTTCAACTGGGAGGCGGTGGAAGGGGGACCAGGGGAACTCGTCCGGCCCTTTCATGGGACGCTCGCCGTTGTCCCGGCGCAGGCCGAAGACATCTTTGTAGAGAAGCCCCTTTATGGTGTCGAGTTTGCGCTTACCGCGTAGAGCGTCAAGAAGTTCCAGAAGGGTGTCTTCGCCCTGGCCGCGGACCACGTAGTCGACATAGCGGGCGTTGAGGGCGGCGTCGGGATAGATGGAAGGGAAATAGCCACCCCAGCAGATGGGGACCTCGGGCCGGAGCCTGCGGATCTCACGAGAGGTCTCCATAGCTGCAACCATCTGGGGGCCGGGCATCGCGGAGACGCCGAGAAGTTCAACCTTGTGAGTAGCGATGAGGTCGAGAATGTGTTGGGTCGCATTGTCATCCACGTTACCGTCTACGATCTCGTACTCGACCCTGCCTTCGAGTGCGGCAGCGAGGGCGAGGACTGCAAGAGGAAGCCTGCTATTACGTGGCCTTGTAGCGCGGGGATGGTAGAGGATGATCATACCGAGACCTTCTCGAAGCACAACAGGACGTGGTCACCTGTGCTGCGCAGGAGCGGCACACGGGCGAGAAGATATTCAAGACTGCAAAGAAACGCAAAGATGGTCGGATGGTTGCGCGCCCACGGTTCGAGGTAAGAAGGAGGCACCGCGACGCCGATTCCGGTGGTGGAGCGGAGTCGGAAGTGTGGGCCGAAGCTACGGACGATCTGATCGAGGCTTGGGTAGTAAACACTGAGCGCGACGCCGTCGATGGTGGCCTGTGTATGACCGCTCAGTCTTCGAAACGCTTTTTTCTTCTGGCCGAGGGCAAGGTAGTAGAAGATCTCCGTCAGACAGACACGGGTTGAGAAGCAGAGCAGGAGGCGGTCACCGTTCTTGACAAGATGAGAGAGCGATGCGGCGACAGGGGCGAGGTCCTCAATGCAGTTGAGGCCGGAGAAGTTGGAGAAGACGCCGTCGAAGCGACGGGCGGGGGCAAGTTCGTTGATACGCTCCGTGGGGAGATGGCAGAATACGACGGGCAACGGAATGGTTTGAGCTTCGAACCGTTGCTCGGCGTGCGTGATCATCTCTTGCGAAGCATCGCAGGCCATGACAGAGATGCCGTGCTGGGCCATGAAAAGGGCGTCCTCGCCAGTGCCGCAGTTGAGTTCCAGTATGTTGTCGTCATGGTGAAAGGTTTCGAGCAGGACCTTCCAGACAGAATTACGCTGAGCTCGGCCGATGAGCGTGTCAGTGAACTTTTGGTCATAGATGGGGGCAAGACGGTCGAAGGCGGCTCCGGCTGCGTGAACAGTGCTCGAGAGGGGAGAAGATATCAAGCCTCCACCTCGTACTGTGTGGCCAGAAGGCCCTGGCGTGAGGCTGCAATGCTCTGTGCGAGATCGTTGATGATTGCTACGTCTTGCTCTCCGCGGTCCGTGAGTTTGGCGAGCTGTACTTCGGCGCGGAGAAGCGTGTCGGCGTGGGCATAATAGGCACGGGAATGACGACCCTTGATTTTGATCTCGCGGTCTGAACTCTTGCCCCATGGAGCTAGTTGCACCAGCTTGCTCTGGATCTGCTGGTAATAGGGTGTGCCTTTGATTGGATAAGAGACGGTTGTAAAAAAAATGTCAGGTTTCGATTTGCTGACATGCTGAATGGTCGCTTCGATGTCCGACATCTCCTCACCTTCATAACCCCACATCAAGAACATGCCGCTCTGGATGTTATGTGCGTGGGTCTGCTCGATGGCGCGTTGGACCTGTTCTACCTTTACGCCGCGATCCATGGAGTCGAGCAGCCGCTGCGAACCTGATTCGGACCCGATCCAAATGCGGAAGCAGCCCAGCTCTGCGAGCAGATCCAACATTTCTTCGTTGAGCCGGTCGGCTCGCGATATGCACTCGAAGGGAATATGTAAATTGCGGCGCCGCATCTCGCTTGCATATTTGCGGATCCAATCGTGGTTGATGGTGAAGACGTCATCCGAGATCCAGGCGATGTCTGGGGTGTACTCCTCGAGGAGAAACTCAAGTTCGTCGACGACTTTGATCGGATCGCGGCGACGGTGGGTTTGGCCGTAAACCTGGTGGCTGCACCAACGGCATTTATACGGGCAGCCACGTGCGGTGATGAAGTTGACCGAACCCTGTTGGTGATGTGTGCGCCAGACTTCGACATAGCGATGAAGATCGATGGCATGGCGTGCGGGCCACGGCTGCGCATCAAGATCCGCAATTTGGCCCCGTGGTGGATTCTGATGGAAGTGCCCGGACTCATCGAGGAATGCTGCCCCAGCGATTTTGGATCTCCAGCCGGCGTCGGTCTGGTCGGCGCGTGCGCGTATGGCGATCAGCAATTCCTCCATAGTCGCCTCACCTTCCCCGAAGACCACGAATTCCGCGCCAGACTCCAGGTACTCCTGCGCGTAGGCTCCGGGTTCTGGACCACCGACGATGACACGCCAACCGGCCTCGCGCGCGACCGCCATGATCTCCACAGCGTTTGTCCGTGTCATTAGGTTGGCATAGATGCCGAGCACCGTTGGAGTCTCGGTGCGCAGGTGATGAATGAGGGCTGCCTTGCTGGAGAAGGTCGTGTCATATACATCGACGTCAAAGCCCCGCGCGCGCAGGTGGGAGCATAGATAGAGAATCCCCAGCGGAGCGTAGGGCTTCATGATCTGGATCTCTTTCGGGTCATCGAAGAGAAAGTAACCGTGGGTAAGTAGAAGGTCTGGCATCAAGCTCTCCTCTCTTCCATGCTTGGGCATTGCTCGACGTTACGCGTGAGTGTGAGCAGGACGCTGACTGGGTTAGCAGGCATTGGCTGACTCCTGTTTGGACGAGGACGTAAGTACAGGCAACGGCTGCCCAGTGACGAGGGAGCGGCGCCTGACTAAATACTCTGAGACACGCGAAAGCCACAGTTCCCAGGGGAGGGAGAGTTGGCAGGAGTCGAGCCGCCAGCGTATGGGCCGGCTAACAAGCCGGCCCATATACTTCTGCATATTGCTTGCTCCAGGCTTGGGGCGGACCTGATTAAGTAAAAGAAAATACTCGAGCATGCGATCAAGACGCGCAAGCTCACGTCCCCTGAGCCAGGGGAGAAGATTAGCCCCCAGTGGCATGGTCATCCAGTCTTCGAGGGTCTGAGGCTCTACGACACCAAGCTCACGCAACTGCGGCCAGATCGGAATGCCTGGATAAGGGGTGAAGATGTTGGGAGAGAAACGTACATTCGAGAACTGCCTTCCAATCTCGGACATCGTTCGGAAGGTCTCGAGCCGATCTTGTTCAGTCTCACCTGGGTAACCGAGTATGAGGTTGAATGTAACGCGTATACCCGCAAGCGACGCTTTGCGCGCGGTCTCATACATCTCATCCACGCGCTGATGGCGCTTGTTCATCAATTTGAGAACAGCCTTGGAGGTAGACTCCGTGCCGAAGCCCATATAGCTGACACCGCTGTCGGCGAGTAACTGCACCTCATCCTGGCTCATGCGGCAAATGAAGTCGGTGGATGCCTGAAAGGTCCAGGTGAATTTGACTCCGGAGTCTCGGATTCCCTGGGCGATAGCGATGGCGCGACGGAGGTCAACGGGGAAGTTGGAGTCGAGTAGCGCGACATTGGAGATGCGGTACTGCTGGACGAGGCCTACAAGTTCGGCGACGACGTGCTCGGCAGCGTATGCGTTGAAGCGACGTTTGTAGACCACCATGTCCGTGCAGTAATTGCAAGCGTATGGGCAGCCAACGCTGGTGGCATAAGCGAGTTCGCGTTTTCCGGAGAGACGTTCATAGGCGTCAAAGTCGGTGAACTCATAGGCTGGCGGTGCAAAGGCATCTATGGGCTGGACGCGACGCTCGAAGTTTTCAATGAGGCGCCCATTCTTCTTCCAGGAGATGCCCTGTATAAAATCGAGCGGGTTTTTGCCGACGAGGGCCTTCGCTAGTTCAACGATGGTAGCCTCGCCCTGTCCACGCACGACGATATCGACATAAGGCTCGCGCAGGGTGGACTCTGGGCAGAGCGTTGGATGCCAGCCTCCGAAGATGACTGGCACAGTCGGCGCATGCTCCTTTACGAACTGCGCTGCTTCGATGGCACCGCGAATCATGGGGCCAGTGAGAACCGAGATCCCGATGCAGATTGCCTGCTTGCAATGTTCACGAATCTTATCGAGATACTTTGGTTCTATTGCTGCGTCGATCAGCGCTACTTCAAAGTTGGCCTCCCGCAATGTGCCGGCAAGCGAGAGCAGAGAGAGGGGCGCACCGAGAGGTGGCCCGTCGTAAGGTGGATAGAAAAGAATCACCTTGCCTCGGCTTGCAGGAACGGTTTGGTCGGAGACCTCTAGCATGCGGCCTCCGCAGGAGTGTTGGCGAGCCGCTTCGCATCGACAGCAGGTTTTTGTGCCGCGGGCATGCGTTTTTTCAGCTTATTGTTGAGCCAGATCTCCACGGGGTACTTGTAGGTATCGTGGTCGAGGCGCCAGCGGGCTGGAAGCGAAAGCGACTTCTGAGCGATGCGAGTGATGGGGCCGCGAGTGTCAGCCGCGATGGGGATACGGTCAAAGGCGATTCGGAGGTAATCGCGCATGGTCTGGAGGCGGTCGTGATCTTTGCCCTTGAGCCAGGGAAGCTGCGTGTAGCGAGGGAAATAGTCCGCCCATCCTTCGAGCGTTTTTGGAACTTCTATACCCATCTCTTCGGCGCGCTTCATGATGGGCGAGCCGGGATACGGGGTGAAGATGTTCGTCCAAAACTCGGCACCAGGAAAACGACGGCAGACGTCCATCATGAAGTTGACGGTCTCGCGGCGTTCCGTCAGACCTTCGCCCGGGAAAGCGAAGATGATATTGAAGGAGGGCCGGATGTCAGCAGCGAGGCAGCGCGCGGCACTCTCGTAGATCTGGTCGAAGTCCTGGAAAGTCTTATTCATCAGCTGCAGGACTTTGGGAGAGCCGGAGTCAACGCCTTGGCAGATTTGCTGCAAGCCCGCACGCCGCAGTAGTGTCAAATCCTCATGCGAGAGCCGGGCGACCATGTTTGTCGTGGCTTGTACGCTCCATTTGAATTGCGACTTTTCGCGTACAAGGCCCTCCGCGATACCTCGAACACGGTCCAGATCGACCATGAAATTATCGTCGACCACCCACAGCATCTCCAGTCGATAGCGCCGGGTGAGATCGACTGTTTCTTCAACGAACTGTTCAGGGGGTAGGGCGTTCCATTTGCGGCCGTAGACGCCTGCGTTCGTGCAGTACCCACAGTTGAACGGGCACGCAAGCGAGGAGGTGTACATGGCCCAACGTTTGCCGCAGCCGCGCTCGTAGGCATCGAAATCAGCAATGTGATAGGCCTTGGGGGGCATTTCGATGAGTGGCTTGAGGGGGCGTTCAGGCGTCATGATGAGCTTACCGCCTCGTTTGAAGCCAATACCGGCTATGAGATCTGGGGCAGAGCGGCTCTGGAGATGTTGCACGAGTTCGAGGAGAGCATCCTCCCCTTGCCCACGAACGACGTAATCCACACATTCAGCTTGAAGAGTTTGATCAGGAAGAAGAGACGGATGCCATCCGCCGAGGATAATAGGGAAATCGGGGTTCCATTCCTTAACGGCCCGCGCGATCTCTACTGTCTCCCGAATCATGGGACCGGTGACGAGCGAGATACCCAGACAGACGGCGTCTCGAACCTCTTCAAGAACGCGTTGCTTGTACTTGGGGGTGATGGTGGAGTCAATGAGAACGATGTCGAACCCGGCTCGTATGAGTGGGGTTGCGACAGCCAGGATGCCTAGAGGTGCCGTCGCTTCCGAGCTTGCGAAGGAAGGAAAGAAGAAGACGATTTTCCTGGATGAGACGGAGTTCTTGGGCATGCAAACGAGGCTCCTGATAGACATCTTGCCCTTCCTCTTCAGCGACCGTGTCACGTGGGCGTCTGAGGATTGTCAAGACTTTGTCATTTATCTCTGAATGAGGGTTTAAGGCGATTTTGGGGCTTTCCTGCAAATCGCGAGATACGGTTGGATAGAGCGGGTTCTTGGAGATTGGGGCTGAGGATGGCCTGGTGAAATGAGTCTGGTAGATTAGGTAAGTATTCTGGGGTGCCTTCGAGGGCATAACAGGGAAGCCGGTGTGAGTCCGGCATGGTCCCGCCACTGTGTTCAGGAGACGGAATCTTCGTAAGCCACTCGATTCGTGACGAGGAAGGCGAAGACTCCAGAGCGTCACGCATCAGCGCTCAGCCTGTCAATCAGGAGACCTGCCTCAGATACAGTCTTGGTTCTTCTCCGCGCGGAAACGGGAAGCAATCGCTCGCAGGTCTCTGAGCTTTGTGCCTTTTTCCCACGGTTGGTGAGGTGCATTTGTTCGACTCGATATTGATCTCCCGACTTAACACTCAGAAGGCAGGCGCTCCATGAAGGTCGGAGGGCAATTCTGTCCAGGTGTTCTTCATGCAGTCGCCGCAAAAGATGGTTTACTGATCCGGATCAGAGTCCCCGGGGGGGTGATCGAAGCCAACCAACTTAGGGTTATTGCTGACGTCTCGCGTGATTTTACCGACGGCTATATTGAGATTACGTCTCGGGCAAACCTTCAACTGCGAGCCATTCAGGATCGAGATCTTGAATCTATCGTGGAGAGGATCGCTCTGGCTGGCCTGCTGCCTTCGCCGCAGCATGATCGAGTACGCAATATCGTGACCAGCCCCATCGCAGGAATTGACAAGGAGGAGGTCATAGATCCGCGACCGCTGATCCAGCAGCTGGATCAACAATTGCGGGCGGAGAATGTCTTTGTAGATCTCCATCCCAAATTCAGCTTCGCAATTTATGGGGGAAGCAGACGGTTCAGCCGCAGTAGTGACGATATCTCTCTTGAGGCTCTGGCTTTAAACTCAATACCGTATTTCCGATTTCTAATCGGAGGAGTTTATTCAGGATTCGTTGTAAGACCTGAAGATGTCGTCGACTGTATGCTGCTAGCGGCCAAGATGTGCATCCGCCTAGCTACTGAGTCCAACCTGCCTGTTCGTGGGAAGGCCGTAGTAATGTCGCCGGGAGCAATGAAACTGATCGTTGATGCTCTTTCGCACATACTAACGCCGTCCGATGTTTCTCCTGCCTCACGCTTGGTCGAAGAGGCGCTTGTTGGCATCTATCCCACACCTCAAAATGAGCGAGTCAGCATCATCCCCTCTGTTCCTCTCGGACGGCTTACCGCAGAACAGGCGATTTATCTTGCTGAGGTCGGTAACGAGTGGAAGAGTGATCTTCGACTCTCTCCATGGCGTGGTGTTGTCCTTGGATCTATTCCGAATGGTGCGATAGACAATATCGTTAGCCACCTCGATTCCATCGACTTGTCCTGTGACGGACGAGACGGCTTTCGTGGGATCACGGCTTGTGCTGGCAGCCGTGGATGCGAGGCGTCACTGGCCGATGTGCGTAGCGACGCAGCGGCGCTTGCGCAGCGTCTTTCGGGTCATGCTGTGCCCTCTGGATGGACAGTGAACTTTTCGGGGTGCGAAAAGCAATGTGCCCGGAGAGGCGGTGCAACCGCTGACCTTATCGCTGGTCCTCTAGGCTATGCCCTCAATATCGCGGGAAGTCATGTGGCATCTGACTGTTCGGCTGAATTCGTGCTCGAATCCGTCGCCGCCCAACATAAAAAAATGCTATCCGAGGTTGTTGTCCAATGAACTATGTCAAGGATGGCGCGGCCATCTATCGGGAGTCCTTCTCCATCATCAGAAGAGAAGCCGATCTATCTGCTTTTCAGTCCGACCTGGCTCGTGTCGTTGTCCGTATGATCCATGCGTGCGGTATGACCGACCTGCCACGTGATATCGAGGCGTCGCCGGATGCGGCGTCGGCTGGAGTCAATGCATTACGCGCAGGGGCACCGTTGTTTTGTGATGCGACGATGGTGGCTGACGGAATCACGCGTTCCAGACTCCCACGGAACAATGAAGTTGTCTGCACGCTGAATGACGCCAGGACGAAGGAACTCGCGACGAAACTCCATACAACCCGAAGTGCTGCGGCAGTCGAGTTATGGCGGGACAGACTTGCTGGCTCAGTTGTCGTAATCGGGAATGCTCCCACGGCGCTGTTCCATCTGCTCGGCATGCTTGAGGATGGAGCCCCGCGACCAGCGCTCATTCTTGGCATTCCCGTCGGATTTGTCGGCGCCGCCGAGTCCAAAACGGCACTGATAGACAACTCACTTGGAATCCCTTTCCTCACTGTTCGAGGACGCCGAGGTGGCAGCGCCATTGCCGCGGCAGCAGTCAATGCGCTCGCGAGTGAGGAAGAATGAGGTCAGGTGCATCAAGCGGACGTCTCTTCGGAGTCGGTGTTGGTCCCGGCGATCCGGAACTGATTACGGTCAAAGCTCAACGTGTGCTCAGGCAGGCACACGTTATTGCTTATCCTTGCACCAGGCAGGGATACAGCAACGCTCGTTTGATCGTTGCCTCGGAACTGGTTCATGGCCAGACCGAACTACCGATGATGTATCCAGTTACGACAGAGGAGACTGCTCATCCTGGAGGATACGAGGTTGCTCTGTCGCAGTTCTACGACGAGATGGCGGAAGAGATCGCGGACCATCTCGCAAGCGGGCGAGACGTGGCTATCTTATGTGAAGGAGACCCTTTCTTTTACGGTTCGTACATGTATCTTCATGATCGTCTCGCTCATCGCTTTTCGACGCAGGTAATCCCTGGAGTTGCCTCAATCATGGGTGCAGCCTCACAGCTTGGAACGCCGCTTGTGCGCAGAGACACTGACTTCACCGTGCTCCCCGGAACTCTCCCCGAGGACAGGCTAGTCGCAAAGCTAAGCCAGCAGGGCGCCTTTGCCATCATGAAGCTTGGCAGAAACTTCGCAAAGGTGAAGCGGGCCCTCGATAGGACCGGCCTCGCGGACAAAGCACTCTTCATCGAACGAGCGACGATGGCCGCCGAACGCATCGTGCCGATCGGTGAGGTCGATCCACTCCATGTCCCCTATTTTTCACTCATTCTGATTCCCGATGGAAGTCAGGATGAGCGCGATAAAACAATACAGAGTGCAGGTTGGATCTCCGTTGTTGGCTTGGGCCCTGGCGCTGCTGACTGGATGACGCCAGAGGCTCAGAAGGCACTGTCTGAGGCCACAGACTTGGTGGGTTATCACACCTATCTAGATCGAGTCCCCGTAAGATCCGGGCAACGCCGCTTCGGCTCTGACAACAAGGTCGAAGCAGACCGTGCGCGGCAGGCTCTTTCCCTGGCCGAAGCAGGCCGTCGCGTTTGTGTCGTCTCATCCGGAGACCCAGGCATCTTCGCCATGGCGTCGGCTGTCCTGGAATGTGTAGACCAGGGACCTCTGGCTTGGCGCTCGCTGGACATTCGCATCGTTCCCGGATTGTCGGCTATGCAAGCCGCCGCATCTAGAGTGGGCGCTCCTTTAGGGCACGACTTCTGCGTCATCTCGCTCTCCGACCGCCTCAAGCCCTGGGAGATCGTGGTGAAACGACTGGAGGCGGCGGCCTCTGCTGACTTCGCGATTGCAATCTACAACCCAATCTCATCGGAGCGGTTATGGCAGCTCGCCGAGGCGCGGACGATCATCGCAAAATACCGTGGTCCTGAGACGCCTGTTGTCCTTGCACGCAGCGTGGGCAGATCCGACGAGCGAACTGTTATTACCGATCTTGAGCACTTCGATCCATCGTGTGCCGATATGCAAACCATCGTCCTCATTGGCTCTTCAACAACTCGGGAGATTGCATTGTCGGACGCCAGAAAACTCATTTACACGCCCCGCACCTATGGTGACAGGAGTTATGGCTCATGACTGTCGCTGAGTGTTGGTTGTCGGTCGTAGGAATCGGTGAAGATGGGTGGGCTGGTTTGAACGACGAGGCCAAACGAGCTGTCGAGTCTGCTGAGTTGCTCTACGGAGGAACTCGCCACCTCGCCTTTGTACCAACTGCCAGTTCTTCAGCAGCCCGTATCTCTTGGCCTTCTCCGATGACACCAGCCGTGCAGCAAATCCTCACGGAGTATCGCGGAAAGAAGAGAGTAACGGTGCTTGCCAGTGGCGACCCTATGCTCCACGGCGTGGGCGTACTTCTCACGCGCGACCTTGTCCCAACTGAGTTTCGGATTATCCCGCAGGTATCCGCTTTCTCTCTCGCCTGTGCACGACTTGGTTGGCCGATGGCGGAGACAACACTGGTTACGCTGGTCAACCGACCGGTCGAGCAATTGCTTCGCCATCTCTCTCCCGATCAACGCCTTGTAATCTTCTCCGAAGATGGCAGCACGCCCGCTACTGTTGCTCGGCTCCTGACAGAATTTGGATACGGAGCAAGCAAGATCGATGTCTTCGAAAATATGGGTGGGCTCTCAGAGCACAATATCAGTGGCTTGGCGGTACGCTGGCAGGATAGGCAATGCGGAAAGCTGAACCTCATGGCGATATTCTGTACTGCCGACACGGCGGCCACACCGCTGGCCCTCGTTCCGGGGTTGCCGGACGATAGCTTTGATACAGATGGGCAGTTGACCAAACGGGAGGTTCGGGCTGTGACGCTCGCCCGGCTCGCTCCTTTACCGAACCAAACTCTGTGGGATGTCGGAGCCGGCACCGGATCGATTGGTATCGAGTGGATGCGTGTTCATCCCTCATGTTCCTGCATCGCCTTCGAAGCGCGAGAGGACCGGGTCGCTCGAATTCGGGAGAATGCCTCACGACTGGGTGTGCCAAACTTAACGGTCATACAGGGGACTGCGCCCGCCACCTTTGCAGGTCTGCGGTCGCCGGATGCGATCTTCATCGGCGGAGGCGTTAATAACGACGATATCTTCGACGCTTGCTGGGCAAGGATTTCTTCGGGTGGTCGTCTGGTTGCAAACGCAGTCACGCTCCAGAGCGAAGCGAGCCTTATCGCGCGCCATACACTTTATGGAGGCGATCTGATGCGCATGACGGTTTCCCGAGCCGACCTAATCGGCGGCTTGTATGGATGGCGACCGATGATGCCGATTACTCAGTGGACGGTGACCAAGCCGTGACCGATATGATCCAGCACGAGCGTCTCTCCATTGGAATCGGCTGCTCCTCCCGCGCCTGCAGCGAAGATGTCATACGGCTGATCGAAGCCTCTGTCGACCAGATTCCTTTTGGCACCACGATCGCGACGCTCGACCGTCGCGCTCCGATAGGCGAGATCGTAGCCTCGATACTGGGCCTTCGCCTTGTGCTCCTTCCTGCGAGTGTCCTTGCAGGAGTCGCTGGCGTCACGACACACTCGACCCTGGCTCTGTCGAAAACACGAACCGCCAATGTTGCGGAAGCATCTGCGTTGGCTTCGCTTGGCCCCTCTGCGCGTCTCATCGTACCGCAAACGAAAGGCCGCTTCTGCACCTGTGCCGTGGCGGCGCTTCCCCTCAAGGTGCATCCATGATCGTCCACTTCATCGGCGCAGGCCCAGGAGCCGCCGACCTCCTTACACTGCGTGGCCGGGATCACATCCACAACTCACCGGTTTGCCTCTATGCGGGATCGCTCGTGCCTAAGGAAATACTTACCCATGCACCGCCCGGAGCACGCATTGTTGATACGGCGGAGATGAACCTTGATGAGATCATCGGGGAGATCGCAGAGGCACACGCAAAAGGACTTGATGTCGCTCGTATCCACTCCGGCGATCTTTCCATCTGGAGCACGATGGCCGAACAGATTCGCCGCCTGAAACTGCTCGGTATTTCTTACGATGTCACTCCGGGTGTTCCTGCATTCGCAGCAGCAGCAGCAGCTCTCAGCCAGGAACTCACGCTGCCAAACGTGGCTCAGACCCTAATCCTCACTCGAACCTCGACAAGATCCACACCGATGCCTACTGGAGAAGACCTCGCAACGCTGGGCCGCACCGGTGCGACGCTCGCCATTCACCTCTCCATCATGAACCTTGACCAGGTGTCTTCGCAGTTGTTACCCCTCTACGGCGAAGACTGTCCCGTCATCGTTGTCTTCCGGGCCAGTTGGCCCGACGAACGCATCTTGCGCGGTACGCTGTCGACCATCCATGGGATGGTCAAGGCATCGGGCATAGATCGCAACGCCCTTATTCTGGTTGGGAGATCTCTCGGACAGTCGCCCTTCGGTGAGAGCTACCTCTATTCGACGGCGAGGGATCGTACGGATACTTCCGAGGAATAGCTCTATGGAAGCAGACAAGATCATTGCGACGCAATCCAGTACAAGCTCAGCTCGAGGTGATTCGACACGAGTGCTAATTTTGGGTGGAACCAGCGAGTCATCGGAGCTTGCCACTCAATTGGCGGCGAGAGATGATTTGACGGTAATCTCATCACTCGCCGGCCGAGTGAGCCAGCCCAGACTGCCCGCGGGGATTGTTCGGGTTGGAGGATTCGGCGGGGTTGCCGGATTGGTCTCTTATTTGGTCGATGAAAATATCAAGGTGGTCATCGATGCGACTCATCCCTTCGCTGCAAAAATAAGTGGCAACGCCGAGCTAGCCTGCAACACATTAAGCGTTCCGCTCATCGCATTTGAGCGCCCACCGTGGACGCCAAAGAAGGAAGATCGCTGGTGCTTTGTACCCGATGTACAAGCCGCCGCGTCAATGGTGAACCATAAACGCAATCGAGTATTTCTCTCGATCGGACGGCAGGAACTTGGAGCGTTTTCCGGCTGCGAAGATGCATGGTTTCTCGTGCGCGCCATTGATAAGCCAAACGAAAGGCTGCCCACGAACTCGAAACTGATCCTGAAGCGTGGGCCCTTTCACCTCGACGATGAACTACAGATGCTTCGCAGTGAGTGCATAAGCCTGATAGTGTCCAAAAATAGTGGTGGCACAGCAACCTATTCAAAGATTCAAGCTGCGAGAACACTCCAGATCCCAGTTGTCATGATCGATCGCCCCCAGAAACACAACATACCGACTGTAGCTCGAACGGATGACGTACTTCAAAAACTTACAGAATTGCTATGAATGACCTTGAATCGATGTCTTATTTCCCTGAGAAACGGTATCTATGAGAAAGCTCTATCTGATCGGCATTGGTGCCGGCAATCCGGAATACATTACGGTGCAGGCAATTAAAGCACTGAACGTTGTAGACGTGTTCTTTTTCATGGACAAGGGCGAAGCGAAGCAGGAACTCCTAAACCTTAGAAAAGAGATATGTGAGCGATATATCGAGGATCGTTCCTATCGGGTGGTGGAGGTAGATGATCCTGTCCGCGACCCAACCATATCGGATTACACAACCAGAGTTGAACTCTGGCATCGGCAGCGGGCCTTGATCTACGAAGAGATGATCGCACAGGAACTTGAAGAGGATCAGTGCGGTGCTTTCCTGGTGTGGGGGGACCCATCGCTGTATGACAGCACCCTCAGGATCATCGAGCATATAGCGGCTGATGGAAGGCTTTCTTTTGAGTTCGAGATCATCCCCGGTATTACCAGCATTCAAGCTTTGGCAGCCCGTCACAAGATCCCTCTGAATGGGATAGGCGAATCAGTTGTCATTACCACAGGTCGCCAACTCTCTGCCAGTATGAGTGGCGCTGCGGAAAGAACCGTCGTGATGTTGGATGGACAATGCTCCTTCAATAATCTGCTCGGTGAAGAGCTTGATATCTTCTGGGGTGCCTATCTGGGAATGGAAGAAGAGATCCTTCTATCTGGAAAGCTCAGTGAAGTTGCGAGCATGATTGAAACAGTTCGCCACGAGAAGAGGCAGAAAAACGGGTGGATTATGGATACGTATCTGCTCAGTAGAGCAAATGGGGCCGCTCAGGCTAGATTGCCACGCAGCGTAAACGCCGACGATTGCAACGATTAGTAGGGCAGACCGATTTGAGTACTCCAGCTTCCGCTGCGATCACATCGAGCTTGCGGTTTTTAATCCTATGCAGGCGCTCGTGAAAATATCTATTCGGTTTCTTCTTCCAACTCGATCGCGTCCACACTGGCGTAATTCACATCCGGCACTAACGATACGAGCAATTTGCCTTGTGCATTTGGGTGAAGCCCATGAAATGTCTTCTTGAATGCATGTCTCGAACCAGCTTCCTTTACGATGTCAAGATTTCGCGTGAGCGCCGTTCCATTACAGAGTATGTCGAAGACCCGGCTTCCAACTCCGCCAGTCTTTGAAAGACTCGTACCCCAGTACTTTTCGGCAAAATATAACGTCAACGCATAGCTCCCCTTATCTGCGGGCAGCGCATAGCTGAAGTTCCCATATCGTTCTCCGGTATATAAGCCCGGGTCTTCGGTTCCAGCTACCGCAATCTTGTCGTCCGCGAGCTGCCCTCCTCCAAAGTAACTGTCGGGAGACCAGACGTCTCCAGCTTTATCCACAAAGAATGTGTTCTGTGCCACCATACGGATAGGGCGTTGATGGTGCGGTATGCCCGGAACGATTTCGATTGCATTAATCATCGATTCACCCAAGACACTGGAAAAATTCAATTGAAGATTGCCATCCGGTCCAGGGTGAATGTCCTTGAACACCCTCACGTCTGCGGTGTTTGCTCCGGCATCGGCAACAATATCGAATTGACTCAGGAGGGGTTTCCCGTTGAGTTGGACGTTGAAAACGCGACTGTTTTCTCCACCTCCCAGACTGCTTGCGGGACTATAGGTCGTCTCAGCGAAGTAGAGTCGCATCTCATACGTTCCGGGTTTGAGTGGGATCTTGTAGGAAAATGTCCCGGACCTTGAAGTGAGATACATCTCGGAATCCCGAGTACGCGCAATGTATTGATCTGGCAACTCCGTTGTGGCACCACCGGAAAAATATCGGTCTCCTGTCCACACATTGCCTTCATGATCTTTGAAGATCGATCGGTAATATCCACACCGGATACGGACCTCCGTGCCAGGAAACAATGCGGAGGCGGCAGATGTCGAGGCAACAAGCGTATTGCTCGCGCTCGTATGATGAATTTGGCCCGACCAGAAGCGCGTCCCAATCAGTATGAAAAGGCATACTGGAAGCGCATAGATAAGATTCCTGCTCTTTCGAGGCAATCTCCGGCTACTTATTTGGTCGGTGACTGCGGAGGCTCCGGGAGTGGCCTCCTGATTCCCCTCAGTCGCCGGGGAGAAGCCCGGATCGCTGGAGGGGCGATCTACAAATTCCGGCAGGTAGTGTCCGGTTGCGACTACAATCTCTATTGGTTGATCGGCGCCCTCTCCCTCATAAAATTCACGCAATTTCTTTCGTAGGCGGTAAACCTCCACTCGCACAATCGAGTCCGTTGCCTGATCGAAACTCTCAGGGCGGTGAAAGACATCGGCGGCGATCGAATATTCTTTGATGTTGTCGGTATCGCCTTCGAAATATTTCTGGCAGATATATTCGAGCAGGCGGATTAGTCGAGGATTCTTTCTAAATCTTGGTGAAGCGAGTACTGCCTCGAGTGCCTGACGTTCTTCCACTAAACGTGCCGGTTGCGGGATCGTTCCCTGTGTCGCCATGGGTATGTTTCTCTGTGATTGCAGAGGGCAGGGAGGTCCCTGTCCTGGTCAAGGGGATCGAGGCCCCGGGGGGCCATTCCAGAGGCTGCTGCTGGTTGGATCATGAAATCGTCCAGTTCGATAGATCGAGCTGCCAGCAATTCGATTGCGGATCTAGGTCCATGTGCGAGATTTCAGAATGATGAATCCTGTCAATTTTCGCTCGACCTGGGGAGGTGGCTTCCTTGCGACGACATTACCACCGCGAAGAATGCTACGAGCATTGATGCGTCCCAATATAACCTTCCAATTTTCCCAATGCAAACATGAGTAACGGTGAAAGATACCGCAAGGTAACTGATGTAACGCTTACGCTTTCGACTCGCGATCCATATAAGGGAGGAGTTATCCAACCCGATGAGTTGGAATTCCTCCCCAAGGATATTTATGCCTCGCAATCTGTCGAAATTTCTTCAAGCGAATTTTTTCTTGTGCCTTTTGGTCTCAGTGATCGTAGCTAACCCCGCCCACGCACAATCGGCCGCGAGCTGGCAGCTCATCTGGAGTGATGAGTTCAACGGCCCGGCCGGTTCGGCCCCTAACTCCCAAAACTGGACCCTCACCCAAGGTCTGACCCCGGATGGCGCCCAAAGCTACAACTGCCTGTTTGGTCAGACCACGAATGGATGCGATCCCAACAATCCCAACGTCTATCTGGACGGCAACGGAAATCTGGCCATCGTGGCACGCTCAGCAGCAGCAGCCCCTAACGGAGTGACAACCGGGCGAATTTCCTCTACTTCCGGAGCGAATAACGCTACGATCCTCTTCGGCACTCAATACGGCCGCATCGAGGCCGGCATGACCCTCCCTGGGGGGACAGGGAATCAGGGAGTATGGCCCGCCTTCTGGATGTTGGGCAACAATATCTCCTCGATCAATTGGCCAAGCTGCGGCGAAATCGACATTATGGAGTACATTGGTGCCGCCAATCCTACACAGGTCTATGGAACGCTTCATGGCCAGGCGTATGCCAATACAGGGCTGGGGGTTCGAGCTACCAATACGGCCGGGTTCGGTGGTTACCATGTTTTTGGTATCATCTGGAGCCCCAATGAGGTCCAGTTTTACGTAGACGACATCACGAATATCTACGGGACAATTTCCACCGCGGATCTTATGGCGAACCAATCCTGGGTCAACGGTGGACTGGCGGCATGGCCATTCAACAATCCGTTCTTCATCATCCTCGACCTGAACATGGGTGGCCCATTTCCAGGTAATGTCAGCAGCGCGACCACCTATCCGCAGACGCTCTTGGTCGACTATGTTCGCGTGTATAAGGCGACGCCTCCGGCCGCGCCCACCAATGTAACTGCGACGGCTTCCTCGCAAAGCCAGGTCGCTCTCAACTGGACGACCAGTGCGACAACTGACGCGACGTACAACATCTATCGCAGCTCGGTCTCCGGAACTCCACCGCAGTCCCAGAGCCAGCCGAACCCAGCGATCATCCCACAGTCGAATCAGACTCTGATTGCCAATAACATTACGGGAACCTCGTTTGCCGACGCCAACCTTGCACCGGGTCAAACATACTTCTATACCGTGACAAGCAGCGGAGGCTATTCCGGGGAGTCAGCTGCTCCGCAGGTTGCGGTGACGCTGCCCACCACTGGCGTAGGCGCGAATGGTGGTGCGCTTCACGTAAGCGCGGCCGGTTACAGCGGGGTCGGGGCGTATATCCAGAACTCGTTGGTGAGTGGTGGGTTTACGAATGCCTTCACCGCCACGGTTAACACCAGTGCCATCGCCAATCCGGCTCCTCAGGACGTCTATCACTCTGAACGTTGGGGGCCGCAGAGCTGGACCATTGCGCATCTGTCTCCCGGTGGCAGTTATGACCTGCGGATGCACTTTGCCGAATCCGCATGGACTGCAGCCGGCCAGCGCCAGTTCAATGTATTGGTCAACGGTCAGCAGGTACTGACAAACTTCGATATTTTTGCCAGCGCCGATGCACAAAACACAGTGGTAACGCAAACGATCAATACCGTAGCCGATCAGAACGGAGTCATCCTTCTTCAATTGGCACCAGGAGCAGCAGACCAGCCAGAGATTCGCGCGTTGGATGTAACCCCCTCAAGCGGGGGTACAGCCTACGGAAATACGGGAGGCAGCACAGCCTATATCGCGATCGATTCCGGTGGCCCAGTTGAAGGCGCATTCGAGGCTGACATAAACGGCGGCAACTTCGGGCTTCCTCAAAACCCGCTGACAGCAGGCGGGGGAACTAACACCACAACGCAAACTATCAGCACTGCCGGTGTCACGAACCCGGCACCGGCTGCCGTTTATCAGACAGAACGTTATGGGGCATTCGGATACGTCTATACCGGATTGCTTCCAAGCTCCGTCTACACCATCCGGCTCCATTTCGCAGAGGGCGTTACCACCCATACCGCGGCAGGGGATCGTCTCTTCAACGTAGCGGTCAACGGTGCACAGGTACTCACTAACTACGACATCTTTGCCCACGCCGGCCTCAATCAGGCTGTCATTCAACAGGTCACAGGCACATCGGACGAGCATGGGATACTCTCGGTGCAGTTGTACCCAGGCCAAACCGACTTGCCCTCGCTGCGTGGAATTGAAATCACTCAGACAGGAACCGCACCTCCACCGCCGACTCTTCCTGGAGCGCCGACGGCACTTAGTGCGACAGCGGTATCCGCCAGTCAGCTCAATCTGAGCTGGACAGCGAGTAGTACCTCCGGCGTGCAGTACCAGGTATTTCGGAGTACAACGTCCGGATTTATACCGTCGAGCAGCAACCAAGTCGCCACCACTGCTACCACCACCTATTCCGATACAGTGTTAGCGGCAGCGACCACCTACTACTACGTGGTGGAGGCCAGCAACGCGTCGGGAAGTTCGCCGGCTTCCAATCAGGCCAGTGCCACGACGTTCAACAGTAGCAGCGGCAACGTTGATGTGGTGGATATCAACGCTGGTGGAACGGCCGCAGGCAGTTATTTAGCAGACACTGACTTCACAGGTGGTTCGGCGTCCTCAACCACAGCGGCCATCAATACCTCCCTGGTGGCAAACCCTGCTCCTGAGAGCGTCTATCAGACGGAGCGGTACGGGGACTTCACTTACACCATCCCCAACCTGACTCCGGGTGCCAGCTACACCGTGAATCTTCACTTTGCGGAGATCTACTGGACCGCCGCCGGCCAACGTGAGTTCAATGTTCTGATTAGCGGGGCGACCGTACTGACGAACTTCGACGTCTTCGCCGCTGCAGGCGGAGAGGACATAGCCATCGTCAAATCGTTCCCCGCGACCGCCTCCAGCAACGGAACCATCACGATTCAATTCACCACCGGCGCTGCCGACCTGCCCAAGATCAGCGGAATTGAAATCACCCAACCGGCAGCTTCTTCCACGACCGATCTTCAGATCGATGCTGGAGGTGTCGCCAGCGGCAGTTGGCTGGCGGACGAAGATTTTACTGGCGGGACGGCCTCCTCAACCACAGCTGCGATCAATACTTCTCAGGTGACAAACCCCGCTCCGCAAGCCGTCTATCAGACAGAGCGGTTCGGGGACTTTACTTACACGATCCCCAACCTAACCCCGGGTGCAAACTACACCGTGAATCTGTACTTCGCGGAGATCTACTGGACCGCTGCCAGCCAACGCGAGTTCAATGTCCTGATCAACGGAGCAACTGTGCTGACGAACTTCGACGTCTTTGCCGCCGCTGGTGGTGAAGACATCGCCATCGTCAAATCGTTCACGGCAACTGCCGCCAGCAATGGAACCATCACAATCCAGTTCACCACCGGCGCGGCCGACCTACCCAAGGTGAGCGGGATTGAGGTCGTGAACTAAGAGCGGGACGCAGACTCTTTCCTCAAGTCTCCTGGAGCGGCAGCGCTGGGTTAGCCCACCTCTCTAAGAGATAAGCATTCTATTTGGAGCGAATTACTATGAAGACTAGGCCAACGCAAATCCTTCTCGTGAGCAGGCTGTTGTTTTGCCTGATGCTCGTAACGCTTCTCTCAAGTGGACGTGGAATCTTCGCACAGGCGGGCACTAACGTCGTCGCCATTGATGCCGGGGGAACCGCTTCCGGAATATGGGTGGCCGACGAAGACTATAGCGGCGGGTCCACTTCGTACACGTCGGCGGCCATCAACACTTCGCTCGTCGCGAATCCCGCTCCGCAAGAGGTCTATCAGACGGAGCGTTACGGAGACTTCACCTATACCATTCCCAACCTTACCGCCGGAGCGAGCTACACCGTCAATCTTAGTTTTGCCGAGATTTACTGGACGGCTGCCGGGGCTCGCGAATTCAATGTCCTAATTAATGGCACGCAGGTGCTGACCAACTTCGATGTGTTTGCTACCGCTGGTGGCGAAAATATCGCCACCGTGGAATCCTTCCCCGCAACGGCCAGCGCTTCTGGGACGATATCCATCCAATTCACAACCGGTGCCGCGGACCTGCCCAAGGTGAGTGGAATTCAGATCCTCTCCGGCGGATCCACACCGACCAGCACTGACGTTTTGGACATTAACGCCAGCGGACCAACGGAGGGCAGCTATGTTGCGGACGAAGACTTCGTTGGTGGCGCGGACTCGAATACCGCGAATTCGATCAGCACCGCGGGGGTGACCAACCCAGCGCCTGAAGCCGTCTACCAAGCTCAGCGCTACGGCAACTTCACCTACACGCTACCCGGTTTCACCGCCGGAACTAGCTACACAGTCCGTCTGCACTTCGCCGAGTTCTATTGGGACGCGGCGGGAAGTCGGCTCGCCAACGTTTTGATCAATGGCACGCAGGTGCTGACCAACTTCGACATCTTTGCTGCTGCAGGCGGCGAGAACATAGCCGTCGTCGAACAGTTCAATACGACCGCAAATACGGCCGGCCAGATTGTGATCCAGTTCGTCTCGGTCAAGGACAACGCGGCGGTGAACGGAATCGAAATCGAAACGTCCGGGACGGCCCCGGTTGTACCGACTCCCCCTACTGGGCTGGCGGCAACAGCTGTTTCCTCCAGCCAGATCAACCTGAGCTGGACGGCGAGCACTACCGCTGGTGTTACCTACAATGTGTTCCAGGCCGGGAACATGATAGCCAACGTCAGCGGCACGACGTACTCGAACACCGGGCTGACGGCCTCCACAACCTATAGCTATACGGTCGAAGCGACCGACTCGGCAGGAGCTTCGGCCGCCGACGGACCGGTCTCTGCAACAACACTCGCCGTGCAATCGGGATCAGTCGCTCCTCCGACCTCGTTGACGGCAGTGGGCTCTTCTTCCCAGCAGATCGACCTGCGCTGGGTCGCGAGCACAACCGCTGCCCCGAACACCGCACCGGTAAACTATCTGGTCTACCGGAGCACAACCCCAAGCTTTACTCCATCGGCTGCCAATCTAATGGGCACCACCATCGGAATCGCCAACTATCTGGATAGCAACTATCCCGTCACACTCAGTCCCTCGACGGGTCCTGGAGTTCAGTCCTCGACGACATACTACTACCAGGTCGTGGCCTCTACTTCGGCAGGAACCTCGACAGCGGCTGCGGCCTCAGCCACAAGCCTCCCGGCGTCGGCGTCAACCGCCGCTCCCGTAGCTCTAACCGGATTAGCCGCGCTGGCGGAGAACGCCAATGAGATCGATCTGCTCTGGAATTCGACTAACTCAGGGGTGGGGACAGTGGCGACGGAGTATTACGTCTACCGGAGCACAACACCATCCTTCACCCCCGCGGCGAGCAACCAGATAGGCACCACAAAGAGCAACTGGTTTCAGGATGAACTGGTTTCTGCCTCGACGCAGTATTACTACCAGGTCCTGGCTAACAACTCGATAGGAGTTTCGCCGTCGAGCACAACGGTATCCACGACAACGCCTGCACTCAATCCCAACCTCTGGGGGGGGCGCACCCTTCTTCGATGGAAGCGGCATACCCGCCACGCCCTCTGGTGATGTCTTAACGGTCAAGTTCCTGAACCGGACGAACGGGAAGTATACAGACGATCAAATCACCTGGACCGCAACCATCAACGGCGTAGCAAGCGCCTACACCTTTGCGCAGCAGCCGACCTTCGCTATGCCGGCCAATTCTGCGGGGCGTATGTACTTCTTCTTGAATGACCCATCGTTGGCTGAGGACAATACCGACTACTGGGACTTTATCGAGTTCACGGTCGGTCCAACCTCCATCAACATGGACACAACCCGCGTGGATGCTTTTGGCGTCAAGATAGCATTCAATTTGAGCTGTGGCGATGGAACAAATGTAGCGCTCGGAGAAAATGAAGAGACCTTCATGGAAGACCGTTCGGTTACCTTCCAACGCTATACCAATGCGGCTCCTTCGACATCCGGCGGTGATTTTCAGGCGGATCTGGTCTATGCACCATATCGAATCATTGAGCCGGGAGCGGCAGGTTTCAATGCTGGTGGACCGGATCAAAGCTACTACACCAACTACATTTCTGATATTTGGGCCTTCAATGGAATTACTATTCCTCTCGCAGGCCCGAATGGTTCCGGTCTAGGTTCCAACCCGGACCTCTCTGCCGCGATCTTCCGGCATACCGCACCTATCTCGGGCACGCCTGAGTTCAACGCAGCTGGCGACTTAACGAACCAGGGGATGTGGGGAAATCCTGCGAGCTTCTATCAGCAAGAGCCCTACGACCATTACGCACAATGGATTGAAGCTCAGGCCATCAACATGCAGCAGTACGCCTTCCCATACAACGATGCGGGCGGATACTCGAGTGACATAGGCTGCTCAAATCCCAAAACGTTGTTGGTGGCTGTGGGCTGGTAGCCATGGAACGACCAAGTTCGTGCAAACCGGCACGGCGTACACGAAGCCACAGAAGGGAAGTGCGAGGCGGATCAATGTGTTCTGACGGGCTGGTGACTCGCAAGTACCACGCGGCCTCTCGGTCGGCCGTCTTCGCGGACCACGCTTTGACACGCATGGATCGAGATGGCACTTTCGGTACATCAGATGAGTTTAAGGCACTGCTGAACAACGGCCTGAGCGCAAGTTCCGTGGCACCAGGAGGGGCTCTCCTCATGCAATTGGTAGCGATTGTGGTTGAGAAGACGAAGTTGCCACCGGAGGGCGAAGCTGCGGACAGGGTTGAGGTCACGTCGGAATGGCTGGCAGAGAATTAGGCGAAGCGTCTCGGATATCGTAGATCCCGTTGGGATCGCTCAAGGAATAGGAACGAGCAAAACCTTACTAATGACTGAAGTCAGTCCGTCGATAATGTCCATATGCGCCGCTCTAAGGGTAGAAGGCTCTTGCCACAGACTCTCAGCAGTGTTCCAAGCCTTCTCACGAGCGGTTGCAAGATCCCATGCTGCAATGGTGTTCTCCAAGTTAGACTCAACCGGCAGAGCGTCTCCGAGTAGACGTACAGTAAGTGTTTTTTTGCGACCTCTATCAGCGCGTCCATGGGCCCATTCAGGCCTGTGTAGTCAGCATATTGAGGACCACCGTGCTGCGGAACGGTACCTGTCGCACTGCAGGTCGCAATAATCGCTAGAGGAAGGTCATGGTTAATGTGAGCATTCATGCCCGTAAGTGCGAATTGAATGCGCGCTATATCGGTCTGGCTACGAACAGCGAACATCGCAGCCCAACATCCTGGACAAGGATTGCCTGTCAGGCTTGCATTCAAGGCTGAGAAAAACAGGGTTGCGAATTGCACGTCAAGCTCGGTTAGCCATGCAGGATCCGCAAAGCCTCCTGCCGTCACGCGATTCTCAACCGATTCTGTGACCTGCATATAGAGCCAGTTAAACCACTTAACTCCATCGCCGTTGACGCAAGTATTGTCGATGGCCTGCATTGTTGCCAAAACATCGGCAATTGACGCAGGGGCTGTACTGGTGGCTTTAGCGAGTGCAGCATCGTAGGGGAACATAGGCCGGAATTATAGGCCATTGGTCACCGCACGCTTTTGCCTTTTTCTGAACTTTGTCTTCTGAGTTCATCCGATATATTTCTTGGCGAAGGTCTGCGCCCAGAGATGCATTAACGATCTTGCTGGTCACAAGTGTTACGACGCACCGAGAGCCACTTAGCAATTTGTCGTTTCTCAACTGGTACAAAAAGTCTGGGCAGGCAAGTGCGCCAGATGTATGCTATTCGGCGTTTGTTTCGCGTGTATCCTTCGCTTAATCCTGCGTCTCGCAATGCGAGATGCCCGCTCAGGCGTGAGTTCCGCCCTGCATCCGAGCAAAGCGAATAGACCAGCGTTCAAGCGCTCACAGGGCGCGTGCCAGTGATCTCCGCAACAGCAAATGTGAAACGGAATCGAATGCCGCGATGCGAGCTTCGCGGTCCCCTCGATCCAGCTATAGTGTTTCTTCGGTCGTTACGATGCACGCTGCCAAACACTAAACCGTCCGAAGCTCGCTGGAGATGTATGCACCGCCCCCTGACAACCCTTGCCACCATCGGCCTCCTGTCTTTCACGCCTGCTCTCTGGGCTCAGATGCAGCCATCGGTTCCGGCCGCTCCCATTACCGTTTCCTACGATGCGAGCCAGGACGGTCTCGTCACCCTAGTGGTAGAGGACGAGCATGGCAGTCGCATCAAGAACCTGGTCGACGACTATCCCGTTCACAAGGGCCATAACACGATCCCGTGGGATGGCAGCTCACTCGGTGGCGTAGCTCTCCCGGGCCGCTATCATGTTCGCGGCCTCTTTCATCAGCGCATCGTCCCGCATCTCCAGTACTCCATCTACTCACCCGGCAATCCTCCCTGGCCTACCGCTGACGGCACCGGTGCGTGGCTTGCCGATCACACCCCTCCGGCCTCCGCGCTCTTTCTTCCTGATGGCAGCCCCTGGCCCACTCACTCCACCGAGCCCGAAATCCTGTTCGGAGCTGAGGCTGCCGAGGCCGGACACGCTCTGATGTGGACCGACCTGAACGGTCGTAAGCTGGATGGCATCAAGATCCGCGGTTGGAACGGCGGAATCGCTCTTGCTCGCGACATCGGCGGTGACCACAACCCCGACCACATCGCCTATACGGTCTACGTCGTCAATCCCAGCCGCGACTTCGGGAAGACCGACCCCGGAGCGCTCCAGGTCTTCGTCATCACCAAGGCCGGCCTCACACCGCTCGAGAAGGTCAGCGGCGGTGTCCAGACCCACGACGCCTTCCGCGAGCTCGTTGGCCTCGCCGCCTGCAACGGCCTACTACTACTCTCGAACCCCGCCGCTGGTGAGATCGTCGCTTTCGACGTCCGCCACAACGCACGAGCACCTTTCGCGAAGATCAAGCTTCCTCAGCTCGGCGCTCTTGCCTTCGAGCCCGATGGCCACCTGCTGGTATCAACCGAAGGTGCCATCACGCGGTTCACCGTTCACAACGATTGGCGCACACTCTCTCTTGCCGATCCGCAGGTCGTCGTGCCCGCTTCGCTACTCGAATCGCCCAAGCAGATCATCGAGGCTGACCGCGAGATCTACGTCACCGACTGGGGCTTGAGCCACCAGGTTAAGGTGTTCTCAGCCTCCACTGGCAAGCCGCTGCGCATCATCGGACACCCTGGCGGCCCGCAGCTCGGGGCCTATGACGAGCTGCGCATGGCTCATCCCCTGGGTATGACCATCGATTCCAAAGGCATACTTTGGGTCGCCGAGGAGGACTACCTGCCCAAGCGCATCAGCCGCTGGGACGCTAAAACCGGCAGTTTCCTCAACGCCTGGTACGGCCCTACTCAGTACGGCGGCGGCGGTTTCGCAGACCCGCACGATCTCTATCGCGCCTACTATCCCTCTATCGGTAACCCCGGCAGCATGGGGCTGCTCGAGTTCCGTGTCGATCCCTCTACCGGTAGCTCGCGCCTCACCGCGGTGCGATACCGTTTCCCTGATCCACTAAACGACATCATTAGCTATGGCGGTTATCCGTCAAAGCCCATCTTCTTTCCCAACGATATGATCCCGATCGGTTCGCACGGTGGCATCACACCTGCTCAGACCTTCTATCGCGACGGCCACCAGTACTTCACCGACTCCTACAACACGTACTGGTACAACGAGACCCCAGTCACCACGCTCTGGATCCTCGAAGACGGTATCTGTCGCCCCATCGCCAGCGCCGGCTGGGTTGGCTCCGGCGCTCATCATTGGGTGACGCTCGATCAGCCTGAAATTCGCAGCAGGATTCCACCAGGCGACCCCGACGGCATCTTCTTCGTCTGGACTGACCGGAATCACGACCACGCCGTCCAGCCAGATGAGGTCCAGTTCCTACGCCCCAGTGTCTCTGGCTCTGCCGGCGTTGTCTTCCAGCCCGATCTTTCCGTTATCAGCGGCGGTCCTTACCGGCTGCCCTCAGCCTCGGTGGACGCCGCAGGCATCCCCTCGTATGACCTCAGCAGATTGACGCTTGTCTCGCATACGCCCGCCACCGGTGATGTTGCACTTAGTCCCGACGGCTGGTTCCTCGCCGGCATGAACGGCTACAAGGACGGTCGACTGCGCTGGACTTTGCCGACCCGCTCCTCCTCGGTTCCACCCGCCGGCCCAGGCGACCTCCAGGATCCGAAGCGTATGCTCGGTTACCCTGTGCGGCCCGCCGCCGGACAGGCGGGCTATATGGTCGCCCGCTACTCCTACATGGGCGAGATCTATATCTACACCGTCGATGGGTTGTTGGTGACTACGCTCGGCGGCGACACGCGCCTCTCTCCCTTCTGGCCCTACCCCAGACAAAAGCCTGGCATGGAGATCACAGGTCTCAGCTTCGACGCCGAGCAGTTCTGGCCCTTCATGTTTGGCGAGGATGACGGCAACGTCTACCTTTCCATCGGCAAGTGGCACACTTCGACCGTGCGCCTCGATGGCCTAGACTCCATCCGGCGCGTCGACCTTGGATACATCACCGCAACCCGCGAAGATCTCACCCGTACCGAGCCGCTCCGCACTGAATCGCTCTCTCGCGAAACCTTGAAGGCCGCGGTCGAGGTCCATCACCTCGATCTGCAAAGCACGGCATCACCCGATCACTGGCCTGCTAAAGACTGGGCCGTCATCGACAGGAACTCCTCTTTCCAGATCGGCACCGACGGCAAGAGCCTGATTGTCGCCTACCGCACCAACCAACCTGATCTTCTTCGAAACTCCGCAACGGAGTTTCCGTTTGCCTTCACCCAGGGCGGTGGCCTCGACCTGATGGTGCGCGCCCAGGGCTCAAGCGACGCGCGCCAGGTTGTCCCGGGCGACGGCCGCCTCTTCGTCACACGGCGCAACGGCAAGTTGCTCGCCGTCCTCTATCGGCAGAAGACCGACAAGCCTGGCAACCGCGTCTCTTTCGCTTCGCCCATCGGCGAGGTCGTCTTCGACGATGTGGAGGACGTTAGCGATCGCATCGTGCTCACCGCAAACGGTGGCTTCTATCAGCTCGCCGTTCCACTGTCCCTGCTCGGCCTCGATCCATCTTCCGGCAAGCAGTATCGAGGCGACGTAGGCCTCGTGCTTGGCGACGGCACGCGTGCAGAGGCCCGCGTCTACTGGCACAACAAAGCTGACGCCATGACTGCCGATGTTCCCAGCGAAGCACGCCTGAACCCAAGCCAGTGGGGCTTATTCCGTTTTTGATTTGTGATGGAGATTCCAGGTGCCCTCTACCAGGATGCAAACGCAACTGAGCCGGACAGTAGGCTCTCTGTACTCGCTGCAAACATCCATGCGTGACCCGCGCGGCATGCCGCTACATCTATAGCCGCACGGCAAGCTGCGCCAGCAAACCACCATCGACCCGATACGACGCCCCTGTAACAAATGAGGCCTTATCGCTTAAGAGAAATGCAATCAGGTTCGCAATCTCATCCGCATGCGCCAGGCGCCCCAGCGGATGGTTGTCTCCCCACTGCTGCAACGTCTGCTCCAGTCCGTCGGTTCCGCCGAATCGCTCCGCAGACGAACGCACCATAGGGGTATCGACTGTTCCTGGCAGCACCGCGTTCACGCGAATATTGTCCTTCGCATGATCGACCGCCATTGCCCGCGTTAGCGCCTCTAGTGTCCCCTTGCTTGCCGCATACGCCGCAACCCCCTCCTGGCATGCCAGCGCCTGCACCGACGAAACCAGTACGATCGCGCCTCCGCTGTGCATGTTCGGAATCGCCGCCCTGCACGCCAGAAAAGCCCCGCGCGCATTGATAGCCTGCACCAGATCGTATTCCTCGATGGACGTGCTCACGACCGACCCGTAGTGCTGGATCCCTGTGCTGTAGACCAGCCAGTCCAGCGGCGCCTGTTCAGCTGCACACCTCACCGCGTCGCCTACCTGTCCCGCGTCGCGCACATCGCAGTCGATATACCGCACCGCCTCATCGGCCCATCCAGAGGGTCTCCGCACATCTGCAATTGTGACCCTCGCCCCTTGTTCGATCATGATCTGGGCCGTAGCCAATCCGATGCCCGAAGCTCCGCCGAAGATCAGCGCATTTTTATTCAGGGAAGTCTGCATCCTACTCAACTTTCGTCATCAATCGTTCGGCCATAGTAAATGCCCCGCGCAATTCCGCCAGGCCACGCAGACGTCCCACCGCCGGATACCCCGGTGCTGCGTCACGCTCACGGTCGTTCAACAACTCCTGTCCATGATCGGCACGAAACGGGAGGCTGCGATTATCGCCGGACAACTCACGACGTCGTTTCTCGCCGATCACCGCGATCATGATGCCGATCAGATCGGCATCGCCCTCAAGATGCGCCGCCTCAAAGAACGACTCCGTCTTCGCAACGGTATTCTCCTCCCGCTCCGTCGAACGAAGATGAAGAAACCCGATCCGCGAAGCAAACTCCTTAACCATAGCCAGCAGATCGTTGTCGGCCCGAACGCCAAGCGCTCCCGTGCAAAAGGTAAGTGAGTTCGCGTCTCCGGCATACTGATTCAGAATGCGCTGCAGATCCTGCGCGGTGCTTACAATCCTCGGCAATCCCAGTAGCGGCCGCGGAGGATCGTCCGGATGAATGCACAGTCTCGTGCCGCATTCCTCCGCCACCGGGCACACCACCCCAAGAAACTCCTCCAGCGAACCGCGAAGTTCCTCTCCGGAGATGCAAGCGTAGGTCTTCAGCATATCGGTCGTTTCCTCGATCGTCAGTTGCTGATGGCCTCCCGGTAAGCCATGCAGAATCGTCTCGCGTAACGCGTTCGCTTCTGCCGGGGAGAGTCGCTTGAAGTAGTCGTAAGCCGCGCGGTCCAAGGCCTCGCCCCACTCGGCCTCCGCGCCATCGCGTTTCAACATGTAGAGATCGAAGGCAGCAAAGGCCACCGCATCAAACCTCGTCGTGTATCCACCCTTCGGAGCCGACTCATGCAGATGAGTTCTCATCCAGCTGAAGAGCGGCATCCAGTTATAGGCGATCGTCCGAATGCCACAGCTGGCAAGATTGCGAATCGACTGGGTAAAGCTCTCCACATCCCGTTCCCACCCCGGTGCGCGCATCTTGATCCGTTCGGTTACCTCCAGGCTCTCGACGACCGTCCACTCCAGTCTCGCTGCACGAACCTTATTTTGGCGTTCTTGAATTGCCTCGATTGGCCACACCTCTCCTGCAGGTATGTCATGCAGAGCCGTGACGATACCGACTGCGCCAGCCTCGCGAGCGTCTCGCAATGTGACACGGTCCTCTGGACCGAACCAACGCCAGGTCTGTTCCAGCAACATCTTCGCCTTTCCGAAAAAGCACTCATCGACACCTGTACTGAAGAGCCTGCTCTTTGCGTATCACACATCTTTTGCGGTAAGTTTCCTTTGCATGCTTCGAGAGCCCGGACAGACCATCTCACCAGCTTCACGATGCTAAAGGGCAAGAAGCTCGGCAAGAAATAGTAGTTGAATGAGGAGAGAACCGTTTTGCATCGTGAGACAAGGGTGTCATTGCCAAGGAGGAGCCGTTGAAGACCGTCCGCAACGCTACCGGCCCCAAACGCGGATACACAATTCAAGCCGTGGTGCGTGCCGTCGCCATTATCAATGCCTTTCAGTCCACCTCTGAGGTGTTGGATCTGCGCGTCGTGGCCGCGAGGGTGGGACTCCATAAAGCGACCACGTTCCGCTTGCTCGAAACGCTGGTAGAAACGCACCTGCTTGAGAGAGCAGGGAAGCAAGGCTACCGGTGCTGTGTCCAACCAGCTCGCACCAAGCGCTATCGCATCGGCTACGGCTCGCAGAGCAGCCTGCTCCCGTTCACTACGACGGTCAGCGACAGCCTGGTCGTGGCTGCCAATGCCGCAAACATCGATCTCCTGGTGCTGAGCAACGGCCTCAGTCCGCGCGTCGCGCTACAGAACGCGGATACCTTCGTAACCGAAAAGGTCGATCTCGTGATCGACTCCCAGATCAACATCGGCGTCGCGGCACAGATTGCAGTGAAGTTCTCCGAAGCGCGCATTCCCTTCATCGCATTGGATATTCCGCACCCGGGCGCAGTCTACTTTGGCGCAGACAACTACAAGGCCGGCCGCATGGCTGGGCGGCATCTTGCTCGATGGGCGACGAAGAACTGGAAGAGCGGTCCGGAGCAGATCATTCTTCTCGGCGTCGACGCTGCCGGTCCGTTGCTTAACGCGCGATTGACCGGTGTGCTCGATGGAATCAACGAGGTCAGCAGCTTCGGGCACAACACCCCCACGCACCACTACGACACGAAGGGCGGCCAGTTCGAGGCCACGCTCGATATTGTGCGCCGTCATATCCGCCGCAGAAAACCGGAGCGCGCTCTTGTCGGAGCCGTCAATGACTCCACAGCCCTGGCGGCGCTCCAAGCCTTCCGCGAGGCTGGTCTCGAGCGCTCCTGTGCGATAGCGGGACAGGATGGCAGCCTTGCGGCACGCGATGAGATGCGACGATCCTCAAGCCGTCTGATCTGCTCGGTCGCTTACTTTCCGGAAACTTACGGTGACAAGATCATCCGGTTGGCGCTCGACGTGCTCAAACACAAGCCCGTTGCGCCTGCCGTTTTCGTTCAACACGAGCTTCTCACTTCGCAGAACGTTGACAAGGTGTACCCCAACGATACGTGGATGAAGTCCTCCCCGGAGCGTATCTGAATACAAAAACGTAACCGTTCATTGGAGTTAAGTTCTGTCTCACCTTGCGAGATATATAGCTCAATTATGTGACGACCTCTCGCGGCGCGCCCCAGAACCAACAATCCTTTATTTCTATGAGAAAAATGCGGGATTGGTACATGAGAAGAACAGCCTATTTCTAGAATTTCATATCGCATGTTGATACGTGATGACGACTTGGTTTTAGCTCGTCAATGTCGTTGACATGCCTTTCCGCGAAGAAATAAAAAGCTGTTCGATTCGGTTAGCCAATGATCATGGGATCTTCCCCTTCAGCATGGCGACTGTAGTACTTGAGTTTGTTTCCGTGGAGGCTTCATGCAATTCAATAGACAGTGCGAGAGCGCGCAGAGGGATTCACTGCGGAGGTTTTGTATCAGCTCCGTCGCGCATCTGGCGTTCTCCTGCCCTTGGGTTCTTCGTACTACTGCAATCGCTGTTCTGGCATCTGGGATCAGTGCCATCTCTCAAACCGGACAGGGCGCGATCGGTGGCGCAGTGCGCGACAACTCCGGAGCCGTAATCTCCGGAGCCGAAGTCAATGTTGTTAGTGAGGCGACCGGCGTCAAGCAGACGGCGACGACCAACCACGACGGTCTGTTTCAGATCCAGTCCCTGAATCCTGGGCTCTACACCGTCGTCGTTGAGAAGGACGGCTTCGAGCGCATGACGACCAAGTCTGTGAGCGTATCCGGTGTCGGTACGACTCCCCTCGACATCACGTTGCCCAATGGCACCGTGAGCCAGACCGTTATCGTAAATGCAGATGCCGACCTCCTCAACAAGACCGAATCGAACGTCACCACGACGGTCGATCACGCAATCGTCCAAAACCTTCCCTATCCCGAACGCAGCTCGCTCGAGGCCTCGCTGCTGGTTCCCGGTGTGGTCGGTGACCCGTTGCAACCCGGCGGTATCTCGACCGAAAATCCAGGCGCGTATACCAGCTACGTCACCCCTGGAGCAGGCATCGTAATCGGCGGAGCACCTCCGGGAACTAGCTCTGTCGTCGTCGACGGTTCCGACGTCACTCAGGCCAGCCTTGCTCGTACCGGCGTGAACCTCTCCGGTCGCGAAGTGCAGGAGACCACGGTGATTGTTACTGGACTTTCCGCCAAATACGGCAGAACGGGCGGTGGCGTGATCGTTCAGAGCAGCACGCCCGGGACAAGTGAATATCACGGCGCGATTACTTACAGCCACACCGATCCTTATTTCAATGCCTTTCCCGATGGAAACACGGTTCGAAGTGCTCTGCACGAAAACTACTATGGCTTCTACGCCGGTGGTCCTGTATGGATTCCCAAGATCTATCCACACAAGGACAGAACCTTCTTCTACGTTGGTGTTGAGCCCGCCCGTCTGCAGAACTCATTCGGTTTCCGTGGAATTTTCCCCTCCCCCGATGAGCTTGCGGGCCGGCTTCACAACTCCCTGACGCTTCTCAACCAGAGCATTCTGAAGAGCTCCGGTTACGCGGCGGCGCTTGCGGCTCCTCGCATCGGTTCGATCAACTACCAGTCCACGACGAACGCGAATGGCTTTCCAGACGGACCGTACGATACCTCCCAGATCCGTGCCGTCGCCAATGACGACGTCTCCGCGGAACTGGCGCAAAATCCATTCGCGCAGTTCGTGTTGTCTCAGTTTCCGACGCCCAGCAATCCCGGGCCTTACGTCAAGTTCGATAACTCTCAGGCAACGCCCCAGAATGACGGTACCAACGCAACCTACGAGCGCGGCGTTCTGAACAAGGACAATCGCTATTCGATCCGCATCGACCAGCATTTCAATAATGGGGATGAACTTTTCGTTCGTTACACCGTTATCCCAGTCAGCGCGACCCGATTCTTCGCTGTCTCTCCCTCGAATCCGCTGACCATTGTGCCCTCAGATTCGGCCGCCACGCACGATATCGCCCTGGGCTACACGCACACCTTATCGAGCAATATCGTCAACAGCTTCCACTACTCCTTCATGCGGGTCAATCAACAGCGGCTCGCGCCTCCCAGCACCCGTTCGAAAGACTACGCCGTAGCCTATGGTTTAACGCCGGCGTCCTTCGGCTACGGCTTTCCCAGCCTCGGTAATCTCAACGCCAATGGCGTCGGCTACACGATGCAGATGGGCCTCTCGAACGCAGCCATTCAGATCGACCAGAACTTCATCGCTGGTGACGACGTGACCTGGACGCACGGACGCCATCTGTTCCAGTTCGGTGGCGAAGTCCGCTGGATGCAGTCCAATCAGTATGATCTCGGCGGCGCCACCGGTGGCCGTTATACCTTCTCGGCAGGGCAGACCAACAATGGTTCCACCGGAGGAGCCCCGCTGGCTACCTTCGTTCTGGGATCGATCTCCACCTTTACCAACACGCCGGTGGAGATTCCCGGCTACTATCGCTGGCGCTACTATGCGGGCTACTTCCAGGACGACTGGAGAATCCTTCCCAACCTCACGATCAACGCTGGCCTGCGTTACGAGCTTGAGACGCCAAGGATGGAAAAATATAACAATCAGGCCTATGTCGGCCTGAATATTCCCGGTAATCTGAACGGACTACTCGCGACGACAACTGCGTTCTGCTTCTCCTCAGCCTGCGGTAATCCAAAGACGTTGTGGCCGATCAACTACATGGGCTTTGAGCCCCGCATAGGCCTGGCCTACTCTCCAACGCCCAAGACCTCTATTCGTGCAGCGTATACGCTCCAACGTCTGCCGCTGACCGGCTACGAGAATATCCCCGACCCTGACTTCAACGTTGCATCGCAGGCCGTAGGCAACCAGAGCGGCGGTGTTACCGCCAACTCGACTGTCAATTACATCACCAACCCCATCGGCACACTCACCTCGGCCTACACGGCGCTCGGTGGTAACCGTGGACCGATCCTCTACTCAAACGGGTTATCTCCGGTCTACGTCAACCAGAGCCGCAGTGTCCCTTATACGCAGTCGTGGAACGTTACGCTGCAGTATCAACCTGCTTCCCGCACCGTGCTTCAGGCTTCCTATAACGGTACCAAAGGCACGCACTTGATCGGTCCGTTCGGCAGCGCGGGCTCTGCAAACGCGTTGAATGTTCCCGATCTCTCCACCATCGCAAATGCCATCCAGACCCATCAGAATCTGGGCGCGAACTTCCCCAACCCCTGGGGAATTACCCAGAACGGAGCACTGGTCTCCGAGACAGGTCTGCAGGCGCTCAACCCCTATCAGAACTTCTTCAACCAGTCGATCACGGAGATCTATCCGAGAGGCGGAACGATGGAATACAACGGCCTGTACCTGAGCGTTGACCAACGCTTTGGCGCGGGATTCTCGCTGCTCGCCAACTACACCTGGTCCAAGACCCTCGACAACGTTCCTGACACCAATACCGGTGCTGACGGCGGCGGCTTCGGTTACGTCCTCCCGCAGAACCCACGCAACCCCTATGCCGAGTGGTCCGTTGCAAGCTTCGATCAGGCAAGCCGTCTCAAGATCGGCTACGACTACGAACTGCCGATTGGTGCAGGCCACAAGCTCAGCCTGCACAATCACCTTCTGGACAATCTCATCGGTAACATCTCCACTGCGGGCATCGCAACCTACGCCGACGGTCTGCCGAACTCGATCGCTCTTGGCACGGTCGGTTACTTCGTCTCCGTGACGCCATCCGGCGTCAACGGTTGCACGACAAACGGCTCGAACAAGTACTGCACCGCAAATGCGTTGCCGACGGGATACACACTGCGGCCCAACATCGTCCCCGGAGTTCCACTCCTCAATAAAAAATGGAAGAAGAACGCTCTCAGCCCCACCTTCACCCCGTATCTCAACCCTGCAGCGTTTTCGGTGCCGGGCTCGCTCAACAATCCTCAACTCGGCAACGCGCCGCGTCTCCTTTCCGGCGCGCGCTCTCCTCGCGAGGCATTGTTTGACATGCGTTTCACTAAGGGATTCAAGCTTGGCGAACGCTACGACCTCAAGATCAACGGCACCTTTACGAATGTATTCAATCACCCCGTGTACTACGGCGTGAATCACTCACTACTGAGTTCGAACGTGGTCTCAAATGTAACCGGCACGGTGACACCTGTGACTACGGCGAGCTTCGGCCAGTTCAACCAGTCACAGACCGCTGGCATGTCGCGTGTTATCCAGGTAGGTGCCGAGTTCACCTTCTAAGTGGGTGGCGGATGCGTGTTCATCGGTTCCACGCGCATCCGCCACATCAACAGCAATATCCCTGCAATGGTCGAACCATCTATCGTAAGAATTGGAGTGGAGGCCAGAGCCTACAGTGAGGATCGAGTACGGGTTGATAAAGCGAGTTAAGAGACGGTTCTATGGTGCAGCCGGAAGAGGCGCCTATGTGCTCGGCGTCATCGCCGGTATCGCGTGCCTGTTCGCAGGCATGGCTGCTCCATGTGTAGCGCTAAAGCATGCACCCGATCCGTTCGATATGGTCGATCCCCGTATCGGGACGTCACATGACGGACAGACATATCCGGTCGTCGGCGTACCTTTTGGCATGACCGGCTGGACTCCCGAGACGCGCAGTACCGAGGCGAAGTGCATCTCCCCCTACTACTACAACGACGCGAAGATAACCGGCTTCCGTGGCAGCCATTGGCTGAGCGGAAGCTGCACCCAGGACTACGGCAGCGTAACCCTTATGCCCACCGTAGGCGAGCTGAAGGTTAGCCCCGAGCAGCGCGCCTCGGGCTTCCAGCACGCGTCCGAAGTCATGTCTCCGGCCTACTACTCTGTACGGCTGGATGACTATAACCTGCGGGTAGAACTCGCCGGCACAACACGCGCCGGCATGATGCGCATTACCTTTCCCAGCACAGGTCGCCGCAATCTTCTCATTGAGCCCGACGTTCGCCCCGGACAAGGCTTCATCGAAGTGCACCCCAAAACCAGCGAGATCGTCGGATACAACCCCGTTGTTCGCATCTATCAGGGCGCTGGGCAGTCCGCGGGCTTCAACGGCTATTTCGTCGTCAAACTTCAGGAACCCATTCAGGACTTCGGCACCTGGTGCGGCAATGCAACAAGGAAGCGTGCGCAACAGCGAGGCTCTGGCTGTAATCGTCTCGGAGCCTATGTCACGCTCGCGAACAACACACCCCAGACCATCATTGTCCGCATCGGCACGTCATTTACAAGCCTTGCCGAGGCCGAACGAAATCTCTCCGTCGAGGAGCCCGACTGGAATTTCGATGCGGTCCGCAATCGCACAGAAACAATGTGGCGTCAGTATCTCAATCGCATTGCGGTCGAGGGTGGAACAGCAGCCCAGCGAACGATCTTCTATACCGCGCTATTCCACGCCTCCCTCGCGCCGCGTATCGTCAGCGACGCTGATGGAACCTACAACGGGTTCGCCGGCGAAGGCCGCTTACATCACGCACCCTCAGGCACCGACTATTACGACGACTTCTCGCTGTGGGACACCTTCCGCGCGCTCCATCCCTTGCTCACGATTCTCGATCCCCGGCGTGACGGACAGATGGTCCAGAGCCTCATCGACAAAGGGAAGCAGGGCGGCTTCCTTCCCATCTTCCCCACCTGGAACAGCTACACCTCTGAGATGATCGGCGATCACGCGGTCGCTGTGATCTACGACGCCTACGTGAAGGGCATTCGCAACTTCGACGTTCCCGAAGCGTACCGCCTGGTCCGTCAGAACACGTTCATCACTCCACCCCGCGAGCAGTACATCGAGGGAAAGGGCCGCCGCGCACTCACTTCGTACCAGCAGTATGGTTATGTTCCACTGGAAGATGAGGTCCTCGACGCATTCCATCAGCGCGAACAGGTATCTCGTACCCTCGAATATGCCTACGACGATTACGTGGCTGGTTTGTTCGCCGCAGCTGTCGGACACACCGACGATGCCGCACTCCTGCTGAAGCGCTCGAACGATTGGAAGAATGTCTTCGATCCCGAAACCGGATTCGTTCGCGGGCGTCACGCAAACGGTCTCTGGATCACCCCGTTCGATCCTCGCAAGCCTGCAACCTACGTCACCGAGGCGAATCCCTGGCAATATACCTTCTTCGTACCTCACGATATCGATGGTCTGATTCGCGCAGTTGGCGGGCGCGAGGCCTTTATCTCCAAGCTCGATGGACTCTTCACAGCAAAGCTGTACGACCAGGGAAATGAACCAAGCCATTCCATCGCCTATCTCTACAACTTCGCGGGCGCTCCCGCGAAGACTCAGCTGCGCGTTCGCGAGCTCCTGAACACGCAGTTCGGCTCAGGTCCGGACGGTCTCCCGGGCAACGATGACGCTGGCCAGATGTCAGCCTGGTACGTTCTCAGCGCAATGGGCTTTTATCCGGTATGCCCTGGAACGCTGAACTACAGCATTGGCTCGCCGCTCTTTTCGCGAGTCGTGATTCATCTGGAAAACGGAAACCGCTTCACGATCGCAGCCCCGAACAACTCGGACGATCGCATCTACGTTAAGTCGGTTCGCCTCGATGGCCACACGCAATCAGATTGGAGCTTTAGCCACCGCGATATCCTTCGCGGTGCCACGCTGACATTCGAGATGGGCTTATCCGATCGCACGACGCAGGAGAAGTAATGAATCGCAAAAAGTTCCTCAAGGCCACCAGCCTCGCTGCCGGGGCAGCACTGATCGGCCCAGCAGTACACGCTGAGAGCAGTCTCCACACCGCACTGCGCCGCTATATCCCCATGAACCGCGGCTGGCTCTTCCATCCTGCGACAGCACCAGTCAATACCCAGTTGAGCTTCAACTCGTGCTGACGCTGCGATCTGCCACGCCGGAGCTGGTGTGAGGGAAGCCGGGCACAGCATTCGAACTCCATTCGTTGTCCTCATCGCATCGACGTTGCGCTAACAGATCTAGAGACTGAGGCGATCCTATGCGACTCAACAATCCCATCCCACGCCGCAACTTCCTCCAGCTCTCTGCGGGCGCCTTCGCGTACTCCGGACTTACTCAAAAAAGCATCAATGTTCGTGACACCGGAGCTCAAGGCGACGGTCGCACCCTTAACACCAACGCATTGCAGAAAGCGATCGATCAGGTCGCTGCGGATGGCGGAGGCGTCGCCATGATTCCTCCCGGCAACTTCCTCACGGGAGGCCTTGTCCTCCGCAGCCGCGTGACTCTTCACCTCGAGGCAGGAGCTGTTCTCCGCGGTAGCCAACGTGTCGAAGACTATGAGTACAGGTCCGGCCCTCCCGTCGAAGGCGACGCCAATGGCCGCCATCTTCTTTTCGCTCTCGATGCCGAAGATATCGCCATCACCGGCCATGGCACCATCGATGGTGGTGGCTCCGCCTTTTGGCGTCGCAAAGGCCGTCCCACCCCGCGCCCCGAAGATCTTTGGGGTGACGTTATCGCCTGGGACTACGAGCCCGCCACTCCACGCCGTCCGTCGCCGATGATCGAGCTGGCCCGCTGCCGCAACGTTCGCGTCGAAGGCGTGACCTTGACCAACGCCCCCGGCTGGACCCTTCGCCCCGTCGCCTGCGAGACCGTCCTTATCCGAGGCATTCGCGTCCGAAACCCTATCTACGCGCCCAATACCGATGGCATGGACATTACTGCATGTCGCAACGTCTTTGTCTCCGACTGCGATATTGCCACCGGCGATGACGCCATCTGTATCAAGAGCGAAAACCCCTACGGGGAACTGCTTCCGACAAAGAATATTACGGTCACCAACTGCGTACTCTCCACCTGCTGCAACGGTTTCAAAGTAGGCACCTCAACGCACGGACGTATCGAAAACATCGTATTCAGCAGCTCGGTGATCTACAACGAATCCACCACTCCGCTCAACGAGCGCGCCACCTCTGGTATCGCACTCGAGGTCGTCGACGGCGGCAGCATGAGCGGCGTCCTTATCTCGAACATCCAGATGGAGAATGCTCGCACACCCTTATTCGTGCGCCTCGGACGCCGCACCGCCGCACAAGGATCCTTCCTTCGTGGCGTTCGCTTCGAGCAGATACATGCAACCGGCGCGCTGCTCACCAACTCCATCACAGGCCTGGCCGACATGCCTATCGAAGACATAGTCATTGCGAACTCCAGCTTCCGTATGTCCGAACACGGCAGCGCCGCCTGGACACACGCTGAGATCCCCGAGTACGCCGAACGGTACCCCGAAGCCCGCATGTTCGGACGGCTTCCTGCCTCCGGAGTCTACGTGCGTCACGCGCGCGAGATCCGCATCAAGAACACAGAGCTCAGGACTGCCTTACCCGAAGAGCGTCCCACCATCGTATGTGATGACGTGCGCGACCTCGAGCTTTGCGGACTCACTATGTCCGCTCCTTCCTCAACCGAAGCCGTCCTCGAGTTGCGCAATACGTCCGACGTCTTCATCCAGGGAGCTCGCGTCACCCAACAGGCTGCCTCCATGCTCCACGTCTCCGGTGGGTCCTCGCGTCACGTCGTGCTCTCGGCCAACGATCTTTCCCGTGTGAACACGCCCTCAATCCTTTCGGACGGAGCTCCTGCCGAAGCCATCGTATCGTTCTAGCTCCAGGAGATGAACGCATGCCTTGTCTGTTTGTGAAATGTCTCGCCACCCTCTCTTCCGTGTTTCTCTGCGTTCACGTCTCCATCGCACAACCCAGCCTCGCATCCACGCCCCCGATGGGATGGAATAGCTGGAATCATTTCTATCAGCATGTGACCGACGCCGATGTGCGTGCCGCGGCAGACGCTATGGTCGCCAATGGCATGCGCGATGCTGGCTATGTCTACGTCAATATCGATGACGGTTGGCAAGGCGCACGCCGTCCCGACGGCACCATCCAGAGCAATGACCGTTTTCCCGACATGAAGGCTCTCGCTGATTATGTCCACGCGCGCGGCCTCAAGCTCGGCATCTACTCCTCACCCGGGTCCAAGACCTGCGCGAAGTTTGAAGGCAGCTACGGCCACGAGATGCAGGATGCCGAAACATACGCCGCCTGGGGCATCGACTATCTCAAGTACGATCTCTGCAGCTTCGGCGACAATCTAACCAGTGCCGGTAACGGAGACCAGGCCGCGCCCGCTGCCTTCGCCGTGCAGCGAGAAGCCTATCGCAAGATGCACGACGCCCTGGTCGCCGCTGGCCGTCCCATCGTCTTCAGCCTTTGCCAGTATGGTATGAGCAATGTGTGGGAGTGGGGACCGGAGGTCGGCGGCAACCTCTGGCGAACCACTGGCGACATTGCCGACAAGTACGATCGCATGGCTCTCATCGGCTTCTCACAGGCCGGTCTCTCCCGCTACGCAGGCGTCGGACACTGGAACGATCCCGATATGCTCGAGGTCGGTAACGGTGGAATGACGCTCGACGAATACAGAACTCACATGAGCCTCTGGGCTATCCTCGCCGCGCCGCTGCTGGCCGGCAACGACCTTAGCCAGGTGAAGCCCGAGCACCTCGCCATCCTGGAAGACAAGGACGTCATCGCAATCGACCAGGATAGCCTTGGCAAGCAGGGCGATCGTATCTCCGCGTTCGGCCCCTACGAGCTCTGGACGAAGCCCATGTCTCACGGTCGCATGGCCATCGCGCTCTTCAATCGAGGTGAGCTCGCTCATACGATGTCCGTCAATCTGCGCAAGCTCGGCGTGTCTTCGAGGGCACGCATCCGCAGCGTCTGGTCCAGCACCGATCTGCCGTTCAGCGATATCATCAACCCCATAGTCCCTAAGCACGGCGTCGTGCTGCTTCTGGTCACCCGCTGACGCCTCAACACGCCTCAAGAGCGATCCATTTCGAAACAACCCTTGCGAAAGGCAGTCGCAGTGAAAATATCGATGTCGATAGCACGCCCACGCGTGTCAGGAATCTTCCTCCTCGTGCTCTCATGGATCATCCTCCCTGGTATGCTGGCCGCAGCCCAGCAAAGCACCATCCCGCTATGGTCCGCGCCCGCGCCTCTCTCGCACGGAACAACTGCCGAAGACCAGCCCTCGATCGACGTCTATCTCCCCTCGACAAATCCCACCGCCAGCGGGGTCCTCGTCATCCCAGGCGGCAGCTATCACTACCTCGCAGCGCCAGAAGGCAAGCCCGTCGCGCTCTGGCTTCAAGCGCACGGCATCGCCGCTTTTGTTCTGCATTATCGCGTGGCACCCTATCGCTATCCCGCTGAAATGCTCGACGGCCTGCGTGCCATTCGACTGGTGCGATTCAAAGCGAAGGAGTTCGGCATCGCGGACTCAAAGATCGGCGTCTGGGGCTTCTCCGCCGGTGGTCACCTCGCTTCCTACCTCATGACTCAGTATCAGGCGACGCTTCTCCCGCCACAGGACGCGATCGACAACACCAGCGCACGCCCGGACTTCGGCATCCTCTCTTATCCTGTCATCTCGATGCGCCCTGGCTTCATGCACCAGGGTTCGCACGAAAACCTCCTCGGGCCCGAAGCCACGCCCGATTTAGAGGCACTGCTCTCGAGTGAGCTGCACGTTACTGCCGACACTCCACCAACATTTCTCTTCGCCACGACCGACGATGGAGTTGTCCCCGTACAAAATAGCCTCGCTTTCTACCAAGCATGCGTGGACCATCACGTTTCCGTGGAGATGCATCTGTTCGAGCACGGCCCCCACGGAGTCGTTCTCGCGCAGAACCTCACTGGTGTCGACGCATGGACCGGTCTGCTGGCAACATGGATGACCCGCCACGGCTGGATGAAGCAATAAACGTCGCCGCTATCAGGATGCCCCATGATGGACCACGACCCGCGCCTTCAGCTACTGGAGCGACTCCACCAAGAAGTGGACTCAAGAAGTGGACTATAGATCCCGGCAAATTTACGATCCTTGTTGGCGACTCCAGCGAGAGTACTCCACCGCATGCCGATATCACGCTTAACTAATGAATCCACCTCCTCCGTGCGCAGGTAAAGGAACTGTGCATGGAGGTTTCAACCTTCTCAATGAAAAGCTACTCACGTTCCGCTTCAGTTGAACTGCGAACTGCACGAGCGTCTAGCCGGCGGGTCCGATCAGACCGGCGCCGGGAAGATTATGAGGCTAGAATTGACTTGTGAGAACTCGGATCAACAGCGCAAAAATCCTTCTATTGCCGTTATTGCTGACTCTGTCTGGCTGCAGCAAGCCCTCTTTGGATGTGCTCTCGCCCCCGACCATCATCGGGCAGGCGACTCCCATTGCCGTACACATCCACGATCCCCACGGTGTTAGCAAGCTCACCGCTAGTGTGACGCAGAATGGGGTGAAGTATCAGGCCTGGCAGACGAACGCCGCATCCAAAGGGAGCGATAGCACCTTCACGTTTGAGGTCGGCGTCAAGACTACTCCCCAGCTACATGACGGTCCCGCCCACCTGGTTCTAGAAGCCACGTCCGGTGGCCTGTTCCACGGCACCACCCGCTGGGAGAACGACGTCAACGTAGTTACCCAGCCGCCTCTCATCAGCGCGGACTCCGATCAGCACTACCTGTACCTTGGCATGGCCGACCTGGCCACCATGAACGTCACCGGCAACTACACCTCTGCGGGGGTTCGGGTCGGTGACCAGACCTTCCGCGCGTGGCCGATGCCCGGCGGTAAACCTGGGCTGTTCTCCTTGTTCGCCTTTGCCTGGAACATGCCTGCTGGTACGACGCCGCTGGCCTATGCTTCGAACGGATCTGGCAACGACGTGACTACGCCGCTGACCGTCATCTTCCCGAAGAGGGAACAGCCCGTGTACACGCAGCACGAGATCCAGATCTCCGACCAGTTCATGCAGAAGGTGCTAGGCGAGCTGGATCCCAATGGTACGGGCGATCCCGTCGCGCGGTTCGTCAAGATCAACACTGAGATGCGCCAGGCCAATAACAAGACTTTGGCAGACCTGCGGCTCAAGACTGCCGATCATTTCCTGTGGAGTCAACCCTTCACGCGTCAGTCGCACGCGAAGGCTGAGGCGACATTCGCTGACGTGCGCAGCTATATCTATCATGGCCAGAAGATTGATCAGCAGGTGCATCTCGGCTACGACCTTGCCGTCACCCAGCATGTCGGTGTCGAAGCCTCGAATGACGGCCGTATTGTCTGGGCTGCACCCCTGGGCATCTACGGCAACTGCATCGTGGTGGATCATGGATATGGCCTGCAGACTATCTACGGACACCTGAGCCGGATCGACGTACACGAAGGCGACATGGTCAAGCGCTCGCAGATCATGGGACTGAGCGGCATGACTGGGATGGCTGGCGGCGACCACGTTCACTTTGCCATGCAACTCGATGGGATCCAGATCGATCCCAAAGAGTGGTGGGACGCGCACTGGATCCAGGACCACGTCGTCCGCCGTGTCGATTTGCCCGGCTTTGCCAAATAATTGCAGGGCTGGTTGAGGTCCAGAGGCCTTTTCATGCCTGTCTGAGGCGTTCCCGTGATTTCGGGAGCGTGCCCGTCGGATAACCAACAGATTTCGGTGACTTGCTAGTAGAGAAGATCAAGCCAGTAGACATCGATACATGACTCTCTCGAGTCACAAGAACGTACAGCATTAGCTATGCGGGGTCGCGGTAGGGACGATCATTACTGATCGCCCCCCGCACAGATCCGCACGAGCGCTCGTTAGCGCATGCGGCTCCTATCTCGGATGAGTGGCGGCGAAGCGGTCAAGAGGCCAAGGATGCATCACGCGAGGTGTAGGAAGCCATTGTGCGGCCAGCTTGAGACGACGGACCCAGGCGTACCGGTGTCTTTGACTACGGCGCTTCAGTGCCTGCCCCCAGTAGCGGAGCACGCGTTCCCGGAATAGCCCGAGGCTATCGAGGTTTCCAGGCACAGCGTAGTAGTTGAAGTACCCCTGTACAACTGACCTGAGCCACGCGCCGGTCTGAGGCACAGGATCATGCATGCGCATCCTGAGTTGCTGCTTGATCTCCTGCAGCTTCTTTCGCATGCGCTTGCGGATCGTCATGCGCCGCACAGCATAAGACCCGTTCCCGTTCTTCCCGCTGATATGCGTGAAGCCAAGAAAGTCGAAGGTCTCCGGCTTGCCTTCTCCTCTTTGTTTCCGGTTCTGTTCGGCATACCGCCCGAACTCGATCCGGCGCGTCTTTTCCGGGTGCAGCTCCAGTCCGAACTTCCCCAGCCGTTCTTCCAAGCTCTTGCGAAAACGGTCTGCGTCCGTACCCCACTGGAAGCCGAGGACGATGTCATCCGCATAGCGGAGAACGATCACCTCGCCTCGCGCATACTTCTTGCGCCAGACGTCCACCCATAGATCGAACACATAGTGGAGATAGATGTTGGCAAGGAGCGGTGAGATCACCGATCCCTGCGGAGTCCCTGTCTCCGTGTCCGACCATTTCCCGTCCTCCATCACCCCCGCCTTGAGCCATTTCTGGATCAGGCGCAGGATGCGTTGGTCGGCGACGCGATGCTCGACGAACTTGATCATCCACGCTTTGTCGAGGTTATCGAAGAAGCCTTGGATGTCGGCATCAAGTACGTAGTTCACTTTCCTTTTCACGAGCCCGTATGACAACGCATCCAGCGCCTTATGCTGGCTGCGTCCCGGACGAAAACCATACGAGAAGCCGAGGAAGTCCTCCTCATAGATTTTGTTGAGGATGGTGACCACTGCGTGCTGGACGATCTTGTCTTCCAGTGCGGCGATCCCGAGCGGACGCTTCCGTCCGTCGCCTTTCTCGATGTAAACCCTTCTCGATGGAAGTGCCCGATACGAACCGCGATGCACCCGGCCGTGCAGATCGGCAAGCCGACCTTCCAGACCGGATTCATACTCCTGCCACGTCACCCCATCTACGCCGGGTGCAGCCCTGCGTTTCAGAGAACCGCAGCTGCTCCTTAACAGTTCGATTGTGACATGGTGGAGCAGAGCGGTGAACTTCATCTCCTTGTGTTCCCTTGCTGCTTTCCGCACACCCGCCAGCCCCTGTGACACGCAAGCCCCGCTCTGTGTCGGGTGCGTGCTGGACTGATGGGTGTTCTCCTTGATCAGCGGCCTTCCCTCCTCACTCTCCGCCATCGACTGCTCGATTTTGTTCGAATGACTCATAGGTACTATGCCGCTGTCCGACTCCTCGGGGACGTTCATGCGGGCCTTGCGGTCTAAGCCTTCACCCGCCGTCCTGCTGCTGGTTGGCAGCAGGCGTCTCCGAGGTCTCCCGGTTCTCGTGCATGAAGCTTCCAGGCGTGTCTGGGGTCTACGACTACGCAGGACCGAGCAGGAACTCGCGATATCGCTCCCGCCCGTGTTGCCTTCCGCCAATGCAAAAGCGTCAGCGTCCTGATTGCATCTTTTCGGAGCTCAATACCCAGCCCACCTGTACCCCTGTTTACGCTTCGCTGCCCACCTCGCGGTGTGCAACGCAAAACTCGGGGCCGAGCGGTTCGCTACTCCTTTCTCGTAGGACTCTTGCATTCCTTGCTTCATGCCGGTTTATCCCGGCGCACT